>LWDU01039455.1_pt1 | contig 247712 bp, 219 predicted proteins | sample 727161 | NCBI WGS metagenome assembly LWDU01 (sample SAMN04566230, study PRJNA314399) | hydrothermal vent metagenome | isolation source: deep sea hydrothermal plume seawater | place: Mexico: Gulf of California, Guaymas Basin | collected 2004-07-11 | reverse complement strand
CTGCGAATGGTCTTCTCGGTTGCGAGCGAACGAGAAGTGCCGCTGTTCATTCACGTGCGCCGTGGTATCAACGGTGACCCAGCGGGCCTGCGTGAAGCGCTCGAACTCGCGAAGGAAACGGGTGCTTCGGTGCACATCTGCCACATTCAACACAGCGCAATGAAGAACGTGGCGCTCTTCCTCGCCGAGATCCGCGTCGCGCGAGCAGAGGGTGTCGACGTCACGACGGAGACCCTGCCTTACAATGCGGGTTCGGCGTTGATTTCGTCTGCCGTCTTTGGTCGCGATTTTCGAACTATCTTCGCGATCGACTACGGCGACGTGGAATGGGCCGATACGGGCGAACGCTTTGATGAAGCGACCTTTCTCGAATACCGTGAGAAGTTCCCGGGCGGCCAGGTCATCCACCACTACGTACAAGACGAGTGGACACGAACCGCCATCGTCGAACCGGGCGTGATCATCGTGAGCGATCTCCTGCCGATGGTGACGCGCGAAAGTAAAGTCGCTCCGCATAACGGATCTTTTTCGCGCGTCCTCGGTCACTACGCCCGAGACCAGAAGCTCCTCGATCTTGGCACGACGCTCGCGAAGATGACGCTCCTTCCGGCGCTGCGACTCGAGACCGCCTTCCCTGTTTTCGCAAGCAAGGGCCGTCTCCGCGTTGGCGCAGACGCGGACATTACCGTCTTCAACCCAACCACGTTGATCGATCAAGCGACGTACCAAAACCCCTATCAAGGCTCCGTCGGGATCGAGTACGTCCTCGTTGCCGGGGAAGTGATCGTGCGCTCCGGCGAGGTCGTTCCGGACGTCTATCCGGGCCAACTCTTGTCGGTTCCGCCCGCGCACTAATTGGCTGCACGGCGACTCCGCCGTGTTACCGTTTCGAAATGATGGAACCTCAGTCACGAAAAATCCCGGCCGCCGAGAACCTCGAACGCCACATCCTCGAATGGAGCCTAAAAGGCGTTACCCGTCACGTACTCTTTCTGCTTTGTCTTGACGAGGACCAATCGTTAATCCTCCCGGGCTGACTGCATTGGGTGGGCTCATGTCCGACAGTGGCGGGCTTGGGCCCGGCCCAAACGTCCCAGGTAAATTTCAACGACAGCTTTTCTAACCCCGCAGCTGAACCGACCAGGAGCCTATGAATGAGCACCGATGTAGACGAACTCAAGCGCGAGATAGAGTCCCTCCGAAACGAACTCCGGAAGGTCCAGCAGGAGCATGAATCCAGCTTGGCTCGGGCCAACCAGCCCGACCCCTATTTTTCAGAAGTTGGCATCCAAGGGGTTTCCGGCCTCGAAGGGATTCCTCAGCACGGAATGCCCGCCAAGGCAGCCCGTGCCCTGATCGAAGACCACCACGCCGTAGACTTCAATCAGCGCCTGAACACATCCTCCTACGTCAATGTGGAATTCGAACCCGACGAAGAGGCGGTCGCCCTGATGGGGCTGCAAATCAATCTTGCCGACCAAACCGTGTACCCGCAATCCTATAAGCTGCACGATTCGGTGGTGAATATGATTGCTCGGCTTTGGAATTGTCCGGAACCGGCAAATTTTTCCGAGTACGGGGTCTATGCCGGAGCCGGGACCGTCGGATCCACCGAAGCCTGTCTGTTGGCCGGAATTGCGCTCAAAACTCGGTGGCGTAAGTGGTACCGTGCTCGGACGGGGAAAACTGAAAGCGAGGTGCGTTCCATCCGCCCGAATGTGGTGATGTCATCTTGTTTTCAGGCGGCTTGGGAGAAATTCTTCAAATACCTTGATGTTGAACCCCGACTGATCTTTCCCAAGCGGGATGATTTCATCCTTGATGCCGAACAGATTCGCGAGGCGGTGGATGAGAATACCATGACCGTCGTGTGCATCATGGGAAACCACTACGGCGGGCAGTACGACCCGGTCTGGGATGTCGACCGCGTCCTGGGCGAAATCAACGAGGAGAAGGGGTACCAAGTCGGAATTCATGTTGACGCGGCATCGGGCGGCTTCATCGCGCCTTTTCAGGACCTTCCCGCGTGGGATTTTCGTCTGAACAACGTCTTGTCAATTTCCTCGAGTGGCCACAAATACGGAGAATCATGTTGCGGTACGGGTTGGGTGGTCTGGAGGCAGAGAGAGGATCTAAGCGAGCACGTGGCCATTTCGGTGACCTACCTGGGAGGAAACGCCGAATCATTCACTTTGAATTTCTCCAGACCCGCGAGTGGGGTGTACGTTCAGTACTACAAGCTCATGCGTTATGGGATCGAGGGCTATCAGCAGGTCTGTGACAAGATGATGAAGAACGCCCAGTATATTCGAGAAAGTCTCGAGGCGATGACGTGTGAAGGAAAACCGAGATTCATTTTCCTTGACGCCGGAGACGACGCGTGCCTGCCTGTTGTGGCCGCTGCGCTGAACCCGGAATGCGAGTTCACCTACGACGACATCGACCTTCAGAACGCACTGTCGCAACACCATTGGTACGTCAGTGGATATAAAATGGGCTTCAATCACCCTATCACTGAAGAGAATATTGCCTTGTTTTCGGATACAGACCGAAATGACACCATGTTTCGTATTGTGGTCAAGAACAACTTGACTCGAGGAATGGCAGACAACCTTCTCGAATCCTTCGTCGAGACCTTCAAGTTTCTCGATGCGGTGGATTTTTCAGGCCTACATGGTTTCGACACCATACATCTCCGACACAAAGACCAGAGGAAGGTGACCAACCACTGCTGACAGTCGCGAGGAGGGGAAGAAGGAGGTAGGCGGACATCGAGCTAGAAATCGGCCGTCCGCGAAGCCAGTTTGACCGGCTCGCGAGGCGGCAATGCGAAGACGGGTGGAGAACTTCGAGCGGGCCATCCCTGGCGAGCTAGGGAGTCGTGTATTCGATATGACACTGACCGCAGCGTGAACGCACTGTCCGAGCAGTCAGAAACCAATTTTCCGCGTCGCCGGTGGTCGCGTGCGCGCTGTGGCACTCGACACAGTCGACGCCGAGCCCCGTATTGTGGAGCGGTTTGTCGTGAAATGCAGAGCCGTCAAATCCTCTCGTCTTCTTCTGGAACTGTGCATGGCATTGACGGCAATCGGCGTCGAGTAGCGGCCAGCTCATTTCCGTCGGTTCATCGAATTGCCCAGTGACATAGAGGATCGAGTCTTTAACCGAGAGCAGCTTGACCCTCGCGCGGCCCGCGAAGCCAACGCCGCCGTGACAGTCGATGCAGCGAATCGCCGGAGAATCAGGCCGGGTCGCGAGGCTCGCCGCGGCGTGTTGTGCGGCGAGATTCGGGGCAGGTCGCTCGTCGAAGTCTGCGCGGATCTCGGTATGAAGCCGAATACCGGTTGGTAGGTGACAGGCATTGCAGAAGTCATCGTTTGATTCGAGTCGATCCGTCGCCCACCAGACCGTCGGGAACGAGACAAACAGGAGCACGGCCGCGAACAAGAGCCCCGTCATCGAGAGAGTTGCCCCGCCGCGATTTCGTTGATTGGAATCGGACGTTCCGTGCGCGATCCGCTCCAGCGCTGTGCCCTCCATCATGGCCGCGCAGTTTCGCATACCCCTTCGGCATTTCGCTACATTGCGGAAATGGGAAGACACGCAAGAACCGTTGGCTTCGGAACGCGCGCGATCCTCGCGCTATTGATGGCGTTCAGCCTCAATGGATGTGATGCTAGCGAGCCCCAGCCCGATGAGAATGGGCACGAACGCTATGCGCGGCAGTATCTGCCCTTCGATCCCGAATGGGTCTCGGAGCGGATGATTCCAATGGCCCCGCCGATCTCCCCGCAAATGGTGATCTGGGAGGTCAGCGAGTTCGGACCCGAGATCGTCGCGACGCCCGAACAACAAAAAGCGGGCAATGATTTCGTTGTCCGCTGTCTCGAAGCGGCGATTGAAAAGGGTTGGTTCGATCGCTCGAAGGGGATGGCGGATGGCTTCCTGACGCCGGGATCCGATGATCGTCACCATCGCAATGACGACTACGTTCTCGATGACATTCAGCTCGACCCAGAGAGACCCGAATACCTCATGTACTATCCGGATCCGAATCGAAACGGCGAGCAGACGCTCACCGGGTTCATGTTTGTGGCGGATGGTCGGGACAAGAAGGGCCATCAATTTGCCGGTCCGCTTAGCATCTGGCACTACCATAAATACACGAATGCACGCTGTTGGACAGGTCGAGGCCTTCTTTCGGTGGGCATGCTCGATGACGAGGGGAATTGTCCGACGGGTGGCGTTCCATTGCATCGGAGCCCGGAGATGGTGCACGTGTGGCTTCTCGATCATCCGCGCGGATCCTTTTCGACCGGGATGACCCTGCCACGTGATGTGCTCCGCGCTGGACTGGCGAAGCGATGGGCGGCGATCGGCTACTGAATCAACGAGATCCGCTTCATCCCGCGTCTCGCGAGAATCGAAATCGGGCGAGCTTTCGTCGATCAACTTGATTCAAGGAATGGAAATGTCATTCGATTCGGACACGGAAGTCATCCAGTCCGAGGCTGGGAACTACGATTGCCACTTGCGTGAAGCACAGTGGGTCGTGGCTGGACCTGTATCCCGTCAGAGCAGAATTCGAAATTCAGAGATCCTAAGCGTAGAGACATTTGACGGGGACCGGAGGACCCCGAGGAGTGTCTCATGACCAAGCAAAACAAGCAGTCCACCGATGCAGCTGTGCGCGACATCCGTTGCCGAACCCGAAGGAAGTTCTCTCCCGGAGAGAAGATCCAGATCGTGCTCGAGGGCCTAAGGGGCGAGCAGAGCGTCTCGAATCTGTGTCGGCGAGGAGGACGTTTCGTGAGACGCACGACCTTCGAGAAAATGGAGATCATCCGCCTGGTCGAGGGGGCGGACAAGCCGCCGCCGCATTGCTGCTTGCAGGCGAAGCTTTTTTGACCCTGAAGCATTCGGCCTCGTGGTCGCGTACGTGAGCTCCGCTGATGACCCCATTTGGAGTCTCAATGCGGAGATGACCGCGAATACGGGCAGCGTCCTTCGTACGGCCGCTTGACACTCTGCTCGGCACTAGCCTTCTAAGGAAGCGAAGACGTCGGTTTCGAGACGGGCCCCAGCGAAAAAACGAAATTCGTCACATGCCAGATCTGGTTGATGGAGAGTGTCTTGACGAAAACTGGCATCTCCGGATTTCCCGTTTTGCCATAGGCCACCTGAGAGGCAAAGTAGCCTTCTGCGCGCTCGGCAATGAACGCGCGAAGGTTCGTCGGCGGGATCGTGAGCTTCTTCCCAGCGAGGCCATCGCCGAAGCCCCCTGCGCCGTGGCACGATGCGCATTCCCTTGCGTAGATCGTCGCTCCCTCGGATACGGATTCGGCGCTCTCCGCATGCGGATTCATGGCGGACCGCAAGCTCATCTTCTTCATCGCCACACATCCAAGGCCAGCGGTTGCGACTAACGCAACCAGAATCAAGAAGCATGCTGTTTGTGACAGGTTTCGAGTTCGCGTCATCATTTGTCATTTCCTCCGGGTGCTGTGAGATGGCCGCTTGTCCGCGGCGCTTCGATCCTGCTCCACCTGCCACGAACGGGGATGCCCGTTCCCAATCGATCCGAAGAGTATGCGGCGGTGGTACTGAAAACGCAGCTGATCCTCCGTATCCGTGTCTCCAGAGTTGAAGCGCGCCCACCCGCAGCCGTTAACCCAATTATCGTTGCCCTTGCAGCGCCCCACGGCATCCTTGACCCATACGACCAAAGAATTTCATTCCCTGCCCACGGTACGTGTCCTGTTGGCGTGATCTGGAATCTTACAATTTGCATGGCCGGTGTGGGACCAAGGATTCGTTGTCAAATGGACGTGCTGGCGTGATGCCGCTGTCTCGCGACCTGAAGCTTCTCATAGCTCTCTACTAGCCTTAAGTGCTTATCGATTCCATCGAGATTCACATTTGTCGGTGTTAGTCCAAAGAATCGAATCTCTCCTGACACACTCGAGGTTGCATTGCCGAGGATCTCCTCGCCGTACATTCGAGTGAGGTTGGGGATGTAGTTTTGAAGCTCCAGGTCTTCTCGGAGCGTGATGTCGAGCACGATATCCAAGACTTGGTAAAACCTTCTGCGCGCGGGCACGTTGTCGTTGTATTGCAAGAACAAGCCCACGCATTCCTTCGCTTCTTCATGCTTGCCGAGAGCCAGGCAAATGAGCCCTTTGAGTTCGCTAATCGTGCACTTCCCCCAAGGAGAATTTTCGTCAAATGCAACGCCAATTAGATCTGGGATCGGTGTGTATTCATCAAGTTCACTGTCTTCGAGCTTTTCAAGCAGGCGCAATAGAGCTTGGTCACCCAGCGAGTGTATGTCGAGTATGTCTCGCCTGAAGACGAGCGCTTTGTTGGTGTTGTCCCAAACAAGGTCCTCCGCCGGATAGATTTCTGAATAGCCGGGAACCAAAATTCTACAGGCATTCACCCCGAGTTCTTCGTAGTCCGCGATGTAGACTTCTTTGTTCAGGTCTCTCAGGATACCCATGAGGTACTGGTATTCTTGCTCCGTCGAACCGGCGAAATTCCAATCGGAGAATTCATAGTCGGTGGCTTGGCCAAAGAACTTCCAGGAAACCACTCCACTCGAGTCAATGAAGTGCTCAACCATGTTGTCCGGCTCGCGGATGGCGAACTCGTTGAAGGTAGGTGGCGGAAGATCGTTCAAGCCCTCGAAGCTTCTGCCTTGCATCAATTCGGTCAGGCTCCTTTCAAGAGCCACCTCGAGCTTGGGATGCCCCCCAAATGAAGCAAAAGCACCACCCGTTCTGGGGTTCATGATAGCGACACACATCACAGGGAATTTCCCTCCCAGCGAAGCGTCTTTCACGAAAACGGGGAAACCCTGTGCTTCTAGCTTTGCGATGCCGGCCGCGATTGTTGGGAATCGTTCGATCACAGCCTTGGGTACATCGGGGAGCGTGAGTTCCTCGAGAATGATCTGCTTTTTTACGGCGCGTTCGAAAATCTCAGACAGACATTGAACGCGTGCTTCGTAGCGGGTGTTCCCCGCGCTCATGCCGTTGCTGACGAAAATATTCCCAATGAGATTGGCAGGAATATGGACCGTCTCCTGGTCGGATTGTCGCATGAACGGCAGAGCGCAAATTCCGCGTTCGATCGCTCCAGAATTTGTATCCACAAGATGTGAAGCTTTGAGTTCATGGTCGCAATCAAAAATCTCCATGAACCGTTCGTCCATCAAGCCTTCGGGAATTGAATCATTGGGCCCGGGTTTGAACCACTTCTCGTTGGCGTAATGAACAAATTCGGCCTTTGCTCTTTCTTCACCGAGGTAGTAGTCGTTGTAAAAGTAGTTATTGCTCATTCGCTCGAGGTATTCCCCGAGCGCCGAGCACAGGGCTGCGTCTTTGGTCGCGCCTTTTCCGTTCGTGTAACACATGGGTGACTCGGCATCGCGGATATGGACGGACCACACGTGGGGAACGATGTTTCTCCATGCCGCGATTTCAATCTTGATCCCAAGTGACTCGATGAGGCCGCTCATGTTGGTGATCGTTTCTTCGAGCGAGCAGTCTTTGCCCGGGATCATGGTTTTGGCACCGTCTTTAGAGTCACTCTCATAAAGAAGGCCAGAGTCTTTTGCCAAAACACTGACGGAATCGACTTCGAAACGCAGATCGTTTTGAATCACTCGTTTTACAGTGCAGCGGTCCATCGCACTGATGATTCCATTCCGATCCTTCTCGGATATCCCTTCAGGCAGTTCAGCACGAATTTTGAACGTCTGCTGATACCTGTTTTCAGGGTCAACGATGTTGTCCTGAACGATGCTGATGTCTTCGGTGGGAATGTCTCTGGCGTTGCAGTAAGCCTTGGTAAAATAGGCAGCGCAGAGCGCTGACGAGGCCAAGAAATAGTCAAAGGGGCCTGGAGCTGTTCCGTCCCCCCTATATCGAATGGGTTGATCGCTGATGACTGTGAAATCATCAAAGCTGGCCTCCAGCCTAAGATTGTCCAGAAATCTGACTTTTACCTGCATGTTGTTTCCCGGGGTTGGCTCATCGATTGATCAGCTGTTCGCTCGAGCGTGAAGGCCAACGTCGAACGTTGGATTCCGCGGCTGATGGAGAGTAAGACGTTTAAGCTCGATTTTTCGGCAAGGTACAAGGTATCGGTGCCACAAAGAACCCGTATCGTCGAAATGGGGATTCTGGTCGCGTGGCGCGGGGGCAGTCAACTCGAGGCCGTCCATTAGCCCCTCGTCAACCGCCCTCGGTGCGAGGATAGGAAACAGAAGGCCTCCCTTTCGGTACCGCCGGTGCGTAGACTTCTGGCCAGTAGCCGTCAGCTCGTGATGGTCTCAAGACTCGCGATTCGTGCACCACAGCCGCCTTCATCCGCCGCTTCGCCACAGCCTGCGCCACGAAGTCGATGACCACATTTTCGTAGAACCCTCGCCAGGCATCGAGATTCGTCATCAAATCCGAATGCCGATAGAGCCCCTGACACACACGACGATGGTCCGTTTCCACCCACTGGAGCTTTTCCTCAACCCCTTCATCGGCGTTCCGATCGTTCTACTCTTTGGCCTGCCGGCTTGGGTCCTCGCCTTCTACGAATTACTCGATGTCGCCGTCACGTTCTTTACGCATTCGAATATCCGCATTCCTCGACAGCTGAACCGCTTGCTTCGATACGTCATCAACGACTGAATTCGAATCAGCGACCCCGCAAAACAGGCTGCTGCCATTCATCACCGCCGATCTCGAGAAAGAGCCAATCAGTCGCCGATTGGCTCTGTCCGCGACACCGATGACTCGAGAAAGACCGAACCGCGGCGATCGATCGTGTCGGCCGTGTCTTGCCGAGCTCGTGGTCCGGGGGAGGGTGGAATGTCTCGCAGCGATCTATTGTCTTCTAGGCGCTCATCCAACGTCTAATCGAGAGGTATCATGATCAAACTGTACGGACTTCTAATGAGTAACTACTACAGCCTGACCAAGGCCTTGCTGTTTGAGAAGGGGCTCGAGTTCGAGGAGGTCAAGGCACCGCCTTCCCAAAAAGATGACTACCTGCGGCGTTCGCCAATGGGAAAGATGCCTTCGATCGAAGTCGATGGTCAGTTCATGTCCGAGTCACTTGCAATATTTACCTACCTCGAACGGCGATGCCCGGAGCCGGCGATGCTTCCCAGTGATCCGTTTGCGGCGGGCAAAGTCATGGAGTTGGTCAACCACGTCAAGTTGGACATCGAACTCGTCGCCCGTCGTTGCCTCCCCGAACTATTATTTGGCAAGCCGGTGAGCGATGAAACAAAGGAGCAGGTCAAAGCCGATCTGGCGAAGGGGATGAAGGCGGTGAGCCGCCTGTACGTCTGTGATCCCTACGCTGCGGGCACAGAGTTCGGCCTAGCCGATCTCTACACCTTCTATAGCTTCGGCCTTGCCGGCATGCTGGCGAAGCAGGTGGTGGGAGTCGACCTGTTGGCCGACCAGCCCCAGATCGGCGGGCTAATGGAGCTTCTGGCAAAGCGCCCAAGTATCGCTCGGGTGACTGCAGAGTCGGCCGGCTAATACAAACTTGAAGAAGCCAGAGACGAAGGGATAACCGGGCTGTTGCGGTCTCGCCGCCGAGGTCGTGCAGTTCGATCGTCTCGAGCGATTGATTGAATCGGGCGGGGAGATCTCCAGGTGGAGCGCTACACGCTTTTCGGTTCGCTCAGTCCGCAAGCCCCATCCACGAAGCCATGTTCCCGTAGTAGAAGGCATGCATCGTCGCCTCATCGCATTCAGTCATCTCGGCCTCGAATTTGCGAATCGGATCCCGCGTTCCTTCGGGATGCGGATAGTCGGATGCGTAGACCAACATCTCGGGACCCAGCTGATCGATGATCCAGCCGACGGGCTCTCCAGCGAAGGGTGAGAACTTGACGCGCTCGCGAATGACGTCCGATGGTTTCGTTCCAGCGGCTCCCGAATGCTTGAGCGCTCGGGCGGCGAAGTCGAGGGTCTGCAGCCAGGATGGGACCCATGTTGCGCCGTGCTCCATCGAGATGGCCTTGAGTCCGGGATGTCGATCGAAGACGCCGTCGATCAGCATTGCGGACAAGAAGAGTTCGGCGCTGTTATTCATGCCGACAATGCCGATCGCGCCCTCGGGAATGTCTCCCACGTGAGGTGTCGTCCCTCGTCCGTTGTTGCGGAAGCTCGGCGAGATGGGTTCGTAGTGACCGTTGACTGCGACATGGACGACGATCGGAACGTTGGCCGCGTCAAAGCGAGCCCATACCGCGTCGAAATCCGGGTGCGTGAAGGACCTGGCGTTGGGGTCCGGCTCGTTGGTGTCGATCATGAACGTATGAACACCGGCGGCGAAGCCCTCGTCGATGATCGCGCTCGCTTCTTCCGGCCCCACGCTGAGAGGCGCGTACCCGATGCCAAACAGACGCTCATCGTGGGCGCAGAAGTTCCCCATCGCCCGGTTGAGAACCCGCGCACCATTGGCAACAACTTTGGGATCTTTCTCGTGTGCGATTTGGTGAAATGAAAATGTCGGCAGGATCCACTGCAGCTCGTAGCCAAAGACATCGAGGGTGTGTGAGCGCTCGGCGGGATCGAATGCGCCCAGACGGCTCCACCCGCTCTTCGAGACGTCCTGAACGCCAGCCTCGAACTTCGCCATGGTCTCGGGGTCGCTTTGCCGACGTTCGAAGTGCTCGCGGGCCCGGGTCATTGCGGACTCGGATACCAGTAATTCATTCTGCGCATCCATCCGCGGCAAGAGCGCTCGCTCTTGCGGATTCGCGGCGCTCGAAAGGAAATCATCGAGTTCGATCACATGGCTGTCCACATCGATGATGCGTCGGTTTTCGGCGTAGCTCATGGGAGAGATCCTTTTATTGATGGAGACTCAGCGATTCAATGGTTTGATGAGGCTAGTGCCGCTATTATAGGTTGTCAATAATAAGGATCGATGCCCGGGGTGCCTACCCAAACCAAACCGACCCGTACCCGGCTGCCCCCCGAAGCGCGTCGCAGCCAATTGCTTGACGCGGCGCGCACGCTCATTGTCGAAAGGGGGATGCAGGCCTTTACGATGGAAGCTCTCGCCCGGGCGGCCGAAGTCTCGAATCCGCTGGTCTACAAGTACTTTGCGAGCCGTGCCGATCTACTCGGCGAACTTGTCGATCGGGAATACCGGCGTTACCGCGATCAGATGCGAGTCGACCTCGAACGCGCCGACAACTTCGAAGACATCGTGCGGGTCTTCGTCGCAGCCAACTTCGATCACCACGCCCGCGGCAACATCCTGCCGGTGCTCCTGAGCCAGCCCGAACTTGCCGCCACAATCCACGAGCAAGAGAAACGCGGGAACCGTCAGGTGGCGAAATTCCTTGTGGGCGGCATGGCGGACACCTATCGCCTCACGCGTTCCGAGGCGGAGTATCTCGTCAGTGTTGCTTCGGGTACTTCCATCGGCGCGGCCAATTTCGGCAGAGGCGTGGCAAGCCGTCGGGCCGAGACCATCGAATCGACGCTGCGCTTCATTTTTGCAGGCATCAAGAACTACGTCGACTCCGACTGACGTGGTCGAGGTGAAGGCTTCGCCGATACGGATGCCCATGCAACGATCAGTTGGTCAGTTCAGCAATTGACGCGAAGGAATGCCGTTGCGTCGTTTCGAGCGCCGCCAAGACCATGGCAAACATGCTGCCGATGATCTCGACATCACTCCGCCTCTCTCAGGGGATGTCTTCGCGCGAGCGATGAGAGTCTAATGACTCGCGGCTTCTTTGGCGGCGCGCATGAAGTCTTCGACTCGGGGAAGGCGGCGAAGAGACGTGCCTCCATCGACCAGGATGTTCTGACCAGTGATGTACGCTGCCTGATCACTCGATATCCAGGCAACCGTGTCGACGATGTCGTCGATCGTGCCAAATCGTTTTAGCGGGGTCTCTGCCGTGAAGGCATCGCGGACTCCCGGCGCGTTGACGATTTGTTTGGTCATCGGCGTTTCGACGAGACTGGCGGACACGACATTGAGCCGGACGTCCTGGGCTCCGTACTCGGAGGCCGCAATCCGTGATACGTGATTAATTCCCGCTTTCGCCCCTGCATAAGGTGCGTACCTGTCGGCCGTGAGCGTCGCGATCGAGGAGCCGATCGTCGTGATCGAACCGCCTCCGCTCATCGCATTCGCCATGTGTTGGATACAGTAGAGGGCACTCGTGAACTGTACCGCGACCATTCGCTCGACCCGCTCTGGCTCGAGCTGCGCGATCGGACAATAATCCTCGTAGCCCGAAGCGTTGATACCAACGTCGAGCCGGCCCCATCGGGAGACCGTCTGTTCCACCAAGCTCTTGACTTGCTCACTACTCGTCACGTCGCAGGCGATTGCGGCGGCACCGATCGACTTGGCCGTAGCCTTGAGGTTCTCCAGATTGCGTGCGGCAATCGCGACCTTGGCGCCGTCGGCAACTAGGCGGCGCGCAATCGCTTCACCAAAGCCCCCCGAACCTCCGACGACGATCGCCACCCGGTTCTTCATCGATTGAGAATCGCTCATTCAATTACCCTCTGATCTAGTTTGCGGAGCCACTGCTACATACCGCCGCTGACGCTCAGAATCTCGCCCGTAATCCAAGAGGACGCACGCGAACAAAGGAACAGGGCCGCAGCGCCCAGGTCTTCGGGCGTGCCGAGGCGGCCTGCAGCGAGCTTCAGCTTCTTTTCGAGCCTGGGAAGGTCGTCCTCACCGAGTCGCAGCGCCTTCATCATGATCTCTGTTGGTACTGCGCCCGGCATGATTCCGTTCACCCGAATCCTGGGGCCGAGCTCCACAGCAAGCGTGGCCGTGAGAGAGTTGACGCCGGCTTTGGCCGCGGCGTAATGTCCGCTTCCGGAGATCGGGGCAACCGCATCTTTCGACGAGATGTTAAGGATCCGTCCACCATCTCCCAGGTTCCGCGCTGCAATGACGCTGCATTCCCAGACCGCCGTTAGATTCAATCGCCGCGGTCGCATCCCACTCTTCTCGCGGCAATTCGATGAGCGGTCGAGAAATCGGCGAGCCACCCGCGTTGTTGACCCAGATGTCGAGCCGGCCGTATTCGTCGCACGCGGCCTGGGCGAGGGCTTCGACCGCGGCGGCGTCGGTGACGTCGGTCGTGACAGCGATGGCGCGGCCCCCTTCCTTACGGGGGAGGGCGGCCTCCGTTACTTCTGGGATATGGCTCGGTCGAGACGGAAGACCGACTGGCGCACTCGGTTGATCGACCAGTCGATGATCGGGGAATCATGCGTCCGATCCACGTGATTGAGTGTGGATCACGATCGGTAGCCGGCCTCTCCGAGATCGAAGCCGTTCAACCATTGCGCAAGAATGATGCCGTGAGCGAGCGAACATCCGAGTGACGAAGCGATTGGTGCATGCCCGTTGGCACGCGGTTCTTCCGACCATGCGCAGTTCGCAGGAGATCCCGAGACAATCATTCTCTCAAACTCTATGTCTACATCTCCGAAAGAGGCAACGTAGAACGACTTGAACGTGTTAAAATTCGAAGAGCGCTGAGACGCGAGGCCGCGCGAGGCTGACTTTCGATACGCAGGAGAGAATCCAATGAACGACGAAACACCCTTTCATCTCAAGGGCAACTTTGCTCCAGTGAAGGACGAGATCACGGCGACTGATCTTGAAGTGATCGGCTCGATCCCTCCCGAGCTCACGGGCGTCTACGCACGGAATAGCGCCAATCCCGTCACCGGCGAATCAGAGCATTGGTTCCTGGGAAACGGAATGCTCCATGGTGTCCGTCTCGATGGTGGACAAGCCAAGTGGTATCGCAATCGCTACGTCGACACGCCCTTCTATCGGGATCCGACGATCCAACGCATCTCGAATACCGGACAGGTTGACTACACCGTTGCCGCGGCGAATACCCACGTGATCCAGCACGGTCGCAAGATCCTGGCACTCGAAGAAGGCGCCTTTCCCTACATACTCGACGGTGAGCTCAATACGGTCGGGCATCACGACTTCGATGGACAGCTAAAAGGGCCGATGACAGCGCATCCCAAGATCTGCCCGAAAACGGGTGAAATGCTGATGTTCAGCTACGGCCAGCTTCCACCCTACTTCGTCGTTCATCGCGTGAGCCCAGACGGAAAGCTCGTGCAGAGCGAAGAGATCACAGTCAACGGACCCACCATGCATCACGACTTCGCCATGACAGAGAACTACACGATCGTGATGGATCTGCCGGTGATCTTCGATCTTCAGCTCGCGATTCAGGGAACGATGCCCTTCCGCTGGAGCGACGAATACCCGGCACGAATGGGTCTGATCCCGCGAACCGGGGGCAACGATCAGGTCAAGTGGTTCGACGTTGATCCCTGCTTTGTCTTTCACGGGCTGAACGCCTACGAAGACGGCGACGACGTCGTGTTCGATGTCTGCCGCATCAGCGAGATCTGGCGCGAGGGCAGCGATCTGAGTTCAGGCCAAGGCGAGCAGACGCTGCATCGATTCACATTCAACACCAAGGCGGGTACGACGAGCGAACAGACCCTCGACGATCGGAGTATGGACTTTCCGCGCGTCCCGGATGCGAGCGTCGGCCAGAAGCATCGCTTCGGATACACGGTCGCGTTGGGAGATGTCGACGGGGGGGACGGTCTGCCGGGATTCTCTGGCGTGCTGAAGACGAATTTCCAGGACGGAACTTCCGAACTGGCGAACTTCGGGCCAGGCCGAAACCCGAGCGAAGTGGTCTTTGTTCCCGCGAAGGGATCCGAACCGACCAGTGATGAAGGCTACGTGATGGGTTATGTCCACGATGAGGGCGCAATAAAGACGGAGCTCGTAATCCTCGATGCGACCAACTTCGAGGGCGAGCCGGTCGCTCGGATCAAACTTCCGCAGCGCGTGCCCTACGGCTTCCACGGCAGTTGGATGCCGGATCTTGGGGTGTAACCGCAGCCGCCATGCGCTCGCGGCCGCTGTAGCCACAATGCTCTTGGATTGACCTCCGCGACCCATCCGCGAGACTGAGTTGCGCGAGTTGCCTTCACTCACTTCCGGCGAGCTTTAGGCGTACCCATTTTACGATCAAGCTGGAGGCGGTCGTATGCGTAAGCCGGGCGGGTCGCCCTCAATACTCACAACCGTTGAATCTGAGTCGTGTCGCTATGTAGCGGATTTGTCGAGGAGTCGTCGCGCGCAGGCTTCAGCCGCGCGGCCTAATGCAATTGCGCGCGGATCCCCAGCGAGATAGTAGTCGAGGCGGTTCACTACATAGCCAAATCCAAGTCTCAAATCGGGATCGGCATAAGACGTAGTGCACACAGCCCGGCACGATGCGACATCAGCTCGCCGACCTCGATGTCCTGTTTTCCGCCCGCGGCAAACTCGGGCCAATATTTGGCAACCGGCTCGCGATAGTCGACTAGCCCTAGCGAGTGAGCCAGCGCCAGGCAAAAGGATGCCATGCCCGTCGTGCTGGAAAAGACCGGCACGAGTGTGTTTTCGAGCCAGGGCGCCTCTCCACTGGGATCACGCGATCCGCCCCAAAGATTGACGACGCACCTTCCGTTGAAGAACACGGAGCAGGCAGCGCCGACTTCACGACGCGTTTTAAAGTTCTCATTGAAAGCAGTGCGCACGGCTTCGAATCCCGGCGCTACGTTCCCCTCGATGTCCTGCAAAGCGTCACCTCGCGTCCCAGCCTACGGCAGTTTGGATGGAGGCCGCAGCACGTCGCAACCAAAGACAGCGCGCCTCTGCCGGTGAGTGGGGTGCAGGAGAGTTAACAACAGGGACTTTGAAGCCCGATCGCAGTCCGGGCTCTTTTATGCTGCTCGAAGCTCCAATCGCTTGAGGCCCCGAATGACAAAGGAGTCCACGAATTCTCGCTCCTGCACAACGCGTTCGATGCCTCGGAGCTCGGGCACGAGGGCTTCGAGGGCGGCCTTTGCTTCCAGCCGGGCCAGCGAAGACCCGAGGCAGAAATGGGCTCCGAGACCAAAAGACAAATGCGACTTCGCATCGCGATTCACGTCGAAGCGATCGGGGTTCTCGAACCGGCGCTCATCGCGATTCGCCGCGCCTAGCATCGCCGCGACTTGTGCGCGCTTTGGGATTCGGACCCCATGCCATTCGACTTCTTCCGTCGTCGTGCGTTGAAGCATCTGGACTGGCGAATCCCATCGCAGGACTTCTTCAACCAGCGCTGGCACCAGACTCAGATCGCTTTGGACTCTTGCGAGTTCTTCGGGATGTCCGAGCAATGCGTCGACGGTGTTGCCGAGAAGATTGGTGGTGGTCTCGTTCCCCGCTAGCAGCAGAAGGAATATGAAGAGAAAGATCTCGAAGTCGTTGAGGTCGGCCTCGCCGTCAGAAGCCACCAACGCGCTGATTAGATCGTCGGCGGGATTTTTCCGGCGCGCCTTCACGATCGGCCGCAAGTAGGTTCGCAGCTCGGTCATCGCTCGAAACAGCAAGCGATCGCCTTCTTTGCCTCGAGTGGAACCCGTTCCCCCAGTGATGAACGCGTCACTCCAGCGTTTGAAATCGTGCATGCGTTCGCTTTCGACTCCGAGCATCTCCGCGATCATTGTCACGGGCAAGGGGACGGCCAAGTCGCGAACAAGGTCGAATGGATCTCCCGACCGAAGTCGTGCGACGCCCTCGGCGGCGAGTTCGTGTGCCCGGTCCCCCCATGCCGCGATTCGGCGCGGAGTGAAGCCTCGGTTCACGACGCCCCGCATCGCAGAGTGGCTCTCTCCGCTCTCCGCGATCAGGAAGCGCGCATCGGCCGCGGTCGACGGCAACACTCGCATTTGGACCATTGATGTCAGAGCCCGTCGAAGTTGAGCGAATCGGCTCTGGCTACCTCCGGGCATCTGGCGAGGGTTGATGGCGGAGGAGAAGACGTCGGGCGACTTGAGAACGCGCTCGACGTCTTCGTAGCGAGTCACGACGTAGTGGTCTGACTCAGGCGCGTAGTGGACGGGCGCTTCGTCTCGGAGTTGGCGATAAGTCGGATAGGGATCTTGCTTCCAACGGTTCGATAGTGGTTCGAATTCGATTCCCATGACCGTCAACTCCATCTCTACAAGTTCGATGTTCGCCGAAACGAAGCCAATCCCAAATTTTGAAGTCGCATGCGATCAGAGATCTGGTGCGACGATGGTTTTGTCCGGAGACTCGGCCGCGGTTACATCAACATTGGGGTTTCTTGGTCAGATGTCAAGCAATTCATCTCGCGGGTCGGCGTTTTCTTGTCACAAAATGACATATTGGCGGTGCGGAAAGAGCCGCTTGGCATTCGTATACCGACCCGCGCATCGTGCGCGGTCGCACACCTTCATCATCGAAGATCACTCGCGGTCGCATCTTCGAATTGACCTAGACTCGACCTGGAGTTCGTCGCGCACCTCTATGCACAGTCCCTATCATCCTCCTGAAATCGCGAATGAGCAGATGCCTCGCGTAGCGCTGCGTGTAACCATCGCTGGGCGGGGTCGGCTTTGAACGTTAGGCTTGGGGACGCCAGTCGTGTCGAAGGGAATGGGAGTGGACTCCCGAAGCGTCTCTTGCGAGGGAAGCTGCCTGCTAGTCCACCGATTCTGATAGATTCTTTTCGATAGGGGCATGGCCGTTCTGTGATCCAATGCGAGTTCGAGTCGATCACACACAAATACGAAGGAGGGAACATGTCGAAGGTACTCACGATTGGCGCCAACGGACAGATCGGTCGCCTCTTCTGCCTGAAGGCGAAGGACGCCGGGCTCTCGATTCGCGCGCTGGTGCGAAACGATGAGCAGCGAGCGCGCATCGAGTCTCAAGGGCTCGAATCCGTCGTCGGGGATCTGGAGGGCGACTTCTTTCACGCTTTCGACGGCTGCGACCGAGTCGTCTTCACGGCCGGCTCGGGCGGTTCGACGGGGGGTGACAAGACGCTCCTCGTCGATCTCTACGGCGCGATCCGCGCGATCGCCGAGAGCGAAGCGCGGGGTGTGGAGCATTTCGTGATGGTAAGCGCGTTACGCGCCGAGCGGCCACTGGATGCGCCGCCTGCGATGCGTCACTACATGGTCGCCAAGCTGCTCGCGGATCAGCGTCTCATCGAGAGCAGCGTGCCCGCGACTGTTTTACGGCCCGGTCGACTGACGGATGAAGTGGGCAGCGGTCGAGTTCGCACGAGTGTCGCCGCCGGCGAGGGCTTCGGCATCAGCCGAGAGAACGTTGCGGGCTGCATACTCGAGGCGCTGCGCCGGCCCCCGACAGAAAATCGTGTAGTCGATCTGCTCGATGGCGATACACCGATCGCAGACGTCTTCGCTGCGGGCTGATGCGAGCTCGATACGGGTCTGGTGTGCCTCATGCGAGGGCTACTTGTCAGACGACTACTGACCGACGGTGCGGAAAGGGGGCCTTCTTTTTCGTACTCCCGGAGGTGGGCAGGACATGGAGCTGATGTTTTCTCAATTTCCGGAAGCCTAGGTATCGTGGCCCGAGTGTTCACGGACATGATTGTTGGATTCGAAACGATCCCACGACTTAACATTTAGAAACAGTCGGACGCTGATTCGATTTTGGACCTATTTGATTCGCTAAGCACACTTGCTGAAAATTTGATTGGCCTCGCCGGATTCACTGGAATTATTGCCGCCATCGCGAATTTTGGTGAAGAACAAGTTGAGCTAGAGCAGTTCCGTTTGACCAACTTGCTGTTCACTGCCCTTGCGCCAGGGTTTTTCTCGCTGATTACGATCTGTCTCCTGTATTTCGAGTACTCAGACGAATTGGCGATACGGATCTCGAGTGAAATGCGCATTATCTATCTGATCGTGGATACTGACAGTCGCTAATATTTCCATCCATGTTCGACACACTTACCGCGAGTTCGAAGGCGAACCTTGAGGCGCGAGCCATGCCTATTTTTGCACCTTCTTGAATTTGAGTGTCCAGCGGTCCGTGTTTCCTGTGACTGTCTTGCGACCGACTTCGTATCGGAGTTCATCATCGGCTCGGGAATGCAAGGTCGAGAAATCCAACAATTCGAATCCCGACGACTGAATTTCCGAGACGGCCTTCACCGGATCGAACCGACGTCTGTTCTCCGATGAATCGTCTTCCATGTGTCGGCGTGTGTGGTCGACGACCCCGTAGATCCCGCCCTTCTTGAGCGCCGTGAATGCAGCGTCGTTCATCGCCTTTCGACCGGCTGCGTCAAAATTGTGGTAGTTGCGAAAGGTCAAGACCATGTCGACTTTGCGCAGGCCGAGGACGCCGTCTTCTATGACATAGAGCCGGGCGTCCGTGGGACGGTAGATCTTGGCGTCTTGCGCAGTGACCTTGACCTGGTCGAAGCCGTCTGTGGTGAGCAACTTCTCCTCGACTGTTCCGGTGCCGTAGGCGATCGAGAGTTCACCATTCTCGCGCAACACGGGCGCGAGCACGCGCGTGTACCATCCGCCACCCGGGAGTAGTTCGACGACCTTCATGTCGTCGCGAAGACCGAAGAAATCGAGGGTCTCGAGGGGCTTTCGATTCTTATCGCGAAGGGCGTCTTTCTCTGGCCGATCGTCGGCGGAAAGCGCGGCTTCTATCTTCTCTTTAGTGTCTTCGAAATCTCCGGCGTTCGCGACGCGACCGAGGCCAACGAAGCCGATCGAAAGAAGGGCGAGGATGAGGATTCGAGTGATCGGATGGGTCATGGAGACTCCTTTTGAGTTTCGGCAGCGAAATCGATTGAAGATGGATTCACTATCGAGGCTCGTCGTGGCCACGAAAGCGCAACACCGTTGATGCGGAACAGCGTAGCAAGCACGCTTCGGGGATTCGCGCAGTGTCCGATCGGGGTCATCGGCTCTGCGACGCTAAAGCGCGCGTCGAGATGACGAGTCAGAAGAAGCGAACGAGCAAAGCGTCTTCGACCTGCGCCATACTCGGGTCCCATCACAGATGCCAAAGCAGAAAAGTCAAAGCATAGGAGCCCCCCATGACCTCCAATACCCAAATCCTGCTCGCTGAAACCCCGCGCGGCAAACTCGAGACAGCACACTTCCAGGTCCAGAAGGGGGAAGTGCCCGCACTCGACGACGGACAAGTGCTCGTTCGTAGTGTGCTCCTTTCGCTCGACGCGGCGAACCGTGCATGGATGCAGGGTGCGACGTACAAGTCGGCGGTCGAAGCGGGTCAAGTCATGCACGGCTACGCGATTGGTGAAGTCGTTGAATCGCGCAGCTCAAAGTTTTCGAGCGGAGACGTTGTGGTCGGCGAACTCGGCTGGCAGGAATATGCTGCCATGAATGCCAAGGTCCTTCGTCCGGTGGGCGATCATCGGCCACTGACCCACCACCATTCGGTCCTGGGGATCGCCGGCTTGACCGCACATCACGGACTTCTCGCCGTCGTCGGGGTGAATGAAGGCGAGACGCTGCTTGTTTCCGCGGCCGGCGGTTCAGTCGGTTCGTTGGTCGGCCAGATCGGCAAGATAAAGGGCGCTCGCGTCATTGGTGTGGCGGGCGGCCCTGAGAAGTGTCGTTGGGTGGAAGAAAAACTCGGCTTCGACGCCTGCATCGACTACAAGAACGGATCACTTTCGAAAGCGCTTCGCCAACACTGCCCCGATGGCGTGGATGTCTACTTCGACAATGTTGGTGGTGACATTCTTCAGGCGGCGCTGTTCGCGATGAACTTGAATGGTCGCATATCGTGCTGTGGCGCGGTCTCGCAGTACGATTCGGCAACGCCCAAAGGACCGCTCGGTGTTCCGGGCTTGCTCGTCACGAAACGCCTAACGATGCGCGGATTCATCGCCGGGGACTTTCCCGATCGTGACGCCGATGCCCTACGAGATCTCGACGAGTGGGCTTCTTCCGGCAAGCTCAAAGTCGTTGAAGATGTTCTCGACGGTCTAGAGAGTGCCCCCCAAGGTTTGATCGGATTGCTCGCCGGAGAAAACCGCGGCAAGCGAATGGTGCGTGTGGGGGCAGACCCCGCGTAGCAGTACGCTTCATTCCGCGCGCTGTCGAACCTATCTAGGTTCCAATGCAAAGAACCATGTGTCTCCGGTCTCTGCCATTTCGGCGTTCAATCCTGCGCCGTACTTACGGTTGATCTCAGACGCGATGCCGCCGAGGGCGGGGTGACCGGCGCGGATGCGTACCAGTTTTCGCTCGTAGCGCTTGCCTTCGATTCGGATGATTGCGCGAGGATCCTTCTCGGCTTGCATCGGCCACTGCTTCCACAGTTTGCCGACTGCCGAGTTCATGTAACCGCTGACGACGTAGAGCTTGCGGTCGACGACTTGCAGCCAAATGGTTCGCGACACCGGCGGCTCGATGAGTTGAAATTCCATTTCGGCGAGGTCCCGCGCGAACGTCCAGTCGGGTTCGGGTCCCATGTGCATGTCACCGGATTCGAGCGGCCCACCTGGGATGATGACGGTTGGTCCGTCGCCAAACCGCGCGGCGAAGACCAGGACAACCAAAGAGAGCATGAGTACGACGACGATGCTGCCGAGCCATTTCAAGATTTGCAACGGATCTCCAGTTCTGGATTTGAATTGAGCCGTAGAAACTAGGGGTTCTCCACCATGAGAATCCAGTGCCCCGGCGATCATTGAAGCCGTATTTCTCTCAGAGTTGCCAAGCGACCAAGCTAGTCGCGCACGGCGCCCCAGTGATCCCAATACGTGACATCGCGCGCCGGTTTGCGGATTGCCGGCTTGAGCACTGCGCCGCTCATGTATCCCACAGGTAGCATGACGGTTTGTGTCACTTCGTCTGGAATGCCCAGAATTCGCGCAACTTCCTCCTCGTGGAATCCGAGCAGTGATGTCCAGGTCGAACCCAATCCGCGAGCACGCAAAGCGAGCATCAGCGACCAGGCCGCTGGCAGAATCGAACCGTAGAAACCAACTTGCATTGGCAGTGAGCCGTTGGCGATCCGGCCGATTGCACACACCAGAATCAACGCCGGAATTTCGTGAAGACGATCGGCGAGTGCGTGCTGCGTCGGCTTGAGTGGGACGCCTCGGGCCTCGCTGAGTGTGGCGAGCGCGCGCCTGTATAGATCCGCCAGCTTCAACTTCTTCTCCGCCGACGTCACGACGAGAAATCGCCAGTTTTCAGCGTTGATTCCCGTCGGTGCCTGGGTGGCGATGTTGATGCAGCGCTCGATCACTTCAGGCTCGATCGGTCGATCGAAATCAAGGCGGCGCCGTACGGAGCGCGTCGTCTCGAGGACTCGATCGAAGGATTCGAGATCGATTTCATCGATGTCAGTCGGGCCTGTCGGTTGAGTCAAGGCAAGCTCCATGTGGAAGTTTATTGAACCAGGCGAACTCAAAATATAGGACTGTGCGAACGGGTTATCACCAGGACTCACGACCGGAATCTCGCACGAGGCGGTTCCATGCGCGATGGCTTCGAGTTCGCGCGGTGTGCTTACCGCGGGTGCGTGGATGTTTACACGATTCCGGGATGAATTTGCCGACGTGACTAGGTCTTCGAGTCTACGCGCCGCGCGTAGCGCTCGGTTGGCCGTTTTCCGGATTCGTCCAGAACGTCAAATTCTTCGACGAGATCCTCGACCCATGGAATCGTGCCGGTACGCGCCATCAACTCGTTGCAGGTAAGCAATGCAACGGCTGCTCGGCCGACCAGGAGGGGCGTCTGTGATTGAGAGAGGTCCATCTCGCGGTTCTTGGCCGCGTCGAGGATGAACTCGGTTGCGACGACTCCGGGGTAGAGCACGATTGCCGGAATTCCCTTTGGCTCAAGCTCGAGCGCCATGTCGGCGGTCATGCGATCTAGGCCCGCTTTTCCTGCTCCGTAAGACGAGCTGAAGTGATAGGTCTGTCCGCCAGGCGAAGACGGATGCGTTCGAAGAGCGTCACGATCTGCTCGTCGTCTCCGTGGTCGCATTGGATCGCGCGTCCTTCACCGCCCAACTCTGTCACTTCGCGCGCGGTCGTGTCGATTGTGCGTTCGCCCGCGCCAGTGGTTCTGCCGGTCACATAGACGATGCAGCCGCGCTCGCCGAGCGCAAGCGCGATGCCCTTGCCAATTCCGCGGCTCGCGCCGGTCACGACCGCGATCCTTCCCTTCAAGTCCGTCATTTCGATACCCATTCCCATCTTCGAGCGCCGATGCTCGGGCGCCAGCCGTTCGGATCCGCATCTGACAATACAGGATCGTGAGGGCGATCGGTCCCGAAGCGGTTGCGCCGCTGACCCGGTCGCGTGGTCGGTGTCCGATCTTGTCTCGGGCCTGACTTTCGGTGGGTGCAATGGCAATTGCTCGATAGCTCCGGCAGACTTGGCCGCCATGACGATATCCCTTCGGACTCCCGTTCTTGTTGGCTGCGCGCAACTCACTCGGCCATCAATGGATGCTTCAGGCCTGATTGATGCCGCCGCAATCGAACCCCTCCGCATGATGGAGAGCGCGGCTCATGTCGCCGCCGAGGATGCGGGGGCACTGGGGCTGCTCGAAAAGATCGACTCCATTCGGATTCCTCAAGGCGTTTGGCGTTATTCGAATCCCGCCTATCAGTTGGGTAAACGACTTGGTTGCAGGGGCTTCGAAACAGGGCTCGCCCCGATCAGTGGTTCGTCCGTCCAGATCATGTTGAGTCGGGCGGCGGAGGAGATCCAGCAAGGGTTGCGCGACGTGGTGCTGCTGGCTTCGTCCGAATGTGGACATTGGACACGCCGCCAGAAGAAGGAGGGAGGCGCAATTCCGGAATGGGCACATTTTGGTGGCTTCGATCCGCAAGAGGGGAGCGGTGATGTTCCGGCGCCGGACCAACGTTTTGGTGGCGAGGAAATGCAAGTCGGTTGGTGGGAGCGCAAGTATCACGTGCAAGCGATTCAGGGCTTTGCGCTCTATGAGAATGCTATGCGCTACCAGAAGAGTGAGGGCCTGGATGAGCATCGCAAACGAATTACCTCGCTCTGGGCTCGCTTTGCGGAGGTCGCTCGAGACAATCCGAGTGCATGGATCCGCAGCGCTCCGTCTGCCGAAGTGATCGGCGCCGCGGCCGGTGATAACCGGATGGTTTCGTATCCCTATACGAAGCTGATGGTGGCCAATATCTCGGTCAACCAATCGGCCGCGCTCTTGCTCTGCTCGTACGAAATGGCGATGCAGCTCGGCGTGAGCGAAGACCGGATGATTTTTCCACATGCCAGTGCGGAAACGACGCGCACTCATGAAATCTCTCACCGCCCCGACTTCTATAGCCAACCGGCGATCGGCTTGGTGGGAAAGAAAGTGTCCGAACTTGCGGGGTGTCGCTGTGACGAGATCGAGCATGTCGATCTCTACTCGTGCTTTCCGGCTGCCGTACAGATGGCCGCCGCGGAACTCGGCTTGTCCCTTGATCGAGAGCTTACGGTGACGGGAGGGTTGACGTTTTCAGGCGGCCCACTCAACAGTTATGTGATGCATTCGATTGCCGGAATGATGCAACGCCTGCGGGCACGTCGGGAAGCCGGGCATATTGAGCGAGGCCTCGTCTCCTCGATCGGCGGTTTCATTGCGAAGCACGCGCTCTCTATTTATGGAGCCGGGCCACCTGGTCCTCGAGGGTTTCAACATGCCTGCGTCGATGATGCGTCGATGGCGCTTCCTAAGCGTGAACTTGCTCGTGATTGCGAGGGCCCCGCTGTTGTGGAAACCTTCGCCGTGATGGGGGCAGCCGGTGCTGGACCGCATCATCTATTGCTCAGTTGCGGCATTGCCACGGGTGCGCGCGTCTGGGCGGAGTGTCACGATCCCGATATCGTCACTTCGGTTGAGCGCGAAGAACTCTGTGGTCGCCGGGTCGACGTGAGCGCCGATGGCGTGGCGACTTTTCAATAGCCACATAGGGCAGGGCGGGCCGTTTCGAATTGCCACTAGCCCGGAACGGTGCTGGAGCGCCTGCATCGGCATCGACCGAACAGCCTGTCTTGTGTAGACGCCGCGAACTCCTCATAGTCCATCCGTGACGAAGTTCGACGACATGGAACGGCTGCTCTTCTTGGCCTTCATCTTGATGTTCGCGTCTCAAGGACTCTTCCTTGTGCAGGCCCTTGATCTCGGCCTCCACATTGTTGCCGGTGGCTTTACATTGTTTCTTCCGTGATCATTCAACCCGCCGGGGCCACAGAAGTTTCGCATCACAGCAGTAACGAGTTGAATTACGTACGGCCTGCGGAGATGACATAGCGAAGCGGGCCACCGGGTAGAATCCGACCAAAGGGAAAGCAGGTGATGAGCGTCAATTCAGCGCGGCCCGTTGGCAAGAGCAATTCGGTTCGCGATTCGTGTACGACCTGCCTTCCATCCACGCGGTACCGATCAACACCGTTCTCAGTCTCGATGACCAACTCATCGCCCTCCACCAGATCTTGAAGGAAAGCGAAGTGGGTATCGCGGTGTCCGGCCAGGACGATATTGTCAGGTCCCCCGGGCGGGCTACTCGAGCTGACGTGGGCGGGCCCGAAGGCCATTGATTGCCCGGTCGCCCCCGCCAACACGTAGAGATCCTTGTCCAGGCGTGGAGCCACGAGGCGAGCAACGGGCCAGGTATCGGCCCATGGCCAGGGCCTCGACCGATCCTCCCCTTGTTGAACGCGCTGCCACGAGGCTTTGATCAGGAGCTGGGCAAGTTCCGCTTTGACGGGAATCCACAGCCCGTTTGCGACGAGAGCAAGACCCAGTAGACCTAACAACGTCCCTGCGATCACCGCCGTTAGACGAGAGCCGGTCACGCGCCACGTCCAGATCTCCACAGCAATGACGAAATCCCGAGCAGCATCGAACCGATGCCGAGGAGCAGAGCAGCCGGCGTAGACCCCATAGGCAATAGCCCTAGTGGCCGGGAGGCCAATGCCTGGGTGCTTATCACGGACGCGCTCGCCTGTTTGAGATGGAGGTCTCCCGGGCCTGTTCCAGGCGCGGGCTGTGAAGGCTGGGTGTTGGCGGGGGCATCCTTTCCTCCAAATAGTGTTCGCCAACTCCAACCGCGTGGAAGCAAGGAGGGCACGGCATGTTTTTCGGGAACCACATCGACGGGCGCCGTCGGCGTGACGTCGACCGCGACCAGACTGGTCCAGCGCGTGACGATGTGATGCAGAATTCCAAGCTCTGCAACGTCGGCTGAAACGCGGTCGACCGGAGCACCTTCGTGCAGCGAGTTCATCAACGACGCGACCTTTCGCCGGGCCCAGACGCGTGCGACGCCTGCGTGCTTTGATCCTCCGCTTACATCGAGTTCGATTCGCAGGTCTTCGCGCCCACGCTGTCCAGTCAAGACGACTTGGCCCACACCCGCCGGGAGACGAGCCGCAATGACGACGGGTTCTCCGGAATAGACGTCCGGAATACGGCGGGGCCAGGCTTCGACTCCGGTCGCGTCCCATTCCACGATGAGGTCATGTAGGACTGGGCTGTCGAGCTTCGAGAAGAGCTCGCCCATCCGCGCCTCGACCTCTTCCGGGCTGGCGATGTAGGTAAACGTCCCGCGGCCGAATTCGGCCGCCTTCGTCATGAAATGTGAATTCGGAGCAGAGCCAATGCCCACCGTATAGAGACGGCTGCGATCGAGATCCCGACGGATGACCCGCAACAGATCAGACTCGTTGCCAACCGCTCCGTCGGTGATGAAGATGATCTGCCGAACGGCGCGCCGCTCGGTCCCGCGTATCAGGGCGGCCGTCAACGCGGGCAACATCTCCGTCCCGCCGCGGGCGTCGAGTTGGCTGACCCAGACAACGGCCTCCCGAATCGACGCCTGATTCACAGGACGTGCTTGCGAGTAGAGCTTCTCGACGGTTGAGTCGAACCGGATGACGTTGAAGGCATCTTCCGGATGCAATTGTCCCAAGGTATGGATGAGAGCTTTTTGAGCCTGGCGAATCGAGTCGCCGCCCATCGACCCCGATGTATCGATCACGAAGATCGTTTCCTTCGAGAGTCGGATCTCGCTCGCGCCCGCATCGGGATCAGGATCCGGACTCGGGGGCAGCACCATGAGGAGTGCATAGTGCTCGCCCTGCCACTGCTCATGAAAGAGCGCGGCCCCCGGCACCTTGCCGACCACCGGCCGCCAACTCAAGACAAAATCTGACTCGGCCTGCACCAGTCCGTCCGACAGTTCAACTTCATAGACGTGATCCGGCTCTGCCCGCACACGAACCGGGTGCGTCGGACTCTCGACCTCGACGAGGCGAAAGCCTGCATCGATGCGAACACGAATCGAAACCGGCTGGGTACGGCCCGATGCCGGATTCGATAGCGGTGGTGTAATCCGGTCGGCGTCGGGAACAGGAGCCCGCTGCACGGTGTCTTCCCAGCCCGATTCCGAGAAACCTGAAATGCTCGAAGTCGTCGGGATATAGCGAGGCGCTACGACCATCGGGAAGCGAATCGAGAAGCGCGCGCGATCGTAACGAAGGACTTCCTGATAGCTCAGAACGATCTCGACGTTCTCGCCCGGACCGATATTCGCCACCGTGGTCGTAAAGATGTTTGGACGCTCTTGCTCGACGAGAGAAGCCTTTCGTCCCTCGGATCTGGCCTTCTCGAAGGTCGCACGCGCCTTCGCGCATTCCTGGACCCGTCCTTCGAGGACGCGGTCGCCGATCGTCATCTTCAGCGAATCCACTGCTGCCTTCTCAGGCAGTGGGAAGACATAGACGGCTTCGACCCAATCTCGCGTCGGGTTGTAGAAGCGCTGTGTGACCCGAGTTCGACCAACCAGACCCGTGACCTTGATCTCGACGTCGGTTGCCAACGTCGGCGCGGCACGAAGCCCGTCGGCGCGGCGCAGTAGAAGCCCACCCGATTGCAATTCGCTCGGGCGCGTCTGGGTGCCGAGCGCGGTGGTGGGTGAAGCATTCGCAACACCAAGTGTCATGCATGGAATCAGCAGGAGTAGGTAAATTGACTGTGACGGATTCATCTCGCTCTCCGGCGTGGCTGTGCATCAGCCGGCCGTCACCTCGGAACACGTCATGTGTTCAGGTGGTTTCGAGTCGGTTTCCACAGCGTTAAGGCTTTCAAATGACGTAGTGCGGCGGTGGTCTAGTGAACTCTGCATCCACTGACCCCGTGACTTACGCGCCGGTTCTCTGTGCGAGATCAAAAATGGATCGACGCTCGGCAATGGCGTTCGATCCCCTCATGTCAGAATCTCATTTATGTTAGTTCTATTGCCAGGTAGGGACTCGCGATTTTCTTATGTCGATGTCGAGGGATGATCGGCCGCGTTCTGTCCAAGCAAATGCGATTTCGCGCCTCTCGCTCTATAGGGAATCCTGGAACTCCGTAAATCCAAAATGCATGTCTGCTCCGATCACGGGTTTATACCGTCCGGCGGCCAGGATTCGATGCCCTCTTCGAGAGGAATCGCGAGGGACCTCGCCAGTTTCGAAACGAGCTGCCAGCAGCCAACCGCTGTGACGAGTTCAATCGTCGCGTTCTGTCCAAAGAGCGAAGTACATTGCTTCATCTGCTCTGCGGAAAGCGCACCTTCATCGAGCAGCGTGTCGACGGCGGTGAGCAGCAGCTTGGCGTCGTCGTCGAAATGACTGCTCTTCTGCCAGTCCCCACGCAACTCAAGCAGGTCCTGGTCGCTACACCCGAACTGTTCGCGCGCGATCTTCCAATGTTGTGTCCACTCGTAGTCGGCCCCCGTCGACCATCCGATTCGCATGATCAGCAGCTCTCGCAACCGATCGTCGAGTTCGCCACCAAAGAGGAGCGAGACGAGTAGATCCGAGAGCGCCTTCGCGGTCCGCGGTCGCTGGAGCATGACGCGGAAGATGTTCAACTCCGCGAAGGCCGGAATCATTTCGATCTTGGCTGCGGCTTCCTTTGCTTCATTGAGGGGCAGTATGTCGACTCGACAATCGGTCATGGCTTCTGGTCTCCTGGTTTGGGAGTTGGATGAAAAACTAGAGCGCGAATTTATGGAGCCATTGGTCGAGTGCAGCAGCGACAGCCTCGACTCGGAACCGATGCCCCTTGTCGGACACACGCGACAGCGCGGCTCGAGTCATTCGTCACTCCCCCGCGATTTTCGCTTCGGAGTGCGCTTGCTCTGACCGCCAGTTTTTGGGGCATCGGGTTTGCGTGTCCCTGCAAGGAACAAGCGTTTCAGCTCGCCAGCGAAGCGGTTCGTCTCTTCGGCCGAAGATTTTTTGCTTCCTGTGCGTTGGCTCGCCATGACACTCCAGACGAGGGACGAGGTCAGACTGATCACACCTAACATTTCGGCGTCGATACCCGGCAGACTGTTGGGGCTCTTGGTGATCTGTTCCAGGGAGTCGAGGTAGCTTCCCCAGCCGCGTCGAGATTGACTCTCGTTCGCTAGGAGGTGGAACATCCAGAGTCGCGCAATATTGGGATGTTCCTCGAAATAGTGAACGAAGAAATCGATTTGCTCGGCGAGTCCGCGCGGCTGCTTCATCAACTCGCCGAGTTCGGTCGCGATGTCTTCGGCGACGGCCTGGCTGAGTTCCTCGCGGTTGCGAAAATGTTGGTAGGCGGTGCTGCGATTCAGCCCGGCGCGCTTCGCGACCTCGACGATGGTCAGTCCGTCGGATCCCCGCTCCGCGAAGAGGTCACGTGCGGCGGAGACCAGTGCCTTGTGGGAGGCCTTGGCGTCGCTGCGGAGCGCTCGTTGGCGGGTGTTCGCGAGCAGATCCCGCTTCGTCTGGTGCCCCAGGCCTTGCTTGATGGTCTTCGGGTTCGATCCAACTCGTGCGCTCATTGAGGAGGTCTTTCTCGGTGGTCTTGTTTCCAACGCAACTGTTGCATGTACTAAAACCATCATATATGTTGGATTTACGCTAGCGCGTCAAGCCGCGACCGCCATCGGGCTACACCGAGTACGGAGAATGAAAGTAATGTCAGAGCCAAACGGGCATGATTCAGACTGACCAATGCAAGAGCCCTTCGAGGAACGACTTCTATGAGCAACGATGAACCGAATGCGATTGTGCTGACGCGCGAAGAGGGTGTTGCGACGATCACGCTCAATCGTCCAAAGGTCATGAACGCACTCACGCCCGAACTCTTTAGCGAGTTGGGGGAGCGTTTCGACGAAGTTGCGGCGAACCCAGAGGATCGCGTGCTCGTGTTGACGGGAAGTGGCAATGCTTTCTGCGGAGGAGCGGATCTCAGCGGTGGTGGTGACCAGGCGATGCGGATTGGCAAGGGTCCGATCGCGCGCCAGCAATTCACACGCGAGACACTTCTGCCTGCCCTCAAACTTCATCGCCTCCCCAAGCCGACCATTGCTGCCGTCAATGGCGTGGCTGCCGGCGGTGGCTGCAATCTTGCGTTGGGATGTGACGTCGTGTTTGCCGGTCAGTCCGCGCGCTTCGCACAGGTCTTCGTCAATCGTGGACTCGCCGTTGATTACGGTGGGACGTGGTTGCTTCCCAGATTGATCGGTCTGCAGAAGGCCAAGGACCTCGCATTTCGTGGCGATGTCATCGGTAGTCAAGAAGCATTGAGTCTTGGCCTGGCCTTGGAGGTCGTTGCAGACGACGAGCTGATAAAACGCGTGGGCGAATACGCGCGCGTGCTTGCATCTAAGCCTCCGATCGCTCTCTCCATGATCAAGACGGGCATGAATCGATTGATGAACGCCGGATTCGAGGAGGGGCTCGAGTTCGAGGCGGATGCACAAGCCCGTTGTCTCGGTTCCGAAGACTTTCGGACGGCGATGATCGCCTGGTTGAAGAAGACCGAAGGACAATACGTTGGCGAATAGACGGATTATTTGGATGAAGGAGAAATAGCCATGACCCTTCCGAAGACCAGTTTTGCGATAGTCCAGACTGCGGCACGTAAGCTCGAACCGATGGACATCCCGATGCCGGAGATCTCGGACGATGCTGGACTAGTCCGGATCGATGCCTGCGGAATCTGTGGCAGTGACTACGAGCAGTACGAGGGTGTCCTGCGCACGCCGATGCCCGCTATTCCTGGGCACGAACCTCTCGGTACGGTCGCGGCGATTGGCGATGGTGCTGCGAAGCGCTGGGGCATCGATGTCGGCGATCGGATCGCTGTCGAGACGATGCTCTCGTGCCATCACTGCGGGCCCTGTCTCGGGGGCTCCTATCATCTTTGTGATACGCGCCGGATCTACTCCTACATTCCGCTTTCCGACGAGCCGGGACTCTGGGGTTCCTACGCGCAATATATGTATCTCGATCCGAACGCCGTAGTGCACAAGGTCGACAAGACACTCGCACCGGAGATCGCGGTGATGTTCAACCCGCTCGGTGCGGGATTCCGCTGGGGTGTCGAAATTCCAAAGACCGGCCCGGGCGACACGGTCGTCATCATGGGGCCGGGACAGCGAGGTCTGGCGAGCGTCCTTGCTTGTCGAGAAGCGGGCGCCGATAAAATCATCGTCACCGGACTCGAGGTCGACGCGAAGAAGATGAAAATCGCGCGGGCCTTCGGCGCAGACGCGACGATCGACGTGCAGAACGAGAATGCCAGGCAGCGCGTGCAGGAACTGACCAATGGGCGAGGTGCTGACGTTGTTCTCGACGTGTCGAGTTATGCGACAGAACCGATCGTGCAGGCGATCGATTTCGCCCGGATGGGTGGATGCATCGTGCTGGCCGGGGTTAAGGGATTCAAGGCGGTCCCCGACTTCATCTCGGACAAGGTCGTCATGAAGGAACTCACGATCAAGGGTGCGATCGGCGTAACGCGAAGCGGATATGCGAGTGCGATTCGCTTGCTCGAGAAGCGCAAACACCCGGTCGAAATGATGCACACCCATGACTTCAAACTCGAAGACGCCGAATTGGCAATCAAGACGCTCGCAAGACAGATCGAGGGCGAGGAGTCGATTCACTCCTGCCTGATTCCGGAATTCTAGAACCGAAAAACCGGCAGCCAAACCTTGGAGAATAGAAATGGACAAGATCAAGACCTGGGTCGAAGAGTCGCCCTACAGCAAGTATCTGGGCATTGCGCTCGATGAGATCGATGATTCCAGCGCGCGACTGAGGCTTCCTTATCAGGATGCCAACTCGAACCCCGGGAAGGCGCTTCATGGCGGATGCGCTGCGTCCCTCGGTGCAATCGCCGGGCAGGCGATTGCACGCGCCGCACTGGGCGAGGAAGCGGGTCCCTTTCATACCGCACAGATGCAGGTGAGTTATCTGGCCGCTGCGATCGGTGATGACGTGATGGCCGAGGCCAAACTGCTTCGACGCGGTCGCGAACTCTGTTTTGTCGGTACTGATGTCAAGACGACAGAGGGAAAACCCATCGCCCGGGTGATGACCACCATTCGCGGTCGGTTTGCCCGCGAAGAGGCTCGCTCCTACGTGTCTCAGGGCGATCACGGCGAGTCCGACCCCGGTGTCATGGGACCGCATATTGGGAAGGTCCCCTTCATTGGCAATCGCGGCATAACAGTAGAACACATGACCGGCGGCACCTCGAGACTTGCCATGCCCCAGCTCAACGACAACGGAGATGCCTCGGGTGGAGTTCACGAGGGTGCGGTGTTGGCCTTGCTGGATACGACGGGCGCGATGGCCTCTTGGGCCGAATCGGGTCCGGGAAACTTCAAGGCTTCGACGGCGTCGATGCAGATTCAGATCCTCGGGCCTGCACCCAAGGGCGATCTGGTCGCCTACGGACGCTGCATCCAGAACGACAACGAGATCTACTGGTCCGATGTCGAGGTCGCAAGTGCCGCCGACGGCCAAGTGAATGCGCGCGGTACGGTCCTCTACCGAATAGTAAAGTAGATCAAAAACGACTACACCGTCTCTCTGGCGTTAGGCCATGAGAATCGGAAACCCCGATCAAGGAAATCATTCAATGCCTGTCAATCCCGATGCAGTCGGGGAAGGGGAACATCCGTCAAGCGTTCCTGAAAATCGAAGGATGCCTTGCTCTATGCGCCCGGCGTAGACGAGTTGGTATTCACGACCGAGAACACGAAGGGCACTCCGCAGAGGGTTCTGCCCACAATGGCGGTCGTGATCGGTATGGGCGGTGTTCCCTTCGACAAGATTGGAACCTTCAATTGTGATTCGATCGACCTGGCGACGGGCAAGCCACGCATGAAGGTGACGATGACGGCCTATGCTGATTGAGGGGGAAACGGCTTGACGACGAACTTACATTTACTTCCGCTTCCCGTGAGGTTGATGAACCTGGCGGGCAGGGGCATCCAACGGATCGGCGTGCAACCGATCAAGCTGAATGTCGAAGGCCTGCTCGTGAAGGCGGCGACGAATACCGGGCTCTCCGATTTTGGTGGAGATGAATTTCGCAAGCCCCTGGCGCTGCTGATCGAGGGTCTCGAGAACGAAGCGAACCTGTCCACCATGGGTCGGCTGGTCGCGCGAAGTGATTTGGTTAGGACGTTGGAAAATCGGTTGCGCATGGTCGACCTATTTCATCAGCATCCCGAGATCCTTGAACAACCGATCGCGCCCCCGATCTTCGTGATTGGCGCGCCGCGCACCGGCACCACGATCTTTCACGACCTGCTTGCGATGGATCCGGGCATTCGCGTGCCGCTCAGTTGGGAGACCAGCTATCCACTGCCTCCGCCGGAGACCGCCACGTTCCGCACGGACCCGCGCATCGCCCAGGTTCAGGCCGATCTCGACCGACTCGATCAGCTGCTTCCGGAGTTCAAGAAGATGCACCCGATGGGCGCCGAACGCGCACAGGAATGTGTCGCGATTACGTCCCACGACTTCGCGAGCATGATCTACCAGACCCAATTCGAAGTCTCGACCTACGATCGTTGGGTCCTGGCTCACGACATGCGTTCGGCTCTTCGCTGGCACCGACGCTTCTTGCAGGTGCTGCAGTGGAAGGCGCCAAGGGAACGCTGGGCGCTGAAGTCGCCTCAGCACCTCTGGCATATCGAGCATATCCACCGCGAATATCCGGATGCGCTCTTCGTGCAGACTCATCGTGATCCGGTGCGAGTGGTCGTTTCGATCAGCAGCCTGGTTGCTGCCTTGCGCAGTCTATCGAGCGACCGGGTGTCTCTACCCGAGATCGCGGAGTACTACGCGACGGCGTTGGTCCAGGCCTTTGACAACACCATGGCCTATCGACGTGCCGGCAGGCTGCCGGCGAACCAGGTTGTGGATCTCTACTTCCAGGACTTCATCAAGGACCCGGTGGGCACCGTTCGTCGGGCTTACGAACACTTAGGCCTCGACCTGTCGGACCAGGCCGCAAGCGCCATGCAAGCGTTTATCGACGACAATCCCGCTGACAAGCATGGTCAGCATTTCTACAGCTTCGCGGATACGGAAATGGACGAACAGGAAATCCGTGATCGGTTTCGCGACTACCAGACCTACTTCAATGTTGACGAGGAGGCAGTATGAGCGAGCGATCGCTCTCGGATCCAGATGCGATTCCGGCGGCCGCCGACCCGACTGACGCAGCCACGCGAGCACTGCCCGAATTCATGCAGGCCTGGCGCGTGCACGCGTGGGGCCCCGATCCGAACGAAGCTATGGCCCTCGACACGATTGCGGTCCCGACACCGGCGGCCGGCGAACTGCTCGTTCGCGCGCAGGCGATCCCACTGAATCTGAATGACATGGAACGGATCAACGGCGAAAATATGATGGTTCGGCCGGAGCTGCCCGTGACGCCGGGCATGGAGGTGATGGGCGTTGTCGTCGCATGCGGCGATGGCGTGGAGGAATGGCTAGGGCGGCGTGTCGTTGCGATGCCGAAACTAGCGACCGGCGGCTTCGCCGAGTATTCGATCTGTCCCGTCGTTTCCAGCTTCGAGATGCCTGAGGATATTCCGCTTCCGGCGGCAGCGGCGCTCTATTTCCCATACCACTTGGCTTGGCTGGGGCTTGTCGATCGGGCCGCGCTCGAGGCAGGCGAGAGTGTCCTGATCCATGCGGCTGCCGGAGGTTCTGGTTCGGCAGCGATTCAACTGGCTAAACACATCGGTGCGACCGTTTACGCCACCGCTGGAAGCGATGAGAAGGTCGAATTATGTCGGGAACTCGGCGCAGACGTTGCGATCAATTACAGCCGTGAAGACTTCCAGTCGGTTGTTCTCGAGGCGACGCATAACAAGGGCGTTGATGTGGTCTTTGACAATGTCGGCGAGGCTGTCATGGAAAAATCCATGAACTGCGTCGCGTACAACGGTCGATATCTCATGATGGGCTTCGCGTCGGACAAACGTTTCGCCGACGAAAAGCTGATCGTGCCGCGGCGCGTCCTGATGGGAAACATGAAGCTATCCGGCGTGCTCATGGCGTACGCCAACGATGTCGTGGCTCCGATGATGAAGAAGGCGATGGGCTGGAATTTCTGCCCTGATTCGCTGGGCCAAGAGATCATGGCTCGAATCGTCGAACTGGTACGGGCGAAGAAGCTGAAGCCCGTGATCGGCGAAACAACCACGTTCGACGCGATCCCCGCCGCTATGGCACGCATGCGAGACCGAAAGACGACCGGCCGCGTCGTTGTTCTCGTCGACTGAAAGTCAAATCATGCGAAGCGGAGCTTCTAGTCGGATATCTCCGCCCGCTCTCGCGAGTAGGCCTTCCAGGTGTCACCTTCGCGGTCGGCAACGTGTTCGTCTCCGAGAGCGGCGGTGAGACAACAGAACTCGAGTTGGAGGAAGTTCGGATCGCGAAAATAGATGGATTGACACCATCCGTGGTCGACGATTCCTCGAACACTGAGCCCCTTCTCCAATAATTCGTTGCGTTTCTTTTCGAGTTCGGTTGGGTCCTCGACTTTGAACGCAAAGTGATAAACCGCCCCTCCGATTCCGAGGCCCCGATTGATTCCGGTGTCGAAGTCGGCCGAGACGCCCTGGACATCGTTGGCTTCCATGAAGGCGATGAGTTCGCCCTCACCGACATCGAAGAACGCATGACGAATGACACCTCCAGCGTCGAGCTCAATGGTTTCGCAAACGACGGCGGCGAATCCGAGAACGTTCTCGTAGAAATCGAGAGTGCTGTCCATGTCCCGGGTTGCCAGGCCGATATGATGTATTCCACGATTCATGGTTCCACCTCTTTCGTAATGGCTTCGAGATCTAGATTGTAGAGTTCGGCCACATTCTGGCCAAGGATGTGTCGGCGCTGTTCGGCCGACAGTTCTCTTGAATGCTCCTTCAACATCTCCTGGGACCACGGCCAGGTCGAGTCGCTATGCGGGAAATCGTTCGCCCACATCAGACGCTTCCAATTCATCATGTCGGCGACCCGGAAGGCCACCCAGTCATCCTGGAAGGTGGTGTAGATATTCTCCGAGAAGTACTCCGACGGGAGCTTTGACAACTCTTGTCCCGGCTTCAGCCAGTTGCGATGGCGCTTGAAGGCATGATCCATTCGATACATGAAGTGCGGCACCCATCCGGCGTCAGCTTCGGCGCAGACGATCTTTAGATCGGGATGACGTTCAAAAACACCGCCCAGAACAAGCATGCCCATGATGTCTTGACAGCCGCGAACGATCGATAGGAATCCGTTCATCTTCGGACCCCGTGTTCGCTCGGTCGGCGTTGTCAGGATATGAAAGCTCAGCGGCAGTTCGAGCTCGATGGCCGCTTCCCAGAAGCCGTCATAGACGGTCGAGTCATAGTCTTCGACGGCGGGCTGACCGGGCATCATGACGCCGCCCAGCCCCAGTGCCTTGATTGAGCGAAGATCTTCAATGCCTTCCTCCGGAGATCGCATGGCCGTCTGACCGCAACCGATCAGGCGAACCGGATCCTCGGAACAGTATTCAGCAATCCATTGATTGTATGCGTCGAAGCATGCCTTCTTGTAGTCGAAGTCTTTGTGATTGCAGAGCACCATACCCACGGTCGGGTAGATGATTTCTGCGTCGACGCCGTCGCGAATCTGGTCGGCTCGCCTCGCCTTCGGGTCCCAGCCACCTCGATGAAGATCCTTGAATCGCGAACCCATGATCGAAATCTCTTCAGGTGCTTTGCCGGCGGCCGCGACCAGTCCCATCGGGATAGGCTTCTTCATCCCATCGATCACGAACATGTCGCCGAGATCTTCGCCTAGATCCTTCATCACCGGCGCCCGGTCCTTCCATTTCTCGGCGATGTGCGCGGTATAGGTCTCCGGCGCTTCGGTGATATGGGAATCGGCAGAAATGACTGCATCACGCATCAGGCATGACCTCCACGAAGTACGAGTCCAGGAAGTGAATCGCTCGGGCTGAGTCGACTCTCGTTGTTTTCCCGCAGCACGACGCCATTGACGATGACCGCGCGCATTCCGAACGCGTCGGCAACGAGGCGATCAGCGCCACCGGGAAAATCATGCACGCGGCGTACTCGATCGCAGCCGACAGTCTCCGGATCGAAGATGGCTATGTCAGCCGCGAGGCCTGTTTCGAGGCGTCCGCGATCCGTGATCCCGAAAATCTCGGCTGGCTGGGCCGTCAATCGTCGCACCGCTTCTTCAAGCGTTAGCGCGCCCTTTTCGCGCACCCAATGCCCGAGTAGATGAGTCGAAGCGCCTGCGTCGCAAAGTTGACTCGCGTGTGCCCCGGCATCGGACAAGCCCAACATCGTCGCGGGGTGATTCAGCAGCTTGCCAACCATTGCTTCGTCGGTGTTTGCGGCGGCCATTCGAAATCGCGTCTCGAGCCCGGTTTCGAGCGACAGGTCGATGGCCAATTCCATGGCCGAAATGCCGCGCTCCTCGGCAACATCTCCGAGAGTGCGTTCGAGCAAAGACTCGTCAGCCGGATGGTGACTGATGGCCATGCCTGGAATTTTCGAACCAAAGCCAGTGGAGTGCATGAAGGCTTCGATGATGGACTTTCGAATTTCGGGATCGCGATAGCGCGCCTCGCGTTCGTCGAAAGGAGTCTTCGAAATAATTTGCATCGCCGGATGGCTCTCGAGAGGGAAGGGCGCGCGGAGGTCGAACTCGAACATCAGGGGTCGGCCGGTGACCTGCGGATAGACGGCGACGCCTTCGGATTGCAGTTCGGTCGTCGTCTTGAGGACGCCCTCGATCAGCTCGGTTGGCATCAGGTCGGTCAACAACGCCGTCCATGACACGGGCTTACCGGTCCGCCGATAGATTTCGGCAAACTGCTTCGTGAAAAAGCCCGATCCCGCTGTGGCCTGCAATACGCCGTGAGGGGAATCTCTCAGGGCGTCAGCGATCTGATTGATTTCTTCGACTGCGGCGACTCTGCTTGGAACGGGATTCCCGTCGTACCCGACGTGGGTCGGCGCTTTCGATGACGCGAATCCGATCGCGCCCGCCTCGAGCGCCTCGGTGACGATCGTCTTCATTTCCGCAACCTGATCCTTGGTTGCCAGGTCGGTCACGGCCTTCTCGCCCATTACGAAAGTTCGCAGCGGTGTGTGTCCGATCAAGACCGCCAGGTTGATCGCGTTGTTGCGTGATTCGACCGCATCGAGGTATTCGGGAAAGCTCTCGAAGGGCCATTCTTCTCCGAGCCCTGCCTTGAGCGCTGAAAGACTCATGCCCTCGACATTCTCGAGTGTTCGCAAGATGAGGTCGCGGTCTCGCGAACGAGTCGGTGCGACGCCGAAGCCACAATTGCCAATCACCGCGGTCGTGACGCCATGCCAGGGAGAAGGCGACAACATTGAGTCCCAGAAAAGCTGGGCGTCATAGTGGGTGTGTACATCGATGAATCCCGGCGATACGACCGCGCCGGTTGCGTCAACGATCTCATCGGCATCGCCTCCGAGTTCATCCGGCGTGCCGATGGCGGCGATGCGGCCTTCTCGCACGCCAACTTCTCCGGCGCGACGTGTCGCACCGGAGCCGTCTACAAGCGTGCCGCCACGAATCAAGAGATCAAAGTGTTCCGCCATGGGTATGTGTCTCCGTACGAGGCCTTGGGTCGTGCCGAATCTCGACGCCCAGACAGTCTAGAAACTCATCTGCCCGATGGCGAGGAGAACGCATTCTGAGCGGCGACCGCTCAGTACGACCTCGGCAGTCCAAGAACATGCTCAGCGATGTAGTTCGTTGCCATCTCCTGGGAGATCGGTGCAAGCTTCATGAGTCTCGCCTCGCGCCAATAACGTTCGACCTGCATCTCCACGGCATAACCCATCCCGCCGAAGGTCTGTAGGGCGCGGTCACATGCCGTAAAACAGGCTTCTGCGCTGCGTATCTTCGCGGTGTTCGCGGCCCCTCCATGGCGATCGCCGTGGTCGTAGGCCCATGCGGCGTATTTCCAAAGGAGGTCTGCGGCTTCGAGTTCGGTGTAGGAGTCTGCGAGAGGGTGGGCGATGGCCTGGTTTTGGCCGATTGGTCGGTTGAAGACTTCGCGTTCGCAGGCGTAGTGAACGGCCACTTCGATTGCTCGACGACCGAGGCCGACGGCTTCGGCCGAAATCATGATTCTCTCGGGATTGATCCCGTCGATCAGGCATCGAAAGCCCCGACCGACTTCCCCGACGACATCGTCTTGCGAAACGGGAAGCCCCTCGATGAATAGCTCATTCGAGTTCACCGCATTGCGGCCGAGCTTGGGGATCTCACGGATCTCTACGTAGGCTTTGTCGAGATCGGCGAGGAAGAGCGTCATGCCGTCTGTCGGCTTGGCACATTCCTCGCGCGGTGTCGTGCGTGCCAACAACAACACCTTCTGTGCCTGCTGGGCTTTGGTGTTCCAGATCTTCTTCCCATTGATGATCCAGCGATCGCCATCTCGCGTCGCGGTGGTGCGGATGCGAGAGGTGTCGGTTCCCGCATCGTCTTCGGTGATGCCGAAGCTGACGTGAAGTTCGCCGGTTGCCGTTGGCGGAAGATATTGCTGCTTCATTTGCTCGGAGCCGTGATGGATCACGGGTCCCATGCCAAACATCGAGATGTGTAATGTGGACGCAGCGCTCATCGCGCCTCCACAACTCGAGACCGTATTCAAGAGCGTACCTGCTTGCAGCGTACCCAGTCCCGCGCCGCCGTATTTTTTTGGGACGATGATTCCAATCCATCCACCGGCAGCGAACGCGTTGTAGTACTCCCAGGGGAATTCGTGGGCGCGGTCTTTCTCGGACCAGTATTGGTCGTCGAACTGCTCGGCGAGCCTTCGCGCTTCACTCGTGATGCTTTCGAGCTCGGGGTCTGCTGAAAAATCCATTGCAATAGAATATCTGACCTGCTGCACGTTCGCGCGGAAGGACTTTCCCTTTGCTGCCGCACGGTGGCTAGGTCTGATTGCCCCGCGTCCATGCAGGCCTACGCCTGCTCCACGATCTCGTCCTCGGAGATCGGAACATTCGGGTTTGCAGCCTTGGGCGTCTGCCCGTTCAATGCGGCTTCGATCATTAGAGGTGCTTGCTGAATAGACGACAGCATAGCGGTGTCCGCTCGTCGGCTCCGATCTCAATCGACACGGTGAACGACGCGAAACGGGGTCGCGCTATCCCGATCGAGGCTTGATTGACATATCCGTAGGTAGGTGTCGGACGCACCGGAAGGGCGGCCTGAACTTGCTATTTGCCGACCATCCAGGACCGTTCAACGACCGGCTGAGCCATCGAATCAGCCAGTTCCCTGCAGGGCCGTGATGCCGAAATAAATCAGCGCGAGTCCGATTCCAATGCCGAAGGCCCCGAGCAGGCGCCAGCCCGGCAAAGGTCCCTGCGGCTGGTTCGGCACCAAGGCGACAAAAATTTCGCGGTAGAGATTTGGAAAGACGATCAATATGAGCGATGCGATTGCGACGATCCACAAACCGCACCAAAAAAGACCGCCGGCGAGAATGCTGCTCTCGGATCCGCCGACCTGGATCATAATGCCACCGAGCAGAGCCAAAGCGACGCCGATCGTTCGGAGGACAATATTGGTCTCAGCCATTCGTCGAACGAGTAGCAGGTACGGCCCTGGCGCAATCAAGAGCGGACCTCGCGAACAGATGATGAATAGCCCCAACGCGATCGTGATCACTTCGACTGCGTTCATACTCACCTCGATTCGAAAAAGCCCTGTGAGGCTTGTACCAAAAATGGTACCAAAAATCTATCCGATGGTCTCTGATCTCATGTCACAACCCGTACCAGCGACCAACGCGGGTTACGACTAACGCCACGCATTCACTCTGTGCTTCGAGGGCCGCAGACTATTCGATCCGTTCTTTACGACGATGAACCAAGTAGTGGGAACAGGGCAATGGCATTCGGTGTCACTCGACACTCCGCGCGGGCCATTCCTGCTCGACCTGCTCGAATGGCAGGAGTCCCGCGACGGCGCGGTTCCCTACCCGCACCTCTATCACCTGGGAATCGCGCGAATTGCCCTGGCGACGGATGATCTAGGCGGCGACATGGGCGCCTGAAGTGCGAGGGTGTGGAGTTTATTTCCGAGCCAGCCACGGTGGGAATCGATGGGCAGTCTTCGACGCGGTTCGTCTGCTTCAAGCATCCCGACGGAACGATCCTCCAGCTGGTGCAATGAGACAAACGGAAACCGCTCGGGAGAGCGGGCTCGAACCCTCGGTCGAAGATCAGCCCTTCTGACTGTCAGAGAGAGGCTTGCCGAGGGCGAGACTCCAGCGCTCCGCCATCCTCTCCGGATCGTCGGCCTGGATCTCGACGGCAACCAGATCGTTGACCACATCTTCGCGTCGGTGGTATTGCCAATCGTGTCCGGCCCATCCCCATGATTCGGCGGGACTGGCCCGATCGATCGAGACGATCGCGCCGCCGACGTCTTTGGGATCCAGGGTCTCACACAAGATCGACCTTCGAATCGCCCCCGCGTTCGAGACACTTCGGGCTCTGTCCAAGGAGCGCAACCTCGATCTGTCGTTCATCGACGCGGATAAGACGAACTACGCTCGATACTACGAAGAACTCCTGACGCGGACGCGGTCGGGTGGCGTGATTCTGGTCGACAATGTGCTCTGGTCCGGATCGGTGATCGATCCGGAGAACCAGCACGAACAAACCCGGGCGATTCGCGCCTTCAACGATCACGTGGCCGGAGACGATCGGGTAGAGGGTGTGATGCTTGCCATCTCCGATGGATTGACTCTGCTGCGGGTTAAGTAGTCGTTGCTAGACACCCAGAGGTCCGCGTCGACTAGGTCGTTCTTGTGGAGCTGGTACAGCTCTTCATACGTGCGAAAGAGCGCCATGAGAAAGAGTTTAAATCGGTACCGCGCAAGCTCCGAAAAAGAAGACGGGCCCGATAGCCCGCGCATGAGCACGTCGGAAACCTCGGCGCCCTGCAGCGCCGCGATGACTTGGCTTCATTGGAAGGCGCGGTGACTGTGCGGATAGGCGGCAGTTCCCGCCGCCTATCCAGCAACGCTGGTGTCAGCGATTAGATCACTCACGCAAAGGTCGTGTTCGGATATGAGGATCTCGTCCGTGTGGTACCAGTCCTTGCACATCAGTCATTCGGCATACGACGCGGGTACCGCTCAATACTCCAGGCAACCGTCCGGTCGGCAGCTCACCCGGACCATGGTGAATCCGCAGATAATCGTCAAAATACACTCAAGGTTTGGGGAACTTTTGAGGCTATCGTTGCCTTGAACAAAGTCGGAGACGGTTTTGGATTTATTCGCGATTGCTTGGCGAAACGTATTTCGCAACACGCGTCGGAGTTTCGTGACGGTGGCGGCCATGGGCCTTGCCCTGCTTGTGATGATTCTCTACTCGGGATTGATCGAGGGTTACCTCGAAGGGATGGAGCGCAATGTGCTCGATCTCGAGGTGGGCGATCTCCAGATCTTTGCGCAGGAGTATCGGGTCGATCCGTCTATCTATACGAAGATCGACGATCCGCAGACTCTGCTCGACCGGCTCGACGAGGCGGGGTTCGATGCCGCTTCGCGTCTATTGACCTTCGGGTTGGTCGCCGCCGACGAAGCATCGTCCGGCGCTTCCTTTCGAGGGGTCAACGTGGCGCGGGATGCGCTCGTGAGCGACATCTCGAATCAGCTGGACCGCGGCCATTGGCTGGATCCGGGCGAACCCAAGGGTGTGGTCATCGGTCGGCGACTAGCGAGAACCCTCGATGTCGACATCGGCGGCGAGTTGCTCGCGCTGACCCAGGACTCGGACGGGAGTATGGCCTACGAGCTCTTCGAGGTTCGCGGCGTGTTGTTGGGAATCAGCGATTCGATCGACCGTTCGGGCATTTTCATGGTCCAGGAGAGCTTTCGTGAGTTGATCACGATGCCAGAGGGCGCGCATCAGATCATCGTTCGCCGTCCCGGGGATCTCGATTTGCCAAGCCTGTTGCAAAAGGTCGAAGGCCTGGCATTCGGGCTCGACGTGAAGACCTGGCGTCAGCTCATGCCGACGATCGCGTCGATGTTGGATGCAGGTCGCGGCGCGATGGTGATGATGGGGATCATCATCTACATGGCGGTTGCGATCTTGATCCTGAATGCGATGTTGATGGCGGTGTTTGAACGGATTCAGGAACTCGGTGTTCTCAAGGCCATTGGCTTCGGGCCACTCTCGCTTTTCGGCTTGATTCTGATTGAAAGTGGGGTCCAGACTTTCTTCGCCATTATTATTGGACTCGCTTTCGGCATTCCCGGGATCCTCTATCTGGCCTCGGCCGGAATAGACATGGGGATGTTGGCGGGAACTTCGATTATGGGAGTCGCTATGGATCCGATCTGGCGCGCCGCCGTCCATACGCGGGTCTTCACGACGCCGATCATCATGTTGGTCACGATCGTCTTTCTCGCCATCCTCTATCCGGCGGGAAAAGCAGCGCTCATTCGACCCTCTGAAGCGATGCGCCATAGCTAGATGGTTTCGAACGTGGAAAGTGGCAACCTAAGGATCGGCGGAAGCGATGAGCAGGGAAGGGCGCAAAGGCGTGAGGGTCTTCGAGCATGAGTAGGGCGAATCTCGCTTCCATGGCCTGGCTCAATCTCTGGCGGAATCGTCGGCGGACGCTGCTCACGCTCTCCTCGATTTCTTTCGGTGTGATGCTGGCCATTCTCTTTACGGGCCTCGGTGATCAGAACTGGCGCGAGATGATCGACCTTGCGGCGCGCCTAGGTGGCGGGCACGTGAGCATCCAGAACGCCGAGTACCTTGATACGCCTTTGCTTCGTCACTCCGTGCGTGAGAGCACCGAGTTGCGCGAGATGGCAGTCGAGGATGAAGAGGTGTTGCGCGCGGTCACGCGGATCAGCGGCCAGATCATGCTGAGCACGGCGGGTAAGAGTTATGGTGCCGGCTTCATCGGAATCGATCCCCTTGAGGAGGACGTCGAGACGCTATCGCTGATCGAGGCAATCGACGAAGGCGAGATGCTCCAATCGAGTCGAGGCAATCAGATCATTCTCGGACGTCGCCTCGCCGAGAACCTGGGCGTTCGTCTGAAGAGCAAGGTCATCTACACGCTGACGGATCCCAAGGGCGAGATCATTTACGGCGTGGCGCGGGTGTCTGGCATCCTGACGACGGGCGCTCCGACCGTCGATTCAGGCCTTTCGATTCTTCCAATCGACACGCTTCGCGAGAGTCTTGGAATGTCCGAAGGCGAGGGAACGCAGATCGCACTCTTCTTGGACGACCATCGAGAGGCCGATCGTGTCGCGGAACGCCTCTCCGCTGGGTTGCCTGAGGATCTGGCCGTCCTGCCCTGGCATCGCACTCAACCTGAACTGGCCGGGTTCATCGCCATGAAGGTTGCGGGTGCCCAGTTGATGGAGTTTGTGATCATGGTGCTGATCGCGGCCGGGATCTTCAACACGCTCTTCGTGAGCGTGATGGAAAGGCTCCGCGAGTTCGGCGTCATGGTGGCCATCGGGTTTTCGCCTGGCGCTCTTTTCGCACTCGTGATGCTTGAGAGTCTTTGGCTCGGATTGTTAGGCCTGATCGGAGCGGCTGTCGTCACGGCCGCGCCCTATCATTTCCTCTCGACCACCGGAATTGATATCAGCGAACAACTTGGCTTGACCGGGACGGAGGTTGCAGGCGTCGCTCTGACATCCGTTATGCGGGTGGGCATCTATCCGGAGAACGCATTGATCATTGGCCTCGCAGCTTTGGCGGGCACGCTCCTGTCGGCTATCTATCCGGCGTGGCGGGCGGGTCGTGTTGCCCCGGCAGAAACGGTTCGTCTGGTATGACCAACGCCATCAAAGTCGGAAGGGAAGCGGAGGGGAACGTGGAAGAAGGCGAGACGATCGTCGAACTCGATCATGTCACGAAGGTCTACCGACAGGGCACCGTCGATGTATTTGCGCTGCGCGGTCTGTCTCTTCGCATCGCGAAAGGCGAGTTCAGCGCATTGTCTGGTCCGTCGGGCTCCGGAAAGACCACCGCCCTGAACCTCATCGGGGCTCTGGATACGCCGAGCGAAGGGAGGGTCCTCCTTGAGGGCAAGGACCTGTCAACGCTTGGGCGACGCGAGCTCAGCCGGATTCGTCGCGACCGAATCGGTTTCGTCTTCCAGGCGTATAATCTCATGCCGGTTCTGACGGCCTTCGAAAACGCCGAGATGGTTCCGAGGCTTCAAGGCGTCGACTCCAAGGAGCGGCGAGATCGCGTCATGGCTTTGTTGGCTGACGTCGGTCTCGAAGGCATGGAGGATCGTCTTCCGAGTGCGCTATCCGGAGGGCAGCAACAGCGCGTCGCGATCGCGCGGGCGATTGCTTCGAATCCCGCGATCGTGCTGGCCGACGAGCCGACGGCCAACGTGGATTCCGAAACCGCGGAGCATCTGCTCGATATCATGCAAAGGCTGAATCGTGAAAGGGGTGTGACTTTCCTCTTCTCGACCCATGATCCCCGGGTCATGAATCGCGCGAGCCGTATCATCCGGATCGTCGATGGCCGCGTCGAAGTCGATTGATTGAGGTCGAAAACGACCGATGAATTGGGGCTCCTAGAATGACCGACCCGAACGATTCGGCACAACGCGTTTGTCTCATTACCGGAGTTGGCCCTGGTACGGGCTCGGCTCTCGTCCGCCGATTCATCGAAGGCGGATATCGCGTCGCCATGCTGGCGCGAAACGAAGAACGCTTGAAGGCGCTGGCGAACGAACTCGGCGACGCACGGGCCTATGTTTGCGATGTTACGGATTCGGATGCGCTGGGCGCGACAATCGAGTCCGTCAAGGAAGAGTTGGGCGTTCCAACGATCGTCATTCACAACGCTGTCGGCGGCGCTTTTGGGAGTTTTCAGGAGATCGATCCCGAGATTCTTCGTCAGAACTTTGAAGTCAATACGATGGCCTTGCTTCATCTCGCGCGCTTCGTCGTCGACGATATGATTCAAGCGGGAGGGGGTGCGATCATTGCGACGGGAAACACGTCGGCCTATCGGGGCAAGGCCGCCTTCGCGGGCTTCGCGCCCAGCAAGGCGGCTCAGCGAATCCTGATCGAGAGTATCGCTCGAAGCGCGGGTCCGCAGGGCGTTCACGCCGCGTACCTGGCCATCGATGCCGTCATCGATCTCGAATGGACGCGCAAGCGCATGCCGGATGCCCCCGACGACTTCTTCTGCAAGCCCGCGGATATAGCTGAAGCCGCCTACCAGTTGGTCCTTCAACCGAAGTCGGCCTGGGCATCGGAAATGGTGATCCGGCCCTTTGGCGAGAACTGGTAGGGTGGAAGGGACTCGGGCGCTGCCGCCGATCCCGAGCATGCGCGCAAGCGTGGTCGGGGTGTAAACTCTCCTTGTCTTAATTTCTTACCCACTAGGAGTCGTAAATGGACGCCAGGACTTTTGGACGAGATATCGCTCATATCAATCTCGGTGACGGCACGGTTGAAATGAGACCGGCACCCGAACAATGGGTGAGGAAATATATCGGCGGTCGTGGGCTCGGCGTTCGCTATGTGCTGGAGAACGGTGTCGATGTTGACGCGCTCTCCGCCGACAACATTTTGTGTTTCATGAACGGGCCACTCAGCGGCAGCGAGATGAGCATGAGTGGTCGCTGGGCGGCCGTCACGAAGTCGCCGCTCACGGGGACCGTGACGGACAGCCATCAGGGTGGTTGGTCGGGTGCGCGTGTCCGCTGGGCCGGCTTCGATGGGCTGATCTTCGAGGGTCGAGCCGAGCATCCGGTCTACGCGTTCATCGAAGACGGGCGGATCGAGATTCGCGACGCCCGGGATAGCTGGGGACTCGGAATTCACGACACGGTGGCCTTCTACCGGGAGCGCTACGGAAAAAAGAACCTGTCCGTGAATGCAATCGGACAGGCGGGGGAGCGGCTTTCTCGCTTCGCCGTATGGGTCAACGAAGACGACCGCGCCTTCGGTCGCGGCGGAATCGGAGCGGTTGGTGGGAGCAAGAACCTGAAGGCGATCGTGGTTCGCGCAGGTACGAAGAAGAGTGATGTCGCAGACATCGAAGCCTGGCGCAGGGCACGGAAGGTCGCCCTCGACACGATTCGCGATGAGAAGAACATCACGAGTCCGAAGAAGGGCGGGCTTTCGGTCTACGGAACGAACGTCCTGATGAATGCGACCAACAGCATCGGCGCGCTCGGTGTCCGCAATAGCCAGCTCACATCCTTCGGCGAACGGGCCGAGTCGCTTTCGGGAGAATATGTCGAGCAGAATATCCTCAGTGGAAATCCCACCTGCCACGCCTGTCCCGTCGCCTGTAAAAAAGAAGTCGAGATCAAGGATGGGCCGTGGAAGGGGCTCAAGATGGAAAGTGTCGAATACGAGCCAGCGTGGGCATTAGGCGCGAATTGTGATGTGGACGATATCCGTTCCGTCGCCAAGCTGATCGACCAGTGTAATGACTACGGCCTCGATCCAATCGAACTCGGCAATGTGTATTCGGTCTTCATGGAATGTAGTGATCTCGGTGCGACCCAAGGCGAGTCTCTTGATTGGGGAGACGACGTCGCTATGGTGGCGCTCACCGAGAAGCTTGCGATGCGCGAAGGGGTGGGCGATTCGCTGGCGGATGGATCGGTTGCCGCGGCCACACATTTTGGCCATCCGGAACTCGCGATGGCCGTCAAGGGCCAGGCGGTTCCCGCCTACGATCCGCGCGGGCTGAAGGGGATGGGCCTTGGGTACGCGACGAGCAACCGCGGGGCCTGTCATCTGCGAGCGTATGTGGCTGCCGCGGAACTCGGCGTGATCGGCATCGAAGCTGACCCTCTCGAATGGAAGGGGAAGGGTGAGTTGGTGATGGTGTTTCAGGATCTGGCCGCCTTCTCGGACAGCCTGGACTTGTGCAAGTTCAGCGCATTCGCGCAGGGTGCGGACGAATACGCATTGCAGTGGGCGAGTGCGACGGGGGAGCCGTTCTCAGCGGACGATGTCATGAAGGCAGGCGAGCGCATCTACAATCTAGAGCGCCACTACAACAACCTCGCCGGTTTCCGCGAGGGCAGCGACACACTGCCCAAGCGATTTACCGAGGAAGCATCGACGCTATCCGGATCCAAGGGCCACGTTTCCGAACTCGCTCAAATGCTCGAAGAGTATTATGCGGTACGGGGTTGGAAGGAAGGTGTGGTGCCCGAAGATAAACTCAGGGCGCTCGAAATTCCCTAGGTCTGTTGTCGGAGGTCCGAGTCGGGTCGAGGCGACCGGAGAACCCACGCATCGCCTGCTGAAATGAGATGTGTCTGATCACCCGCCCGCAACGGCTGGAAAGAACTCGATGGTCTGGTCGGTCGTGACGACGGTATCGAGGCCGCCGGGGAGCCACTTCGAACTCCGACCATCGACCATGAGATGGATGCGGTGCGAAAACTCACCCGATTCATCGAGCAATTCGTCAGAGAGCTCCGGATAGGCCAGCAGGACCGCGTCGATCACCTGTCGGAGAGCAGGCTCTTCGGAAAACGGAAATTCGACGTATTTGGTGCCGACAATTTTGCGCAGCGTCGCGTAGAATCCAACTCGCATATCCTGGAGTGTAGAGCGAAGAGGGGCGGCATCAACGTTTCTTGGCTCCGATTTTCAGGGAGGCGAATTCGTTAGGCTCTCAGGCGCCGGTCAATCAAGGAGGCCAACATGGCGCAGACGAACGACCACGAAATGGTGTCAATCTACCCGTTCAGCGACGAAGAGGTTGATCAGCTGATGGATCACTCCAATGAGTGCGTGCTCATGTGGGCTACGAGGGATGGCTGGCCGGTCGGTGTGACGCATGCCTTCGTTTGGCGCGATGGTAAGGTCTGGTTGACCTTCGGCTCTCATCGACATCGCGCTGAAGCGATTCGGCGGGACCCGAGGGTTTCCGTGGTCGTGAGCAGCGCCGGATATCCGCGTCGTTCCTCGAAGGGGATGCCCAGCGGTTCGATCACCATGAAGGGTCGAGGCGAGTTCTTCGACGACGACCATACGAAGCACTGGTTTTATCGCGCGTCAGCCGTCAGAGATTTCCCGACAAGAGATCCTTGACCAGTCCGACGCCGATCAGAATTGTGACGAATGCCAGGGGCAGCCCGATGATGATGGAGGCGGCTTGAAGCGCCGAAATTCCGCCGACGGCGAGAAGCGCCGCCGTAACCGCGGCGAGGATGATTCCCCAAAGTATCTGTTCGCTTCGGTCGTCCGGTCGCTCGATCAGCTGACAGATCACGAACATTGCTGAATCGAGAGAGGTGATGAGCCAGGTGAATAAAAGGAATGCTGCGATCGCCGTCAGGCTGAGCGCAATCGCTGGGGTTGCGAGATTTTCGAGCAGGACGGCAATGCCCAGGCTGTAGTCTTGTTGGATCGCGATACTGAGTGAGCCCGGATCGGTGAGTTCCTGCTCGATGGCGGTTCCTCCAATAATCGTCATCCAAATCGCGATGACGAAAGTCGGAGCCCCCATCACCGCAAACACGAACTCGCGAATGGTTCGACCCTTCGAAATACGGGCGATAAAAAGACTTACGAAAGGCATCCATGCGAGCCACCAGCCCCAGTAGAAGACCGTCCATGCCGACTGCCATTCTTTTTCGGGAGCGGTCGAGCCGAGCCAGAGGCCGAGCGGGATCACGTTGAGGAGGTAGTCGGCTGCCGAACGAACGAGGAGATCCAACAGGAAGACCGTTGGTCCGAGCGCGAGGATCGCGAAAAGAAATGTGCCGCTCACCCAGATGTTGAGTTCGCTCAGTCTGCGGATGCCGCGTCCTACGCCGGAAGCCGCGGAAATGATACCCAGGCCACAGACGACGAAGATGATCGCAATCTGGATTGGGATGGTGACGGGTAGGCCGACGAGCGGCGAGAGGGTTGCGTTCAGACTTGCCGCGGATAGACCGATCGATGTGGCGACCCCGAAGATGGTTCCGAGCAAGGCCAGCAAATCGACGGCTCGACCTGGCCAACGATCGATCCACGCTTCGCCCAGGATGGGGAAGAGGGCGGAGCGAATCGCAAGCGGGCGGTCGTGGCGGTAGGCGTAGACGCTGATGGCGAGTCCGCCTAATACGTATAGGCTCCAGCCATGAAAGCCCCAATGCAGGATTGTGATTCGCATGGCCGTCTGGACAGCGGCCTCGGATGCAGGTTCGATTCCGCCAGCCGCGAGAAGCGGATTGGCCTGGTGGTGGATGATGGGCTCTGCGGCCGCCCAGTAGAGCAGGCCCGAGGCGAGCCCGGCAGAGAAAAGCATCGCAAACCACGAGAAACGGCTGAACTCGGGATTCTCGTGGTCATGACTCAAGCGGATGTTGGCGCGGGGATGTAGGCCGATGAGGGTGACCAACACGAGTGCCGCGCTCGCCAAGCTGACGAAGAGCCAATCGAAGGACGAGACCACATCGTTCTTGAGACCGATCAATAGATTCTCGGCGGTGTCGAGGGAGATCACGGAGATCGACACGAGTGTGGCCAGTAGAGCAAGGGCAATCCATCTCATGCGCGGATTCCGTCGATTCCCTCGGGCGCGAGCGGGTCATTTCCGAGAATGGCGTCGGCGGCCTTCTCGGCAATCATCATGACCGGGGCGTAGATATTCGCGTTGGTGATGGTGGGCATGACCGAAGCATCGACGACGCGAAGACCATCTACACCATGTACCCGGAACGAGTCGGGATCCACGACTGAAAGTGGATCAACGCCCATTCGACATGTACAAGACGGGTGCAAGGCCGTTTCGCCATCGCGCGCAACCCATTTCAGGATCTCATCGTTCGTCGTGACGTGCGGGCCGGGAGAGATCTCTCCTCCATCCAATTCTTGAAAGGCCGATTGGCCTAATATGTCCCGCGCACAATGGATCGTGTCGATCCATTCCCGTCGATCCTGGTCGGTCGACAGATAGTTGAAGCACAGTCGCGGTGGTACACGTGGATTCGCGGACCGGATGCGCAGACTACCTCGTGCATCGGAGAGCATCGGGCCAATGTGGAGTTGATAGCCGTGGCCGCTTGTAGCGATGGTGCCGTCGTAACGAATCGCCAGGGGTAGGAAATGGATCATCAGATCGGGATAGGCCAGCTCGTCGCGACTGCGAACGAAACCGCCTGCCTCGAAATGGTTCGTCATTCCGGGGCCTCTTCCCCAGAGCCATTGGAGCCCGATCCAAGGCCTCCACCGCCAAAGGACATTCGGTGCCATTGAAACTGGCTTGAGGCAGCGATGCTGTATATAGACCTCCAGATGATCCTGGAGGTTCTCGCCGACGCCCGGAAGGTCGTGGATGACATCCACGTCGAATTCTTCGAGCAGTCCAGCCGGGCCGAGGCCGGAGACCTGCAAGAGCTGTGCGGAGTTGATCGCGCCACCGCAGCTGATGATTTCCTTCGCATGGACGCGCTCGGTCCCCTTGCGTGTATCGAACTCAACGCCCACGGCGCGTCGCCCTTCAAAGAGGATTCTTGTGGCGAACGCGCGAAAGCGCACCTCGAGGTTGGGGCGTCGTTTGACCGGATGATAGTAGGCGCGAGCGGCACTCCAACGCTTGCCGTTTTGGATGGTTCGATCGAAGCGTCCGAAGCCTTCCTGGGTCTCGCCGTTGACGTCTCCTGTTAGGCCATGGCCCGCCTCCTGCGCGGCTGCAAAGAAGGCTTCGAATAAGGGGCCTTCGGCAGAACCCCTCTCGATAACGAGAGGGCCTTCGTGACCGCGGAAGAGTTCATCTCCGCCCGTGGCGGATTCCATTTTCTTGAAATAGGGCAGGCAGTGGGCGTAACTCCAATTTTCGAGCCCGGGTCGACTTGCCCAACCATCGTAGTCCGCCGCGTTGCCGCGCTGAAAGATCATTCCGTTGATACTGCTCGATCCGCCGAGGAGCTTTCCACGCGCGTGGTAGATCTCGCGATCGTCCATAAAGGGTTCCGGCTCTGAGCGATAACCCCAGTCGTAGAAGCGGTTGCCCAAGGGAAACGCAAGAGCGGCGGGCATATGAATCAAGACATCCCACCAGGCATCCGTCCGGCCGGCTTCGAGCATGAGTACGCGATGTTCTGGATTTTCGCTCAGCCGATTGGCGAGAGCGCAGCCCGCGGAGCCGCCGCCCACGATCACGAAATCGTAATTCGAGTCGTTCAATCCAGCGGCTCTTCAGGCGACGGGAATCTGACTGTACGGACACTGCTCAAGTTCATTGCCGGGACAATAGGCCGAGTCGGCGTATTGTCAGTCCCCAATTCAATCACGATCTCTGCCGAGGCTGACGAATCATCGGACACGACTCGTTCATGGCGATGATTACTGTCGTCAGGAATTCGCACGCGTTGAGTTCGGAAAATCATTGTCCAGGAGCCCTGCGAGAGACACGCTTATATCAATCCACCTGAGATCGAACAAGTCCCCGTGATCGACGCAAACGCAGTGGCCGACCCGGGCCGCCGTAGACTCGAATTTTGGCGGCCCCGAACGATCAAGTCCCCTCCGGCATCCGAGGGAAACACTGCTCACGTTATCTAACCACGTCAGATTGCCTATGCTTTCCTCCGCTCGTGTTCGTGAGAGTCTGCCGGCTAGGAGTCCGATGCTTCGATTGATGACAGCCCTGGTAGTGGTGATCCTGTTGGTGGGTGCCCAAAGCATTTTCGCGGACGGCCCGATCGAGAGCGGGATCGACGCGACGTCCAATCGTGTTGCCGCCGCCGCCGATCACGGCCACGGCCTCCTCGAAGCTGACCCCGATTTGACCCTTCATGAGGTGATTATTCAAACCGTCGAGATCGAGGCTGGCAGGCTGGTCGTCGCCGCCCGCCGCGCGGAGGCTGACGCACTCAAGCAAAATGGTCGCAGCGTTCTCTCAGGCGCACCCACGATTTCTGCAAATCACGGGACGGATGGGTTGTGGTCCGGTGACGGGTATCAACAGTGGGAGGTCGGACTCAACTTGCCTCTCTGGTGGCCCGGCCAGCGAAGGGGCCGGCAGAAGACCGCCCGGGCCGCCGGGGCGGCAGCGAGTCACGCACAGCGTGCACACGCCTTGGAGGTGGCGGGCTGGGTGCGACAATCCATCGCTGATCTCGCTGTCTCGCAGGTTCGCGTAGAACTGACCGAGGCGGAATGGCGTGCCGAGGTGGAACTCGCGAATCAGATCGAACGCGCGGTCGCTCTCGAAGAGCTGGCCCATCGCGAACTCCTCTTGGCACGAAGCGCGAGCCTCGACCGACGCCTCCTCTATATGGAGGCTCTCGAAGAAGCACATCATGCCGCAGGCACCTACTTCCTCTTGACGGGTTTGAATCGGTGGCCGACGGCATGGAGCGAGATGCCCGCGGATTCTGCGGCTCTCGAGAACCACCCCCTGCTCCTGCTGGCCACCGAGGAAATCACACGAGCAGAGGGCGAACTCGACCGAGTCTCCGCCGACCAATGGGGGCATCCCGTCCTCGCTCTCGGCACCGAACGCGAGCGTGACAACAGCGCTGCCGGTTTCGATGATCGGCTCATCGCGGGGCTGACCATCCCGCTCGGGCGCGCCCGAGATGCCCACGCCGGGGTCTCGAGCGCTCGGCGTGCGCTGGCAGAGAAGCGGCGTGATCGCCAACGACTCGAACGCAAGCTACGCGGCAACCTCATCGAAGCAGAACATCGCTTCGGACTCTCGAGGGAGCGAGTCGCGACCGCATCCGAGCAAGCCACCATGGCGGCCGAATATCTGCGGTTGACCGACTTGGGATTTGGGCTCGGTGAAACCGACCTGGGTCAACTACTTCGTGCCCGCTCGCGTGCGACCGCCGCCGAACAAACACAACGTGAAGCGCTGATTCTTCGCCAGTCGAGTGCCGGCGAGATGAATCAGGCGCTGGGAGTCGTTCCATGAGCCCACCGAAAGCCCTGTTATTGCTTTGCGCGTTCGCGCTGAGCCTGACAATGACGTTGGCGTCCAGCGCAATCGAGATCCTCTCGGTGACGGCGGAGCAGCGTGAAGCCCTTGGAATCGTCGTTGACAAGGCGCAGCCCAAAAATCTCGTCCCTCGTCCTCGCTTACCCGGTCGCATCACGCTCCCGAACTCGCGAGTTCGATTGGTGACCGTGAGAGCGTCCGCGGTTCTGGTCTCGCCGCTTGTAGCGGTCGGTGATTCGGTGACGACGGGACAAGAGCTGGCGCGGCTCGAAAGCCCGGTTTTCGTCTCCTGGCAACGAGACTACATTCAAGCGCTCTCGCAGCACGACCTAGCACGTGCAACCGCTGATCGTGAACGACAACTCGCCGCGGAAGGAATCATCGCGGGACGCCGAGCGGCAGAGTCGACAGCGCTGCTACGCGACGCCAGATCCCGACTCGAGGAACAGCGCCAGGCTCTTTCGCTCTCGGGCATGACCAAGCAAGAAATCGCGCGCCTGGCCAAGACCCACCGTCTCAACCCGACCGTTGTTCTCCGGGCCGCGATCTCCGGCGTCGTCCTCGAACAATACGCGCGTGCCGGCGAACGACTCGACGCCGGTGGTGCCCTATACCGGATCGGCGACCTTGAAGCGCTGACGGTCGAAATTCATACACCCCTCGACATCGCACATTCACTCGAGAAAGGTACGCGCTTCTCGCTTCCTCAAGAAGGCGCACTCGGCGAGGTCGTGGCTATCGGTCGCGAAATTCACTCCCTCGATCAAGGCGTTCTCGTTCGGGGTGAGATCAAGGAAGGGACGGCTCGCCTTCGGCCGGGCCAATTCGTGCGCGTGCAATTCGAGACGGCCCGGAGCGAAGGCTCCGCATTCGCCGTTCCCTCGACAGCCGTCGTTCATGCTAACGACCAGGCTTGGCTCTTCGTTCAAGTCGATGGCGGCTTCGCACCGGTCCGGGTCGAGGTCATCGGCGGTAGCGGGTCCGAGACCGTCCTCGTTGGCTCCCTTACTGATGACACTCTTTTCGCGATTCGCGGAACCGCAGCGCTCAAGGCGCATTGGCTCGCCAATGGTGGACCTGAAGGATGATCGCTCGGCTCATCCAGTTTGCGCTCAGTCAGCGCGTCTTTGTTGCGCTCGCAACCGCCGTGCTCGTTGGGGCAGGGTGGGTTTCCTTTCAGCGCACACCCATCGATGCCTTCCCCGACGTGTCGACGACCCAGGTCAAGGTCATCGTGCGTGCGCCCGGCATGACACCCGAAGAAGTCGAGACGCGAATCACGGCGCCTATCGAGGTGGAGATTCTCGGCATTCCGCGACAGACGACCCTGCGGTCGGTGACCAAATATGCGCTGTGCGATATCACGGTCGACTTCGAGGATGGAACAGACATCTATTGGGCGCGCCAGCAGGTGCTCGAACGTCTTGCGGGAATCTGGGAGGATCTTCCCCCCGGCACGCGTGGCGGCGTTGCGCCAATGACCACGCCTCTCGGTGAAATGTTCATGTTCACCATCGAAGGTGGCTCGCTCGATCTTCGCGAGCGGCGGGCGCTTCTCGACTGGGTGATCCGGCCGGCCCTGCGAACCGTCTCTGGCGTGGCCGACGTGAACGCATTAGGCGGTCACGTCGAAACCTATGAAGTCATGCCTCGTCCGCAAGCGATGCTTGCCCAGGGTATCAGTCTTCGCGAACTCCGAAACGCAGTCGCCCAGAACAACCAAAACGACGGCGCGGGTCGTCTGGTCGATGGGGAAGAGGTCCTGCTGGTACGCTCCAAAGGCAGTATTCGCACCCTTGAGGAACTTCGCGCCGTGGTCGTTCGCAGTCATCCGATTGAGCCCGTGCGCGTCGGAGATATCGCTGAAGTTCAATTGGGTTCTCTGGCACGCTATGGCGCGGTAACACGAGATGGTGTCGGAGAGGCAGTGCAAGGGCTCGTCCTGTCTCTGCGCGGCGCGAATGCGCAGAATGTCGTCGAGGGTGTTCGAGTCAAGCTGCTCGAACTCGAACCAGGTCTTCCCGAAGGCGTCGAAATTCGGGTCTTCTACGATCGCGGCGAGCTTATCCGCACGGCGGTGGGCGCCGTACAGTGGTCGCTTATCAGCGCCGTCGGACTCGTGATCCTCGTCTTGATCGCATTCCTTGCTGATTGGCGAGCTGCATTCACCGTCGCACTCGTGCTTCCCTTGTCCGTCCTATCGACCTTTATCTGGATGCGACAATTCGGACTCTCGGCGAATTTGATGAGCCTGGGCGGTTTGGTCATCGCGATCGGAATGCTGGTCGACTCCGCCGTGGTCGTGATCGAAAATACCGTGTCGCATCTGGCCAGTCGCGCTGGAAGCCGTTTGCCCCGACTCCATGTCATTTACCGCTCCGCCCGGGAAGTCTCTCTCCCGGTGGTCGTCGGCACGACGATTATCGTGTTGGTCTTCCTTCCCTTACTCACCCTAGAAGGACTCGAAGGAAAGCTATTCATCCCGGTTGCGCTCACGATCGTCTTTGCCCTGATCTCCGCACTCGTCGTCTCACTCACCGTTCTCCCAGTCGTCGCCTCGATCCTTGTTCGATCGGGGAGCGGCGGTAGTCCCCGTCTGATGCATTGGCTTGAGGCTCGTTATCGTGGGAGTCTCGAATGGGCGCTTGCGCACGAGCGCCAGGTCTTTGCAGGGGCGGCGATGTTACTCGTCGTCGCGATGCTCCTTTATCCCTTTATCGGCCGAATCTTTCTTCCGACTCTGAATGAAGGGACGATGATCGTGCAACTGGAGAAGCTGCCTTCGATCAGTCTCGAGACTTCTCTCGACCTCGACCTACGGGTCGAAAAGGCGTTGATCGATCGCGTTCCCGAAGTCCTGGGTGTCGTTGCGAGAACGGGGTCCGACGAAATCGGACTCGACCCAATGGGCCTGAATCAGACGGATGCTTTTCTCGTCTTGCGCCCCCGCGCGGAATGGGAAGTCGATTCGGCGGACGCGCTTCTCGATCGGATTCGCGACGTGATGAACGACTTTCCGGGCATCGCCTATGGGTTTACACAGCCGATCGAAATGCGCGTCTCTGAAATGTTGACCGGCGTGCGTGGAGATGTCGCAGTCAAGCTTTTCGGATCCGATCTCGCAGCACTCAACCAGAGCGCTGACGAGATCGCCGCGCTGCTCAAGACCCTTGATGGTGCCGAGGATGTCTTCCGCGTACTTTCTGAAGGTGCCGAATACCTTGAGGTCGAGATTGATCCCCTCGCGGCCGGGCGCCTCGGACTTCCCGTCGAAGAACTCCAGGAACGGCTCCGGGCACGGCTAGACGGCTTGCACGCGGGAATCGTCTATTCCGGTGTACGACGAATTCCGATCCTCTTGCGGGGCAGCCCTCTGCTTCGGGCGTCCCCCCTCGACTTCATGAATATCCAACTCCCAACGAGTCGCTCCGAGCCAATCCCACTGGCGCAGGTCGCTTCGCTTCGTCGGGTCGAAGGCCCTGTGCAGATCAATCGCGAAGGCGCTTCGCGCCTCGTCGTGGTGACCGCGAATGTCCGAGGGCGCGACCTCGTCGGTTTTGTCGAAAATGCCAAACGGCGAGTCAATGAAGACATCAGCCTGCCCGCCGGTTCGCGTGTCGAGTGGGGCGGCCAATTTGAAAATCAACAGCGCGCGTCTGCGCGATTGGCATTGGTCGTCCCCATTTCGCTCGGTCTGATTTTCCTACTTCTCTTTTCGGCTTTCCGTTCCATGGCGCAGGCCGGGCTCGTGCTCGTGAATATCCCGCTCGCCTTGATCGGAGGAATTATGGCGCTATGGGTTTCGGGCGAATACCTCTCGGTTCCCGCGACGATCGGGTTCATTGCGCTGTTAGGCGTCGCTGTCTTGAACGGTATTGTTCTCGTCACGACCTTCAATCAACTTTCGGCTGAAGGCATGCCGATCGAGCAGGTCGTGCGCGAAGGGGCCGCTCGTCGCTTGCGCCCCGTGCTCATGACCGCGGCGAGCACTGCCCTCGGACTGGCGCCGCTCCTGATTGCCAGCGGCCCGGGCTCCGAGTTGCAGCGCCCCCTCGCGATCGTCGTCACAGGAGGCCTCCTGAGCGCAACCGCCCTGACATTGATTCTCCTTCCCATTCTCTATCGCAGGCTCTCCCTGCGACATGAGCTCGAGGCTGCAAGATGAACGAATGCCTGCTCACATTGATCGCGACGCCCGAGCTCGAGGAGCGGCTCGTTGATTGGCTGCTCGAGGCGAATCATGAGGGCTTCACCACCTTTCGCTGCCAAGGTCACGGCGTGCATGCTGATCGCCTATCGACCGCCGAACAGGTGGCGGGCCGCCAGCGGCAGATCGCGTTCTGGCTGCAACTTCCCGAGGGCGAAGCCGAGGTCGTGATCCGGGGTCTCTCGAATAGCTTCGGGGGCGCCGGTCTGCATTTCTGGATTACCCCCGTGCTTGCTGGCGGACCGATCGGCTCGCCGGCATCGGGCGAAACAACCGCCTGATCCGATCTTCTACGCAGGACATGGCATACAGATCGATGGCGAGAGTTAAGTTGTGCCCATCCATTACGATCCCGGCGCGCGCTCTTCGATGGCGCATCTGGTACCGCTGTCCGGCGCAAACTTGATGACGTTATTTCCCGATCGGTCGGCGTCACAGAAAAAGAACGCGCAGATCGGCCGTTCCAGGCGCTGGGCGATGAATTGAAAATCAGAAACTAATCGAAAGGGGTGCCGTAGCCAGCGCGTTGATCGTATGTTGCGAGGGGATTGGCGGATTCGTCGCCGAAAATTGTAAGGGGCCGATCTTCCTGAGTGCATTCAGACAGCCAGCTGGCGATGCCGACGCGGGTCGACGTCGACTTCAGGTTCCAATCCGATTCGCGCACGACGACTTTCCCCGGGTTGATGCTGACGATCAGGGCGTCCATTTCCAATCGAGCGTTGTTGTCGCATCGGTCATAGATGATCCGCCCTTGTTTTGAGAGATGTCCGGGAACGTCTCCCCTCTGCGGGATCTCCGATGGCGTTCGCCCGGTCGTGCTTGTTTCGAAATCATTGCGCGTGTCTGCAGGCATTGTGGAGCCGTCTGGGGAAGCGGGCTTTGAGGCGGGGTCCGAAAGGCGCCAGGCAATTCCAATCCCGATCATGACAACCAGGCCGATGAGCAGGATCGGGTAGCGACGGGTCGAAGGTTCGCGGCGTGATGAATCCGGCTCGCTCATCGAAAGTCCGATCAGCTTTCCGGCGCCCACTTCCGATGCAGCATCCGATACGAGATCGCGCAGGAGATTGAACTCAAGATGAACAAGCCCAACAGGGATGCAGCCGGAACGGCGGGAACACTGGGGAAAGAAGCGGGGTTGGTCGGATCGGTTCCCTCCAAAATCTCGAAGTCGTCGTCGAACGAATCGCCGTCTGTGTCGCTCAGAAGTGGATCCGTACCCGTATTGAAGGCCGAAACGAAGCTGCCGGTATTGGTCTCGTAGACGTCGAGCAACGTGTCATTGTCGTCGTCCTGATCGCAGGCGTCGCCGGCCGAGTCGGTATCCGTGTCGGTCTGAAGATCGTTTGGGGCATCTGGACAATTGTCGGCACCGTCAAGAAATGCATCCCGGTCTCGATTGATTCCAACCCGCGTGCCGCTTCCCGGTGGTACGCACGTATAGGTCAGAGGTCCGTCGGTTGTGGCCAAGGCGCGGAGAGCAGCATCGACGATCGTCGCTCCTGAATCGTCTTCGAAGTGAACGGGCCCAGGTCGATAGACCCAACCTCGGCGCGCAACGCCCACCGTACCGGAAACCACCAAATCGCATTCCTTTAAACTGGATCCTATGGCGAGGGAGGCAAAGGAGGTACTGGCCGCCGAGATCATGGCGTCGATGCGCGCGCCGACGATACCCGCGTTCGTCGCGTCGAGCGTCACTTGTTGACCGACCATCGGCGCAAGGTCCGTGTTGAATGCGAAGAGGAAGTCGACGATATCGTCGACCTCGGTCGCGATCAGCCCTGGGAACGCCGAGACAAAATTGGTCGGGTTGTCCGTCGATCCCGTGGAGAGGATGCCGAATCCACGTACCTGATCTCCGGTATGCGTCGCGGGCACGTTGGCCGCAACGTCGAGAAAGGACCCGAACATCCCGACTTTCGTATGCAAGCTGCGAAGCTGAGGCACCTTGGCGGCATTACCGGCGGAGCCGTTGGTTCCGAAGAATCCATTCGCTGGGTCCAGTATGTGGCACGTCGTACAAGTCACGGGGGCCGGGATCGGCTTGGTCGTAAAATTCGCTAGCCCATTGGCCTCCGAAGCCGTGAGCGAATTGTCGATGTTGCGAACCGAATTCGGCGGCATTGTGATCTGCAGAGCAAAATCTGTGAACTTCTGCATGTCGGCTTGACTGAGTACGCCATCTTTCCCGACGAGTCCTTCGAATGCGACTCGAAAATTCATGAACGAATGATCTTCCTGACAGGCTGCACCGGTGACCTCCACGCACAAGTCTTCGCCTTCGATTCCATGAAGTCGATCGCCTCGCCAATGCATCGCGCCATGTGTGGCGATACTGCGAAAGGTCTGAGTCGTCATCGGCCCCTTCATGGAATGGAAAGTGGCTGCCGGGCCGGAGAAGGGGGCTGCGGGCTGATTGTTGTTGGTCACGACGCCATCGGGGTTGCCAAGATTCCAGGCCAGTGAATCAACGTCGCCGAAGATATGGCAACTCGAACATGAGGCTTCGCCGTTTCCGGAGGTCAGGAAGGCGTCGTAGAGGAAGGGGCGCCCTTCGACGACGATCGTGGGCTCTGGATTAAAAAGGGGCACGGTCTGGAATGTGGTCGCGTTGTTGAGATCGATGACGTTGATCGAATTGTCGAAACGGGTCAGCACGTAGAGGCGGTTGTGGGTTTCGTCGAGAATCAATCCGCTCGGGCCACCGCCGGTCGAGATGTAGTTTGCGCTTTCGGTTGTCGGATCAAAGACGTCGCTCTCAAGATCGTTCGCGTCGAAGACGCCGACCTTGGCCGATCCGTAGGCTGCGACGTAGAGTGTCGAACCGTCTGATGAGAAGACCATGTCCACGGGAGTTGCGAGACTATGATTCTTGGCCGTCGGGTCAACGAGGTCCGGCGTATCCGTATGGAGTTTGCTGTAGTCGATATGCTTGTTCAGATGGCGCACGTCGACGGTTCCGACTCCACTCAGTACGCTGACACGGGAAAGCGACAGCCGTCCCTGCACGGTACTGCCACCGCCACCGGGTCCCTCGAAGAGCACCTCGTTCGGAGAGTCGATGTTGCTGACGTAAATCTTTCCGTTGCCTGGCCGAACCGCCATGTTGAAGAGAATCGTTCCGACGTGGTCGAACTCCGCGACGCCGCCGGCGATCAGAGAGTCGGCTGAAACCGCGAATACGTCGTGGTCCGGTAGATCAAACATCACGACGCTGTCCACGTTCGTGCCCGCTTGATTTTCCCAGTGGTTCGTCGAGTTGTTGTACTTGGCGATCGACCCGGTGAAGGGCGCGACGACCGAAGGCGGCCCGACGCTTGCCCCGGGCCCATCCATTCCGGCAGGGAGTGTGAGGCCCCCATTGATGCAGCCGGTGGACGGGTTAAAGCTGTTGCAGACCGCCTGATTGCTCAACGACGTCGTCTGATTGCCGGAGTGAAATCCCGCGACGTAGACCGTCGCTTGATCATTGCTGACCGCGAGAGCACGCGGTGTGTCCGTAAAGAAGGTCATGATTTCGATAGGGTCGCCGCCGATCGCTGTTCCCGGTGCCGTCGCGTCGAAGACCCAGACATCGGCACGGCCAATGCCTTCCGCCTTGAGTTGCGGGTCACCACCGCCGATCGCGCCTGAAATGGTCAGGCGGTGTTGACCACGATGCGCCGTGGTGATGAACGCGCGATCCGTGGTGTCTCCGGCGAAGACGATGTCACGTGGTTCGTCGCCGACGATCAACGTCTGGACAACCGCGGGCACGGGAAGGCTGGGGTCGACGATGCTAACGCTATCCGACAGGTGATTGACGACCCAGACGCGCCCGTCGCTCGCGACGGCGACCGCGCAGGGCTCTACGCCAACGGGGACGGAAGCCGTCTTGATCAAGCCTACTGCAGTGACATTGAAGATCTCGAGTTCGCCGTCGGGAATATTGGTCGCGTAGAGTTCGAGCCCGTTGGCGGAGACGGCGAGCGGGCGCACGGGGCCGGTCTCGAAGGTCACGAAGTCGGCGCGTGCGGGACCGACCGAAATGAATAGGACGGCGCCAAGGAGACAGGCAATCAGAATACGACGGAGCGATTCAGCCACTGTGATGAACATCCAATACTTTTCGACTTCAGCTTCGGTCTGCGCCGCTTGCCGGGTAGGCCTGGGCTGGAGACCGCTTGGTATTCTACACCCGACGCACTTCGCCGATCAACGAAAATCTGGCTTGGTCGAGTACATCCTCCGTCGCTGCGAATTTGAGTACGCGGCGGGTCGGAAACAAGAAGAATGAAAGACGCAATTGACGGGCAAAACCGAGCCGTCCGTTGGTCGATCGAAGCGGGCGTGAGTGAGTGCCCCGTAGCAGTCGTTTGGTGTCACGGAACGGTGTCCCGTCTGCACACAGGAGAATCAGAGGCATTGAGCCACGAAGATCCAACAGCGTGCTGGGGCGTTCGATCAGAGTTGCGTGCGGATGCAAAGCAAGTGCGTGGGCGCGCGCGCCCTGTTGGCTAATTGGTGAAAAGCGCTGTGCAAAAGAAGAGGTCGGCAGCATGCTCAAATGTCTGCGCGGCGAGCGGATCATTGGCGATCGCCGATGGTTTCATGTCGGATGCATTGACGATTCACCTGCACGGTCATCGCAAGATGTGTGCGCTTCGGCTAGTTTGAACAGATGCCGAATCGACTACTGGCCGTCTCGTTTCGGCCGCTCTCGCTTCTGATCGTGCTGGCCATCGCCGTGCTCGGCTGCTCTCCCGCAGTGGATTCGGATGCGGGCACGGATCAGATCGGCGACTCGAATGTGCAGATCTCAGTCGAGAGAAGTCGCCAACGGGTCGAGGCTGAATCGAGTGACTCGACGACACAAACTACGCCATCGTTGATCATCTTGATCTCGATCGACACGCTGCGGCCGGACCACCTTGGCCAGTACGGGTATCCGATCGACACGTCGCCCAATCTCGATGAATTCAGTCGCGAAGGGGTGCTTTTCGAGGATGCTAGTTCGACGGCGCCTTGGACACTTCCCTCGCACGCATCCATGTTGACGGGACTCTATCCGCTTCGACACGGCGCCGTGAGCACGGCTCGAAAGATGAGCGAGACGGTTCCTACATTGGCAACGCTGCTCGCGGAGCGCGGATTTGAAACCGCGGCGGTCGTCAATTCGACCTATCTGAAGGAGCAGGCCTGGGGCCTCGATCGCGGTTTCCAGAAGCACCGCTACGTGTTTGAGTCGCTTCGCCGATTAGGGCCTTCGACTAAGGTGACCAATCAGGCCATGCAGTGGATTAGGGGCCGAGATGACCGGCCCCTGTTCGTCTTTATGCATTACTACGATGTCCACAGTAGCTATCGCTCGCTTCCGAAGTTCGAGCGCCTCTTTGTCAAACCCTACGAAGGGAGCGCGGACGGAACGAATCTGCAGCTCTATCTGGCAGACTTGGAAGAAGAGACTTATCAGAGGTGCCGCGAAGAATTCGCCAAGAACCCATGTCTGCTTCCCAATGGGAGTGTCCTCGATCCGTCCGTAGGGAGACCGGAATTCGACGAGCGCGACATCGCGCACACCGTAGCGCTCTACGACGCGGGGATTCGGCAGATTGACGACGAGTTGGGTCGCCTTTTCAGGTTCCTGCGCGAATGGGAGCTGACTGATGACAGCCTGGTGATGGTCACATCGGACCACGGAGAAGAGTTCTTCGAGCACGGGAGCGTCGAACATTCGACGGCGCACTACGAAGAGACGATCCGTGTTCCGATATTGATGCGTGGCCCGGGGGTTCCGAAAGGTCAACGTATTCAGGAGCGGGTTTCTCTCGTCGACGTGACTCCGACCATACTTGCTCTCGCGGGGGCCGCAGTACCCGCCGGAATGGACGGGATCGATCTGTCACAGATCTGGAGGGGTGATGTCGACACGAGCGTCTTCGACAATCGGGCGATTTTTTCCGAGGCCTCTGGAGTGAGGGCTGGTAAGAACTTGCGAAGATCAATTCGCAATGGGAATTACAAGCTGCATTACGAGGTCGTCGATCGAACTCATCAGCTTTTCGATCTCGCGGTTGACCCCTCGGAGAAGATCAATATTGCCGACGATCATCCTGAGATTGCTGCAGATCTCATCGATCAACTCACGGCGCGATATCAGTCTCCCCGAGAGTTAGAAACCTCCGAGATCGAGGTAGACAAGGAATCCAGAGAGATGTTGAAAGCCCTTGGGTATCTCAATTGGTGACCGGGCGGGCGACCTGTCTTGATGGTCCGCTCATGAGGCCGTTGAAATCTGCAGAGTCGGATCGGAGACTCCCTCGAGAGTTGGGAAGGCGACACGGATTAGTCCTCAGTAGTTACTCATCCCACCGTCCACAGTGTAAAAGGAACCCGACACGAAGCGCGCGTCCTCGCTGCAGAGGAAAGAGATGACGGCCGCGACCTCGTCTGGTGTGCCGTACCGCCCGAGCGGGATCTGCATTTCGATGCCGGCCTTCATACCGGCTTCTTCTCCCGGCGCCATCCCCGACTCCAGTGATCGCATCATCCGGGTTTCGATCGGGGCTGGTCCGACGGCATTCACGCGGATCTTTTCAGACCCGTATCCAATCGCCGCAGATTTCGTCAAACCAATGACGGCGTGCTTGCTGGCCGCATAAGGTGCGACCGTTGGCCCACCCATCACGCCCATCACAGAGGCCAGATTCACGATCGCTCCGCCGCCGCGCTTGCGCAGTTCGGGAATGACAGCCTTCATGCCTAGAAACACGCCCTTTACATTGACGGCCATGACTTGATCGAAGACGGCTTCGGGCGAGTCCTCGATGGCTGCGACTGCGCCTTCCGTGCCAGCATTGTTGACGAGAAAGTCCACGCCGCCGAAGCGGCGCGTGGTTTCGGCGATCACTCGCTGCCAATCGTCCCAGGAAGAAACGTCGTGCGCGGCGGTCAGCACTTCACCGCCCGATTGCTCGACTGCCGCCGCGGTTTCCTCGATCGGCGCGTCTTTTAGATCCGTCGCGACCACACGCGCCCCGTTGAGAACGAATCGTTCCACCGTGGCACGCCCGATTCCTCCGGCTGCTCCAGTGACAATGACAACCTTGTCTTCAAAATGCTTGCTCATGATTTTCTCCTGAATGTTTGGGACGCCTACCCACCGCGATTGTTGAGGTTGATACGCGTCAGACTTGTTTTTCGAGGGCGGAATTCGTTCCTAGATTTCGCGCCCCGGGTTGGCGCCGCATGTGAGTTCTCCGCTCGAGTCGATTGATCCAAAATTCGATGAGAGCGAGGCGACCTGGTGCATCGTCGATTCGAGCTGTGGGCGCGTGAGTGTGGAGAGCGGGTGCATGAACGCAGCGCAGATAACGCCCTCATTGATCGCATAGCGCACGTCGAGGGTTGAGTGGAAGTTCGCGATCAACAGGATTTCGAGACGGGCGGCTTCGGCCGCATTCAGTCGGGCGATCGGCGCGATGAGGCACATCCGGTCATGGACCTCGTCCGAAACGCAAGCGATTGCAATCCCCTTGTATTGGATCTCCACGACATCCGTGGAGACCCTGGCGACTCCTGCGATTTTTTCGATGTGGTCGAAAATGGATTGCTGGGACATCACATCTGGCGGGCTTGTTGCGCAGCCGAAGATCATGAAGGTGACCGAAAGCATGATGGCGAAACGGTTCATGCCCACTATTTGTCTCCTTCTTCGACTTTTCTCGCCTTGGGTCGCGCGCAAGATAGCGTGTGAAATGACCTTCAACGATCCTCGATCGACCGACGCAAGCTCGGGTAGAACAGCATGAGGCTCAATGCGCGAGCGATCACGTAGGCGATGAAGGCTATCCACAGCCCTCGATACCCCTGGGCACTGGAACTCCACAGGACGATCAAGAACACCAGCATCGACAGGGCAGCGGCGTTTCGCATGTCGCGAGTACGGGTCGCGCCAATGAAAATTCCATCGAGCTGAAAGGCTCCAAAGGAGAATAGGATGTAGATCGCGGCATAGGGCACATGCTGTGTGGCCAGATTCCTCACAGAAGCGTGAGTCGTTAGGCCTGCAACAATCTCGTCTCCGAGGAAGTACGTGGCTAGGGCGAGGCCGAGTGCCGTGATTGCGGCGAGCTGGCTAGAGCGCGACACCGCGGCATCGAACATCATCCGTCGCCGCGCCCCGATCGCCTGTCCGATCACGGCCTCTGCGACGAATGCAAAGCCGTCTAGGAAATACGCGCTGAACCCGATCATCTGTAGAAGGATGTGATTGGCCGCCAGAACGGTATCGCCGAACTTAGCGGCCTGGTTGGTGAACAGGGCAAAGCTGGACACGAGAATCAAGGTTCGCAGTAGAATGTTGAAGTTGGCGGTCAGAGTCTTCGCCAACTTCGCAGCATTCTTGATCCGGGGCCAGGGCCAGAAACTTTCGCTGTCGCTGTGTCGCCTGCGGAGTAGCTGCCGAGCCAGGAAGAGGGCCAAGATTAGACTCGTCCACTCGGCAATTGCTGTTCCGAGTGCGATTCCCTCTGCGCCCCATCCCAATGCCCCAGCAAGCAAGAGATCCAGGACGATGTTCACACCATTGAGGAACAACTGAACCAGGAGCAGGGTCCGGCTCTGTCCCAGACCGACGAAGCAGCCCATTAGCGCGAACATGCACAAACTGGCGGGCGCGCCCCAAATGCGGATCAGGAAATACGCCTCGGCTGTGTGTTCAACGGCCTCACTTGCTCCCAGGAGCCAGAGCGAAGCCCAGACGATTGGCCTTTGAAGCATGACGAGGCTGACACCCAGGACAATCGCCAGCACGAGAGCGCGGGCGACGGTGGCGCGCACCTCGGCTTCGTCCGCGGCGCCAGAAGCTTGGGCGACGAACCCGGTCGTTCCCATGCGAAGGAATCCAAAGCCCCAGTAGACGAAGGTGAAGATTAGGGCCCCGAGCGCAATCGCCCCAAGATCCGTCACGGTACCGGTGTGTCCGATGATGGCCGTGTCCGCCAGGCCTAGCAGCGGAACCGAAGAGTTGGCCACCACGATCGGCCAGGCCATTCGAAACAGTTCAGAGCGATTAGGTGCGAGAAACTCCGACTCGTTGTCGTTTTCTGAATCGGACATCTGTGGAACTCTACACGACTGGGTTCATTGCTGAGAATTCCATGGAGCGATGATCGTCGGTTGCGCCGCGGTCTATCCGTCGGAATCTCCGCCATTCGGGCTACCGAGGAGGTGTGCCGCACTCTCTGCAAGTTCTGGAATGCGTGCGCCAATGCGGGCCATTCGCTCATCCGTGCTATCGCCGACAAGCCAGCGATGATGAAGTTGTTGTAGGACGGTGGCTGTTTTCCACAGTCCAAAGGCCTCGTACCAGCCGATTTGGGAGACGTTCAGTCCGGAAGCATCGGCGTAGAGCTTTCGCACCTCGGCGCGCGTCGGTAACCCCATCGATTCCATACCTACGTGACTGCCGCGCGAATTCTTGCCGTCCGAGGGATCGGGCCAGTAGTTGAGCAAGGTGCCGAAATCAATCAAGGGGTCACCGAGGGTAGTCATGTCCCAATCGAAGAAGGCGATCACGCGGTCGGGGTCATTCGCATCGAACATGCAGTTGTCGAGCTTCAGGTCGTTGTGAACGAGGGAGACGCGCTGGGATTCAGGCAGCGACGCGGCGAGACGTGTATGGACCGCGTTCATCACTGCGTCGTAATCGGGGTTGGCGACCAGGTCCCAACGCTTCTTCCAACCCGAGACCTGCCGCTCGACGAAACCAACAGGACGTCCCAGATCTTCGAGATCGCATTCTTCGGGGTCGAGCAAGTGAAACTCTGCGATTGCCTCGATGAGTGCTTTCCCGACGCGATATCCGACGTTCGGAAAACCCGCAAGGCTTCTGGGGATGACGCCGCGGATCACTTCTCCGCGACATCGCTGCATGACAAAGAAATCGGCACCGGCGATTTCAGGGTCGTCGCAGAAGAGGTAGGCACGGGGCGCCCGCTCGAAATGCCGCCAGAGCCGTGAGAGGACTTTGTGTTCACGCTTCATGCTATGCGCACCGGGAGCCAGTGTGCCAAAGGGTGGACGGCGCAAGACGAGTTCGTTTTCGCCAAAACGAATCAGGTAGGTGAGATTGGCTGCGCCGTTTGGAAACTGGAGAACCTCAAAGGCATCGGATGCGTTACAGCCGAGATCCTCGGGCAAATTCGCCCGCAGGTAGGTCTCGATCCGTTCCCAATCAAGACCTTCGCCACTGCGCACGGGTGCCAGCTCGGGCGGGAGGACGGGCTCGCCGTGAGCGGCCACCGGCGGTTGGTTCTGTTTGCTCATCGTGTCTTTCTCCATTGGGATTTTCGGCAACAGTGCAAACATTCCTCGATCGGAACCGGATTGTCATATCAATTTGGACAGAATGGCCATCGGATTCGTCGCTTGTTTCGGGCCGCTCCGTTCCATTGCCGCGGCGTATGCTTCCGGAAAGTGCGCGATGAACTGAAAATTCGTGAAGCATCGAGATAGGGTGCCTGAGTTGCCTTCTTCATGTAAGTAGTTTGTTTTTGGCTTCGATCCAGAGTGCTAGGTATCGCGTGCTGCGGTGGTGGTGATCACGCAGGATCGCGCCCATGAAGTTGCGCTCTCGGCGCTGCGTGAGACTGCTGCGAGCCGAGGCGATTCGGTCGACAAGCGCGACCTCATGCGGACCCCGAGCGAAAACATCCTCGAGAATCTTAAAGCCGTTGGTCTGGGCGATTTTCCAATCCGACTTGCTCTCGTATAGGCGAACGGCTGCCTCTGCGATTGCGGGTGCATCCTCTTCGACGGCGCCGCTCCAGGGCAGGTCGGCGCCCATGGCCTCAGCGCCGATCGCGGTCGTCACGCTGGGTGTCCCATTTCGCATGGCATCGACCAGCTTGCCCTTGAGGCCTGCGCCAAATCGGAGTGGTGCAAGGCACATGCGAGAACGGCGAAAGTGCGCGTCGGCATCTTCGATCCGGCCGTCCATGAAAAACCCCCGGTCAGGGTCATGGAGGGCCATCTGTTTGTTCGAAGCATAGGAGCCCGCGATATGCAGATTGGCCTCTGGGATGTGTTCGTGAATGAGAGGCCATACTTCTGCCGCTAGCCATTGAACGCCATCCCAATTGGGTGCATGTCTAAAGTTTCCGACGTAAAAGAAGTCGCAGCGATCTTCAAAGCCAGGCAATGCCTCCATCGCAGAACGTTCTGGGATGTCGATCATGAAGGGGCAGTAATGAAGTAGCTCCGCATCGACATTGAATGTGTCTTCGAGCAGCTTCGCCTCGTAGCTCGAAATGATCAGCGTGAGGTCCGACCGTAGAATCGCGGCGACCTCTCTGCGTGCGATCTCATCCTGGTGGTGCGGCATCTGAAGCGCTTCGCCTCGTCGATGGGCTTGCTCGCGCGCATTTCGCAAGAAATGCAGATCTTCTGTATTCAAGATTCGAAGGGCATTTGGACAATGCTCTTCCACGCGCCAACCGAATTGTTCTTCGATGAAGAAGCGGTCGAAGATCACGACATCAGGCTGAAATGATCGGAGAAGATCGTCGAAGCCTGAGTCGTTGACTTTCGCGTTGAGCGCCGAAATGCCGAGTGACGACAGATCTTCGGCGTGCGCGGATTCGGTCGCGGTCGAGGCGTAGGTCACCTCCCAGCCCTGACGGATCAACGGGTGCAACACCTGGAGAATGTGTGCGCCCGCCGCGGAGGATTGCGGCTCCGGCCAGACTGATCCGATGACCAAGAGGCGAGTCATTCGATTTCCAAAATGTCGCGGTGCGACGGCGGGTGGGACATCGGAGGTGAGAGCATCCCGATTCCGCTTTTTGTTTGTTGCTCGAACCGGATCTGCTCCAATCGGAGGAGGGTACGTCAGATCCAGCCTTGGCGAGTGCGTAATAATGGCAGCCTGAAACTTCGGCCCTCCGTAGTTGTGTGCCTCATCGTGCCCGACACACAGTCAATTCTCTTCGGTTGGCGGATTCTTGTTATGCCTAAACCGAGGGCGGTCCGGCATGTCGAATGCGCTCAGCCACACGATCGGCGTCGGGTACGGAAAAGAATCCGACATCGACACTGGCCCAGCCCCCAGAATGTGGAGGGGGAGACTGCGGCAAAGCAGTAGCGCGAACTCCGCTCGGGCCTCAGCAGAAAGATCGAATTGAATGGCCAAGCCGAGACCGACGATCATTGCGAACATCATGATGACGGGAACTGCGGCGACGCCCATGATCAGCAGCCAGAGGATGGCAGCCCCGAGGCCATCCATCCCGACGTACTCCACGAATGTCAGAACCCTCGCCAGGAGCTGCGACGGATGGGGATCTCCAATTGAGCGCAGGCCCCGTCGCAGTCTTCCTCGACTCGACAGGATCGAAATCCCAGGATTCGATCTGGTCGCCGGATTGGCGCCCCATTCTTTCGACGAACCCATCCGTGGCCGAAACAATGATTTCGTTCGCGGGGACGGTTGCGGTGGGGGGCTGCAGCCGAGTTGAAGAGCGTCGAGAAAGATTTGTCGCTCGGTTCGATCTTCTTGACTTCCTCGAGGACGGTGATCGCCTGATCCAAGGGTCGCGAAAAGTCGGCATTGATCGAATGACCCGATTGATCCGTGCGCTGCTTGCAAAAGCTCGGCACTGTTCTCCCACGCTCCCGAGAATTCCGCATAGGTACTGGTGCGCAGGACCAGCTTATCAGTCGCCTCGATCTAGGCGGTCTTTTCATCCTTCAAAAAGTACGCACCATCGTGAGGCGGAGCGTAGTAATTTGAGCTTCATGGAACTCGTCAACTTGCGATTCGCATCATCGGCGTGGCCCGAGCGAACGGCACAAGTCTGAATGACTGCGAAGACTACGCGGGGACTGCCTTGTTCAGAAGTTCGCCATAGCCGTGCGGGAACTCGGTCTCTTCGAAGACGCCCCTCGACTCGAGAAAAGCATGGAAAGCAGGCAGGTTGTAGCAAGGTACGTTCGCTTGGAAGTGATGCTCGAGGTGATAGTTGAGGTGAAAGGGCGAGACGAAGAGTTTCTCCCACCAGCGAACGAGAGTGGTCCGCGTGTTGGCGCGCGGATCGATATCGAAGAGATCCGGCACGGCGCCGTGCTCGGCGACCTGGCGCAGGCGTGCGATCAACATGTACGCAGTCATGTACGCGACCGGCCACATCAGGTAGAGGGGCCCTTCGCCAACCGCAAATAGCACGGCGAACATCGCGCCGTTCACGATCCCATGACCCGCCAGGGCATTGCCGCTCCATGGTGTCTTCCCGATCTCGCGCTTCCCGCGACGCCATGTGGCGCGCAGAGATTTCCAGCCGGTCTGTCCGGTGATGTCGCGGAGGATTTTGCGACGGAAGCTCGCCCGTGAGATCGGATACGCTTGGTAGTTCGGCAGGTCGGGGTCCTCCTCGGTGCCCGCGAACGCGTGGTGTTTCTGATGGCCGGCGGCATAACGTGGCTGATCCGATAGGATGGGGTAGGCACAGAGCCACTGGCCGATGACTGCGTTCGCGTGGGCAGTCGAGAAGAGTGTTCGATGACCGCAATCGTGCATCAACGCGGCGAATCCAAGCTGGCGACCTCCGAGCAGTGCAATTCCGGCGAGAATAGACAGAGGGTTCGTCCAAAGCGCAACGCACGCAAAAATCAACGCGACACCAGCCCAATTGAATGCGACGTAGCCGATGGCTTTCCAGTCGTTCCGCTCAGTAAAGCGCCCGATCTCTTCTCGCGTCGCAATATCCGTGATCTTCATGTTCTTCTCCTGGTTTCCTGTCATCCCTCGGGTCCGATGGGTTGATTCATTGTCTGGACTCAGGGCTGGCTAAATGCGGTGGCCAGTTCGCCAACGTCTGCGGGGCTTCTCTCGAGTTCGACGGATTCGCCTGCCCAGGCTTTCCAGCAATCACGACCAAGGCGGTCGTAGTGGCGCATCGCGTCGAAGAGGGCATGCCGAGCGTGAGTGTCGATGATCGCTTCAGGCAGTAGGGGGTCCAGTACGATGCGCCGGACAGCCTCTCCTCCCAGGCGGAAGGATTCTGACATGGCCTGCTGCGATGGCAGCGAAGGAAGGCGCTCTCCACTCACGAGAAGCTGCTCGCGCAGCCGTGCATAACCCTCCTCAAGGGCGGCCACATCCCAAAGTGACCTGGCTTCGGCGTCATTTGTCTGATCGAGTCCGGACAATTCAAACACGATAGGCGCCGGCGCGTAACCGAGCGCAGTCAGTCGCCGTCGGACCCTCTCGACACCTCCGATCAAGTTGTTAGGTCGAATGCGAAGTCCTGGTAGAAGGGTTTCGAAGCCCTGTAGCCGTAAGGCACGCTTGCAGGTACGGGCGGTCTTGAAATTTTGCCGCGGTCGTCCGCTCGTTTCAACAGCAACCCATGAACCATCCCAGTCGCCAACGTGTTCCTTGATACTTCGCCAAGAGCGCACTTCGTGGTTGACCGGTTCGGCGGTTGTGCCGAGTCGATAGAGGCCGCGCGCGTCGGACTCCACGAGCGCGCGCGCGCGGAGCCGAGCTAATGCAACGCGTAGGCTGTTCTCGCTGATCCCGAGAGCCGCACCACCGCGGACAAGCGCTCCGACGGCCACTGGATATTGGGCGGGCATCGAAGAAAGGAGGTCGATGACGACGGTCTTCGCGGAGATTCGCGAAGCAAAATTCTGATCGATTGAGACAGACATAGGATCAGCAGGATATTACCAAAAACGATGCGATGTGAAGGAATTAGACATGAAAATAGGCCTGTGGTGGTGCTCAGAGCTTGTTTAGACTCGCCGAGGGGAAAAGGGGTTCATTCAAAGACGGCTCCGCGACAAAGCTGCTCGCCCTTGGATAATGGATCCTGGCGAGTCACTATCGCGGTCCTCCCCCGCCTCGCGCAGACACTCGTCGAGGTCGCTGCGAATTCGATCGCTCTCGTCGGCGCTGAGTCCCTGACCAACGAGGGCGGAGGTATAGATTCCGATCGCTACCAGGATGGCGACCACGGAGATCCAAAACGCCCAGGGCGATTCGCCGAGCATGATCTGCGGGATCGCGAATAACAGCGCGAGCAATGAGAGGACCGCGCCGACTCCGTCGCGGAGATGAAGCCGACCCAGATTTCGGACCGCGGCGAGAATGTCCCCCAAACGATCGTCTCTGCGGCGTCGTCAGCCTGCGATTCACTCGAAGACTCGTCGGCGGAAACGGATGGTGAGATCGAGGCATGACGACCAGAACTGCCGCTTCTCTCCGCAGATTCGCCGCGTTCCATGCTCGCGTGAAAAACTCCCTTCGACTTCTTGTGGATTGTCGTCGAGGCGTTCACGCAGAATCGCCATCGCGTGCTCTGGCAAACAGAAGGCAAGGGCCGTAAACGAGAGTCTCATGCGTGGTAGGGGCATCTCTGATCCTACGATGGACTCCAGAACAGGCTAGCAAGCACGCGTCACAACACCCATGAAGTACGACGCTCGCCTCGCTAAGCTGCCGCCACGGAGGCGTCGAAAGGTCAGTGGAGTTTCTCAGCGAATTTTTCCGGTTGATCGGGTCGAATGAGGCGGTGTTGTCGGGGATCGCCGCTGTGATTGTGATCCTCGGAGTCGTCGTGACCGCCATTCGCCGATTGCTGAGCCGCCCCACCGACGCGATCAAGCCCCCCAGCTTGCCTCAATCGGATGCGGTGTCAGAGGTCGTGGCGCATACCGAGAGCCCCTCCATCGCCGTGATGCCCTTCACCAATCTATCCGGTGACTCCGAACAGGACTTTCTCGCCGATGGTTTGACGGAAGACATCATCTTCGGCCTTTCGCGCGTTAAGCAACTCTTCGTCATCGCCCGAAATACCTGCTTCACCTACAAGGGGACGACCCCGGATGCGCTGGTCGTTTCGCGAGAACTCGGCGTCCGCTATGTCCTCGAAGGCAGCGTGCGAAAGGTCGGCGATCGCGTTCGGGTGACCGCCCAGCTTGTCGACGCTAGTACCCGAACCCCGAAATGGACGGAGCGTTTCGACCGTAAGCTCGAAGAGATCCTCGAAGTGGATGACGAGGTGACGGACGCGATCGTCACGGCCTTGCAACCGGCGCTGCGTCGGGCCGAAGTGGAGCATGCACATCGCGCTGCCCCCGATGATCTGACGGCCTGGGCTCTCGCGAATCGCGCATGGGTTGGCATCCAGAGTGATCTCGGGGATGCGGATGCCGCAGTCGCAGCGATCGAAGCCTGCGAGCAGGCGCTGGCGCTTGATCCCGAGTACGCGTTTGCGCACGCAGTCGTGGGGCACGCGAGATCGCTCCTGGTTCATGAGCGGCCTCTCGAATCGGACGACTTGAAAGCGCACGCTGTCTCGTCGATCCAGAGAGCACTCGCTATCGCGCCAGATGATCCCGTCGTCACACATTGTCACGCGGCCATCATGGCCAACATTGGCCGCACGGAGGACAGTTTTCGAGAATGGGCGCGCGCCGTCGAGCTGGATCCGAATAACGCCGGCGCGCGAGCTGGCCTCGGAATCTCCAAGATCTTCAGGGGCGAGCCGGCTCAGGGCATCGAGCTGATCGAGGGGGCGATGCGAAGATCGCCCGCGGACCCTCTTCAATACCATTGGCTCGGCAACCGGTCGCTCGCCCTCATGTTGATCGGCCGCGTTTCCGAGGCCGCAGAGGACGCCCGCGCCTCACTGGGTCGCAAGCCTTCACGACTGGCCTATGCCGTGCTCGCCGGCGTTCTGGCCCACGAAAACCAGATAGAGGAAGCCGGAGAGGCCTATTCCAAGCTCGACGAGCGAGTCTTCGGCCTGATGACCGAAGACTTTTCTCGCGTTGCGGGAGCACTCGCGCCGGATCCGGAATGGGGCAAGGTCATCGAGAAGCATATGCGAACTGCTGCAGCAGCAGCCGCAGTTCGCACGGATAGTCAATCAGACCCGGCCTAGAAGGGCCGGGAGGCTATTGCTAGCGCTGAATCCACTTCTTCTCGATCTCGAACGCATCGACCTTCAGGGTCTGCTTGTCCTTGCTGTAACGCTTTTCGTCTCCCGTAATCGTCATCTTCGGACGCCACATCGCAATGGGCGAGTTGTCGTCGATCCCGAATCGATCGTCATACTACTTGTCGACGAAAAATATATTCGGCCCTTCACGCATGAGATGGATGAGCTCATAGCCCTTTTCCTTCGCAAGGTCATACATCGATTGCAGACTGGCCCCGACATAGTTGGACTGGTCCCAATCGTTGAATGGATGGTATTCGATGACGGCGAGTTGGGGTGATGTGAAGGCGTAGTTGCACTCGATCATGACGACCTTCGGGCGATAGGATTGAATCGCGCGCCAGACGTAGTAGTCGTTGCTATCGATATCTACGACGAGAAGATCGAGATCTTTTGGGACTCCAGCGTCTTCGAAAAGGATCTCGATATTGCCTGGGTAGATCCATGCGTGCTGGGTTGTGACTTTTGGGTGTATCCCGTCAGCAAGATTCGGACCCTAGGCCATCCTGAGCGAAGAGACACAATCTTGTGTCTGCGACCCCAAGGAGGGTTTCGCGATGGATGAGAAGGGCGAATTCGTCGCCCAACCCATGCTGTGGAAAGCAGAGATGTCGCAGAGCGAACTCGATCTATTGAGCTTTGGCGGGCCGAATTTCTTCAGACTGAAGCGCGGGATGCCCTACTACTCGGGCGCGGCGCTGGCGCAAGCCATGGAGATCTACAACGAAGCCTTGCTCGAAGTCTGCCGAGTTCGAGAAGTTGAATGCGTAGACTTGGCAAAGATGTTGCCGTCGACCACCGATGTCTATTACGACGATGCACACTACATAGAGTTCGGGGCGTCCTTCGTTGCCGATCGGATGACCGAGTATCTGCTCGAAACCATGCCGCTCAGTGATCTGCGAGCTGAGTGACGGCTCATAGAGTCCATTTTGGTGTAAGCGCGGTCGTCGCTGCTCGACGGCGAATCTAGTCGGAGCAGACTAACCGGGCGAATCCATCACATGACTTTCTTGACGAAATTCGTTCGCGCTTTGGTATAGGGCGGGTACATCATCTTCAGATCGAATTTGAAGCCGCGTCGAAGTACAGCCTTTCGGTGGCTGAACGTCTCGAAGCTGTGTTGCCCGTGATAGGCGCCCATTCCGCTCGGTCCGACACCCCCAAAAGGCATCTTTGAGTTGCCGATGTGCATGATCGTTCCGTTGATACATGCGCCGCCCGAACTCGTTTCGCTGAGAACTCGCTTCTCGGCGGTTGAGTCGTTGCTGAACAGGTATAGGGCGAGTGGCTTCTCGCCCCGGTTGACGAACTCAATGGCCTCTGTGAGTCCCTTGATGCGGAGCACCGGGAGAACGGGTCCAAAAATCTCTCCCTCCATGATCGGCGAATCGGGCGACACATTACGTAGGACCGTCGGTTCGATGTAGCAGCCTTCGGCCTCGGTCGCGCCGCCAAACGCGATGTCTTGTCCGACCATCAACTTCGAGAGACGCTCGTGGTGTCGCCCGTTGACGATGCGCGTGTAGTCGGCGTTGTTCTTTGTTTCGCCTCCATAGAACTCTTCGACGCTCTTTTTCAGCTCGCGGATCAACTCCTCCTCGATCGAGTCATCAGCCAGAACGTAATCAGGCGCGATGCAGGTCTGTCCCGCGTTCATGAACTTGCCCCACGCAATACGCCTCGCTGTGACGGGGATGTCTGCTGTGCGGTCGACGATGCACGGACTCTTGCCGCCGAGTTCGAGGGTGACTGGAGTGAGATGCTTTGTTGCGGCGGCCATCACCACCTTCGCCACGCTGCCGTTGCCCGTGTACATGATGTGATCGAAGCGCTGCTCGAGAAGTGCGGTCGTTTCTGGAACACCCCCTTCGACAAGGGCGATCGCGTCGGTGTCGAGATACTTGGGCAGCAGCTCCGCGAGGATCGCGGAAGTATGCGCGGTGACTTCGCTCGGCTTCAAGACGACGGCATTCCCGGCGGCAATCGCTCCGACCAGCGGCGAGAGCAGCAAGCCGACCGGGTAGTTCCAGGGCGCAACGATCAGAACAACTCCGAGCGGGTCACGGATCACGAACGACTTGCCCATGAACGGGATCCGGCCTGCGCTCTGTGGTCGGGTCCACTTCTTGAGGTTCTTGAGGGCGAGCTTGGCCTCCTGGGTAATCTGACCGATGTCCGCGGCGCGCGCTTCGAGTTCGGGTTTGCCCATGTCCGCCTGCAAGGCTTCGACGAGGGCGTCGCTATTTTCTTTTGCGAAGCGAATCAAGGCCTCGAGCTGTGCGCGCCGCCAGGCGAGCGGTTTGGTCCTTCCGGTTTCGAAGGTCTGGCGGAGGCGGGCAACCAGAGGTGCGATTTCGTCGATCGGTGAACTGGGTATGTTGGCTGGTTGTATCGCCGCTGCACTCATACTGGACTCCCTGGCTTCGTGGTTTGTTCTGCGCGCAAAATGCGGCGCAAGACGAGTCTAGTATACGCGGGCAGTCCAATTAGGGGAAGCCACTGCGACGTCGACGATGACAGGCGTCATGGACTTCCCCGGAATCGTGGACACGAGGATGGCTAGCATTGAGTTATCTGAAGGAGTCCGATGGGTCAGCAACGATTGACCCCCGATTTTAAGGACGAAGCCGTCCGCCAGGTGACCGAGCGCGATACCCGGTCGTAGAAGTAGCCGCTCGGCTCGGCGTTTCGAGTCACAGCCTCTACAAATGGGTCCGTGCCCTAAGACCTAGCAAAGAGGAAGAGAGAGATCCGAGGACCTCGTTGAGACCAAGAAAGAGGTTCTGCGACTTCGAGCCGAGCTCCGTCGCGTCGAGGAAGAGCGAGACATCCTGAAAAAGCCGCCTTGGGTTCAATCAGTCAACGCAACATATTCGTTGAAGCGTTCTGCGGGTGACGCAAGGCCGAGCGTCTTGCGTGGACGCTGGTTTAGTTGCAAGGCCACTTTGTTCAAGCCGGCCTCGGGAAACGGTGATAGGTCCGTCTTCATTGGGCTTGCCACCCAGACGAAACCAAATGCCACACAAATCAAACGCCGGAAACACGCCGCGCGCGTAAGCCCCCGAAACTCAAGAAATCAAACGGAGCCGACGATCCGATTTGAACGGACGACCTGCTCATTACGAGAGGGCAGTGATGATGAGGCAAATCAATACGTTACGGGGGGGGAGCGCGATCTTCCTTCGCCGGCCAGCCGCCCTATGGCGTGGTCGGCATCCGAGAGAGCCGCGACGAGGGGGGGTCCCATCTCTAGAGTCGGCGGGAGGGGCTGCGTGGCGTGCTCCAGAGGATCAGCGGGGCGCCCCAGTGGGGCATTTGGGTGGAATGCACGCCTGTTCGATGCGAGATGCGTAAATAGCGCGCCCTCTTATTATCGAAATAGTTCAAAATCGAAAATAGTGTCAATGGTCGTTGGCGATTCTGCGATGCGTTCTGAGGGGTCAGTGGAGGCGAATCTTCCTGCGAGTCCAGAGGTCGCCCCAAGAAGGCAAACCCGGCGTCCTGAATGGAGGAGCAGGCGGGTCGCTCGCGCCCCTGGCTCCCAAGGCGACGGCTTCATTCCGCCGCCGATACGCTTAGGGAGTAGGAAAAAGAAGGCCCATTTTCTCTACCACCGGTCAGTATGGATATGACAATCAGACTTCGATTTAGGCGTAATCGCCCGTTTCGCGACGATTTCAAGCAGCATGATGGTCAAGCCAAAACCCTCACCTTGAGACGGGTACCAGTATGAGGGGGCCGGCCAGCTCGCCAGGCGCTTGCATAGCGCGCGCGAGTGTCCTTCCGCGGCAGACCGAGTACCTTTTCCAAATGAGAGAATGGCTCGCGCGAATGATTGTGCTGTTGGTCCTCGTAGCACTGGGCTCTGCCTCTCCAGCTCGAGCGGACAGCGATAAGGATTGGAGGGTGGTGAGCGATGTCGCCGTTTACAGTGTTCTCGCCTCGGCGTTCATTGTGCCGACCATCCATCGCGATTGGCAAGGGGCAGGTCGGGCCGGCCTCAGTGTTGGCGTCGCCGTCGGAGTGACTCAGGGCCTCAAAGGTCTGATTGATTCGGAGCGTCCGGATAAGAGCGACCGCAACAGTTTTCCTTCCGGTCATGCCACGACTGCATTTGCGTCGGCGACGACGCTCTATCTTCGGTACGGCTGGCAGGTCGGAATTCCCGCCTACGCGATGGCAACGCTAACCGGTGTGTCCCGGAAGGTAAGTCGCCGGCATCGGTGGGTCGATGTGGTCGCTGGCGCCGCTATTGGAAGCGCGAGCGGCTGGTTGTTCACGACCAAATTCAATGACAAGGTTCAACTGTGGCCCTGGGCTCAGCAAGATGGTGGGGGTGTTGTCGTTGCTATGAGATGGTGAGCGGTGTTTCGCAACCTCATGATGACGCATTCATTGCGCACCCGATCATACCAATGCCGTCTTGGTTTTGAAGATGGCTCCGGGGTACGTCTGGAAACGGCGAACGCTTCCCTAGGTGATATTTGTTAGGTTGCTGAAAGATGCAGCCCCAGGTTCGTATTGACCGCTTTCACGGCTGCGTTGAGAACTTGCGCATAGGGCTTGTTGGCGTCGATTTCTACGATGCGCGCACCGTTGAATCGTAGCTTTGGTGCAATCTCGATCTTGTCCCGCAGTTCGGTCGGTGCGTGATCGGGTTTTCGCGACAGCGCGGTTTCGAGATCAACGTTAAGTCGGATGACGAGGCTGGGCGGATGGCAAGCCATCTCGTGATAGAGCCTTTTCTCTCGCTTGGCAAGAATGCGGACCAACCAGTTCTCGCCGATTGCTCTGGGAAGACCCGGTCCGTCATAGTGGAAACCGGAAATCTCCGCTTGTGGAAAACGATCAGTGATCACGATGATGCCACGCTCGGAGAGCGCCAAGATTTTTCGGAAATCACGCGCACGGCGCAGCGAGAATAAAAACATCACGACTGCGGTGATCGTGCCGGGCAGCTTCTTCCGCATGTCTTGCGCCCTGCGTGCCTTGGCTGCAAGGTACTTCTCGAACTGAATTCCGATCACGGGAAGTCGTTTGATCTGGTCGCCCATTTCACCGGAAACCGTGCCGAGATAGTGGAGTTCGGCTGGGCCGTTGCGGAGCAGGATCGTAAGCAAATCGTGCGTAAGCAAGGACTTTCCAGATCCGTCGCAGCCGATCACTGCGATTACGCCGGTCAGGGGGGTGGGCGGCTTGTCGTCTCCGGCACTTCGTTTGGTCATGGAGTCCAACTTAGCGTGTCGATCTGGTCACCGGACGGAATCGTCGTCGAAATATCCGAGTCTGTGCCGCCACATGCCAACGCACTCGCTCGTTTAGACTGAGGCTTTCGTGATTGCGAAACGAACAATAAACCAGCGTGTCAGAAAGTAATCGAGATTGGTATGAAATGGAACGGCTTGAGGTCGCGGGAACTCTTGTCTCAGCGTCGCGGATTGTTGGAGCCATGACGGGCGAGGTCTCCCTTGTGCTTGGTTCCACAGACGAAATGACTCTTGATAATCGCGCAATTCTCGGGGTGCCGAGAGGGGGCAATTTAGTTGTAGGACTTCCGTCACTATTCTGAGTGGGTACTCAGCTTCCATTTCCAACGATCGGGTACTGCGGTAAAATTGCAATTGGGGTTGCGGGGTCATGAGTCGTCAGACATTCGGGGCGATCCGAATCGCCAGAAGCGGCTTGTGGCTGCCTGTTTTTCTTCAGATACATCGAACGAGCATTCGCTGCGCCCGCAATGCTTAGAGGCTCTGAGCAGCCGTTGTAAAGGAGAAGTCCTTGGCACCCGCAAACGAATTCGCTCCGATGATCTCCGTGATTGGCTGTGACGGTTCCGGAAAATCCACCGTCTGTGAAGAACTTCTGACGTGGATGAATGGATATGGTCCGACGGATTTGGTTCACCTCGGCAAGCAATCCGGGAATGTTGGACGTGCCATCGCGCAGTGGCCCTTGGTGGGTCGGTCGATGGACCGTGTGATCGTGAAGAAAGGCGCCACGCATCGCGCATCACGTGATAAGAAGACGCCCGGGCTGTTGACGGCCTTGGTCATTGTTGCGTTTCTGTTTAGGCGCTTGCATCGGTTCCGACGGATGTTGTCGCTGCGTCGCGAGGGTCGAATCATCATTACGGATCGTTTTCCGCAGCTGGAAGTCTCGGGCGCCTGCGATGGCCTTGGCCTGTCGGTTTCCGCCCCGGGGAGCGTGATCGTGCGCTGGCTAGCGCGTCGCGAGCGAGCCGCCTACGACTGGATGACGGACTACCCGCCCGATCTTGTGTTGCGGCTCAACGTCGATCTAGAAACGGCCTATGCGCGTAAGCCGGATCATTCGCGTGAATCGCTGGCCAGGAAGGTGGCTGCGACACCGTTGTTGAAGTTCAAGGGCGCCCCGATTGCGGATATCGATGCAACCGCACCCTTGGACCATGTTGTTGCGGCCGCAAAGGAAGCGGTATCACGGACGATGGCAGCCCGCGGATTTACGCGGTTGGCTTCCTGACTCACTGATTGATGGGCTCACGACTGCTCGATCAGTTCAGGAGAGGAAGCTCCTATTGGGTGCTCTAAGGTCTCGGTTACAGCGGTGGGGGGACGATGCCCACCTGGGTCGAGTGTTCAAGAATTTTGGTTTGTTATTGAGCGGTCGGGGCGTCGCTGGAATTATTTCCTTGGGGACCCTGGCCCTGATGGGACATGGCCTCACGCCCGACCAATTTGGCACGGTTGTGTTAGTTCAGACCTTTGCAATGACTGCACGAGGCCTGATGACGATACAGCCGTGGGCCGCCGTTATCCATTTTGGCACGAACGCGTTGGAGCGAGGAGAGGAGGGCGAATTCAAGCGCCTTGTCGCGTATACCGGCGTGATCGATCTCGTCGGTGGTTTCGGCGCGGCCGTTCTCGGGATTCTCGTCGCGTCCGTTGTGGCCGAACTGCTCGGCTGGAATCCCCAAATCGTCTTATTCGCCCAGATTTACAGCAGCGCGCTGGTCGTCGCCATTGAGGCCACGCCGAAGGGCATCTTACGCCTGTTCGACCGCTACGACTTATTGTCTCTTCAAGGAATTTTGCGACCTTTCCTGCGCATTGTTGGGGTGGCAATCGCGTTTCTAAATGACGCGGGAGTGTTGGGCTATCTGGTCGCTTTCTATTTGACCGATTTGGCCCACTATCTCAGCCTCTGTTTGATTGCCCGGTCCGAGATGCGCCGACGCATGACGGGGCCACTGTTCGTCGGCATTCACGCCGCCCAGGTGCATCGCGATTGCCCCTCTTTGTGGCGCTATATGCTCACTGTGTATTCGCAGAAACTGCTCGATTTGGTGCAGAGGCGGTTCGCCACACTATTCGCCGGCGTTCTCTTCGGCACCGCGGCCGCCGGGCTATACAAGGTCGCCTGGGATCTCTCCAACGTGCTGGCCAAGCCTGTTTTGATGCTGCGCCAATCGATTCTGCCCGATCTCTCCAGACTGTGGCAAAGTCACGACCCTGGCTTTCGGCGTCTGACATTTCGTAGTGGATTGATCGCGGGCAGTGTGTCGGCGGTGATCTTCGGCGTCGTTGTCGTAGTGGGACGCCCCCTGATCGAAGCTATCATGGGAGCGGCCTATGTCGATGCAGCTCCACTATTGGTGCTCTTGGTTCTAGCGGGCACCATTGAACTCTATGGATTCGCGTTACGGCCGGCCGGCTACGGGATGGGGCGTCCTGGCGTTATCGTGACGATCAACACACTTGCCATGCTGATTTATGGCGGTCTATTTTTCGGTCTGACTTCCCGTTTTGGCCTTTTGGCCCCGGGGCTGGCATCCGTGGCTGCCGCGCTCATTTCTCTCATTAGCCTGTCGATTGCCGTGCTTCAAATGAGTCGTACTAGGCCATAGATGGCCTGAGTCTGATATCGTCGGCTTTGTAGGTTGTGGCTTTCGGCGGGCGCGTGGCCGGTCGATTGTTACCGATTCCGGCCATGATCTTGTAGCGTTTTGGAGTAGTGCGCTTAGTCGTCGGGAAGTCGCGATCCCCATCTATTCAGACTTGAAGGAGTAGCATACGATGCATCAGCTCGACCTCGCGCGTAGCGGTGAGGCCCTGTTCAAGGTTCGCGGAAAGTTTTTGAAGTACACGATTTTCGTCGGTGCGGTCATTGCCTATTTCCATCCTGCGACCGGTCCATTCGATTCTGTCGGCGCCAATCAACTCTGGTTTGGACTCTCGTTTGCCGTTGCTGCGTCAGGTGCATTGATTCGAATTGTCACCGGCGGTTATGCCGCGCTCGGTACTTCGGGGGTGACCAAGGATGCCCCCGTCGCGGCGGAGTTGAATACGACCGGTCCATATTCCCTGGTTCGGAATCCGCTCTACCTCGGACGCGTTCTCAATTTTACTGGGATCGCCATGATGTCGGGCAGCTGGGTTTATGGTGCGCTCATGTTGTTGATTTCTATCCTGGTGTACGAACGTATATCTCTCTACGAGGAGAAATTCTTACGAGAAGAGTTCGGGGATGTGCGCGTCGATGAATGGGCAACTTCCGTGCCCTTTTTGATGCCACGTTTTCACGGTTGGGTGAAGCCGAAATATCCATTTTGGGTACGTCGCTGCATCAAGCGCGAAGACGAAAAGATCATGTTTCTAGCAAGCGCCGTGGTGTTATTCGATCTTGCACATCGCGGCTTCGAAATGAATCAGATGCCCGATTCGCTCGCCGCCTACGTTGTCTGGGCAGTTATCATGCTTGGGTATGTCGTGAGTCGGATTTTGCGTCGGTTCACAAAGACCTTCGATGGAATTTCCTAATGTCTGGGGATGCTTCGAACCTGGCTCTGCTGATCGCCGTGATTGGCTGTGACGGATCGGGGAAAACGAGCGTGAGTCAGGAAATAGTCCGCTGTATTGCCGAGAATGGTCCGGTCGAAGCCGCTCATCTAGGCAAACAGTCAGGCAATATCGGTCGTGTCATCGCGCAGCTCCCGATTGTGGGTCCAACCCTGGACCGGCTGATCGTGCGGAAAACCGACGACACCCGTGCGGAGCGCTCCCGAAAGAATCCCGGGTTCCTTACGGCGCTCGTCATCTGCGCGTTTTCACTTCGACGACTACTACGCTTTCGGCGGATGATGGCCCTCCGACGTCAGGGTCGGATCATCGTCACGGATCGCTACCCACAACTCGAAGTTGCGGGAGCCTATGATGGTCCCGATCTGTCTGTGACGGCCACTGGGAGTGCGCTTGTGCGCTGGTTGGCGCTGCGCGAGCGGGCGGCCTTCGAGTGGATGACCAGCTTTCCGCCGGGGCTGGTCTTGCGTCTCAATGTCGATCTCGACGTTGCATGCGCCCGAAAACTCGATCATCGGCGTGAATTATTGGCTGCAAAGGTCGCGGCCACGCCGCTATTGAAGTTTGGCGGAGCGCCGATCGTGGAAATCGATGCCAACCAGCCACTCGACGAGGTCGTGGCCGCCGCTCAAACTGCCGTGAGGCGGGTATTGCTCGAGCGAGGCCTTTCGCCGCCGTCGACAGATTCCATCAGTAGGGCTCCAGATTCGATTCCGGTTTGAGACCTGAGACGAGTTCTTCAGGGCGCCGGATTCTTTCAGGCGTGGTCGCGGTGGTTGGCTGCGACGGTGCGGGCAAGTCGCGTCTGAGCACAGACCTTGCGACTGAACTGCAGGACGTTGGCCCGATCGAATTTATCTATCTAGGACAATCTTCCGGCAATATAGCCGAGTGGATCCGAGGGATTCCGCTGGTTGGGCCATTCGTTGGTCGTTATTTGGGGCGTCGAGCAGAGCGAACGCATAGCAAGGCGAAGTCCCCTGATGCGGCGGCTGCGATCGTGATTTTCATGCTCTCATTGTGGCGGGCGTACAAGTTCAGGCGCATGCTCGAGCTCGATCGGCGGGGTGCTGCCGTGATCACGGATCGTTATCCGCAGGCAGAGGTTCAGGGCTTTTACTTCGACGGCCCGGGGTTGAATGGAGAACTAGCGCAAGGCAAGTTCGTGCGAGGGTTGGCTGCACTCGAGTTGCGATTGTATCAGTGGATGGCCACGCATGTGCCTGCGGTCGTGATCCGATTGAATGTGGATGCCGATACCGCGCACGCGCGAAAGCCCGATCATAAGCTTTCAATGCTTCGCGAAAAAATTGCTGTCATTCCCGGCCTGACGTTCAACGGCGCGAAAATTCTTGATCTCGATGGTCGTACTTCCTATCCGGGCGTTCTCGAGGCAGCTCTGCAATCGGCGAGGGGTATCCATCGCGCCAAATCGTCTGCCCAGAATCAGTCGCCTTCTCGCTGAGCTATCCGGTTTCGCCAAGCCATCCAGCCGAGGGAAGCACTTGCGATCAGGATCGGTGCCCAGCCTCCGAGCCACGGGGGGAAGACGCCCGCCCGGCCGAAGGACGCGAAGGCGCCAGCGGTCAGCGTATAGCCAACGGCGAGTGCTCCAGAAAAAACAAGTGTTAGTGCCGAGCTCGGAAAGGGCGGTCCGGCCACCGCAAAGATCATAATCAAGGCGGGTAGGAGCAGGCAGGCCAAAGGCGTTGCGAGTTTCATATGCAGCGCGACTTCGAAATTGATCGTGGAATCGCCCGCTGAGCTGAATTCGCGAATGAGTTCCCGCACTTCCGCGACCGAAAAACTCTTGAGGTCAAGGGCATCCGTGGGAACGTCGCCCAAGCCCGCATGCAGGTCTGGGGCAATGCGTTGAGGCTTTCCGTCCTCGGAGACTTCGACCGCGCTCGCATCCCACAATCGCCATTTTCCGTCTCCGGCGTAGAGGGCGGAGCCTGCATCGGTGCGGCTTTTTGGTAGACCGTCTGAGCCGAGCTGGTAAACGACGATTCCGTCTGCCGCTCCGAGGCTTTTATCCAAGCTTGCGAGTTGATAGACAGTGCGGCCATGCGCGCCCCAAACGGCGCTGCGTTTCGTGTCAATTTCTTTGATGTCGCGTTGTTTGATCAAGTCGGCCAGTTCATTCGTACGTGGAACGATCTGATCATTGAGTAAGAACGAGACCGGTGTCATGACGAGACAGACCAGTAGGGCGGGCCGCAGCGCCTGCGAAGCTGAAATTCCGCAGCTGCGCATGCCGACTAATTCACCCTGCAGCGTGAGCTGACTGATCGTGAGTGCCATCGCGACTAACAATCCCATGGGTATGACCCGTGATACGAGTAGAGGAATGCGCATGGAGTAGAAGCGCAGAAATTCACCGGGAGTCGCCGCGTGCCGCGCGAACCACTGGAGTCGCTCGAGAATGTCGACCAATAAGTAGGCTGAGACGATCACTGCAAAGCAAAGTAGGGCGAGCTGAAGGAATCGCCCAGACACATAACGAGGAAGGGCCCAGCGTCTGGCCTGAACGATGCGATTTGATCCCCGGCGTGCAAGCGCGCTGAGGCGCCTCAGGAATTCACTGAGTATGAATGAATCTTCTACGGGCCAGGGTCTTGCGAGGCGTCGATTGAGCACGAGGACCGTCAGAAGCAGGACGGCGTTGGGAAGCCAAGCAGCCAAGATGACGAGTTCGGGCGCGCGCTGTGTGATGCCCTCTACGAGCTGGACTAGTCCGTAATACGCGACCGTTACGGCTAGGCCTCGCATCGCGCCGTCTGAGCGCGACGCTCGTTGGCGTCCCAGAGCAAGTGGCACCGCGAGCGCAGCGAAGAGTCCGGCAGAGACTGGAAGCACGCCTCTTCTGTGAAGCTCCGAACGAGCGTCGCGGCCTTCTTGATCTCCTGGCGGATTCCGTATTTCCGCAAGCAAGTCGGTGAACGACATTCCGGCGAGCCTGTCTTCCAGGGAGAGTTGATCGAAGTCGCTCGCTCGCGGCAGTGTCGCACGCATCTCTTCGAAGCGGATTGACCTGACCGATGATTCCCCATTCAAGAGCAACGCGCCGTGATGTAAAGCGACCTCTAATTCGCCTTCGGGCGTCGCTTCGACTTCGGCAGTCGTGGCGAAAACGGTCTCGCCGATGGATGGAATCCACAACACGACCCGCTCCAGCACCTGGCCGGTGCTGGATATCTCGCGCGCCTCTAACTTCCAGTCTTCGAATCGGCTAACAACGCCTGGCTGGATTTCCGCGGCTGGATTGATCTCGGAGATTTCGAGAAAGGCTTGATCGAGCCCTCGATGCGCCCAGGGCGCGACGACAATGGTTAGGATCAGCGCCACGGTGGCCGCGCTAACGCCGAAGAAGGCAACCGGAACAATCAGTCTGCGTGGCTCGATGCCAAGCGCGGACAGGACGAGGATCTCGAGGTCATTGGCCAGTCTGCCAAGCCCGACCAGCGTGCCGATCAGCACGGCGAAGGGCAACATTTGACTCATCAGGGTGAGAGCTTGAAATAGAACGATGCGAACAATGCGCGCTAGTCCAGCGCCCCGATTGATCACCAGTTCGCTGTAGCCCGTGAAATCTTTCGTCACGATGACGATGGTGAATCCAAAGAGCGCAAGACAAGTCGGCAGAAGCAATTCCATCGCCATGTAGCGGCGGAGGATCGCCCTGGGTCGGTTGGGAATCGAGTCTTGAGTATTGAGAGAATCGGTCACAGATCGGCTTATCAGGCTAGAGTTCTAGGCGGCTTTCTATTGACAAATTCTTGCGCGGCGTTGACACGAAGAATCCTTACCGAAAGAAGCGGTCAGGCACGAACGAAATGTATGACTTGCTCGGCTGTCAGTGTAATGCTTCGCTCGGCGTTCGGCTGCCAAAGCTCGCCGTCAACAGTGAAGCCGCAGTTCATCCTTAGCTCGACATGCTGGACGTTTCGACTCGTGTAGCCGGCCTCTGGTGTCACCCAGTTCGCCGGAATGCCACGTAGAATACCAATAGCAGCCCTTCCAAAACTCGCTGTTGGCGCGGCAAGCGAAGTGAATCGCACGCCACCTGGCCCCTGGAACGCCTTCGGCCCAGTTTCGGTGACTCGCATTGTCAAAGGAGTTGTGGTTGAGCGCGCTGGTCTCCGTCCGTTCCATGCCCGTAGCGGACTCTGAACACGCGCCGAGGCTCGACGCGTTCGGCGATTAGGCCTAAACGAAGAATCGCTCTGTGATGGGGTGCATCTTACTCAACCGCGATTCCCAGAGGACGAGAAGCCGTTGATAGGTCACACCCGGATGTACTCGCGCATCACTTTCTGGAATGCGTCTCTCAAAGGTCGTAGGTTCTGAAGGACGCCCAGGCGAACGTTTCAGCGCAACATAGACGATTGTTGCCACAGTGAGAGGTTTGGCCATCAGCTCGCAGGGGGAGACGGAATGGAAATTAAGCTTCGCTTGGCCTTCCACGGGTGTTCCTAATGTGTACTCGTTTCATTACGTCGACCTCGATCTGGGCTAGGACTTCGCGGAGGGAAGGGTTCTCGAGATCGCGAGCGAGACCCGAATCGATCAGGCGATCGTTTAATTCTGAGGCACGTATGATGAGTGGTCTGAATTGGCTCTGGGCTAGCCTGTCGGCTCCGGTTGGAGCGAGGGGCGGATGAAAATCGGAATCCGAGCGATCGCTCTCAAGCATTACCTCGTAAGCGTTGTGGTGTTCCTGTTGGTCGGGGGATTGGTCGCCGAGCTGGCTCCGGTCATCTGGCCTCTGCAAACAGCAGAACTCCCCCTTGGTTTTCTCAGCCTGAGCGTCGAACAAAATCTGCCGACCTGGTTTTCGTCGATACTGATCTTTTTTTGTGCGCTCCTAATCGCAGCCATCTCGTTCGCTCAAGACGGGCACGGTGCAGAGCACTGGCGTCATTGGCGTGGGCTCGCCTGCGTGTTTGTGTACATCTCTCTCGATGAGGCAGTGGAATTGCACGAAGAGTTGAATCTGCTCCTCGACACGGATGGGATATTTCACTTCGGCTGGACGATTCCATTTGGCGTTCTGGTGATTGCTCTATCGATCATCTATTGGCGCTTTCTGTGGCAATTACCGACCAAGACTCGTCGGCGTTTCATCCTGGCGGGAACGCTGTACGTGGGTGGGGCGCTCGGCGTCGAACTGCCGCTCGGCTATTGGACGGACCTGCACGGTGACGAGAATCTGACCTATGCGTTGATCGATTGGGTAGAGGAGTCGATGGAGATCTGTGGCATGTCCGTCTTTGCGTGGGCGCTCGCGAATTTTCTTGCGAGCGGCGGTCAAGGAGTTCAGATCGTCGGAGTCTCGTCCGAGCCGAATTCGTCGGAGTCGTTTTAGAGGAGCTGGACCGACACCCGTCAAGCCGACTCGAGTCGCCGCGAATCGAGTTGCCGCAGCTGGTGGAGCCATTCGAAGTCATTGGTGGAGCCGATTGGCGTCCCGATCGCTTGCGTCCCGCGGGTGTGAATTCCGAATTTTGATTGCCTCGGAGGCATTGTGGTCCAATGGAGTTAGAGGCTCGATTGGGTGGTGGTTGATTGCGCCAACAGCGCCTCGAGCAAATGCGTTTTGCGACGGCAATATTCATCGAAAACAGCAGATTTGAGGCAACAGTCGCGGAGATCCTGTGATTGTTATCGGATAATTGTGGTTCGGACCCAGAAAATGCTTCACATTCTCTTTGGATTATGACAGTCTAATTACTCCCGCGAAGTCTGAATGACACGAGTAGTGTAATTGGAGATCCTGGGATGCGGTTGTCAGTGATGTGGGTCGGTTTGCGGATGCAGTCCAATAATGAAGTCGGCACGGTCGATCAGGGTGTCAAAATGGGAAGGCTGAGCAGCCTGGTTGCGGGATTGCTCCTGCTGGCGGCGACAGCGGGAGCCGCGCCGATCGAGACGGCCTACACCTTGGACGGTCAAGTTGGTCCGGTGACATACACGGGTGGCTCCGTCACCTTGGATCCTGTCCTCAGTGGTGGGCCCGATCCATTCCTGAACGTCAGCAACATAAACATTGAATGTCTTGACGGTAGCTGTGACATCGAGACCCAGGATTGGGTGCTCTTCGAGGTCAGCGTGGTGTCGGGGAATGTCGGCGAAGTTGGCTTGACGCTGCTGGATTCCTTCGCATCAGGACTCAACGCGCTTGGCATTGGTTATCTGCTCGGTGGTGGTCCCATCCAGGACGGCGGTGGCGCGACCGATTTGTATTCTGGCAACATTATTGACCCCGATCTGCCGATCTTCAACTTCGAGGCGAACGGCGGCGGAGCAGGGGTTACGGGAACGAGCCTCGTTCTGTTCGTCGCCTACGGCGACGGTCTGCTTCCCCATACGCCGACGAATTTTGGCGCATTCGGTGATGGTGCAGTCAGCTTCATGATCGCGCCATTCGGCGGGGCTGGTATTCAGAGTGGCCAGGGCAATTTCACAACTCCGATCGACGTCATCCCGGAGCCCACGACTGGGCTCTTGATGGGACTTGGCTTGGCGATGCTAGGCGTTCACGCCAGGCGCCGACGGGGATAATTCCCCCGCTTCGCGTCTGCGAAATTCGACTTTTTGATTAGGGTCCCTTCCCTTGGGCAGGGGCGGCTTAGGAATGGAACTTGCGCGGTATTCACGGGTCAGCTGTGTGGCTGGTGCGAGAATCGGCCATCGCTTATGTCGGCTGGTACCAGCGGTCAGTGGTAGGAGTCGAGGCTAGGAGAAGCTGGATATGAAATTCAAACTCACAATGCTCATGCGTCTCGTCTCCATGGCGTGCGTGGCAGCGTTGACTTGGGCCAGTTTGGCTCAGGCAGACATCGTGGCTTCCGGTAGTCAGGGATTTACGGAGCCGAATGGCTTCTATGACGGCGTGAAGAGCTTCACTGTGTACACCGATGACGATGTCGCCAATCCCATGCCAGGGGCTCCCGGCGAATTCACGTATCTCTATACGATTACCAACGATCCCGGTTCATTCATCGGCATTGTTGGCTTCAATCTCGATGCGCCGATCGGTAGTGTCGTCAGTGCCGGCCATCTCGATGATTCAGATTTGGCGACTCCCCCACCCGCAGTGCTGATTAACAACAATAACGGTGTCGTTCGCTGGGATTGGTTGGATCCGAATCTCATCAATCCAGGCCAGACGGCGGACACGCTTTACGTCATCTCGACTTATACCCCGGGATCTCTCACCGATACGATTTACAGCATCGAGGGGAACTTTGCCTTCGACGTGGAGGCCACTTGTGTTGGTCCGCTGGATCCACCGGTCGAGACTTGCATCCTCGACATCGCCAAAGAAGGCTGTGTGGTTCAGCCCCCTTCTCCGCCCGGGGATGCCTGTGAGGGCAAGGTCACCTGTTTTGAATTCCAGTACACGGGACTTGGCTGTGACGCGAGTTCGAATCTTCAGGACCCGAAGAAGACTCTGTGCATCGGAGATGCGGCCCTGACTGCTCCCGTCGACATTGTCGTGACGGGCAACAAACATCGGAAGAAGAAGAAGCGCGGATGGCGGGGCCGCAAGTCGTCAAAGGAAAAGGGTAAGAAGCGCAAGAGTCGCAAGAATTTTGCGTCGTTCCAAGACGTTTCGCTCGGCGATGTCCACGAAGTCTGTGCCAGCGACGCGGGCAAGAAGAACCTTGGTTCGAGTACAAAGGTCAAGATCAAGACGGCCAACGGGAGCTTCTACGAGGTACTCGAGCTGGACAAATTCCACACCTCGTGTTCCCAGCCATTTGGTCCCGGTATGCAGTTCGGCAGCCTCCTCATCACGTCGGTGACCTCCACCAAGGGCGGCACTGTCGTCCTCGAAGAGGATCCACCGGACGAAATGTGTGTGACCGAGATTGACCAGACCGAACCTCCGCACTGCGTTGGTAAGGTCACCTCACTCACGCTTCGTTACGAAGGTGGTGACTGTTCGGGAAGCATGAATTCGCAAGGTCCGGGCAAGACCGGTTGCACCGATTTTTCGGCCGCAGGGACCTATCCGGTGCGCGTGATCGTAAGCGACGGTGCTGCAGCACCGCCCTCGACGACTGCCTACGTGGACGTCGAACCGATTTCGATCGGTGATCTCATTACGATCAACGCATCAGCGGCCGGTCATAGTCAGCTCAAGTCCGTGACCGGATGGTGGCTGAAGGATGCGGGAGACGACACTCTGCGAAGTGACGGATTTTTCCATACATCCTGTTCGCAGGCGGTGAATCTCGGTGACCAATTCGGTCCGCTGCAGGTCTACTCGATCACGTCGACGGGTGGTGGAACGGTCTCCCTCGAGCATCAGGTGGATTACACCTACGCGGTGACGAATCCGAACGCCAGCGACGCGACGAATGTCAGCGTCAATGACGATCTGCTCGGTAATATCACGAGCGGACAGTCGATTCCGGCCGGAGCAACTGTGGTCTACACCGCGTCATCGGCTGTCTCGCAAGAGACGACGAACATCGCCACCGTTACTGGAGACGTAAACGGTCAGATGTGCGAACCCGCGACCAGCGTTGTGACCATCACGGTCGTGGAGCCGCCGCCGACCGGTACGATCTGTGCCTCGAAGATTGCGGCCATGCGATTGCTCTATACGGGTCCGAATATTCTCGGGGCTCATGTCGAGATCGTGCCGAAAACGTTCCCATTGGATTCGGTCAGCTATGACCTCGATCTGATCGGGGGCGTGACCGAACTGACGCTGCCGGCCGAGAACGGCTTCAGTGTCGACTCCACGGTGCATGGCGTGACGGATCTCGGATCCAAGGTGAAGATCTTCATCGATGGTACTCTGGAAGAGATCCACACGAGTTGTTCGGCGCCCTTCGAGACCGGTAAGCCAGCTCCCCTGAACAATCCAAAGGGTGCTCCATCGCCCAATTGGACGGTCGTCGAGTTCACACAAAAGAACTAACGACCAGAGTTCAGTACGAAGAAAGCGGCCCCTCATCCGACTTGGATGTGGGGCCGTCTTTTTGCGGTTGTCATGGCCGCCGAGGCAGGCACTCGGCTATTCGGCCTTGATCCGGTTCCGTAAGCGACAGACGAGGGAGTTCAGTTTCCATTGGCTGAGTCCGCGAGACCGGGTCGTGGCTCTCAATGGCAGCGACTACAGACCAACAATCGATATGGTGCGCGATCGATTGAAGGTGAAAACTGGGAAAAAAACATACGGCCGATCCGAATAGACAAGATATTCAAGCGGGTGTCAATTCTTAGGACCTGAGTTCCTGGCTGCCGCGTCCGACGGGTGCATCCGTCAGAGCGCCACGCGCGAGTCTGGAAGACGCCTGGCACACTCTGCGCCCTGCCAGCGATCTACTTGCGGCAGGCGGCACCAACGAGACTCATTGGTTCCCTGGCGTTTTTCTTTCTCGACAGGTTCGGCGGCGGACCGAATGTTAATCGATGATGGCATCGTCCGGATGCCGACATCCGGTCAGCTTGAGTGGAAGCACTAACGTTCTAATTGGCTATCGAGTGTATGGGTTTCGATATTCGAGATAGCGGACCGTGCCATCCGTACCGCGCACCACCATTTCGACATGCGCGTCCCGCTCGAGAGCATTCATCAGCGCGACGAGAGTCGCGGGATTGTCGAGGCGCTCGCCGTGGAGTTCGATGACGACATCGCCTTCCCGAACGCCGAGCATGGCCCAGAAGCTGTTCGGGTCGATGCTTGTGATCCGCGCACCCTCCACGTCGTGTACGCGGTAAACCGGCTTAACCTTGGCCGTGCCGTAGAGACGACTCGGGGTGCGGAGTTCCGCGAGGGCTTCCGCAGAGTCGATCGTCGGAGGATTGGGAGCAGGGGGCGCGTGTGGGTCCATCTTCGATGACGGCGCGACGTGCGGCGCTTGCGGAATTCTCGCTGGCGCAGAAGTGGCCGTGTCGTTGAGCGGAGATGAGGGCTCAACGTTGTCGCGGGCGGCTGACAGTGCCCAGGTCATGATGATGGGTAATGCAACCAAGATCGGAAGAGAGATGCTCACGCGAAGGCGGAGGGATTCGATCGCGGCGTGATCCTTCAGTGCCACCGAATCTCGCCATGAAACGAATGGCGCGTAGATGCGAAGGCGGGCGTCGATTGGAAGGTGCCGGAGGATTTCGCTTTCCGATTTTCTCGGGGAACACGCCGCGAGAGCGAGTCCGCCAATGGCCATGCCGGCAATCCCGATGAATTCCATGTCTGCTCCGCTTGAACCGGGTGCCAGGGAACGTATCAGCTCTTCGACACCAGGGGGAAAGCCAATGATACGAAAGCTCGCCTAGCAGATCGACTCGCATCATCGATCGCCTCCGGCTTCAGCGCTGGGAGTTCGGAGCCTTTCGGATTGCTTCGATGAGAAACTCTTCCTGAGCCGATCGGCCCATCGGGCTCAAGATTCGGATTCTTCCCAATAATTCATAGGCCGACTTCTGGTCACCAGCTTCGAGAGCCAGTAATCCGGCATTGGTCAGCGCCCGGATGTCGAAGGGATTTTCGGCCAAGGCTCCTTCAATCGCAGTTCGAGCCTTCGCGAGGTCGCCACGGCGCGTGAAAGTACCTGCGAGTTCGTTCCAGGCGCGGACATCCTCGGGCCAGTTGGCAACAATCGCCTTGAGGCTGCGAATCGCTTGATCCAAATCATTCCGTGCGATGGCGACACCGGCTCGACCGAAGAGTGCATAGCGCTGATCGGGATCGTTCCTCAGGGCCTCGTCGAATGCGTCGGCGGCGTCATCGAGGCGGCCAGCCTGAAGATCTCGGTGTCCCGATGTGACGCGTCGGGCAATTCGTGCGTGGTCCGCCAGGCGAAGTCCAAGATTTGCTGCGAGTTTTTCTCGGGTATCGGCAGCCGTGTCGTCTCCGGCGGCGCGACGCTCAAGGGATTCGAGCCAAAATAACATGGCGCCATTCCCGACATCTGCTTTGGCGATCGCAACCAGTCTTGAGTAGAGCTTCGCGGACCGTCCCGATCCGGGCGATCTCGTCGCATGAATCTCGAGGAGTGGTCGGTCGTCCGTGAGTTTCTCTCCGGCTCCGAGTGCAGCTCGGACGTGATTTGCGCCCGCAATATGATGAGTGGGTACTTCCAGCGCATCTGTCCAACCGATCCTCGGCCATGAGAGCCCGGCCGCTTCGATCCGTTGGGTTGCGACCTCAGGCCGATAGGCGGGGAGTGGATCCCTGGAGCCCAGGGCAATAATATTGCCGGCGCCCCACCAGAGATCGCCGTGCGGAAACGCGCCGAAAAAGGTTCGCAGGATGAGCGAGATACTTTCCTCGCCAATCTGCTGCGTTGGAATCCACTGAACCGCGATCCCGCCGGGCCGAAGCGCTTCAGCCATGCGTTCGAAATATTCGCGAGAGTAGAGTCCGGTTGCGCCAATCGACCAGGGGTGAAGCGTGTTGGCCGAGATGATGTCGTATGTGTCTTCTCGAATTGCGAGAAGCCGTCTCGCGTCCGCGTGGATGATCTTTGCTCGACTGTTATGCGAAGTGACGCCACGATTGTCGGGCTCGAAAAGAGTTGCGGCTCGAATGACGGATTCGGATATCTCGACACAGTCGACCTGCTCGAGGGAAAAGCGAGTCGCGGTACCCAATGTGATCCCAGAGCCCAATCCGATTTCGAGAAAACGCTGCGGGTTCGGATGCATGATGAGCGGGAGAACGGCAAGGAGTTCCTCCGTTCGGCGAGCATTTCCGGTCGCGGAGGCTTCGGGATCACCGTCGACGACGAGTGTTCGATTTCCCCATGAACTCAGTACGACCGCAGTGGCTTGAGCTCCCTCTGCGACGAAGATTGGCCAGGGATCATCGGGAATAGATGGCGGGCGGAGGAGGGGGATGGATGCGAGTAGAAGCATTGCAGCGCCGATCGATAGGGAGTGCGAGCGGCCCCTGTAAACCAGGCATGTCACGCCAACGACAGCGTTGACGATCGCAAAGCAGAGACCCGAGCCCGCTGAGCCAAAGGCGGGTAGTAGGACGAAGGGAGCGAGCAGTGCACCAGCCATCCCGCCCAGAGTGTTGGCGGCACTCAGTTGTCCGAAACTCCCGCCAATGAAGCGGTCACGAATGCATAGGCGAACCAAAAACGGGAAGGCTCCTCCCATCGCGAGAGCCGCCGGCATGACGCCGATTGCGACACGAATCAGATTCGAGGCGGTGAGACTTGCAGAGGGCGACGCGAATTCGGGACGCAAGATGGCTAGGCCAAGCATGACGGAGCTTGCGGCCAGGATTTCAATCCAACCGAGATCGTGTAGAGGTGTCGTTGTCGTGCGTGCTCGGCGTGCGGTCGCCAGGTTGCCTGCCGCGAGACCAACGAGAAAGAGCGAGAGTACGAGACCCCATGCGTACAGCGATGATCCCAGTCGCAGCGTCGCCAGTCGTGTGGCTAGAACTTCGTAGCCGAGCGTCGCGGCTCCGACGACAAATGCGGCAGTCAGAATAGGGAGCGGTCCGCGCTTGGTCTTTTCGCTCGTTGTCGCGAGCCGCGTCCGTGTCTGGGCTCGAGCAAGCACCCACGACGCCAGTCCGATGAGGACCGAACTCAATGCGGCGGCGATCATGCTCGTGCGCAGGCCGAGCGTCGGAATGGATAGGACGGCCAGGCCGACACCGAGAACAGAGCCGAATGTATTGACTCCGACGAGTTGTCCGGCCAGTCCCGGTGCGGATTCGGCATCTTGGGCAATCGACCGTAGAAGTGCCGGCAGCGTGCCGCCCAAAAGGATCGTCGTTGGCAAGATGACGAGAGCACTCGCCGTGAGAAGTACAAAATCACTCTGCTCCGGGGTTCGTGAGAGCCAATGGAGTGTTCCGATACTGGTGACAGCAAAGAGCCCGGCACCGAGTTCGAGATTGCCATAGAGACGTAGCGGTGACTGGGTGCGGTCCGCTCGGGGTCCGAAGATTTGGGTGCCAATTGCGAGGCCGCCAAAGAACGCAACGAGAACCACCGAGAGGGCGCCGATCTGGCCACCCGCGAGGAGACCAACCTGGCGCGTCCACACTACCTGGTAGACGAGCGCGGGTATTCCGGATAGAAATGCCAACACCAGCACCGAGTACGCGCCTGCGCGGGAATTCAAAGGGTCAGCGATTCGTTTCCTGTTCCGGTGCGACTGAGCGAACGTCGACCATGAGCCAGGAGAATGAGACACGACATAGCTACAATCAGTAGCATTCGCCTGCGCGAATCCAAGCTCGGGACTTCTGGTGGTGGGCTGACCGGCGGAGGTCCGAAGAGCGTCACAGTGACCTGGTATTCGCCCTGATAGAGGGTTTGATCGATGAGCGTATGCCAGGTTCCGACTGTCGGATTTGCGAATTCGCAGAACCCAACAGTGCCTGGACCCGTTGCTGCGGGGGCGGACGCTCGGAGATAGTTGTTGGTGTCCACGGCGGGTAGACGATTGATCTGAGCGGTGGTTTTAGCGCTCGGGATTGGACGGCTTGACGAGCGGATCCCCGCTGTCTGGAGGGTTTACCCGAGGAGGCGATGGCGGAGTGGAGATCCGACTAACATCTAAATTTAGATGTTACGAGACTGCTACCACTCGCCCGTATTCTCCATCGATTGCCATGGCTCCTGGGGCGGGAGCGCGCTGCCCTTTTGGAGGAGCTCGATCGAGATCTGGTCTGGTGAGCGCACAAACGCCATGTGACCGTCTCGTGGAGGGCGATTGATTACGATTCCCGCATCCATCAGGCGTTGGCAGATTTCATAGATATTCTCGACCTCGTAGGCGAGGTGCCCGAAATTGCGGCCGTCCGGGTACGGCTCGGCATCCCAGTTATGTGTCAGCTCGACCTGGGCGACATCGTTGCCGGGGGCCGCCAGAAACACCAGGGTGAAGCGGCCGGCCTCGATGTCGAAACGTCGCAGTTCCTCGAGACCGAGCTTGTCGCAGTAGAAATCGAGAGATGCATCGAGATTGGTCACACGCACCATCGTATGCAGGTATCGCATCAGTGAAGCCTCCGCGACTCGCTGCGTCTGGTGCGAGTTCGCTCATTGCCTTGGTTGTCCGAGAGAAGAGAGTACGCCGATTGGAGGCTTGAACAAGCCGCATGGTCCGGGTGGAGTCGATTCCCGAATCTGGGCGCCGTGCACATGGAAATGCACGGATCGCTCGCCGCCCGCGATCGAATGCGCTACTTGAACTTGAACGGCGACTGCCCGTGGGTCAATGCCGAATCCCCCTGAAAGTTCTGGAATGCCCAATTCGATCACGTCGATCGGGGAGTGAACGATTGGATTCGACGTTTGCCGATCTGCAGACGCTGCGTTTCGTCGATGTCATCGACATTGCGATCGTGACAGCGCTGTGTTGGATCTTGATTACCTGGGTGCGCGAGGCACGCGCTCGCGTAGCCGTTGGGGGCATCGCAGCGATTGGCCTTCTCTTCTGGGGCGCATCGCTGCTGGACCTTCGACTGACGACCAACTTGTTTCAGGGCTTCTTTACGGTGGCCGCGCTGATCCTCGTTGTGGTCTTTCAGGACGACCTGCGTCGCTTTTTCGAGAGCATCACACTCTGGGTCGTCCGAAATACGACTCCGCGTCCGGGTGGGGACGTACTCGATGAACTCGGCGCTCTTTGCTTCTCCCTCGCGGAAGGACGCATCGGCGCGCTCTTTGTTTTTCCGGGGCGAGAACCCCTCGATCGATTGCTCGACGGGGGCTACTTCTTGGATGGGCGTGTGAGCGATGCGCTTCTGCGGAGCCTGCTCGATCCGGGGACACCCGGCCACGACGGGGCCATTCTCATTCGGGGAGGGCAGATCGCGCGTTTTGGCGTTCATCTTCCTCTCTCGACACAGTGGTCCGAGCTTGGAGCCGGCGGCACGCGGCACGCGGCTGGTCTGGGACTCTCGGAACGCAGCGACGCATTTTGCATCGTCATCTCCGAAGAGCGCGGCGAAGTTTCGGTCGCCTCGCGTGGACATCTCGAACAGGTACACGACGCGGCAGGTCTGCGAGATCGGGTCGAGGGCTTTCTAGATCGAACGGCTCGCAGGCGACGTGAGAACTGGCTCGAGAGTCGGATCGTATTGGCGCGTGAGCATTGGAAAGAAGGTGTGGTCGCGCTGACCGTTGCGGGTGGACTCTGGCTGCATACGGTTCCTGGCGCGGTCGTCGAACGGAGTTCGAAGGCCATTCCAATCGTGATCGAAAACATGCCCCCGGGCTATCGCCTCTCCGGGATCAATCCGCCTTCGATCGATGTGGAATTTGAGGGCCTGCGTCGAGATCTGATGATGGCGAATGGTGACGCGCTTCAGGTGAAGGTGAACGGCATTCTCGTCGACCAAGGGCGACGAACCTTTTCGATCGAAGTCGACCAGATCGAACACCCGCCCGAGTTACGTGTCGTCGGCCATGAACCAATGAAGGTCAAGTTGGAAATCGAAGCGCTCTAGTCCTCGAGGTTCCGGTGACCCGAAAGCGGCGGCGAAATTCCGGAAAGAACGAGTAGGGACGGAAGCACGACCAGATTCGCCACAACGGTCCAGAACATGCCGATCGTCAGCATGACGCCTAGCGTGTGCATCCCCTGATGTCCCGAAAGCGCGAGCGTGCCGAAGGAGAGGGTCGTGGTCATCGCGCTGTAGAAGACGGCTCCCGCTGTCGCGGATTCGATGAGCGATTGAGAGGGCGCGTCTGAATCCATTGGTGGCGTCTGCGCATCATGACGCGCGCGATGTACCAGATGGATTCCGGAGTCGACGCCGATTCCAAATAGAAGAGGCAGCACGAGAACGTTCGCGAAATTGAAGCTCAGATCGAGAAGCACCATGGATGCGCAGGTCAGAATCGATCCCAATGCCAGCGGAGCCAATACCAGACCGACGTCCGATGGACGTCGCCACAAGAGGAAGAGCAGGGCCGAGATCGCGATCGCTGCGGAGAGCAATGCTTGACGAAAGGAGCGCGCCGTGGCCTCGCCGAAATCAACCAGATTGGGAGCGCCGCCGGTGGCTCGAGGTGCGATCTCAAGCACGCTCTTGGCGAAACGTTTGAGGGCTTCGAAGTCTTGTAGCTTCTCGGCGGGAAACGCCTGTATCCGCGCAGTGCCGTCCCTCGCGAGCAGACGCCGGACAAGCTCTGGGGGCAGGTCCGAGAGTTCGATCGCGGAAACCGCGAGGGAGTTCCTCAAGCGTTCGAGTGCAAGCGGCAATCGATCGAGCAGGATGCGCGTGAATTCGTCCAGCGCCTCTTCGGGATTCTCATCCTGTTCGATGCGTGCGAGAAAATCAGACAGCTTTTGCTCGAGTGCATCCAGACTCCGGGCCGCTGTCTGATCATCGATCGGTCTTTCGGTTTTGGCGAGGGCATCTCGCAACTCGCCGACCGCATGGATCTGATCCTCGACAGCGTAGGTTGGGCGCCCGCTCGGACCCTGCGGTGCGGCCTCCATCAGAAAAGCGAGATCGTCGAGTATCGAAAGCTTCTCTTCCTGGTCTTCGGGGATATAACTTCGCAGGCTGATCGTTCTTCCAATTTCAGGCCGCGCTTCGAGTTGTTGGACGACCGCTTCCACTTCATCCTGACTTGCGACGAGAATATTCGCATACCAGGGAGACGTGTCCTGGTCCGCCAAGAGATCGCGAAAAGCCTGAACGGATGTCGTCTCGGGGTCTCGCATTTCGATCACGTGGGCGTCGAAGCGGAGCTCGAAGAGCAGGGGGACGGCGGCAAGGACGGCGAGTCCCGCGATGCCGACGACGAGTCGTGGCATGCGCGCCAAGCGGAGCGCGATGGCCTGGTCGACCCGGGCGGGTGCGGGAATCGTGATGCCTGGGGGTGGGCGGAGCCAGCCGGCGAGGAGCGCTGGAAAGAGCGTCAACGTCAGGAAGAGGATGATGAACATGCCGGCTCCAGCGATGGCGCCGAGTTCTGCGACGCCCCGATATTCCGTCGGCAGGAATACGAGGAAGCCGATCGCCGTTGTAAAGCCGCAGAGAACCAGAGAGGCGCCGATGCCGTCGACGGCCTTGTGCAAGGCCGCGTCGGTCGAGAGCGCGTGTTCGCGGCCTTCCGCAGCGAATGCCATCCCGAAATGGATGGCAAAGTCTACGCCGAGACCGATAAAGAGAATCGCAAAGGCGATCGAGATGAGATTGAGTTCGCCAATCGTTGCGGTGGCAAACGCGGCCGTCCAGATCAGTCCCACGAGGAGCGTCGCAAGGGAGGCGATGACGAGTCGCCAGGATCGGAATGCAAAGAAGAGGAAGCCGGCCACCAGTAAGAAACAGAAAACACCCGCGCCGCCAATGTCCCAGGCGAGTCCTAACATCTCCTCGTAGTTGAGGACTGGGTTTCCGGTCAGGCGAATTTCGATGCCATGCATAACATCAAGGCCGATTATCCGACTCGCGTCTTCGATCGCGGTAATTGTCGATCTGGCTACGAGAATATTGTCGTAGTCCAGGTACGGGTCGACGATAATGACGCGACGGGTCGGAATCTCGAGATCAGAACCCGCAAGCAGCATCGTCTCCCATGAGATGCGAGTCGGAAATTCGGTGTATACCGAAATAGTGGCCGCCGCGATCTCGTCGAGGATGGGTGTCCAGCGTGCAGGATCGATCGATCCATCTTCTTCCGACTCGAGTCCAAGCGCGACGAGATCAGCGAGCTGGATGAGGCTGGGGTCAGCTTCGAGGCTCGCCATGATGGGCTGAAGCGCAGCCAGATCGTCTCCGAGTCGGTCGAGTTCGTCGGCCGAGAGGTAGAGCAGGGCGTGATCTTCGAAGAAAGCGCCGCCGCCGGGAACGTAGACATCCTTGAACGCATCGGTGGCTTTGCGCAGTTGTTCGGCAAGGGTGATCGCCGCTTCTCGAGCGAGCGCCGGGGTGTCGCCGTCGATGACGATGAGGATGGCTTCTTCGAGGTTGGGAAAGAGGGCGGAATAGGCGGCCTGATTCTTTCGCGAGGGCAGGTCGTCCGAGATCAGGCTCAAATTGTCTGCGTTGATCCCCAGATTGAAAAACGCGTAGACCAGGGCAGTGGCCGTCGCGACCAGGCACGTCGTGGCGACCGTGGTTGCATTTCCGCTGATGATGGCGAGCCATCGCTGAAGAACGGGGGTCAGAATTCTCTGGAGCGGTTCGTTCATGTCCTTCAATTCTGGATGCACGCACCGGCTCGTGGGCCGCCCTCATTTGGGGCGTGACGAAGGGGTTGCCTTGGGTACGGCGGTGGCGGACGAAACGGTGGTGGCGGACGAAACGGTGGTGGCGGGCTTACGGAAGCGGAGGATCGAAAGGTGACGGACGCCTGGCGAAAAGGCGGCGGCGCGAGCATAGGCGAGGCGATCACAGTTGGCGCGAAGGACCGGATCGTTCGTCGGGATCGTTGTGGCGATCGTGGTTCTGTGATTGTTGTGCAGGACGAATTGGAGTCCAGCCGGAGTCTTAGCGGCGGGTTCGTCGCCTGGCGCGGCCGTCCATTCCCCGGAGAGTCAGCCAGGTGAGGGCGAGGAGCGCGAATGCGATCGCGATGCTGATAGTGTCCACTGGGTCCGACCTCGAATGTGCTTGTCAGACGTCCGGTCGTGTTGGGGGGGCGCCTGATTTTCTCTGGGGTTGCTCACTATGTATCCGTCGGACTCACAAGAGATTCCGTGACCAGCATCACAGTTTTTGAAAATGGGCGGTGGAATCGTCGGAAAAGTGGAATTAGAACACCAGTTTACAAGCGTCGGAATTCAAATGGGTCGCGCGAGTCGGTTTACAGACTTTCGCGGTAGGTGCGAGCAAGTTTCTGCATGTCGCGGTGAATGCGCTGGACGAGGGGGCGCTCGGAATTCATACGCTCGAGATGATTCGCAACCCCTTTCCCCTTTCCATAGGCGTGTCGTAGATCTTCACGCTGTTGAGAGTCCGCGAAGGCCTGAATCAATCGGTAGGTCTCCTCGGGTTTGAGTCGACGTCGGTTGGTCGTCAGGCGGCGGGTTGCATGGGTTAGGCCATCACCGGTCATCCGGGCGTAGGGATTGCGCTGTTCGGCTCGCGGGGCGAGTTCCTCGAGGAGGGTTCGCGGCGATTTCCGTGCGCGTCTCGCCGCCCATTGGATGAGAGCGAGGTAGGCACGCTGATAGCGTGCGGCTAGTCGGCGTCGATAGGGCGTGCGTTGTTTGTCCTTTCGCGACGCGTAGTCGGAGAGTGCGATGGCGAAGAAGTCTTCGGGTCGCAATCGCGATGTGGTCTCGCTGGACTCGTTCAAGAGGCGCGCTGGTAATTCGCGAAGGATGTCGCGCATACAGTAGACGGCATTTGAGGACAGTCCGTCTGCAACCGAATGGCGCCCGTGAGAGGACCGCGTTCGCTCGAGCCGGTTGTGCAGACGAAGGAGTTCTTCGAGGTGTTTTGGGGCGGACGATCGAATCGCTTCGTTCGAATCTTCGTCGAATCCGATCTGTCGAAGGAAGAGCCGCCGCTTATGACTCTCGAATTCACGATCGAAGAGTTTGAGCACTGGATCGTTCTTCAGCGTCGCAAGCGGTTTCCTCTTGCCTGTGAGGAGTAGCTCGCGGATCTGCACGAATCGCTGGACGATTTGGCGTGCTTTGCGTTTCTGCTCTGGAATGGATGTCGACATGCGATCGGTGTCAGCGAATCGATAGTCATGATGATAGAGGCCGAATTGGCGTACGGATCCGTAGTCGATGATGCTGCCATCGCACAGTACGTTGTCCCCATCCCAGTCGAGCCAACAGAAGATGTATTCGCTTTCGAATAACGCCGTCGTTCGCGCAAAGTCAGTGGCAATGCGCTCGGCCAGGTAGCGAATGCGGGCATCCTGCCCAGCGATGGCCGGCCAGCGTCCATCTCGAATCTCTCGCTCGGCATAATATGAAACACAACTTCGAAGGTCCTCGTCGTTTTGCCGGCGCAAGAGTCCAAAGAAATGCGAGGGACGAAGCAGGTTGGGTGCAACACGAACATTGATGGCCTGGCCTGAGGGTAAGGATAGGACGGCGAGTACGCGTTCGGTCTGGATGCCGTTTCGTGAGAAGGATTCACTCATCAGCGCCGCCCCGATGCCTTCTTCGATATGAGCGGTTCCACATCCATAGTCGGAGATGGAATTTCCTGTTTTGAAAAAGCGACCTTCTGCTGAGGTCGCCGGGCACAGCCGCGTGACTCCCGTCCCACAACTGGAGACATCGAAACTTCCGGCGCGACTCTGCAGAACGCCGTTCCAGATACTTCTTCCGTCCCCCGAGTTCAGTCCCAGCTTGTCTGGATGCTGCAGCTGCAGATATCGGGTCGCCATGTATGAATGCGCCTGACGGTCTCTGGCTCGTGGCTGATTCCCGTGGGCTTCATCCCATTCATTGACGATCACGAGGCTAAACGTGTCGAGGAGGGCCCGTCGCAGGGCCGGATTGAGTTGATCCGGATGGCCACTCGATAATAGGCCGATTTTTCGAGCCAGATCGAAATTAAAGAAGGCTATTTCGCTGTCGCGCCGTCGCTTCGCCGGATACGCAACAACAGCACTCGGGACTTCGGTTTGCAGCGGATGGCGGCCATCGATCGAACGCAGACGTGAATGCCGTGCTTCCTCTGCTCCCGCCTTGGAGCGGGTACGCAATCGGCCGCTGTGAGCAGGCTCTTTCGGCCGCACATCACGTTCCGTCGTCGCGCTCGTGGGAGGGCGAATATTTCGATATTTCGACTTAGAGGTTTTCATGGCGATTTCTCTTCGAGATCGGCCATTCGCCGGAGGCGCTTGAAGCCTCGAAGTCGATAGCTGAAACAGATCGCGCCATGAATTATCGTTCTGGTCGTCAGAAACGATTTACTTTCAGTGGGCTACGAGAAAATATGCTGCTGAGTTGCACATCGAGTCGAATTGTTATGTTGCATCTGCGATTCCGCGGATCGGACGCCACCGGGCCTGACAGCCGGCGGTGATCTCGGCGAGCACCGGGCAAGAGACGGGAGAGAAAGATGACATCGGACGCGGACGATCGGCCTCAGACAAAGACGGACGTTGGCGAGGAAGCGGACCCTCTTGACGCGGATACCGAGAAGATATCTTCTGTGAGACGCTCGGTGGCGGCCACATCGCCTCCGCCGCGAGATGCTCCATTTGATCCGTCGAATACGACGACCTGGACAGGATCGCCGCCGCCTCGCGTCATCGACGACGAAGCGACCGTCGTCTCGACTCCGGTTGCCCGAGATCCAGATGCGACCGAGACGATTGCGGCTGCGGTGCCTTTGGCACCCATTCAGAACGCGCCGCTTGCGCCGAGTTCATCGCTGCGCCCAATGTTGCTCGAGCGGATCGAACCCTCAATCGGGCGCGGGGAGCGCTTGCGTCTTGATGCTGCCCGATGGAAGGTTTCACTCGGGCGAGCAGAAGAGAGTGATATCCGGCTGTACACCGCGTCGGCGTCCCGCGAACATGCTTGGATCGCGGGAAACGAAGGGGGCGAGTGGGTCCTGTCCCCCATGGCGGAGAGGTCGGTGCGAATCGATGGTGAAGTCGTGACGGAGCCGATCGTGCTCGAAGTCGGCATGAATATTCTTCTTGGACAGGACCACCTTCGCTGCGTGACGGAGGGCTTGGACCGAAGTGCGACGGTCGCAGCCACTGTGGGAGAAGGCTTTGTGGATGCCGAAGGCTGGGGGTCATTCCGTTTCGGTCGATTCCGGGTAAACGCCTTGCTCGGCCTTGCATTCGGAGCGGCTACACTGATCGCCATCATATCGACCATCTTGGTTTTACTTGGTGGCGGTTGATCCAGGGCAACTTGAGCCTTTCCGAGACTCGAAGTCGAGGCTTGACAGTCCGTCGCCGAATGGAATCAAGAGCCCTGCGTGTAGCGAGGTGTGGTGCGAAGTGTGGTGTGAAGTGGTCCGAATGAGAAACGAAATCATCGCAGTCACAGATCCCTTGCGGAGTGAAGTGGCGTTAACTCCGCGTTACTGGTCCTCGACACATGGTGAAGGTGATGCCCGTGAGTGAGGGCACCGGCATCGAACACGTGCTGCAGCTAATTTCCCGTGATGGTGGCGTCACGCAAGAGGCCGTGCTTGAGACGGGCGAGTTCGAAATTGGTCGGCTAGGCGCCGGATTTTCATTCCCTGAGGATGAGGGTATGGCGGCCCGTGCTGCCCATCTAAACGTGATGAAGGGGCGCGTCTTCGTTCATGACTCCAACGAAGGGTCCGGCGTTTGGTTGCGAATCCAGGGGAATGACGGACGTCTCCTGAAGCCCCAAGATCAGGTTTGGCTCGGAGACCAGATCCTCATCATACGTCGGGAAAAGAGTGGGTGGGAGATTCGCCATCACGGGCCCGACGGTCTTTTCGTTCGTCTGCATCGCATTCCAAGTGGCGGGCTCTTCATCGGCCGTGGCTCGGATCTGGTCCTAGACGCCGATGATTCGCGACTCTCGCGCAGACATGCGCAGCTCGTTCTGGAAGCGGACGGCCTCAGGCTTTACGATCGCGGCGCTCGCAACGGAACTTATCTGAAACTAACTGAGGGTGAGGAGCTGGCACATTGCGGAGAGTTTAGAGTCTCGACGAATTTGTTTCGCTATTTGGAGCGCGGCCGTGTGCAGCAAGAATGGCGGAACACCGATTCTGGGATCTCTATTTCTCCAGTCCTGATCGACGCTGAGAGCGCGGCGCGGGATTCACCCGCTGCCGTGATTTCGGAACCAACCTCCCCCGCCAAGGCACTCCTGACCAAACCGAAACGTTCGCTTGGACTTGGGGCGCGCCTGCGAAGGCTGGGTCGCAGTCGGGGAAATGAACCGGACGGCGTCGAGTCGAAGGTGCTGAGCGGAACGCTCGAGGAATCGGATGGCCGCGAACATGTCGAGCGGACTCGGAATAGTCTCCCGCGAGACTCCAACGCGGATGATGCTCTCCCAGAGGACGGGTCGGCGCTCGAACCCGGGAAATGCCTTCTGGTACTGGACTTCGATGGCGATTCGATTTCGCTCGAGGTGACGGAGGGACAAACCATCCTTGAGGCGGTACAGGAAGCCGGCCTCGCGCGCGGGGAGCCCGTCGATTGGGAATGCGGTGACGGAGGCTGTGGCGTTTGTGTAATGGGTGTGGTTCGGGGTGCTAACCAATTGGATCCGCCCGAACCGGAAACCGGAGAGATGAGAACGATTCAGATCACGGAGCAGGTCGTTCCGGATCCAATGAAATATAGGCTGGCTTGTTTGGCGCGGGTGCGTGGAACGGTTCGCTTACGGAAACTAACATGATGATATCAAGCTCGAAAAAGGTGTATTTTCTCATCGCGATCGCGGCTCTTGGAATGCCATCGATTGGCTTCGCGGGATCTGATCGTGACGCGACAATTGAGCAGCTTGATGCGATCCTCGCGAATGAAGGAGACGACTCGGTTCGCGTACTCGTCAATGACGGGGAGGGAGCGCCCGTGCGGATTGGCGATGAACTGGTTTATCACTTCGAGTCGTCCAGTCCCGGGTATCTGACTGCAGTTCACGTGGATACGCAGGGCGCGGCGACTCTTCTCTACCCCCGAGTCGATGTCGAGGAGGGTCGGGTTCATGCGGGGCAGGCCGTCCAGCTCCCTGCCTTGACTGATGGATTTCAGTTCAGCGTGCAGCCGCCCGTAGGCCGGGACCTGGTTTACGCGATCGTGACCAAGGTGCCGATCACTCGGCAAGATCTGGAAATCGAGAGCCGTGACGTCGTTGTGTCATTCGAATCTCATCAGGCGCCGGGCCTGGTCAGGCTGTTGTCCAAGGTCCTGGATTCAAGAGCATCTAAAGAGATTCATGTCGCCAGCGTCGCGCAACAGATCGATGGTCGCGGCTCCGTCCAATATCGATCGCTGGACATCGTCAGCTTCTTCGGCGAGCGAACGCGATCGATTCGTCCTGCGAAGCTCGATCTGCAGATTCAGTTCGCAACGAATTCCGCCGAACTCGATGCAGCGTCGCGCCGTAACATCGATGAGTTCGCCCAGGCGCTCAAAGATCCCAAGTTGCGCAGTATGAAATTCCGGGTGGCCGGGCATACGGATGTGCGGGGATCGGAGCAGCATAATTTGGGCTTGTCGGGTCGTCGTGCGGAAACGGTTCGAAGCTATCTGATCAGGTCCGGTGGAATCGATGAGTCTCGTCTGGAGATTCAGGCATTAGGTGAAACCACGCCGCTGATGCAAGAAGACTCGGCCTATGCGCGGCAGATGAATCGGCGCGTCGAATTCACGCCGGTGCGCTAACCCCGCTGCCGGTCTTTGAGGCGCAGAGTCGAAAGAAGAGGATGTCTGGGCCGGGCCAGCGCGCCCCGCTGAATCATCTCAGTCCGCGTCAAGGTCGGCGGGGCAGGGTCAACGTGCGACGATGTCCTTGGCGCACCGGAACCCGAGGTTTATGCTCGAGTACTCGGGAACGTCTTCAGAGAACGCAGCGGATCTGAGATAGGCGGGAATTTGATCCGTCCAGGAACCGCCTTTGTAGATTCTATACTCCCCTTCGCCACTCGGGGTCGAAGTCCATTCCCAGACGCTGCCGGCAAGATCAAGAATTCCGTTTTGCGTGGCGCCGGTTGGATGAGATCCGACCGGCTCGAGACCGATTCCACTCGAAGTCCATTCTCGAACGCGTGTGTGATCCCATTCGTCGCCCCAAGGATAAGCACGTCGATCAGCCCCACGTGCCGAGTATTCCCATTCGTCCTCGGTCGGGAGGCGCGAGCCTGTCCATTTGCAATAGGCGCGGGCGTCCGTCCAGGTGATGTGGACGACGGGATCGTTGGGGTGATCGCGTGCCGGTCGGTCGGGGCGTGGGTATCGCCAGTTGCACTTATAACATTTGGTGATGTCCCAGCTGTACCCGCGTTCCTCTGAGGTCGACACGTACTGCATCTCAGTGGCAAACCGTGCGAAGTTCGCGTTCGTCACCTCAGTGTCGTCGATCTCGAAGGGGGCGAGGGTGACTGTACGGAGGCGCTCATCGATGAACACACTTCGCTCGCAGTCGGCTCCTTGTCCTCCGCCGCGAAGGCAGATCGAAATCGCACGATCGATCTCTTCAGGATGGCTTCCAAGCTCAACCGTGACGGGTTCGAATTGCAGCTCAACCTTGGGTTCATTTGTCTCGGTGACCTTGGGTTCGACTGGCGGTTCGGGCTCGCTTTGGTCAATGATCGGGTCGATTCCCTCTTCTGGAGGATTAGTAATCAGGAAAAATGCGATGATTCCGGTGGCAAGGATGGCGAGGGCGGTCGAGCCGGCGGCAATCCCGGTCCAAGGAGGGAGGCTTGTAGTGCTCGTTCCCGTTCCGCAGAAGGCATTTGCGAAATCACTGCAAGTCTCGAATCGATCCTCGGGCTTGCGCGACAGCCCCTTCATAATGGCCTTCTCGGCTGCAACGGAGAGCGGCGCATCGAGACGTTTGCGATTGATCTTTGGTGGTGAATCGCGTTCTTTGGCGATGAGAATGGCTTCGTTGGTTTGTCCGCTGAAGGGCAGCTCTCCGGTGACCGCGAGGTAGACCACGGTCGCTAGGCTGTATTGGTCGTAGGCGGGCGTGAGAATTCGGTCGATGGATTCAGGGGGCGCATAGGCTGGAGAGCCGACGAAGGTGCCGACAACCGTCAGTTCCTGGCGGACTGCCTGGGTGGGTGCGTCCGGATCAGCGGCGCCGATCGCAGTGGCAATTCCAAAATCTGAGAGGACGGCATTCCCGCGCTCGTCGAACAGGATATTGGCTGGCTTCACATCGCGATGCAGCGATCCGTTCCTGTGAACCGTGTCCAATGCATCCGCCACGGTGGGGAGCCATTCGAGAATCTGGTCCGGCGTTTCTTGCCCGCCCTGAGCCGTGATGCGCTCTCGTAGGTTTCCGCCGCGCAGATATTGAACGACCGCATAGGGAACGTTTCCGTGAGACCCGGAGCCCTCGATGCGGAGAATCGCCGGATGCTCATGGTTGGCGAGATCGCGAATCTCCTGAAGGAAGCGCAGGCGAAACGTTTTGTCGGTCATCAGTCGCGCGTGAGGGATTTTGACGACAACCTTGCGTTTGAGAGTGGCATCCCAAGCCAGATAGACGGTGCCCATGCCTCCGCGATCGAGTGCCTTCTTGATCTCGTAGCGATCGTCGAGCAGGGTTCCGACGAGCTGATCTTCGTCTTCCATGTCGATCGTTTCGTCCAAGCCCGCCCATCCTCCCGATTCACGTTATCCTAACGCGAATGACGGACTCACGGGCACATGGAAATCGTTCTTCTGGCGTTTCGACACCCCGCGTGGGTGCGCACCCGCAAGCCAACGCGAAGCTCGAGACGGCGGCGAATGCGTCGCGGCTTTCGGGACTGGGTCGCCTACTGCTTGGCCTTCTCTATCTATTGCCCAAGAACGGGCTCTCTCGATTCGCCGGACGAGTCGCCTCCTTGCGGTTGCCCGGCCCGATTCAGCGTCTGGAGATTCTTCTCTTTGCGCGCTTGGCCGGCGTCGATCTGAGCGAAGCCAGAGATCCGATTGAATCCCATGACTGCCTTCAGAGTTTCTTCGCGCGGTCGCTTCTCGACGATGCTCGGAAGATCGACGGAGATGATCAGAGTCTCGTTGCGCCCTGTGATGGCGCCTGGGGTGAAGCCGGCCGGGTCGAGGTCGGCACGCTGGTACAGGTCAAGGGGAGACGCTATTCGCTGGCTGAACTGCTCGGTGACAGCGATCGAGCCGGCGATTACGAGGGCGGATTCTTCGCAACCTTCTATTTGTCACCCCGTGATTACCATCGATTTCATACACCCGCCGCGGGCTGTATTCGACGCATCGACTATCACCCGGGATCGCTCTGGCCGGTCAATGCGATTGGACTGAAGGGCATCGACCGCCTCTTCGCACGCAATGAGCGAATCTGTGCCTACCTCGATACGGGGGAGGGTGATGGGATCCCGCTCGTACTCGTGCCGGTGGGGGCCATGATGGTCGGGAGTATCCGGCTAAACTTCGATGACCTCACGACGAATGACGGCGGCCAGCGGCCGGAGTGCAAGGAGCTTGGCGATCGTGCACCGCGATTGGCTCGTGGCGAAGAGTGGGGTCACTTCGAGTTTGGTTCGACAATCGTTCTGCTCACGCCGCCCGGCCTCTACCACATCGAGCCGAGGCCGGTGGGCGAACCTGTCCGACTGGGCCAGATCATCGGTCGACGCCCCGACGCATAGCGTGCACGAATCGTGAAAATGATGTGAGTCGGATGCCGAGCATAAGCTGGCGATCGAACTCGCCACATTCTAGTCACGTGAGTCGCGTGGGAATCTGCTCGTCGAGCAGCGGCCAAACATGCGTGAGCCAGCGGCATAGTCGTGACCGGGTTTCTCGAGGATCGATGAGATCGTGGACCGAGAAGGACTCCGCACGGGGAAATGGACTGCGCCGCGCGGCGAACGATTCTTCGAGTTCTTGGCGTTTCGCATCAGGGTCGGCGGCTTCCTCGATTTCTCGTCGAAACGCAACCGCCACGCCACCCTCGATCGGGAGCGCCCCGGACTCCGCAGAGGGCCATGCCAGCACATGGCCCTTCGGTCCGAAATGAGCGGCTGCGGCGACGCCATACGCCTTGCGAATCATCACCGTGCACCAGGGGACGCGGCTCGTGACCACCGCCGCGATCGCTTCGACGCCATAACGAATTGTTCCCGCTTGCTCTGATTGGGAACCAATCATGAAGCCGGGTTCATCGACGAGGCTGACGATCGGGAGATGGAAGGTGTCGCAAAACTCGACGAAGCGACGAACCTTCTGTGCCCCTTCGGCGTCCATGGAGCCCGCGTAGAAATACGGGTCGTTCGCCATCAAACCGACGGGTCGGCCTGCCAGGCGAGCGAGACCGGTGATTTGGCCGCGACCGTATCCGCGAGTCATTTCGAAGAAGCTGTCCTCGTCGAAAACCGCCTTGATGATCTTACGCATGGCGTAGACCTTGCGGCGTTCGCGCGGAATGATTTCGAGTAGTTCGGCGGCGCGGCGCTCAGGATCATCTTTCGGGTTCTGTTCGCAGGGCGGTAGCGACAGGATATTCGTCGGGAGATAGGACAGAAAGCGCTGCATCTGGGCGATCGCATCTCGCTCGTCCTTGGCGACATTGTCGACGACGCCCGAGCGCGTATGGATCTTGGCCCCGCCCAATTCTTGTTTGGTCAGCTTTTCGCCGAGCGCGCGTTCAACGAGTGCCGGCCCCCCGATCAAGATCTGTGCGGTCTCGCGGGTCATCACCGAAAAATGTGAGGCCGCGAGACGAGCCGCCGGAAAGCCGGCGACCGCGCCAACGGCGGCGGATGCGACGGGAACGATTTTCATGACCTGGGCGATGGAAAGGAAGCGCGAGGCTGCAAAGACCGGGTCTCCGACCATTCGCGGCCGGCCGGTCTTTCCGCCGGATCCCGCCACGCTTCCGCCGCCGCCTTCGAGCAATCGCACCAGAGGCACGCGCATGTCGATGGCGAGCGTCTCCGCGTAGACACTTCGGCGCAGGCCGGCCGGGGAGGGCGAGCCGCCGCGCTGGGTGAAGTCCTCACCGCCCACAACGACCGGTCGTCCGCCAATGGTGGCCAGTCCGAGCAGGTAATTCGCGGGATAGAAAGCGGTGACACGCCCTTCGTCATCGCGCTCCGCCTCTCCGGCAATCGGACCCTGTTCCTCCAGACTCTTCTCGTCAACGAGTGCATCGAGGCGTTCACGAATCGTGAGGCGACCGCGTGCGTGCTGCCTTTCGACGGCTTCGGAACCACCCATCTCTAGTGCCGCGGCGCGGCGCACTTCAATCTCGTCCACTTCGGATTGCCAGCTCATGTAGACTCTCATTCTCCGATTGCGTTAGGCGTAGACACTCGTGGGTCGGTTCGCGTGGCGCTGTGGGGGTGGTGTCGTGGGGTTCGCTGTCGGTCCGTCCATGATCGACTCAGTCGGATGATGTACCGAGCCCTTCAGAAGAGGACCCGCTCGGCCTTCAAGGAAATTAGATCGATGACACCCACGGCGTTTCGACCTTTCAAGAAGCCGGCACATTCACCGGGATTGAAGATCAGAGTATTGCCGATTTGTTCGTGGCGGTGACGATGTGTATGGCCATGGAGTATGAGATCGACGGGATCCGGCGAGACGTCCAGCGTGTCTTCGGGGTCGTGCAGGACGAGGATTCGGCGACCTGCCCAATCGAGGGTGCGCGGTGGCAGGCCAAAATTGAGGCCGAGTCGTGTTGCATCCGCAGCGAGCCGCGCATGATCGGGGATGTCATTGTTCCCGAAAACCCCGTAGACGGGCGCGTCGAGCTGGGCCAGGGCCTCGAGGACGGCGGGCTGGGTGAGATCTCCTGTGTGGATGACGCGATCCACGCGGATCTGATTGAACAGATTCACGATCCGTTCCACATTGGGCATTCGGTCATGTGTGTCGCTCACGACGCCAATCCGCATCGCGCCATGCTATCACGTCGGTGCCCTCGCATGTCTACGCTTGCGGCGGGCGATCATCAACTGGAATTGGGAGAGACGCTGATGGCCGATGGAGTGGAAGTGGCGGGCTCTGGAGACGGATCACTGGAAACGATGTTGGTCGACAAGTCCGATGGCGTCATGACGATTACGCTGAATCGTCCGGAGCGACTCAATGCGTTCACGATGCAGATGGCGACAGACTGGTTCGAGGTCCTCGATGATGCCGACGGCGATGATGATGTTCGAGCCGTGATCGTGACCGGCGCGGGACGCGGGTTTTGTGCGGGTGCCGATTTGAGCTCCGGCGGTGCGGTCTTTGATCCGGTCTTCGTCACCAAGGCATCGGGTGCCGATCCTGAGAAGGAACATCGCGACGAGGGTGGGCTTCTGACGTTGCGGCTTTACCGCTGCCGCAAGCCCCTGATCGCCGCCGTGAACGGGCCAGCGGTCGGCGTCGGCGTCACATCGATTCTCCCGATGGATATTCGCCTGGCCAGCACCAAGGCTCGATTCGGCTTCGTGTTTGCGCGACGCGGTGTCGTGCCGGAAGCCTGCAGCAGTTGGTTCCTGCCTCGCGTGGTCGGAATCAATCGCGCGATGGAGTGGGTGGCGACAGGACGCGTGTTCGATGCCGACGAAGCGCTTCGCGGCGGATTGGTTTCGGAGTTGTTGGCCCCGGACGAACTTCTGCCCCGGGCGCGGGAGCTGGCTCTCGAAATCGCACAGAACACAAGTGCGGTTTCGGTGGCGCTCGCCAGGCAGATGATGTGGCAGATGCTAGGCGCCTCCCATCCGATCGAGGCGCATCGCCTCGATTCCAAGGCGATGAACTACATGGGTGCGCGCGAGGATAGTCGGGAGGGCGTGACCAGCTTTCTCGAGAAACGCGGGCCGGACTTCAAAATGCGCATCAGTCAGGATTTTCCGGAAGACGTGGGTCTGCGAGCAGAGCCTCCCTATGAACCCTGAAAAGGGCTCGGGCCTTTCTGGTCGGCATGTTGTCGCTTGCGGATGCGCTGTTGGGTCGATCCATCGCAGCGCTCGTCGTTGAACTTCGCCTGGGCGATGAAATTGCGAGGGCATTGACCCACCACAAGGGCGAGCTGGGCGATTTGTTGACCCTCGCCGAGGCAGTCGAGCTGAGTCAACTGGAAAAGTTCGAAGACGAATTGGCGCACTGGGATCTGGGTCTCGCTGGACTGCAACAGCTCGAGCACGACGCGTATGCCTGGGTTCACGGTTTGATGGCGCCTGCGCCATAAGACGGTGCGCGGTTATGGGTCTCGGGTATTCTTGAAGCGTGCTGACCGTGTTCTTTCTACTCGTCCTCCTCTCAGTCGTGTTGTACCGACGCTTCGTCTCCAATTACGGCCCGGCGCCGATTGGACTCGGCGTGCTTCATCGAGGTGAGGCGGTTTTTGTCGAGTCGGCGGCCGAGGTCCTTTTTCCCGGTGGTGCAGGATTGCCCGTGGCGGGCATCGATGCACGCCTACCCCACTACGTGGATCGCCACATCTCGGCACTCCCCCGCAGCAAGCGTTGGCAGATCCGCGCTCTTTTCGCGCTCTTCGAACATCTTCCGCTCTTCTTTCCTGGCAATGATCCAGGGGGCCGGGGTCGATTCTCGAGTTTGCCTCCGGCTTCCCGAGCCTCGGTCCTTGATCGCCTGGAGAGTCATTCGAACGCGCTCGTTCGAATGGTTTTCATGGCACTGCGCGCCGTTCTTGTTCTGGGTTATCTCGGGCACCCCGCCAATCTTCGGGATCTTGGAGTGGCGCCTTTTGCGATTTCCGCCGCTGTGAGCGATGCCGAGCTTCTGTATCCAAGGATCGGTGGCCTTGTTAGTTCGATCGAATTGCAGCTGTCGGACCGAACCGATCCGAGCGGTCTGGAACCACTCGACCCACATGGGCCACGCCATCGGGCGTATGCACGTTCGAGTCGAGACTCACGATGACAAGGGACACCCATGATGGACAGGCAGTGCACGGGCAGGTGCAAAATGAGGTGCAGGAAAAGATTGGAGCAAGCTTGAGCACCCTGGGGAGCGAGACGCCGTCGGGCGATTGGTTGGTTGCGGCGCGAGAACGCGTCCGCGTCTTTGCGCAATACGATCGAGCATTCGAAGAACAGGCGGATGTCGTTGTCGTGGGCTCTGGGCCCTGCGGCGCGGTCGCCGCCTATGAGCTGGCAGCAGCAGGTCATGACGTCATCCTGCTCGAAGAGGGGCCTCCCTTCACGGTTCGGGATTTCGAACTCGACGGAAATCTGTCTATGACGCGAACCATGCGTGAAGGCGGGCTGCGTATGACGAGCGGCACTGTCATGCCGACCATGCAAGCGATTGCGCTCGGCGGTGGCTCGCTGGTGAACTCAGCGATCTGCGTGCGTCCGCCCGACTCCGTATTTGATCAATGGGCAACGGAGTACGAACTAGAGCGAACGGATCGGGCGCATCTGGATCCGCATTTCGATGCGATTTCGGAGTTCCTGGGAATCGCGCCGACGCCCGAATCTGTTCAGGGGCGACGGAATCTTCTCTTTCGCGACGCCTGTGACGCCATGGGGATCACTTCGGAACCCATTTCACGGAATGTGAAGGGCTGTCGCGGAAGCGGTGAATGCTTCACCGGTTGCCGAAGTCGTGCGAAGCAGAGCATGGACGTCAGCTATGTGCCCGCCGCGCTTCGCGCAGGAGCTCGCGTACTGACGAGCGTGCAGGTTCAGCAGATCCAACATAGTGGCCGCCACGTTACCGGCGTGTCGGGTCAGGTGGTTGCACCGTTTTCAGGCGGCAGCAGTCGAGGTCGCAGTCATCATTTCAAGATCACGGCCAAGGCGGTCGTCTTGGCGGCCGGCTGCACGGCGACCCCGATCCTGCTGAAACACAGCGACGATCTCGCCAATGCATCGGGTCAGGTCGGCGAGAATCTACGCTTCCATCCGGGTGCGGCGATCGCCGGTGTGTTTCCGGAAGCCGTCGATCCACAATTTGGCGCGACCCAGGGTTATCAAAGCCTCGCCTATCTTGAAGAGGGCTTTAAGCTCGAAACGCTGTGGGCGCCCCCCCCGCTTCTGTCGATGCGTTTTCCCGGATACGGGGCCGACCTGCAAGCGCTCTTTACGGAGATCCCACGGATGGCGGTCTGGGACGCGATCGTTTCGGCGAATCGATCAACGGGCACGGTGAAGGCGCGTTGGCGAAGTCTGGAACCTTCGCTTCGCTGGAATATTCATCCCGAAGATGTGGCGATCATGCGGCGCTCGCTCCACGTAATCGCGCAGCTCTTCTTTGCTGCCGGCGCGAAAAAGATCCTGCCCGGCGTTCAGGGCATCGCAGATGTGATGACGAATGTCGAAGAGACCTGGGCTCTCGCTTCCGATGCAGTGAAGCCAAAAAATCTCGTCATGGGCGGCAATCATGTCTTCTGTACGACGCGGATGCATGGTGATCCACGCCGTGGGGTCGTGGATGAAGATGGGCGCTGTCACGATCTCGAGAATCTCTACATTGCCGATACTGGAATCTTTCCGCAGTGCCCCTCCGTCAATCCGATGCTGACGGGGATGGCGCTGGCCCGGAGGCAAGCGCTGGCCTTGTCGGATCGTCTCTGAAGATCATCGGGGGAACGGATACGGGGGCAATATCGCGGCCCAGCCCCTCGGGGTGTTCTGGGCAGCCCAGGTAGCCCGTCGTGCCATGTCGCGGACGGGTGAATGCCGTCGGCGGTCGAATTGCGCAAGCGGGAGGCAGCTTCCCCTACAGCCCCCGGCGACCCGGGCCGATGCGTGATTTATGCGATCTGGCGCGGAAAAGTCCATTTTAGTCTCGAACATCGTCTTGGCGACGGGTGTCCTGCTCTTGATCGTGTGCTTCGCGGTTCCGGCGCTGGCGACGACTCCCCTGGCCGGCGAAAAAGGGAACTACCGCGGACAGTGTCGCAAACTCACCAAGCAGATCGACCACTTCGAAGCCAGCATTCTTCCGCTCGCGATTTCCCGAGGAAATCAAGCCTGGGAACATGCGACCAACGAACAGATCAACCGGCTCTGGAACCGTCGTGCGGATTTATGCCCCGCCTACGGCGCACAGAGGACCATGCTGGCGAAGGCCGCGGACCGGGTTCGTCGTTTCAACAAGTTCATGGCCCAGGCCGGTCGCTTGGCTCTCGCGTATTTCACCGGCGGTTTGAGTGGTGGGCTCGGGCCCTGAGCTCCTCCGAGTGGCGTCACTTTCACTTGCCAACCCGAAGCATTCTTCGTCTCAGCGTCGCCGTATCATGTTATTCTGACCGGATGGTCTACTGGCGCGGTCTGTCGACGAAGAGAGTGGCAACGAGTCGGGGTGCTCTGGGATCCCTTCCGGATCGGGTGCCCTCTCATTCATTGAGAATCTTTCGATCGTGCCTTCCAATCTTCATGGTCGCGCTTCTCGTGTTTCTCGCGTTTTCCGGACTTTCGCAAGCGATCGGAAACGATGGTGCGGACGGGAAATTCGAACGTCGCGATTCATTCCATTTCGTGATTTTTCAGGACGTCGACCTCGACGAGGCCAGCGGGCTCCGTGGCTCCCGACATTTTGAACAGCAACTTCTCGCGACTCTCGAAGGCGCCTTCGACCTTCTCGACTCGCTGCTCCGGATTCGTCCCGACCGAAAGATCGAAGTTTTTGTCTGGGACCCTGAGATATTCGATACCCGATTCGAAGGGTTGTTCCGGTTTCCCGCGGCAGGGTTCTATGGCGGCGCGATCCATATTCGTGGAGATGTAAAACTGACGGAGCGACTCGTGCGGGTGCTGCATCACGAATTGGTTCATGCGGCTTTCGATGCAGCTGCTCCGCGCATGATTCTTCCGGCGTGGATGAATGAGGGAGTGGCCGAGTGGTTCGAAGCGCGCGCAGTTGGGCATCGTCGTCTCTCCGCGGGGCAACGCGAAGCGCTCCTGCGGGCCATGAAACACGGTGCGCTCTTTTCTCTCGCCGATCTCTCGATGGCGAGCTTTGGTGGGCTTTCGCCGGACGCCGCCGGGCTTGCCTACCTGCAGTCCCATGCCTTCATCGATTATCTCGTCGAGACCCATGGCGAGCGGGACCTGGTTCAGTTCAGCAGCGATGTGATTCGCAAGGGAAGTCTCGAACGCGCCGCGCGTCGCGCCTATCGAATGGATCTCGATGCCCTCGAAGTGAATTTTATACGATCGCTCGGTCTGCTCTGATGCGTTGGTGAGTTGTTCCGTTGATCCGAATCGCGCACTTCCCTAGTTTCGCGCAGTGCGATCGCGACGACACTGTCCGCTCCGACCTCCAATTCGGCTGAATCCGCCGAATGAGATGAACGCAGCGATGGGATCGAGAACATTGAGACGACTCAGATCCTCGTCGTGGCGCTTCGGCGTTTCGCTTGTAATGCGCACGCCGCTCATCGGGGTCCTCGCTGGCATCGTCACGACCGTCACAATCGTCGTCATCGGATTCGCGCCCGCCCCGGTCTACGCCAACTCCCAGGCCGAAAGTGTGGATGAATCCGAACCTACGGAATCTGATCGACAAGCCGGACAACAGTCGATGGAGACGGCCAAACATTCTGTCCCGACCAGTCCTCCCCCACCCATCGGCGTTCGATTCGGCGAGTCGCTCGAGGGGACTCGATTTCGCGTGGCCTACTCCTATGAGCGAATTGCGCATCAGGGCCTTCGGGACTCGGACCGAAATGTTTCGGCGAGTGATGTGCTCGCTCAGGTTGGGCCACCCGATTATGAACGGACACCGAGGTCGCTGACGACGGATGTTCATACTCTGGAACTGGCCTACGCACCTCATCCTCGAGTCACCCTCATCCTAGAGCTGCCATTTTTAAGGAAGCGACTCGATACAACGGCGGAGACCGGCGTCGAGAGTCACGCGACGACCCACGGAATAGGCGACGTGGGTTTCGCCCTGATCGTCCCTTTCATTCGGAAGAAACACGAGCAATCGCAGATTCATCTCGGCCTCGATGTCCCGACCGGCAGTGTCAAGCGACGCTCACATGGGACTCAACGAGCCTTCGATTCCCAACTCGGGAATGGGACGGTCGATCTTGAATGGGGTCTGACCTATCGCGGCCAGTTTCGTCGCTGGTCCTGGGGCGGGCAGCTTCAGGGGCACCATCCGGTTGGGATGAACGATCTTGATTATCGCGAGGGAAGTCGTTTCGAGGCTTCGGCTTGGGGAGGTATTGGCCTCTATCGCAGTCTTCGCGCATCGCTGCGAATGGACTTGCAAAAGCAGAACAACATCCGAATCCACGGTACGGACAATATTGACCTGCTGGATGATCCCTCGGACAATGCGAAGGCCCGAGGCGGTTTGCGCCTGTCGATCAGTCCTGGTCTAACGATGGAAGTCCCTCACACGAAGCATCAGCGGCTTGCCATCGAGTTCGGACTTCCGTTCTACCAGAAACTCGATGGACCACAGCTGAAGCGGGATTGGTCCGTGAAAGCAGGGTGGCAATGGGGATTCTGAAGCGTCTCATCGGTGTACCGACGCGACTCGTTCTTTTGATCGCCGGGTTGGCCAGTGGGGTTGGCCTATTCGCATGTGAGCAAGAACCGGGCGAGCCCGGACGTTATGCCGCTCATGGAATCGTCGAGGACGTCGATCAGGAACTCTCACAGATCCTGATCGATCATGAGGATGTTGTTGGTCTCATGCCGGCCATGACGATGAATTTTGCGGTTCCCGATCCGGTACTGCTGGCAAAGCTCGCACCGGGACAGATCATCGATTTCGAGATCTTTTTTACCGGACGAAGCTATGACGTCGTGAGTGCCGAGATCGTTGGTGAGGCGAGCGAAGACGCGGGTTGGAATCGGCTGCGTGACGGACTGGTGCGAACGAGCGTTGCGCCGACATTTGATCTCATCGACCAGGGCGGAAATCCGGCGAGCCTCGAGTCCTTTGGTGACCGCGATTTGATGGTCGACTTCATCTATACAAGTTGCCCCGGTCCGTGTCCGGTTCAGACTTCTCTGCAGGTCGCCCTTCAGCGTCGAATTCCGGAAGCGCTTCGCGCACATGTCCATTTCATCTCGATCAGTCTTGATCCGGAGGTCGATCGTCCGCAGGTGCTCACGGATTATGCCGCCGAGCGAGGCGTAGACTTTTCCAACTGGTCATTCCTGACGGGTCCGCCGGAGGTGGTCGCCGAGGTTGTCCGGAGCTGGGGGATCGGTTCGGTGCGTCAGCCGAATGGAACGATCGACCACACGCTCGTCCGTTTCCTAGTCCAGAACGGGCGGGTGATGCAGCGCTATTGGACTTCAGATGGAACGGATGAAACGATTCTTCAGGATCTGATTGCGCTCGCAGAGATTCGCGCCGCCGCCTACGGGTCCGAGATTCGCATTCATCCCTGAGAGCGGGGCAGACGGCGCCTTGACCGCTGTCCGCTGACGGACTCTCCGCTTGGATTCGACCCGGGCCGGGCTTGTCGCACAAATTGGGTCTCGCTGCCCTTTCGCCTCTCTTTCGCCGTCCGCCCGGTCCCGCTAGGCTGAGAAGTCTCTATGGGCGTCCTGTCCTCTTTTCATCCCGCTGTGCGACGTTGGTTCGAGGAACGATTTCCGGAGGGCCCATCCCCGCCCCAGATTTCAGGTTGGCCGGCGATTGCGCGTCACGAAAACACCTTGATCGCTGCGCCGACGGGTTCGGGCAAGACGCTGGCCGCGTTCCTCGTTTGCATCGATGACTTCTATCAGCGCGCCAGTAGTCGGAGTGGTCGTCGCGCTGACTCTCGAGCCCATTTCGGCTGCGATGACGACGAACCGTTTCGACTCGATGCCGAGCCCGAGGCGGTGCGTCGCGCCTCTCGCTCGGGGGCACAACACCAAGCACAACACCAAGCGCAACACCAAGAACACCAACCCAAGTCCGACTCGCGTTCCCCCGTCGCGCCAGAGACCTCACCCGATGGCGTGTCGGTTCTGTATATCTCGCCGCTGAAGGCGCTGGCCGCGGATATTCAAGAGAACCTTTCGACACCTCTCGCTGAGATCGAAGCCCTGGCGCAGTCCATGGGGTTTCCGGTGCCCCAGATTCGAATCGGGATGCGAAGCGGGGACACGCCTGCTTCGGCGCGCGCAGCGATGCTGAAAAAGCCGCCACAGATTCTCGTGACGACCCCCGAGTCTCTCTACCTGTTACTCACCTCCGCGAAGGGTCGGGAGATCTTGCGCACGGTACGGACGGTGATCGTCGATGAGATTCATGCGATGGCGCGAGACAAGCGCGGCTCTCATCTGGCGCTGAGTCTTGAACGTCTCGAAGCACTCTGCGACGAGGCGCCGGTACGAATCGGTCTATCGGCGACTCAGAGGCCGATCGAATTGGTGGCCAAATTGCTTGTCGGCGTGGGACCCGAACGCGTGACCGCAAGCGGTGCCCCTCGCTGCACGATCGTCGATGAGGGACATCGTCGGGAACTTGACCTCGCAACCGTGCTTCCCGGCAGCGACCTCGAGGCGGTGTCCTCCGGCGAACAGATGGACGAAGTGCTCGACCGGATTGCTGAGCAGGTCTTGCTGCATCAGACGACATTGATCTTCGTCAATACGCGTCGCATGGCCGAACGTCTGGCACATCAATTGGCCGAAAAATTGGGCGAGGAAGAGATCGCCGCGCATCATGGCAGCCTGTCTCGGGACCGGCGACTTCGTGTCGAGTCGGCGCTGCGTGCCGGTCGTCTTCGTGCCCTAGTTGCAACGGCCTCACTCGAACTCGGCATTGATGTTGGGCCGGTTGGACTCGTCTGCCAGATTGGATCGCCGCGTAGCCTTGCGACCTTCCTGCAGCGCGTTGGCCGATCCGGCCATTTCCGTGGAGGCATACCGAAGGGGCGGCTTTATCCGCTCACGCGGGATGAATTGGTCGAGTGCGCGGGACTGCTTCGCGGTGTGCGAAAGGGGCGCCTGGATCGTTTACTTCCCCCCGTGGCACCTCTCGATATTCTGGCGCAGCAAATCGTTGCCTCCTGTGCCGCGGAACCTTGGAAAGAAGAAGATCTCTATCAGCTGATGCGTCGCGCCGCGCCCTTCGAGGGACTCACGCGCGAAGTGTTCGAGGAAGTCGTCGAGCTCGTCTCGGAGGGCATCGAAACGGGACGGGGGCGCCGCGCGGCCTACGTTCATCGTGACCGGATCGGCGGCATGCTGCGCGCACGCCGCGGCGCGCGTCTGGCGGCACTGACTTCGGGAGGCGCGATCCCGGAAGTCGCCGACTATCGTGTCATCGCCGATCCCGATGAAACCTTCATCGGCACGGTGGGTGAGGACTTCGCGATCGATAGTCTGCCCGGGGATGTCTTTCTATTGGGCAGCGCGACCTGGCGAATTCGACGCGTCGAGTCCGGGAAGGTTCGTGTCGTCGATGCCGAAGGGGCCAACCCCAATCTTCCGTTCTGGGTGGGCGAGGCGCCTGCGCGAACCCGAGAACTATCGGACGAAGTCTCGTTTCTCCGCGAGGAGGTTGAGGCGATTTTGTTACGAGAGGATGAAGCGGCGGCCGCGACATGGCTTGAAGGGGAGACTGGTGTCGGGGGCGACGCGGCGGCACAAATTGCCCGCTACCTCGCTGTCTCGAACGCCGCATTAGGCGGCTTGCCGACACGGAAACGCCTTGTCCTCGAGCGCTTTTTTGATGACGCGGGTGGGATGCAGCTGGTGATTCATTCGCCGCGTGGAGGACGGCTCAATCGCGCGCTCTGCCTCGCCTTGCGCAAGAAATTCTGCAAGAACTTCAATTTCGAATTGCAGGCGGCGGCCAACGATGACTCGATGGTCCTATCTCTGGGCGCGCATCATAGTTTTCCGCTGGCGGATGTTCCGAATTTCCTCCGCAGGGAAGGGATTGAGGACACGCTGATCCAGGCGGTGCTGCCGACGCCTCTTTTTACGGCGAGGTGGCGCTGGAATTTGAATCGCTCGCTCGCGGTCTTGAGATTTCGCGGCGGAAAGAAAAACCCACCGGCGATTCAGCGAATGGAGTCCGATGATTTAATGGCTGCGATTTTTCCCCAGGCGGCTGCGTGCCAGGAAAACGTTTCGGGTCCAATTGAAATCCCCGACCATCCCCTCGTTCGTCAAACGATGCACGATTGTCTGACCGACGCGATGGACGTCGACGGGCTCCGTGTGCTGATCGGGCAGATCGAGGACGGGACGATCGAAATCGTTTGCGCCGATACGACCGAGCCCAGTCCGCTGGCTCACGAGATCTTGAACGGGCGGCCCTATACCTACCTCGATGATGCGCCGCTCGAAGAACGTCGGACCCGAGCCGTGAAGATGCGGCGGGGCCTGCCGATCGAGGAGCGAGATCTCACACAGCTCGACCCGAGCTCGATCGCAAAGATTCGAGAGCAAGCCGCACCGCGGCCGCGAGACCCCGAAGAACTCCATGATCTCCTTCTCGGCGCGGGGTTTTGGCGCGAGGAATCGCGCTGGCAGCGTTTCTTTCGTGAACTCGAAGCGACCGGGCGAGCGTATTCGTTTGGCGAGGGTGCGGACCGGTTTTGGGTGGCAGCGGAGCGGTCGACATGGGCGATGGCTCTGCATCCTGGTCCCTGCAAGTGGATGCGTGAGGACGGGCCAACTCGCGTTTCGGGTTCGGTCGAAGAGGAACCGGTTGAGGTCTACGAAGAAGTCGCTCTGGATGAGGCGATCGCACATGTCCTGCGAGGGCATCTCGAAACGACGGGACCGATTACGGCGGCCGCTTTGGCGGAGCGACTCGCCGTTCGCGTCGGTCTGGTCGAAATCGGTTTGGCGCAGCTGGAGTCCGAGGGCTTCGTCTTGCGTGGTCGATTCGAAGCCACCCAAGCGCCGGCGACTCCATCGGCCGCAGCGCTTTCCAGCGCCGAGCCGCCGGTTGAATACTGCGCGCGGCGGCTACTCGCTCGCATTCACAGCTCTTCGCAATCGCGGCTTCGCGCTTCGGTCGAGCCGGTCAGCGCGCAGGAAATGATGCGATTTCTCTTGGCTTGGCAGCATGTCGCTCCGGGTACCCAATACGAGGGCGCGCCAGGCGTTGCGCAGGCCGTCGAACAATTGCAGGGCTTTGATCTCGCGGCGGGTGCATGGGAATCCGAAATCCTGGCGGCGCGGATTCGCAATTACGAACCGGCATGGCTCGATCCATTGTGTTTATCAGGCGCCGTTTCCTGGTTGCGCATCGCACCACCGGTGACCCGCGTACGGACGCCGAAGCGAGCCCAAGCTTTGAAAGAGCCTCGGACGTTGTTGCTAGGCGCAACGTCGGCTGATCAACAGCAGACGGATACGGGCGTTTTGAGCTCGGGAGCCGAGCCGAGGAGGGCTGAGTCTGCCCCCGCCAAGGCGCGGTCCAATCCGCTTTCGAGTGTGACGCCGCTCTCGCTCGTCTTGCGTGAGGATTTGCCGTGGCTGTTACAGGCGCATCGTTCAGACGGGCCAGCGGCGGCGTCCGCCTCGCCGGAAACACGCGAAAGCCTGGCGGAGAAGATTCTCGACTTGCTCCGTACGCGAGGGGCGCTTTTTCATTCGGAGCTGGTGGCGGCTCTGGATGCGAGGCCCGTCGAGGTCGAATCGGCACTCTGGGAATTGGTGGCACGGGGGCACGTTGGGGCTGATGGATTTCAGGCACTTCGTTCTCTTCTGGGATCGCGCATCGATGCCGCGAAGGGGCGGGCGGGCAAGCGCGCGCGACGCGGAATGCGGCGTGGTCTAGCTGCGGGACCACTGGCGAGTGCGGAGGGGCGTTGGTCACTGGTGGTGCCGCGGGAGACGATTGAAGATCTCGACGGAGTTGCCGAAGCGATCGCCGAACAACTGCTGATGCGCTGGGGAATCGTGTTCCGGGATGTTGTCGTGCGCGAGAATCTCGCGTTGCCATGGCGTGAAATTATCTGGGCGTTGCGACGGCTCGAGGCGCGGGGCGCCATTCGAGGCGGGCGGTTCGTGTCGGGCTTCACCGGCGAGCAATTCGCGCTGCCCGAGGCGCTCGAGATGCTCGCTCGCGTGAAGCGAAAGCCTCGGGATGGCGAGCGAGTGCGAGTCTGCGGCAGCGATCCCCTGAATCTGGTGGGCATCATCGTTCCCGGAGATCGCGTCCCGGCGATTCGAACGCGAGAGGTCGTCTATGTCGACGGCCTTCCGGCGACACCAGCGGCTTTGCAAGAAGCGGCGCTTGAAGACGCGATCGCTGCAACAATAGGAGAGGCGAGTCTGCCCATTTTGAAAATGCACGAACCCGGCGAAGTGTTAGGCATAGGATGACCGATGCGGCTTCAGTTCAGAGCGTGGCCTTCTTGTGCCTCGGTGTGATGGGCGGGCCGATCGCTGGGCATCTGGCCCGGGCCGGACACAAGGTCACTGTTTACAATCGAACCGCTTCGCGCGCGGAGGATTGGGCGCGAGCCCATGCGAAGTTCGACGTCGCGGCCGCGGTGACTCCAGCCGAGGCGGCACGCAATGCCGAGTTCGTATTTGCCTGCACGGGTGCCGACTCTGATCTGCGGGAAATCACGACAGGCGCGGAGGGTGCATTTGCCTCGATGTCCCCGGGTACGGTCTTTGTGGATCACACGACCGCCTCGGCTTCGCTGGCGCGAGAACTGGCGACGCAGGCGGAAGAGCGGGAGATCGGGTTCCTGGATGCGCCGGTCTCGGGCGGACAGGCGGGGGCAGAGAACGGAACTCTGACCGTCATGGTTGGGGGAGATGAATCGGTCTATGAGAGGGTTACGCCACTGCTCGACCATTATGCGAAGAAGCATCTCTTGATTGGCTCTGTGGGTCATGGCCAACTCTCGAAGATGGTCAACCAGATCTGCATTGCCGGGCTGGTTCAGGCGCTGTCCGAGGGATTGAATTTTGCGCAGCAAGTCGGTGTTGATCCGACGCAGGTCGTCGAAGCGATTTCAGCGGGCGCGGCGGGTTCCTGGCAGATGGAGAACCGCGCCAAGACCATGCTCGAGGGGGAATTCGAGTTCGGCTTTGCCGTCGACTGGATGCGAAAGGATCTAGGCATGGCACTCGAGGAGGCGCGACGAGTTGGAGCCCCTCTGCCGATCACGGAAGACGTCGACCGGCGATACGAAGAGATTCAGGCGCTAGGCGGCGGACGGCTGGATACATCGAGTTTGATCCGGCTTCTCAAAACGACCACTCGCTCCGACTAGCGCCGACTCGGGCGCTGGGCGGAAGGACCGGGCGCTCGGAAGAGCCAGAGCTGCGCCAGGGCCAGGTCGCGTTCGTCGACCTGGCCATCGCCGTCGAGATCGTGGTCAGGGTTGTAGGGACCATTGCGTGCGGTGAGCGCGATTCGCTCGAGGTCGCCTCGGGAATCGAGTGGGTAGATCATTCCCCAGGATGTATCGACGAGTCCGTCGTTATTCACGTCGGCGTCGCAGCGGTTGCCGATGCCGTCCGAATTCGAATCGCGCTGATCGAAATTCGCGACATCGAGACAATTGTCTTCTACGTCGCGAATGCCGTCTTCGTCCGAGTCGTCCTCATCGTCGCCGTCTCTGCGACCAGCGGCGTGCGCACGATGAAGCAATGGATCGCCAACGAAGATATTCGTCCACCCGAGATGCGGAATGCTGCTGAAATGGGCTTCGACCGCGGTGCGTCCATCGAGCCACGCCGTGAGGAATTTTGCAGGACGCGTGACGCCGCCGAGACTCGGGTCGTCGAGATGCATCGAAATCGCTGCTGCACCGGTTGAGGTCCAGAAGTCGACAGAGCGGTTGAGTTCCGCAAAATCCCGGCCTCGGTTACCGAGTGAAATGACGAGGCCGGGGAAGGCTAAATGTTCGAGTTCCTTTACTTTGGGCCAGTCCTGGACCACTGCACCGACGCGTCGTGGTGCCGGAGAGGGAATTCGGCAGCGATCACAGATTCGGTGTCCGCGTCGCGCGAGTAGATCCCCGAGTGGGCCGAGGAGTGCAGCTGATGCGGAGTCCCGTGTCGCGACGGGTTCGCTGGCGAAGACCTGCCAGAGTGGTGCGGGATGCTCGGGGTGCTCGTCTTCGCCTTGGGCGTCGATCATCTTGCGGATTGCGTCGGGGATGTCGGACTCGGAATGTCCTGAGGCTATTTCTTGCGCCTTGCCCTGCCTTTCGTCGTCGGATGGCGAGCCCGTCAGGCGAGCGACGAGGAAGCGAAGCTCGGCATCGGCTTCTTGCCGACGAAATTTCTTGAAGGGGCGGGGATCGCCGAAATAGGGATTTGCTGTCCACGGCCGCCGTCCGTCCTCGGCGGGATCTTCGTCGGTCGCGAGTTCGAGGCGTCCGAGTCCAGCCAATGCGGCGTCCACGGCCAGCGCGAGACAGTCCCTCGGATAGTGTGGTCGGCCCGGTTCGCAGCGTCCAATTCGAACCGGAATACCCAGGGTGGTGATCAGGACGTCGATGCGCGAATCGGGATCCTCCCTCGCGAGATAGGATTCGATGGGGACCGCGATGTCGGATTCAAATGCCGCGAGGCTGATCAAGTCAGCGTCACTGGTGCCCTGGATCTCAAGAGCCAGGATGTGTTTTTCGGGGATGTCGCGTGCGGCGGCGTAGTATTCGGCGATGGATCGCGAAACGGGATCACCCGCACGAACCAGAATCAAGATGTCTTCTCGTTCGCCAAACCAACAAGCTTGAAGAGTGAGCGTGCCGAGGACAGCAAGGAGTGCGAATCGGGCGATTGGTTGGTTCACGAGGTGTTCGGGGCGCATCGAGCCGGAATTCCATCGGTCTGGGGTGGGGGAGCCTTCGATTCTAACACTAGTCGGGCTAGACTTGTCGGCGAAACTCGCGCGCGTAGAATTGCGCTGAACACGACTCGGGAAACGGGGGGAGATCGAAGGGTGGCTCACGAATTCGTCTACACGATGAATGACTTGCGGAAAGTCATTGGAGACCGGGTCATCCTCGATGGGATTTCGCTGTCCTTCCTGCCGGGTGCCAAGATTGGCGTGCTCGGCGCCAATGGTTCGGGTAAGAGCACGCTGCTGCGGATCATGGCCGGCGTCGATGACGACATCATGGGCGAGGCGCGACCCGCCAAGGGGCTTCGCATAGGATATTTGCCTCAGGAGCCCGAACTCGATCCCGCCAAGACGGTTCTGGGCAATGTCGAGGAGGGCGTCGGCGAGATTCGAGCGTTGCTTGACGACTTCAATGCGCTGTCGGAGAAGTTTGCCGAGCCGATGGAAGATGACGAGATGAACGCGCTGCTCGAGAAGCAGGGCAAGCTTCAAGACCAGATCGACGCTGCCGATGCTTGGGAAATCGATCGCACTCTCGATGTCGCCATGGAGGCCCTGCGATGTCCGCCACCGGATGCGGATGTCACGACGCTCTCGGGGGGTGAGAAGCGCCGCGTGGCACTCTGCCGGCTGCTGCTCTCGAAGCCGGACATGTTGTTGATCGACGAACCGACCAACCATCTCGACGCCGAGAGTGTGGCCTGGCTCGAACGATTTCTTCAGGAGTATCCGGGAACCGTCGTGGCGATTACGCATGATCGCTATTTCCTGGACAATGTCGCGGGATGGATTCTCGAACTCGATCGCGGTCACGGAATTCCCTGGGAAGGAAATTATTCGTCCTGGCTCGAACAGAAGAACAGGCGCCTTGCGGTCGAAGAAAAGCAGGCGGGCGCGCATGCCCGTACCCTCGCTCGAGAACTCGACTGGATCAAAATGAGCCCACGAGCGCGGCAGGCCAAGGGCAAGGCGCGTATCACTGCATTCGAAGACCTGATGCGTGAGGGCCAAGACCGAGCGCCGGAAAAGGTCGAGATTGCGATTCCCATTCCCGAACGTCTGGGCGATGTGGTCGTCGACGCCGACTCGTTAGGCAAGGCCTATCCCAACAAGCTGCTCTTCGAAGATCTCTCCTTCAAACTACCCCCGGGCGGAATTGTCGGGATCATCGGCGCGAATGGTGCGGGCAAGACGACGCTCTTCAAGATCATCAGCGGCGAAGAAAAGGCTGACGCCGGAGAGCTTCGCCTCGGCGACACCGTTTCACTCTCCTATGTCGATCAGGATCGACGCGATCTTGACGGATCCAAGACGGTTTGGGAAGTCATCAGTGGCGGCGACGAAAGGATCGTCATTGGCAATCGGGAAGTGCCGTCGCGCGCCTGGGTTTCGTCCTTCAATTTCAAGGGCGCCGATCAGCAAAAACTCGTTGGGGATCTCTCCGGGGGAGAGCGAAATCGTGTGAATCTGGCGCTCTTGCTTCGGACTGGGGGCAACGTCCTGCTGCTCGATGAGCCGACCAATGATCTCGATGTCGACACCCTACGTGCGCTCGAAGATGCATTGATCGACTTTCCGGGTTGCGCGGTCGTGATTTCCCATGATCGTTGGTTCCTGGATCGGATCGCCACGCATATTCTGGCCTTCGAGGGAGACAGCCATGTCGAGTGGTTCGAGGGCAACTATCAGGATTACGAAGTCGATCGGAAGAAGCGTCTGGGTGCGGATGCGGACACACCTCATCGAATCAAGTATCGCCGGATCGATGCGTGATCGAGAAGGTCTCTGAAAAGCCATGAAATTTCTCCCTTCACAACTGGCCTATATCCTGGAAGACCGAGAGGTCAAGCAGAACCTCTCGGCTCTGATGCGGTTCGTCTTTTTGTTAGTCGCTTCGATCGCGGCTTTCTCTGGTCTCTTCCATCTCATCATGGTCTACGAAGGGCAGCAGCATTCATGGATGACGGGCCTCTATTGGACGCTCACAGTGATGAGCACACTGGGGTTTGGCGATATCACTTTCGTCAGTGATGTCGGTCGACTTTTTACTGTCCTGGTTCTCGTGTATGGCATTGTGATGCTTTTGATCGTCGCGCCGTTTACGTTCATCCGATTTTTCTACGCACCATGGCTCGAAGCTCGAATCCGCAATCGTGCGCCGAGATCCCTTGAAAGTGATCTATCCGAGCATGTGATCATTTGCAGTTACGACCGGATCGCCCAAGGCCTGATCGAGCACTTCGTCAATCTCGAAATTTCTTATGTCGTGATTGAGCAGGACCCGGCAGCCGCTGCATCTCTGCATGTCGAGGGAGTCTGTGTCGTGACGGGTCGGCGCGATGCGCGAGCGACCTACGAGGCAGTTCGTGTGGAGCATGCCCGGCTCGTCCTTGCGAATCTGAGCGATGCAGAGAATGCCAATATTGCCCTGACGGTTCGGGAGGTGTCGCCGGAGATCCCCATCATCTCGTTTGCCGAGTATGTGGATTCGATCGATGTCCTCGAACTCGCTGGCGTCGATCGCGTGGTGCCCTTGAAGGAACGTTTGGGTGAACAGCTCGCGAGCCGCGTCACAGCGGGGATGCAGGTAGCTCATCGGATCGGTCAGTTCGAAGGTCTCGTCATCGCAGAATTTCCGGTTCACGGTACGGCATTGGTTGGCCGTACGATTCGCGACACGAACCTTCGCCACGTGACGGGGCTGAGCATCATCGGAATCTGGGAGCGCGGTCGCCTCGAGTCCGTGGGGCCAGAAACCGTTCTCTCAAAAGACAGTATTCCCATCGTCATGGGCACCGAAGATCAGATCGAGGGTCTTGACGCGCTTTTCGTGATCTACCACGAGACGGACACGCCGGTTCTGGTGATTGGGGGCGGCGTGGTGGGGCGCGCGGTGAGTCGTTCACTCCGTGAAAGAGGCGCCTCTGTCACGATTCTGGACAGTGATGCGAGCATAGAACCGGAACTCTTGAAAATTGCAGATCGGGTCGTGATCGGCGATGCGGCCAATTTGCAGGTGGTGAAATCTGCGGGCGTCGAGGAGGCTCCTTCCGTTGTTTTGACGACGAACGACGACGCGACCAATATTTTCCTCACCGTCTATTGCCGAGGGTTGAGCAGTGAAGCGCATATCGTGAGCCGGATCTCGCACGACTGGAATCTCGAGGCGATCCATCGCGCGGGTGCCAACTTCGCTCTGAGCCGTGAAACCTTGGCGATTCAATCCCTGGTCTCCATGGTGCGCCGGCAGGAACTGATCATTTTTGGCGAGGGCATCGAACTCTTCATCGAGCCGGTTCCGAGTTCGCTGGTCGACAAGTCCCTCGAAGCCAGCGGGATCGGCAAGCGAAGTGGCCTCAACGTCATCGGGGTTCGCAAGGGAAGCGATTTCGATGCCAATCCCGGCGCAACCACAGTACTCACGGAGGGCGCCGAACTCGTGATGTTCGGCACCGTTGAGCAGCGATCTCGCTTTCACGAGTTCGGTACCGGGGACTAGAGATTCTGCCTAGGCGAAATGTTTCGCTAGCGCAGCGAGCAATGCTTCATCCGGCCCCGGCTTTCCATCGGAACGAAAAGCCTGGACGCAGACATGATTGGCGCCCGCTGACAGATGTTCCTCGACGTGACTGGCGATTTTCTCCACGTCTCCCCAGCAGACCAATGCATCGACCAATCGATCGGATCCGCCGTCGGCAAAGTCATCGTCTCCGAATCCGAATTGGCGAAGATTATTCTGGTAGTTGGGGAGCCCGACATAGACCTTGAGATTGGCCCGCGCAATCTGGTGCGCTTTCGTCTCGTCGGATTCCGCGAGGATCATCTGCTCCGGGCATAACAGGGCGTCGGGGCCCATCACGTCTCGCGCATGTTTGGTGTGGTCGGGCGTCACGAGGTAAGGGTGGGCGCCCTGGGTCGCTGACGCAGATAATTCGAGCATCTTGTCACGCAATGCGCCGAGCACGATCGGTGCATCGTGCTCCGGTTCACGTCCCATATACAGCGACTTCTCCATGGCCTCCAGATACGTTCGCATCGTCGAGAGCGGTTTTCCGTAATCGTGGCCGCGCTGATTCGAGACAAGATGGGAATGCGAGACGCCGAGGCCGAGGATAAATCGTTCTGGCGCGAGTTCCGAAAGGGTCTTCCAGATCGCCTTGGTCGCCATCGGATCGCGGGCGTAGATATTGGCGATGCCGGTCGCGAGAATGATGCGCTCCGTACGCGCGGAGAGGTATCCGATGAGTGAGAAGGGATCGCGGCCCACGGCCTCTGGGATCCAGAGGGCGCTATAGCCCCAGCCTTCAGCTCGACGCGCGAATTCAGCCGCCTCGATTGCAGAGAGGTGGTCAAGCCATGCCCAGACGCCGATCTTTCCGAGGTTCATCCCGGTCATTCTCCAATAATTGTGTGCGATCTACCCTAGCAGGCCTCGAAATGGTGATATCTGCACTTATTTTCGAGGCTCGGATGGTCGATCAGGGGTCATTCGCTGGCCCGACCGGGCCCGTCGAACACCCGTTGGAGGATGCACCATGACTCTTCGAAGGCAAATCTGGCGTGATCTGGCCTTTGGATTCGCGGCCATCGGCTGCGCTGTTCTCGTGGGAGCCGATTCGGCTTCCGCATACCCCGGTGGCACCCCAGATTTTCAGACCGATGTCGCGCCCTATTGTGCTGCCTGTCATTCGTCGACTTTGGAAGAAGATCTATCGGGACTTGGGCCGCGCGCCGCCGCCGAATTGGCGACGAACAAGCATTTTACAGAGATCAATGCCGGCGCTGGCAAGTACGCGGAACTCTCCGTTGAGGATCGGACGCAACTCGTCGAGCTGCTCTCGAAGATGGATCTCAACTCGACGATCGCCTTGGAGTTCCCGCCTCAGGTCGCACCCGGTGAAACGTTTCAGGTGACGGTGAAGATTACGGGTGGCGCGGGTCCATCGGTCGGAGTCGGACTCGTCGACCGATCTCATCGGTTCTTTGCAAAGCCCGCTTCGGCATTGGGTTGGGAAGTCGTCGGTGCGCCGACGATCATCGGTCCAAAAGGGCCGCAGTCGGCTTGGATCGACCGTCGACCCGAACGTGAAGGTCGCAACATCACCTTCGTGAATGTAGAGGGTGTTGCATCCAGTGCCGACGAAGATCGCTGGTCCAGAGCCAAGATCATCTACACACTGAAGGCACCGAACGAAATCGGCCATCTGCCTCTGGTCGGAGCGTATTTCTATGGCACCGAGACGGGAGTGCAGCTGTCAACGCGCATGGATCCGGAACGCGGGGCGATGCCGCTAGGCGGTACGCTCGGCAAGTCGGGGCGGGTGAAGTTTTCCGAGCCCGCAGTGATTTCGATTCGACTGCCAGAAGCCCAGCCCGTTGCCGAGATCGCTCCCTAGGCAGTTGGGTCTAGGCAGGTTGCGATTAGGCGTCCCCAGGTTTCAATCGCTAGGAACGCAAATGGCTCGCGTAGGTTGGGAACTCACCGGCCGCGAGTCGTCGGAAATATGAGTCCAGGTCGGCCTTGATCATTCCCGCAAGTAGGACCACGCCGGCGATGTTGGGGAAGGCCATTCCCAAGATCATCAGGTCTCCGAAATTCAGCACGACATCCGCGTTCTGGAAGACCACGCCCGCGAAGGTGAAGGCCAGGAAGATCAACTGGTAGATCAAGATCGATCGCTTCCCGAAGAGATATTCCCAGGAGCGTTCGCCGTAATAGCTCCATGAGATCATCGTGCTGAACGCAAAGAGAACGGCGATCACCGTCAGCACCTTGGGGAACCATGGGAAGACAGTTGCGAAGGCAGAGGCGGTCATGGCGATTCCCTCTCCTGCGTTGGGATCGTTCCATGCTCCGGTGACGATGATGACCAGCGCTGTCGTCGTGCAGACGATGATCGTATCGATGAAGGGTTCGAGCAGGGCGACGAGTCCCTCACGGATCGGTTCATCTGTTTTGGCAGCAGAATGTGCGATCGCAGCGGATCCGACACCCGCCTCGTTGCTGAAGGCAGCGCGACGAAAACCCTGAATGAGTGTGCCCACAAATCCACCGACACCGGCTTCGAAGCTGAAGGCCTTGCCGATGATCAGACCAAAGGCCTGGGGAACCGCAGACGCATGGGTCAGCAGGATCAGAACGCCGCAAATCATATAGAGCAGGCACATTGACGGGACGAGGACGGAAGCGACTTCGCCGATCCGCCGAATGCCGCCAACGATCACGAGACCGACGAGAACGACTAACACTAGGCCAAATCCGATTTGGCCGGCCCCTGTGGCAAAGGCCGGGATCTCAGTCCTGATCAGCGCAAAGCTCTGATTGGCCTGGAACATATTGCCGCCACCAAAGCTGGCACCGATGCACATGACCGCGAATACGGCGGCGAGCACTCGGCCTAATGTTGCGTAGCCGATCTCTTGGAGGCCTCGACTCAGGTAGACCATGGGGCCACCGGTCACATGGCCGTCGTCGTCGATGGTGCGGTAGCGCTGCCCGAGAGTGCATTCGGCAAATTTGGAGGTCATGCCGAGCAGGCCGCCAATGATCATCCAGAACACAGCGCCAGGTCCGCCGATTCCGACGGCGAAGGCCACGCCCGCGATGTTGCCCAAACCAACGGTTGCCGAGAGCGCAGCAGACAGCGCCTGGAAATGTGTGATCTCGCCGGGGCCGCCCGGCGCTGAATAACGCCCTCGGACGCAGTCGATTCCGTGTCGGAAGCCACGCAGATTGACGAACTGAAATCGGAACGTGAAGAAGAGGGCGCCCGTCACTAGCCAAACGACAACAATCGGGAGTTGAATCAGGTCGCCGGAGGCATTGTCCCAGAAGGCCAGATCGAAAAAAATCAGCGTCTCGATGGGAGACACGATCCATTGTTCGAAAAGACTCTCGAGACTGGCGAAGACACTCACAGATTCGGCGGCGGATTTGATCGGCATGGTTCAGGAATCATACGCGATTTCGGGGATGTGCGGTCGGATTTGCGAGTTTGCCCCCCCCTTTTTGTCGTGGCCCGGCGCGTCGACTAGTCTCTTCGCCCCATGACGAAACAAGAATCCTCTGCGGACGAAACCATGACACACACACTCTCTGAACACGCCTCGAAGGAGATCGTTGCCGCGTATGGCGTTCGCGTGCCGATTGAGCGGCTCGCCACGGACTCGGCGGCCGCCGTCAAGGAGGCGAACGAAATCGGCTACCCCGTGGTTCTGAAATTGGCCGGCGAGGGGATTGCTCACAAAACGGAGCGAAACCTCGTTCGAATCGGCGTCGCGGACGCGCGTGCGGTTGAGTGTGAGGCCGAAGCGCTTCTGGCTGCGGCCCGACCCGAAGACGGCGAGGTCTCCGTATTAGTGGCAGAGCTGGTACGGGGGCAGCGTGAGCTGATTGCCGGGTTCGTGCGGGATCCGCAATTCGGGCCCTGTGTCTTGTTAGGTTTGGGTGGAATTCTGGCCGAGGCGGTCGGCGACGCCGTCTTCGCGGTGGCTCCACTCGAGCGGCGGGAAGCCGAAGCCATGGTCGATGGTCTGGCGACGAGTCATCTGTTGACGGAACCGCATCGTGGCGAGCCGGCCATCGATCGCGAGGCGCTCGCCGACATTCTCGAGGGGCTCTCCCGGTTGGCGCTTGAGCATCCGGAGATCGAAAGTGTCGATCTGAATCCTCTGATCGTCGCTGGCGATCAGCCGATCGCTGTCGATGCGCTCGTCGAGGAACGAACGCATGCCGTGTCGGAGTCAGAGGCACAGTCCGTCGCTCTGAATGAGCCGCTTTCAGATGCGGAGGTTCTCGAACGATTCCGCCCGCTTTTTCATCCCCGTGGTGTGATTGTGGCCGGCGTGGCGAGCCATCCGGGAAAGTTTGGCTTCGTGACGTTTCATAATCTGCTCCGGTGTGACTTTCGCGGAGATGTCTTTGGCGTGAAGCCTGATGCCGCAGAGGTTCTTGGAGAGAAGACCTATCCGAGCGTCGATGCACTGCCAGGCGACGCTGTCGCAGATCTCGTATTCGTTTGCACGCCTAACAAGATCAATGTCGAGCTGCTTCGTGCTTGCGCGAAGCGAGGGGTGCGCGCAGCGTTTGTGACGAGTGCAGGCTACAGCGAAGCGGGAGAGGAAGGCAAAGCGATGCAGCGTGAGCTCGTTGATCTCGCTGAGGAACTCGACATGTTGCTCATCGGCCCAAACGGCCAGGGCGTGATTTCGACACCAGAATCGATGTGCGCTCAAATTGTGCCACCCAATCCGCCTTCAGGCCGAATCGGAGTCGCGAGTCAGAGTGGCAATCTGGTCTCGTCCTATCTCAATTATGCGGTGGCGACGGGTGTGGGCATCAGCAAGGCGGTTTCGCTGGGTAATTCCGGACAGACGGGACTCGCAGAAATGTTGGAATATTTCGCGGTCGATCCGGATACCGATGTGGCACTCACCTACGTCGAGGGGATCGCAGACGGTCGGCGATTTCGACGCGCAGCGCAGCGACTGACCCAGACGAAGCCCTTGGTTCTGGTGAAGGGGGGCGCGCGTGCCGAAGGCCAGCGCGCGGCGGCCAGTCATACCGGCGCCCTGGCCAGTGATGATCGCGTTTTCGACGGATTGTGTCGGCAATTGGGAATCTTGCGTGCGCCGACAATCGAAGAGGCCTTCGAGTGGGCGGCGACGCTCGCGACGCAGCCTCTGCCGAAGGGGCGGCGCGTTGTGATCTTTACTTCGGTTGGTGGCTGGGGCGTGTTGGCGGCGGACGCCTGCGCCGATGTGGGTCTCGACTTGATCGAATTGCCGCAGTCGATTCGCGATGCCATCGATGAACTCGTGCCTCCGCGATGGAGTCGTAGTAACCCGATCGATCTCGCAGGTGGCGAGACCCGGGACACGATTACGCAAGTGCTCGACATTATCTGCAGTCATTCCGATGTCGATGCTGTGATTCATCTGGGCATCGGAATCCAGGCAGCGACTGCCGGTTTCTTCCGATCGGGACGCTTTTTTCCCGATCATGGTCTAGAGCGCATGGCCGAATTTCACGAGAAGCAGGATCGCCGTTATGTGGAGGCGGCCATCGTCGCGAGCGAAAAATACGCGAAGCCGGTTTTGTCCGTGACGGAATTGATCGCCTCGAACCCGGAGAACGCGGGCCCCGCGGCGCTGCGTGAAGCGGGTCGGATTTGTTACCCGAGTGCGCACCGCGCGGTTCGTGCGCTCGATGCACTGACCCGCTGGGCGGAGACCTGTGAGCGACGCTGAAAGGGACTGCAGCCGCGCCGGGCCTCAGAAACAAGTGACCCGACGAGCAGTCCATGAATGCAAGATCCACGGACGGCGCGCCGGGTCTCCCTGGGAAGGGGATATTTCGGCTTGTTCAAATGGGAAGTGTCCAGTTCCGAGATTTGGTGGCGCAGTTTTTTGAGAATTCCGTTCTTTTGGATGGGCTGATCGTAAGTATTGGAAAACATTGAATATTTAAACATGCTAGTTCAGGATCGATCGAGGAGGAAGACATGGCGCGCGCATTGGTTTTGACCGTGATTGGCGAGGATCGACCCGGCCTGGTCGAAGCGCTGGCTGAACTGATCGCCCAATTCGAGGGGAGTTGGGACGAGAGTCGGATGGCGAGACTGGCCGGTCATTTTGCTGGGGTCGTCCAGATTCATCTGCCTGATGAACGTGCGGAGGGTCTGATTGCAGCGCTGGGATCCCTTTCGGAACGAGGCCTCTCCGCCAGCGTCGTCGATAGCGATTGGTCGCTTGCGAGCATCGATCATCGGAAATCTTTCAGATTCGAATTGGTCGGCCAGGATCGTCCCGGAATCATTCGCGAGATTTCGAGTTCGCTGGCCGCGTTAGGCGTGAGCGTTCAGGATCTGCGCACCGTCGTGGAAAGCGCGCCGATGTCCGGTGAACGGCTCTTTCGTGCGGAGGCCGAACTTGCCGCGCCTGATGGCATAGCGCTGGAGGTAATTCGAGCGGCGCTCGAGCGACTTGCGGACGAACTGATGGTCGACATCAGCGTCGAGTCTGGATCCGACGCCGGCTAAACGGGCGGACCGATTTTATTTAGATTCCCACTCTCTCCCCCCGCGTACCCCAGAGACCTTCGTCTTCCTCGACCCTGCCCCCTGATTAGAGAGAAATTCGATTTTCACCGTCTCACGATGCCCTCGCGATCATGGTACAACCGCCATTGATGATGATTCGATTCGGTGATCATGAACTCGATGAAGAACGCTATTGGCTTCGGTTTTGCGGAGAACGTCTAGCGATTCGCCCCAAGGTCTTTGATCTGCTGGTGCTCCTCGTGCGACACCGACGGCGGGTCGTATTGCGTCGCGACATCGTTCTTGCGCTCTGGGGGACGACCGCCGTTGGGCCTGGGTCCCTTTCGGGGTTGGTCAATGAGTTGCGGCAGGTCTTGGGAGAGGGTGGCCGTGATCCATCTTTAATTCGCACGGTTCATGCACGCGGCTATCAGTTCATCGGTCTTGTCGAAGAAGACGGTGACACTAAATCGGCTCAACACGCGGAGCCGCTGGGCTTCGAGAGCAATGACTTTCTGCCTCACGAGATGGCTTCGATTCGAACATCACTTGAGCGTGTGACTCATTACGGCGCCCGGGCGGTCTTAGTGCATGGACCATTGGTCGAGACGCGAGGAGCCTTTTTTGCGTCCGCCGGGAACATGTTGCTCGAACAGGGCTACCGCATCTGCCGAATGCCGGAAGGGGCGTGGGCCGAGACCTCGGACCTGGCTTTCCTGGACCGCGTGCTGACCGGATTGGTCGAATATCATGGAATCGAGTTGTTGAGGTCCAAGCTACCGCCACGAGCTCACGAACTTTTCGAGAGGGGGGGAATGACCTCGGGATCCTGTCGTTTGACGTCGCCCGATCCGCTCGTTGCGCGGCAATATCAGGGGCGAATCTTGCGAAGCACGGTGGAGTTGCTGAAGGCAATCGCCGACGAGTGTCCACTCGCACTGGTTTTTGATCGAGACGAATTCTCCGCGGCAGAATGCACGGACACGCTGCCCGCTCTGCTGGACCTTCTCGGGCCCTCTCGCATTTTCATACTCGCCATGGCGGCACCCGCGGACGCAACAGCTGGGCCAGTCGCTGGCGTACATCCGACGGAGGCGACGATTGACGAGATCGAAATCCAACCAGAGGGGGTCGGTCGGTTGAATGTCATGTTGGCGGCGCGAGGAATCGAGGCGCTGTCCGAGAGTCTCGCTGCCGCACTTGTCGCCCATGTTCGTCGTGACTCGGCCAGTCTCGAGTCGATCGTGCATTGGCTGCGTTCGGAGCGGAATGGGGAACACGAAGTCGGGCAAACCGACGGAGAAAAATCCAGCGTACCGAGACCGCCTATGAGGCGTGTGGGGCCCGGCGACTCGGAGCGAAGATCTGGGATTGGGAGTTGATGTTGGGGTTGAGCGAATTCATGGCTGAGTGGATTCTTCTACAGACAAACATGATCTTGGGTCCGAACTGACACGCTTGGGGTGGGTTCCAATCGATACTTCACACGATGAGCGGAGTGAATTAACACGCGGATCGTTTTTACTTGTTTCATAAAGATGACGGTGTGTCAGAATGTAAATGGGAGGTGATTGGCGTGAGTAATGTGATCCGTTTAAGCTCTTCGTTTACCAATGGCAATGCTGGTCGCGGAGCAAACCATAGACTCGAGCACGATGTGGAGCATGAGTTAGAATCCTCACATAGCGGTGTGGAGCACAGGGCTGGTCGCATCCCCCCACACCACGACCACGACGAGAATGTCTTCGCGCTTCGACCCGCCGCCGTTTCGTTTCTTCAAGAGGATGAGATGCTCAAGGAACTCGACCGACGCGACCGAATGCGTTTGGTCCAATTCGTTTGTTCGTTCGCCTGGGCGGATCTCGAAATTCAGCCGGAAGAACGCGTCTTCATTTCCCGTCTGATTAGGCGCCTGGATCTTGGGGAAGCCGAAGATCTCCAGGTCCAGCAATGGCTGGACCGGCCGCCCGAACTCGACGATCTCGATCCGACTTCGATTCCTGCAGCCCATAGGCGATTCTTTGTAGAAGCCATCGAGGGACTGATCAGCGCGGACGGCGAGATTGCAGAAGAGGAGCGCGACTCCTTCGTGATCTTCAAACAGCTCCTGCCGAGCTGAGCGTCGAGTACGGACGGGCCTTCGTGCCTGGCTCGCGAGCCGCCGATCCCGTCAGCGGCGTTCGGAATCGGTCTTTGAGACTCGGGGTGGGAGCGGAATCAATATCGAAGTCTCGTCGATGACCCGCTGATAGCCGGGCCGTCGTTCGAGTGAGCGTTTTTCGAGCATGGGAATGCTCGCGAAGAGGAACATCGCGGTCATCGAGAGGGGCGCCCCAATGGCCCAGGCAGCCCAAGCCGGATCCGCGGACAGACCAAACAAGAACAGGCTCCACCAGATCAAGATCTCTCCCAGGTAGTTCGGGTGTCGCGAATAGCGCCAGAGGCCTGATCGCAGAATCGCACCGGACTTCTTGTCGCTCCGCACGAAGGCGCGAAGTTGGCGGTCGGCCTGCCATTCAAACCAAACGCCCATGAGGCCGATGCCCAGGGCCAATAGGTCGATCCAGCCGGGTTCGTGTCCGCTGTTGAGGAAGGCCGGAAATGCGGCGGCCAATCCGGCGAAGACGATCAGGGTCGGAAAGAGATGAATACCACCGAGGCTGATGGCCCAGTAGAAGCGTGGCGACATCTCTCGGAAATTGACATAGCGCCAGTCTTCGTGGTCGAGGCCTGACCAGCCTCGCGCCCAGTTGAACGTGAGTCGCATTCCCCATGCGACGATCACGCCGAAGACAGCCCAAGTCCGGAGCGTTGGCGCGCCGGTCGGCGTCACGTTCATCCAGTAGAGGAAGATCGCGATGGGGCCCAGGCTCCAATAGGGGTCATAGAAGCTCGAGTTGTCATGGGCGACGCTCCAGCCAAAGATCACGAACGTGGCGACGAGATTGGCCGCGAGGGTGCGGTAGAGCAGGCTTTCTATAGAGATAACGGGCACGAGGGCCAGAGTGGCCCAGGCTGCGGCCAGGGCGCTCAGGTAGGCCATCGTGACGAGGATGAGACCTCGGCGTTTGCGCCTTTGTGAATTAGCCGCGCCATTCTCGTTCGAGGCAACTGCGTCGCCAGTCGCTTCCATGGGCAGAGCTTCCTTTCAGTTGATGCGGCGGTCGCCATCCCAGAAACTTTCGCGCAGTTTGAATTTTTGGAGTTTGCCGGTGACCGTTCGTGGGAGTGCGTCGACGAATCGAATCTGGGTCGGGCATTTGAAATGCGCCATTCGGTCGCGACAGAAAGTGATCAATACTTCCTCGCTCGTGTCTGCGCTTGCACCTGCGTCGTCACGCTTGACGACCAACGCGACTGGCGTCTCGCCCCATTTCTCGTGTGGGATTCCGATGACCGCACATTCCAGGACGCCGGGATGCTGATACAAGCAATCCTCGATTTCGGGACTGCTGATGTTCTCGCCGCCTGAGATGATCATGTCCTTTTTACGATCGACGATGTGGATGTTTTCAAACTCGTCCCAGACCGCGAGGTCACCGGTATGGAAATAGCCGTCGTAGACCGCCTCGGCCGTTTGGTCCGGCTGCTCGTAATAGCCCGCGAAGACGACGTTGGATCGGGCGCAGATTTCGCCGACCGCCTTGCCGTCTTTGGCAACCGGCTCGCCGTCCTCCCCCAGGACCTTCAGGTCGACACCGAGACCCGCGACACCGGCGCGTGCGCGCCTCGGCCAATCCTGCTTGGACGTCGTGGCATCGGGGCGGGAGACTGTCAGGAGCGGAGCGGTCTCGGTCAGTCCGTAGAGTTGGATGAATTCAAATCCCAACTCGGTCTCTAGCCTTTCGATGAAGGCAGCGGGGGGCGGAGCACCAGCCACGACGAACCGCGGAGAGGAATCAATCTGGAACCGCTCTTTGTCGGGATAGTCGAGAACGGTTCGCAGCACCGCCGGCGCCATGCACGCGAAGGTGATGTTTTCTTCGGCCAGCAATCGGTAGATCTCTTCAGCGTCGATCGCCCGAAGGATGACGTGCGTGCCCGCCATACCCGTCAGGGCATAAACGCCTCCCCAGCCATTGCAGTGGAACATCGGGAGAGTCCACAATTCGATGTCATCGTGGTGAATGCTCATGTGCGCGATCATGTTGTAAGCGTTCAGATAACAATTGCGATGCGTCATCATGACGCCCTTGGGACGACTTGTCGTACCGGACGTGTAGTTGATCGAGACCAGGTCGTTTTCCGAGATGTCGGGTAAGTGGGGTTTGGTTGGGCTTGCCTGATCCAGCAGGGCGTTCCAGGACAGCCAGCCTTCAGAGGGCTCTCCATCGTCCTGGGCGACGACCCAATGCTTCACGTTCGGTAGGGCGCTTCGGATTTCGTCTACGACGGGCACGTATTCCCAGTCGACAAGGACTGCCGAGACGCCCGCATGATTGAGAATATACTCGTGGTCGGCCGCGACGAGTCGGTAGTTCAGCGGGACGAGAACGATGCCGATCTGCGCGGTTGCGTAGAAACTCTCGAGAAAGAAATGAGAGTTTGGACTCAGGATGCAGACGCGATCCCCACGCTCAAGTCCGAGCGCGAGAAGTGCGTTCGAGAGCCGGTCGACGCGTTCATCGAGTTCGCGATAGCTGAAGCGATTCTCGGCATCGACGACCGCGGTCTTATCGGGATAGAGGGCGACGGCGCGGCGCAAGAAATCGGTGACGAGTAGGGGGACTTCCATCGATTGCGGATCCTTTTTGAGCGGGTCGTTTGCTCGGCCCGAGGTGTCCAGGCCGATCAGTGTAGTCATCCCGAATCGAACCGGGGAGACCGATTGAGGCGACGTTGGATGTTTCCAGCCGACTCGAGGCGGGCTGGGCTGCTAGCATTCGAATCGAGGGGCGACATTTCGCAAGCCGCTAGATGGCGAATGAAACCGAAGCGACTTTTTTGACGACTTTTTTGAGGGTGTGTACAGCGTGCAGAACGTGAGTGAGCAGGTAATTGGGGGCGGAATTCGAATCATGGCCGATCAGACTGAAAAACCGGAGGCCCAGGAGAGTATTGGGCTTCGAATGCTGCAGACCCGAACGGTCCTGATCTCAGGCCAGGTCGACGAGAAGCTGGCCGAAAAGACGATGATGCAGCTCTTGATTCTCGATGCGGAGAATCACGATCCGATCCGGGTGATGATCACGTCTCAAGGCGGTCACGTGGATTCCGGCTTCGCCATTCATGACATGCTGCGATTCATCGAATCGCCGATCACGACGATCGGCGCGGGCTGGGTGGCGAGCATCGCCGTGCCGATTCTCTTCGGCGCTTCGAAGGAAAGACGCTTCTCGCTCCCCCATACCCGATTCTTGTTGCACCAGCCCACAGGCGGAGCGGGCGGGCAGGCCACCGATATCCGAATCGAGGCGGAAGAGATTCTCAAGGTCCGCGATCGACTCAATGGCCTCATCGCCAGTGAGACCGGCCAAGACCTCGAACGTGTGACGAAAGACAGCGATCGTAATTTCTGGATGGATGCCGAAGAGGCTAAGGTCTACGGCTTGGTCGGCCAGGTCGTGACGAGCGCCACTGAGATCTAAGAAATCCGATCAGAGCGCGAAGCTCTCGCCACAACCACAGGTCTCACTCGCATTCGGATTTTGGATCTTGAATCCGGGGTCGTTCAGTTCTTCGCTGAAATCGATTGTGATGTCGTCGAGAAAAGTCGCGCTCTCGGCATCGACGAAGACGCGGAGTCCGAAGAATTCCATCTCGGTGTCGTCGTCGCCTCGGATCTCGTCAAAGAGCAATTCGTATCGCATCCCGCTGCAGCCACCATTGCGAACGGCGACTCGCAGCGCTCCCTTTGGTTGGGCGCTGGCAGCGAGCAGTTTCTTCGCCTTTTCGGCGGCGGACTCTGTTAGGTCTAGGAGGGCCATGGAGCGGTCCTTTCGTTGAGCGGATTCGATTGTCCGTGGGAAACCTTCGAGACGACGGGCAGGGCGATTCGATCCGGTTGGTCGAGGGAACCGGCGCAGAGTTCCTCGAGGGTGGTTCCCGAGAGTTGCTGTCGGATCTCATCGCCCAGCCGTCGCCAGAGAGATGAGATCGCACAATCCGTCGTCCGCCGGCAGTCGATCCGGTCACCGGGTTCACAATCACAGGTCGTCGTCGGCAAAAATATTTCGTCCAGCGCCTGGGTTGCATCCCAGACAGTGATCTCTTCGGCTGGTCGGGCGAGCAGATACCCGCCCGCCACCCCTCGCTTGCTCAGGACGAGCTTGGCGAGGCGTAACTGCCGCATGAGCTTCGCGGCGTAGACAGCTGAAATGCCTTCGCATTCGGCGATGCGGGTGATCGGCACGGGAGCGCCTATCCTGCCTTCGAGAGCGACTCGCAGCAGGCATCGGAGTCCTGCTTCTTCGCGTGCGAGGAGATGCATTGGATCGATCCTACGATAGAATACCAATTGGTCAAGATTAGGAGCCACCCCCCGCTTTGCCGACGCAGTCCACGACTCCCACATCACTCACGCCGCCCACGTTAGATCGTCCTGAGGCCATCACCGACCGGTTGGGTCGCCCGCTGCGCGATCTTCGGATTTCGGTGACCGACCGATGCAACTTTCGTTGTCGGTATTGCATGCCGGCGGAACTCTTCGGCGAGAAATACGCGTTCCTGCCAAGAGACGAGATCCTCAGCTTCGAGGAGATCGAGCGTCTGGTCGGACTCTTCGTGGGTTTCGGCGTCGAGAAGATTCGTATCACCGGCGGCGAGCCCCTCCTACGACACGACGTGACCAGCCTTATCGAACGGTTGGTGGATGTCGGATCGGCAAGCTCCGCGTCCGATTCGCCATCCGGAGCCGTCCCGCGTCGTCCCCTCGACATTGCCATGACGACGAACGGCAGCCTGCTTCCGCGCTTCGCCAAATCACTCGCGGAGGCTGGCCTTTCCCGAATCACGGTTTCGCTCGACAGTCTCGATCCCGAGACTTTCCATCGCACGAACGGAGAACGCTTCGACGTCGCCCGAGTACTCGAAGGCATCGCCGCAGCCGAGGACGCCGGATTCGACCAGTTGAAGATCAACTGTGTCGTCCAGCACGGCGTGAACGACGATGGATTAATCGAACTGGCGGAGCATTTCCGCGGAACCGGTCATACGCTTCGCTTCATCGAGTTCATGGACGTCGGCACCCGCAATGAATGGCAAATGGACGAAGTCGTCGAAGGCGCTGAGATCATCGAGCGAATTGGTGCAGTCCTGCCCGTCGAGCCCGTTCGGCCTGGTTATGCCGGCGAGGTTGCGAAGCGTTGGCGTTATGCGGACGGCAGCGGAGAAATCGGTGTCATCACCAGCGTGTCCTCACCGTTTTGCGGGGACTGCAGTCGCGCGCGACTCACGACCGAAGGAGCGCTCGTGACGTGTTTGTTCGCCGATGGCGGAACCGATCTTCGCGGCCCGATGCGCGCCGGCGCCGACGACGACGCACTGCGCGAAATCATCGCCTCGACCTGGGCCGGCCGGCAAGATCGCTACAGCGAAGAACGCCAGGGGCTGCTTCAGATCGAAGGGGCAGGGGAGCAAAAGCGCGAGCGCGTCGAGATGTATCAAATCGGGGGGTAGGTCGACTGAGATCCCATCGAGTTGGGGTCGAACTCGCGGTTGTTCATCCGGGCTCGGCCGTGCGTCCAAGTCGCGCCGTAATCTACTCGGCGGAATCTTCTCGCACCGAGGGTGATCTTTCATGGCCCGGGTGCAATCGGGGGATCGTGATGTCGTCGCTCGTCGTAGCCGGACTCTCAGCGGCTCCTGCCGTAGGGCTAATCGTTTGGTGGTTGATCGAGAGCCGCAAACGAATGCGACACAGCGTCGCGCCGGGCTATCACGGTGAACTCGAGTTCCCTCATGATGAGCCCTTTGAGCTCTACCACAACGCTCTTTCACTTTGCTCCATGAAGACGCGAGTCTGTTTGGCGGAACTCGGCATTGCCTACAAGAGCCATCACATCGATTTGATCGAGACGGGTGCTTACGAGAATATTCGACCGAAGCTACTCGACGTGAATCCGGGCGGAACGGTGCCCGTGCTCTTGCATCACGGTCATCCGATTTATGAGTCTCATGAACAGATCCGTTATGCCGCGAAATGCGCGCCGGCGGATGCGCCTTCCCTGGTTCCGGGCGAGCCCGCTCTGCGAGAAGAAATGGAGCAGTGGGTGGATCGTTCGTCTCTGACGACCGACCCACTGAAGAATGCCGAAAAGAGTGCGGGCAACGCTGTGCCTGGACTGACCCTGCCGCTTTTCTGCACGATGATCGAAAAGATCTCGTATTGGCGCATCGCGGAGGGATTGCTTTTTCATTTCGACAAGATGCGACCCATGATGTTCATGCTGCTCAAGTTACGGGGAATCGGGAAGCTCGCTGGGATGGCACCGGTTGCGAAATTGATTGGTCGTAGCCGGCGAGCGCTAGACGTTCATCTCGATGCCCTGGAAGCGCGACTTGAGAAGAGTGGCGGTCCGTGGATTCTGGGGGACTCTTTTACGCTCGCAGATGTCAGCTGGCTCGTCATTTTCGAACGTCTGCGGCAAGCGAATACCGAGGACGTATTTCTCAGTGGCACCCTTCGTCCGCAGACGACCGCCTATTGGGAACGATTGAAGTCGCGACCCTCCTATGTCGAAGCCATTCTGTCTCATTCACATCCACTCATCGAATTTGGGCGCAGCCGGATCGGGAAGGCGAAGGCAGAGAGCCCGGCGCTTCGCGAATGCCTGGAGGGGAGCGCGGCCAATGGGTGATCGCGGCTGCTGGATGGCCTGTTTGACGGAGATCGAGTGAACCTCGAAGACTTGCCCACACCCGCCCTCGTGGTCGATGCAGGCCGCCTCGAATCGAATCTCGCCAAGATGTCGGAGGCATTGCCCGGTGCCCGTCTGCGACCTCATGTGAAGGCGCATAAGTCGACGGAGCTCGCCAAGCGTCAGCGCGCGCATGGCCATTCCCTGTTCTGTGCCGCGACGATTCGCGAGATCGAGGGGATGGCGAAGGCAGGGCTCAACGAAGATCTGTTGCTTGCCAACGAAGTGCTGGATGCCACGCGTCTTGGTGTTGTTGCGTCGAGCGGGGCTCGCGTGACGGTGGCGGTCGATTCTCGGGAGACGATCGAGGCCGCCGGGCGTGCGGGCATCATGGAAGTCTTGATCGACGTCAATGTCGGACTGCCGCGCTGTGGGTGTTTGCCAGAGGAGGCCGCTTCGCTCGCCGAGCATGCAGGCAAGCTTGGTCTTGGTGTGCGTGGTGTAATGGGATACGAGGGGCATGTTGTCGGCCAGGTCGATCCGTCGGCTCGCCAACTCGGATGTGAAAAGAGTATGCAGGCTCTAATGCGCGCACATTCCGAGGTGGGTGGTGATTTGATTTCGGCGGGTGGGACGGGGACCTATCAATGCAATACCTGGGCAACGGAAATTCAAGCGGGTTCCTACGCGTTGATGGATAGCGCTTACGCCGAGCTCGGTTTGCCCTTTGAACAAGCGGTCTTTGTCCTTTCGAGCGTGATCTCGGTGTCTTCCAAATTTGCTGTGTCCGATGCCGGGCTCAAGGCCTTCGGCATGGATCACGGCAATCCGGCGCTTCCCGGTGCGCGGGTACTTTTTTGCTCCGACGAGCATCTGACCTTTGTTCCGGGCCGAGCGGATGAGGACACGGCTCCGTCACCCATCGATTGGGAGAGTCCGGCAAATGCGAAAGTCGGCGACCGAATCAGACTGATTCCCGGACACGTCGATCCAACCCTGGCCTATCACGACCGAATCCATGTCGTCCAAGACGATCTTGTCGTGGATGAGTGGCCGATCGACTTACGGGGCTGGTAGGCGTCTCTGGACGACGGGCCGAGGCGACCGCTTCCTTCGGGCGATCGATCGCGGCAGCTAGAGAGAGCCTGCCTTCACGAGCAACATGATGACGCAGAACATGGCGCCCATGAACGTTCCGGATCGTGCCGTATCGATGTTGGCTAGATAGAAAACCGCGTGGAGAGCCCGGAACACCACGAAGGCGAGGGTCCAAGGGGCCGCGACCTCCGCAGGCAAGCCTGCAAGATGAGTCACTACGACAGCGACCGTGAAGATCCCGGTCGCTTCCCAGGCATTTTGTTGCGCGGCGTAGGCTCGGGCACCAACTCCCTCGAGCTGTGCGGCCTGCAGTCGCGGTTCCTTGTTGTCGGCGGTGCCGAATGCTTTCCGGCGAAAGTAGCCGCCGATCATTGCGAGAGGGACGGGCATGAACATGACGGCGACGAGGCACCAGAGGGGAGTGGTCACGAAGATTCCTTTTTCTGTTGGGTTTTATTCGGTCCGTTCAAGAGTTCGAGAAAGTCTAGCGGCGGAAGCGACTCGCATGGTCCCACATTTCAGATCTCTCGGACGTGCGTGAAATGAGTGAGCCGAGCGCTGCCACGTGCGAGCGAAGCCCAGTCCCCAAAAAGTTCGAAACGCGCCGTCGTCGCCGGGGAGAAGCCGGTCCGTAGCTCAAGCGCTTCGTCTCCCGCCGCCGCCAGGTCGAGGGCGAGGTGACTGATTCCAGGATTGTGGGCAATCAAGAGAACGATCTCGTTCTGGCCGACCATCGGCTCGTCTATCTCAATGAAAGCGAGGTCCGTGAGCGAATCGAACAGTGTTTCGGCGAGCGCATTGTAAAGGCGATCTTCGAAGTCGACGAAGATCTCTCGACCGAGTCCAGCGATGAGTGCCTCGTGGGTCTGGCGACATCGAAGCGCGGCCGAGCAAAGAATCAGCGTCGGGATCATCCCTTCGCGTGCGAGCCAACTTCCAACCCGGCGGGCATCGTCTCTTCCACTGGAGGTTAGCTCGCGATCACGGTCGAGAGCATGCCCGGGGTCGGCGGTCGCGTGTCGCATCAAGATCAAGTGGCGCCCAATCATCGGCGAATTTCTAGCCGATTCAGCGGAACTTGCCGAGTCCCAGCACGATGTTCGGCCGGGTCGGCTACCTTTCTTCGCGTGACCTCGCGAAAATCTGTGATGAATGTGAAGACGGGGACGAGACTTTCGTGAGAGATGCAAAATTTGGAATTGGCGAAGTCGTCGTGCATCGCTTTCGGCCCTTTCGCGGTGTCATCTTTGATGTGGACCCGCTCTTCAATCACACGGAAGAATGGTGGTTGTCGATCCCGCCTGAAATCCGGCCCATCAAAGACCAGCCCTACTACCACGTGTTCGCGGAAACCCATGATTCGACTTATGTCGCATATGTGTCGGAGCAGAACCTCGTCCAGGATGAGACCCATGCCCCGTGTCGACATCCACAGCTTGAGCTCGTCTTCGACCGATTCGAAGATGGCTGTTATGTCCCCAAGGATCGAATTCAGAATTAGCAGGGCAGAACGCGACAGGCGCTCGCGCAGTGGAAGGGTGCTGCAGGTTCCACGCGCTGCCGATCAGGAAGGGGAGCGTTTCTAGAGCGTGCAGGACGGTCGCGGTCGAGGTTTTGGAGCCGGGTAGCGGCGCTGTATTTCTTCAAGCGAGACGTTCGAGAATTCTCCGATCACGGCAATTCATGCGCGCCGACGACTCCGAGCGGCGCCGCATGTTCCCTGGGCACAAGTCCCATCGCTGGATTCGTATTGCGAACTCATTCAGATCTCCCCCGAACCATAGACATCGGACATCAAGCTTCGTGCTAAAGCGCTGTCCGGCCTGGCTATGGCGAATAGGCACGGGCTGGAAGCCAGGTCACCAGGTCTGGCCAGATAAAGATGATGGCCAGCCCCAAAAGCTGCAAGCCCACGAAGGGCAAGATTCCGACGTAGAGCGTACGCACATCGATTTCAGGTGGTGCGACGCCCTTCACATAGAAAAGTGCGAAACCGACAGGTGGGGTCAGGAAAGACGTCTGAAGGCAAACGGCGAAGAGGACGGTGAACCAGACGAGGTCGAAGCCGAGGCCCACGACGATTGGTGCGACGAGCGGAAGCACGATGAAGGTGATTTCGATCCAGTCGAGGAAGAAGCCCAGTAGGAATGTGATGAACAGGATCGAGAGAACGACGCCGGTCGGGCCGAAGGGGAGGCCGAGTAGCCCCCGTGCGATCAGTTCGTCGCCACCGAGTCCACGCAGAACTAGAGCGAAGGCGGAGGCACCAACGAAGATTCCAAAGAGATAGCCCGTGGTCATCGTCGTTTCACGCAGGACGTCGCGCAAGACGTCCAATTGGAGGCGACCTCGCCAAGCCGCCAGACACAGCGCACCGAACGCACCGACCCCCGACGCTTCGGTTGGCGTGGCGATCCCAAAGAAGATACTGCCCAGGACCGCGAGGATGAGGCCCGCGGCGGGAACGATGTCCCGGAAGACCGAGAGTAGAAGCGCAAGATCGACGATTTCGGCGTCTTCTGGGGCCGGCGCAATTTCGGGGCGAAAGGCTGGGTAGAGAATCAGGAAGGCGATGTAGAGGGAGGCGAGTAGCAGTCCCGGAATGATGGCGCCGAGAAAGAGATCCCCGACGGAAATGGCGAGTCGATCAGCCATCAAGACAAGCATGATGCTAGGTGGAATGAGGATGCCGAGGGTTCCGACCGCGCAGACGGTTCCCGCCGCGAATGACGGCGCATAACGTGCTTCGAGCATGGGTGGCAATCCAAGCAGCGCCAGGAGTACGACCGAGGCACCGATGATCCCAGTACTCGCGGCGAGGACCACGCCGATGAGGGCGACCGTGACGGCCAGACCGCCGCGCATCCGACCGAAGAGGCGCGATACATCCCGCATCAGGTCCGAGGCAATCCCAGCGCGATCCAGCAACAGTCCCATGCAGATGAACATCGGGAGCGCGACGAGCACCCAGTTGTCCATTAGGTCCCAGATCCGGTCGGTCACGAGCGAGGCGAAATTCCAGTCGACGCCCGTGAAATGACCGAAATCCTGTTCGACGATTATTGCGATTGCGGTGAAGACGACGGCGACGCCACCGAGGACCCAAGCGACGGGGAAGCCGGTCAGAATGCCGAAGATGAAGGCGGCAAACATGGCCGCGGCCAGCCACTCGCGAACACTCATTCGTCGCGATCCGCGGCTCGATCGCCGAGTTCAATTGGTTCGGAGAAGAGCCGGCCCGCGACTAGAGTGAGCTTCGAGGCGGTAGTGACGAAGAGCAGCGCGAAGGTGAAGGGCAGCATCGACTTGAGTATCCAGCGGAAGGGGAGCCCACCCGCCGATGCGGACCGTTCATCGACCGCGAAGCTATCGGCGACGAAGGGCAGCGCGCTCCAGAATACGAGGGTTAGGAAGGGAATCTGCAGCAGCAGAATCCCATAGAAGTCCACCCAGTTATTGGTTCGTGCACTCATCTTTTCGCGGAAGACGTCGACGCGAACGTGTCGGTCGCGAGAAGTACACGCGACGATGCCCATTAGGAATCCGGCTGCGTAGAGATGCCACTGCAGTTCTTCGAATTCGATGCGCCCGATGCCGAATACATAACGAAGGACCACCGCTACGACGATGACCGCAATCAAGGCCAGCCAGAGCCAGGAAAAAGCATCGGCGATTCGGAGCAGGATTCCCTCCCAGCCCGACCGATGATCCTTCGCGGATTTAGCCATCGCCGGGGCTCATGGCGGAGGAATTGTTCGGAGAAGTATCTGGATTGCGCTCCTCGATTTCGGCCGGATACGCAAGGTTTCGCCAGCGCGCATACTCGATTCGGAAGTTGCGCTGATGCAGAAGGACGCGTGCAAAATCAGCATCCTTCGCGGCCTCTTCTTCGAGGACTTCTGCCGTGGCCTTCTCGAGTGACGCGAGAAGGGCGGGCGAGAGCGTTCGCGTCTGCACGCCGGCGGCCTGGAGCTGTGCGATGACGGGGCCTTGGCTGCCTTCGGCATTGGAAAGGTTGCGATGTACGCCGTTGCCGCAACCCAACTCGATCATCGCTTGTGCGGCTTTCGAGAGCGCGTTCCATGTTTCAAGGTTCACGACCAGATGAAAGGCCGTGTGGGGCTGATGCCAGCCGGGAAAATAGTTGTAACGCGCAACGCGATTGAACCCAAGGCGCGCATCGACCTCCGGAAGTGAGAACTCCGTCGCATCGATCGCACCCTTTTCGAGCGCCTGAAAGATCTCACCACCGGGAAGCATTGTCACCGAGGCGCCGAGCTTCTGCAGCACGCGTCCCCCGAGTCCGGCGAAGCGAATCTTCAACCCCTCAAGATCGGCGGCGGTTTCGATCTCATTGCGAAACCAGCCCGCGGTCTCCGGGCTGATGATCCCGCACAGGATGGGTTCGATTCCGAGCGGGCGATAGATCTCTCGTGCGACGTCCAAGCCGCCACCGCGGACCCACCAGGCCGAGTATTCCCAGGGTGTCATGCCGAAGGGAACGGCGCCGAATAACACCGAGGCGGATAGTCGGCCCTGGTCGTATCCGAGCCAGGTATAACCGGCATCGATCTTTCCCGAACGGACTGCGTCGACGATGGCGAAGGCGGGGACGACCTCGCCCGGATCGTCGATCGTCCAATCGATTCGGCCCTGGCTGGCAATACGCAGGCGGTCGGCGACCTCGACCGGGTTTTCGCCGAGCGTGGGAAGATGCGTGCCAAAGGCGCTCGTGACTCGCCAGCGAATGACTTCGAGGGAGGCAGCCGTTGTGGATGTCGTTGTCAGAGGATTGCCGGCCGCCGCGAGAGTCCGCGCGTCATTCGAACGATCGCGAAGGGAACCGGCCGCCAGGACGCCGACCGCGAACGCGATCAGGGCGGCGAGGGCGGCTTCGCGTTTCGACATTCCGAAAGCCTACCCCTTCACGCGCTCAGGAAAAATCGTTTGAACGAACGAGGGCCAGTGCGGCTTTGGCAAGGGTCGTCACCTGGGTCTGATACTGGGTGATGTCGACCTGATCCCCCATCACACCCTGTTTGTATCGCGAGAGAACGCCTTCGACGATGGCGGCGAGGCGCCAATATTGAAACGCACGGTAGTAGTCGACGCCCTTCGTGCTGAACCCCGTGAGTTCTTCGTAGCGTTCCAGGATGGCTTCGCGACTTGGGAATCCACCGCAAGATGTGGAAGAAAGCCCGGTGCCGCTTGCGGTTGGTCGGTCGTCGCCGGGACCATTCCAGTCATTCATCAGGTAACCGACGTCGGCGAGGGGGTCGCCTAGGGTGCAGAGTTCCCAGTCGAGGACCGCTTCGATACGTCCCTTTGCTCCGGTGGAGAGGAAGTTGCCGAGTCTGAAATCGCCGTGCACGATCACGGATCCCAATTGTTCGGGCATTTTCGATTCGAGTACCGCGTGAGCCTCTTCCATTTCGGGTAGGTCGCGCGTCTTCGATTTTTCCCACTGCGTGCTCCAGCGTTTGAGCTGGCGGGCGAGATAGGCCTCGCGGCGCCCGAGATCGCCGAGTCCGACGTCATCGGGTTCGATGCGATGCAGGTTGGCGAGAATTTCGATCGCATTCATGCCGAGCGCATGACGATTCTCTTCTGGGACGAGTTCCGCCGTCATCTCGGGACCGACCAGCACATCTCCCTCGACGTAGTCCATGACATAGAAGGGGGCATCATTGACGGCTTCGTCCTGACATAACGCAAGTGTCCGCGGAACTGGAACGTCACTATCCGTGAGTGCAGACAGAATGCGATATTCGCGACTCATGTCGTGAGCGGTCGCCAGAACTGCGCCGAGCGGCGGACGACGAAGAACCCGCTTCTTGCCCTGCGCGTCTTCGACGAGAAACGTGAGGTTGGAGCGACCGCCCGTGATCAGGCTGAACTGCAGAGGTGGAACGGCGCCTTCGACGTGTTCCGCAAAGTAGGCTTCGAGCCGATCGAGTTGGATGCCCTTCATGATGCGCCAGTGTAGCGAGCCTCTGGCGGGGTTGTAGTGAGTTCGTCGCGACATCGGACCGTCGATCGTCGGCTGGTGGGGAATCGAACGTTATTTCTCGACCACTGAGAGCTCCCCGACGAGCTCGATCGCAGCGGGCTCCGAGTCGGCGTCTCCAGCGCGCTGCGATACCAGGCGCCCAACGATGGAGGTTGATTGGATAGCCGCGGTCTCCAAGGCATCGAGTAGCGGACGTGTTTTTTTCGGGGGAACTGCCAAGAGGAGTCCTCCGGAAGTCTGGGGGTCGAAAGGCCAGGCCTCGTCGGCTTCTCCGGCGTTCACAACATGACGAAGAAATGCCTGACGGTTCATAGGGTGCGCGGTACTGCGAAGTCCTGATTCCCAAAGCCTCCTCGCCCCAGGCAGGAACGGCATTGCGGCGCGATCAATCCGGGCAACGAGATTCGTTCGATCGAGCAGCGTCATCAAATGTCCGGCAAAGCCAAAGCCGGTCACATCGGTGGAGGCATGGGCTTCGAATTTGAGAGCTAGGCGGCCAGGCCTTTCGTTGGATGTCTGCATCTCCTCATGGCAGGCGGACACCCAAGTGCCCGCGGCGTGTCCCATCGAATCCGCGGCCAATACGACGCCTGTCCCGATTCTTCCTACAAAGATAAGGTCGTCACCGGACTGGGCACCCGATTGGCGCAACAGCGATTCGGCTTCGGGGCCGTGGCCTGTGACCGAGAGCCCGACAGTCAGTTCGTCGCCGATCGTTGTATGTCCGCCGAGCAGGGAAACGCCGTGATCGTCGAGTGCGCTGCGAAGTCCCGAGAGTGCCTGAAAGAGCAGTTCCTCGGATTCTGCGGGTTCGGCCTCAGGCAACCCCATGACGGCCTGCGCATAACGAGGGCATCCGCCTTTCGCGAAGAGGTCGCTGAGAGCGTTCATCGCCGCAATTCGGCCGACCAACCATGGGTCGTCACAGAAGGATCGGATCACGTCGATGTTATGCAAAGTGGTTTGACCAGAGCCATCTCGCGTCGCGGCAACATCGTCTCTGGAGTCGAGGCCGAGCAGGACAGTCTCGTCGGGACGGGCGTTAGGGAGGCGGCCGAGCGCGGTGGTCAGCGGCTCTGCGCCCAACTTGGCGGCGCAGCCCCCGCACGCCATTTCTTCCGCGTCCGGGTCGTCGCCGTCCGCTGAGGCCATGGCACCGAGATCAGCGAGGGCGGCTCTGATATTTCCGTGTTCGTCCAGGACCTGGAATTTGGACGTGAAACTCTTGTCGATCCAGTCCTTCAAACGGAAGAGTGACGAGCCGGCGAAGGCCATGCCCCATTTGGAGGCGAGTGCGCGGCCTTGGCCGAGATAGAGCAGGGATAGGAAGTCGCGCTGAGGCCGATAGGCCGTGAGTTTTCGGCCCTCGAGGCGGGCGCGCAGATTGCGTTCGAGGGTCGGTCCCTGGCGAACCGCGTACACGCCGGCGCGGGGAACCCAGCGGTGATTCTCGAGACGTGCGCAGTCGCCGCAGGCGAAGACATCATCGAAGTCGATGGTTTGCAGGGTGTCGCGGATTTCGATGAATCCGGCCGCATCTCGTTTGAGATCCGGGGAATGTTCATCGAGGGTGAAGTCGTGAGGGGCGGCCCCAGTGGCCCACACCACGAGGTCTGCGGGATGATGGATTTCCGTTCGATCCGCCGCATCGGAATCCGCCGGGCCAGTCACGATTCCAGAAGAGTCGGCGCGAAGCACACGTTTTTCGAAAATACATTCGATCTCTCGCTGTTTGATTTCCCGGGCGATGGTGCGCCGAGTTCGTCGGCTCGTGCCACTCAGCAATTCACGGTCTGCGGTCAAGATGGCCATGGAAGGTGCCAGGCCCGATCGCCGAAGCCGCGCGTCGATGGTGAAGGCGAGTTCGGTGCCCGCGGCTCCACCACCGACGACGAGGATCCGGACCGCAGGGTCAAGCCCTTTGAATTTTTCTAGACGGGCATCGATCGATCTGACGAATTGGCCGATCGGTCGCGTGGCCAACGTATGTTTCACGATGCCCGGCAGCTCGAGACCGCGCACTGTCGATCCGATGTCGATGCTTGCGAGGTCGTACCGAATGGATGGGCGACCTTGGAGGGCGATTTCTTTTCGAATCGGGTCGATCGACAGTGCGGCCGAAAGAATCACGCCCGCTTTGGCGCGCCGGGCGAGGGGAACGACGTCGATCTCGAGTTCATGCAGGTCGTAATCGCCTGCGACGAAACCGGGGACCATTCCGGAGTAGGCGGCCACCGGACGGTCCAGAACGATGATCAGCCGAATGTCGGCAGGGGGATCCATCGCCCAGCGCCGCAGGATCTGAACATGCGTATGTCCACCGCCGACGAGGACGACATTTCGAATGCTGCTTGTCACTCGATCTTGTGGCGCTCGACGAGTTGGTCGAGGTCGCGAACCGCACCCCGCGCTGCACTCGTTGCCATCATTCCATAGGCGCGAAGAGCGAGAGAGACCTCGCGTTTTCGGTTGGGGACCCAGGCGGCGGATCCGCGCTCTTCCATTTCGGTGCGGCGTCGTGCGAGCACATCGTCGTCGACGCAGAGTTCGATGCTTCGTTTCGGAATATTGATGAGGATCCGATCCCCGTCTTCGACCAGGCCGATCAGTCCACCTTCAGCGGCTTCCGGTGAGACATGGCCGATCGAGAGACCGGACGTGCCGCCACTAAAGCGTCCGTCCGTGATCAGCGCGCAGGTCGCGCCGAGCTTCTTCGCCTTGATGTAGGAGGTCGGGTAGAGCATCTCCTGCATGCCAGGCCCCCCCTTGGGCCCCTCGTAACTGATCAGGACGATGTCGCCTTCTTTGATGTCGCCGCGAAGGATTGCATCGCAAGCGTCGTCTTGGGAATGGAAGACCCGCGCAGGCCCTTCGAAACTCCAGATCGAGGGATCAACGCCCGCGGTTTTCACGACGCAGCCATCCTCGGCGAGGTTGCCGTAGAGAATCGCCAGTCCGCCTTCCGCGGTATACGCATGTTCGACCGAGCGAATGCAGCCGTTTTCGGCATCGTCGTCCGTGGCGTCGAAATATTTGTCCTGGGAGAACGCGATGGTGGTGCGTACGCCTCCCGGCGCGGCCAGGGCCATGTACTTGGCTTCTGGGCTCGCGGTATCCCGGCGAATATCGTTGGCGTCGATGGCATCGCCCAGGGTCTTTGAATGAATCGTATAAACGTCGCGATGAATCAGTCCGCCGCGATCGAGTTCACCGAGAATCGTATGGATGCCGCCGGCGGCGTGGACATCCTCGACATGGAATCGGTCGCTGGCCGGTGCGACCTTGCAGATATTAGGCACCTTTCGCGAGAGCCGATCCATGTCTCGCATGCTGAAGTCGACGCCAGCTTCGTGGGCGATGGCGAGGATATGGAGCACGGTATTCGTGGAGCCGCCCATGGCGATGTCCATGGTCATCGCATTCTCGAAGGTTTCAAAGGTGGCGATGCTTCGCGGGAGAACCGTCATGTCTCCTTCGAGATAATGTCGGTTGGCGATGTCGACGATCATGGCGCCCGCTTGTTCGAAGAGTTCCCAGCGCTTCGCGTGCGTCGCCAGCAGAGTTCCGTTTCCGGGCAGCGCCAATCCCAGGACTTCGTTCAAGCAGTTCATGCTATTGGCGGTGAACATGCCCGAGCACGAGCCGCAGGTCGGGCAGGCGGAGCGTTCCATTTCGAGAAGTTCATCGTCGCTGACGGAGTCATCACCGGCAGCGATCATCGGATCGATGAGGTCGAGCTTTCGCCCGGCGCGGTCATGAGTCCCCTCGGATTTTCCCGCTTCCATGGGGCCACCGGAAACGAAGATCGTGGGAATGTTCAGCCGCATCGCCGCCATCTGCATGCCGGGTGTGATCTTGTCGCAATTCGAAATGCAGACGAGCGCGTCGGCGACATGGGCCTGCACCATATACTCGACACTGTCCGCGATGAGATCTCGCGAGGGCAGTGAATAGAGCATGCCGGCGTGGCCCATCGCGATGCCGTCGTCGACGGCGATTGTGTTGAACTCGACACCCCAACCGCCGGCTGCGTCGATGACTTGTTTCACCCGCTGTCCGATGTCATGAAGATGGACATGACCGGGGACGAACTGCGTGAAGCTATTGGCGATGGCGATGATCGGTTTTGCGAAATCGGCGTCAGTCATTCCCGTGGCACGCCAGAGTGCCCGAGCGCCTGCCATATTTCTTCCGGAGGTCGACGTGCGGCTGCGATATCCCTTCATGGACGAGAGGATAGGGGTACAAGAATGAATTCGCACGAAGCCCTGTATCGGGCGGCTTGCTGTCTCCGGCATTCGGGAATCGGCAACTCAGATCGCCTATGTTCGATCCATGAACGAGAATCTACTTCGCGATTACGAGAAGACGACCTTTGCGCACGAGGGGCTTACGCGCCCGCTCTATAAACGGGGATCCGGTCCCGGCATCCTGGTCATGCACGAGATTCCGGGGATCTATCCGCCCGTCATCGAGTTCGCGGACAGACTGGTCGCAGCGGGTTATCGCGTCTACATGCCAGAACTCGTCGGGCAGGCGGGCCGCGAATTTTCGAATGGTTATCTGATCCAGTCGATGGCGAGAGCCTGCATCGCCAAGGAATTTCATGTCCTCGCATCGCGGGGATCGAGTCCGATCACGACCTGGCTTCGGGCCTTGGCGCGCAACGCCCATGCGGAGTGCGGGGGGCCCGGGATCGGCTGTATTGGAATGTGTCTGACCGGAAATTTCGGGCTGGCTCTGATGGTCGACGAGTTCGTGATGGCGCCGGTCTTGTCCCAGCCGTCCTTGCCTTTTCCATTGGGTGCCGAGCGCAAGCGAGCTTTGCATGTCTCCGACGAAGACCTGGAAGTGATTCGCGAGCGCACGCGAGACGGCGGATGCCCGGTTCTCGGGCTTCGGTTTACCGGGGATCCGTTATGTCCGCCCGAGAGATTCGAGCGGCTGCGTGCTGAACTCGGCGACGCATTTGAAGGGATCGAAATCGACTCCTCGAAGGGCAATGCGGCAGGCATCGGGCCGATGGCGCATAGCGTTGTCACGAAAGACCTCGTCGACGAAGAAGGACATCCGACGCGTGCCGCCCTCGACCGTGTGATGTCATTTTTCGAGGAGCGATTGAAGCAGGCCTAATGGCATTCTGTTGCTGAAATAGCCCGGTTATTCTTCGATTTCGCCCTGTGGCGGAAGTGTTCCGAAGCGTCCGTGATTGGCCGACGCGATGATGAAGTCGCGATTCAGGTCCGAGATGAACCGGACTGGAATTTCTTTCGGACACGCGGCCATGCATTCATAATGGTTCGTGCACGCGCCGAAGCCTTCGCGGTCGAGCGCTTCGACGAGACTGACCGCTCGCCGAGTTCGCTCTGCCTGGCCTTGGGGAACGGAGGCGAGATGTGCTGCTTTGGCCGCGATGAAGAGCATGGCGGAAGCGTTCGGGCAGGCGGCGACACAGGCACCACAGCCGATGCATTCTGCCGCTTGAAATGCGGTGTCCGCGTCATCCTTGGCAATTGGAATTACATTCGCGTCGGGGGCTGACCCGGTGTTGACCGAGATGTAGCCGCCCGCCTGGATAATCCGGTCGAAGGCGCGACGGTCGACGACGAGATCGCGGATGATCGGGAAGGCTTTCGCGCGCCAGGGCTCGATGGTGATCGTTTCGCCGTCTTTGAAATGACGCATGTGGAGCTGACAGGCTGTAGTTGCGCGCTGGGGCCCATGTGGGATGCCGTTGATGACGAGGGAACACATGCCGCAGATTCCTTCGCGGCAGTCGTGATCGAAGGCGACGGGTTCGCCACCTGTCGTGACGAGGTTTTCATTCAGGACGTCGAGCATCTCGAGGAACGACATGTCCGGACTGATGTCGTCAACTTCGTAGGTCACCATGCCCCCGGGTGCCTTCTTTCGGGGTTGGCGCCAGATAACGAGCTTGAATTTCACTTGTAGCTCCTTGTGGCAAGCTCGACGTTTTCGAAATGGAGTGGTTCGCGATGCTCTGTCGGAGCGGCTCCGACACCTTGGAACGCCCATGCACTGACGTGCGTAAAGGCTTCGTCATCGCGCGTGGCTTCGCCGTCAGAAGACTGATGTTCTTCCCGGAAATGGGCGCCGCAGGATTCGTTCCGCGCGAGCGCGTCGTAGCAGAGGAGTTCGCCGAACTCGAGAAAGTCGGCTACGCGACCTGCTTTTTCGAGGGAGACATTGAACTCTTCGTTCTCGCCGCTCACTCGCACATCTTGCCAGAATTCCGCGCGTAGATTTCCGATCTTCTCGATCGCAGAACGCAGACCGGCTTCATTCCGGCTCATTCCGCAATCTTCCCACATGATTGCGCCGAGCTGGCGATGGAAGGAATCGACGGAGCGGCTTCCGTTGACCGCAAGCAGCCGGGCAATGCCTTCTCGAATATTCTGTTCGGCCTCTTCGAACGCTGGGTCGTCGATGGTCACCGGCGGTAGCTCTGCCGTCGCCAGATAGTGGCCAATGGTCGCCGGGAGGATGAAGTAGCCGTCCGCCAAACCCTGCATGAGGGCGCTCGCGCCAAGCCGATTCGCGCCGTGGTCCGAAAAGTTGGCCTCGCCGATCACATGCAGGCCAGGCAGGTTGCTCATCAGGTTGTAGTCGACCCAGAGCCCGCCCATCGTGTAATGCGAGGCTGGATAGATGCGCATCGGCGCTTCATAGGGATTCTCGCCGGTGATCTTTCGATACATGTCGAAGAGGTTTCCGTAGCGCTGACGGATCGTTTCTTCGCCATGGCGTTCGATCGCGTCGGCAAAATCGAGGTAAACGCCGCGTCCGAGCGCGCCCACGCCGCGTCCCTCGTCGCAGGCCTCTTTGGCTGCTCGAGAGGAAATGTCGCGGGGGGAGAGATTGCCGAAGGATGGATATTTTCGTTCGAGATAGTAGTCGCGCTCGCCTTCTGGAATGTCGGCGGGAGCGCGGGTTTCACCGGCTGCGTTCGGGACCCAGATCCGGCCGTCGTTGCGCAGGGATTCCGACATCAGCGTAAGTTTCGACTGGTGATCGCCTGAGGCTGGGATGCAGGTCGGATGGATCTGCGTGTAACAGGGATTCGCGAAGAGCGCGCCCTTTTTATAGGCACGGTACGAGGCGGTGACATTGCACCCGATGGCGTTGGTCGAAAGGTAGAAGACATTGCCGTAGCCACCGGTTGCGAGCACGACCGCGTCTGCGGCCCAGCGCGTGATACGGCCAGAAACTAGATGTCGGGTGACGATGCCTCGCGCCTGTCCGCCGACAAGCACGATGTCGAGCAATTCAGTTCGCGTATGCATGTGAACGCGGCCGGCCTGAATCTGGCGCGAGAGCGCTCCGTACGCTCCGAGCAGGAGCTGTTGGCCGGTCTGGCCGCGGGCGTAGAAGGTTCGAGAGACTTGCGCGCCGCCGAAGGATCGATTGTCGAGGAGCCCGCCGTATTCGCGCGCAAAGGGAACTCCTTGTGCGACGCATTGGTCGATGATGTTATTGCTGACCTCGGCGAGGCGATGGACATTGGCTTCGCGAGCTCGAAAATCACCGCCCTTGATCGTGTCGTAGAAGAGGCGGAAGACGCTGTCGCTGTCGTTCTGATAGTTCTTGGCGGCATTGATGCCGCCCTGCGCCGCGATGCTATGCGCGCGGCGCGGACTGTCCTGAAAACAGAAGCAATCGACCTCGTAGCCGAGCTCCGCCAGCGATGCGGCGGCAGATCCGCCCGCCAGTCCGGAGCCCACAACGATGATTCTGAACTTGCGTCGGTTGGCCGGGCTGATCAGCTTCATCTCGAAGCGATGCCGCGTCCATTTCTCGGCGAGTGGACCGTCCGGAATTTTTGCGTCGGGTACACCCTGCATGTCCTGCGAATTGTGCGAATCGTGCGAATCGTGCGAATCGTGCATTGTCGTTCCCATCGTTCTAGAGCGAGATCAGGCCGAGCCAAATGGCGAGAGGGATGGACGCGTTTCCGATGACGATCAGACTGGCTGCGACGATGCAGCCCAGCCTGATGAGACCTGTGTAGGTTTCGTGAAAGAGGCCAAATGTCTGGAACAGGCTGCCGAGGCCATGGGCGAGGTGGAGTCCGAGTACGACCATCGCGACCAGATAGCTGAGAGCAACGATCGGGACCTGGAAGCTCAGCACGACCATCTTGTAGACATCGTGTCGCCCATTTGCGGTGAGAAACAGGGAATGCTCGGGCTGAATGACGCCGAGGGTAAAATGCAGGATGTGGTAGACGAGGAAGCAGAGGACTAGGAGGCCGGTCAGGACGACGTACCGCGAGACGATCGTTGCCTCTTGGTTCACTCTTACATGGTAATAGCCGATCGGTCGTGACTTCCGATTCGACCAGGCAAGCGAGATGGCTAGAGCGATATGGATCAGGAAGAGGCTGATCAGACCGGCTCGCGCAGCCCAGAGAAGAGGGTGGCCCTTGAGCCAGGCCGCGTAGCCATTCATGGCCTCGGGGCCTTGAAAGATCGTTAGGTTCCCGAGCATGTGAACGACCAGGAAACCAACCAGCGCGAGACCACTCACGGCCAGGACGAGTTTTTGGCCGATCGAGGTGCTCAGTAATCCAACCAGCCGATTCACAGAATTCCTCCGGAGGTTCACCAAGCCAGACTCGCTCACGAGCGCGTTGGTCTCTTCTGTGTAGCACTGTCAAACGTAAGGAGGATAGCCGCAGTTCGGGCTTGCACGCTTGAATTCCCGGCGATTCAAATGTCTTATATCGGGATAAATGGCTAGGCGAATCCCCTCATAGTCATCGGTTAGTCGCCGATTCGTCACGTGCAGCCACGAACCCCGGAAGCCGACTAACTCGGGTTCAGCGGGACGAACTCATCGTAGATCGCACGAACGGTTCGCTCGAAATCTGCGTTTTCGACTCCGACGATGATATTGAGTTCGCTCGAGCCCTGGTCGATCATTCGGATGTTGATCCCGGCTTTTGCCAACGCCCCGAAGAGTTGCGCCGCCGTTCCTGGAGCGTGACTCATGCCGCGTCCCACGGTGGCGATGAGGGCGATTCCCGAATGGATTTCGATCGAGTCGGGTTCGCATTCAGTTTGGATTTCCTGCAGCAGAGCGTCGATGCGATCTGCAAGGACATCGCTCTTGAGGACGATGGAAAGGGTGTCGATTCCGCTCGGAATATGCTCCCAGCTGATGTCGTGCCGCTCGAGCACGCCGAGCACACGGCGGCCGAATCCGATCTCCGAATTCATCAGGGTCTTTTCGAGCGCAATGATCGTGAAATCCTTGCGCCCTGCGATGCCGGTGATGCGTCCTGTTGGACTCAGGTTCGCTTCGCCGCGTCGGATCTCCGTCCCGACCGCCTCGGGATCGTTTGTGTTCCGGACATGAACGGGGATGCCGCTGCGCCGCACCGGGAAGATGGCTTCGTCGTGGAGAACCGTTGCGCCCATGTATGCGAGCTCGCGCAACTCGCGATAGGTCAATTGTTCGATCGTTCGCGGCGCATTAACAATTCGCGGATCCGCCATCAACAAGCCAGACACATCCGTCCAGTTCTCATAGATTTCGGCCGCGACACCGCGCGCGATGATCGCACCGGTGATGTCGCTTCCGCCGCGGGAGAAAGTGATGACTTCACCGTCCGGACCCGCTCCGTAAAAGCCGGGAATCACTCCACAGGTCTCATCGGCGAGCCGCTCGGAGATGCAATCCTGGGTTTCTTCGGTCAGTAGGCGGTCATTCGAATCGAACCGAATCAGCTCGGTTGGATCGATGAGTGGTCGATCGAGTAGCCGGGCCAGGAGAAGTCCCGAAAGGAACTCGCCGCGACTCGCTGCATAATCGGTTCTTGCCTTGTTCTGGATTCGATCATGGATGTCGGCCAAGGCCTCGTCGAGGTCCGAATGGAGTTTCGAGTCGAGGCCGAGATCGGCCGCGATCTTGCGAAATCGTTCCGAGATCAGGTCGAAGTCCGGGCCAATCGATTCGCCGCGCAGAGCGGCCTTGTGACAGCGATAGAGCAGGTCTGTGACCTTCACGTCGTCCCCGGTCCGGCGCCCGGGCGCCGAGGGCACGATGAAGCGTCGGTCCTCCCGGTCCAGGACGATCGCGCGGACCTTTCGGAGCTGGCCAGCGTCCGCGACGCTGCTCCCACCAAATTTACAGACTCGGATACCCATACTCACTCTCAATGCGAAAATCGGCGGCGAATTGTAGTCGGCCGGTCGAGCGCCGGAAACCGTCGATCTGGAGGGAATGGACGGGCAATCGGCAGATGGGCTTCGATAGACTCGATCGGGCATGGTTTCTTCGAAGTCGACGGATTCTCGTGGGATGCGTCTCGATGCCTATCTGGCCCGAGCGGGGCTCGCTTCGAGGCGAGAGTCCCGAATGCTGATTCGACGTGGCGCCGTCTGGGTGGATGGCGAGATCTGTCGGGACGCCGCGCGCCGAATTCACGGCGAAGAAGTCGTGGTCGGCGACGAGCCCGTCGAATCGCCCGCAGAGGTCCGGGATTTCATCCTGAACAAGCCGGTTGGCGTCTCCTGCAGCAACGATCAAAGAGAAGCCCCACTCGTCTTCGATCTGCTTGCCTCTTCCCTTCGAAACCGTTCTCTGCTGATTGCGGGGCGGCTCGACCGGGCGACATCGGGGCTCCTGGTACTGACCACCGATGGGGATCTGGTTCATCGTTTGACCCATCCCGCGCGAAAACTGCCGAAACGTTATCGAATCGAATACGACGGCGAACTCGCTGAAAACAGTGTGGAATGCTGTCGGGAGGGTCTTTTACTCGTGGGAGAGGACCGGCCGACTCGCCCGGCCGACCTCGAACTGGACGCGAAGGGCTGCGCGACGCTGGTGCTTCGAGAAGGGCGAACCCATCAGGTTCGACGCATGATCCGATTATTAGGCGGTGAGGTTCTTGCGCTTCATCGCGATCGGGTCGGGGCCTTGGATTTGCCCCAGGATCTCGCACCCGGCGAGCTTCGCCCCCTGGACCGAGAGGAGCGTGCGCTTCTCTTGAGCGACAATAGTTTGTAGCCGCCAGCGGACTGCAGGGTTTCGAGTTCGCCAATCTCTGCGAGTGGTGCTTCGTAGGGCAGGTTCCGGTTGGCGACGATCAAGGCCCGGCGGCCGGGTCGGAGCCAATCTCGCAGGGAGGCAAAGAGAGCGAGCGCTGGACCGAAATCGACAGCCATGCCGCGCTGATGGAAAGGTGGATTGACCAGCGCGAGGTCGAACCGGGTGTCCAGCGCGGGTTCTCGGGCATCCCACCAGTTGACTGTACAGCGCGGCGACAAACCGAGGCGATCGATATTGGATTGAGTGCAAGTGACTGCGCGATGATCCCCGTCGACGAATCGGATCTCGGCGTCGGGCCAGATCGTGGCGGCGGCGATGCCCAGGATTCCAGTCCCGCAGCCGAGGTCGACGACTCTCTTTGGCGGCTTGTGTCCGGCATAACGTGCCAGTGCCTGGATCAGGGCCTGGCTACCTGCATCCAATCGTTTTGCGCTGAAGACGCCGGGACGCGTTTCGATGCTGAGGTCGAAATGCTCGCCATGGATCGATTCGATGCTCGTCTCGAAGGGCGGTGTGTCTTCGGCTGTGGGACCCGTGCCCGACTGTTTCTTGAAGCGAACGACCCGCGCCTTCGCTCGGTTGGCGACAACGATGGGCTTTTGATCGAGCTGCTCGGCCAGACGTTTGACCGCCGAGACGACGCCGAGGGAATTGGTTCCCGTAAAGAGAAGCTGGCCCCCGGGTTGGAGGATCCGCCAGCCGTGCACAAGATCGAGAAAGGTCGCGGCACGACTCTTCTGCAGGTGGACCAGTACCTGCTCGAAGCTTTCGTCCTCGACTTCGCTTCCTGCGGCGACGACTTTCAGTTCCGACGCCTCGGCACTCAGATATCGATCTCTCCAGGGCTGAACAACGATTCCGCCCTGCGCGATCACCGCGAGATCGGATTGAAACTCGCAAATTTCACCGTCGCGCAGAACGCCGGGATCCAGGGCGAGGGCTTCGGGTCGTCGGTCTCGTTGAGTGGTCACTGACGCAACATAGTCGAGTCACGCCGAAGCGCGTAGGCCGCATCTTGTCGCGGCAAACATTTTCACGATCGGGAATAATTCGGGCTAGAGTAAGCGACCGCCCTTGATTACCTCTTACCGTCCGTCCCGCGAGGTCAATCCATGCGTTTTAGCTATGCCGAAGCAATGTGCGAGCCCGATCACTACGTGCCTTTGGCTCTGGCTGCGGAGAGGAGCGGGTTCACTTCCTTTACGATTCCGGACAGCATCTGTTATCCGGAAGTCTCGGATAGCGAATATCCCTACACGCCGGATGGCAATCGTGAGTTTCTCGATGGGCGCCCCTTCATCGACCCCTTCGTTCTGGCCGCCACCCTTGGCGCTGTGACCGAGACCCTTCGCCTGACGACCTTCGTCGTGAAGCTTCCAATCCGACAGCCTGTACTGGTCGCGAAACAGGTCATGTCCTTGGCCGTCATGACGAAGAATCGCATTGGCTTCGGGGTTGGGATCTCACCCTGGCCCGAAGACTTCAGCATCTGCGAGCAGTCCTGGGCGGGGCGCGGCAAGCGTATGGACGAAATGATCGAGATCCTCCGCGGGCTCGAAACGGGTGAGTTCTTTGGATTCAGCGGGGAGCATTTTAGTCTCGAGCGGATCAAGATTTCCCCCGCGCCGAGTCAGCGTATCCCGATCTTGATCGGTGGCCATGCCGAACCCGCGCTTCGTCGGGCAGCGCGAGTCGGTGATGGGTGGATGCATGCCGGGGGTGACGGCGAAGAGCTGGCGCGAATGATCGAGCGCTTGCAGGCCTACCGAAAAGAATATGGGCGAGAGCAGCTTCCCTTCGAAATTCATGTGATCTCGATGGATGGATTTAGCGTGGATGGCGTTCGGCGGCTGGAAGATCAAGGCGTGACGGATGTCATCGTCGGTTTTCGCAATTCATACAAACCCGACACGCTGAAAGTCGAACAGAAGACTGCGGCCATCGAGGCCTTCGCCAATAACGTCATCGAACGGGTGTGAGTGCGGGGAGCCTCTGTGCAGACGTTATTCGGAGTCTGCGAGATGGGAGTAGGGCGGGCGCTTCTCGACGTAAGCCATCCACATCGCATCGAGCATCGTCCAGAGTATGTCGAGCTTGAAGCGTAGGATGTCGACGACGCGTTCCTGTTCTTCCCGGGTTGTGAAATGATCGAGAGTGAGCGCCAGACCATGCTCGACATCGCGTCGGGCCTCCCCGAGTCTTCGGCGAAAATAGTCGTAGCCGCCTTCGTCGATCCAGGGATAGAGCGAGGGCCAGTTCTCTAGCCGTTTTTCATGGATTTTCGGCGCGAAGAGTTCTGTCAGGGAGGAGGCGGCTGCCTCTTGCCAGGGCTCGGTTTGCGCAAAACGCACATACGCGTCGACGGCAAATCGAACGCCGGGCAAGACATGTCGAAGGTCGGCGACTTCCTCGCGCTGCAGCCCGACGGATTCGGCGAGTCGTAGCCAGGCCTCGATTCCACCACTATCGCCCGGGGCGCCGTCATCGCCGGGAGCACCATCATGGTCAAGGATCCGCTGAATCCATTGGCGGCGAATCTCCCGGTCGGGACAATTGGCGAGAATCGCTGCGTCTTTTCGCGGAATCTGGATCTGGTAGTAGTAGCGATTCGCGACCCAGCCCCGGACCGCCTCTCGGTCCAGACCACCGTCGTTCATCTTGAGATGAAAGGGATGGTGAATGTGGTAGTAGCGTTCCATACCGCGCAGTCGGGCTTCGAAATCGTCTCGGTTCTGACCGGTCGAAGAGGTCATTAGAGTTCGATCTCCATCGCGACTTCGATGCCTAACGTCACGAGCCGCGCATGCTCGGGGGAGGATTCATCGAGGATCGGATTGGTATTGTTGATGTGGATCAAGATCTTTCGACCGCGTAGCCGAGCTAGCTGGTCGAGCATGCCATTCGATCCGCTTTGAGCGAGATGGCCCATCTCACGGCCGGTCTTCGAGGCTGCACCTTGTTCCATCAGTTCGGTGTCGTTCCAGAGCGTTCCGTCGATCATCAGACAATCCGCGCGTTCTGCTTCTTCAATCAGGGGCTCAGTCCATTCGCCCAGTCCGGGTGCGTAGAGACACCGACGGCCGCTAGATTGATCGATGAAAACGATGCCGATCGTGTCGTCCTCGGCGGGATTGTGACGCCGCGGAGAGTAGGGGGGTGCTTCGCTGGGCAGGGGGATCGGATGCATCGTCAAGCCCGAAATCTCCGGGATCTCGAAGGGCACGCGTCCGATCGCATCAACGGGTCGCCAGTCGACACCGCAATAATGTTCCAGGACGCTGATGAGTGGGTAGCCGCCAGTTAGGTCGCTGTGAACGCTAGGCGTGCAGTAGACGGGTAGCCGACGCGTGTGTTCGCGTAGGGTCATCAGTCCAGTCGAGTGATCGATCTGGGCGTCGACGATCAAGACGGCTGCGATGGCGGTATCGCGTACCGTCCGTGCGGGTTGAAGGGCCGGGCAGGATTCGAGCTGTGCTCGCAAGTCGGGCGATGCATTGACGAGTAGCCAGTCTTCACCCGTGTCCGAGACCGCCAGCGAGGACTGGGTACGCGGTCTTGCGGCCAGCGTGCCTGCCCGAAGACCGGAACAATTGGCGCAATTGCAATTCCACTGAGGGAACCCGCCACCGGCCCCTGAGCCGAGCACTTTGATCAGCATGACGCCGCGATACTCCTATGCGATTGCCTTCGCCGCGAAGCATCGGCGTTCAAAGCGTGATGCTCAAAACGGCTTCACGATGACACAGATGACGATCCCGACCATCAACAGGGTGGGAACTTCATTTGCGATTCGAAAGAATCGCTCCGGCCTCTGGTTGCGATCCGCGGCGAAGTCGTTCTTCCAGCTCATCATGGCAATATGGGCACCGAGCAATCCCGCGACCAGCGCAAGCTTCAACCAGAGCCAGGCCCCCGCGTGCAGCAGATAACCGGGCGTACCGGGGATGGCGAGGAGCGTTGCGCCGAAGACAAGCGTCGCAATCATGGCCGGACCCATGATGATTCGCGCGAGCCTTTCTTCCATCCCCTTGAAGGCTTCCGATAATTCGCTGCCGATCTCCGCCTTGCAGTGGTTGACGAAGAGACGCGGGAGGTAAAGCAGCCCGGCCATCCAGGAGATCACGGCAATCAAATGGAGTGCCTTGATCCAGGCGTAGTAGGGAAGAAGTAGCTCGCTCATCAGAGGCTGAATTGTTCCGCCAGATTGCGTTCGGAAAGGCTCTGACCCGCCTCGAATAGAACCTCGACGGCGATCTCACGATCCTCTCCAATACCGACTTCGATCACGTCGCGGACTTCGTTCGAATCAGCCACCGCGCTCACGGGTCGCTTTTCGGGTTCGAGCACTTCTATTCGAACATTGGCGGCGCGTGGGATCAGCGCGCCGCGCCATCGCCGCGGTCGAAAGACGCTGATCGGTGTAAGTGCGAGTACGCCGGCATCGAGGGGAAGGATCGGTCCGTGGGCGGAGAGGTTATAGGCGGTGCTCCCGGCGGGAGTCGCAACGAGCACGCCATCGCAGATCATCTCGTGCATCCGCGTCACTTCGTCGACGTGGATGCGCAGCTTTGCGGCCTGCCGCGTTTGTCGAAGCATCGAGACTTCGTTGATGGCCAGCCGCTCGATTCGCTCTCCATTCACGAGTTGCGCTGTCATTCGGAGAGGATGAATTCGAGCGATCTCGGCCTTTCGAACTCGGCCGAGAAGATCGTCGGTGGAAAAGGGGTTCATCATGAATCCGACCGAGCCTCGGTTCAGTCCGAAGACGGGTTTTCCATGGGAGATGAACTCGTGGATCGTCTGAAGCATGAAACCGTCACCGCCAAGGGCGACGATTACGTCGGCGTCCGCCGGGGGCTTAGACGGATACAAACCCGCGAGTTCCGCGAGTGCGGCCTGGGCCGCGGGCGTATCCGCGGCGACGATCGCAATATGCTCGGCATGGGAATATTCGCAGCTGGCATTGTCGCGACTGCCCTCATCGGAAGGAGAGTGCTCAGATGCTCTCGTTTTTTCGTTCTTGTCTCTCATGCGGTCCTTGTCTGGTCCCGGCGTCGAGTGGCGAGCATAGGCCAATCGACGAGACAGAGTCTCCCCGACGGATTGGGCTCGGGTATGGTCTCGGATTCCCCGCATTCGACGAGTTGACGACGAAAACCAGTGTTGGGCTCGGCTACAAGTTCTAGCTCCGACGTCGAACTCTGTGCTGACGCGACCGAGCAGGTTCACCCCGCTCTGCTGCAGCCTGCTACGCTGAGGCCCTCGCGCGAAGCCTGCGCACCTACGCCTTTATGCGTCTGAGAGTAGATCCGTGCGGATGCGCGCTCAGTAAGACCATGGATGGGAACCGAAGGGCCAGATGTATACGATCTTGATTGCGATTCTGATTGGGGCGACCAGCGGAGGGGCCTGGACAGCGCTTGCGTTGTGGAAGACCTGGCAGATGGGAATTGTCCTGACGATTCTCGTTTCGCTTCTCGCCTTCGTTTTGATTTCACGCTGGATGGCGCGTCGAATTGAACCGGAATTCATGGCGATCCAGAAGCAGATCCAAGCGGGGCAGACCCAGCTCGCGATCGGCCAGCTCGAGTCGATGCTCTCGCTGTCGCGCTGGCAGATTCTCTTGAAGGGCCAGATTCATGCCCAGATCGGCATGTTGGCCTACGCCTCGGGCGACGAGGGCAGGGCGGCGAACCATCTCACCCTAGCCGGGATTCGCTCGACCGAAGCCCAAGTGACGAACGCGGCGTTGGAATATCGGCGCGGGCGCAAGGACGAGGCACAGAAGATCCTGGAGGTCGCGATCCGCGCGAACAAGAAACAAATCCTCCCTTATCACGTTCAGGCTTGGATGTTGGCCAAGGACGGGAATCGGAAAGGCGCGATTACTCGACTGCTTGCCTGCCAGAAGATCGAGAAGAGCAACGAGTCGACTCAGGACAATCTATCGCGGCTGCAGAACGGCAAGAAACTCAGCATGAAGCGGTTCGGGATTGGCTGGTTCGGTCTCCAGCTCGAGAAGCCGCCCGCACAGATGCGAGTCGCCCAGGGCATGGCGGGGCGAAAGGGTTTTAGACAGAAGTCCCGCCGCCGACATTAGCCGTTAACCGTCAGCCGATAGTGTCGTCGGTCGAGATCTCGTTTTCGATCGACTGGGTCAGCGTCTGCCGACGGCGGATGAGTCTGGCCTCGCCAGCCCTCGTGATCAGGACTTCGGCGGCCTCAGGAAACGAGTTGTAGTTCTTCGCAGACATGCCGGCGCAGTACGCGCCTGCACCCTCGATGACCAGCGTGTCTCCAATCCTTGCGCTCGCCATCGGGCGCGGCGCGAGTGCTTCCGGGTCTCCGGGTGCTGGCGTCAATATGTCGCTCGACTCACAACAATGACCGGCCACGATGTAATTGGCGTTCTCGGCGTCGCGCGGGTCAGCGGGCCTTTCGTCATCCGGCCGACTTCCATGGGAGACGACGAACAGGGGATGCTGGGCTCCGTACATTGCAGGCCGCAAAATTTCCGTCATCCCCGAATTGATCTTCAGAAACGAGTAGCCATCCGAGCCGGTGTCGACGATGTCGATGATTTCGGTCAGGAGCGCGCCCGCGTTCACGACGAGAAAACTGCCGGGTTCGATTTCGATTTGAAACGCGTCGGTCCCGGTCCGCCCGGAGCGCTGTTGAAGATCGGTGATGAACGCAGTAAGCAGCGGGCGAATGGTTTCTCCGATCTCAACCAGGTCGGCGCTCGTCTCATTCTCCATTCTGGCCACCTTGAATCCGCCACCGAGAGACAACCGGTTGAGGTCAGGGAAGCGGCTGGCGATTTCGAGAACAAGGCCGGCGCAGCGTTTCCAGACCTCCGGGTCACCGCCGGAGCCGATATGGGTATGTAGGCCGGTCACGCGGAGGTCGAACTCATCCGCGACCTCGAAGGCCTGATCGAGTTGCTCGTGCCAGATGCCGAAGGACGAGGCGACTCCGCCGGTATTGGTGCGATTATTGTGGCCGGAGCCCGCACCCGGATTGACGCGAATCGAAATATCACTTCCCGGAAAAAGCAGGCCGTAATGTCGGAGTTGGTGGAGCGAACAGGCATTGAAGAGGACGCCGCGCTGGACGAGTCCTTTCATATCCTGAGGCAGCTCCTGGGCCGTGATCTGAATATGGGAAGGCTCGATTCCAGCAAGCAGCGCGCGCTCCGCCTCGAAGCCACTGCTGGCATCGAAGTGGAGTCCCCGGGCGTCGAAGAGCCGCAAGACAGCGGCGGTGGGCAGGGATTTCATGGCAAATCGGCCGACCAGTTTGCAGGGCGCGGGGAATGCCAGGACCTGATCGGCCGCGGCTTCGAGCTCCCCCTGGTCGTAGACGTAAACGGGTGTTCCGAATCGCTCGCGAATCGTCACGATCTGGGCTTCATTGAGAAAACGCATGAGTGTGCTCCTACTAACGACGGCCGAGCATAGCAGTCTCTCCGGCCGCACTGATCGGGATCGGGGACAGAATCAGGTGTCGGCCGTGAATTTCCGTCGATGAAAGTTTGACGATCCGCCGCCGCATGCGAGACTCACGGCCCGGTCGGATGCTCAACTGAAGCGACGCGGTGATCACAAGGGGTGGAGTGGTGTCGGAGGAAGGGAAGGACGGTCGTGAAGGCAAAGAAGTCAAAACGGAAGGGCTGGATTTCATTCGGACGATCATCACCGAAGATCTGGCCTCGGGGAAACACGCTGGGGTCGTGACGCGCTTCCCGCCCGAACCGAATGGTTATCTCCATATTGGGCACGCCAAGGCGATCTGTCTCAATTTTGGAATCGCGAATGAGTTTCCCGAGAGTCGCTGTCATCTTCGGTTCGATGACACGAACCCAAGTACGGAAGAGACCGAGTACGTCGAGGGAATTCAGGCCGACGTGCGGTGGCTGGGATTCGATTGGAAAGAGCATTGCCATTTTACGTCGGACTATTTTTCGACGCTCTATGGCTTCGCCGTTTCATTGATCGAGCAGGGCAAGGCCTTCGTCGATGATCAGTCTGCCGAGGAAATTCGTGCGAACCAGGGATCACTCACCGAGCCCGGTACGCCAAGCCCCTTCCGAGATCGAAGCGTTGCAGAGAATCTCGATCTGTTTTCACGTATGAAGGCGGGAGAATTCGAGGACGGCACGCGGGTCCTGCGAGCCAAAATTGATATGGCCGCGTCGGTGGTCGCTATGCGGGATCCGATTCTCTATCGCATCCAGAAGGCCACGCATCATCGCACCGGCAACGATTGGTGCATCTATCCGATGTACGACTTTGCGCATTGCCTCTCCGATGCGATCGAGAAGATCACGCATTCGCTCTGCACCCTCGAATTTCTCGATCATCGCCCCCTATACAATTGGATTCTCGATCAGCTGGAGACGCCGAGTCGTCCGCGACAGATCGAGTTTGCCCGCCTGAACGTCGGATATACGGTGACGAGTAAGCGGCTTCTTCGTCGGGTTGTCGAAGAAGGTCACGTGCGCGGTTGGGACGATCCAAGGATGCCGACCATCGCGGCGCTGCGAAGGCGCGGATACCCGGCAGTCGCGATTCGAGATTTTTGCGAAGCCGTAGGCATCGCGAAGCGCGACAACGTGATCGATCTAGCGAATCTCGAGTTCCATGTTCGTACGGTCCTCAACCGGGAGGCGCCGCGACGCATGGGGGTCCAGCGCCCGCTGAAAGTCGTCATCGAGAACTACCCCGAGGGCGAGGAGGAGTTTCTGGATGCCGTGAATAATCCGGAAGATCCCGAAGCCGGATCGCGTCGGGTTCCCTTCTCGCGGGAGCTCTACATCGAAGAGGAAGACTTTCTAGAAGATCCACCGAAGAAGTTTTTCAGGCTCGGTCCCGGGCGAGAAGTTCGCCTGCGTTATGCCTATTTTATTACCTGTACCGATGTCGTCAAAGACGCAGCGGGAAAGGTCGTCGAACTTCGATGCACCTATGACCCGGCTACGCGAGGCGGTGACTCTCCCGACGGACGCAAGGTGAAGGGCACCCTTCATTGGGTCTCAGTCCCGCATTCGATTCCGGCCGAGATTCGACTTTATGGACCCTTGTTTACGGATGCAGAGCCCGACACGGGCGGCGAAGGGGGTCTCGAAGCGAGTCTCAACCCGGACTCCCTGGAAACTCTCACCGAAGCCCGCGTGGAGCCCGAACTGTCGAAAGGTCAGCCAGGGGATCGCCTCCAGCTCGAACGCGTCGGCTATTTTTGCATGGATGAAGACAGTCGGCCGGATCGGCTGGTCTTGAACCGAACGGCTACGCTGCGCGATACATGGGCCAAGGTCGCCAAGCAGAACGCGGGCCCCCAGGCCAGCCCAAACAAGAAATCGAAGAAATCCAAGAAGAAGAAATCGTAACAGACTGCGAAGAAGGATTAGAAATGAATCGAATGGGTATGACGATCCCGATGGCGGGCGTGCCGCTTTCAGAACATCGTGATTGGATTCGCGAGATGGTCGATCTCGGATATACCGACATGTGGTCTTCCGAAGCAGGCGGTCAGGATGGCTTTACGCCACTCGCATTGGTTTCGGCTTGGGCACCCGAAGTTCGATTGGGTGTTGCGATCATTCCCGCGTATACGCGCGGGCCCGCGCTGATGGCGATGAGCGTTGCGAGTCTTGCGGAGGCGGCGCCGGGTCGATTCGTGATGGGAATTGGGACGTCTTCCGATGTGATCGTCGAGCGATGGAATGGCATCCCATTCGAAAAGCCCTACGCGCGCGTGCGGGACACCGTGAACTTCCTGCGTAAAGCATTGGCAGGAGAGAAAATCGACGAAGAATACGAGTCGTTTACGGTCAAGGGATATCGACTCCAGATGCCGCCGCTTGAAAAGCAGCCACCGATCCTGGTCGCAGCGCTTCGACAGGGCATGCTGAAATTGGCGGGGCGCATTGGGGATGGCGCGATTCTGAATTGGCTGTCAGCGGAAGACGTGAAGACGGTGACGCCGTTCGTGCATGCGGGTGGGGAGGGCAAGGAGATCGTTGCTCGCCTTTTCGTGATCCCGACCGCCGATGTCACGGCCGCGCGCGCGATCGCCCGCCGCGCCATTGCCGCCTATCTGACGGTTCCCGTCTATGCCGCGTTTCATGAATGGTTGGGTCGTTCCGAGCAGCTCGAAGGTCTCTGGTCTCATTGGAAAGCCGGCGATCGAAAGGCCGCTCTGGCCGCGATTCCCGACGAAGTGGTCGACGATCTCGTGATTCACGGCTCTCCCGAAGCCTGTCGCGAGCATATCGAGCGATATCGCGAGGCCGGCATTCACACGCCCGTCCTCGCAATCCTGCACACAGATGACTTGAAGCAATCGGTCCGAGACCTCGCTCCGCGGTAGGTTCGGCAGGGCCGATTGGAAGCTCGCGGCTCTGCGCTTCCCTGGATAGGGTTATTATACCCACGGGGCGTATTTGAATCGATTCCGCTGGTCGGGGCGGTCTCGTGGCCTCTTGTCTCGTGGGGCTCAGTCCCAGCGCTGGATCCGCCGATGAAGCCTGTTGACTCTCCGAGGGACCGAGGCCTGATGTCTGCTGCCGAAAAACCAAGCGAGCTGACAGCGCTGCGCGCACTTGAAATGCGCACGCGTGAGCTGTCTCTGGATGCGCAAATGGTCGAATGCGTTGATCTTTTGCAGTCGCCGGAATTCGTTGTCGGGGATCTCGTTCACAGCGTCGGGCAGGCGACAGAGGCGGCGAGTGCGCGCCGAACAAGCGTTTCACTCACGATGAAACGCGAAGCCCACGGCGATGCATTTTTTTACCCATCTCGGGAGCTCTTTGTTCAGGGCGATCGCTGCTCGTTTACTTGCTTGGCGACGGAGATTGATATTACTGCTGGGCCGCTCGGCGGCGCAGCACCCGGTTTGATCGATTACGCCGCCGTGACATGCGAAGCAAGGCCCCTCCCGATCCTTGGCTTCGTACAGGGCAGCGAGGCGGAGAGTGCGTATCCAATCCTGCTCCGCTCGCTATCGAGTTTGATCGACCTCGCAACGGAAAACTGGTTCAACGCACTCGACCGCGAGATCTACCACGGAATTCTCGGGCCAACACCGGCCTTCGATCTCACGCTCGTCCTCTGGGATGACGACGTCGCGGACTCCCGGCGGCCGCTCTGCGAACTCACGCGCGACCTCGCGGAGGTTCTCAAGACGACTCTCGAGGCTGACCCCCGATTTCCAGCCATCCTCAATCACATCGTCTGTCTTCGGATGAACCAGAAACGGTTCGATGGGCGACTGCGATTTGTCTGGCGGGTCTGACTTCATGACGGTCGAATCGCGATCTCGAGAAACCGAGCCGTCGTTGGTCATCCGCCTGGATACTGCTCTTGTCTGCATCACAGCGGTTGGGGATGGCACCCGCTCTCTCGGCATTGCGGGCGAGACGCTGATTGGCAAATTCTTTCCGGAATTGCTGGCGCCATCCGAGATGCCGGCCGTTATCGAAACACTTCGGTCCGTCGTAGAAGAGCGGAGAGGCGCGATCATCATCGCCTCCTTTGATCTGTCGGGAATGCTGCGCTGGGTCGAACTCACAGTCACTCCCGCACGAGTAAACAGCGAAGACCGCGCTTCGATCGAGATCGAGTTTCAAGAACATGGCTCGGAAACCGTGGAAGGCGAAAGTCGTTATCGCTCACTGATCGACAATATGCGTGACAGCTTATGCGAGATCGGTGAAGACGGCCGAATCCTCTATGCGAGTCCGAGTTATGCGGAACTCTTTGGGGGTTCGCTTGATGGACTCCTGGGTTCGGATCCGGTCGAATCGGTGCACGTCGATGATCGTCGTCGGGTTTCTCATCTCTTTCGTCCAGGTGCGCGGTCGCGGAGGCAGGGAACACTCGTCTATCGGGCGCAGAGTATCCTTGGCGTCCCACTTCATCTCGAGGCGACTGCGCGCGAATTCATCGGCGAAGATGGTCGCCCGCATGTGGTGGTGTCGACTCGAAATGTGACCGAACGCGAAAACGCACGTCGATCACTCGAACGTCATATTGCTCTAGAGGCCCGGGTTGCTGAGCTGTCGCGGGTTTTCATCGACCTTCAGCCTGAAGCGATTCACGACGGCATCATGCAGAGCCTTGCGCACGTCGCCGAACTTGCGGAGTCGGAGCACAGCTGGACGTACTCCTTGGCGACGAGCCGCAGCGAGGCGGAAAATTTTGATTGGTGGCGCGATGACGATCTTAAGAATGCTTCCGCGTCGACGACTTCCACAGGCAGTGCCTCGCTTGCAAGATTTCCATACTCGACTGGGATGATCACAAAGGGACGCGTCTACCAGGTGACGGACGTGGATGCCTTGCCGGAGCAGGCCGAGAGCGAACGGAAAGACATGCTCGAGCGAGGAGTGCGCTCCATTCTGGGGATCCCGATCATGTCCAATGGTCAATTTGCCGGATTTCTCGGCTTCGAGAGTTTTGAGCGAGAGATCAATTGGCCCGAAGAAACGATCGTGCTGCTTCGCATGGTCGGAGAAATCTTCTTCTCCGCGCTTCGCCGACGTCGAAGTGTGGAAGAACTTCGGCACAGCCAATCACAGCTCCTGCAGTCTCAAAAGATGGAAGCGGTGGGTACGCTGGCCGGGGGCATCGCCCATGATTTCAACAATCATCTGGCAGTCATGCTGGGTAATGCACGATTTGTCAGGCAGGAAATCGATGCGGATCCCGAAGTCATGAGCGCCATCGAGGATTTCGAGCGATCGGCGGATCACTGTGCCCAGCTCACACGTTCACTGTTGGCCTTCTCTCGTCGCACACCCGCTGAGATCCTGCCGGTCGAAGTTGCGGAACTCGTAAAAGGAGTCGAGGGCCTCGTTAGGCCACTCCTGCCATCCTCGATCGTTTTCGAATCTCGCCTGATGCCAGATCTCGGATCCTTCGCAGTCGATCGTGTTCAGATTCAACAGGTTCTCGTAAACCTCCTTGTGAACGCTCGGGATGCCATGCCCGATGGCGGCCCGATTCACATGCATGCGTGTCGTCGTCCGATTTCGGCGGCGGAGTCGTCGTCGCTCGGTCTGGATGAGCAAAGTGAATACGTCGTTCTGAGCGTCGAGGATGCCGGGCATGGCATGAGCGAAGAGGTGAAGACTCGCGCCTTCGAACCCTTCTTTACAACGAAGGATGTGGGCCATGGGACCGGGCTTGGGCTGGCGACCGCTTACGGCATCGTTCGGCAGAGTGAAGGCGCGATCTCGGTCGATAGTCATCCGGGAGAGGGCACGACATTCAGAGTCTATGTTCCGAGTGTGGAAGAGGGTTCGGCGGAGCTGGCTGCGTCCGATGCCGGTTCGCTGACGGCCGCCGCTGCGCCGGGTCGAATCATCGTCGTTGAAGATGAACCCGCAGTTCGTCGGCTCGTCGGTCGTATCCTGACCAATGCGGGATACGCCGTCGATATTCGCTGCTCAATCGAGGATGCCGCGAGCTTCCTCGATTCTGACGAGACTCACGTCGATCTGGTCGTTGCCGGCCTCGTCCATTCACAGAATTCAGTCGCATCTCTGCTCGCACCGTTGCGCCGATCGCGGGATGGATTGCGCATTCTTGTTTTGACAGGATTTAGTGGCGCTCCACACGAGAGCGGCCCAGGGCTCTGCGTTTTGCAGAAGCCCTTCGACGAAGAGTCGCTGCTCTCAGCAGTCCGCGAGTTGTTGACGGCCTAGAGGCCGCGTGGCCAAAGGCGCTCGTGTCCAGACGCGATTCGTTGGATGACTCCTTGATTGCGAGGGTGAACTTCCTATCGGAATCGCTCATGCTAGGGCGATGACACGACGCGACCTTCATCGGGGCGAGACTCTCGTGACCGTCTTTGGCCATCACCCCGTCCGAGAAGCCCTCCGATCCAAAGGCGCCGAGGTCCTGGAGTTGCGACTCGTTGCCGGCTCGGGCGCAAAGGAGTATCGAGAGCTCCGTCACGACGCGACAACCTTAGGCATCGCGGTGGCCGAGATCTCGCGAACAGAGATGAACGCCTATACCGGCGCGCCCCGGCATGATCAAGGGATTGGGGCTCGGGTGCGTTTGCTTCGAGTGATCGAGACAGAAATCTTTCTCGAGAATCTGAAGGGGAAGAACGCGGGCAGGCCGGCCCGCGTGATGGCGCTGGACGGTGTGACGAACTCGCAGAATGTCGGCATGGTCGTGCGGTCCGTTGTGGGTGCGGGCCTATCGGGAATGCTCTGGCCGATGGTCGGCCAGCCATGGATTAACGGATTGCTGATTCGAGCGGCCGCGGGTTCGATCTTCGAATGCCCGATCATTCGCTGCGACTCGCTGGTTCTGGGGCTTGCCGCTTTTCAATCAGCGGGCTTTTCCTGCCTGGGGCTCGACTCCGATGCGCCCTCTTCTCTGTTTTCGATGTTGCCGACCCATCGCGAGGTGTATGTGCTCGGAAGCGAGTCGGCCGGAATGTCGGATGAGATCCAGAGCCTGGTCGATGTCCGGGTTTCGATTCCAATGGCGGGTGCCCTCGAATCCCTGAATGTGGCGGTGGCAGCCGGCCTGGTTTGTTTCCACGCGGGTGGGTTGCTCAGTCCCGAGGGCTGAATCGTCAACGCGGGGGCCGTCGCAAATCCTGTTGCCACTCGGAATGCGCTGGGCTACTTCAGGGGTGACCACCGACGGTGGAGGGTGTCCTTCGATTCAGCGCCAAGGCGGCGAGGATTGGAGGGCGGTCCGAAGAGTGCTCAGCCGACCTGAAGAAGCATAAGGCGCGTAAGACGGGTTGCATCGATTGATCCGGGAGCCAGAAGACCGACCCTCTGCGGCGCTGCGTCTCTCGGAAGCAGGGAGCGTAGGGTGTCACGGAAGTCTCGACGCTTGGCGGCGCGCGCTGCATAGTTCTTATAGTTTTTATAGTTCTTGCAGGCGTTGCAGTTGCCGCAGTTGTCGTTGTTGTTGTTGTTGTTGTTGTTGTTGTTGGCCCAATCGTCGATGGATTCGACTGGGCATAACGAGGCGACTCTTGTGTGTGCCGCATACGACGGGTCGAAGGGCCATCGATGGCAGTCAAATACATCGGTCCTACGGCGCGTTCTAGGGCGTGGATGCCTCTCGACATTTCCTATTTCCCGATTCGTTCTTGACTGAGGTTGAGTATTCGTCAGGCTGCACTGTGAGCCGTCTTCGACCGGCCGACGCGGTTTGGCCAATAGGGCATCGAGTCGATGCCTTAAGGAAAACTCATGTTGAATACGCTGCACCGTTTGATCCATCCCAGAGCCCGAGCAAGCGCGGTACTCATCGTGACGCTGCTCTTTGCCATGCCCGCGGTCTCGCTGATGGCGACCTTTGACGACCTAGGGCTCTTAACCGGGGCGCCCGGCGAATCTCTCGATCCGCCTACTTCGGGCGGCAGTTTTTCGAGTGGCGGGATCACCTTCCTGAACGACGGGTCGTTCTCGGGGTTCTCCGCATCGACCACCATGGATACGACGACGCCTGGCTTCACCAATCAGTACAGCAATATCACCGGGGCCGGGGCGGGCGGATCCAGCGGATTTGGAATTGCGTTTTCAAACTCGACGATCGTCTTGCCGACGCCTCAAGTTGTGTCTGGCGCTGAGTTCACGAACACTACCTACGCCGCCCTGTCGATGTTGGATGGTGACAGCTTCGCCAAGCAATTTGGTGGGTCCGGTGGATCGGATCCGGATTTCTTCCGACTGCTCGTTGAAGGCATTGACGATTTGGGTTCGTCGACGGGAATCATCGAATTGATGCTCGCTGACTATCGTTTCGTCGATGACTCCCTCGACTTTGTTCTCGATGAGTGGGTCTTTCTTGATCTGGCTGGATTGGGAGTTGTGAGCGAGCTTCGATTTGATTTCGAGTCGAGCGATTTCGGGATGTTCGGGATCAACACGCCGGCTTATTTTGCGATCGATAATCTAGTCACCATTCCTGAACCCGGCCATGCGATGCTGATCGGCCTCGGATTGATGGCCTTGGCTTCGCTGAGAAATTGGGGCCTGGGAGTCCTGCGCTAGGCGCTCGACTCCGCGGTGGTCCACGGTTGAAAGGACCAGGGGGTCGGTCATTCCGATCCTCTGATCTTCGGCCCATGACCCGTCAGCGTCTGCACGACGAGCCAAGGCTTCACCAACCGGCAACAAAGTCTGCACTGCGCTTCATAGGGTGCAGGAAATTGCATCGCAGAGAATTGCGACGCGCACTGTCTCCGACAGCGAATACTCAACTAATTCAGGCGCTTGCCGAAACGTTCTCCTATGGCACGGGGCTTGCGGATCCGACACATGGTGGCGGGCGTGAGGTCCGGCATTGGAGGTCGCAATGCACGGTGTGGACAGCAGTTTAAACAAGAGCGCGTTCAACAAGAAGGCAATGCGAGCGACGTGTCGCTCGGCTGGCTTTACGTTGGTCGAGGCGATGGTCGTGGTGGCCATCATCGGAATCGTGATGGCGTCCTCGGTCCCCAACATCACGCGATATTTTGAGAACGGGCGCGGGCGAGCGGCCGCCAAGTCGATCGCGGATGCTCTCAATGTCGCGCGCGCCCAGGCGATTCGCACGGGCAGTAATCACGTCGTCTTCTTTTCCGTCATCAGCGCGGGCATTCCGGCCGGCGATGTTGGAGGAACGGCATTGACTGACGTATCTGGCAATCCTGTTCCCATCTTCGTGTTGAACGATGGCGCTCCCGGCTCGGCCAATCAGAACTGCCTCATCGATGCGGTCGAAGAACGCATCACATTCCCAGCCCAGAACGGAGTGGGGTGGGGCGCGAATGTGCCGCCGGCTGCCATTCCCGCACCGGACGATGATGCCGTGATTGTGATTCCCGCGGATGGCTCGAGTTTTCGAGCGCCCGACGGTACGCCGAATATGACGTGGGTGCAGTTTCGACCCGATGGTGTTCCCGTTGGCATCGACGCGGCCTGCAACGCCGGTCGACTCGGATCTGGCGGCGGAACCATCTATCTCCAGACGGCGAACCGAGATTTCGCCATCACGCTCTCGCCCCTCGGTGGCGTACGCGTACACCTCTGGGACGCAGTGACCGGAGGCTGGACGATATGAGTTGGCAGGCGAGTAGAAAGTCGATGACGGCAAGACAGCGAGCAGGCTTGACGCTCGTCGAGATCATGGTCGCCATGGTCGTCCTGTCCTTTGGTCTCCTGGGCGTCGCGGCGATGCAGGTTCGGGCGATTACCGAGGGCAGCGGCGGACGACACCTCTCCGACGCGAGTGCGATCGCGCGCAACCGGGTCGAAGCACTGGTACGGCAGGATTGGGCCGCTGGGGCGCTTGCGGATTCAGGCGGTGCCTTTACGGCGCCGGTGAATGTCGCGCTGCTGGACCAGACCTATGGCCAGGCCGAGCGGATTACAGACATCGTCGTCCCGCTACCCGGGACGACGCAGATCAAGATGATTGAAGTTCGAATTACGTGGAATGACCAGAAGCGCCTTGGGCGATCCGTCGTCCTATCGAGCGCCCGACTGAGGGAGCCTGACGAATGAAAACTCAATCCCGGTCTCGTCAAGGTTTTACCCTGATCGAATTAATGCTTGCGGTTTCCTTGCTTTCGATCGTCATCATCGGCGTGTTCGAAAGTCTCACGCGACAGCACAAGACTTCCATCGTGACGGATAACGTCGTCGAGGTTCAGCAGAACGTGCGGGCGATCTCATATCTCATCGAGCGCGAGATTCGAATGGCCGGCTTCATGGTTCCAAATGCCGTGAGCATTTGTGGCATCGATTCGACGGTGGGGAGCGACGAGCTCTTCGTATCCGAGACGGAGCCGATTGTTCCGGATGCCGTACCGACGGGAGATCTTGGAGCTCGCGTCACTTCCAATTGGCCGATCGGTAACGCTTGGCCAACGTCGATTGTCTTGAATCTCGATTCGACGACGGCTGATCTCGACGGCGATGGATTCACCTTTTACGACAACGACAATAACGGGACGCCCGAAGCAGATTTTCGAGTCGGAGGCGGATTCATTCTTGGAGACCTCGCGAATCCACATCGGGGTTCCGCTTGTGGAACGGTGACCGCAGCCTCGGCGACTCAGATCAGCATCATTCAAACCGGTGGAAATCTCACCGCGCTCATTGCGGGATCAGACGCTCCGCCGGAGATCGTGATTGTTCCCGCCTCTCACTACGCGATCAACGGTGCATTCGCGACTGGACGATTCGAGCGAAATGGCGACTTGCTTGCTCAGGGCGTTGATGATTTCCAGATCTCATACTTCTTCGATGTCGATGACGATGGTGTGATCGATGCGGCTGCGGCCGAGGAGCCCGGTACAGCGACGGGTAACATTTACGATCCGGTGAACTGGGACAACCAAGATCTCAAGGAAATTCGATTCTCGCTTGTTGTTCGGACCCGTGCGACGGACCCGGACTTCACCGGCGGTGGATTCCTGTCGTTCGAGAATCGCACGGCTGGCGCTGGGCCAGACGGGTTTCGGCGGCGTGTGATCGCGACGTCCGTTCGCCCGCGAAATATTGGCAACTCGGGGAGCATCTGATGGAGACTGAAAACATTATTAGGCATTCGAAAAGGGAAAGCGGTGTGGCCCTGATGCTCGCGGTTCTTCTCCTGATCACAGTCTCCGGGCTGGCTCTATCAACCATGCAGACCGTCGCGAGTGACGGGACCGTTGCTGGCTTTCAGAACCAGGAGCAGATGGCGTTCTACGCCGCTGAGGCAGGAATTGCGCTTGCTCGCGACGTTGTCCGCAAGATGGGAGGTCGTGACGAAGTTCCGAACTATCCGGCTGATTACCCGAATGAGGCGAATCCGATCATGCTCTCGGATCCGAGCGAATTCGCGACGGGCCAGCAGCCCGCTTTCTTCGTCGATCCCAATGTTGCAATCCCAATCGGCTGGATTGAAGACGGTGCGCCATGTACGGAGGGCTGCAACATGACTCTCGGTGGCCAGAAGTACAACCACACGAAATGGGTCATCAACGTCATCGGGGAATCACCTTCCGGTGATCAAAAGCGAATCGAAGTCGTTGCAACTCGACTTCTCGCACAGGGCTTCTGAAATCATTCGTTATGAGTGGATGGCATGATAGGCCGGTGAAAGTTTAACACCCGTTAAACGGCCAGACGCCGATCGGTTGTACTCGATGGGCGAAGTAGAACAGGCACAGAGAGTGGCATGGAGACGAATATGAATAAATTGAATCTTCGAATACGTTCGATGACGATCATGAGCATTCTATTCATCGTGGGTGGCGCACTTCCCGGTGTGGCTGGGGATGAAGACATCTTCTCAGCCCAGGTCCCACCCAATGTCGTTCTCATGGTGGATAACTCGGGTTCGATGAACGCGGTGATGGAACACCCTTCTTTTGATTCCCAGACATTTGCCTACACATGTGAATTTATGTTGCCGACTGGCAACTTCAGCTCGTCGATCAACGATGACTTTGGTGTCTCGACGAGGTATGTCTGTCGATCTTCGGGCTGTCGCCTGGAGATTCGATCCGATGCGAGTGGTTGGACTGCCACTTCGGATTCGACTGATCACCCCGGCAACGGCTATGTGACGCGTACTTTCTGCGGCGAGACGAGACGACTCTATTCGGACGGTGTCAACGAAAGCGTCTATGGCAATCGGACCTGGTACTACTCTGAGTATGCGGAGTGGCTCTTTAGTATCGATGAGTCCGACGCAGCGACGCTGATCGGTCCAGCCGGCGAGCAAAGGACTGCCCCCCAAATAATTGCCGACATCGATCTCGCTGATAATGGCCAGAGCTATATCTCTGGCGACAATTTCGCGAAGTTCCAGATCACGCGAATCACGGCAGCGCGTGAGATCGCTCGCGATGTGATTTACCAGACCAACAGTGATTGTCCTGCATTCATGGGAGACTGCGGCATCTATGAAGATCGCGTTCGCTTCGGGGTGGCGCAATTCCATCGACGCTCGCATGGCGGATTTATTCGTGCCGAGGTCGATTCCTATAGCTCGAACAAGAACCTGATTGACGCAGCGATTACATCCCTGGATGCGCAGACCGGCACACCCCTCGGAGAGACTCTCTTCAAGCTCTATACCTACTTCATGCCGCGTACGACGTCGGATATGCCTTATGGTCAGAATGGATCGACGCAGTTTCCTCGCTACCGGTACAACACCTCGAACGGTGACTACACTTCAACGAGTTCGAACTGGCCTAGTGATCCGGTGACCGAATCCTGTCAGAAGAACTTCGTGATCATGATCACGGATGGTGAGCCGACGAGCGACAATTTTGTGTCGAGTAGCAGCAGCGCGCAGGGCTGGTCCGACTTCGACCCGCGACTCATCGGCGACTATGCGCCGGACAATCCAGGAGATCCCGACATCGGGAGTGATTCGACCCCCGAGGTCGGCGACCCTCCATGGGGAAGCTCTGCTGGATCCGGTTATCTCGATGACATCGCACTCTTCATGCAGGAAAACGATTGCCGACCGGACTATCCGAGTGAGACGAATCGGGTAGACGTCTATACCGTTGGATTCGGAACTCTTGGTCCTGTCAACTCGCTGCTTCAGAAGACCGCCGACAACGGAAATGGTCTCTTCTTTTCCGGAAACCAGGCAGAGACGCTGACTCAGGCGCTTGTGAGTTCAGTCCAGGACATCATTTCGAAGTCCCAGGGCTTTTCCGCAGCAACGGTTCCTGCAGCTCGTACCTCGGACGGCGGCAATCTCTACACGACGCTCTTCCAGCCGACGAGCGCTCGACCGTTCTGGCCGGGACTGCTTCGAAGCTACCAGATCACGGCCCAGGGCGAAATTCTGGATCGCAACGGCGATTGCGCACTGACGAACCTGGTCGACCCGCTGCTATGCGCGGGAGGCACTTTCCTGTCGGAAGACGTGGCGCCCCCGTACTGGAACGCTTCGAACGAAATGCCCGACGCAAATGATCGGTACATGAGGATCTCACTTGCGGGCTCACCCGGACAGATCATTGCGGACTTCGACCATGGCATCTCGGCAGTGGATCTGGGTGGGAGCCTCGGATCGGTATCCGAGTATCCTCCAGCCGGCGGCATCACTTCAACCAACGACCTCGATGAGGGCATTGTGTCCTTTCTCGCGGGTTGTCAGTGGGGCTCGGGGTTGACATCGGGGGGCGTCGACGACTTCCTCGGTTGTGTCGATCGGACCCGTATCGTGAACGGGAACATTGAAGCGGATCGTCTTGGAGATATCTTCCACTCGAATCCAGTGGTGGTCGGCCCGCCTAATAGTTTCATCCGAGAATCCTCGTACGCGCAATATGCTGAAGACTTGAGCTACGCACGTCGGGATCGAATTATCGTGGCCGGCGCCAACGATGGATTCCTGCATGGCTTCAATGCGGGTGAATATCAGATTGGAACCGGCACCTATGACGAGGGAACAGGCGAGGAGATCTTCGCCTTCATGCCCTGGGGCGCGCGAGCCAAGGTCATGGATCTGGCCAAGGATGATGCGACGCTGCATCCGCTCACGGTCGATGGTTCGCCTGCGGTTGCCGATGTCTGGATCGACAGCAATAGCGATCCCAGTGATGCGAAGACGGCGAGCGAATGGAAGACCGTTCTCGTGACGGGTATGCGCGAAGGTGCGGAACATTATCTGGCCATGGATATGAGCGACCCCGAGGCCAGCGGATATCCCGGGTACATGTGGGAATTCCCGCTCGAGAGCGACAGTGCTTGGCGCTCCTATATCGCCGAAACCTGGTCACAGCCCGTGATCACGCGAGTGCGTTTGGAAACAGGCAGTGGTGATGTGAAAGAAGTCTGGGTCGCGATCGTCGGCTTCGGATATGACGCATCGAGTGATCCAAATAATACGGTTCTCTACAACGCGGCCAGCACGAAGGGTCGTGGCATCATGATGATCGACATAGACACCGGCCGGCCGGTTGCAGCGCGCAAGTTTGGTACAACTGCTACGGGCGATGTCAGTGACATGCTCTATGCGATCCCGTCCAGCCCGGCGGTTCTTGACTACAACCAGGATGGTTTTGCGGATGTCATCTATATCGGCGACTTGGGCGGCCATGTCTGGAAGTGGGTGATCCGAGCCAACGGCACAGCGAACGCTTCGGACGCGCTGCTCTATCAGCCTAACTGGCCCTTCCGGAAATTCTTTGATGATGATCCGTCAAGATCCGCCGTCGCTCATGCTCGAAGCTTCTACTTTGCGCCGAGTGCGACGTTGGTCAGCGGAATCCTGCATCTTGGCTTCGGTTCGGGTGAACGCTCCGATCTCAATTGTTCGAGCACACTCAACGGGTGCAATCTTCTGAATCGGTTCTACATCGTGAAAGACCGAGACGTCTGGGACACTGGATCGCTTTCCGAGATCGACGGTCGCGAATACACAACGGGTGATCTCACCGACACGACCCCCTTCGAGGGTGATTGCCCGAGCGTCCAGCCCCAAGGGTTCTTCTTCGAGGTTGCCGATGGAGAGAAGTTCGTCACGAATAGTGAAATCTTCAATTCATTCTTCTTTATTTCAACTTATCGGCCGGACCTGAGTAATCAATGTGAGCCAGCGGGACTCGCGACGCTCTATGGATTCCTTGCGAAGTGCGGGCAGGGCGCCTTTGGCCCGCCAAGTCCATTGAGCCCGATCGCGGGTACAGATCGTAGCGAGGGCCTCGGCAAGGGTATGCCGACGGACGCGAGACTTTCTATCGCACCGGGTGAAGGCGGCAATCGACTTATCATCAGTAAACAGGATGGAGAGTTGATCAACATCGACAGCGGAAAATCTGATTCGGAGCACGGCACGCTTTATTGGCGCGAGCTGGATTGAGTAGGCCATCTCGGCAGAGCGACCTCGGCGCGAATGGCCTGGGTCGCCCGTGACCGTGTCCGAGCTGGACGGATAGATCATGAATGATTGACGAGGAGTTGAGCATGACGAATGGAATTCAGACAGGCCGAAGGTTGTTTGTGGCGCTTACGGCTCTGGTGTTTTGCTTCGCGGTTGCGTCGAATGCGATTGCGCGAGGCGGGCAACGCGGGAACAGTGGCGCGAGCTACACCGAGCAAGAAGTGATCGATGAAGTGAACGTCGCTGGGCAGACTGTGACGATCGCCGGGGAGACATATCGGGTTTCTGACTCGAGTCGGCTCTTCGACGAACGGGGCGGTCGAATTAGGCTCTTTGAACTGAACGGCAGCGCGGGTTCGAGCGATGGCGACATGGTCGAATTTACCGTGCGCCGCAGTGATGACGGAAGACGCAATGAGATTCGACGTCTGGCGGTCATTGCGGGTGATTTCGAGTAGATGGCAACGACAGTGGGGGGGACGATGGCAGCGAGAATCAGCAACCTGGGAACGGGGAGTCGTCCTGCAGCAACGATCGATCGTGCCAAACGTGCCAGAAGAGCTGGCTTGATTGGCTGGATGGGTCTGATCGTCTTGATATTGGCGGTTGGCTGCGGGGATGATTCACACGAGTCAGTGGGCCCACGTTCGATGCTTCAATCCGGGACTTCGGACTCGGCCGCGGCGACTGGCCCCAACCGCGCGCCGACAATTGAAGCGGTGGTGACGCATCCAGTTCGGCCGATGCCAGGTCGAAAGGTCCAGGTCACGGCACGCGTCTCCGATCTGGACGACGATCCCATCGAGATCACCTATCAATGGCGGACTCGAAGTGGGCGAGTGCTCGGAGAAGGGCGCGTCTTCGACACCACCGGGCTTGGCCCCGGCAGTCGACTCGAAGTCAGCATTTCGGCGACCGATCAGAAGGCGACGAGTCCAGCGACCGTTCATTCATTTCAATTGGCGGAACGCGCTTCATCCATTGGGCTGGTCGTGATCGACGCGTCCAACGGGACGAAGCCAGGCGTGACACTCAAGGGTGTCGTCGAATTCAGCGATGTCCAATCGGGTCGCGTCGAGGCCGATCTCGAATGGACGGTGAATGGCGAAGTCGTCGGAACGGATGACGAACTTCTGACTGGGCGATTTGTTCCTGGAGACATCGTGATCTTGCGTGCGCGGCTAGCCAATGTCGCGCGGCCGGGAAGGTCGATTTCGAGTCCACCGATCACGCTCTCGCGCGGCGAGGCACCGAGGATCTCGTCGAAGCCGCTCTCGGGAATCGAAGGGGGACTCTTCCGCTATCAGATCCGCGCGGCAAGCGATGAGTCCGATGCAGAGCTGACCTACGCACTTCTATCGGGTCCCGACGGAATGCGTGTCGACGCGAAGACCGGAATCGTTCAGTGGCGACCGACGACGGAGCAAAGGGGGCGCTTCGAAATCGAGGTCAGCGCCACAGATCAGTGGGGGAGCGGAGTGGGGCAGTCGTTTGCGATTGATGCCGCTGCTCCGCCCGCAAGTCCTCGCTAGTTCGGGCCCGGGCGAGCCGAGCTTGCTCAAGGGTTTACCCGATGAGTCTGGGATGTTGAATGTGGATAGAGAGAATACGAATCGGCGTATAGCTGATCAGATGGAGACACGTTCGTAGATGGACTCGCAATCAGGGATGATGAATCTGTCGCTGCTGATGAGCGCGACGTGCCTTACGCTGCTGGTCCTGTCGTCCTGGAGTCTACGGACGACTTCGATCGGACGAAGCTTCCTCGCCTTCATTCTCGTCGCCGACTACTCAGCGATATTCCGGCTCAGCGCTGCTCAAAGCGTGCTTGGGGAAGAGGCTTCGGGCCTACTACTCATGGCTTTCGACCTCGTGATGAGCGCAACGATTCTTCGACTGGCCTGCCAGATTGCAAATGACTCAGCGAAGCTAGGCATCGCGATCGAGGCGCTTCTCGTGGGGATTCCCGCAGCGGTTTTGCTGTCGGGTGATGCCATCATGGCTTCCCTGTGGTCGGCGTGTGCGTTCGGGTTCGCCGGTGTTCAAGTCACGCAAATGCCCCATCGTAGTTGGGATGGGTTTCGAATGGCACTCAATACGGTGAGTGCGCTGATTCTGTTTCCGGCTCTGTTCTCACTCGCAAGTATCGCGGGCGCGCCGGCAAGCCTGACTTCGCCAGCGACAACAATATCTTCGACGATTCTGGCGATTGGACTTTTTCTATGCCTGCCGCGATTGGGGTTTTTGTCCTCGGACCGCGTGCGTCACGGCTCGGTCATCGAGGCGATGTGTGATGGCGTGCTCGTGGTCGACATGAATGACCGCCTAGTCGAATTCAATGAAGCGGCGCGCGAAATTCTTGAACTGGATGAAGATTCTTTGTCCTTGCGACATCTGGCTGATGTACTGGCTCACCATTGCGACCTTGTCGAGCTTTTCAGCGGTGCAATCGACGGCCAGAGCGTCTACTCGATCGTTCAAGACAGCGAGCCAGCGGAGGAAAAGACCTACGACCTTCGGCTGAGCGCGCTCTATGATTCGACCGGTTCGATCCGCAGTCGTGTGATGGTTCTGCGCGACATTTCAGACCGAATAGCGATTGAAGAGGAGAGCCGTCGTCAATCTCGTCATGTTAGGATTGTCCACGAAGTCTCCGCTGCCGTTCATGAGGCGAATACGATTGAAGGGGGCCTGGAAGCGGCCTTGTCTTTGATCGCCAGGGCGATGAACTATTCATTGGGTCATTTTCTTCGAGCCGGAGACGCAGCTGGCAACGGGCACCTGGTGGCTTCGGGAATCGTCTACACCGGTGATCGAGAAGGCGCCGATTCGATCTCGAGTGATCGGGATCTGGCCGACACGCTGTCGGGTGCGGATCCGTTCGCGGACGGTGAACATGCCAGCGCGTCGCGGGCTGTCGTCGATCCACGCGGTGTCCATTGGTGGAAGGAATTCGGCGGCCATCCCGTCCTCACCTTGCCTCTTATGATCGGTCCCCGGCTTTATGGCGTCTTCGAGTTCTTTGACTCGGAACGAGCTGAGGTCGCGGATTCGACGAGCGAGATGCTCGAGCATATTGGTGAGTTGATTGGCCGAGCGGTCGAGCGAAAACTCGTGCAGGAAAAGATTCGACGTCTCGCCTTTCGAGATGATCTCACCGGTCTGCCGAATCGCCAGCGCTTCAATCATCTACTGAATAAGGCAGTGGCGCTCTCGAAACGGGCGGACCGTAAGATTGCGCTGCTTTTCATGGATCTGGATGGTTTTAAAAAGGTCAATGACACCCTTGGGCATCAGGTCGGAGATCGCCTCCTGGCCGAAGTCGCGAGTCGCTTTTCCGAAGTGGTTCGGGTGAGCGATCATGCTGGGCGCCAACACGGAAGCGATCCCAGGGCCTCCATCTCGCGGCTCGGTGGCGACGAATTCACACTTCTGTTGACCGAGCTTCAAGATCCGGCGGCCGCCGCCCTCGTCGCCTCAAGACTTCTTGCGACGCTCGAGAGTCCGATTCTACTGAACGGACAGGAACTCTTCATGAGCACGTCGATCGGAATCGCCGTCTACCCCGATGACGGGACAGATTCCGAAAGCTTGCTACGCAATGCCGATGCGGCCATGTATTTCGCAAAGGGGAGAGGGCGCAACGGTTACCAGTTCTATTCGGACGAAATGAATCCGTCTCGCGCAACGGCCATCAAAATCGAGTCTCGCCTTCGCGGTGCGGTCGAGCGCGATGAGTTCGAGGTTTATTACCAGCCGATTCTGGATGCCGAGAGCGGTGCCATCGTTGCGGCGGAAGCATTGCTTCGTTGGCCCGACGAGGAGCGGGGTTTCATTCCACCCGACGAGTTCATCCCGGTGGCGGAGGAGACGGGCATCATTGTGAGTCTTGGGCGTTGGGTCTTGCGCGAGGCCTGCGGCCAAGCGCAACGATGGCGAGATGAGTTGGGGATTTCGCTTCGAATCGGAGTCAACGTGTCCGGCTATCAGATTCGCGAGCCCGGAATGCTCGATATGGTGCGTAGCGCTCTGGACGACTCCGGGGTCTGTCCGGACCAGGTCGAACTCGAGATCACGGAATCGACCATCATGCAGGACGATGCACTCACTGTTGCGACACTGCGTGAACTGAAAGAACTCGGGGTCGGACTTGCGCTCGATGACTTCGGGACCGGCTATTCATCTCTCTCGTATCTACGGCGGTTTACGATCGATCGCGTCAAGATAGACCGTTCATTTGTCAGCGAGTTGACCGTCAATTCCGATGACGCGTCACTGACGGGCGCCATCATTGCCATGGCCCACGGATTGCGGCTGAAGGTCGTGGCGGAGGGCGTCGAGACTGAGGGGCAGGCGCTCTTCCTCCAGCAGCGGGGTTGTGACGAGCTGCAGGGTTATCTCTTTGGTCGGCCCTGTCCGGCCGTCGAGTTCGAGGATTTGCTTCGGGCGAAGCCCCGGAGTTTCGAAGATTTAGAAGAAGTGAAGGAAGACGGCATTCGGGGCTGAATCGTCTTCGTTGGCTCGTTATGCTGCCGATGAATTCAAGACCTGGGTGCACGTTTTTCATGACGCCGACATCATCGAAGCCGTCTGACTCGCTGGGGTCGATCGAGATCATTCGACCCGACGACTGGCATCTTCATCTTCGCGAGGGTGAGATGCTGGCTCGGGTCTTGCCCTACACGGCGCTGCAATTTGCCCGCGCAGTCGTGATGCCGAATCTCGATCCGCCCATCCAAACGGTTGCCGATGCAGCTCGCTACCGAGAGGAGATCCTGGCGGCCTTGCCAGCGTCCTCTGAGTTCGAGCCGTTGATGACTCTTTATCTGACGAATTCGACGACGGTCGATGAGATCGTTGCCGCTGCGCAATCGCCCTTCGTCGTCGGTGTGAAGTTCTATCCGATGGGCGCGACGACGAATTCCGCGCACGGTGTAGACGGACTTTCAGGTCTCGTGCCGGTACTCGAGTGCCTTGAAAGAACGGGGCTCCCGCTGCTCGTCCATGGAGAATCGACTTCGAAGACCTGTGATGTCTTTGATCGAGAGCGGGTCTTTCTGAACCAAACGCTTCGTCCGATGATCGAAGACTTCGAGGGGCTGCGCGTGGTCTTCGAACACATCACGACCGAAGAGGCGGCGGCATTTGTTTCGGAATCGCCGGAGCGCATCGCGGCCACTATTACGCCGCAGCATCTGCTTTTGAATCGCAATGCGATCTTCGAAGGGGGTCTCCGGCCTCATCACTATTGCCTTCCAGTCTTGAAGCGGGAGCGTGACCGTGAAGCGCTCGTGGCGGCGGCGACCGGGGGAGGGCCGAGCTTCTTCCTCGGAACGGACAGTGCACCCCACCAGCGAACAAAGAAGGAATCGGCGTGTGGGTGTGCTGGGATCTTCAGCGCGCCGGTTGCCATCGAGGCGTATGCCGAGGCCTTTCATCGGGCGGGAGCGATCGCGAAACTCGAGGCGTTCGCAAGCTTCCACGGCCCTGACTACTACCGGCGGCCGCGTAATACGGATCGGATTCGGCTCGATCGTAGCGAATGGAAAGGTCCCGACAGCGTTGGGACGGGGGATGACGCCGTCGAAGTCTTCTGGCGCGAGCAGTCCTTTCAGTACCGACTCACAGAACCCGACGGCGCCGCGCAGACCTGAGTGAATCCCCCATTCGTCGCCCCGGCTGGTCTCCGAGTAGGCGGGAACGTGATAGGCTGAGGTTTCAGGCAGTAGGGGCCGCAAACCGCGGCCCGGCAGACGTGGACGATGGACGAAATGAGCAAGACCGATCGAGAGGGCGACACCGGGGAAGCCGGAATTGTCGACAACGATCCCGGGAGTGGGTTGACAAGATCGCGGCGTGGGCCGTGGATATTGGCGGGCGTTCTTCTTTGCCTCGGTCTGGTCGTGGCCGGCATTGCGGTCCTTCGAGAGTTTCCAAATGCAGCGGACGAAGAAGTCGTTCAGATCGCTGATGTTTCATCTGAGCGGCTGCTGGCCTTCGGGAGCGTCGTCGGACATGCCGCTGACTACGAAACCCACGCATGGCTCGGCCTGCCCTATGCGCGGCCGCCGCTGGCAGAACTGCGGTGGCGTGCGCCGCAATCTCCGGAAGCGTGGGCTGATACGTTTGATGCGCTGCGCTTCGGACCGCCCTGCGTCCAGCTAACCTCTAGACTTGGCGGCGTCCGGTCCGAAGATCCGGACGGATTCGCCGGTTCGGAAGATTGTCTCTATCTGAATGTCTGGGCCCCTCGTGCGGAGCCCGACCGAGTGGCCACGGGCGATGATCGGCTGCCCGTGATGGTGTGGATTCACGGTGGCGGCAACCGGGTGGGGCATAGTGGATCCGCGATGTCTGATGGTGCTCGACTCGCGGGAACTGAAAACGTCGTTGTCGTTTCTTTTAATTACCGACTCGGCCCTTTGGGTTGGTTCTCCCATCCCGCATTTCGCGCGATGTCAACGAGCCCCGAAGAGGCTTCCGGGAATTTCGGAACTCTGGACCAGGTCCGCGCGCTGGAATGGGTGGCCGAGAATATTGAAGAATTCGGCGGTGACCCGCATAACATCACGATTTTCGGCGAATCAGCAGGAGGGCGAAATGTCCTGGCGTTGCTTCTTGTCGAGAAGGCTCGGAATCTTTTTCATCGCGCCATCGTACAGAGCGGTTCGACGGACTCTGTCAGTCGGGCCGAAGCCGAGAACGAAATCGCGGCGAAGGTTCCCGGCCATCGGCATAGCAGTGCCGAAATTGTCGTGAGCCTGCTTCAGGAGGCGGGCGTCGTTCCGGATCGCGATGCGGCAGGGCGATACGCGGAGGCCCTGCCCGAAACCGATCTCGCTGAATTCCTTCGTGGACGGTCGGCCCGGGAGATTCTCGACGCATACCGAGACCCGGATCGTCGAGAGCGGCTCGACTTGCCTCAGCTGATTCGAGATGGCTCTCTGCTGCCCACCGGAGATTGGATTACCGAGTATCGAGAAGGGCGGTTCAACGCCGTGCCGATCATGCTCGGGACCAATCGCGATGAGATGAAACTCTTTCTCTTTAGCGATGAAGATCACGTTCGTGAGCGATTTGGGATGTTCTTTAGTGTGCGTGATCTTGATGACTATGAAAGAAGATCTCGCTACCACAGCGACCTCTGGACCGTACGCGGTGTCACCCGGCCAGCGTCGGCGATTTCGGATTCCGGAATGCAGGGCGTTTTTGCGTACCGCTTCGATTGGGATGAGTTGCCGCGGTTTTTAGGCGGCGACCTCGCGGTTCTGCTCGGCGCGGCACACGGATTCGAGATTCCCTTCGTCTTTGGAACCTTCGATCTGGGGTCTCCGATGCTGAATGGACTGATCTTCAACGATGAAAATGCAGAGATGCGGGAAGCGCTCTCCGCGACGATGATGAGCTACTGGGCGGAGTTCGCGCGCCATGGACGACCGGGAAGAGGAAGTTCTGGCGATCAGCCGGCCTGGGAAGCGTGGACGCATCTGCAAAGCGATGACACCGAGATTGCGTCGATGCTGATTCTCGACGCGAAGAATGATGGTGGGATTCGACTGTCACAGTCGCGGTTGTCCAGGGACCACGTCATCGCGGCAGTCGACGCGGATCCCGCACTGGACCAGGATGAGAAATGCCAGCTCTTTCATGATCTATTCGCGAAGCGTCGCGACTGGAACTCAGAGTCCCTGCGTGGAATCGGCCGGCGTGGATGCGCAGATTTTATTGAGAAATGAATCGAAACATGGAAATCCTCGATCGACTTTACGAGATCATCACAGCGCGACGAGACGAGCGACCTTCCGGCAGCTACGTCGTGAGCCTGCTTGACGGCGGTTGGGACGAGATGGCGGCGAAGGTTCGCGAGGAAGCGGAAGAGGTGGCTCAGGCAGCCCGTGATGAAGGGGATGACGCGCTGGCCCACGAAGTGGCGGATCTGCTCTTTCATGTCTGGGTCATGATGGTTTCGAGGGGCGTGCCCCCGTCGGCTGTCTTTGCGAAACTCGAGGAGAGGTTCGGTGTCGGCGGTTTGGAGGAGAAGGCATCGCGCACGGGTGAACCTTCACAAGCACGCGGTCAGTCCCGATCGGACTAGCCGTCGCGCGCAGAAAGAGAGAGTTGATCGTTTATGATTCCGAATGAAAGGCTTCGGATTGCCATTCCCTCGAAGGGCCGCCTCCGAGAGGCCGCCTTGTCGACGCTCGAGCGCGCTGGGCTCCAGTTTCGCGTTTCGGGTCGCCGGCTTTTTTCAGTCTGTACGGATACGGGAACGCGCATCATCTTCACGAACACGGCGGATGTCCCCGTTCTGGTGGCGGAGGGTGTCGTCGATCTGGGTATCACCGGCAGCGATCAGGTCATCGAGAAGGGCGCGGAGGTCATCGAACATCGCCGCCTCGGTTTCGGGAAGTGTCGACTTTCGGTTGCCGTGCATAAAGACGCTCCCTACCGCACCGCTCAGGATCTGAAGGGCCGGGTGGTCGGAGCAAAGTTCGTTCGTCTGGCCCGTGAGTACTTCGAACGTCAAGGCGTCACCGGCGTTCGCGTGATCGAGATTCAGGGCGCAGTGGAAGTCATGGTTCTGTTGGGCATGGTTGATGCGATCGTGGAGATCGTCGAGACCGGGAACAGTCTTGTCGAGAACGATCTCGTCGAAATCGATCGGGTACTCGAAGCCGAAGCCGTTCTAATCGGAACGAGCGAGCCCCGCGATCCAGCATTTTGCGACCAACTGATCCGCCGCATCGACGGCGTTCTTGCAGCGGCCCGATACACGCTGCTCGAATTTAATTGCCCGGCCTCGAAGATTGATGAAGCCGTCGCGATTACACCTGGCTTTTCTTCTCCGACCATCGCCCATCTGCAGGACGAGTCCTGGCTATCTGTCAAAGTGCTTGTCGAGAAGGCGAAGACCCAGGGCGTGATCGACTCGCTTCAGCAGATTGGCTGCATTGCGATTCTCGAAAGCGAGCTGCGCCACGCGCGACTTTAGACAGTTGCGGACGCCGGCACCTGGTTGACCTCGATGGGACGCCTTTGAGACCGACACATTTTGTTGTTGTCTGATTTAATCCGAGAGACAGCGGTGTCGAAGAGGCTTCTTCCTGGGGATCTTTTCCGAGCGGGAAACAGCCCTTACTCAACAGGGTTAACACCGACCCCTTGTCGGTTTAACCATTGAGTCCAACCTCTGCCTTTTGCCCCATTCAAAGATTTTTCGTCACGTACTTCACGAAATAGTCGATGAGAATGCCAGATCCAAGGGGTGGAAGTCTCTGCTGTGGAGACCGGATATGGCCAAAGTTCTCGTGATCGATGAGTGTTCAGAGTTCCGCGAATGGGCGACAGGTGAACTGCTGCGAAACGGCTTTTCCGTCATCGTAGCGCGAGATGGTCTGGCCGGGTTACAGCGCGCGGTGGAGGACGCGCCCGATTGGGTTCTGATCGACGCGGGCCTTTCGATTCAGGGCGGCGAAGAGATCTGTCGCCGTTTGCGTGGCGACGATTCGACGCGCGATCTTCGCATTGCGATTTGGTCGTCGCATTCGGATGAAGATCAGGAAATCGCAGCGCTTGCGGCGGGTGCGGATGTTTTTCTTTTACGGTCGAGGCAGACCGCGAACCTTGGCGAGCAGGGAAGGACCCTATTGGGTTCTCGCCTGCCCGCCGGGCTCTTTGCGATCGCGTTGGATCGAGGCGGCGACTCTGAACCCCCGCTGGAATCTTTCGCCTTGGCCAGTGCAGCGGGGCGTCGTTAGACTCGGGCGATCTCTGCCGGGCCGGGAGCCCTGCGCCGATTGGAGTCTCAACCCGTGGCAGATCTGTCTCCGAGCATTCGATATCTACGCGACATGATCGCGATCCCCTCCGTGAATCCGATGGGCCGAGACGATCTGCCCAGCGAGATCACAGGTGAACAGGCGATGGCGGAGCATGTAGCCCATGAGCTTTCGCGCCTGGGCATGGACGCCGCATTGGTGGGCCGTGGGGGACGAACCAGCGTCGTTGCGGAAGCGACCGCTCAGGCAGGCGCACAAACATTATTGATCGCGAGTCATCTTGATACTGTGCCCGTCGATGGAATGGTGATTGACCCCTTCGATCCCGTGATCGAAGGGGATCATCTCCTGGGGCGCGGATCCTGCGATACCAAGGCGGGGATGGCCGCACTACTCGAAGCGCTCGATCGAGTTCTTGAACGCGGACGCCTGGGGCGCAACATCATCATCGTGGGAGAGGCCGATGAGGAATTGGGCAGCCAGGGTGTCGCGGACGTATTGGCCCATCTCGGCTCGCGGCGTCCCGACTGGGCACTGGCCACCGAGCCGACCGAGCTTCGCTTGATCAACGCCCATAAGGGCGTCGTCCATGCTCGTATCTGCGCGCGAGGCCGAGCCTGCCACAGTTCGAATCCGAGCAATGGCCAGAACGCGATCGTGTTATTGGCTCGTGCGATTCTATCGATCGAACAAAGTGCAAAGGTCTTCGCCCGGAAGCCACATCCAACGCTTGGGGCGGCGACTCTTTCGATCGGAATCGTTTCGGGGGGACAGGCGCCTAATATCGTGCCGGACGAGGCGCAGATCTGGGTCGATCGGCGGACGCTCCCCGGTGAGGATCCCGCGAGCGTTCGAGCGGAGATCGAGGCGAGCCTGGCCGAGGCCGGCGTCTCGGCCGAGGTCGTCGTGGAATCGTGTAGCGAGGAAAAGCCGCCACTGGAAACGCCTGTGGACTCCGTCGCGACGTGTGCCACAGCCGGTGCTCTCGAGTCCGTCGGTCTCTCTCCGGCATGTGGACATGTGGCTTTTGGGACGGATGCCGGCGTGTTTGCGCGCGCGGGAATACCCGGCGTCGTATTGGGGCCGGGATCGATCGATGTCGCGCATACGTCGCGTGAATTCGTGCCAATCAGTGAAGTCGAGATCATGGTCCGCATCTTCGAACGCCTGCTTGAAGGCGAAGGACCCTCCGCGGTTTAAAAGGGGCGCCTTCCTTGTGTTCGGGCGAGGGAGGCTCCGCAGCGGATCCACCGAGCCTATTGGCCCCCTCAAGCAGGCTGGGGGAAAAGCCGAAGTGGATGGAAGATCGGGCGCCCAGCCGCAGGGAAGCGCCGCGAGGAGTCCATGACATCGAAAAGACTGTTGGGCTTACTCGGCATACTGATTTCGCTGGCGTTCTTGAATGGATGTGCGAATGGCCCGCCGGTGACACCGACGATGCTGGGTGAAGCGGCCCTTTCCCAGGGCGACTGGCGAACAGCCAAGACGCATTTTGCCGAGGCACTGCGTATCGATCCGAAGGCGGGGCGCGCCTGGCTCGGGCAAGCCCATGCGCAGTGGTTGGGACGCGATCCCGAGGGCTCACTTCGCAGTCTTTCGAGTCTGTCGAAAATCAATCGGAAGCTCTTCCTCTCCGAGGCGCGAAATGTTTACGTCGACTCGCTCGAGGGCGCGACAGAAGGCCGGCTGCGTCGGGATCATTCGAAACTCGCGCTCGTGTCCGTTCGAACTCTGTCCAAGCTCGATCCGAATCGACGCGGACTCGCTTCCTTGTTGGGTCGTGTTCTGATCAGTGAGGCAGAGCGCTGGAAATGGGCAGGGGACAGTGAGAAGTCTCTTTCGTTTTATCGAGAAGCTTGTGTGGTCGTTCCCGATTCACTCGAGGGCTGGGTCGGTGCGGCAGAAATTCTTCTTAAAAAGGGAAATGGGCGAGAAGCGATGCGGCTTCTCGCGGCCGCGCGAGAACGTCATCCAACGGCTGGCTCGATTCGAACGCTGACGATTCAGGCGCTGAGTCTGCGTTAGTCCTCATGCTGGCGGCATCCGGAAATTGAACGCTGCCTTGGCGAACTAGCGGAGTGTTACGCGAACCGGAATCCAGCGATTTACGATCGGTTCGATGCGCCCCTCGCGTTTCCAATGAGAGAGTGTTGCATCGAGCAGCGCGTGGAGCTGCAGATCGTCGTGCCGCACGGCCCATGCGAGATGTTCTTCCGTGAGGAAATGGTAGAGCCCCTGTAAGTCTCTCGATGCGGGATCTCCGGCGAGCCGCCAGATGGTTGGCGCATCATGAATGAAGAAGTCGATCCTTGCCGCTCGGAGGCTTCGAATAGCGGAATTGACATCGTCGAATGCGAAACTGATTGCCCGTGGCAATTGCCTTGCAACGAACTCTTCGCCCGTTGATCCACGTTCGTAGCCGACTCGAACACCACTTCGGTAGATCGACCGTTTCCGGCCGAGTCGAATGAGCTCGCTCGACCGAATCAGGGCGAGCTGTCCGATTTTCATGTACGGGGCGGTGAACCGAATTCGTTTCGATCGCTCGGGCGTAATGGAGAGACCGCTCATGACGACGTCAATCTCGTCGGCTTCGAGTGCGTCGATGAGTTCCGAGAGTGGGTAGCTCGAAAAGACGGCTCGGCGACCCAGCGCATCGGCGATGGAATGAGCGAGGTCCGCCTCGATGCCGAGAATTTCACCATCCTCTTCGAAGATGACGGGCGGATAGTTCGGTGCGACGCCGATTCGAAGGGGTTTTCGGTTGGCAAAGGCCAATCGTCCGTCGTGCGTCGCACAACCAAAGACCATTGCAAGCAGGAGCAGCGAGACGATCCAGCGGACTTTGGTCGCGCGAGGGGCCAGGGGATTTCGGCCCTCGAGATCGTCATGGCGCCGAGAGCGGAGATCGGATCGCGCCTCTTGGCGACCCAGGCGTTCCAAGCTCCAATGTGCCTCTGTCATCGCACCCTCCCCACCGCTCTGCTCAAGCTAGTGTCTTGTAGTTGGATCCGCCAATTTCTATTTTGCGGCCTGCCATCGGCGAAGTGCGAATTCGTCGTCGACTGATTGTTCGAGAGGAAGACTGACCATGCCGGACTCCAAGCCGAAGACCGTCTTGCGGAGCGACTACGCTGTGCCCGATTACCTGATCGAGACCGTGGATCTGGCTTTCGATCTTCGCGAAGACGGAACGCGCGTCGAGGCGCGACTTGGATTGCGCCGCCGAGCCGATGCAATGGAGAGCGGTGTGCCCCTCGTGCTCGTTGGCGAGTCCGTGGTACTCGACGAGATCGAGATTGACGGTCGTGTGCTGCTCGAGTCGGAATATCGCGTGGAGGGAGAGGAGCTGATCGTCAACGATCCGCCGCGTCAATTCGAATTGCGCACGGTCGTGACGATCCATCCAGAAAAAAACACCCAGCTTTCGGGCCTGTATAAAAGCAGCGGCAATTTCTGTACCCAGTGTGAGGCGATGGGGTTTCGCCGGATTACCTATTTCCTTGATCGACCAGACGTCATGGCTCGGTATTCAGTTTCGATCGAGGCCGAACGAGCCCAATATCCCGTATTACTGTCGAATGGAAATCGAATCGAGGAGTCCGAGCTACCCGACGGTCGGCATCGCGTGCGATGGGAAGATCCATTCCCGAAGCCGAGTTATCTCTTCGCGTTAGTCGCGGGGGATCTGCGCTGTCATGCTGGGCAGTTCCGTACGATGTCCGGTCGTGATGTACAGCTCGAGATCTGGGTCGAGCCGCAGAACGTGGACCGGTGTGATCACGCTTTGCGTTCGCTCAAGCGAGCGATGAAATGGGATGAAGAGCGCTTCGGCCGGGAATACGACCTCGAGCTCTACATGATCGTTGCCGTGGGTGACTTCAACATGGGCGCGATGGAGAACAAGGGCCTCAACGTCTTCAATTCGAAATATGTGTTGGCACTTCCTGAGACGGCAACCGACGACGACTACGAGGGGATCGAGTCGGTCATCGCTCATGAATATTTTCACAACTGGACGGGGAATCGCGTCACCTGTCGCGACTGGTTTCAACTGACATTGAAGGAAGGGCTGACTGTCTATCGTGACCAGCGATTCAGCGAGGACATGATCTCCGTTCCCGTCTGCCGGATTGCCGAGATCAAAGGCCTGCGAGCACGACAGTTTCCGGAAGACGAAGGGCCTATGGCCCACCCGATTCGCCCGGACTCGTATATCTCGATGGACAATTTCTATACCGCGACGGTCTATGACAAAGGCGCGGAAGTGATTCGAATGTATGCAACGCTGCTCGGAGACGACGGCTTCCGAAAGGGGATGGACCTCTATTTTGACCGCCATGACGGCCAGGCCGTCACTTGCAACGACTTCCGGGCCGCGATGTCCGATGCCAGTGGTCGCGACCTGGCGCAGTTCGAGCGTTGGTACGACCAGGCCGGAACGCCTCGACTTCGGGCAAGTGGCGAGTATGATGCTCCGGCCTGTCGCTATGTGCTGACACTCTCGCAGGACTATCCGGAGACGGCATTCGAGATTGTGGGTGCCGACGCGCGCGACGCCCTTCATTGCCCCGTCGCCGTCGGACTACTTCGGGCCGATGGGTCCTCGATGGCTCTTCGGCTAGAAGGCGAGAGTGAAGGGGAGGCAGAGGCGGTGATGACTGCGTTTGGTGGTGACCCCGATCATGGGGCGAGCCTTCGGTCAACGCGCGTCTTGGAGCTGCGAGAAGCCCGGCAAGAATTCGTATTCGAAGGGATCGATGAAGAACCGGTGCCCTCGATCTTGCGTGGCTTCTCCGCTCCCGTGCGCCTTGAAATGGACAGGCCTCAGGAATCTCTCGCCTTTCTGATGGCCCATGATGATGATCCCGTGAATCGTTGGGATGCTGGGCAACAGTTGGCCCTCGAGCTGCTCGTCACCGCAACGACTGACATCGAGTCTGGGCGAACTCCGGAACTCGATGTCGGGTTTTCGACGGCTTGGGTTCGAGTACTAGGCGATGAAGGTCTGGACGGATCGCTTCGTGCCTTGGCGCTTTCACTTCCGGGCGAACGGGTGGTGGCCCAGGAGATGGACGTGATCCACCCGGACGCGATTCACGCGGCACGCGAGTTCATGGGGAAGGCACTTGCTGCGGCCCACGCTGATCGGTTGTGGTCCACCTTTCGGGCGCTTTCGTCGTCGGGGCCCTACCGACATGAACGGTCCGAGATCGACCGTCGACGCCTTCGCAATATCGCGCTCCGAATGCTTGTTTGGACAGGAGAAGAAGAGGCGATCCAGGCGGCCTGGGCCCAATTCCAGGAAGCCGACAATATGACGGATGCCCAGGCAGCGTTCATGGTGTTGGCAGACCAGGAACATGAGGCTCGTGAGCAGGTGACGCGTGCATTCTATGAGCGCTGGAAGAGCGACCCGCTCGTGATGGATAAATGGTTCTCGATTCAGGCGGGGTCATCGCGTCCGGACGCGTTCGTCCGGGTCGAGGAGCTGACACGGCATGCTGATTTCAATCTCGCGAATCCGAATCGTGTTCGCAGTCTGGTCGGTGCCTTTTGCTCGGGGAATCAGGTACGATTCCATGCTTCGTCGGGAGAGGGCTATGTCTTTCTGGCGGATCATGTCTTGAAGTTGAATGAGTCGAATCCGCAGGTTGCATCGCGAATGGTCTCGGTTTTCAATGACTGGCGTCGATACGGCACGGATCGCCAAGCCATGATGCAAGCGCAGCTCGAACGCATCGCTTCGAGCGGGTCCCTGTCCGACGACGTCTATGAAATCGTGAATCGAGCCCTGTCCCGCTGAATGGGCACGCTGAGTGGACGCGCCGATGTTGGGTATGAGCAGCGGATTGGATAGGCGATGGGATGGGCCCGATGTGGCCATTGTCGCGAGTGCGGCGACCCAACGGAATTGAATCGAATGATGAATAGGAACGAAAGGTGCGTGTATCGTGGCGACTCTGTATGACTTCGAGGCAACGGATATTGACGGGGCAGCTCGAAAACTCTCGGGTTATTCCGACAAGCTCTGTTTGATCGTGAACGTGGCCTCAGAATGTGGACTGACGCCTCAGTACGATGGCTTGCAGCGACTGTATTCTGAATATCGCGACGCGGGTCTCGAGATCCTGGCCTTCCCCTGTAATCAATTCGGTGCTCAGGAGCCCGGCGACAACGCAGCGATAGCGAAGTTTTGTCGTAACCAATATCGCGTCGAGTTCGGTCTGTTCGAAAAGATCAAGGTCAACGGCGACACCCGTGATCCGCTCTATGCCTGGTTGACATCGTCTCCAAGCGAACCCGATGGACCTGGGGATATCGCTTGGAACTTTGCCAAATTCCTGATCGGTCGCGATGGACAGGTAATCGGTCGGTTTGCTCCGACCGTCGAGCCCTGCGCGGCCGCAATCACAAAGCGCATCGACGAGGCATTGAAGAGCCAATGATCCATCTGAATCCCGGACAGCCGATTCTGACGGCGAAAGATCTTGGTCGAAAATTTGGCGAGCGAGCGATCCTCGCTGGCGCATCGTTCAGTCTTCAGCCTGGAGATCGCGTCGGGGTATTAGGTGTAAATGGAGTCGGTAAGTCGACGCTTATGCGTATTCTGGCCGGCCGAGACAAGGAGTACGAAGGAAAACTTCACGTCGCGCGGGGCGCGACGGTTGGTTACGTCTCGCAGGAGCCTGAACTCGATTTCGACAAGAGTGTTCGCGAGAACGTCGAGGAGGCCGTCGCCGAAACCCGGGCATTGCAGAAGCGCTATGAGGAAATCCTCAAATCCTGGGAGGATCCTGAGGTCGTCGAGGATGAAGAGAGGATGAATGCCCTGCTGGCCGAGCAGGGAGAAGTCCAGGAGGCGCTCGAGATTCGCGATGCGATGGATCCCGCAGCCCTCGACAATCAGATTGAAACTGCGATGAGCGCTCTTCGATTGCCACCCGGTGACCGCGACATTACATCTCTGTCCGGTGGCGAGCGCCGACGCGTTTCGATCTGCAAAGAACTGCTAGCGCACCCCGACATCCTGATTCTCGATGAGCCGACCAATCATCTTGATGCGGATACAGTTGCTTGGCTGGAGGGTTTTCTGGCCGGGTACTCGGGAACCTGCGCGCTTGTCACGCATGATCGATATTTCCTGGATCGCGTCGCGAATCGAATGCTCGAGGTCTCGCGTGGTGAGATCCAGTCCTACGATGGCAACTATTCCGACTTCCTGATGGCGAAAGAGAAGCAACAGGACATTCAGGATCGAACCGATGCCAACCTCCTCAAGGCGGTCGCGCGGGAACTCGAATGGATCCGGTCGACGCCCCAGGCGCGACGAACAAAATCGAAGGCTCGCATTGCCGCCTATGACGATCTGGTCGAAGAGGCGACTCGAATCCATCCCGCGGAAGAACTCGACCTGCGAATCCCCTTCGGACCACGGCTGGGGAGCAAGGTGCTTTCGCTTCGTGATGTGAGCAAGGGCTTCGATGGGAAAGTGCTGATCGATCACCTCGATTTTGACATGCCACCTGGGGCAATCATTGGCATAACGGGCGCGAATGGGCTCGGCAAGACGACGCTGGTCAATATGATCGTTGGTCGCGATAAGCCCGATTCGGGAACCATTGAAGTGGGTGAGAACACGCGCTTCTGTTATGTCGACCAGACGCGGCAAACACTTCGGGATGACTTGACCGTTTATGACGAGGTGGCAGAGGGATCCGATGTGATCGCATACGGGGACAAGACGCTTTCCGTTCGTCACTACCTCGCACGTTTCCTGTTCAGCGGCTCGATCCAACAGACCGAGGTCGGCCGCCTTTCTGGCGGGGAACGCAATCGGCTTCAGCTTGCAAAGAGCCTCCGCCGGCCTTCGAATTTTATTATTCTCGATGAGCCCACAAATGATCTCGATCTGATGACTCTTCGCGTCCTCGAGGAATCGCTTTCGCAGTATCCGGGCTGTGCGATCGTGATTACCCATGATCGTTATTTCCTGGATCGAGTGGCCACGCATATTCTCGGATTTGAGGGAGACGAGCAGATTGAATTCTGCACCGGGGCCTGGGATTTCTACGCCGAGCAAAGAGAGAAGCGAATCGCTGAATCCGGTGGTCCAAAATCGCAGAAATTCAAACACCGCAAGATTGGCCGCGCCTAGCATCCTTGACTTGATGCCGGAACACGCGGAAGAAGGGATGTGGATCGATGCTCCGCCATGTTGTATTGGTTCAATTGAAAGAAGATGTAGAAGCGGGTTCGACTGAAATGTTGCTGGAAGAGCTATCGCGATTGCCGGGGCTCATTCCTGATATTTCGAGTTACTCATTCGGCACCGATTTGGGAATAGCCGAAGGGAACTACGATCTCGGCATCGTCGCGGAGTTCGTCGACGCCGATGCCTTCGGTCGCTACGTCGTACATCCGGCCCATCAAGCATTCGTTGTCGAGAAACTTCGGCCGCTCATGGCCCAGCGCGTGGCCTTGCAATTCGATATTTGACCTGAGAAGCAGACCCGCCAATTCACGCCGCGCCGCTTGACATCGGAGCCGATGCGCCCATCTCCTAGGTCCGCAACTGATTTTTTCAGCCGAGAGGTGGTGGACTATGCAATTCGACAAACTCACGATTCGGAGCCAGGAGGCTCTTCAGGACGCCCAGAGCCAGGCCGAGGCGCGCGGACATCAGAATGTCGAGCCGGCCCATCTGCTCGTGGCGCTGCTTGCGCAGTCTGAAGGCAGCTCCGTTCCGCTACTGCAGAAGCTAGGCGTCTCCATGGACCTAATCGGCTCGGAGCTGGAGCGCTTCCTGGAGCAGCTTCCGAAGGTGTCCGGGGGCGCTCAGAGTCAGCTGGGTGCGAATCTCCAGCGTGTCCTTGATGCGGCTTTCGAAGAAGCAAAAACGATGAGCGACGAGTATGTCTCGACCGAACATCTCTTGCTGGCGATGTCACAGGATGAATCGGATCCGATCGGCCGTATCCTGCGCAGCGCAGGAGCGACTCGCGACGGCATCCTAAAGGCCTTGAAGACGATTCGAGGCAGCGCCCGAATTACCGACCAGGATCCGGAATCGAAATATCAGGCGCTCGGAAAATTCGGCTCAGACCTGACCGAAGAGGCGCGAAGTGGAAAGCTCGATCCTGTCATCGGACGAGATGAAGAGATCCGGCGCGTCATTCAGGTGCTGTCGCGGCGAAACAAAAATAATCCAGTCTTGATCGGTGAACCTGGCGTGGGTAAGACCGCCATTGCCGAAGGACTTGCTCAGCGAGTCGTCGCCGGAGACGTTCCCGATACGCTGAAGGACAGGCGCGTCATTTCCCTCGACATCGGTTCACTCATCGCGGGCGCGAAGTACCGCGGTGAATTCGAGGATCGGTTGAAGGCGGTTCTGCGCGAGGTCTCCGAGGCCAATGGCCAAGTGATTCTCTTTATCGACGAATTGCATACGATCGTTGGCGCGGGCAATGCAGAAGGTGCGGCGGATGCGGCGAACATGCTGAAGCCGGCACTCGCCCGCGGCGATCTTCGCTGTATTGGTGCAACGACCCTCGATGAATATCGAAAGTACATCGAGGGCGATGCAGCCCTGGCTCGACGCTTTCAGCCAGTCATGGTTGGTGAGCCGTCGGTGGACGACACCGTGTCGATCTTGCGGGGACTGAAGGAACGCTACGAAGTTCATCATGGTGTTCGAATTCATGATGCAGCTCTCGTTGCCGCCGCAACACTCTCGCATCGCTACATCAGCGATCGATTCCTTCCCGACAAGGCGATCGATCTCGTCGACGAGGCCGCGAGCCGGGTTCGGGTCCAAATCGATTCGATGCCCGAAGATCTCGATCAACTCGCGCGAAAACAGATTCAGCTCGAGATCGAACTGGAAGCCCTCAAGAAAGAAAAGGATCCAGCCAGTCAAGAGCGACGTCAGGCTGTGAGTCTAGAAATTGCGGAGCTCAAGTCTGGTTCGGACTCACTCATGGCAAAGTGGCAGATCGAGAAGGATCTGATTGCGGACGTTCGTTCGGCAAAGGAGAGACGGGAAACGCTTTCGACTGAGTATCAGCGAGCCGAACGGGCGGGCGATCTCGAACGGGCGGCAGAGCTTCGTTATGGAACGCTCGTCGAACTTGAAAATGAGCTCGGTGAAAATGAGAAACGACTCGAAGCACTGCAGGCGGAAGGCAGCATTTTGAGTGAGGAAGTGACGGGCGAAGAGATCGCTGAGATCGTTTCGAAATGGACGGGCGTGCCTGTCTCGAAGATGCTCGAAGGAGAGCAAGAGAAACTCCTCGAGATGGAATCGCGCCTGTCACGACGTGTCGTGGGACAGGACGAAGCTCTGGCGGCGGTCTCGAATGCTGTTCGGAGAGCGCGAGCAGGTCTTCAGGATCCGAGTCGCCCGATTGGCTCGTTCATCTTCCTTGGGCCGACTGGTGTGGGCAAGACGGAAACGGCGCGCGCGTTGGCCGAGTTCCTCTTCGATGATGAGCAGGCGATGATTCGCGTCGACATGAGTGAATACATGGAGAAGCACTCGGTTTCCCGGCTGGTCGGGGCGCCTCCCGGTTATGTGGGTTACGACCAGGGCGGGGCGTTGACCGAAGCGGTTCGACGTCGTCCCTACAGCGTGGTGCTCTTCGATGAGATTGAGAAGGCCCATCCGGACATCTTCAATATCTTTCTGCAGATTCTCGATGATGGACGCTTGACTGACGGCCAGGGACGGACGGTCGATTTTCGCAACACGGTCCTCGTGATGACCTCGAATATCGGAAGCCAACACATCATCGATCTTGAAACTTCCGAAAAAGAGGAGATGCGCCGTCGAGTCACGGATGCGCTTCGCGCTCACTTCAAGCCAGAGTTCTTGAACCGCATCGATGATGTGGTCATCTTCGACTCACTCGGCCGGGAGCAGATTGGTCACATCCTCGAGATTCAGCTCGACGAGTTGCGCGGGCGACTCGAGGATCGGCGTCTCGAGCTCGAACTCTCAAAAGAAGCGGTCTCTTATCTTGCGTCACGCGGACACGATCCGCAATACGGCGCTCGGCCGCTCAAGCGTTTGCTCCAGAGAGAAATTCAGGATCCGCTGGCGATGCGAATTCTCGAAGGGGAGTTCAAGGAAGGGACGATCATTCGTGCAGATCTTGCGGCGAGTGGGGAAGGGCTCACTTTCAGTGGAAGCGATTCTGAGTAACGGATTCGCGGCCTAGAAGACACCCCGAAAGGGGTTGTTGCCGGGCCCGGTCGTCTCCCTCTCCCGGCTGCGATCTGGCCTCAGCTGAAGTACATTCCCCGTCGTCAGGTCGCGATTGGATTTCGATACGATCGTGGTTGATTCGTGGTTGGATTGCGGTGCAGTGTGGCGTGGCTTGGTGCTCGCCCATTCGCCGATTGCGTTCTTCGGAGGTGTGAATGGTTTCGGTCGAGGTGATGCCGATTTCTCTTCCTCGAGACACCGTCCGCTTCGTCAAGACCTGGTTCCCGATCTATGAGAACGACCCGAACTGGGTGCCCCCGCTCTTTCATGAACGGAAGCGCTTCTTCGATCCTGCCCGAAATCCCTATTTCAAAGTCGCACAGGTCCAATGCTTCGTTGCGACTGTGAATGGTCGCGACGTTGGAACGATCTCAGCGACCGTCGACGAGATCTACCAGGAAGAAGAGGCTGGGACCGGATTCTTCGGATTTTTCGAGTTCATCGCCGAGCCTGCGGTCGCTGAAGCGCTGCTTTCGGCCGCGCGTCGATGGCTTTCCGATCGGGGAATGAAACGCATGATCGGCCCCTTCAACTTCAATACCAATCATGAGTTCGGGCTACTCGTCGACGGATTCGACAGTCCCCCCTTTGTCGCGAATCCCCACAATGCTTCGTACTACGAGGGAATCTACGAGAAGCTGGGTCTGCGACCGGTCATGGATTGGTACGCCTATCATGTCGATTCCGAGATGTCCGGCGTGAAGCGAATGCAGAAGCTGGGGAATCGTCTTTTGTCTAGGCATCCCGAAATTACAATTCGGTCGCTCGATCTCGCGCACTTCGATGACGAGGTGAAGCATCTGCGGAAGATCTACAAGGACGCGTGGGAACAGAATTGGGGTCATGTTCGGGTGACCGATGAGGAGTTCGACTTCCTCGCCGAAGGTCTCAAACAAGTACTCGATCCGGAACTCTGTCTCATCGCAGAGGTCGGCGGACAGACGGCTGCCATTTCGATCGCGCTGCCCGACATGAATCAGGTTGTGATGAAAATGCACGGGCGAATTTTCCCCTTCGCATGGCGTCATCTTCTGATGCGAAAGAAGTACATCACGCGAGTTCGCGCGTTCATGCTCGGAGTTGCCAAGGAATTTCAATCACTTCCGCTCGGCGCCGCACTGTATGCGAGATCCTTCGATGTGGGGCGTTCCAAGGGACTCGGTCAGGGCGAAGCGTCATTGATTTTGCAGACGAATACGCGAATGCGCGGCGCTCTGGAAAAAATGGGAGCGACAATCAACAAGACTTACCGAAACTATGAAATCGAGACTGAGCCGAGAAGGAGCTAGAACCCGATGGATATTCGATGGCATGTCGTAACGGAGCTCGCCCCATCCTGTAGAGAAACAGCCGAGGCACGCATCAATAGATTGGCCGAGGGACAGAAGGATCTGATTCATGTCGTCATCCATGTAGAGGGCAGCAAGCACCATCAGCATGGAGCGGCCGAGGCGAAGATTCGCTGTCAGGCGAAGGGGCGCGAACTCATCGCCCATGAACGGGACGATGAACCAGAGATTGCGCTCACGCGCGCGCTTGATGTCTTTGAGCGCGAAGTGCGTTCGATGCGTTCGAAGCGCCGGGACCACCGGGGTGGAGGACGAGGTCGCGCGACCGAAGAGGCCGGCGATGATCGAGCTGACGAAGCGGATGACGATGAAGAGTCGGCGATCGCCGAGGGTATGGACTGAAGTTAGCGGGGAGAGGCGATGCCGAACCAGGACGATCAGGATCCGGAGGAAACGCTCGAATGGCTCGAAGCGCTCGACTCGGTCTTTGAACGAGAGGGCGTCGAGAGAGCGCACTATCTCGTCGGTCGCCTCGTTAGGCGCGCCCGGCGAAAGGGAGCGCATCTTCCCTATCGAGCGACGACCGCCTACATCAACACCATTGGTGAGGGACTTCAGAAACAAAGCCCGGGTGACACGGCGCTCGAGGAGCGAATCAGATCATTCATTCGCTGGAACGCAATGGCAATGGTGGTCCAGGCCAATCGGGTCGATTCGTCGCTCGGCGGTCATATCTCGAGTTTCGCCTCGGCGGCCACGCTCTACGACATCGGCTTCAACCACTTCTTTCACGCACCGACCGAGGACCATGGCGGCGACCTTCTCTATATCCAGGGCCATGTCGCACCCGGGATCTACGCACGCGCCTTTCTCGAAGGCCGATTGAGCGAAGATCAGCTGCATCGATTTCGACGAGAAGTCGAGCCCGGCGGATTGTCTTCCTATCCCCATCCGCGTTTGATGCCGGATTTCTGGCAGTTCCCCACAGTGTCGATGGGCCTCGGTCCGCTCATGGCGATCTATCAATCGCGTTTCATGCGCTATTTGCGTGACCGTGGGTTCATCAAGACGAAGGGTCGTAAGATCTGGGCGTTTCTAGGTGACGGCGAGACGGACGAACCCGAAACCCTCGGAGCCATCTCGCTTGCCGGTCGAGAGAAGCTCGACAATCTGATCTTCGTCGTGAATTGCAATCTTCAGCGCCTCGACGGTCCAGTTCGAGGCAATGGCAAGATCATCCAGGAACTCGAGGCCAGCTTTCGTGGTGCAGGTTGGAACGTCATCAAGGTGGTGTGGGGCGGTCGCTGGGATCCACTTCTCGCCAAGGACCGAGATGGCAAGCTGCGAAAACGCATGGAAGAGGCGGTCGACGGCGAGTATCAGGCCTATCAAGTTCGCGGTGGCGCATATACCCGTGAGCACTTTTTTGGGAAGACGCCCGAGTTACTGGAAATGGTCGCCACGATGAGCGATGACGATATCTGGCGCCTGAATCGAGGTGGTCACGATCCACATAAAGTGTACGCCGCCTATGCGGCCGCGGTGGAACATACGGGGCAGCCGACCGTCATTCTCGCGAAGACCGTGAAGGGCTATGGGACCGGAGAGGCGGGGGAGGGACAGAACCCGACACACCAGATGCATGATATGGCCGAGTCGGCGCTGCGTGCGTTCCGGGATCGTTTTCAGATTCCGATTTCGGATGACGAGATTGGGAAGGCCCCATTCTATATGCCGGCCGCTGATAGCCCCGAGCTTCGCTACATGCATGAACGCCGAGAATCGTTAGGCGGGTTCCTGCCTGTTCGAAGGACAGATGCTCCGAAGCTTGAGTTGCCCGAGCTCTCCGCGTTCGATGCACTGCTGAAAGGAACGGGCGAACGTGAAATGTCGTCAACGATGGCCGCCGTTCGCATTCTGCAGATTCTGAGTCGCGACAAAAAAATAGGCAAGAATATCGTGCCCATCGTTCCGGATGAATCGCGAACTTTCGGGATGGAGGGGATGTTTCGCCGGTTGGGAATCTATTCATCAGTTGGCCAACTCTACGATCCCGTCGATTCGGATCAGGTGGCCTACTACCGAGAAGAGAAAGATGGCCAGATCCTTCAAGAGGGGATCAATGAAGCGGGGGCCATGGCCTCCTTCATCGCGGCGGGGACAGCCTACGCAAGTCACGGCGTACAGATGATTCCCTTCTATATTTTTTATTCGATGTTCGGATTTCAGAGAATCGGCGATCTGGCTTGGGCAGCCGGTGATATGCAGTGTCGGGGGTTCTTGCTCGGAGGGACGGCCGGTCGAACGACCCTTGCGGGCGAAGGTCTGCAGCATCAGGACGGCCAGAGTCAGACTTATGCCGGGACGATCCCCAGCTGTATCTCATACGATCCGGCCTACGCCTATGAGCTCGCAGTCATTGTTCATGATGGCTTGCGGCGCATGTACGCAGAGGACGAGAGCGTCTACTACTACCTGACCGTCATGAATGAAAAGTATCCACAGCCCGAGATGCCCGAAGGAGCGGAAGCGGGCATCCTGAAAGGCATTCACCGGATTCGCGAGGGCCAGGTCAAGGGACAAGGCGAGCGACGACGCGTGCAGCTTCTCGGGAGTGGCGCGATCCTTCTTGAGGTCCTTGCCGCCGCCGAGATGCTGGAGCACGACCATGGTGTCTGCGCTGACGTATGGAGTGTGACGAGCTTCAATGAGCTGGCGCGGGATGGGCAGGATACGGATCGATGGAATATGCTGCATCCAGAAGAAGGCCGTCGCTTGTGTTATGTCGAACGACAGCTGACGAGTGCCGATGGCCCAGTGATCGCTGCAAGCGACTATATTCGCGGCTTTGCCGAACAGATCAGGGCCTATATTCCGCGGTCCTACCGAACACTCGGCACCGATGGCTGGGGTCGAAGCGATGGGCGGGAAAAGCTCAGACAGTTTTTTGAGGTGGATCGGAATTTCGTTTGTGTTGCTGCGCTCTCTTCACTGGTAGAGGAAGGAAGCATCGAGCCTGAGACGGTCTCGCGGGCAATCCAGAAATATGGAATCGATGTCGATGAGCCTGTACCGCGTCTTCGCTAGGGCGAGGGGGGCTGAGTTTGTTTCAGTGGATTCGTTTGAGATCAGGTCTGGAATGGGGTTGAGGGTTCGAGAGTGAGTCAACTGCTCGAGATTGCGGTGCCCGATATTGGGGATTTCGATGAGGTCGAAGTCGTCGAGATTCTTGTTGCCAAGGGCGATCGCATCGAATTTGATGATCCCCTGGTCAGTATCGAAAGCGATAAGGCCACGATGGAGATTCCCTCGACATCGGCCGGGCTTGTTGTGGAGCTACGTGTTGTCGAAGGCGACAAAGTGGCTGAAGGTTCAATTCTCGTCGTCATCGATACCGAGGGACGAGTCGCCTCTGTCGGCGACGATACGGATTCCGCAGAGACTTCGGTGTCTCCGCAACCCTCCGCTGACGCTGATTTGGACGAGGCGGAACAAGCGGAAACCACCGTTGAAGCGTCATCGGGAACGGAAGCGTCTGCACCGGCGAGGACCGACACGGCGGCGCAGCCGCTCAGGCGAGAGCGGGAGTTGTCACCGGCCGCCGCCAATCCAGTGCCGGATCGCAGCGGACTTCCCCACGCGAGTCCACTCGCGCGTCGCTTCGCGCGGGAGTTGGGTGTTCCCATTTCCGACGCGAATGGAACCGGTGCGCATGGACGAATCCTCATCGAAGATCTCAAGGCGCAGGTTCGTGATCGATTCGGGCAGGAGCGGGCGGGATCTTCTGGAGCCGGAATTCCTCCCGTCCCGACGATCGATCATTCAGCCTTTGGCCCGGTGTATGAAGAGAAGCTCAGTCGAATTCAGAAGGTCTCTGGGCCCGCGCTGCATCGAAGTTGGCTGAACGTTCCCCACGTCACGCAGCATGATGAAGCTGATGTGACGGAGTTGGAGCGATTCCGTCGGGATCGTCGCCAAGCGGCGAGCGAGCGTGGACTCAAGCTGTCCCCTTTGCTGTTTGTCATGAAGGCCGTGGTCATCGCGTTAGGCGAACACCCGATCTTCCGTTCTTCGCTGGCGCCGGAGGGCGATCGGCTCTTGATCAAGGACTATTTCCATCTTGGGATCGCCGTGGAAACCGATCAGGGTCTGGTCGTTCCGGTCATTCGAGACGTCGACCGAAAGGGAATCTTCGAGTTGGCGGTGGAACTGAATGCGACAGCCGAACGCGCGCGCGCGCGCAAGCTTGGGCCGGATGACCTTCGCGGGGCATGCTTTACGATCTCAAGCCTCGGCGGCATTGGCGGAACGGCCTTCTCGCCCATCGTCAACGCACCCGAGGTCGCAATCCTGGGGCTTTCAAAGACTCGCGTCACTGCCGTCTGGGAGGGTCCGTCGCCACTCGACATTCAACCGGCGACCATTCGGGATGTGGATCAAAAGGAGGGCGGCGAGGGCTCGCTCGCCCCATCGAGTCCTTTGGCGGGAGCCAGCGCGGGAAGCTTCAGGCCGCGGCTCATCTTGCCATTCTCGTTGTCTTACGATCATCGCGTAATCGACGGTGCGGAGGCAGTTCGATTCACGTCGAGGCTTTCCCGCCTCCTCTCCGATCCGACCCGGCTTCTGCTCTAACGGACGGCATACACACCACCCCGTCGTCGCCGCAAATGAACGAATGCGTTCTTGGGGATTTCCCCCTGCATTCGCTCGGGTGATCCCACCCGCACGGTTAGACGATGCGATACGTGGAGTGCTGCGTCACACCCATTGTGCCATACCTGGCGAGCGGGGAATCGGAATTGAGCCAGGCCTACCGAGTCTTGAGAATCACGTTTACGTCGCGTGAAGATCTCGAACGCGAGTACTTAGCGAATCTCGTAAAAGGGCCAGCGTTGCGCTTGAAATTCAGCAGTCTCTGGCATCGATTACACAGTCGCTCGAGAGTGAACTCGGAGAGAGACTGCAAGGGGAACGCGAAGCGGGGACAGGCAATCGTGTTGCACAACGGTCGGTTGCTGAAGTGCGCGCTCGACTTTGCATCGACGGGGCCGATGAGCGGGTGGGTTGTACGCGGAATCTGAGTTTGACTGGAGTTCTAGTGGCGATCGATGTGGATTTGCCATTCATCTGAGCGGATGTCGACGTTGCGATCATGCACCCAACGAGTGGCGAAGATCGGACTATTCCCGGTGTGGTCGTGCGTCACGAACTCGATTCGAATGGAAAGCCCTGGGTTATCGGGGTGAAATTTCTTGTCGCCGACGAAGACGCGAAAGAAACCATCGCTTACCTCGGTCGTGTCAAGGCGAGCGAACACGCGAGGCGTCTCGGCGGTATCGCCGGTTCGATCAGTACGCTGGGTGTCAGTGATCTCGTCACGAGTTTTGGTCTGTGTATTCCATCGGGCCGCTTTACTCTGATGCGTGACGGCCAGATCGGAACGATTGCCATTCATCAATGTGTGATGTGCTCCGTGCAGATCGGTGGCGCCTTCGGCATCAAGGCGCTCGTCCGGATGCTCTCGTGGGAGGATGGCAATTTTGAATTCCATGCGATGACCGAGGCAGCATCCGACGACAATGAATGGTCGATGCCGATCGAGATGGCCCTGCTCGAGGCTGCTCGATTCCTGGATGAAGATCGCCGTGACCGCGATGTGCGGCTGCCAAGAGAGGCTGGCCTACGTGTCAAATATCGCGAGATTGATCTGGATGACCCGACGCTGTCGAAGGACGCGCTCTGACGCTCTGAGAAGAGGAACCGGACTGGTGGACACGATCGAGATCGGTGGTGGTGCGGCGCCCTCGATTGGACTGGCCGTTGTCACCCCGAGGGAAGGCTAAACAAGCGTTCTTAATCTGCCGAAACCACTCCTATGACCTCGAAAACGTCCAGTCCGCCCGAGTACCGCACGACGTCGAGCTCCAAGGCCCCAGGCGTAGATGCGCCCGTTCCCTCGCTTGGGGATCTCTTTCCGGAACTTAGCTCGCGTTTCGAAGCCGCCGGCATAGTCGGTCTGATCGTCATCGGAGCGCCGATGCTGGCGGAGATTGAGCGGCGGCATGGAGAAGAGGCGCGCAAGAGTTGTCTCGAGTCGTTAGGCGCGCGCGTCCGAGCGGTGGCTGAAGAGCGGTTGCGTTCGGATTTCTCCGTCTCGCTCGCGGAGCCAGGCTGCGATGAGATCATGGTCTTCCTCTTCCGACAGCGGGGCTCTGCTGGCTTCTACCGAACCGAAATGCCAGGCTTTCGAAACGAATTGAACCGCGCGCTTCAGGCGGACAGGGGCCAAGGTTTCTATCCCTATCTCCGGGGCCCATTTCAGCTACCCGCTGGAATTTCGGTTGAACTTCGAAACCCACAATTCGGTCTCGCGACGCAGCTTCGCCGGTTGATCAATGCTGCACGACACGACTGTCTATACGATGCCGAGAGCGCCAAGCGCAAGTCGAAAAATGAGCTGCTCGAGACGATTCTCGATCATCGGATCTACTCGGTGTACGAGCCCATCGTCGAAGTAGGAAGCAAGACCGTCTTCGGTTACGAAGCCCTGGCGCGCGGGCCGCAAGGGACCGTGTTCCACTCCCCGGTCGCTCTCTTTACGGCTGCGGAAGAATTTGAACTCGTCTTTGAACTCGACTGCGTTTGTCGCGAGAGCGGCTTGCGAGGTGCCGTCGACTTTCCTGGTGGAACCAAGCTCTTTCTGAATATTCGACCGACGACGATCCATGATCCAGCGTTTCGCGAGGATCGGCTGATTGAAACCCTCGCAGGGCGAGGTCTCGAACCCACTGACGTGGTCTTCGAGATTTCGGAGCAGGAATCGATTTCAAGTTTCGGCGCCTTTCGTGAGATGCGCGATTATTATCGAAGTCTCGGCTTTCAGTTCGCCCTTGATGATACGGGTACGGGCTATGCGGGACTCGAAGAACTACTCGAACTCGAACCGGACTACATCAAGATCGATCGGTCGATGGTGTCGGGGGTTGACCAGGACCCGGCGCGCCAGGATGTGCTGGCTGCCGTCTTGCAGCTCGCGGAAAAAATGGGTGCAGAGGTGATTGGTGAGGGGCTCGACACGCTCGAAGAACTCGAGATGTTAGGCAGTCTCGGTATTCGATTCGGACAGGGTTGGCTCTTCGGAAGGCCCACACCACTTCGCTCCGACATCTAGGTGGGCATAGGCTAAGCGCTAGGCGCCCCGTCTACGTCTACGAAGGCACTCAACAGATTGTCATTGGGTCGCGGAATTAAGTCATCGAAACCCGAAGTGAGATGCGTTCCCTGCCACCTTCAGGCGGATTCGGCTCCCGCTGTCGCGGTTCGCATCCTGAAGATTCCACCAAAGAAGCGCATCACACGCTCATTGAGCAGCGTATGCATGTCGAGTTCATCTCGGAGCTCGCCGAGTGGTCGAGTCGGTCGGAGTTGATTTTTGCGCGGATTGTTCTCGTGCATTTTGTGAAGCAGCTCAATTGCATCGCAGAAGTGAAAATGGTCCGAGCGTTCGATGATTTCGAGTCGAGCGTCCGGGCCGAGGCGTTCAAGGGGCGGGCGAACGCTCGTGTCCAAATCGACTAGAACATCATCCTATGCGGCGAGGACCAGCGCTTGTGCTGTTTCCCGTAACGGGAGTTCAGTGGATGTGAAGGCCTTTCGGCCGACGAATGGCTCGGAGGCGGGTGCAAGGCAGCAGACGGCTTTCACGCGTTCTTCAAGTGCCTTTGTCTTGAGGGCCGAGTGCGAGTTCTTGATTGAACTCGAGGCCGGGCGAATCAGTTGGTTCGGAAGCGAGCGCCCATCTTCTGGCGCCCCCCATTGATGAGCTTCAGCTCTTCCATCGCGGCCATTGCCACGTCGTGTCCAGCGACCTCGTCGCCTTCCTTGGCCAGTTCGTCCATGTCGACCCAGGCTTGATAGACGTGCCGTGTACGGTCGGTGATGATGCCCGCCTTCAGCAGTGTCTTGATCAGGACACGAAAAATGTTCGTGTTATTGGTCATGTCTGCTCGACGATCTTCTTCGGAGAACGCTTCCAAGACTGCGCTTCGGACCCACTGCCAGTCGAGATCGAATTCTTTGTAGATCTCTTGCTTCTGTTCCGCGTTCACGAGATTGAAGAGTAGAACCTGGAAAGCTTCGGCGGCCCACAGCTCAACATGCTCGTGTTCTTCCTCGGTCAGCTGGGGAATAGTCCGGTCCGCCCAGATCTTGCCGAATTTATGATGGAAGGCTTCGTCGGACATCGTGAACTGAATCAAGCGCTTGAGAAGCGGGTCATGGGTTTCGCGCTGAATCGTCGCGAAGGCGCCCATGGCGAGTCCCTCGATCAGCATCTGCATTCCAATGAGCTTCTTGTAGACCGCAGGGGATTTGACAATTTCGTTCAGCAGGCTCCTGATCGTCGATCCGGACTGGAGAGGGGTGCCCCAGCGTGTCGTGATGTAGTTGGTGAATCCCGTGACGTGTCGCGCTTCTTCACGCGTCTGGTTCGCAGCATATTCCATCGCACCGGGATCCCGAAGGATCTGCGTCAGGCTCGCGGAGAGCGAGAGGGCGCCCTGTTCGCCGTGCAGAATGCTCGAGAGGATGAAGCGCGTATTCTGATTCGCGAGTCGAATCTTCTGCTGCGCATCGAGTTTGTCCGCGACGGAGGTCTTCAGTTCGATGCAGAAATCGGTCGGCATGATGAGCTGTTCAGTGAGGTCGAGCGGCTCGGAGTTGAAGTCGACGTATCGAGTGTCGGTCGGGTCCCAAAAATGATCGACGGTGGCCGAAATGATGGAGTCGAAGGCATCGGTTCGATCGGCATAACGGTCGACCTCGATCAGGCTGTCGAAATTATCCCGGTCGACAGTGTTGTAGATCCGGTCGTAGGTGATGTGGCGTTCGCTCATCGAGATTGTTCTCCTTCGGGCGGCGTTGATTGTTTTGAAACGATTGAACTCTTTTTCGTACTGGTATTCGTGCTCGTATTTGTGTTAGGTGGAAGGGGCATGCTGCATTCCGTGCCCGCTTCGGCTTGATTGCCGTGCAGTTGGAAATGGGTGAGCGTGCGGATGACCGATTCGCTTGTGGCGCGAGAGGGATCTTCCGCCCACCAGGCAAGGACATGGGCCCACATGCCGACGATTGCCTGAGCGAGAATATCGGTGTCGAAACAATCTCGTGCCCGGCCGTCGCCGACCGCTTTGCGGCGTCGCGCGCTTACTCGGCTGGCCAGCCGTTCGAGAATTCGCGAACCGATGTCAGCGGACTCGAAGCCGGGATGAAAGACGATCCGAATCAGGTCGCGCTGTTCTTCGGCAAATCCGACGAGCGCTTCGGCCTGGGCCTGCATCATCGCGATCGGATCAGACTGGTCGAGGACGGCGCTTTGCAGGCGACCTTCGAGTTCGCTGGCGGCTTCTTCTGCGATTTCGCGAAAGATCGCGAGCTTGTCTTTGAAATGGAGATAGAAGGTGCCCGACGCATAACCGGCGTGCGCGGCGATGGCATGACTGGTGACGGCGTGGGGACCGAGGTCTGCGAAAAGGGCGCGCCCTGCATCGAGAAGGCGGCGACGGGTTTCCTCGCCTCGAGATACGCGCAGGCCGGGCTCGTGGCGCGGAGAGCGGGTGCCCGGTTCGATAGTCGAGTTCAAGGTTTCACTGACGGACATGTCATTAGTGACGTTAACGTCAGTTTGGCGGCTTAGCCAACGGTGCATCCGGCGGCAAAGCGTGACTTGAAGTCACCTATTGGCGTTCGATCAGCTCAAAACCGCTTCGGGGTCGCAGTGCTCGGTACAAGTGGAATCGCCTTCTCTGCTGCTGGCCGCGTCGGCCACTTCGATCTGGATCGTTGTGTGCTCGATCGCGAATCGGTCGGTCAGCGCAGAGCGGACTTCCTGCAGAAGACTCTCGGGTTCGAACATGCGATCGACGACGAGATGACTCGAGAGGGAAACCTCGCCGCTTCCGATTGTCCAGATATGCAGACAATGCAGCGTGGAAACCCCGGGCACTGCGAGCAGTGCTGTGCGGATCGACTCCGGGTCCAGGTGGCCGGGGACGGTTTCCATCAAAACGTCGAGGGCTTCGCGGATCAGGTGCCATGCGGAAAACAGGACCAGCACGCTGACGATGATCGAGATTGCCGGGTCCAGCCAGATCCATCCGTAGGCCCAGATTCCAAAGCCGGCCAGGATCACCCCGACACTGGCCAGAGTGTCGCTGGCGACATGCAGCCAGGCACCGCGCACGTTGAGGGAGTCGCCGCGCCCGGCCTCGAGAATCCAGAGGCTGATCAGATTGATGAGAAGCCCGCCGGTCGCGACGATCATCACGCCGCCTCCCTGGACATCCTGCGGTGCCATGAATCGCTCGACCGCATGCACCGAGATGACGACCGCGACGACGGCGAGCGCTAGCCCGTTTGCCAGTGCGGCCAGGATTTCAGCGCGGCTGTTGCCGAAGGTTCGGCGATCGCTTGCAGGACGCGAAGCCATCCACACGGCGACCAGCGAGAGGGCGAGGGCGGCGACATCCGAAATCATGTGGAGCGAGTCGGCGAGCAGCGCGAGCGACCCGGTGAGCAAGCCGCCGACGAACTCGATGCCCGCATAACTGAATGCGAGAATCAGGACGAAGAGCAGGCGTCGACGGTTCAGTGTCCGGGAATCAACGTGATGATGGTGGTGACCGCCACCATGCTGATCTTCCACTGGATTCGATGGACCCACCGTGTCTCCCGTCAATTTCGTGCCGGCGCTCAATTATTCTCTGGGCCGAATGAGCCTAACGGCCGAGGCCCTTCGCCATTCGGTCGATCAACTCAGTCAGAATGGGTCGTGAAGTCGCAAAGTTCAGACGAACGTGGTTTTCCCAAGCAGCGCCGAATCTCCGTCCCCCAGAGAGCGCGACCTTTCCATGCCGGAGGAAGTGGGCGGCGGGGGAACCTTCGATTTCGAGCTTTTCGCAGTCGAGCCACGCGAGATAGGTCGACTCCGGCGACATGAACTCGATTTCTGGAATCCTCTCCTGCAGCGCCTGCAGGGCAAAATCCCGATTGCCTTGGAGATAGGTCACAACTTCATCGAGCCATGGCTGACCCCAGCGCCAAGCGGCAATCGATGCGTAGATTCCGAAGAGCCCGATGCCTCCACGAATGTGTTGGGGATGCAAAAGATTAAAGCGCTTCTGCAAGTCTTCGGTTCCGAAGTGGGCGATGGCGCAGCGTAGTCCCGGAATGTTGAAGGCCTTGCTGGCCGAGGTGAGTGTGACGGTTCGTTTGGCGATCTCCTCTCCGAGGGACGCGAAGGGAATATGCTGGCGACCGTCATAGAGAAGGTCGGCGTGGATCTCGTCGCTGACCACGAGGAGATCATGCTTGAGAACGAGTCGCGCAAGCTCTGTGAGCTCGCTGCGTTCGATGACTCTGCCCGACGGATTATGCGGATTGCACAATAAGAGAATCCTGGTGTCGGCATCGATGACAGTGGCAAGACGATCGAGATCGAATTCGAGGCGGTTGTCTCCCTGAATCATCGGGTTCTCGACCAGACGTCGTCCTGTCTCTGCTACGACTCCGAGGAAGGGCGGGTAGATCGGCGTTTGTACGATCGCGCCGTCTCCCTTCTCGGTGAAGGCTTCGAGGGCGATATACATTCCCTGAACGACTTCCGAGAGAAGTTCGACCCGTGCGGGATCGGGATTCCAACCGAATCGCTCGTTCATTCGCTCTCGAAAGGCCTCTGGAAGTCCAGTGTCTGCGTCACTCATTGGGTAACCGGCATCGCTGTTCTCGGTCAGCCGGCGAAGCTCGTCCTGGATCGGTGTTGCGATCGGGTAGTCCATTTCTGCCACCCAGGCGGGCAGAACGTCGCGAGGATGGAAACGCCATTTCGCGCTTCGCCGATTCTCGAGCGCGCGAATGTCGATGTCGTCGAAGTTGATAGAGCGGTGACGCATCGACAATTCCGCTTCGTGCAAGAAGCGTTTTCGATCATTCTGCTGATCGAGCGCCGAAATCGCCTTCACGATGTCCGAATCGGCACCAGCCTGCGCCAGCAACTGCGGTAAGTCCAATGCGAGAATCTCGAATGTCTCGGAGATTGGATCGCCGATTTCGGCGAGTGGGTGTAATTCGTCGCGTCCGGTCGGGTCGATGTGCCAGTGTGGATCCAGGTTGAAGCAGTCAAAGCGGAGCCATTCGGCGGATTCAGAATCTGGATCGTCGGGGTTTTCACGGATTGGTCCGATGCGAAGAGTGGGTCCGCTTGTGGCCTCGACGCTGCGCTGTTCAGTTCGGAATTCGATGCCCTGCCAGATTCCCGTAGATGGATTACCCATTTCAAGAGCGTAGGCGCGCCGGGGCGTCGAGGTCAATTGCGAACGCTATGCTGATTGGGTCGCTGGCTTGAGTGCGGTTGCACCAGACGTGCGATGGTGCAGGAATGTTGGGGGGCAGATCTGCGATGAGCGTTCAGATTCAGATGCCCGAGCTCTCAACCGAGGGCGAGGGGGCAACGCTTGCGACCTGGCTGGTCGCGGTGGGAGATCACGTCGAGAAGGGCGATGTCATCGCCGAGCTCGAAACGGATAAGTCGACCGTTGAGCTCGAGGCGCCGGCGACGGGAACCGTCACGGAATTTCGAGTTCAAGAGGGGACGGAAGGCATCGCGGCAGGAGTGATCCTCGGGATCCTCGATGCTGTGGCGTCGTCGGTATCATCGGCGCCCTCGGAACCCGCGTCCGATGAGACGCAGGTCGACGAGCTGGCGCAGGCTGCTGGGGCAGCCCATGGCGATTCGAATGAATCCTCGACGGCGCACGGCAGCGATCTTTCTTCTGCTGGAGATTCTGATCTCCGCGCTTCGACGCCTTTGGCTCGGCGAGCCGCCGCCGATCGCGATGTCGACGTGGCGAGCCTGGCCGGGAGTGGGCCGGGTGGTCGGGTGCTGGAGGAAGATGTGCTTCGCTCCGCGCAGGAGAACGCGGAGGCTGACCTCACGGAGGCCGATGATCTGAGTCGAGATGTTCGTATTCCCGAGGTCGAGATTTCGGGGTCGTTCGAGAAGGTCCGGCTCAGCGCCATGCGTAAAACGATTGCCCGTCGCATGACCGAAGCCAAGCAGCGAGTCCCGCATTTCTATCTTCGGGCGCGGTGCGCGATGGACGCGGTGATCGAGGTGCGCGCCAAGCTCAATCAGGATCTTGCGGCAGAGGGCCTAGATCTGAAGATATCGGTCAACGACTTCATTGTACGTGCGTCTGCACTTGCCCTTCGCGATGTGCCCGACGCAAATGTGAGCTTTGCCGGACATGAGATGCACGTCTTCAAGGATGTCGACATCTGTGTGGCGGTTGCGACGGAAGGCGGGCTGGTCGCGCCGGTCCTGCGAAATGCCGACCGGAAGGGGTTGTCGGCGCTTGCCCGGGAGGTGAAAGAACTCGCCGGGTTGGCTCGCTCCGGAAAGCTTCGTCCCGAGCAATATCAGGGCGGGAGCTTTACGATTTCGAATCTTGGCATGTATGGGGTCGAGACCGTCTATCCGATTCTAAATCCGCCCCAGGCTTGTATCCTCGGGGTGGGTGCAGCAGAAGAACAGCCGGTGGTTCGCGACGGTGCGATCGTCGTCGGGCGGGTGGCCTCATTCGCGCTGGCGGCAGACCACAGGGCGGTTGATGGAGCGGTCGCCGCTCGTTTTCTGGCGGCGCTGCGTGCTCGATTGGAAGACCCTCTTTGTATGATGCTTTGAGTTGAAGTTGGGTCGCATCGAGTTCGGTCGTGTGATGTCGAAACGACGGGGCTCTGCAGAATGTATTGGCAACGGATTGGGAACCATGGGGAAATAAGATGAGTCAAGATTCGTATGACGTGGTCATCGTAGGTGGGGGGCCGGGGGGCTATCCGGCGGCTATTCGCGCCCGCCAGCTCGGATTGAGTGTTGCATTGGTCGAGCGCGAGCATCTCGGCGGTATCTGTTTGAATTGGGGATGCATTCCCACTAAAGCCCTTCTGCGTACGGCTGAAATCCATCATTTGGTTTCTCGTGCGAAGGAATTCGGCCTGACGGTCGGCGAGGTCGAGGTCGATCTCAAGAAAGTTGTTCAGCGTTCGCGCAAAGTTTCGAAGCGCCTGGCCACAGGCGTCAAACATCTGATGAAGAAAAACGGTGTGGATGTGTTCAACGGCTTCGGTCGATTGGCGGGTGCGGGTCGGGTCGCCATTGAGGGCGATGTGGAAGGCGAGCCGCCGACCGAACTCAAAGCGCGAAGTATTATTCTTGCGACGGGCGCCCGAGCCCGAATACTTCCCGGGCTTGAGGCCGACGGCGAACTCATATGGACCTACAAGGAAGCCATGGTGCCGACAACACTCCCGAAGCGGCTCCTCGTGGTCGGCTCTGGTGCGATTGGGATCGAGTTCGCGAGTTTCTATAGCGACCTGGGCTCCGAGGTCACTGTCGTTGAAGCATTGCCTCGAATTCTTCCGGTGGAAGATGCCGAGATCTCGAAGCTCGCGCACAAGCAACTCGTGAAGCAAGGCTTCGACATTCATGTCGGGGCCACCGTTTCTTCGCTCGAAAAGGGCAACGACTCGGTGACGGCCACGATTACCGGAGAGGGCACTGAATCCAAGACGGAAGTCTTCGATCGAGTCATCCTGGCTGTTGGAATCGTCGGCAACGTCGAGGGGCTCGGCCTCGAGGGCACGGAGGTCGAAGTCGATCGAACCCATATCGTCACGAATGAATGGACGGAGACCGGTGAACCCAACGTGTATGCGATCGGAGATGTCGCCGGAGCGCCGTGGCTCGCCCACAAAGCGACCCATGAGGGTGTGTTATGCGTCGAGAAAATTGCGGGTGGGCAGAATCTTCACCCGATGAAGACAGAGCGCATCCCCGGCTGTACCTATTGTCGACCTCAGATCGCGAGCGTAGGCCTCACAGAGGAGGCGGCACTCGAGCGGGGCGGTGAAATCAAGGTCGGACGCTTTCCTTTCGTCGGAAATGGCAAGGCGATCGCGCTTGGTGAAACAGAGGGGCTCATCAAGACGATCTTCGATGCGAAGACGGGTGAGCTTCTCGGCGCCCATATGATTGGCGCCGAAGTTACGGAATTGATTCAGGGCTTTGTGATCGCCATGAATCTCGAGACCACCGAGGCTGAACTCATGCATAGCGTCTTTCCACATCCGACTCTGTCCGAAATGATGCATGAGTCGACGCTCGAAGCCTTTGGTCGCGCGCTGCACGTGTAGGGATGCTTGGGGTTTCCGAGTGTCGTTGAAGGATAGAAACACCGACCGATTCGATCTTGGCGAGTCATCGAATCGGGAATAGGGATCAGGTACCCGGCATTGTCAGGCCCACTACTGAAAATCGAAGGGCGGGAATCATCGAAGGCCGAGCTGCCGCGCCCGCCCTGGATTCGAATTCGACTCTCTTCGGATCCGCTCGTCGAGCAGACACGTCAGCTGATGCGTCGGCTGAAGCTCAACACGGTTTGTGAAGAAGCTGCTTGTCCCAATTTGTCCGAATGCTGGGCGGAGCGGCACGCCACGGTCATGATCCTCGGGTCCGTCTGCACGCGCGCTTGCGCGTTCTGCAATGTCGATACGGGGATGCCGGACCCCGTGGATATCGGTGAGCCCGAGCATCTGGCGGCGGCGGTGAGCGAACTCGGCCTCGAGCATGTCGTGATTACTTCCGTCGACCGTGATGATCTATCTGATGGCGGGGCCGGACAATTTGCCAAGTCGATCGAAGCCATCCGGAATCTCTCACGGGAGACGACGATCGAGATCCTCACCCCGGATTTCCGGCGGAAGCCGGATGCACTCGAACGTGTCGTGGCAGCGGCGCCTGATGTCTTCAACCACAACCTTGAGACCGTGCCGCGATTATATCGGAGTGTGCGGCCAGGGGCCGACTATCGGCATTCTCTCGATCTTCTAGCCAGGGCGAAACGTCTCCGTTCGGAGATGTTTACAAAGAGTGGGATCATGGTCGGGCTCGGTGAAACACTCCCGGAAATTCTTGAAGTCATGGACGATCTGCGAGCCGCGCACGTGGACTTCCTCACGATTGGTCAGTACCTGCGACCGACACCGAAGCACGCTTCGGTCGAGCGCTATATGCCACCAGAGGAATTCGATGATCTTGCGCGAGCCGCTCGAGAGCGGGGCTTTCTTGTAGTTTCCGCCTCGCCACTCACGCGTTCGTCCTACCATGCGCAAGCGGATTTTCGGCGATTGCAGGCTGCGCGCATCGACGCCGAATCACAAGGGTGAGGAGGAGGCCGTCCCATGGCTTGCTCATCGGGCAAGTTTGAGACGCTCGTTCATCTGCTCGTTCTGGCCCTTTGCCGTGAGCGGCTTATGATCGGCGCTGCCCTTTTGTCCGCACTCTCAGTCCGAGTAGTCCAAGGCCCATGAGAACAGCGGTGCCGGGCTCGCGGGTCCAAACTGCATACGCGCCGTTCGAGGCATGGTTGTCATGTGACTACATCTCGACTCTTCGCGTGGCGGATCGCGGCCTGAGCCCCGTACACACCAATAGGTTTCTGAGATAGGCGCCACCCGGTTTACTGATCCCGAGCAAGCGATCCTTTCCGCCCCGTGCTGTGTTAGCCCGGCGTAAGCCTAATAGACGCTGCAAACTCGAGTCCTCATGTAATGCCTCTCCCCTCGCCGAGTGCGTCCGAAAGTGCACTGGCCGTGAGCGGGCCGATTCCGCGGAGCTTCATCAGTCGCTGTGCGACGGGGTTCTTACGGACACGTTCAGAGATTCATTCGCCGAGCCCGATCACTCGTTCGATGCGCGGCCTGGCGTCTTGTTGCCAGACGCTCTTGAGAGACACGAGCCGCATGTGAGGGCGGCCCACTGCCTCGCAGATCGCCTCGGCACCTACGCGATCATTCTTGTTGCTCTCACTCGCGGCGCACAAGTGGTTGGCTGAGGAGGGATACGATCCGGATTTTGGAGCCCGTCCCCTGGATCGCTTGATTGAGAAAGAGATCAAGAATCCGCTGACCGACGAAGTGCTCTTTGGGTAGCTGAAGGGCGGCGGACGCGTGGTCGTGGATGTCGACGAAGAAGCGGCGTTTAGTTCTCCCTTCGACGGCTGATCTCTGGCCGAGCTCGAGTAGTCGGGGCGTCAGCACGCCGCGGTGACGATGTGTTAGGCGATTACTTGTACGCCATCTTTGGTGGGCAATTCGCTCCAGCGTCCGCGAAGAAAGCTGTATCCGAGCCAGATCGCGCGGGAGATATGGTCGAAGATCAGGGTCGCCCAGATCCAGACCACATCGAGTTCGAGCACCCCACCAATCAAGATGGCCATGGGAACACGGATCGCCCAGTTGCCGATCAGGGCTCCGATGAGTGGCGTGATCGTATCGCCGGCTCCCTTGTGCGCGCCGGCGAGGGTGAAATGCATCTGCAAGAACGGCTGCGCCGCAGCCAGCGCGAGCATGAACGGAGAGAGCGCCGCGATCACGGCGACATCGTCGGTGAACATTTCCGCTAGAGGAATCCGGAACCACGCAAAGAGAAGCCCAAGTGGAATCGCCGTTCCGACGGCGAGCACGACGGATTGGCGTCCCGCGCGAACGGCGACGTCGCGGTCTCGGGCGCCGAGTGCTTGCCCAACGACGGTTGAACAAGCCTGCGCGTAACCGGTACCGGGAATCCACGAAAAGGACAGCAAGGAGATTCCCACCGTGTAGGCGGCGACCGCCATCGTTCCGTACCAGTTGCTCAGTATCCAGAAATACGAGAGCAGTCCCATGTTCAGCACGATTCGCTCGGCGACTCCGGGGACTGCGATTCGAATGACCTGGCGCACGATTGGATTGCTTCGGAAAAGGTCGCGAAAACGAAGCGCCGTAGGCGCGTCTTTCGGCAGACGCATGAAGACCAGGATGAAAAGCGCGAAGCCGACGGCCTGGCTAATCGCGGTGGCGAGGCCCGCACCCAGCAGCTCGAGTCTCGGGGCGCCGAACAGGCCAAAGATCAAAACGGCGTTCAGGGCGAGCTTCGTCGCGGTCACTACCAGCGCAATGAACATCGGCGTTCGCATGTCGCGATTAGCGCGCATGCCGCTTTCGAAGATCAGAGTGAACGAGAGAATCAGCGAGGCGGCGACGGTGAGCTCGAGGTAGGGCGCGGCCAGTTTGATGACCGACTCTTCAGCACCAAGTAATGCCAATGATTGTTCGCTGAAGAAGAACAGACCCGAGGCGTAGACGAGCGTGATGCAGACCGAGACCTGCACGGACCCGGCAAAGGCATGCCGTGCCGTCTGGGTATTTCCCGAACCGATGGCCCGAGCCATGAGCGCCACGCAGGCGAGGCCGACGGCAAAGAGGGTCGAATGGATGAGATGGAAAAGTTGAGTCGCGTAGCCGACGGCGGCCAGCGGCACAGCGGCGCTGCCACCTTCGGCCAGCCGTCCGATCATCATGCGGTCGATCAGCCCGGTGAGATTCAGGAGCACCTGGCTCGCGATGACCGGCCAGGCCAGGCGTAGGATCTCTTTTGCGGAGCCTCCGGCGACGGGGAGACCGACGAAATCCTTGGGCGCGAGTGCACTCGCTGCGACGGATCTCCGGATCGTTCGGCGACTCGAGCAGTGCCTCAGCATTTTTCGCGGTACGTTCGAGCGAGTTGGCAGCTTCGTCCGGATTTCCGGAACCGAAATCGCTCAAAGGGACTCCCGACTTCTCAGCAGCCGTGTCACGAGTCGCGTAGCTCGCGGGGGAGCTTGAACCGGACGCCCTCGTCGATCTCGGGCAGCGCATCCAGGATCGCGCCGTCTTTCGTGAGAGCGTCGAGCCGCTTGAGTACGGCTTGGACGAGAACGTCAGGCGTCGAGGCGCCCGCGGTCACGCCAACGCATTCGATGCTCGCGAGCCACTCCGGATCGACATCGTGCTCGTCCTGGATGAGATACGAGGGCACACTGAGTCTCGTCGCGACCTCGACGAGTCGATTGCTATTGGATGAAGCGGGTGCACCGACGACGAGTACGAGGTCCGCCTGCTTCGCCAGGTCCTTGACCGCGTCCTGGCGATTCTGTGTCGCATAACAAATGTCGTCACGCTTGGGCAGAGTGATGGTTGGGAAACGGTTCGCCAGCGCGTTCATGACTTCCCGGGTGTCGTCGACGGATAAAGTCGTTTGGGTCACGCAGCCCAGCCGGCCCTCATTCATCACCTTCAGGCGACCGACATCCTCCACTGTCTCGACGAGATGCATGGAAGCGGGAGCCTGACCCATCGTTCCTTCGACTTCGACATGGCCGGCGTGACCGATCATGATGATCTCGAAGCCCTCGTCGACCATGCGCCTGACTTCGTTGTGGACCTTGGTGACGAGTGGACAGGTCGCGTCGATGGTTCTCAGCCGCTGCGTCTCTGCGCGTTCCCGAATGGCCGGGGAGACCCCGTGGGCCGAATAAATCAGGACCGACTCACTTGGAGCGTCTTCGGGATCTTCGATGAAGATCGCGCCCTTGTCGCGCAGGCCGTCCACGACGTGGCGATTGTGCACGATCTCATGACGGACGTAGACGGGTCGCTTCGCATCGGCGGCTTCGCGTTCGAGGGCGAGTTCGACGATTTCGATCGCGCGGTCGACTCCGGCGCAGAATCCGCGTGGACTGGCAAGTAGGATACGCATGCCCGCGCATACTAGCGTCCTCTCGTGTGTCTCGGAGTCCGTCCAAAATTCCGCCCGGAATTCCACGCGACAAATCGGCTGGGATCGTTACAATCCGGCCTCTCAAACAATTGGCAGGAGTCATGTCGACATGTCGGACCTCGAAACCTTTCGCCAGCAAACACGTGCCTGGCTCGAAGCGAACGTACCCAATGACATCGTGGGGTTGCCTGCTGGCGAACTCGAGGGAACTTGGGGCGGCAAACGGGCGACGTATCCAGTCCCTGGTCTGAAAACCTGGCTCGACGTGATGGCGGATAAGGGTTGGACCGCTCCGACCTGGCCGACGGAATACGGTGGCGGTGGCCTCGATCCCGACGAGGCCAAGGTGCTCACGCAAGAGATGCGGGCGCTCAAGGTCCCTGCGCCTCTGATCGGTTTCGGACTGACGATGATCGGTCCCACTCTGCTTCGCTTCGGCAACGACGAACAGAAGAAGGAACATCTCCCCAAGATCTGCCGCGGTGAGATTCGCTGGTGTCAGGGTTATTCCGAGCCGGGTTCTGGCTCGGACCTCGCCTCGTTGCAGACCAAGGCCGTTCGCGACGGTGACGATTTCGTCATCACGGGAACCAAGGTCTGGACCTCGTATGCAGATCAGGCGGACTGGATCTTTGCGCTCGTGCGCAGTAATCCCGATGCGCCGAAGAAACAAGAAGGCATCACGTTCATCCTGATCGATATGGATGATCCGGGGGTCAAGGTCAGCCCGATTCTTCTGATCTCGGGCAAGTCGCCGTTTTGCGAGACCCATTTTACCGACGTTCGCGTGCCGGTCGAAAATGTCGTGCACAAGATCGACGCGGGTTGGACGGTGGCGAAGGCGCTGCTCGGACATGAGCGCACGATGATCGCGGACGCTTTTGGTGGCTCGGGCGCGAAGCCGCGTAAGGATGCCGGTCGAAGCTTTCTCTCGGATCTTGCGGTTCAGCATGTTGGTGAGGCGGACGGTCGTGTGTCCGACGCGATACTGCGCGATGAGGTCGCGGCCATGGAGATGGATAGCCGTGCATTTGGATTGACTGTGCAGCGGACCAAGGACGCCGCGCGGGCCGGCCATCAGCCGGGTTCCGAAAGTTCGATGTTCAAGGTCTATGGCACCGAGCTGAACATGCAGCGGTACGAGTTGATGGTGCGAATTCTCGGGCCCGATGCACTGGGTTGGGAAGGTGAGGGCTTCGATGAAGCCGATCTCAATACGACCCGCGAATGGCTCCGGTCTCGCGGCAACTCGATCGAGGGCGGAACGTCTGAGATTCAGCTCAACATCATCGCGAAACACGTTCTGGGCTTGCCGGTTTGAGCAGGGAACAAGAGCCCCCGTCCAGCCCAATCGATTGATTAAATGAGGGCGGTCGACCGAAGCGGTCGCCGTCTTTCAGAAGGGATCCGAAATGCAACTCGTACTCAACGAAGATCAGGAGCTGATCGCGAAGACCGCTCGGGATTTCGTAGATGAACATTCCCCAGTAAGCCGGTTTCGCGCGCTTCGCGATTCGGGTGAGGAAGTCGGTTATTCGCGGGCACTCTTCAAGGAGATGGCGGAGCTGGGTTGGGCCGGTATTCCCTTTGACGAGAAGCTGGGTGGCGCGGGCATGGGCTTTGCCGAACTCGTTCTGATCGTCGAGGCGCTGGGGCGAAATCTCGCACCCGAGCCCTTCCTCGGTGGCGTCACGATGGGCGGATGCGCACTGGCTCTGGGCGGTGAATCCGGATTGCGTGAAGCGTGGCTGCCAGGCGTGATCGATGCATCGAAGATCGTGGCCCTGGCACATCAGGAAGCCGGTGGACGCTATGACCTCTTCGCCATCGGGACCACGGCAGAAGCTTCGGGGGACCGCTACATCCTCACCGGCGAGAAGACCCAGGTCCTCGATGCGGTCGGCGCCGACGCTGTGATCATTCCCGCGCGAACCTCCGGCCAGTCCGGCGACCGCGACGGGATCACACTCTTCCTCGTCGAGACGAATTCGAAGGGTCTCGCCATTGAGCGACAGACCCGACTCGATTATCGCAACGCCGCAGTCATTCGACTTGAAGGCGTCGAGTGCTCGGCCACTTCGGTTCTCGGGAACGTGGGCGAGGGTGGCGCTCTACTCGAAGAGGTGATCGATCGGGCGACAGTCGTTCTTTGCGCGGAAATGCTGGGCGGAATGTCCGAGGCCTTCGATCTCACTCTTGAATACCTGAAGACTCGCGATCAGTTCGGGGTCAGGATCGGAACCTTCCAGGGCCTGCAGCATCGAGCGGCCAAGGTCTACATGGAGATTGAATTAGCTCGCTCGACCGTGATGGCCGCATCGCGAGCCCTCGACGCAGGCGACAAGCAGACGGCGCAGCTGGTCTCGCTTGCCAAGGCGCGATGCTCGGACGCTTATATTCACGCGACGAATGAAGGCGTCCAGATCTTTGCCGGCGTCGGCATGACCGACGAGTACGACATTGGTTTCTACATGAAGCGGGCGAGGGCGTCAGAACTTACGTTTGGCGATGCCGCCTTCCATCGAGACCGCTGGGCCAAGCTAGGCAACTACTAGATTAGTCCCGGGCGCGTCGTCATTGGGTTCATGGATTAGTGTCATCCAGAGCGCGGCACCGTGTCTGCGATAGGATCGCCGACAAGGGGATCTTTTCATGCGCCCAACGCGCCGCCAGATTCTGAAATGGGGATTCGGTGCAACGGCGATTGCCGGAGCGGGCGTAGCGGGGAAGTCGATTCTGCTTCCACCCGCGCCGAGTGCGGTCCTGGCCCCTGTCCCTGAACTCGCGGCTCGACTCTTCGAAGTGCTGAATGAGGAGGAGCGGGCCGGTGCCGTCTTTGGATACGAGCGCCCAGCTGCGGTCTTTCATTATCGGGTGCAGAATCGACATCGGTATCGCGTTGCGACCACGAGCTACGTGGCTGCGAAGCTCGCCGAGTCTGTCGGCAAGATCTCGTCAGAGAAGACGGGGGCGATGCCACGCGACGTTTCGATCAGCCATTTGCAGGCAGAGGGCTTCGCATCTTTTCTCTCATGACTGGGCAGTTTCTGTGGAATTGCAGTGGTGCGAGCAAGAGCCGAATGGCGAGCAAGGCCGGAGCATCGGGGCGCTCGCGGGGCACCGTTTGACTTGACCATTTCCGAAGACTTCCGATTCGATGGGGACGATGTTCCGAAACTTCGTCGAATTTCTTCGACGTGGGTACATGAAAATTCTGTTGCGACATTGATGAGATAGCTTCTAGGCTATTCGACCGAATTCTGAGGGAGTACACATCAGTTGAATCCAAGAGATCGTTTTTTGCATTCGTGTCGCGGCGAGGTCGTTGATCGTCCGCCGGTTTGGTTGATGCGACAGGCGGGTCGCTACCTGCCGGAATATCGGGCTGTTCGAAAGGGCGTCAGCTTTCTCGAGATGTGCGCGGATGTCGAGCGCGCGGTGGAGGTGTCGCTTCAGCCGATTGACCTGGTGGGTTCGGAAGCCGTCATTCTCTTTCAGGATATTTTTACGCCCATTCCCGGCATGGGCGTGAAGCTCGACTTCGCGCCCGGACCCGTCATCGAGGAACCGATCCGCGATGCGGCACAGATTGAGGCGCTTCGGATTCCCGATCCGCGTGAGACTGTCCCGTTCGTTTTCGAGATCCTGGGTCGGTTGCGGGAGGCCGTGGCAGATCGCGATGTGCCGGTACTGGGATTCGCTGGCGCTCCGTTCACGCTGGCCGCCTACCTGATTCAGGGCAGCGGCTCGAAAGATTTCTCGATTCTCAAGGCGATGATGCAGACGCGTCCGGATGAAGTTGACGCTCTGCTCGAGAAGCTGACGCAACTCACGATCGACTATTTGCTTGCTCAGATCGAGGCAGGCGCGGAGGCGGTTCAACTTTTTGATACGTGGGCAGGGCTGCTCGATCCAGCGGCCTACCAGCGATGGGTCCAGCCCGCCCATGAACGCATCGCGGAGGCACTTGCCGACGCGCCCGCACCGCTCATTCTTTACGTTCAAAATGGATCTCATATTGTTGATTTAGCAGCGAAATCAGGTGCGGATGTGATCTCGCTCGATTGGCGACTTCGCTTGGCCGATGTCGCGCGTCAGCATGGACAACACGTGAGTCTCCAGGGCAATCTCGACCCCTGTTGGCTACATGCGCCCAGGGAACGCATCTTTGAGATGGTGCGTGAGATGGCGGATGACGCTTCTTCAGCACGCGGCCACATCCTAAATCTCGGCCATGGTTGCCTGCCGGATACTCCGGTGGAAGGGGTTCGCGCCTTTACGGACGCGGCGCGGGCACTCGGCGACTGATCCATCCCGCGACTGCCCTGGCGAAGGCTTCGTCCCCATTCGGACACGGCGCCAGCCAGAGTTCTTCTCCTCCCAGTTCCAACCATTGATCTCGCAAGCGGATTCCGACTTCTTCGAGTGTCTCCAGACAATCGGCGACGAAGGATGGGCAGAAGACCGCCAGGCGTCGAATTCCCTGATCGGCAAGATCGGGAAGCACAACATCAGTAAAGGGTTGGATCCACGGTCGAGGGCCCATACGCGACTGGAAGGCGGAGCTGGTCTTTTCCGCATCGAGATCGAGCGCCTCACACAGTGACCGCGCTGTCGCGTAGCACTGCGCTCGGTAGCAGCGCTTCAGACTCGCGCCGGGTTGCTCGCAGCAATCCGGGCGGGAGAGACAATGATTCTTGGTCGGGTCGCTCGCGCGGATCTGATCTTCGGGCAACCCGTGAAAACTGAACAAGACGTGATCGGCTTCAAACCGCGACAGCGAGGGGCCGGCGATTTCAGCCCAGCTTCCGGCGAAGTCCGGTTCGTCGTAAAACGAACCGAGAATCTCGAAAGGCGGTATGTCGCCTGCAGAATCGAAGCAGCGAAGCACCTCGGACCCCACTGAGGCGGTCACGGCGGAGGCGTACTGTGGGAAGAGCGGCAGAATGATGATTCGGTCAACATCGGCTCGCTCGAGCGCAGCCAAGCCCGATTCGATCGAAGGCCGGCCATATCGCATCGCCGTTTCGACCCGAAAGTCACTTCCCAAGCTCTTGGCGACTGCCCGTGTCAGTGCGTCCGAGTACACGCGCAGGGGGGAGCCTTCCGGGAGCCAGATCTTGCGATAGGCGGCTGCCGCCTTTCGGGGTCGCGTCGGCAGGATGATGAAGTTGAGCAGAAACCAGCGTATGAGCTTCGGCATAGTCAACACACGGGGATCGCTCAGGAACTCTCTTAAATATTTGCGGACCGGGCCGGTTGTCGGCTTGTCGGGGGTTCCTAGGTTGACCAGGAGGACTCCGGTCGGATGTTTCGAAGCCATGTGATCTTTTTTCCATCAGTGTCATTGGAGGGCTAATCGGTAGTTTTGCCATCGGTCAATGCGAAGCCGGTCGGGGCGAAATATAATCGGTTGTTGGATCCGAACCAGGGGCGCCGAGTCCGGATCGAAGATTTTTCTGGGTGGGGGTTTTGTTGTTGACGGCGATTGCGGCGAGGTCCAAGTGGGCGACAAAAGTTCTGGTCGCTGGGAGAGCTGAAGGATGGCGACCGTCTTAATCGTGGAAGATGAGGATTCGCTGCGCGAGACGCTGAGTCGGTATTGGACTCATGAAGGATGTGACGACATCGCTGCCGCGTCTGGATACGAAGCTGGATGTTCTGATCGCCGATTGGATGTTGAAGAATCACATTCACGGATTGCACGTCTCGGAAGTTTTTTTGCGCACTTCACGCCGAGTTCAACACCATTCTGATGACTGGGTTTACCTCTCGCGATCTTCTCGAAGAGTCCGACCCGGCCCACGCGGTTTCGCCGGAGATGAGCCGGATTGCTAGTCGGAGCCGTTGGGCGTATGGAGTTCGAATCCGCCACGAGTGACCGAGAGCCACATATACCAGGCAGGGTAAAGCAGCGAGATTTCGACCAGGAAGACTGGGCCGGTTTCCGCTGGCCATCGGACGCAGGCGACCAGCACCGCCGTCCAGACGATCGCGCCGACACCCAGCCAGAAGCGAAGCGACATCGGTTGGACCTTGCTCGGGTAGAGATATTTCATCGGGATAAAGACGGCCACCGAGAGCACGGCGACCCAGGCGGTTCCTGCGACAGGCCCGACCGACAGCAACCACAAATAGATGGCCAGGATATTCCAGTAGGAGGGGAAGCCGAGAAAAAAATTATCCTCGGTCTTGGCGTCTTCTCGCGAAAAGCCATAAGCACTGGCGAGGATCGGTGCGGCGAGCCAGACCGGATGCATCACGCTGCCGGCACCCCAGAGGAAAAAGACAGGCACGATGACGAAATTGAGGTAGTCGACGATGTCGTCCAGGCGCCGGCCATCGATTTCGGGAATGTGTTCGGAAACCCGAGCGGCTCTGGCGAGCGTGCCATCGATTCCGTCGATGAAGAGCGCTGCCAACATTAAGAGCGTGGCGTTGCTGAAGCTCCCGTTCGCGATGGCGACCAAGGCGAAAAAGCCGATGACAGCACCGCTTGCTGTGAAAAGATGGACGCTCCAGGAGCGGATTTTGTGGACGCGAACGTTTGCGTGCATTTCGGCTCGATCGGTTTCGCCCGAAGCATATCAGAGCGGCTACTCTAGCAGCGGCATGATGGCTTGAAATTGTGGATCGCGGCGCCTTCATTGGCGACAGTGAAGTGGTGTGGGGGCGAAAGTGTCGCAGGCGGGGACAGGTGACGGGTCGGGTCTCGGGGCATCCCCGGTTCCGCCCGCTGGATTTTTGCGAGACCGGGGGGCACGGATTCGGGCGACTCGGCTCGAGGACGCCCTGGATTGGGCGAGCAGCCTTGCTCCGTCTCCGATTTCCCTGGCGTCGTCGTGTTGTGGCATGTCGATGGCCCAGGGCGATGATTTCATGGAGTCACTGGGGACCGGGCCGCCTGCCACGTCGAGTCGGTCGGCCGATCTGCTGATCGTGGCCGGGTCTGTGACGCGGCGGCTGGTGCCTCTCATCCGCGACGTTTATGCGCGCATGCTCGAGCCGCGCTGGGTGATCGCTTGGGGAGCCTGCGCCATCTCCGGTGGTGCTTACGATAACTACGCGACGATCTCGGGGCTTTCTCGTATCGTGCCCGTCGATATAGTGGTCCACGGCTGTCCGCCGGCGCCCGAGGCGCTGCGCGAAGCGCTCGGACTTTTACGCTCGGGAGCTGGCCGCGATCCTTTGCGGCGATCAAGAGAGCAGATGGAGTGGCCGATCCAGAGGGCTCCTCGCGCGACCAGCGAGGACGGGTAGTTCGTTTCAATGTCGCGAATTCTGGCCATGGAGAGTCGCTGCCGGGCGCTCGACACGGAAGCCGAGGCCGATCATTGTTGACGGTTGAAGATGAATTCACAGAACCAATGCGCGTAGGAGAAATCGATGTCGATTGAGGTAGAGCTGCCATCGCTCGGAGAGAGCGTCTTTGAGGGGACCGTCGCTCGCTGGCTGGTTGCCGAGGGCGAGATGGTCGAGGTCGATCAGGCGATCGTCGAGGTGACGACGGACAAGGTCGACGCCGAGATTCCAGCTCCCTGCGCCGGCATGATTGAACAGATTCTCGTTGCGGAAGGCGACGTGATCGAGATTGGCGCCGTGCTCGCGAAGATCGATCCCGATGCCAAGGCCGATACCGCGAGTTCGGCGAAAAATAACTCGGGCTCCCCGGCACCCAAAATTCCGGACGCGACTTCCACCTCAGCAGCGCAGGCGAGGCCAGCTCTGCTCATCGCGACCAATCCCGCAGATGGGATTGCGGCGACGCCGGTGGCTCGCCGAATGGCCGAGGAGGCCGATATTGATCTTCAGGCTGTGCACGGAACGGGAAGTGCCGGTCGCGTCACCAAAGACGATATTTTACGACATGGGTCCGATGCGGAGCGCGCGCCGGCTGCTCCCTCGCCATCCGTCATTCCGACCGCGGCCGTCCAGCCGGCTGCTGTGGCGCCATCACCTGCGTCTGCGCCTTCGAAAGCCCGTGGAGGTCCATCTTTCGGGTACGAGCTTCAGGCCGGTGATCGTGTGATTCCGATGACGCCGATGCGGCGGATCATTTCTGAACACATGGTGTATTCGAAACGCACGAGTCCCCATGTCGGAACGGTGGCCGAGCTCGATCTTTCAGCGGTGGTGCGGCTGCGCAATCAACACAAGAAGGCGTTTGCTGAATCCTATGGGGTGGCGCTGACGTTCTTGCCGTTTGTGGTGCATGCGACCGTGCGTGCCTTGCGCGAATTTCCGGCCTTGAATGCTTCGGTGACCGCCGATGCGATCATTGAAAAACAGAGCATTCATGTTGGTGTGGCAACGGAGACCGAGAAAGGCCTCGTGGTGCCCGTTATCCGAGACGCGGATCGGCTTTCCCTGGCGGGTACGGCGATGGCGATCAATGATCTCGCGACGCGTGCGCGGGACAAGCGACTCTCCGCCGATGATCTACGCGGCGGGACGTTTACGGTCTCGAACCCGGGTCGTCGAGGCAATCTCTATGGGTTCGCGATCATCAATCAGCCCCAGGTCGGTATCTTGCGAATGGGCGAGATCGCCAAGCGAGCTGTAGTGCGATCGCTCGAGGGCGAAGACGCAATTGTGATTCGCACGATGATGTTTCTGGCGCTTTCGTACGACCATCGCGCAGTCGATGGCGCGCCCGCCAATGGATTTCTGCATCGCATACGCGAGATTCTGGAGGCCGCCGAGTTTGATCTATGAGTCTGATCGATGAGAGAGTCGGGTCCGAGTTGTTACGGCGATGAGTGATTCGCTGTCGGTCGAATGGTTAGGGCAGATTTCCTATTCCGACGCATTGGCGCTTCAACACGAAGCCGTCGCCGACCGACTTGCTGGGCGGAAATCGGATAGATTGCTCCTGCTGGAGCACCCGGCTGTGATCACACTCGGTCGCAGCTCAGATCGGTCCAATCTGCGGCTCGGTGAATCGCGGTTGCGCGAGCTCGGTGTCGAACTCTTCGAGGTCGGTCGCGGTGGGGACGTCACGTACCACGCCCCCGGCCAATTGGTGGGTTATCCGATCATCGACCTCGAGGCACTTGGGCGTCGGGACGTCCACGCTCATTTGCGAAGACTCGAAGCCGGGCTGATCGCGGCGCTTGACGAACTGGATGTGGCCGCGCATCGGCTGCCCGGCTGGACCGGCGTCTTCGTGGATCGAGACGCAGATTCGGATCCCGGAATCAGGGAACGAAAGCTCGCCTCGATCGGGGTCGGGGTGCGACGCTGGGTGACGTTCCATGGCTTTGCGCTCAACGTGACCATCGATTTGGCGGGCTTCGATTCGATTATTCCGTGTGGACTTCGCGATGTAGAGATGACGTCGGTCACTCTCGAGATGGCGCGAGGGGAGAGTGTCAGCCACTTGAACCCGGTTTGGGATTCGGCACTTGCTGCGCGCACGCGAGAAGTCGTCGGACGATGTATGCAGGAGCATCTCGGACGATCCAAGGACTGACGTATTTTCATTCCCGTCCCCCTCGCTCGGCCTCTGCAGCTCCTCTATTCTGATCCAATGTCGACTCATGTGATCGTCGTGAAGCGCTCGCGCCGACGTCTCTTCTCTATTCCGCGCGCGGTTCCGGGCTTGATTCGTGCGCTCTGGGCCGCGCGGCCGGGTGGCGCACGCGAAGTGCCGGGTGATGTTGGTCATCTTGAGCTTTCGGGAGGCGAACCAGCCGGGTCAGGATCGCGCTTTCCGCGGCTTGGCTTCGATTCGAGTGGCCAGCATCGATGTGTCGGTTGCGATCTCTGCGTTCAGATTTGTCCGAGCCGATGTTTGCTCATGGAAAGTGAAGAGTTGGCAGAATCGGGCGCTGGGTCTTCGCGTGTGACGCGCTTCGAGTTGACGCGTGCGAGCTGTATCGGTTGTGGTGCGTGTCGCGTCGAGTGCCCAGAGAATGCGATTGAGATGATGCCCGGGAAGCCAGTCAGCCAATGGGCTGGGCTCGGACGAGAGTCAGCGATCGACCTCTTGTCGATGACGGACTAAGGGAGGCCGATGACGAATCCAGGCGAATTTTCCGAAGTCGTGTGTGACGAAGTTCGGAAGTTCGGGGCGGAGCTTCTCGCTGATTCGCACGACGAACTCCGCATTGAAGTGGGCGCCGAAACGGCATTCGCGCTTTTGACTCACGTGAGAAACCAGTCGAATCTTGCGCTGCGCCGCCTCGTCGATCTGACCGCGATCGATCGCGAAGCAGATCCAAGGCGCTTCGAGGTGGTCTATCGCCTGCACTCTCCGAGCTTGAATGAGCGAGTAAGAGTCCACGTTGGAATCGGAGTTGAATCGCCGAGTCTGGACTCAGTTGTTTCGCTCTGGCCGAGTGCGAATTGGCTCGAGCGCGAAGTCTTCGATTTGTTTGGAATCGAGTTCCTTGGACATCCCGACCTTCGACGGATCCTGCTCGACTCAGATTTTGAAGGCGCGCCTCTGCGTAAGGATTACCTTCGTCAGCCCGGTCTCGGTCTGCCCAAGGAGGCGGCCTTCTGATGTCGGAATCAGAAATGCCGAACGCGGAGCAATGCGGTCCGACGCTTTCGGAGGCACTCGGATTCTCGGGGACCATTCTCGAAGTAGGGTATACGCATCCGGGTGTACGGCGGGTGCTCTCGATGGCCGGCGGCACGACTGGTTTTCTCGTCTCTCTCGATGACGAGCGAATCACCGATCTCGAAGTTGAAATTGGCATCGGCCATCGCGGATTCGAAAAGGAAGCCGAGGCTGTTCCGTGGCATCGTGCTTTGCCCTATGTGGCTCGCCTTGGGTACGTGAACGGGCTGATGGCGGAGGTGGCCTACTGCCTGGCGGTCGAAGGCCTGGCGCGTGTGAGTCTCCCGGATCGTGCAATCTGGCTGCGAACTCTCGCTTCCGAGATCGCCAGGATTTCCGATCATTTCTCTCGCCTAACATCCGTGTCGGCGTCGATCGGGCTTCGCTCGGCCGAAAACGTGTCTCAGCAAGGTGAGTCGTTTGCGACGAAGCTACTGGATGCATTGACCGGCGGCGCTTTTGCGGGTTGGGTGCGACTCGGTGGCGTTGCCGGTTGCGTGCCCGACCAGTTTGAAGCGTTTTGGGGGATTGCTCGACGAGAGATTGAAGCCTCGCTCGTTCGATTTGATGCCGCTGCGATCAGTAATCCGAGCTGTCAGAAAAGACTTCAGGACGTCGCCGTGTTTTCGGCGGACGATTGTGTCGCCTGGAGTGTCACAGGCCCATCGATCCGCGCTGCCGGAACACCAATGGATGTTCGTCGCGAGGCGCCCTATTTAGCGTATGCATCGATCGACTTCGACATTCCGATCGGTGAGTCCGGCGATTGTTTTGATCGACTACTCGTCGTGGTGGAGGAGGTTCGTCAAAGCCTGCGGATCATCGATCAGTGTCTGTCGCTGCTCGCCACCCTGGGGCCCGGCGCGGTGCGCCTCGCCGAACCAGGCTGGTGCGATCCGGAAGACGTTGCGCCCTCTGAACGTGCGCAACTGGCCTTGTGTGGACCGAATATTGCCCCCGGTGAGTACACGGCTTCGATCGAATCTTCGACCGGCGAGCTCGGTTTTTTCATCGTTAGCGACGGGAACTCGACGCCTCGCCGAATTCGCTGTCGTGCGGCGAGTTTTCATCACGCGCAGGCGATGCCCCAGATGTTGCGTGGCGCGTTGCTCGACGATCTCTTGCCGACCGCGGCCATCCTACATCTGGTCTCGGGAGAATGTGATCGGTGAGCTTGGCCGGGGATTCTTTGGGACCGCCGCCGCTCAAGCCCTTTGGGCTGAAGCTTCATCATGACGGTCGGTTCAGCCACGAAGGCCAACCGATCGCGCATCAAAGATTGCGGGAACATTTCGATCGCTCCGTCGAATATCTCCGAACCGAAGCCAAATACATCGTTCGACTGAAGCATTTTCGGGGTGAGATCGAAGTCCAGGAGGCGGCTTTCTTCGTTCGCGTGATCGACATGACGACGGGTAAACTCGAGCTCTCTGATGGAAGTAGCGAAACCCTCGACGTGTCGACGCTTTCGACTTCGCCCATCGACGGAGCACTCCTATGTCGGATCAAATACGACATGGCGGACGCGGGACTACACGCGAGATTTACCCATTCGGCCCAGGCGGACTTTATGCAGGCGATCGAAGAGGGCGATTCTGGGTACGTGGTCTCGATTGGCGGACGGGAGGAACGGTGTCCCGATTTTTGAATGGGCTTGTACGGGTTCTGACTGAGAGATCGAATTGACGGGCGAAGGCCGCGCTGGTACATCCTGTGGGCCGAATTCGTCGAATGTCGAGACACGACGGGCAGAGGCTCAGCGAGACCTGCACGTAGATCGTGATTTGATCGTGACTTGATCGTGCATAGGCGGCGTAGCCAAGTGGCTAAGGCGCGGGCCTGCAAAGCCCTGATCCCCGGTTCGAATCCGGGCGCCGCCTCCAACGACCATCAGTCACCTCGAGATTTCCGGGTGCCAGCGGTCCGAGCCGCTTCACCGGCCGCCGCCAAGCTGCAATCAAACCTCTCGAATAACATTGAAGACCAGGGAGGTCGTACGCGAATGGCCGGGCGTCTCGCTATGTCCTTGGCGCGGGGTCGAGCTTGCGACCGTTTGGATCGAAGATCGGAAATTGGGCGATCCCCATACGCTGTGCGAAGAGTTGAACCGAAACACCGAGCACACCTAGCCCATATTTCATGGAACGACTGAAGTTGATCGAGGAAGCTTCTGCGAAGTAGGCGGCCGGGCAGCTGATCTCGCCGATGCGGAATCCCCGATGGAGAATCTGCGCCAGCATTTGATTGTCAAAAACGAAATCGTCCGAATTTTCGAGCAGCGGGAGTGCTTCGAGAACGCGGCGTGAGAATGCGCGATACCCCGTGTGGTATTCCGAGAGCTTTGCGCCGGCCAGGATGTTCTGGGTGGCTGTCAGGAAACGATTGGCCGCGTATTTGTATCGCGGCATGCCACCGGCCAGCGCGCTCCCGCCGAGAATGCGCGATCCGAGGACAGCGTCGAAGGGGCCGTCGGTCAGCAGTCCGATCATCGAGGGGAGTAGCTTTGGCGTGTACTGATAGTCCGGGTGCAGCATCACGACGACATCGGCACCGAGCCGAAGAGCTTCCTGATAGCAGGTCTTCTGGTTGCCTCCGTAGCCTCGGTTTTGTTCGTGGACCAGGGTTCGGAGCCCCAGCCGTTTGGCTTCAGCAACTGTGTCGTCTGAGCTGGCGTCATCGGTGATGACGATCTCGTCGACCAGGTCCAGCGGAATTTCCCGCACGGTTTTTTCGAGGGTGAGCGCTGCATTGTAGGCAGGCATGACGACGATGACGCGCTGATCATGAAACATGAATGGCAGACAACTCCTGGTGCGCTGTGCGAAGTCGCAGGTTCTGGCACGACCGTGATCGGCGGGCCGATTTGGATGATTCTCGACGGGCGAGGCAATTCGCCAGACGAGAGTATAGAATGGACGACGTGCCCGGGTGGCGAAATGGTAAACGCGGGCGACTTAAAATCGCCTGGCTTCGGCCGTGCAGGTTCGAATCCTGCTCCGGGCACCACCCCGCACCGCTCTCGTCCGATTGTTGCTCCCTGAAACCCCGACGAACCCCTAATGGCATTGATTGATCCACAGATGATCAGAACGAGATTGGCGACGACGGCTGTGTCGAACGCGCCGGCTCAGTCGAGCTGATCGGTGACACGTTCGCGAATATCGTCGGTCGCGAGTAGGTCCTCGAGCGCGTCCCGGTCGAGCAGCGTAGTTCGTTGGTATCCCTGATCGGGGCGTTGAATTTCGACACGAAAGATCTCTCTTGGATTGTCGAAGATCTGGCGAATCCGCAACGACTGCTCCGCGTCCCCCTCGAGGATCTGCGTACGCAATGAATTCACGATCCGATCGCTTCGGTCGCCGCTGAGCGCCAGAGGATCCATCGCGTCTGGAGCGTTGCGTCTCGCGTTTCCGAGAAGTTTGAATGTGCCGGGTGGTCTCATAGGAAGATCAAGCATACCGAGCGTGGATTGCGCGATTCAAGCATGAATTCGCAGGTGATGAAGGCGTCCAATACGTCGTGCGCGCCGGCGCTCGTGTTCGCGCGCAGCGAGTAAGCGTGCAATTGGCAGCAACTCGTCTGTGGAAGTGCCGTCGAAGGCGATGCCAAAAATTGCGTCGTCGTCTCTCCCCGTGGGAGTGCCGAGCAGCGTCGGCCGCAGCGTTGTCAGGAGCCAGGCCACTCGGCCTGTTCCTCGAAAGGTTCTGCCGGTTGGAAGCTCCAGGCTGAGCAGCAGCATGGTTCCCGGAGCGAGGCCTTCCGCTGCACTCACACGAATTCCACTGAGACTGATATCTCTGCATCGCGACAGCGGTGCGACTGGCTTTCCATCGAGTGTCGTGAGTTGTAGTCGAGCGTGCAGGGAGAATCGCTCGCTGGCGCGACGAATTCTTCGAGTCGTTTTTCGTAGAGCCTGCATGTGCACTTCCCGTTCGTTCTTCCTGAACTATCGGTGAATGGAGCCCGCCTCCTTGAGCGCAAAATAATCCGGTCGGCAGCTCTTTCCCTTTGCGGGCTCTAGGGATTTCCCCAGATCCCCAGGAAGGCAATCACCCCACGAGAGCGCCATTTTTCGTCGATGATCGAGCCAATCTGCGGCCTTTGAGCCTGTTTCATGACACGTGGAAATCCGGACTCGCCCTCGCCGAATCTCACTACGATCCGAATACGCGGTTTGGAAAGATCGTCGTGGGGCAGGGCATCCTGACTCCCCGGGATCTGTGGAACGGCGTTAGAACGCGAGCCGAGGAGATCGTTCGTTCGCTCTTCTCCTATTCCGCGGGCTGGATTCATTTCTGGGAAGGCGAAGTGGAGCCCGACAATGTCGTCCGACTCGCGCTCCCGACGAAAAGGCTGATCGGTGAGGGCCTCGAGCGTCGAGACGAGTTGATGTGTTTTCAGGAAGTGCTCGAGGACGGTCGAACCCGCATCGCACTCGCTCCGGATGCGAGGCCGGTGGTCTCCGAAAGCGAACGGGCGGTGATGAACGAGCTATGCTCATCCGCTGATCGCGCTGTGCATGCCGGCACGCGCGATCACGCTGTGTCGGCCGGCCCATTGCCGAATTCGGATTCGAACCCCCATGGCCCCATCAAAGTCTCGATCTCGGGATCGATCGAGCCGCCCAGGCCGCCCGAGCAAGTCCACGCCCGCCGCGTCGGCGCGGTCCGGAGGTTCCTCCGCGGAGTGGCTGACGGGATTCCATTCGGTACGAGAAGCACTCCTTGCGGGACGGCGCCGCTTCGATCGGTTGTGGTTGCGCGCCGGCAAGCAGCGTGAGGAGCAGGCCGAAATGGCCACGCTCGCACGGACGCGCGGCGTTTTGATCGAACTGGTCGACGGGGCGGAGCTGGCGGATCGAATCGATCAGGATGGGAACCATCAGGGTGTGGCTCTGCTCGCCGGACCGATCCCGGAACTTTCCCTGCGGCAGTTACTCGAGCTGGCCAGCGAATCCCACGGGGGTGGTCGCCGGCTGGTTGCCCTCGATGGTGTCGAGGATCCCCAGAATGTTGGCGCCCTGGCACGCGTTGCCGAATCGTCCGGGGTCAGCGGGCTAATTCTGACAGACCGGCGGGCACCTGCATTGACGCCGGCCGTCAGTCGAGCCTCTGCCGGGGCCATCGAATGGCTGCCGGTGGCTCGAGTTTCGAACCTGGGTCGCGCATTGGAGCTGGTCAAGGACGGTGGCTATTGGGTCGTTGCGGCCGGATTCGGTTCGAAATCGGGCCTGTACGAGCTAGATGACCGGATTCTCACCGGGAGTTTGACAGTTGTCCTTGGCGCGGAGGGTCGTGGGATTCGCCGAAGCATCCTCGAACAGGCGGATCATTTGGTTGAAATTCCGATGCGGGGGCGGATTTCTTCATTGAACGTTTCGACCGCGGGTGCAATTATCCTCTATGACCTGCTTCGTCGATCTGAGTCCATCGTGAGCGCGATGGATCGGCTGCCTGACGGGGCGGGGTGATTGCCGAACGATCAGGGTTTCCGAGAAAATTCAGCCTCCTGGGCTCGACCGCGGTCGAAGGGGAGAAAGTGTTTTCGGAGAGCGAGAGAAGTCCCTCAGGCGCTTGCCAGCGGGGACCATCCCGGTCTATAGTCCCTGAGCGCTTCCTTGGCTGGCGTAGCTCAACTGGTAGAGCATCGGATTTGTAATCCGAAGGTTAAGGGTTCGAGTCCCCTCGCCAGCTCCGGCATGCAGGCGGCGAGGTGGTTGGTAGGTGGTTTTAGGTGAATTTGTAGGTAGTAGAGGCGATAGCAGTGCCCATGCGCGAGGGGCTGGTGTCGCCTGATTTTTTTGTTTCGCTTCTCGTGAGTCTTCCCATTCATCATCACTCTTCACGACATATCACTCAACATCTCTGATTCATTTCGGCTTTTAGACGACTGGCAATCGAGTTGCATATGTTCACTCGTCCGTCTGGTTGGGTCCGATCACGCGGTGCAGAGGCGACGGTGGGTGCGGGAAACGAGAAGAGGAACTAACACCGGGTACTGGGAGAGATACCGAAGCGGTTAAACGGGGCAGACTGTAAATCTGCTGGCCTTTGGCCTACGGAGGTTCGAATCCTCCTCTCTCCACCATTGTTCGCCGGGTGCGGTTGGGGGCGAGTGAAGGCGGAGAGCGTTAGGTGGTCGAGCCAGCCAGTAGGGAAGTCGGCCGTAGAATCGAGCGATACCGAGGAACTGGGGAGTGGGGCAGAACTAGATTAATTGCGGGAATAGCTCAGCTGGCTAGAGCACCAGCCTTCCAAGCTGGGGGTCGCGGGTTCGAATCCCGTTTCCCGCTCCAGATGTTGATAGAGATGACTAACAGACTCTCGGGGCAGGTACTCGCGAGTCGATCGAGATCGAAAGGCAAACAATTCTGCTCACGTAGCTCAGGTGGTAGAGCACGTCCTTGGTAAGGACGAGGTCAGCGGTTCGAGCCCGCTCGTGAGCTCCAGAGACCACGCAGTCAGCAAAAGAGCAGGACGCAGTAGCGCACGGGAAATGAGAACTCAGCAGGGGATTGTCGCCAGAGCGAAGGAAAATGTGCGTAGGCGAGGTTCGACTTCGAACTCGAAGTACGCGGGAACAAGAGCAGTAGACCAAACTCAACCAATCTGAATCGAATTCAGTCGGAGTGCGAGGAAAGAGATGGCCAAGGAAAAGTTCGAGCGCAACAAGCCCCACGTGAATGTCGGTACGATTGGTCACGTCGATCACGGGAAGACTACGTTGACTGC
>LWDU01000001.1_pt1 | contig 247867 bp, 238 predicted proteins | sample 727161 | NCBI WGS metagenome assembly LWDU01 (sample SAMN04566230, study PRJNA314399) | hydrothermal vent metagenome | isolation source: deep sea hydrothermal plume seawater | place: Mexico: Gulf of California, Guaymas Basin | collected 2004-07-11 | reverse complement strand
GTGGTTTTTAAGCCCTTCTGACCACACACTATACCTACTGAAAAGCCTTACTGGTGATGTTTAACATCGTTCTGGTTCATCCCCAGATACCGCCCAACACAGGCAATATTCTTCGGCTGTGTGCGAATACTGGTTCTACGCTCCATCTCATCGAACCACTGGGCTTTGATGTCGATGACAAACAGCTGCGCCGGGCGGGCCTCGACTACATCGACAACACGAGATTTTCTGTACATGCTAATTACGAATCTTTTGTGGCAACTGTACAACCCACGCGCATCTTTACCTTTTCAACCCAACACAAACGTAGACCGGACCAGTGCCGTTACCAGAAAGGCGATACCTTGATATTTGGGTCGGAAACCGCGGGGTTACCCCAAACTATCCGTGAAGCAGCACCTGAAATTCATCGGGTGATTATCCCGATGCAACCCGGCAATCGAAGTCTGAATCTATCCAACGCGGTTGCCATCGCGGTTTATGAAGGCTGGCGACAATTAGACTACGCGGGTGCAGAACCCGGTTGATCGCTGCGCTACACTCCTGTTTCGCATTCTAATTAAGACGACACACTTTTGGGTTGAATCCAGTGAGCATTGCCTCGGAACTGATTTCGCTGACAGCAGATATCTGTCAACAACGCTTGTTGCCCCCGGTGTCCTGGCTTCATCTGCCACCGGAGAACCCGCGTGATCCCCACCATAAAAAATTTGGTGTTCTGGTACTGGCCGACGGCAGCTGTGGTTTTTTCTACACCCGTTTAGGCGACAACCTGAAACAGCTGCGCGAGAAAATAGACGAAAAACAGATACTGAGTACACCGGTACTAGATCTTGCTGAAGGATACGACAACACTAACCTAGTTAAACGATCGCTGGGATTAGGTGCATTGAATGCCATTGCTCAGCATGTCTTCAGCCGTTCAGCCGGTGTACTACAGAGCGATGTCGATCCACTGGGTCGACTGGATCTAAACACCAGCCATCAGGTGGGCATGGTAGGGTATTTCAAACCACTTGTACGAATGCTGAAGGATCAGCACGTTCCGGTAACTGTCATTGAAAATGACGAAAGTTATTTTAATTACGACGGGTCGGTCGATGTCACCTTGGATGTCGGGGCACTGAATCGCTGTGACCGCGTTCTGATTACTGCTTCGACACTGCTCAATGACTCGCTGGACTCAGTACTGGCAAACTGTGCTGCTGATGCGCAAGTTGCACTCATCGGTCCTACGGTGGGTTGTTTACCCGATCCCTTTTTCGCCCGTGGTATCGATGTCGTCGGGGGCAGTCGTATCGCCGATCTTTGCGGCTTGAAAAAACACATGGAATACGGAGAAAACTGGGGGGATTCGGTCATAAAATACTGTATTAACAAAAAACAGTATGCCGGTGCGCACTGTCTTTTCTAATCAGATATATCAAATTGAACAGTGCACGCAATTCGTTGTAGCAATTGCTGCTTGCAGGATACAAACCGACCAGCTATAAGTAGCGGAATCACACCTATGTTTAAGAGGCGTGAAAATCGCACCTTCCCGAATGGTCTGGATCAGACATTCAATGTGTCATAGGAGGTGTGCAAAATGTTTTGTACCGTTTGATGTTTCGCATTAATGTGAAAGAGGAGATCAAGATTATGAAAAGGCTCTTTAAAGGAGTATCAGTAGGGTTACTCGGATGCGCGCTGATGTTCAGTGCTTTAACAAGCAGTGCGGATCGCTCGGTCAAGGTCTTGGGGTGGGGTGCTCAGTCAGGTCCACTGAAATCATTTGGTGTGAACTCAGAAACTGCCCTTCGTTCAGCTGTTGCCGAAATCAATGCGGCCGGCGGTGTCAAATTGGGCGATGGCACGATGGTACCCATTGAGGTTATCGGCTATGAGGACAGCGCTTGCAAAAAGGATCAGAACATCGCCATTCTGCGCAAAACAGCTTCCACCACCGACGCTATTGTTGCTATGGGCACAACCTGCTCCGGCAGCTGCCAGGCGATGTTCGGTGTACTTCAGAAAAAAGTCGGTGATGCATCGGATTCAGGCCTACAAATGCCAATGCTTGCCGATACCTGTATCCGCCCGGGCCTTGCCAAAATCTCTGAATGGGCTTTTCGCAACGTACCGAACGAAATCGACATGTACGACGCGTTGTTTGCATGGCTGAGTCAGCAGCACCCTGGAATCAAAACCTTCAGTGGTGGTACAGAAACTGATCAAGGCCACTCGTTCATTACCCACACAAAAGTTATCGTCCAAGCTGCTATCAGACATGGTTTCGAATGGGTGGGCCCAGCTGTCCCGGAACTCGGCCCCAAAGTCGGACAGGGTGCTAAGGAACTGCAGGCGGCTACCAAAACACAACACTGGTTGATGGGTGACACAAACTACAGCGTGCAAGCCCGCAAAATTAAAAAACAAAACCCTGACATGGTACTGGTGTCTTCACACCCATTTTCGGCGTGCGGTTTCTTAAAAGAAATGAAACGTCAACGCGTTAAGCCCAAGTTACTGGTCGGCTTAACCAGCTCGGCAAGTCAGGAAACGCTTAACGGCTGCATGAAAGAAGCTGAAGGAATCATCATACCAACTGGTTTCGCACCCATCACACCAGCAGCCCAAAAAGCCAACGAAATTGTATCGAAAGCAGGAGGTTTTCTGGACCTGCACAGCGCAGCTGCATGGGAAAATGCATATTTAGTTAAAGCGGCTGTTGAAGCTGCTGGCATTTCGGCTAACCCAGATAATCTGGCCGAAGATCGCGCTAAATTTCGAAATGCTTTGGCCGGAATTACTGCCGCTGAAGGTCTGATCGGCCCCGTGACGCGTAACGCAGAAGGTGAAGCCAGCAAGCCCTATGTCTATGTCCAAGTCGTCGATGGAAAGTGGAAAGTCATCCACGATCCTCGCGGCTAAATAGACAATAACTGGTCCGAAGTCCCGCGGCGCCCCTAGTGCACCGCGGGATTTTCTCTTCGGAATACTAACCAACCATGGAAGACTTCTGGTATGAGTTTGTAGAGGTTACCCAGACAATCACGGACGGGCTTCTATTTGGGTCGACCTACGCCCTGATCGGTGTTGGCTTTACTTTGATTTTCGGGGCCATGGGTAAACTCAATATGGCCTATGCCGCGGCGGCACTGGGCGGGGCCTATGCCGGTCTTGCCGGGTTTGTGCTGATCAAAGCGCCACTAGTCCTCGTCTTCGGTATCTCCGCTGTCGCTGCTGCTGTGCTTGGTTACGCCATTTACTTCGTGTGTTTTCGATTTATTCCGGTCAATAATCATCTGGCAGCCTTGATGGCTTCGGTGGGCGGTCTTTTCTTTATCGACGAAGTGGTGGTACATGTGACTCGTGGTTCTCCGTTGACTTTTCCGAGTATGTTTGGTGATGTTTTTTTTGAGATCGGTCCATACGGAATCCGTGGTGACCTGGTCTTCGTCTTTGTTATCGGACTGATTAGTACTGGGATTTTGCTCTACATCCTGTTTAAAACCCGCCTGGGGCTGGCAACGCGCGCCGTCGCTCAACAGGATGTCGCTGCACGTCTTTGTGGTATCGGGGTACACAGTACCAACTCGGTCACTTTCGCAATTGCCGGTGTCCTGGGAGGGATCGCTGGCGCAATGACGGCGGCGGCTGTTGGTGTCCTTTCGCCCGTGATGACAGTGCCGCTAACCATCAAAGGGATTATCGTCGCAGTAATCGGGGGGCTGGGCTCTATCCCGGGCGCGATCATCGCAGGTTTGTTTGTCGGAGCATTCGAAAACGTTTTTCTCTATTTTCGTGGCATCGATGAGAGGGACATGTATGTGGTTGCCCTGTTGTTCATATTCCTCGTCTTCAGGCCGAACGGTCTGTTTGGCACTGCCATCACAAGAGATTAAGCCAACAAACGCCCTGGGTATTCGTGGGCTCTGTATATGGACTACTACCTTAACCTGATCAACACCATCGGCATTCATACCCTGCTGGGTTTGTCGGCTTACCTGTTGATTCTGACTGGGCAGGTCTCTATGGCACAGGCCGGTTTTTTCGGTATCGGCGCCTACACTGCCGCAATTCTCACCGTAATTTTCGAGTCGAGCATTCTGACTGCGATTGGCGCTGCAATGCTGGTTTCTGGTGGGGTAGCGTTCCTGGTCGGATTTCCGGCGCTGCGGGTTCGGGGCTTGATGCTGGTGGTCGCGACCGTTGCTTTCAGTGAATTTGCGCGGATGTTTTTTTATAACCTTAAGTGGCGCATTGTTCGTGACGGCGCCGAAATCGGTCCGGATGGCACTATGGGTTTTGCCGAAATTCGATACTTCAACGACAACGGTTGGCTCAACTGGGAAGTAACGATTTTCATTTGGGTCTTCGTGGCTGTCGTGATGGCGCTAATCTGGTGGTCGGATAAAACACGTATCGGTGCCGTCCTGAGGGCAGTCGGTGAAGATGAGCTAGCGGCTGACAGTACCGGCATCAACGTGACGGTTGTCAAAGTTGCAGCGATGACAGCCGGGGGGGTCGTCGCCGGACTGGCCGGAAGCCTCTATGCCCACCAGGTGACCGATCTGGACCACCACACATTCACGGTTTTATTGGCTACTTTTGCCATTGCCTATCCTATTCTGGGCGGGCTATCAAATGTATTCGGCACGCTGATTGCCGTATTGTTCATTCAAGGGCTGCTGGTCGAAGGCCTGCGTTTTCTCGGTGATTGGCGCATGCTGTTGTTCGGTGCGCTCATTATTCTTGCGATGAATATCAAACCATTGGGTCTTTTTGATAATCAGACGATCCGGTTTCTTCGTAACGCTTTAGGGGTAAAGCGACAGAGCGGCTCTGTCTGATACGCGCACAGCATGTTAGAAATCAAGACTCTTTCAAAACATTTCGGCGGTGTTAAGGCCGTTGATAATCTGGACCTGCAAGTAGAAAGAGGTGAGATTGTGGGCCTGATCGGGCCCAATGGTTCGGGTAAAAGCACGTTAGTCAACTTGGTGTGTGGTGTGCTCAAACCCACCTCAGGTGAGGTCATATTTGAGGGCCACTCGATGGCAGGGCAGGTACCCAGTGCCCGTCTAAGGCACGGCATTGCTCGAACATTTCAGAATATTCGATTGTTCGGCGGATTAACCGTGTGGCAGAACTTGTGGGTTGCCCGAAATTCTAATGAGGACATCCGATCCCAAAGCATCCTGAGACGGTGGCTGGGCAGTGCTACTACGTTAAAAAAAGAAATCGAGACCATGTTGGAATTTTCCGATCTGGCTGACAAAGCTGATGTTCTTGCATCTAACTTAGCTTTCGGTGAACAACGGCGTTTGGAGCTGGCCAGAGCTGTTGCCGCCAAACCTCGTTTGCTGCTTCTGGACGAACCGGCTGCCGGAATGAACCGAGCGGAAGTAGCGGAACTCGAACAGCGGATCCGCAGCCTGCGAGAGCAGGGTATCACTATCCTGCTGGTCGAGCATGTCATGCAACTTGTAATGGGCGTGACAGACCGGATTGCAGTACTTAATTTTGGCTCGAAGATTGCTGAAGGCTCGCCGAACGACATCCAAGAAAATACGGCTGTACAAGAAGCCTATCTAGGTCATTCTGACTAGGGTTAGGGCCACATGCTGAAAGTTGAGAACATCGTCACCCGTTATGGTGCTATTGAAGCGCTCAAAGGCATGAGCCTTGAAGCTCAACATGGCGAAGTCACCTGCCTCCTGGGTCCCAACGGGGCCGGTAAGACAACAACTATGTTCACCATCGCTGGGATACTCAGCTCTCACAGTGGCTCCATCACGCTGGATGGAATCGATTTGACCCATCAGTCGGCGCCCGCCATCGTACGCAAAGGAATCGCCCTGGTACCGGAAAACCGACTGGTCTTCCCAGAGATGTCCGTGGCAGACAACCTCGCTGCAGGAGCCTATTGTCGACCCCGAAGCGAAAAAACGGCCATTGATCAAGACCTCGCCGGGGTCTTCGACCGGTTTCCACCTTTAAAAAATCGACGTGAACAACTCAGCGGTACCCTTTCGGGTGGGGAACAACAGATGCTTGCTATTGGTCGTGCTTTGATGGCCCGGCCCAAGATTCTGATGATGGATGAGCCTTCGCTGGGTCTCGCGCCGCTAATTGTCGACGAAATCTTCAAGATCATTCAGCAACTCAACGAGGAAGGAGTAACAATTCTTCTGGTTGAACAAAATGCCCGTATGGCACTCAAGGTCGCCCACAAGCTCTATCTTTTAGAGCAAGGTACTGTCACCTTTGAAGGGAGCCCGACAGAAATGCAGCAAGACGAACTCATCCAACGCGCCTATCTGGGCGCGGGGGCGGACTAAGACCGGGTACCTGACTCAGGTCCGGTCGGGTTCTGAAGATGACTGACTTTGTTCAGAACTGTATTGACGGATTGATGTTCGGCTCGGGTTACGCCTTACTGGCGCTTGGATTTACCTTGGTGTTCGGCGTGATGAAACGCCTGAACCTGTCTTTCGGGCCGAGTATCATGCTCGGTGCTTACGCGGGCACCTGGGTCTATCTCAACTTTTCAGACAGTGCCTGGCTCGTAGCGCTGGCTACAGTGATCGCAACCGTCGCTGTCGGCATCTATGTGGAACGGCTTTGCTTCCGGGCCATACGCCGTGATTCCACCATTGCTTCGATGGTGTCAAGTTTTGCTATTTGGATGCAGCTTGAAGAGGTCGCTATGCACCTGCTACCTGAACGCACCTATCCATTTCCAGCTTTCTTCACAACAACCACCATTGAGTTTGGCCCTTTTTACGCACGCAGTGAACATATCACCATGCTGCTGCTGACACTGTTGCTCTTGGTGTTGTTGCATGTATTTCTATTTAGAACCCGGCCGGGCCTTGCACTGAGATTGGTATCGGATAATCCTCTGGCATCAGCCTACATGGGAATTAACAATTCAAGTATTCTTTTTCTCGCCTTTGCCCTGGTATCAGTGCTGGGTGGTTTAGCGGGTTTCCTAATTTTGTCCGCGGACACCCAAGTGACGCCATTTTTCGGACTCTGGGCAACCTTTAAGGGTCTAATTGCGATGATGCTCGGCGGCATGGGTTCATTGCCCGGGGCTATCCTTGGTGGTCTGTTACTGGGAGTAGTTGAAGCCAATGCGTTTTGGTATGGCGGAGCTGTGATTCGTGATTTATCTGCCTATTTGTTGTTGTTTGTTATGCTGATAGTTAGACCTGGCGGTCTGATTGGACAGAAGATTGTGGCGAAGCAACGTGCTGCCGACGAGCGGGTCTGAACGGCGGGCCGTATACCCATGCTTAATGACTATGTGCTGACGATCATCTCGAATATCGGGATGATTTCGCTGATTGCACTGTCTGCTTACCTGCTGCTGGTCACAGGACAAATCTCCTTTGGACAACAGGCTTTCTTCGGCATCAGCGCCTATGCAGGTGCGATAGCCACCACTTTGTGGGGATGGCCATTCTGGCTGGCTTTGATATTCGGCAGCGGCCTGGCAGGACTGGCGGCTGGTCTTATTGGCTTGCTTACTCTTCGAATCAGCGGCATGTATTTCTCTATTGCGACACTTGCGTTTGCCGAAATGATTCGTCTGTCGTTGTTTAAGCTGACCTACCAGATCGAGATCGATGGAGAATTGGTCGGCCCAAACGGGGCCGAGGGATTTGGTGAGATTCGCTGGATATTTGATCACGACATCAGTGTGATGGAATACACACTGCTGATTTATGGCGTCTTAATGTTAGTTTTGGTTGGAATGGTACTGCTTGAGCGATCGCGACTGGGAATGATTTTCAGAATGCTGGGGAGTGACGCCCTACTCACAAGGGCCCAGGGGCTCAACCCGGTCCGCTACAAGATTACCGCAGCTGTCATTGCCGGATTCATAGCAGGCCTTGGCGGTACTCTTTATGCACATTCATTTACTTATATTGAACCACAGATTTTTAACGTCATGCTCGGCGTACATTCTTTAGCCTATGGGCTGATTGGGGGCCTGGGTACAGTACTCGGACCTCTGATCGGCGTCGCGATTGATATCGGGTTTTTGGAATCCATCCGGATCTTTCAAGGCTACCGCATGATCGTGTTTGGTGGCCTCGTTGCCGTGATGCTGATTTTCATGCCACGCGGCATACTCGACGAGGCACGTGTTTACTGGATCAAGGCCGTCGCTCGGAGATGGTTCAATGCTTGAGCTGCGATCTGTCAGCAAGGTCTTCGGTGAATTAAGCGCGCTCCACCAGGTAGATCTCTCAATCCCACCCGGCAGAGTCAGTGGTCTGATCGGTCCCAATGGCTCAGGTAAAACGACACTGGTCAACATCATTACCGGTATTTATGCACCAGATTCTGGAAAGATATTGTTCAATGGCGTTGACATCACCGGCTCAACTGCTGATCAGACTACCCGATTTGGTATTGCGCGCACCTTTCAGAACATTCGAATCTTTAGTCGTATGACCGTACTTGAGAATGTGCTTGCCGCATTGATCAGCCTCAACGATCAGTCTTGGCGAATACTCAGGGGCTACGCGAAAAGTGCTGATGATCCACAGTTAAAAATCGCCCTCAAAGCGCTGGAGACGGTTGAACTCCTGAATGAAGCCGGCGTTGTCGCGGCTGAACTGCCGTTGCCGTTGCGCCGTCGGCTCGAAATTGCCCGTGCCTTCGTTCGCGATCCAGAACTACTTGTACTCGATGAGCCTGCGGGTGGCATGACGCCTACAGAAACTTCAACCATCGCTAGCCTGATTCGGGAACGAATTGCTCCCGGCCGCACTTGTCTGGTAATCGAACATAAAATGGACCTGATCTCGGACGTCTGCCAACACCTGTGCGTACTGAACCATGGGGAGAAGATTGCCGAGGGGTCACCTCGCAATGTACTGGAGCAGCCACAGGTGATCGAGGCTTACCTCGGCCGGGACTGAATCAGATGCTGCACGTCTCCAACCTCGATGTACGCTACGGTGAAGTACAGGCCGTGACATCGGTGGATGTCGAAATCAATTTGGGAGAGATCGTCTCCATCACCGGTGCTAACGGCGCCGGGAAAAGCTCGGTTTTAAATGCGATCTCGGGTATCCACTGCCCCAGTGGTGGTGAGATCTTATTTGAAGGTGAAAATATTACTGGACTGAAGCCACATGCCGTCGTTCGTAAAGGCATCGTACAGGTCCCTGAGGGACGCCAGCTGTTCGCGACCCTGAGCGTCCGTGAGAATTTGCTGGCAGGGTGCCACACAAACAGCGGCTTCGTGCTCAATCACAACATCCCAGAACAAATTCTGTCACAGTTTCCGGTACTCAGAGACCGGCTTGATTCATTGGGTTCTAGTCTGAGCGGTGGTCAGGCGCAGATGCTGGCACTGGCCCGGGGATTAATGAACAGACCTAAACTATTATTGCTCGATGAGCCTACCCTTGGCCTTGCGCCGGTTGCAGTGAGTGAGGTGTTCAGACTCATAAGCCAGTTACGTGACCAAGGCCTGACGATTCTCCTGGTCGAACAAAATGTCCGTCAGGCACTGGCGATTTCAGACCGTGCTTACGTCCTGGACAGCGGCCGCACGGTGATTCAAGGCACAGGTCAAGCGCTGCTGAATGATAGTCGATTGGTACAAGCCTATTTGGGGATAACCCAGCGCCAAACCGTGTCCACATGAAAATAACACAAAACTTTCAGGCTACTCTGACGACTGGTCAGGTACGGCCTTGAGAGTAAGTTCTCGGCTCTGGCGTGAGAGCGCCATATTGGGCGCATGCGCATGCGCACTTGGTCTGGGTGTGTGGATCGGTAGCCAGTCTTCCTGGTTCATCGATCGTGCTGCACCGATTGCCAACGGCTTGGTCTTCGAAAACCCTCGCCCAATCTCAACGTTCCGACTTATCGATTTTGATCAGGGGACTTTTTCAGTTGACCAGTTAAAGGACAGATGGTCGTTTATCTATTTCGGGTATAGCGCGTGCGGTCAGGTCTGTACTGAAACATTGACAGAACTTAAACGCTTAATACTCGCGCTTTCTTCACTGGACAATGCTCTACCGATTCAAGTAGTTTTTGTAACTGTCGACCCGGGCCGTGATTCAGCCAGCCGCCTCAAGACTTACCTGCGTGAATTCGATTCGACTTTCATCGGTATCACAGGCGATATCAACACTCTGGCTTTTTTCGCAGCGGAACTTGCAGCACCGTTTACGCTAGACCCCAACGCCGGGGAAAGCTACGCTCTGGACCACTCAAATTCAATCATGCTGATCAACCCATCGGCAGCTCTCCAGGCGGTGTTAGCACCTCCCCACGATGCACAGCGCCTGCAAGCTGATTTCGGTGCGATCGTTCGATGGTGGCAAACATCACGCTGATTGTCTGTTACACCATCGGCACTTCAATGACAAAAGAGCACGACCCGATTCCGAATCACCAACTGCACAGAAGGCAAATCACGTATAAGGTCTAGCGCGGAAGTGTCAGCCGCGTCGACGACAACGTAGGCGATGTTGGAAAAATTGCTCGGGTTCACCCTGATTACGGTGGCTTCTCGATCGGCAAGTTGCTCCAGCGCAGCCAGATCAGTGTGCATCACCAACAAACGATCATCAGTCACCGCCCGGGTGAGGCTCGAGTGCATTTTGAGATAGGACTCTATCCATCCCGTTCGAAAACTAGAACCGTCTCGTAGCAGTGCACCAGCCAGAATCCCCACTACAAACATACAGAGCAAAATACTGGTCAATCGTATTGGAAACCGATGTACAACAAGGGTCATTTTGCATTTGATCCTACATTTCTATAGGTTAATATTGTCACGAATTCAGGCCTAACAGGAACGTCAATATGTTCATACTACGCTTTTTATCAATCATAGGGTTTACCCTGCCGCTTCTAGTAATACCCACTTCATCGCCAGCGGCTGACAAAAAATTAGCTCAGGTGGAATGCGCTGCAACCGACATTCGACTGGCCTATGCCTGCATAATTACACTGACCAATAAAAAAACTGGACAGGTAATCAAAGATTCTGAATTTACGGTTTCGGCGGACATGACCTCCATGCCAGGCGCACACACGATCGAGCCTGTTGCCGTTATTAATCATGGCAAGGGGATGTACCACGTTCACTTGCCACTGGAGATGTATGGACAATGGGCGTTGACGATGGACTTCACCCAGCCAAAACGGGACCGTGTTGTCACCAAAGTTACGATCACCAAAACGGGGGGTGGCAGTACCCCCAAACCATGATTAACACCAACATTAGATAGCGCGTCTACTGGCCCAGCTTGCTCCAGTCGGTGGTTTTTTGCCAACCCGGCCTATATGTCCCGACCTCCGTCGTCGATATCGGGTAATCGCCTGCGCATAATTTTTCCGCTTGAGGTTTGTGGCACACTGTCAACAAACTGCACCGCCCGAGGAACCTTATAAGCGGCGAGCTGCTTTCGGCAAAAGTCCACGATTTCCTGTCCCGTAGCCTGGGTGCCGGGCTTTAGCATGATGTACGCTTTTGCGAGCTCCCCTCTTGCCTCATCCTCTAAGCGGCCAACCGCCGCAAGCGCCACTGACGGGTGACCACAAATCACGCGCTCGAGTTCAGCGGGATACACGTTGTAACCGGCTGTCAGGATCATATCTTTTTTACGATCCACAATCGTGAAGTATCCGTCTTCGTCCTGCGTCGCAATGTCGCCAGTGTGCATCCAGCCGCCCGCAGCCATTGCGTCGCGCGTAGCCTCATCGTTTCCATAATAGCCCAGCATTACCAGCGGCCCACGAAACATGAATTCGCCTTCGTCGCCGATTTCAAGATCTAGAGTAGGGTCTTCCGCTGATACTATCTTACCCTCGTTTCCGGGATAGACGAGACCAATAGTCCCTGGCTTGTTATCACCGTAGTAGGGGTTGGCAGTTGCGGCGCCAGCCAGCTCGGTCATACCCCAAAGCTCAAGGACGGCTGTACCAACGCGCTCTTCCCATTCAATAGATTTGGCCGCCGGTAGTGTCTGGCCACCCACCGTTGATCGTGTCAGTGTGGATAGGTCGTAGTCATCGAATTTTGGATGGGCCAGTAGGAAGTAATATGCCGTTGGCACCCCGTCCAGAATAGTAGCCCGATGTTGTTGTATGGCCGACATAACAGCTTCTTCCTCGAACCGCGGCACAATCACCAGTTTCGCGCCGTACATAAAGCCGCTGTTAAAAACTACGGATCCATAGACATGAGGCAGCGGAAGAGAATTGACCATCACATCTGATTCAGTCCTCACGTGCATCATCGCCGTACCCTGGGCATTCGCGAGAATATTGTGATGCGAGTGCATGGCACCCTTAGGGTGGCCGGTAGTCCCAGAGGTATAACAGATTGCTGCTAGATCTTCGCGGTTCCGGTGCGCCACTTCAAAAGTGTCAGTACCCGATTTAAGCCATTCTTCAAACGAAGTTGCACCAGTGGGTACCGTGTCACCAAAAAGCACGACCTCTTTGAGCTCGTTGTTGCCCTTGAGGTCTAACAATGACTCGGCCTTGTCAGCTGAACCCAGTACTGCCGTAGTACCGCTATCCTCGACTACGTATTTGACCTCGTCCGACGTTAACATAACGTTGATCGGGTTGATCACCGCACCAATCTTAGCGATTGCGTGATAGCTGACGGCCCACTCCCAACAGTTGGCTGAATACAGTGTGACCCGGTCGCCGGGTCTCACACCGGATGCTTTCAGCCCATTGGCGACACGGCAGGCCATAGCGTCGATTTCCTTATAACTGAAACTTTTATCTTCGATGATCAGCGCGGTTTTATCGCCGAAACGTTTTGCACTTTCTCGGGAAATCTCTCCAAGGGTCGTTACCATAATTTGTTCCTCCTTATCTTCGCCCTAATCTACACAAACACTCATTTTAGGGATGTCAATATTATTACAGCACCGGCGCTGTTTCCTGTAGTGACGGCCGGTCAGACAATTGGTCACACCATTCAACCAACCTAGGGTGTCCTTCACGCCACTTGAAGTCCGGGTTCCATTGCTCGAGCTGGAGTGTAGTCATCAGTGTTAACTGTGCCATATTATTTAAATCCCCCTGCATCACTGAATCGATGATCTCGTTTTCCCAAACATCGATCAGCCGTGCCGCGCGCGCTTGTTCATGGCTAACTATGCCCGGCGAACGCTCGTCGACTGGTCGAAACCCTTCCCGGATCCACACGCTTACCCCGTCCATGAGGCTCCGCGCCAGCGCTTCTAGTCTACGCACCTGTAGTCCCTCAGTTCCAATAGGTGCCTCAAATCGAGGCGCTCCATCAAGGTGATCTAGGTAGCTGCACACCAGCTGAGATTCTTCTAGTCGTGTGCCGTCGGACAGAATAAGGCAGGGCACACGACCAGACGGATTAACCTGGTAATACGGGCTGTTAGCTTGTCGGGTTTTAGCGATGATCTGCTCGACTTTGTCATCAAGTTCTTTTTCAAGTACCACAATACGGGCCAGCCGGGCATAGGGAGAGGTCAGCGTAATGTAAAGTTTCACCGGCTTATTGATACCATTCATAGCTGCTGTCCTCAGATCTTTTATTGATGTGCCTATAGTTGACAACAATTGTATGCCGCACAACCACCTGCCCTGCCCATTGTAGCGAAGAAGCTAAATACAGAGATCTCTATAGTCGTTTAATCTTAACCAAAATCTAGTCGGACCGTTGGGTCTTAAGGGGTACCTTTTGATTCATGTTTATAATGTTCGCTATGTTATTGTTAGTACGCAGACTGCTCGTCTTGGTTTTTCTGGCGGTGGCAATTGAGTCTGCTGCTCAGGGTGAGTTTCGCATGGCCAACAATCTTCATGGCCTCGGTCGCGAGTCTGACCTTCGAAAAATTCCTGTTGTCCTGTTCTTCAGCAGCGAGTATTGTGAATACTGCGACCTGGTTCGGGATGAGTTTCTCAATCATCTTTCGACCGACCCGGTATTTATGAACAAGTTGTTGTTACGCGAAGTTCGTATGGGCAGCAACCGTCCATTGCTCGACTTCAGCAGACAGTCAATAACCCACGCTACCTTTACCGAACAGCGCGCTATCGAGCTCGTGCCAACAATTCAATTCACCGATGGTGTGGGGGATATTCTGGTAGAGGACATTGTGGGTGTGACCACACTTGGGTTTTACGGAGCTTACCTCGAGCAGGCTATCGAACAATCACTTAACATTTTACGTCTGAGAAACTGATCATCGCATGACCACTAAAGTAACTGACGCATCCCAGGCGCCACTTGAGTTTTCCGACCAGCACGTACTGCCAGAGTGGATAGATTTTAATGGCCACATGAATGTTGCCTATTATGTTATGGCCTTCGACCATGGTGTAGACGGGCTAACTAACTATTTAGACATCGGCCCCGAAGGCATTGATGCACGTGGCACATCCACCTTTACCCTCGAGATACATATCAACTACCTCCAGGAATTGCATCTGGGCGACCCGATAAGTCTAACCTGTCAGCTACTGGATTATGACAGTAAACGCGTGCACTACTTCTTCAATATGTACCATGCAACAGAAAATTATCTGGCCGCAACCTGTGAACAGCTACTGCTGCATGTGAATCTTAGAGAGCGGCGCTCAAGTCCATTTGCACAGCCCGTCTTGTCAAAGCTCGAGACATTGATGGTGCTTCACCGCCAGCTGCCTCGCCCAGAACAGGCTGGGCAGCCGATTGGCATTCGCCGACGTTGAGTCGGCGTCAGCGTTTATTTTCGAAGACGTTCAGCTTTTTTCGAAACTTTTACCAATCGTTTTTTTACCGCCGTAACCCTCTCTGCGTTGATGCTCCAACACCAGATGGCATCTATTTTTCTCCCTGCCACATAATCTCATAACCCAACTCTTTAGCCTCACTACAATAATCTAGAACACCACCAAAAGCTTTCAGAAATAGATCTGCCCTATGTGATTCTTCGTGAGACTTAAAGGATTTCCAATACGTGATAAGAGCAAAGTGATTTCCTTCTGGTCCGTAGTCACCAACAGACCCTGCCTCACTAACGAAACCGGCGTATTTCAATACTTGTCCAGCGATAAAGTCATCGTATGTCGTCCTGACAACGTTACACATTTCACCTATCGCAAACTCCAGGTCCTCACTCCATTCCACTCCCTCTTTAAGTTTGCATACGTTATAAAGCATCACTGCTTCGTATGGCACTGTAATGGGCCCAAACATGTATGCTCCTTAATCTAAGCTTTCGCGTTGTCGAAAGAATGTGTCGATACGTTTCACAATGACAACAACCACTGATACAGCTGTATATTTTGTTAAGTTACATCTGCATCGTGACCATCTACTTCATAGACAGTGAGTTTGCCATTTCTTCCTTGCTCATTGATCGATTCAATCATTCGGTCAGAGTTACCGTACCGAACAATGTCGTCACCTCTATTGTGAAAGGCCCACACTGGAAGGTGTTGGAACCGATCAGCTTGATACTGACTAATTTCAGATACACCCCCAAAAACAGGGGCTCGCTTCCATAGTATCTTCTAGTGTGTAACTCTTTTATAGAGACAAAGTGCAGTCAATATAGCCAACTCTGTGGTTGCTACGCCAAGATTTCCGACTTGCGTGACTGTCATAAATCCAGCTGTGATAAACATAATGGCAAATCCTAAAATGCACCCGTTAAGAAGTAACTGCTGTGATTTTGTGTCCTCTACTCTTCCTGCGAAAAAGACAATAGAGGCTATTAAGAACAGTAACGAACCGATGACGTGATAGATATTGTCTGCACCCTGAGCATTAGGAAATTCACTTCCAGCGACGTGTGCAGGATCAATGTGCATCATTAGGCCAGTCAGGATTAGGAGAACAGCACAAATGGTTAAAGTTATTTTGTAAGACAATATGTTCTTCATGGTCTGAATCTCCGTGGTGTTATCTAATCAAAATTGTATCTATACCCACCGCTTCACTATAGCAATAAACCTTACTTCTATTTGTGTTCTATCAACACAATTGCTATTTCTTCAATAAACACTTCCAAAAGATAGGTCGACGCTTCCCGGCGGAGATTGGAGTCCAGCAAGCCGACATCCTTGGGCGACTGGCCCACCCGGCAATATCTGAAACAGTTTTCGACGGCCACCAATTTGGTGGAATCTTTCGTGCAGGGCATCTTGTAGTTCTCGAACTTTGATAGGTCCGTCATTCCTGGCGAAATATTCCTGCAGGGCTTGGATTACCGCCCAGTGATCTGCTGTTAGATCAAGCCCCTCGGCTTCGGCAATTGTTTCGCTATCCTGTGGTGACCAGCTTACCGGCGCGTTAGGAAATTCTGTCAAGCTCGGTGTTATCAAGTCATCACTCATTCTGAATAGTCTCCTGCTGATTCAAACCACTACCTTATTCACAACAGCCACTCAAACTGTAACCCTTTTCAACTTTTCAGCAATGTCATGAGTGGACAGAGACACGACACTCTAGGTTCTGTCTGTTACCGTTCCATCATGGTTGAAAGTCTGTCTACAATCTGGCTGAGACATTAGCTCATCCAAGTCGCCCATAAAATGTCATTCTCGCTGATTCTGAAAGCGAGACCCCCGGCTCAGTGTTATATGCCAGCACCGCCAGCATACGGGGTTGGCTGCCCTTTGCCGGTGTAACACGGTGCATTGAATTACGGCCCCGAAACAACACCAGTGATCCCGCACCCTGTGACAACTTTTCAGGAGGAATCTTGCCGTCAAGAACTTTTTTTGACAGCTGGTAATTCATATCACCTTGGTCGGCGTCGCGCACATCCCTCACATATTCAAATTCTCCTCCATCTGCGGGCGGTTGAATCAACAAAGTAATGGCAAACGAAGAGTTATCGAAATGCCACCCGAGTTCCTGTCCATTGCTAGCGTAGTGCAGGTTGATAGAAGACAGCGGATCAACATATTCGTGAAGTTCTTCAATATCGAGTACGACGCACAGAAAATCGCGAAATTCCAAAGCATCATAAAGCACTCGCAATGCCGAACCATCTGGAATCTGATCTGTAGTAATACAGCCTTTCGATGAAACTACTTCTCGATTACGGGGATGATCGGATGAAAATTCCGGATCAGAAGGTGACAGATAAATGTTGTGGTTCTTCTCGGTAAAGTAAGCCAGGTGTTGATTATCTATACCTTCATTTTTAATGGAGGCTATAGCCAAAGATGTCAGAAATTTATCAAGTACCAATACGCCATCTTCATCCAGTTTCCCCTTGCACTGAGTTCTAAACTTAGAATCCGACAATGGGTATTGCTCAAGGTTAACTATGTCACCTGATAAGGTTCTCATCACTATCTGACTCCAACCAATTCAATCAGCTACTGTTAGACAATCGATCAAAATAGGTGATGCGTTCAAAGAACACCCCATCGTCTCTAGTTTTTACGATTGCCATCCCACAAAGATCTGTGCCAACAAGCTCCCACCATTCCCAATCCGTCAGAATTCCATCCCTATCTTGACGCACCTCGTCTGATAGATCCCATACATTGGTTGCACCAAGTAAACGAGTTCGTTTGTCCCAACGGATCATATATTCTGGTAATGACGCCCGATTCACGGGTTCGGGTTCCGCAGGGTCATCAAACATGAAGTCATGCGAAGTTGATGAAATCAGCTTATCAGCATCAAGCCCGTACCATCCCTCGATATACCTTGTTCTTAACTCAAATCTCGTCGTCATTAATTTCTTGCCCGTCTTATTGCCAACACGCCACTCATAGCCTAAACCGCTCAGCCTTTTCAACAACATCCAGGCTAGGGCTAGGTTAATTAGTTAGTGGTGAACTCAGCCTATTTTAGGCCTTCATATTCAGGCCAGCTGTGTTGCCCAGAACAGGCGCGGTGCCCCATCTGGCATTCGTCAACGTTGAGTTGGCCTCAGCGTTTATTTTCGAAGACGTTCCAGAATGCCTTCGAGTTCATCGAGGCTGTTGTATTCAATGACTACCCGACCACCTTGACCGCTATGCTCCAAACTGACTGTCGCAGCCAACAGTTGCGAGAGCTCCTCTTCTAACTGATGCAAATCAGCATCTCTAGGTGCGGGTTTGCGTTTTTTCTTACGTTTGCCACTGAGATAGCGCCGCACCAACTGCTCAGTCTGGCGTACGGAAAACCGCTGTTGGATAACTGTGTCGGCCACGGTCAGCTGTTGCTCACGCGGCAATGACAGGATCGCCCGGGCATGCCCAGCTTCTAGGCGACCGTTCTCGAGATGCACCCGGACAGCCGGGTCTAGATTCAGTAACCGCAATAGGTTACTCACCGCTGCCCTCGAACGTCCTATGCTGTCCGCGACCTGCTGATGCGTCAGACTAAATTCGTCCAGCAGTCGTCTTAGTCCGTTCGCTTCTTCAATCGGATTAAGGTTTTCACGCTGGATGTTCTCGATCAGACCCACCACCAGCGCAATCTCGTCAGCCACGCGACGAACCACTGACGGGATAACGTCAAGACCAGCCATCTGTGCCGCGCGCCAGCGCCGCTCCCCAGCAATGAGTTCGTAGTCACCCGCAGGGGTCTCCCGCACTACGATGGGTTGCACCACCCCGTGTGTGCGGATCGAGTCCGCAAGCTCGGTTAAAGCAGTCTGATCCATATTGGTCCGTGGCTGATACCGCCCTGGGCGAATCGTCGCAACAGGTAGATAGCGGAGTTCGCCGTCGCTTTGTGCAACAATTTTATCCACCCCGCCTAACAATGCATCTAGACCTTTACCTAACCTCGCTTTTCTGTTCATGGCACGCCTCCTGTCTGCTTGGTCGGAGTATTGTCTTGAGCTGAAGTGGCACCCATCATCTCTCCCGCCAGCGCCAAGTGGGCGAGACTGCCCAGACATTTTTCGTCATAGTCGATCACAGGCTTACCATAACTGGGGGCTTCTGCTAAACGGACATTGCGTGGAATCACCGTGCGAAACAGTTTGTCACCAAAATGTTGGCTCAGTTGCTCGGAGACTTCTCGGGTTAAGCTGTTCCGTCCATCGTACATGGTTCTCAGCAGGCCCTCGATCACAAGACCTGGGTTAGCGCTCTGCCGTACCCGGGCCACGGTTTCCAGCAACCCCGTCAAACCTTCCAGTGCATAGTACTCGCATTGCACCGGAATCAGCACCGAGTGCGCCGCAACGAGGGCATTAATCGTCAACACGTTCAGCGCAGGTGGGCAGTCTATAAAGATGTAGTCGTACCCTGTTTCGTCTCCCAGCGCCGAGCGCAAACGATAGTTGTCGTTTCCCTGCTCCCCGCCGAGTTCAGCTTGCGCGCCTGCCAATCCGCTCTCTGCCGGCAGGAGATCAAGTCCTTCGCGCACAACGACCACGGCGTCATGCAACGTGCAGGCACCCAGCAAAAACTGGTAACTCGAGCCCGACAGATTGTCTCGGTCCACACCGCAACCTACTGTGGCGTTGGCTTGAGGGTCCAGATCGACCAATAGCACCCGGCGATGCATGCGGGCGAGTGAGGCACCAAGATTAATAGTGGTGGTCGTTTTGCCGACACCGCCTTTCTGGTTAGTTACCGCAATAATACGCGTCATTTCAGGTCAATGGTCATGGCCACTTCGAGATCAGTAATCAAAAATCACAGCATGGCGTTCGGCATCAAGCCCCGGCACCTCAAGCCGCACTACATCAGCCCGGCGGCGGAGTGAATCAGGCAGTTCGCGGATTTCAGTCTCCGGGAAGATGCCCTTCATCGCGATCACGCGCACCCCCTCGCCGCAAAGATGTCGGGCCATGTCCATCAGCGCCGGCAGCGCGGCAACCGCCCGCGACACAAGCGTATCAAAATTCTCTGTCGGTCGGTAATTTTCAACCCGGCTGTGGACAGCTACCACGCTGGTGAGTTCCAGAGTTGCACAGGCCTGTCGCAGAAAAGCCACCCGTTTGCCGCGGCTATCAAGCAAGGTCCACTGATCGGCCGGTCGACAGATGGCCAGCGGCAACCCAGGAAATCCAGCGCCAGCGCCAATGTCCAGATGGCGCCGGCCTTTCAATAAAGGCGCGATTGACAGACTGTCCAGCAAGTGACGCGACACCGCCTCTGAGCGGCAGAGCGTGCCAGTGAGGTTATGGACCTTGTTCCAGGTATATAGCAACTCCAGAAACTGTGTACACCGCTGCGTGGCCGGTTCATCCAAAATACAGCCTGCATGCGCAGAGCCTGTGCTGAGTTGATTCGCCAATTCCTGCTGATCGTGCAACGCGTGACCTCGATCAGGCCGCAGACTGCAGTGATCGTTTCTTAAGGTACACCAGCAACAACGAAACTGCTGCCGGTGTAATTCCCGAGATGCGGCCCGCCTGACCCAATGTGGCCGGTCGGTGTGCCGTGAGCGTTTGGCAGACTTCGTTGGACAGCCCGCGCACCTCCCGGAAATCCAAACCTTCGGGGATTTTCGTTTCCTCGTGACGTCGGGCGCGTTGAATTTCATCCTGCTGACGTTCAATATAACCGGCATAACGTGCTTCGTTTTCCAACTGCTCGATGACTTCGGGAAAATCAATTCCGGGCCCAGCACCCGGCAGCGTCACAAGTTCGCGGTAACCGGTCTCCGGCCGCAGCAGCAGTTCTGCCAATCGGGATTCACGCGTCAGTGGCTGACCCAACAATTTTTCGGCTGCTTTGGCTGCCGCCGAATCGGGCCGAATCCAAGTGTTCTGAAGCCGCTGTCGCTCCTTGACAAACATTTCGTGCTTTTCGTTGAAATACTGCCACCGCGCATCGTTCACCAGCCCCAGCGCTCGTCCCGTTTCTGTCAGCCGCAGGTCCGCGTTATCTTCTCTGAGCTGCAATCGGTACTCAGCTCGCGAAGTAAACATGCGGTAAGGCTCCGTGACGCCGCGTGTCACTAGATCATCAATCATGACACCGATATAGGCTTCGTCGCGGCGCGGTGTCCACGGCTCGAGCCCCTGAGTACCACGAGCGGCATTCAATCCGGCAATCAACCCCTGACCGGCCGCCTCTTCATAACCGGTGGTGCCATTGATTTGTCCTGCGAAATACAGCCCCTCTACAGCCAAAGTTTCCAACGATAGGCGAAGGTCTCTGGGATCAAAGTAGTCATACTCAATCGCATAGCCTGGTCGGGTGATGATGGCATTCTCAAAACCCCGGATACTCCGAACCAATTCCCACTGCACATCGAATGGCAGACTGGTAGAGATACCGTTCGGATAGACTTCGTGTGTATCCAGGCCTTCAGGCTCGACAAAAATTTGATGTGCCGACCGCTCGGCAAATCGCACTACTTTGTCTTCTACCGAAGGACAATACCGCGGTCCTGTACCCTCAATGACGCCGCTGAACAACGGAGACCGGGTAAGGCCGGAACGGATAATCTCGTGAGTACGTTCGTTGGTGTGGGTGATATGACAGGAAACCTGGCGAGGGTGTTGTTTGGGATTTCCTAGAAAAGAAAATACCGGCACTGGCACGTCGCCGGGCTGCTTCTCCAACGGATCATAGTCAATGGTTCGCCCGTCCAGTCGAGGGGGCGTACCGGTTTTCAGCCGTCCGGTGCGCAAGGACAGGCTGTGCAGATTACGGGCCAGCATGGCCGATGGCGGATCGCCCGCCCGGCCGCCTTCATGATTGTCTAGACCGACATGTATGCGTCCAGCAAGGAACGTTCCTGCTGTCAGCACTACGGACCTCGCGTCAACAGTCAGCCCACTGTGTGTGACGATACCTGTTACGTGCCCATTCTTGATCACGAGGTCGTCCACGGCCTGTTGAAACAGGCTTAGGTTCGGCTGGTTTTCAACGCTCTGGCGAATCGCCTGCCTGTACAGCACCCGGTCAGCCTGAGCGCGAGTCGCACGCACTGCCGGGCCTTTTCTTGCATTGAGGATGCGGAACTGTATGCCGGCTCGATCAGTCGCCTGGGCCATCGCCCCACCCAGAGCATCGATTTCCCGGACGATGTGGCTCTTGCCGATCCCGCCGATCGCCGGATTACAAGACATCTGTCCGATCGTCTCGATGTTGTGTGTAACCAGTAACGTCCGCACACCTGTCCGCGCAGCGGCGAGTGCAGCCTCGGTGCCCGCGTGACCGCCGCCGATTACGACAACATCAAACTGATCTGGATATTTCATTTGTCAGCATGCCTGCCTAGTTCTTGCTGTAATAGTAGTCATAAAGACTGTGGATGCGAGATGTAAACGAACTCGCTTCTGCATGAGAGAGACTGGTATCGTCAGGAAACCAGACAGCCGTATAGAGTTTTATCCCGTACTGATTTTTCACCACCTTTAATTGAGTATGCAGTTGGGCCCGACTGAGTTCTGTATGTCGGTCCGCACCTGGCAACCGCAAAGCGTAATGGAAGCCGGACTCGTCTTTCCAATAGTGTATGCTAACCACGTACCGGCCAACCTTGCTGCGCGCCGGCTTGACGAGCCGGTTGTAATCACTCTCAAGCTCGGTGTAGCGTGCCTTCAGAATCTCGAGGGCTTCGAGTTCTTCTCTCATAATTTCCCGTTCTTTCTTGAAGGCCACCACTTCGTCTGTGTATTCTGCTCTTAGAAAATCCAATTCTTCTTTGGTCAGACGATATTGCTCTCCAACAGCTCTGAGCTCGCCGCTTAAGCTCGCTTTTTCTTCGGTCAATCTGGCTGCGTCTTGCTCGAAACGACGTCGCTCGGCGGCTAGTTTGGTCTGCTCGCCCTCCAGTTGTTGACGCAAACGCTCCAACTGTTTTACCTGAGTTTGTAGCTCGGTATTCTTCTGCAGCAAACGGTCTCTCTTTTGCGCCAGCCCCAAATTAGCTTCGTCAACGATGGACAGCTTAAGTTGTAGGTCGCGTCGCAATTGGTTCGTCGCACTGAGACGATCGGTTAAATCCAGTGTGTCTTCTTCCAACACCGCTCGATCCGCTTGACTCTGTTCTGCAGCCTGAGTCAGTTCCGAATAATTTTCGCGCAGTGACTGCAGTTCGTTTCTCAGCGTGACGATCTGAATCTGCAGATCGCTGCGCCCGGCTTGAAGCGTAGTGACCTCGCCCGAAGCCTGTTCATAAGCGGCGTTCAGTTGATCGTGTTCTTGCTGCAGGGCACGTTTTAGCTCGCCCAGCGCTGCAAGTTCGGCCCGCAAAGTCGTATTGCGTTCACCCAATCCAGATTTGTCCTGCTGCAGTGCCGACAGTGCGCTGGTGAGCCTGTTGATCTGCTCTTTAAGTTGGTCACGAACGCTCTCGAAATCCAGCAAACGTCGTTCCTGGCCAATGGTGGTTTCAGCCAACACAGCCTTTTCTTTTTCGATCTGAGTTTTCTCTCCAACCAGTGTGTCGTACTGTGCCTCGAGCGCCTTTTTAAGCGTTGCAAGCTCCGCCAATTGGCGGACGAGCGAGCGTTTTTCCGTCGTGAGGGCTGTGTACTGTGTGGATAATTCGGCCTTCTCTGTCGCGAGTTGTTGGCGAGTTGCAAGCGCGTGGTCGCGTTCTCCAGTAGCTTCGGCGAGGTCGCGTTCCAGCACACCCTTGAGGGCGGTAAGCTCAGCCAACTGACGGACCAGTGTGAGCTTTTCTTCGCTCAGTCTATTGTGCGCCGCTGTTTCAGTGTTGAGCGCCTGTTCTAACCCTTGTGCGGTGTCAGTCAGTCGAAAAACCTCTCCTTCGAGACGGTTTCGAACAGTGATCAGCGCGCTGTGCTTGTCTTCCAGCGACTGTAGATTTGTCGACAATACCTGTCCCGATTGGATCAGACTTTGTTTTTCGTTCGTCAGGCCCTTACGAACCTGTTCCAATGCAGCGATATCTCTTAATAACGTTTCAACTCGATCCTGCCGTGCCACTGAAGTCCGATGCTCATCATCTCGCTGGGTTTGCACCTCCGACAAGTGCTGTTCCAGCAACGCGATGTCATTACCGAGGGTGGTCACCTTTGATTCAAGCCGGTCACGCGTACCCAAAAGGGCTGTCTTCTCCTGGGCCAACTGTACTCGGCTATCGTCCAGTACTGTGTTCTGCACGATGAGTACACGTTTTTCATCCTGCAACACAGTCCGTTCACCGATTAGGGCAGCCACCTCGTTTTCTAGCTCAAGTCTCAGTGATTCAAGCGACTGGTGCTTCTGCTCCAGACTCAGCAATGCCCCGTCGAGGGTGTCACGCTGCTCTGTCAACGTACCGCGCTCTGCGGTCAGATGATCCCGAAGTTGTTCAAGCGCTGTGACTTCGCTGAGCAGTTCACCGATATGTAGCTGCTGTTTTTGCGATGTGGCTTCAGCACGTTCTTTTAGCGCAACGGTTTCGCCCAGCGTGAGTTGCAGTGCCGCCACCTCTTCTCCCAGGGAATTGGTTTTGAGTTCCAGCGCTGTCCGCTCAGTCGTCACCTGTTGTTCATACGCCATGGTCGTGCGCAGCTGTCGGACCAACTCCATGTTTCGGATCAGGATGATCACCAACGCTAGCAGAAATATCATGACGATAACGGTCATAACATCGGTAAACGACGGCCAGACGCTGTCCTCGTTGGTGGCTATCTGACCTGATTGCGAGACCCGAAGGTCAACGAACCCCGCGTTGTGCATCATCTTTTTTGTGGATCTTGGAGGCGGAACCCTTCCCTGAGTAGGTCGATCATCTGCTCGAGTGAAGCACTGCTACGCTGCATCTCGTCACGATAACTAACGAGGAGTTCCTTTAGCTCATCAGCCACCTCGGCGTACTGTGCCTGAGAGGCATCGAGCCTTTTCACCAGCGCGGCAGCAGCCCGGATAATGTCGGCGAAGTCCTCGATGACTGTTTCCGACGTGACCTGAAATCGAGGCAGCAAAATAGTTGCCGTGGTCTCTTCGACCCGACTGATCACGAGCGTCTGTACGTCTGTCAGGCGAAGATAGAAATAACCGAAAAACAAATAAGCCAGAATGGCCGTCATGGTCGTGGATAAAGCGGCCGACATGCCGTGCATAACCATCCCCAAACCACCGATTTCGGTCACCGTGGAAACCATGTTGGAGGCGCCGAAAAGTGATATAGACAGAGAAACAATGGTGCCAAACACGCCCGTCAATATGAGGACGTTCTGAACAAACTTAGGAAAACTGTTACGGCTCGATTCATTGGCCAGAAGGGTAGCTGCCAATGCATTATGGTTGACCGATGATCGGCGATGGTGGAGGTCGCGCAGCGTGCGGTAACGCCTCAGAATAATGGCACCTTCCGAAAGACCTCTCTCTGGGTCCACCCCACTGTCTACATTGTCCAAAAACTGCCCAATCGCCTGTTCTTCCCCGCCGTAGCTGATAAAAAGGCGTACCAGCTGATACATCCCGGACAAAAACAGCAGAAGGATACCGCCATTGATGAACCAACCCACTTGAGTCAGTTGATTCCTCAAATAGACCTCAGCCAGAAATTCGCGCTGCCACAGCGCTACCAATAAACAGATTACAGCGAGCGCTGCAAGCTGCATCAGGATTGGCTTGATATAACTATTTTGCTGCCTGGACACGGTCATAGTGCGCTGTCGGTCGTTGTGAAATCGCCCTTGGTCAGGCGATGATACGTTAAGCCTGATTATCCCATGATTTTCAGGGTGCCTTCGTGACAAATGGTGACTTTGTCCAGGTTTTACCACCTGAGGCCCCCTGTTTAAGCCCAGACTACGCCGGCTCTTTGGGTGTCGCTTGCGAGTTCACAGGTAGTTTATTATACTATTTAGTAGTACTAACGTTATAGGAGAACTAGACTTGCCAGCACCTAGGAAGCCTCCGCCATCCTGGTGGTTGCTGGGCTACCTTGCCCAATATCAACCTCAAGCACTGCTTACAACACTGGAAAAAGCGGGCTTACCGGCGGATCGTGTCTATCAGTCAGCCGCTGAAACCGCCCAAAACCTGCCTAATCCGGTCTATCGTCGCCTGTCGAAGACATGGGCCGTACGTCGGTTGCGTTACCGTAAAATACCAAAGCCGTAGCGGCACAATTCTCATTGTACTATTGAGAAGTACAATCAAGAAACTTAATGGAACAAACAGCTCAACCCGATCTGCTTTCCGACACCCGGATCGCCAAAATACACAGCATTTCGAACAGGATGGTGGCAGCGTTCAAAGCAGTGTTGCCTGATGGATCAAGGGGAGGAGAGACTTCGACGACATCACCACCGATAAAATCCAGACCTGTCAGGTCGCGAATCAAGCGCTGGGCTTCGCGCATGGTGATACCACCAGCCTCAGGTGTGCCGGTGCCGGGCGTATAGACCGGATCCAACCCGTCGACATCGAAGGTCAGATACGCCGGCCCGTTACCCACCACCCGTTTGGCTTCCTGGGCTACCGCCTGCCAGCCCAGGTCATCGAATTCTTCGATAGTAATCACCCGCATCCCGTTGTCCCGCGAATAGTCGAGGCCGTCGGCAAAGTTCTGACCGCCGCGAATCCCGATCTGTACGGTTCTCCGGGGATCGATCAACCCTGCTTCTGTCGCCAGGCGAAACGGTGCACCATGATGAAATTTTGACCCAAAAACCGCCGGCCAGGTATCGGTATGAGCATCAATATGGACCAGGCCCAGCGGTTGATCGTAGCCGGGTGCCAGTGCTTTTAGAATCGGGTAGGTGACTGAATGATCGCCACCGACGGCCAGAGGGCGAACCCCCGATTTAGCAATGGCTACAAAATATCGTTCGATATCGTTGATTGCCTGGTCCAGGCTGAATAAGTCATTAAATCGAACGTCACCCAAGTCTGCTACGCGGGCCCGGTCATAGGGCTGCTCCCCCGTTGCGACATTGATTGCACGCATCAGGGTTGACTCATTTCGCACTTCCCGGGGGCCATAACGGGCCCCAGTTCGGCAGGTCAAACCGCCGTCGTAGGGTATTCCGATGATCCCGATATCTACCCCATCAAGTGATTCGACGTGCGGCGTGCGCATAAAGGTCGCTACTTCAGTGAAGCGAGGGGCTTGCATGGGCTCATAGGGCTCGCCGGTAATATCTGTGCGTTGGTAAAAACCTTTCTGGTCTGTGTTTGACATCTTCAATCTCCTGTCCGGTATCCCATTATGCGGGTTAAGTTGCCGCACGACCTTGAATTGTGCGTTGTTTCGTGACTTTGTGACACCATGAAGTATTACTGTGATCAGGGCGGTGTTCGAGCGAATAAGGGTGGGTGCTGCGATGATAATCCGCAGACCCAGGCTATAGTCGATAGACTTCCCTCAAACAACTCTGCTGCGCCAAATGGTTTTCCCGCTGAGCGCTGATAGCCCATAAGACCAACTCGGAGTAACCCCATGTCTGACCGTTACATTAACTATGACAAACTAAAGATCGAACGCCCGGCCGACGGGATCCTGAAGATCACATTCAACAAGCCTGAGCGCTTGAACTCGGTGGATGCTCAAACACACTCTCAGCTGACCGAAATATGGCGTGATATCGATGCGGATTCGACCGTGCGCGCGGTTTTAGTAACCGGCGCTGGAAAGGCGTTCTCCGCGGGTGGGGATTTTGACCTGATCGAAGAAATCATCGATGACCCGCAAACCAGAATGCGGGTCTGGAAGGAAGCGCGTAGCCTGGTTTACAACATTATCAACTGCAACAAAGTCATCGTTTCAGCGATTAACGGCCCGGCGGTTGGCGCGGGCCTGGTGGTAGGCCTGTTGGCCGACGTATCTATTGCAGGTAAGGCAGCACGCATTGTGGATGGTCACACCCGCCTGGGTGTAGCGGCCGGAGATGTTGCCTGCATCATCTGGCCCCTGTTGTGCGGCATGGCTAAATCCAAATACTACCTACTGACCTGCAAACCACTGAAAGGCGAGGAGGCTGAACGCATCGGGCTCGTGTCCTTGTGCGTAGACGACGACCAGCTGCAGGAGACAGCACTGGAGATTGCAACCGAACTGGCAGCTGGGGCACAAAGCGCGATCCGCTGGACTAAGTACTCCCTGAACAACTGGCTTCGGATGGCTGGACCTACGTTTGATGCGTCGACTGCGCTCGAAATGCTCGGCTTCACCGGCGCGGAAGTGAAAGAGGGTCTGGAATCGCTCAAGGAAAAACGATCGCCTCAGTTCCCAAAAGATTGTCCGCTGTAACTCCGCTGTACAACCAGTCGAATCCCCGGTGTTACCCCGCACGCACATCAATCCTCCAAGTCACTGGGTAACCGAACCAAAGCTGCCTTACAGTCAGGCAGTGCGTTGTGGTGAACTGATCTTCACAACCGGCCAGGTTGCTTTGGATACAAGCCTTACTGTCATCGCCGCGACTGATTTACGTGGTCAAATCCACGCGGCGGTTGACGATCTTTGCGGGGTGCTGGATGCAGCCGACACGAAACCGGCCGATTTAGTACAGCTGAGGGCCTTCTACATTCCGACCAACACGCTAACCAGTGACGAAATCATGGAATGGATCGGCCAATGCCTGGGTTTTCTGGGGGCAGCCGGACCAGCTATTACCCTGGTTCCGGTCGAAATGCTGATGTCGCCCGGCGTGCTGTTCGAGATTGAAGGCATCGCAATGCGTGGACAACGTGGCCAATCACTTGACCGAACTGCAGCGTCGGACCCGCACTGGTATGGTTTGCCGAGCCCTTTCAGTCACATCTTGCGAGTAGGCCAAATGCTGTTCACCAGCGGTATCACTGCGCGGAACCGTGCGGGAATGGTGCTATCCCCGGGCGATCTGACCGGGCAATCACACGCTGTGCTACAGCGACTCGACGGGTTGTTACGTCAACTCGGTAGCGACATCCGAGATGTCGTAAAAACCAATGTGTTTAACGTGGAGCTTGGCAACGCCCAAGACTGGTCAGCCCCTGCCCTCGCTCGGGCCAGTTACTACCCAGAACCCGGACCTGCTGCAACAGGGATTAGCCTGCGTACCGCCGAACCCCGTGATGTCATGATAATTAACGACGTGATTGCGATGCGAGGCGAGGACGGGCAACGCATGGCTCGATCATACGTCTGGCCAGATAATCACTGGGACTGGCCTGTGCACTTGCCCTACCGACACGGGATTCGATGCGGCGATCTGGTGTTTGTCGGTGGTCAGGTGCCACTCAATCAAGATGCCAGTGTTGCATACAAGGGAGACATGGCCGCACAGACCGAGCTGTCCATGGAATATATTCGCCGCGTACTCCATGAGTTCGGACTGGACTTTACACATGTAGTTCGCATCAACACCTTTTACGCAACCGGAGACACTGGGGACGCAGATGAGTCCCTTTGGAAGCGCAACCTACATGCACGCTTTGCCCACTTTGTGTCGCCCGGACCGACAACAACCGGCATACCTTTGCCCTACCTGGCGTACGCGAAGATGAACATCGAAATTGATGTGATTGCGATGGTCTAAATATTTCAGTAAGGCGAATTGGTCGTGTCTATCTACTTATACAGACAAAAACCGTAGGGGGTCATTGATCAGCACAAGCCGCTTGCGCTGACCCGCCTTTGGAACTGGGCAAACTGTGTAGAATCGGCTTACCAAACGCCTTTTGATAGGTGAGCCAGGACATCGGACTATGCCAACCACAACACTCAACCGCTACGCACCAGAACGACACATCAAAGCGCCAACCGGGGATAAACTTCAGTGCAAGCACTGGGGGGCCGAGGCTCCGATGCGAATGCTGATGAATAACCTGGACCCTGAGGTCGCGGAAAACCCGGCCGAATTAATCGTCTACGGTGGGGTCGGACGAGCTGCCCGCGACTGGGACAGTTTCGATCAAATTATAGGTTCGCTCAAGAACCTCGAGGAGAACGAAACACTGCTCATCCAATCGGGTAAGCCTGTCGGTGTGTTCCAAACCCATGAAGAAGCACCCCGAGTACTGATTGCCAACTCGAACCTGGTTCCTCACTGGGCAACACTGGAACATTTCTCAGAACTGGATCAACAGGGCCTAATGATGTACGGACAGATGACGGCCGGATCCTGGATTTATATTGGTTCCCAAGGCATCGTTCAGGGGACCTATGAAACGTTCGCGGAACTGGCTCGACAGCACTTCGACGGCTCGTTCGAAGGCCGGTGGATACTGACTGCTGGGCTCGGTGGCATGGGTGGCGCTCAGCCGCTGGCAGCGACCATGAATGGTGCATCGATGATCGCAGTGGAATGCAACATGCAGTCGATTGAGTCGCGCCTGCGGACCCGCTACCTCGATGCGTGGGCCGACAATCTGGATGACGCTCTCAACCTGGTCGAGGATGCCCACAACAACGGCCGGGCTATTTCGGTGGGTTTGCTGGGTAACGCCGCCGACGTGTTTCCGGATATTGCAGCGCGCTCCCGACAGGATGCCAGATACCTGCCCGATGTAGTGACCGATCAGACTTCCGCCCATGATCCTCAGACTGGCTATCTGCCCCAGGGCTGGTCAGTCGACGATTGGATTGAGCGTCGACGAACTGACCCGGCCGGTGTCACCAATGCAGCTAAAGCATCCATGGCGGTTCAGGTGCGGGCGATGCTAGATTTCTGGGAGCGGGGAATTCCGGTGGTGGACTACGGCAACAATATCCGTCAGATGGCTCAGGAAGTCGGGGTCAAAAACGCTTTCGACTATCCTGGTTTTGTGCCTGCTTACGTCAGGCCACTGTTCTGCACTGGTACAGGGCCATTCAGATGGGCGGCGTTGTCAGGGGACCCGGAGGACATTTACAAAACCGACCAAAGGGTCAAGGAACTCATCCCGGACAACCCGCACCTCCATCGCTGGCTGGACATGGCTCGAAAACGCATTGCCTTCCAAGGCATGCCAAGCCGGATCTGCTGGGTGGGACTGGGTGATCGCGATAGGATTGGGCGAGCCTTTAACCAGATGGTGGCAAATGGCGAGCTGAGTGGGCCGATCGTGATCGGCCGCGACCACCTGGACAGCGGATCGGTTGCAAGCCCAAACCGCGAGACCGAAAACATGAAAGACGGCTCAGATGCTGTTTCCGATTGGCCCATCCTTAACGCGCTTTTGAACACGGCATCAGGTGCGACATGGGTGTCTTTTCATCATGGCGGTGGTGTGGGTATCGGATTCTCCCAACATGCCGGTTTGGTCATAATGGCTGATGGTTCAGCCTCGGCTGATCGAAAACTAGCCCGCGTATTATGGAACGATCCTGCCACCGGTGTAATGCGTCACGCTGACGCGGGATACGAGGAGGCGATAGCATGCGCACGGGACAAAGGTCTAAACTTGCCGGGAATTCTGGCTTAACTCTCTACGGATAAGATACTTGTAACCGAAGCACGGGATCTGCAAAAGTCTTATGGCGAACGTTGTCTGACAGCCTCATTCTAGTCTGGGATAATTAGAAAGAACCAGGTCGCCCTACGTAGATAGGCCCCTATTTGCCGATACAAAACTTCGAGAAGATCTGGCCTAGCAGGTCTTCTGTGGTAACTTGGCCCGTGATTTCACCAAGTGCGTGCTGTGCCAGTCGAAGTTCTTCCGCAAGCAACTCATGGGCTAAACCAACATGTTGTTCTGCGGCCTGCAGGTGAGTTTGTGCTGCCAACAACGCTTCGATGTGGCGCCGGCGGGCCATCAGAGGCACATCACCCATATCTGTGTATCCAAGCATTTGCTGAATAGCCCGCTCCAGGACATCAATGCCGACACCAGTCTTCGCCGAGACCGCAACGCTTCCTGCACCTTCGTCTTCAACTAACCCGGACGCTCTGCCACTGAGATCACACTTGTTGTAAACCCGAAGCATTCTGTCCGCGTCGGGCACCATTGATACAGGATTCTGGCTGGTCTGCGGTTCGGTATCGTCGATCACAAACAGCACCAGGTCGGCCTGGTCGATTGCTTGTGTGGCCCGACGAACGCCTTCTTCTTCGACGTAGTCAGTGCTCTCTCTCAAGCCCGCTGTATCGGTCAGCTGGATCGCTATACCGGCTACATCGATCGTCGTATCGACCACATCACGTGTGGTGCCTGGGGTGGTGCTGACGATAGCCCGATCTTCTCGCGCCAATGCATTCATCAGGCTTGATTTTCCGGCGTTGGGCAACCCTGCCAGCACAGCCCGGGCACCGTGAGCCAATAGACTTCCCGGCCGGGCCTGATCCAGCAATGACGAGAGCCGCTGATTGCTATGATTTAACCGGGCTTGTGCTGCGTTGGAATCGAGCACACTCACGGGCTCCTCCGAGAAGTCTATATCTGCTTCGAAAAATACCCTTAAATCACCTATCTCCTTTGATAATTGACTTATCTCCGTCGAAAAATCACCCATTAAAGACCGCACCGCTGCCCGCGCAGCAGCCTGGGTCTGGCTGTCAATAAGGTCGGCGACCGCTTCGGCTTGAGCGAGATCCAGTTGGCCGTTAAGAAATGCCCGCTCAGTGAACTCACCAGGCCGCGCTGGACGGGCACCATGGCTCAAGGCACAGGCCAGAACACCATCCAGTACCCGGGGTCCGCCGTGGCCTTGGAGCTCCAGTACATCCTCGCCGGTGTAAGAGGCCGGCGCTTCAAAATAAAGTACTAGCCCCTTGTCCAGCGGTGAACCATCGGCTGCTCTGAACACGCGGTGCGTGGCTTGTTTCGGCGGTGGCAGTACGCCGGTGATGGCGCGTGCGATGGCCCTGGCTCGAGGCCCTGACACCCGGACGATGCCGATGGCGCCCACGCCAGGCGGCGTTGCAATAGCGGCGATGGTGTCTTGATCCTGTTGCACCATTGGTGACCGCAGTCGACAGGACGATGTCAACTCGCCTGAATTAGCCTCCGGATGCTGCGATCTTTCGTGTAATCATCCACTGCTGGCCAATGGACAGAAGGTTGTTCACCAGCCAATACAGCACCAGCCCAGCGGGAAACCACAGAAAGAAGACCGTAAACATCACTGGCATGGCCAGCATGATGTTCTTTTGCATCGGGTCCACGGGCGTAGGATTCAGGATCGTCTGACCAAACATAGACGCACCCATAAGCAACGGCAACACATAGTACGGATCCTGAACGGAAAGATCATTGATCCATAAGATAAAGGGCGCTTGTCGCAGCTCGACGCTTTCCAACAAGACCCAGTACAACGAGATGAAGACTGGAATCTGTATCACTATTGGCAGACAGCTGCCAAAAGGATTGATCTTTTCCTTTTTATAGACCTCCATCATGGCTTGCTGGAATTTTTGTTTGTCGTCGCCAAAACGCTCCTTGAGCGTTTTCATACGGGGCTGAAGGTTCTTCATCCTTGCCATCGACTTGTAGCTGGCCGCCGACAACGGATAGAACACAAGCTTGACCAGCAACGTCAGTAGGATAATCGACACACCCCAGTTTTGGACAACGCTATGGATGTAAGTCAATAACCAGAATAGCGGGGATGAGATCGGCGTCATCCAGCCGTAATCCACGGTCAACTCCAACTGCTGATCTATCTCGGTGAGGCGTTGCTGTTCTTTAGGGCCAACAAATAGTTTAGCGCTCAGAGACCCTTGTCCGCCGGCCGGCACCACGACCGGCTCTACACTCTTGTAACCAATGTGGTAACGCGGTTGGCTGTCTTTAGCTGTAACCGTTGAATAGAATTCATAGGCGCTACTCCCTTGAGGCAGCAACGCGCCCACGAAATAGTGTTGCAACATAGCGACCCAACCCGAGGGAGTGTTACGTACCAGATTTTCATCGTACATGTCATCAAAATCTATCTTTTGGTACTTCTCTTCCGGTGTGTAAATAACGCCGCCTGTGTAGCTTGGCAACCGGCCCAAAAAGCCAAATCCACTAGATTTCTGCTCAACCTTAGTGCGAAGTATCTGGTTATATTGGAACCCTTGCCACGCTGTGGCGGTAGCGTTATCAATCTCATAACGGATGTCGATGTAGTAGCTATTTCGATAAAACGTATAAATCTTGCGATAGATAACACCATTAGGGCTCTGCCACCCGAGAACTGCTTCTACGCGATCTGCATCGGGCAACAGGGAATAATTGTGCTGATTAGCGTCGTACTGCGTATGGTGATTTGGTAACTCCCCCTGGGTGCCCAAGAGGCCGCCTTGGATAACAAACAGGTCGGCACCCTCTTCATTTAACAGCCGAAACGGTTCATCTGGGTAGTCCAGCTTTTCAGGATAAGTTAACAGCTCTAACCGCCTCAAGTCGCCGCCATAGGTATCTATGGTGGCGCGTATGAGATCAGTTTCAACCACCACAATGTGACTTGTGGGCAGGGTTTTTAATGTCGGTTTAGGCACTTCATTTGCAGCAGTGCTGGTGATTGTGCTTGCGGTAGTCGGTGCACTGGGGACATCTTCTGTGTTCACCGCGATGGCTTGGCCCTGCCCAGATTGCTGAGCTGTTTGGGACATCGTTGGCACTACGGGTGTTACGTTATGTTCGACCCAAGCCTGCCAAATCAGGACCAGCACCAGCGCTAAACCGGTAAACAGTATGAGTCTCTGGAAATCCATTTTTCGCGGGTCAGTGGTGCAAACGACCGGAGTTGCCCGCGTTCTCACCTGGCACCATGTCCACACCACCTGGGTGCCAAGGGTTGCAGCGGATCAGTCGACGCAGTGTCAGCCAGATGCCGTGGATTATGCCGTGACGCTCGATTGCCTCTATGGCATAAGACGAACACGTGGGATAGAAACGGCAACTCGGCCCCAATAACGGACTGATCAAGTAGCGATATCCACGCAGTGCCGCTGTGACTACTTGCCGCATTTTTCTCTCACCCGTATCCAGTGACCAAAAAGACTTCGATCGACCTGTAAGCGTCCGGTTTCGTTGGCTTCCTGCCGTGCGATCACAACCAGGTCCAGACCAGCCAGTGGCTGTTTGTGATAACGAAAGGATTCTCTTACCCGGCGCTTCAGTCGATTGCGCCGCACCGCTTTAGTAGACACTCGCCGGGAGACTGTGATGCCTAGCCGCGCGCCGCCTGTTGGTCGTCTCGTCGCAAAAACAGTAAACAGTTGATCATCGCTACGGCATCGTTTTGCGATCGTCGTACGGTAATCCTCGCTGTGCAAGAGGCGTTCGCTTCGCATGAAGCGGGCATTACTCACTGCCAACGGCTTACGTCGCCCGGCAGTCAGGCGCTAAGCTGCGCCCGGCCTTTCGCCCGGCGCGCGTTGAGCACAGCTCGTCCTGCACGTGTCTTCATTCGCGCCCTGAAACCATGTCGTCGTTTTCGTTTGACTTCACTGGGCTGAAAAGTGCGCTTCATAAGGCGTATCCTGAATTCTTTGGCCGGCTCTCAAAAAAGGCGTCGGACTTTAATCGTAATTATGGCGTAATGTCAATGTTTTTAGGTAGTCTCCTGTGTTCTGTGGATAAGTAATATTAGGATAATTTCTGTGGATAACTTTAAAATTATCGTTTACACTGGACCCTAAGACAGTCGCCGCCCACTCGCCCCATTAAACCTAAACCGCGCCAAAAGCGCTATCCACAGACTCCACCATTACAACCGTGTCTACCGCGCTTTGGAAACTTTGCTTAAGTCGTCTCGAAGACGACCTCTCCGCACAACAGTTCAACACCTGGATCCGACCGCTACACGCCGTCGAACATGCCAACGGTCTAACGCTGCTCGCACCCAATCGATTTGTGCGCGACTTCGTGCGCAAAGAATATCTTGGGCTAATTTCTAGCCTGGCAAAGAACTTTAGCCCAAAACCGGCTGCGGTCAGACTGGATATTGGCAGCGAACAAGCAGGAAGCGCTGCTTCGGTCACCGCCGATCAGCAACCGGCGGCCCGACACAAAGGTTTGGGTGCTCTGGGTTTTGAAGGCCGCCTCAACCCAGCGTTTACATTTGAGACCCACGTTGAGGGTAAATCCAACCAACTCGCCCGGGCCGCTGCCAGTCAGGTCGGAGAAAACCCGGGGCAAGCCTATAACCCGTTGTTTCTTTACGGGGGTGTCGGTCTGGGCAAAACACACCTGATGCAAGCTACCGGCAATCTGACCCGGCAACTCAAGCCAGACGCCAAAGTCTTGTACGTACATTCCGAACGGTTTGTGGCTGATATGGTCAAGGCTTTACAACATAACGCGATCAATGAGTTCAAGCGTTTTTATCGATCTTTAGATGCGCTGCTCATTGACGATATTCAGTTTTTTTCGGGAAAAGAGCACTCACAGGAAGAGTTTTTCCATACTTTCAATACGTTACTGGAGGGACAGCGGCAAGTCGTGATTACCAGTGACCGTTTTCCACGTGAGATTTCCGGCGTCCAGGAACGTCTTATTTCCCGGTTTGGCAGCGGCTTGACCGTCCCGATCGACCCGCCCGAACTCGAGACGCGAATGGCTATCTTAAAAAACAAAGCCCAACAAAAAGGCGTAGACCTACCAGAAGATGTGTGTTTCTTTGTGGCCAAACAGATCCGATCCAATGTTCGGGAACTCGAGGGCGCATTACACCGGATTATCGCCAGTGCCAACTTTACCGGACGCAATATCAACACCGAACTTGCTCGGGAAGCCCTGCGCGATCTATTAGTTTTTCAGGAACGACAGATCACCATACAGAATATTCAGAAAGTAGTGGCAGAATACTTCAAGATGCGGGTCTCGGACCTTCATTCCAAGCGACGGAACCGCCAGATTACCCGACCGCGCCAAATCGCCATGGCGTTAGCGAAGGAACTCACCACCATGAGCTTGCCAGAAATCGGCGATGCGTTCGGGGGTAGAGACCACACAACCGTCTTGCACGCTCAGCGTAAAATCGCTGAGTTGGTCAAGACAGACCCAAAGATCAGCGAAGACTACCAGAACTTGTATCGCCTTCTAGGTGGATAACGTGTGGGTTTCCAGTGGAAAACTATGACATGATTTCCTTAAAGCAGTTTTTACGGTACCTTGTTACCATATGTACAATTTAATTCACAATATTACACACACCCCATAATTTTAATAACTATTTGTTTTTATTATAAAAATTTAACTTTTCTACTTATCAACAGTCCTAATTAAATCAGTAAATAGATTACTTATGAAATTACTAATAGAGCGAGAACAACTTCTAACACCGCTCAACACCGTCACCAGTGTTGTAGAACGCAGGCAAACTCTGCCAATACTGGCGAACGTGTTGATGCAACTAGAGAACAATACACTCACTTTAGTTGGTACCGATCTGGAAGTGGAAACCAGCATTCAAACCACAGTCTTAGATGGCAGTGACGGTCAGTGTACTGCGACAGCTCGCAAACTCCTCGACATTTGCCGTGCGCTACCTAATAACGCCAAACTGGAATTCAGCGCAGACGGGGGTAAGCTCAAGATCAAGTCAGGCCAGAGCCGTTTCAGCCTACAGACCCTACCAGCGACCGATTTTCCGCGGCTTGAGACTGAGAACTGGGAAGAACGAGTTCGCCTGGAGCAATCAGCACTACGGGGTCTTTTCGACAAAACAGCCTTTTCGATGGCGCAACAGGACGTGCGCTATTTTTTGAATGGTGTGCTGATTGAGTTGGATGGCGACACGATTAACGCCGTAGCGACGGATGGGCACCGGTTGGCACGTAGCCGAACAAAACTGCCCAATGCTGCCGGGTCGCTGCGCCAAGCGATTATCCCCCGAAAGGCCGTTCTGGAACTCGGGCGATTCCTGGCCGACGGCGGAGACGAGATAACACTGGAACTCAATCCAAACCACGTGCGATTCAGCCGACCCGGCGCACAACTAACCAGTAAATTAATTGATGGAAAGTTCCCCGACTACAAAGCGGTCATGTCGCAAGTCCTGACACAGAAAATGGTCGCTGACCGAGAACTGCTCCACGAAGTGCTGGCGAGAACCTCAGTGCTAACAAACGAAAAATATCGGGGTATCCGGCTGGATTTATCCAAGGGTTCATTAAAGCTGTCGGCCCACAATCCTGATCAAGAAGAAGCCAATGACGAGGTGAGCGTGGAGTATGAAGGTGACAGCCTGGAGATTGGGTTCAACGTGACTTACCTGATGGATGCACTTCGGGCTATGTCGACAAAGACTGTGGAAGCCGAATTACAGGACGGGAACAGTGGCTGCATGCTCCACGAACCTGATGATGATGACACGCTGTACCTGATTATGCCCATGCGATTGTAGAGAAGTCGTACGTAAGAACTGCCCCTCGGCCTTCATTGTTTCACGTGAAACCAAGGGATTAACCCCCGGGGGTTTATAAGGCTGGTGGTTTCACGTGAAACCACAAAAATCCCCTGAAAACAGCCGTTTTTCCGGCCCAGTAACGCCTGTTCGTGATATAATAAAAGCCCGCCACGAGGAGTATTTATGAGCGTTCAACCGGTCTACGACGAAAGCAGTATTAAGGTCCTTAAGGGGTTGGAAGCGGTCCGCAAACGACCCGGCATGTATATCGGTGACACCGATGACGGTACTGGCCTTCATCATATGGTTTTTGAGGTGGTCGACAACTCCATAGACGAAGCACTCGCTGGCCACTGCAAAGAAATTACCGTGACGATACACGCCGACGAGACGGTGTCGGTAGTGGACGATGGACGGGGTATCCCGACCGGGTTGATTACAGAAGAAGGACGCTCTGCGGCAGAAGTCATCATGACCCAACTGCACGCGGGGGGAAAATTTGACCAGAATTCCTACAAAGTGTCTGGCGGTTTGCACGGTGTTGGCGTTTCGGTGGTTAACGCGTTGTCATCTAGCCTCAGGTTAATAATTCATCGGGGTGGCAAAACATACCGCCAAGATTATCAGGGGGGTGTACCGACTGAACCACTGACTGAGATCGGTGACACCGCCCGCACTGGCACGGAAGTTCATTTCAGACCCGACCCGCTGGTGTTCACGGACCTTGTGTTACACCACCATATTCTGGCGAAGCGGCTCCGGGAGTTGGCTTTTTTGAATTTGGGTGTTCGGAACATATTGTTAGACGAACGAGTCGGGACAGAGGAAGTCTATGAATATAAAGGTGGAATAAAGGCGTTTGTCGAACACCTGGGGAGCAAGAAAACCAAGCTTCACCCAACGGTATTGGCAGTTAGCGCGGAACGGGACGGCGTTCAGCTCGAACTCGCGCTACAGTGGAACGACGGCTATCAGGAAAATGTTTTCTGCTACACCAACACCATCCCACAGGGCGATGGGGGCACCCATCTGGAGGGGCTGCGAGCCGCAATGACCAGAACGCTGGGTCGTTATATGGACGAAAGCGGAGCCACGAAGCGGGCCCGGATCGATGTAAAAGGGGAAGACTGTCGAGAGGGCCTGACAGCTGTGTTGTCGGTGAAAGTCGCGGACCCGAAGTTCTCGTCGCAAACCAAGGAAAAACTCGTTTCTTCAGCTGTTAGAGGCCCGGTCGAATCGCTGATCAGCGAGCATCTCGGGGCTTTTTTGCTGGAGCGACCGACAGAGGCCAAAGCGATCGTCGATAAAATCGCTGATTCTGCGCGGTCAAGAGAGGCCGCGCGGCGTGCACGCGAGATGACCCGCCGAAAAAATGCCTTAGAAATGGGCGGTTTGCCGGGCAAACTCGCGGATTGCCAAGAAAAAGACCCGGCACAGTGCGAGATTTACCTGGTCGAAGGAGACTCGGCTGGTGGGTCGGCGAAGCAGGCACGCGACAGGCGCTACCAGGCCATTCTCCCCCTTAAAGGCAAGATCCTGAACGTGGAAAAGGCGCGATTTGACCGAATGATCGCGTCAGATGAAGTCGCGACACTTATCACAGCACTGGGAACCGGAATAGGTAAGGATGATTTCGATGTCAGCAAACTACGTTATCACAGGATAATCATCATGACCGATGCAGATGTCGATGGGTCGCATATCCGAACCCTGTTGCTGACATTCTTCTACCGCCAGATGCCCGAACTGTTAGAAAGAGGCCATATATTCATCGCGCAACCGCCGCTGTACAAGGTCTCCCTGCGCAAGAAAGAGACATACCTGAAGGACGACGACGAGATGAATCGTTATCTCTTGGGTTTGGCGCTGGAAGGGGCGAAACTCCAGCGACGAGATGAACCGAGTGTGACTCTGGCTGGGCCCGAGCTCAAGGCACTGTGTACCGAATATTTCGCGATTAGATCGGCGATTAACCGGTTGGCCCGACGCTACCAGGCCGAGGTGCTGTGGGCGCTCAGCGCCTTGGTGCCTTTGGGCCAGACGGGCCAGCCCACCGAGCAAGACCAAGCCGAATTTACACAACTATTGAATGCTAGGCTATCAGGGACTGTAAGTCAGGGTGCTCCCCAGTATCGCGTTTACTTCGATAACGCCGATGACGTGGGGCAATGGTCGCTGGTGGTTGAAAGCGAGCACCACGGGCAGTATCGTCAGACTCGGCTACCGGCTGAGTTTTTCGATACCCAAGAATATGGATCGATGATTGCGTTAGGCCAGCGACTAGACACATTAGTGGGTTCGCAACCAACGGTGGTTCGAGGCGATAAGCAGACTGCAGTAGAGGATTTTGCCGGTGCCATTGAGTGGCTGATGTCAGAGGTCAGGCGTAGCCTGACAGTGCAGCGCTATAAAGGGTTGGGCGAGATGAATGCCGACCAATTGTGGGAAACGACAATGGACGCGAGTCAGCGGACACTCTCCCGAGTGCAGATTGAAGATGCCGTTGGTGCCGATGAGATATTTAGCGTACTGATGGGCGATGATGTAGAGCCTCGCCGCGCGTTTATCGAGCGCAACGCTTTTTCCGTGCACCACCTAGATATATAATAAAATCAATTACTTATCAATGAAGTGTGCGAGGCGCTGAAAGTATAAAACGAGGAATTGTGGCGTCGAACGCTCGGCCGTCTTCAGCGACCATCTGGTAAGTACCGTGCATGGTGCCCACGGGCGTTTCAATGACGGCCCCGGACGTATAGCGAAAACCCTCCCCAGGCTTGAGCACGGGTTGCTCACCGACGACACCTTCGCCTTCGACCTCTTCGGTTCGGTTGTCGGCATCGGTGATGAACCAGTGCCGAGAAATTAGTTGAGCGGTGACAGAACCACGGTTTACCAAGGTGATGGTGTAGGCAAAAACAAACCGGTCTTCATCGGGCTCAGAGTGTTCCGAGACATAGGCAGTTTCGACCTGAACGTCGATGTCGTACTGGTTTTCCATAATGTTGGTGCTCCTGTTCTAACGATCACAACTGACAGTGACGATGTTACCGTTTTCTGATTGCAGATGCATAGCTGCCAGTTGCCGACCCCAAACACAGCCTCCATCTAGGCCGTAGAGAGTACGCTGGTTGTAAATGCCAAGATCTGACCAGTGGCCAAAGATTAGCCGCGTATTGCCTAACGATTGCCTGTTCAGATCAAACCAGGGCTTAAGCGGAGCCGGCGCTGCTGCGGGCAACCCCTTGAATTCCAGCTCAAGGCTAAGGTCCGGCGTACAGTACCGCATCCGGGTAAGTGCGTTGGTAATGAAGCGCAGGCGGTCCCAACCGGTTAACTGATCACTCCAACGGGCCGGGGTGTTGCCGTACATGTGGGCAAGAAAGTCCAGCCACTGGTCTGAGCGTAGTATTTTTTCGACTTCGTGGGCCAACAACAACCCTTGATGCAGTGACCAGCCAGGATAAAGCCCGGCGTGAAACATTGCAGTATTTAAGCCAGAGTCGAAATGAGCCAGGGGCAGGTGCCGGACAAAATCGGTCAGTTCATCTAGATCAGGGGCTTTCAGTAGACGATCAAGCCGGTAGGCCGTCTTATTTTGATGCAACCCTGCCGATAGGGCCAAGAAATGAAGGTCGTGATTCCCCAGCACCACCGTGGCCCGGTCCTTTAAGGATTTGACGAATCGGAGCACCGCCTCGGAATCGGGGCCGCGGCTGATTAGATCTCCTACGAACCAAAGGCAATCAGTACCTAGGTCGTAGCGGATTTTATCGAGCAAGCGCTCAAGACAAGACATACAGCCCTGAACGTCACCGATGGCCCAGGTGGCCAAAGTTCAACTTAGCCCTGCTCAGTCATTGAGCAGTTCGAGACCCCGCGCCCGGCGTTCAGTGGGTGAGAGGTCGTCGTAGATCGCATCGAGACGTCGCTGCCAGTAGGATTCACGGATAAACAAGTAGGGGTCGAGCTGAAGTTTTAGGATATGGTCTGCCATGAGCAGTTCAGCGCGCGCATTGAACGTGCGCAAGGCGTAGCCCAGGGTGAGGTCACGATCACTAGCGTTATACGACACAGGGTCGGCGTAGATAAATGCTGGGACAAGCGCGACGGCGTCGCGGACATTGCTTGGCCCCAGCAACGGTAACACCAAGTAGGGCCCGGCCGGCAGTCGCCACCGGGCTAGAGTCTGGCCATAGTCTTCTTCGTGTCGCGGCCTGCCAACAGTGCCAGCGACATCAAAAAGGCCGGCAATGCCGAGGGTACTGTTGATAACCAGTCGTTCAAAGTCGAGGCGGCCTTGAGTAAACCGCCCCTGTAATAAATCGTTGGCAATCGTCGCGGGCAGTTGCAGGTTGCTAAAGAAATTACTGACCGACAATCGGACCGCTGAGGGGACGGTATAGGCATAAACAACAGCGATGGGGCGAATTAGAAAGCGGTCCAGGCCATCATTGAAACCAAAGACCATACGATTCACAGGCTCAAGGGGATCAGACTGTGGGGGCGCCGAAAGACTGCTATAACCAGCATTATTTGGGGTAGCGCAACCAGTGAGCAGCAGCGCAAGAGCCAGGAGCAACGGGAGACTGCTGTAGCGAACACCGCCTTTCAGATGCCGCTGTCCCAAATCAAGTCGCCGGATGACCAAGTGTGCCCAACGGTACGCGAGTCGCATATACCGACTATAAGTCCGGACGAGGTTCCCGAACAGTCCTTTCCATCGGGTTAGCCAAGCCATCGATTAACCCGTGAAACATCCTCTTCATTAAGCTGGCCGGACAGCTGTTCTAGCAACAACACCTGCAGGACATAGTCATAACGTGCTTTGAGGTGGTCTCGTTCGGCTTGGAACAAGTCTCGTTGTGCATCAAGCACCTCAATGTTGGTGGTTAAGCCTACGGCAAAGCCTTCTTCTTTGGCCTGAAGCGCGCTTTCTCCAGCGATAACCGCTTCTGCCAGCGCGCTGATTCGACGCAGCTGACTATTGATGCTAAGAAAAGCTTGGCGTGTCTTGCGCTGAATCTCACGGCGAGCCAATTCGTAGCGGGCGCGGGCAGCATTGTGATTCGAAGCCGCTTCTCGGATCTGGGCGTTGATGAGGCCGCCTTGATAGAAAGGCAGCTTGAACGACAGGGTCACGCTGGCGTCGGTGCCGTCGGCCGAGGCGCTGTCAGAGTATTCAGCAGATAAATTCAAGCCCACCGTGAGTCGCCGTAGTGCTTGTTGTCGGTCGATCTCTGTTTCAGCCACTGACGCGTCCAACGACAGTGCTTTGAGCGACTGATTATCCGATAGAGCCCGGTTAACCCACTGTCCAGCATCATCGGGCTGGGGCCCGGATAATGTCGTAGCGGGAGACAGTGATAACAACGTGCCGGGATCCTTACCCACCAGGGCGATCAGCACCTGCCGCATGTCATCCAGCGCCCGTTGGGTATCGATACCTTCAGCCACAGCGTTTTCGTAGCGGGCCCGGGCATCGTAAAGATCAGTCCGGGTGCCCAGGCCAACATCAAGCCGCTCTTCGGCGAGTTCCAGTTGTCTACGAATGGCCCGCTGGTTGCGCTCTGACAGCTCTAGGTTATCCTGGGCTGAGAGTACCGCAAAATAACTGCTGGCTACGCGCTGAATCAGTGATTCAGCAGCGATCTGGTAGTTAATATCCGCCGCATTAGTCTGCAGGCGCGCTTGCTTGATCACCAGACGGCTTGAACGGTCGTATATTGATTGCGTGAGCGACACTGTGGCTGATGCGGCCTGATTGCTCGAATCCTTGGAGCTGAGTGTGTAGCTGCTTGACGCAGATAATTGTGGACGAAATGCTGCTTGGGCCTGAGGAATAGCCTCTTGGCCAGCTTTACGCCGGTGGATTTGTGCTGCGAACTCGGGATCGCTGGACCGCGCCAGATGATATATGGCCAGCAGGTCGATACCGCTGGTGGCCGAGTCCGAAGAAGAGACAATGATCGTTGTCGTTGAATCAGTGGCCGTGTCACTGTCGGTTTGCGATAGAGTTTCGCTATCAGTGGTATCCGAGGCGTCTGTAGCGACGGTGGCTGCCAGGGTCTGACTTTCTTCTGTATCGGGTTCGACCGCTGGTTCGCTGGTAATCTTAAGGGACTGGCCGGGGTAGATTACGTCGTTCTTGTCCAAACTGTTTAGCGCCATTAGGTCTGCGCAGCGCACCTCGAACCGTTCTGCGATTTCACACGCCGTGTCTCCAGGCTGCACTGTGTACTGATTCTGGGCTGAAACCCACGTGCTGGCCGACCCAATCAGAATAACTATAGTGCGAAGGAACGCTTTAATCATATTCGTTTTCACTCCGGCGTAAATTTTAAAGTCAGAAAGTAAATGCCGAGGGGGTCCGGACATTAATCAGGGGCGGTAAGCTGGTGTCAAAAAGAGAGAGTTCAGTTAATTCTCCATCATCGTTGCGGCTATAGAGCATAGCCTCCATGATTGGCGACTGACCAACAATTGCGACCAGTCGCCCACCAGCGGCCAGCCGATTGCGGTGGGCATGGGGTGGAACGGGCACCGAACCAGTGAGGATAATAGCGTCCCAACCGTCGTTTTCCGCCCAGTCTTCAGCAGCGTCTCCTTCTTCGAAGGTTGCGTTGACGATACCCAGGCTTTCCAACCGGGCTGAAGCAGGTTTCAGAAAGTCACCATGAATATCGATGCTGGTAACTTGGGCGCAACAACTGGCTAAAAGAGCAGTCAGGTAGCCAGTGCCGGTACCAACTTCGAGGACCCTATCGGCAGAGGTTAGTGCTAGGGCCTGGGTCAGGCGGGCTTCAACCTTGGGCTGCATCATACACTCACCGTGGCTGATCGGCAGATTTAAGTCAGCAAACGCCAAATCTCGATCTTGTGGGGGCACAAACAGTTCACGGGGCAGTTTCTTTAGCAATCCTAATAGCCCAGGGTCCAGGACCTCCCACGGGCGAATCTGCTGTTCAATCATGTTGAAGCGGGCGAGTTCGATATCCATTGTTTGGCGGGCGATGATTGAGAAAGCTAAAAAATTCTATCACAGCCATGGTGCCGAATCGGCTAGCTGTGCTTTGAAGGCCTTCAGCAGGCACCCAGATCAGCGAGCTTGAGTCACTCGCACAACACACTTTCGACCAGGACACTTGATTTCGGTGTAATAGATCAAACAGGCAAGTCAATCAGCAAGATCGAGTGACCTCATCGCACTACAATTTGTGACAACATGAGTACTTCGGGACGAGTTGATAAAATCCAACACTAGCTCGTCGGGGCGTTGGTAGAGCACAGGCGGTGGGATTAGGGAAGATGTCCATAAATAGGGGCCGTGACGAACGCTGTAGGACAAATTCTGAAGGACCCTGGCGCGTGTTGACCGTGTTTGGGTGCTCACCTATACTGCCCGACCCCTGTGGCGGTGTGCCGCTCTCGTTTTTGTATCAGCGACGGAGCGTTTATCTCGCGTATTGGTCATCGTAAGACCGCATGATCGAGACGATAGACTGTGTGCTGGGCGGGAATATGTTAAGACGAATGTTGGTAGTACAGTGCGGAGTTACGGCGTTACTGGCGCTCGCTCTCTGGCTGTTCGGACCGAATCTTTTGCACTCGGCCTTGCTTGGTGCGGGAATCGGTGTGGCAGGGAATGGGTATGCGGCTTGGCGAGTGTTTGCCGGTAGTCGCTCGAAGAATGGATCTGTTGCGATGTTTGAGCTTTACCGGGCGGAATTTGGCAAACTCGTTATCATCGGTGTACTTTGCGGGTGTGCTTTTATAGCCCTTGAAGATTTGAACTTTGCTGCCTTTCTGGGCGGGTTGGTCTCGGTGACCCTCGCGTCTGTGGTTGCAGCGGCGACACATACGGTTGAGTTACCGGAACAACTGGGAAGACAGATTTAAACTGCAATGTCCAGCGACAGCCTGACAACCACCGGCTACATAAAGCATCACCTACAGAATCTGGCCTATGGCCAGCATCCGGACGGTACATGGGGATTGGCGCATAGCGCTGCCGAAGCCAGAGAAATGGGGTTCTGGGCAATCCATCTCGACACAATGTTTTGGTCAGTGGCATTGGGTGCGCTCTTCGTCTGGTTATTCGGCAAGGCGGCCCGCAAGGCCACAGCGGATACCCCGAGCGGTTGGTTGAATTTTGTCGAGTGGGTTATTGAATTCATCGACGACAATGTGCGCGGCTCTTTTTCTGGTAAGAATGATCTTATTGCACCGTTATCGCTGACACTTTTCGTTTGGATTTTAATGATGAATTTGATGGATCTGGTACCAGTTGACTGGATTCCACAGATCGCACATCTGATGGGTATCGAATACATGAAAGTCGTGCCCACGACAGACCCCAACGCAACTTTTGGTATGGCACTAGGTGTTTTTCTGCTGACGCTTTATTACAGTATCAAGGTAAAAGGTCCGATGGGATTTGCTGCCGAACTGACGATGCAGCCGTTCCAGGCCACCAACCCGATACTAAAAATCATTCTGATGCCGATCAATTTCTTCTTAGAGTTTGTCAGCCTGGTTGCAAAGCCAATATCACTGTCTTTGCGGCTTTTTGGCAATCTTTTTGCTGGCGAGATGATATTTATATTGATTGCCCTGTTGTTCTCAGGAGGGCTGGCGTTTGCTGTGGTGGGTGGCGTTTTGCAACTGGGATGGGCTATTTTTCATATCCTGATCGTGCTACTGCAGGCGTTTATATTTATGACCCTGACTATTGTCTATCTCGAAATGGCGCACAGCCACCACTGAGCGACCCAACATCAGGCTAAAGAATTATTGGTATCACGCTGACTTTTCTTAATAGGAGAAACTCATGGAAACTGCTTTACTCTACGTTGCCGGCTCGGTTCTGCTCGGGCTAGCCGGTGTTGGTGTTGGTGTCGGTGTGGGCGTGCTCGGCGCAAGATTCCTGGAGGGCATTGCCCGACAGCCAGAACTGCTACCGATGCTCAGGACCCAGTTCTTCATTGTTATGGGGCTGGTAGATGCCATCCCAATTATCGGTGTGGCAATTGCGCTCTACATCATGTTCGCTGTGGTGGGTGGTTAATACCCAGGCTTTTTTGGACGGAAACAGGTTATGAATATCAACTTGACACTGATCGGGCAGACCATTGCCTTTGCAGTTTTCGTCTGGTTCTGCATGAAGCTTGTTTGGCCGCCTATTATCTCAGCGCTAAACGAGCGCAAAACCCGGATCGCTGACGGCCTTGCCGCGGCTGATGAAGGGCAGCGTGAGAAAGCACGGGCGGAAGAACATGCTGCAGAGGTGCTTGAAGAAGCCAAGGGCCAGGCGCAGGAAATCATACGCAGAGCAGAACGACGCGAGACAGAAATGGTCGAGGAAGCCAAGACTACGGCACGTGGCGAAGGAGACCGTATTCTCACTGCCGCCCGGGGCGAGATCGATAAGGAAGTCAATCAGGCGCGCGAAACTTTGCGAGCACAACTCGCTACATTGGTGGTTGCAGGTGCCGGGCAGATACTGAGCCGAGAAGTCGATGAAAAAGCCCATTCTCAGCTCATCGACGAACTCACCCAAGAACTCTAAACCCCAACAACATTTAGTCGCTACAGGACCCATTTTCTTGGCCGAACTTTCAAATATCGCAAGACCGTATGCGCGGGCTGTATTCGAACTCGCCAAGACCGATGCCGACTATTCGGCATGGTCCGAGCGACTTGAATGGCTCGCAACGGTGGCAGCTGACCCGAATATTGGCACTCTGTTTAATAACCCAAGGGTGTCAAAGCACGCCCTTGCCGGGGTATTTACGGACATATGTGCTGACCAGATTGACGGGAATGCCAAGAATCTGGTGCGGTTACTGGCACAGAATCGGCGCTTGCATGTGCTACCCGCGATAGCAGAACAGTACGAACGCTTGCGCGCCGAGGCTGAGCAGACTGTTCAGGCCGAACTGGAAACCGCCCTGCCCGTCAGTGATACCCAGCAGCAACGAATCGCCGAGGCCCTTAGCCAGCGCATGGGGCGCCGAGTCGAACTGACAGTAAAAACAAATGAGAAACTCCTGGGCGGTGCAGTGGTACGTGCCGGGGATTTAGTGATAGACGGCTCGATACGGGCCCGACTCGAGAAACTGGCCACCGCTATCAGCGGCTAGTAGGCCACAAACGGAGCTATTGAGAGGAATTCAGGTATGTCCATGCAGCTAAACCCCTCCGAAATCAGTGAACTGATTAAGGAGCGGATCAAGGATTTCGATGCCAGTGCCGAAGCTCGCACAGAAGGCACCGTGGTGAGTTTGACAGACGGCATTACGCGCATCCATGGCCTGGCAGACGCCATGCAGGGTGAAATGTTGGAGTTTCCAAACGATACATTCGGTCTTGCGCTTAATCTTGAGCAAGACTCTGTCGGCGCGGTTGTGCTCGGAGACTACGAGCACATCATCGAAGGCGATACCGTCAAATGTACTGGCCGAATCCTAGAAGTGCCGGTTGGAGATGAACTGCTCGGCCGGGTTGTGGATTCACTCGGCGCGCCGATTGATGGCAAAGGCAGTATTGACACAGCGCAGACATCGCCGATCGAAAAGGTAGCGCCGGGGGTGATCAGCCGTCAGTCTGTCTCAGAACCAGTACAGACTGGCCTTAAATCAATCGATGCCATGGTTCCAGTTGGTCGCGGCCAGCGCGAACTGATCATCGGTGACCGACAGACCGGGAAAACCGCGGTTGCGATTGATACGATCATCAATCAGAAAGGCGCCGGCATAAAATGCATTTACGTCGCCATCGGACAAAAAGTGTCATCAGTAGCCAATGTGGTAAGCAAGTTGGAAGAACACGGTGCTATGGCACACACCATCGTGGTTTGTGCTTCAGCAGCTGAGTCGGCGGCGATGCAATACATCGCACCCTACTCCGGCTGTGCCATGGGAGAATATTTCCGAGACAAGGGCGAGGATGCGCTCATCATTTATGACGACCTGACTAAGCAAGCCTGGGCTTATAGACAGGTGAGCCTGTTGTTGCGCCGTCCACCGGGTCGAGAAGCTTATCCTGGCGATGTGTTTTATCTTCACTCAAGACTGCTGGAGCGAGCTGCCCGGATCAACACCGATGAAGTGGAAAAGCTGACAAACGGGCAAGTCAAGGGACAGACCGGATCTTTGACGGCACTGCCGATAATCGAGACGCAAGCCGGAGACGTCTCAGCCTTCATACCTACCAACGTCATCTCCATCACCGATGGGCAGATTTTTTTGGAAACCGATCTTTTCAACGCAGGCATACGTCCAGCAATCAATGCTGGGTTGTCGGTTTCTAGAGTCGGCGGCGCAGCACAATGCGCGTTGATCAAGAAGCTGGGCGGTGGAATTCGGCTCGCGCTCGCGCAATATCGGGAACTGGCTGCGTTTTCCCAATTTGCCTCTGACCTGGATGAAGCAACGCGTCGTCAGCTGGAAAGGGGTGAACGAGCGACCGAGATAATGAAGCAGAAGCAGTATTCACCCATGTCAGTGGCGGAGATGGGCGTTAGCTTGTTTGCAGTGAACGAAGGCTATCTTGATGATATTGAAGTCAACAAGGTTGTGGACTTTGAACAAGCGATGCAGAGCCATATGAAGAGCCAGCAGTCAGACCTGATCGAGGCGCTGAATCGCGACCAGGCTTATGACGACGATGTCGCTGAAAAGCTTCACGCGGCCTTGAAGGACTTCAAAACCAACGGCAGCTGGTAACGGACCAATCCACAAAGATTTCGGCAAGATAACAGGCAATGGCTGGCGGAAAAGAAATTCGGACCAAGATCAAGAGTATCCAGAATACTCAGAAGATCACCAAAGCGATGGAAATGGTCGCGGCCAGTAAAATGCGCCGTGCTCAGGAACGCATGCACCAGGCCCGGCCCTATGCGCAGAAAATGCGTAACGTGATCGCTCATGTATCGCAAGCTAACCTGGAATACAAACACAGTTTTACGTTGGAACGCCCCGTCAAACGCGTTGGGTTCATCATCATATCCAGCGACCGGGGTCTTTGCGGTGGTCTCAACATCAACTTGTTCCGGGACGTTGTGAATGCGCTGACCGAATGGCAATCACAAAGTGCTGAGATTGATGTGACGACAATCGGCTCCAAGGGGTTTCAGTTTTTCAACCGGGTAGGCGCCAACATTGTGTCAGAGGCGACACGGCTTGGGGATACCCCGCATCTGGACGCCCTGATAGGTCCGGTCAAGGTTATGCTGGACGCCTATACTGACAACCGCATAGATCGGTTGTATCTGGTACATAACCACTTTCAATCGACCATGTCGCAGACGCCCCAGCTGGAACAGCTGATACCAATTCATGCCGAACAGCCGGACGAAACCTTGTCCAATCACTGGGACTATCTCTATGAACCAGACGCGAAGGACGTGGTCGACGCCCTGATGACGCGGTATATCGAATCACTGGTTTATCAGAGCGTGGTCGAAAACATTGCCTGTGAAATGGCGGCCCGAATGGTGGCGATGAAATCAGCGTCGGACAACGCGGGTGACCTGATTGACGAGCTGCAATTGGTCTACAACAAGGCGCGTCAGGCTTCGATTACCCAAGAAATTTCAGAGATTGTCGGCGGAGCGGCGGCTGTCTGATAGAACCCACAAAAATACCGACCAGTTTTAATGAGGAAGACACTATGAGTAACGGAAACATTGTAGAGATTATCGGCGCAGTCGTGGACGTCGAGTTTCCAAGGGAATCCGTTCCCAAGATCTATGATGCATTGGCGGTCTCGGAAACCGGCCTGACCCTTGAGGTCCAGCAGCAGCTGGGCGATGGGGTAGTTCGGACTATTGCAATGGGTTCCAGCGATGGTTTGAAGCGCGGAATCGAAGTCACTAACACCGGGGCACCAATCACGGTGCCCGTCGGTGAAGCAACCCTGGGTCGTATCCTCGACGTGCTGGGTAGGCCCGTCGATGATGGCGGCCCGGTTGAATCACCCCATGCCCTACCCATCCACCGCAAGCCTCCGGGTTATGCCGACCAGGCGCCCAGCGTCGAGATGCTTGAAACCGGCATCAAGGTTATCGATCTGATCATGCCGATTGCCAAAGGCGGTAAGATCGGATTGTTTGGCGGTGCCGGTGTGGGCAAAACGGTAACGATCATGGAGTTGATCAACAACATCGCCAAAGAGCATTCCGGTCTGTCAGTTTTTGCGGGAGTCGGTGAGCGTACCCGTGAAGGGAATGATTTCTACCACGAGATGAAAGAATCCGGTGTGTTGGACAAGGTATCGATGGTCTTTGGCCAGATGAACGAACCGCCGGGTAACCGTCTTCGCGTGGGCCTGACCGGGCTCACCATAGCGGAGCATTTTCGTGAGGAAGGCCGCGACGTGCTGCTTTTTGTCGACAACATTTACCGCTACACGTTGGCGGGTACCGAAGTATCTGCGCTGCTTGGCAGGATGCCCTCTGCAGTGGGTTATCAACCAACACTGGCTGCCGAGATGGGTATTCTCCAGGAGCGGATCACCTCAACCCGCACTGGCTCGATTACCTCGTTCCAGGCCGTCTACGTGCCCGCGGACGACCTGACGGATCCATCACCAGCGACAACATTTGCTCATTTGGACGCCACCTTGGTGCTGTCAAGACAGGTGGCAGAGCTTGGTATCTATCCCGCGGTTGATCCGCTCGATTCGACCAGCCGACAGCTGGATCCCCTGGTGATCGGTCAGGAACATTACGATACCGCTCGAGCGGTTCAGGGCACACTGCAGCGCTACAAAGAACTACGCGACATTATCGCTATCCTTGGCATGGATGAGCTGTCTGAAGAGGATAAGCTGAGCGTCGGCCGAGCCCGTAAGATTCAGCGCTTTTTGTCCCAGCCGTTCTTTGTGGCCGAGACTTTTACTGGATCACCGGGTAAGTTCGTGACCCTAAAAGACACTATTCGCGCATTTCAGGGTATCGTCAACGGTGACTATGATGACCTGCCAGAACAAGCGTTCTATATGGTAGGTGGAATCGAAGAAGCTGTTGAGAAGGCAAAAACCGTCACCTGATTAAGGGCAGATCCCTGCATATGGCCAATACCATCAGAGTTGATATCGTCAGCGCCGAACAAGATGTATGGTCCGGAGAAGGCACCATGGTGTTTGCGCCTGCCGAGATGGGTGAAATCGGCATTGCGCCGCAACACGCTCCACTGCTGACACGCCTTAAGCCTGGCGAGATCCGAATACAGCAGGAATCTGGGGAAGAGCAGTTTTTCTTTATTTCCGGTGGCATGCTGGAGGTCCAGGGGCATGTTGTGACTGTGCTTTCGGATACGGCGCTCAGAGCCAATGACCTTGACGAGGCCGCAGCGCTAGAAGCACAGCGTAGAGCCGAACAGGCATTGGCTGACCGGGGTGGTGAACTGGAGTTGGCGAAGGCTAAGGCGGAGCTGATACAGGCAGCCGCCCAACTCCGTGCCATTCAGAAACTTCGCGGCCGTGCCTGAAAACAGCCGCCGATCAGGTGGTTGTCGTTTAAGATGTCCTCTTTGCTGGTTACTGAAAACAAGTTTGTCTCAATCGTTTATACGATAAGAGACAGCAGCGGTTCGATCGTGGAGTACAGCGATCTGCCGGTTTCCTATGTGCATGGCGTTAGCAGCAGCCCATTGTTTCCACAAGTCGAAACTGCCTTGGAGGGTCTGGGCAAAGGAGAGCAGGTCGACGTATTTCTGACAGCCTCTGAAGCATTTGGTGATCATGATCCCGATCTGATCTACTTCGATGAGCTTGAGAATACGCCCGAAGAGCTGCATTTCGTCGGTGCCGAGGGGGATGCTGAGAATGACCAAGGCGAGGTGCTGCATTTTATCGTTACCGATATCAATGACGGTAAAATTACCGTCGATGCAAATCACCCATTGGCCGGTCAGGATGTAACCTTCACAGCACGCGTTGCCGATATCCGGGACGCAACAGCTGAAGATATCGGCGAGCAGGCCCAGCAGCTTTTTCACTGAGCCGCAAACCACTGCTAAGGTGACTGTATGCGCCAGCTGTTTACAGTAATATCCCTATCATGACCTTCGAAGTGATTGTGCTTGCAGCAGGCAAAGGCACGCGCATGAAATCGCGCGAACCTAAGGTTATGCAGGACCTCGCCGGTAAGTCCTTGTTCGGCCATGTAATGACCACCGCAGCAGGCTTACAGGCCTCTCACATACACGTGGTTCATGGGCACGACGAAGGTGTATTACAACGTGCGGTTCAACAATTATCCAGTGTGAACTGGATTTGTCAGGATACCCAGCTGGGAACAGCCCATGCCGTATTGCAGGCACTGCCGACAGTAAATCCGGAATCCGACGTTCTGGTGCTTTACGGTGATGTGCCACTGATCAAACAGTCTACCCTGGCGTCACTCGTGGCCGCAGTCGCAGGCAGGAACCTGGTTGTACTGACAGCACATGTAGCGGAACCCGGTGGCTATGGCCGTGTGGTCAGGGGGCGTGACGGAGTCGTCGCGCGCATCGTAGAGGAGCGAGATGCCGACGAAGATGAAAAAGCAATCTGCGAAGTCAACACAGGGTTTATAGCTGCGCCCGCGAGAGTGTTAAGCAGACTGCTGGAGCGAATTGGTAACGACAATGACCAGGGTGAGTATTACCTCACCGATGCCGTCAGCCTCGCGGTCGATAGCGGCACACCTGTCCTGACGCATACGACGACAGATGTCGACGAAGTCAGCGGTGTCAATACACCCCAGCAGTTGGCACGGCTGGAGCGCGGTTACCAGGCACGTCAGGCTGAAGAACTGATGCACGCGGGATTGTGTTTACGGGACCCGACCCGATTCGATCTGCGTGGCACGATGGAGTTCGGTACCGACTGTATGATCGATGTCAACGTGCTGCTGGTGGGGCACGTTGTTTTGGGTAACGATGTCACGATTGGTGCTAACTGTACTGTACTGGACAGCGAATTAGGCGATGGTGTTACCGTCAATTCGAATAGTGTGATTGAAGGCGCTAAGGTTGGTTCGGACTGCAGCATCGGTCCGTTTGCCCGATTACGCAGTGGGACCGATCTGGCGGCGCGGGCTCGCGTCGGAAATTTCGTAGAACTTAAGGAAACCCGTATGGGTGAGGGGTCTAAAGCTAACCACCTGGCTTACGTTGGTGATGCTGAGGTCGGACGAAACGTGAATATCGGCGCAGGCGTGATTACCTGCAACTATGATGGCGCCAATAAACACAAGACCCTGATCGGCGACGATGCATTTATTGGTTCCGACAGTCAGTTGGTGGCGCCGGTAGAGATCGGACCTGGAGCAACCATAGGTGCCGGATCTACACTGACAGGCAACGCGCCGGCCGGGAAACTTACGTTGAGCCGGAGCAAGCAAGTCACGCGGGATAATTGGCAAAGACCACAGAAAAAGGATCGAGTAAAGTAGCCGAAAGTTACCTAGCTCGACAACTTCAAATTATCAACATGCGGTCGGTCTCAAAATGTGCGGAATAGTCGGAGCGGTTTCACGGGTTGATGTAGCGCCATTTTTGCTGAAGGGGTTACAACGACTGGAATACCGTGGCTACGACTCTGCCGGTATCGTGGTTATCAATGATGCTGGCGAGTTCGATCGTTCACGGGCAGTTGGAAAAGTTGAAATGCTGGAGCAGGCCCTGTCGCAGAGAAACCTCTCCGGCTCAACGGGACTTGCTCACACACGCTGGGCGACTCACGGTGCTGTTACCGAACCAAACGCACACCCGCACATTTGCCAAGACACGCTGGCGCTGGTTTGTAACGGCATAGTCGAGAACCACGATGAATTGCGGCAGGTGCAGACGGACCACGGCTTGGTTTTTACTTCTGAAACCGACACCGAAGTAGTTGTGCATCAGATCTACATGCACCTGAACACGGGTCAGGATCTTGCAGAAGCGGTCCGCAACACGGTTCAAGAGCTAGAAGGTAGTTTTGCGCTGGGGGTTGTTCAGGCTGGGGAACCTGGCCGTATGATCGCCGCCCGTCAGGGACCACCACTGATCATAGGATTAGGCGACGACGAGTTTTTTATCGCGTCCGACATAGCTGCCCTGCTTTCAGTGACCCGCCGGTACATCGTGATGGAGAACGGTGACATTGCCGATATTCGGAACGGTACCTGCACGATTTGCGATGCTCTCGGCAATTCCGTAGAGCGGCTTGTGCGGGAAAGTAGCCAGTCTGGCAGTGACGTAGAACTGGGTGAGTTTGCTCATTACATGCACAAGGAGATCCACGAACAACCCCGAGCTATTGCGGACACGCTTGAAGGTCGCCTGGCCGGAGATCGTGTCCTTGAACAGGCTTTCGGCCAGCAAGCGATAAATATTTTCAACCAGACGCAACAGGTGCAAATCATTGCCAGTGGCACGAGTTATCACGCTGGACTCGTCGCCAAACACTGGCTTGAATATGTCGGCGTGCCTTGTGAAGTGGAAGTCGGCAGTGAGTACCGCTATCGGCGTCATGCGCCACGCGATGGAACACTCCTTGTGACAATTTCTCAATCAGGTGAGACAGCAGATACCCTCGCCGCATTGGTTGAAGCCCAGCGTCAGGGAATTGTGGGTTCGTTGGTGGTGTGCAATTCGCCGGAATCCTCTCTTGTGCGGGAGTCGGATTTGAGTTTCATGACGCATTCAGGTCCTGAGATCGGGGTTGCATCCACCAAGACCTTCACGGCCGCCATGACTGGGTTGATGATGCTGGCGCTGGTACTTTCGCGGCGCCATGGCTTCGACGCAGGCTTTGAAGCGCATGTGGTCAAACAACTGAGATCGCTACCCAGTGCGTTGGAAAAAGTTCTGGAAATCGAGGGCGATATTGCCCAGATGGCGAAAGCGTTCGGCAACAAAGCACACGCGTTGTTTCTGGCCCGCGGGGCACATTACCCAATCGCTCTGGAAGGGGCGCTGAAACTCAAAGAGATTTCCTATATTCACGCCGAAGCCTACCCTGCGGGTGAACTCAAACATGGCCCGCTTGCTTTGGTCGATGAGCAGATTCCGGTTGTCGCGGTCGCGCCGAACGACGCGATGCTGGAGAAGCTGAAATCGAACCTGGCTGAGGTTCGAGCCCGTGGCGGGCGGTTATTCGTTTTTGCTGATCCCGAAACCGGTTTTAAGCGCGACGAAGATCTTGACCTGATTCATGTGGCCCAGGTGGACAGCGCAGTGGCCCCCATTGTGTTCACATTGCCGATGCAGTTGTTGGCCTATCATGCGGCATTAATCAAGGGCACGGATGTGGATAAGCCACGCAACCTCGCCAAGTCGGTTACCGTGGAGTAGTGGGGGTCGATAGTAATAGAACTCTGCAAAGTAACAAAGATTGAGATCAGAAACCGATGCCAAAAACAGCGACTGAAAAATTTAATCAAGAATACCAAGAAGTAGTTAAGGTGTTAGAAAAAAGTTTTAGCGATATGAAAGCAGGAGACAAAATGTTGATTTCATCTCCAAAATCAATCGCTAGTTATATTTATAAAATCCCTTATGGTGAACAAAAAACAATAAAACAAATGCGTCATGAGCTTGCGTTGAGTTCCCATGCTCACAATACCTGCCCGTTGACCACGGGTATTTTTTTGAGAGTCGCAATAGAGGCATCTCTAGAGGGTTGCCAAAGTATCGAGGGAAACACCTTACCTTTTTGGAGATTGTTCGATGAGAAATACCCCCTTGTAAAAAAATTAGGCATTGATTCAAATTTCATACAAACAAAGAGGAAAGACGAAAATCTCGTGCCTCCAAGTCAGTGATATCGCCGCCAGTAATGTGGGGTAAGTTTGGTAGTATGAGAACAGTCAACAAAGATATGACGATATTAGAATTGAAAGTGGAAGAGAATGAGCAAGTGCCAGGGGAAAATTTAATGCATCAGGTCACTATCGACCTCCACAACTCCGTCACGGTGGAGTAGTTTGGTTAGGTGGTAATCAAACCCCCCAGAATACTGAAACCTACCTAACTTTTGTCCTAATCTGTTCGTGCCACCCATCTCTGGGTCGCACCCTATACCGAATACCAACAGTTCCTATTCATCACCATTAACGATTTGCTTGAGAAGGGGTGGAATTACCGTCAGATCGCAGATTGGTTGAATCAGAGTGATTACAAGACTCTACGGGGAAAGATGTTCCACGGGTCACACGCACACTCCATCGTTAAGAAGAAAAAGCCCGGGAAATACCACTAAATCAGATGTATCCCCCGAAACAGTCTAATTTTGCTCTCCGGTTTGTAGATAGAACCCTAATTAACTACATAGAATTTAAGGTAGTCTTATCGTTGTTCTATCATTTCCCGCAGTCGGTCCCTTTCTGTAAGTAGAAAATTGAATTGCTCGTCGCAACCTGCGATGGGAGTTGGATAGTTCTTTATTTGCTCGTAGATAGTATCTAAACGAGCAGCAGTCTCCTGCTTTTCTATCCTTATTCGTTCTTTATCCACTCCTGATACTTATACATGAATTACTTATAAAATGTCGTGTTGTCGTAAGTAATTGTAATTACGAGTCTAATTTCTAAAAAGGTATTGGCTAGTCCTCATTAATATCATATAAACATAATATATAATGATTTCAGTATATTTATTAACGGAGAGTTAAAGATGAGTAGGTCGGGGAAAGCTGGATCGGCGGCGGTTTTGACCGACGAACAACTTCAAATGGTCTTAAAGACGATTTTGGGGTCTGGTAGGACACACGCATCCAGAAATTATCTGATTATTGTCCTGTCGTACCTATGCGGTCTTCGCAGTCAGGAGCTTGCGTCTTTGAAGGTTATTGATGTCTGGATCGGTGGAAGGGTGGTCGATACCTTGAGGTTGATCAGAAACCACACAAAGGGCAATAGACACCGTGATATTCCACTCACGAACCCCAAGGTGGTCTCTGCGATAGAGCAACACATTAGCGATCAGTCGCAAGTGCGTGGTCGATTCGTTGAACCATCCGGTCCGTTATTCAAGTCCCAGAAGGGTCGTTTCTTCTCACCTAACTCGATGGTCCATCTAATCAAACGCATCTATGACGATGCCGGATTTAGAAATGCCAGTAGTCACAGTGGTCGCAGAAAGTTCGCAACCACCCTGATAGAGCAAGGTGCAGACATTAATTGCGTGAAGCTGCTGATGGGTCATTCCAGTATCCAGACAACGGCACTTTATTATTCTACAAGCCCGAAACGACTTGCTAATTTGATGAGTAGTTTGCAGATGTGATTAGACGTAATGTTTAAGATGGGTTTGGTAAATGATGGAATAGAATATACAAATCCGAGACGACAGGGTGATGGATTGGATATAGGGTCGTGGAAGTTGTTAGGAATGCGAGGCAGTCATTTCGTATAAACAGACCCGGTAGATGAATTAAGGATGCAAGGCTTACCGGAAGACAAAAACAGAAAAATATTTCATAGAAATAACCAATGCATCAACTTACGATCGAACCCCATCATTTTGTTACCATCGAATAATCAGCCTGTGCCGCGCCTGAATTTGCAGTGACCACAAGCCGCTACCCTCCAGAACTGTTTTCCGATGACAATTCGGAACGTGCTTTTGACGTGGCTGAAAAAGTTAAGTTTGCCTGTATTCAGCCCGAAGACGGCACGTTGTGTGATGCGGTATTTGCACCCTTTGTCATCGTTCAGCGGCTCGGTAACACCCTATTGGAAGGGCACCTGGTCAGGACTAATCCACTCTACGAGCTGCTCATGCAGGGGTCGCTTCATTGCCGGTTGGTTTTTCAGGCTGCCGATGGCTATGTGTCGCCGTCTATTTACGCGGAGAAACCAAAAAGCGGTAAAGTGGTGCCGACCTGGAATTATGTGGCCGCACAGTTTTTCGGCACGCTGAAAAAGGTTCCGGACCAGGACCTGTTGGCTCTCTTGGAATACCAGGTTGATCAGTTTGAGCATAGCCAGGGGTCTGACTGGCGGTTAAGTGACGCACCTTCGGATTACATCGAACAGTTGTCGCAAGCTGTTTTTGGCATATGCTTTGAACCCGCTCGAGCGCGTACTCACCACAAGCTCAGTCAGAATCGCCCGGCGGATAAAACGGCTGTCATTGCCTGGACGCAAAAATTGGACACACCCTACAAAACGTTAGCCTACTGGATGAGTAACCCCGATGAACAGTAATGGGAAAAATTCCGACAGTCCGATTGTTGTCACTACAGGCGAACCGGCTGGCATCGGTCCGGAACTGATTGTCCAGTTGTTGCAGGATTCCTGCGCTGTGCCTTTGGTTGTGTTGGGAGACAGTGAACTGCTGTTGCAGCGGGCGGCAGAGATCGGGCTCGAACTGGCTCTGACAGACTCGGGTGTTGCAGGTCCTGGTGCTACGGCGTGTGTTGAACAGGTTGCATTACGCACGAGTAGTTTGCCCGGTCAGCTGGATCAAGCCAATGTGCCCTATGTGATCGAGACCGTGGCGCGTGCGGTGGATGGATGCCTGGCCGGCGATTACCGAGCGATGGTGACCGGCCCGGTTCATAAAGGTGTAATCAACGATGCCGGTCACGTTTTTTCTGGCCACACTGAATTCATTGCACAGCGTTGTGGTACTGAACAGCCCGTGATGATGCTGGCAACAGACACGCTAAGAGTCGTGTTGGTAACGATTCATCTGCCTCTGGCTGAGGTTCCGGGCGCCGTAACAGCCGACCGGCTGGAAAGTGTGTTGCGCACGGTGGTCGTTGACCTTGAGCACCGGTTCGGAATCACACGCCCGGTTCTTGGTGTGTGCGGGCTGAATCCCCATGCCGGCGAAGACGGACACTTGGGGATGGAGGAGATTCACGTTATTACGCCAGTGCTCGAGACACTGCGTGCGGAGGGTTTCGAGCTGGTGGGGCCACTGCCGGCAGATACTGCATTTACAGACCGCCAACTCGTTGGGCTGGATGCGGTTGTCGCCATGTATCACGATCAGGGACTGCCTGTCATCAAGCACCATGGGTTCGGTGATGTCGTGAATGTTACGCTGGGTTTGCCGATCGTTAGGACGTCTGTGGATCACGGCACGGCACTGGACTTGGCCGGCACCGGCACAGCGCAGGTTTCCAGCTTGAAAGCTGCGCTCAGATGGGCCAAATGGATGACTCGTGCCAACTGATCACGGTGATCGGCTGCGACCACGCAAGCGATTCGGCCAGCACTTTTTGCACGACCGCGAAGTCATCGCCCGAATTGTGGAAAGTGTCAGGGTCGGCTCAGAAGAAACGCTGGTCGAGATCGGGCCGGGCCGGGGCGCACTCACGACATCGTTGTTAGCACGCTGCCGGTTGCTTCATCTGGTTGAGCTGGACCGTGATCTCGCTAGGATCCTCGATGAATCCTATGGTGATGAAAGTCGGGTGACAATCCATCAGCAGGATGTGCTGACCTTTGATTTTCGAGCAATAGTCCCTCTGCTGGGGGGTAGCTTGGTTCTGGTTGGTAACCTACCCTACAACATCGCTTCTATACTGCTGATTCGATTGCTGACTGTGGTGGACTGTATTGATCGTGCGGTGTTCATGTTGCAACGAGAAGTGGCGCAGCGCCTAGCCGCTGCACCGGGTTCGCGAGATTACGGGCGACTCACGGTCATGATCGGTCGCGTCTGCAACGTTGAAAGCCTGTTCAACGTCGATGCGACATCATTTTCGCCGGTTCCCCAGGTCGAATCGACGGTGATCCGTTTGACCCCCCGACCCCATCCAATCGGTCCTGTAATCGATGAGCAGGCGTTCTCAGAGCTGGTCAGAACGGCGTTTTCCCAGCGGCGTAAAACTGTACGTAATGCCCTTAAGCACTATCAGCCCGAAAACGCATTTGCAATCTGCGGTATCGACCCACAGGTTAGGCCGGAGATGTTGAGCGCTGAAGACTTTGCCAACCTGACCGCTGTGCTGAGCGACTCACCAGCGACGTGTCGAACCGGATTTCCAGAGGATGTCCGTTAAGGGGACTCAGGGCGTTGTCGGGGATGGCGGATTGTTGCGGTAGAGGTCCTGCATAGTGTCTTCGATCCAGGCCGCAGCTGCCTTGTTGACTTCACGGGCCTTGACGTTCCGGGTGTCGATGGCAGGCCCGACCCTGACGGTGATAGTGCCCGGGTATTTCAGAAAGCTTCGCCGGCCCCAGAACTGACCGGCATTGTGTGCAACGGGGATAACGGGTACGCCGGCCCGGACTGCCAGCATTGCCCCACCCGGGAAATAGCGGCCTTGCTCACCCGGCGGTATACGCGTCCCCTCTGGGAAAATCACGACCCAACGGCCTTCAGCCAACTTGATTTTGCCTTGTTCACAAAGTTGATCGAGTGCGCGCATACGGGTGGAACGGTTAATCGCAATAGGATCTGTTGCAGCGAGGCCCCAACCGAAAAAGGGGATCCATAACGCCTCACGTTTTAGCGCCCAGGTCTGTGGTGGAAAGATGACCTGGAACACAATTGTTTCCCACGCTGATTGGTGTTTTGAAAGGATCACGCCGGGTTGTTGGGGCAGGTTTTCCAGCCCGCTGACTTCATAACGCAGCCCACAGGTGGTACCGAGCCATCGGTTGATGAACCATGCCCAAGCGCCGATGACCCGCATCCTTTGAACGATGGGCAGCACCCAGGCGACCATCGAAACCGGCCAGAAGACCAAAATCGAAACCACCATTCCGACGAAGAATAGACTGGAGCGTAACCAAACAGTGAAAGACACGAAGTTCTCCAAGTCGCCGCGGGTTAGTGGTGCGTCCCCTGGTCCGTGTGGCGAGCAACTGATTCCAGGCGACCATCCAGCACTGCGTCGGTGAATGCGGCCAGATCCGCGTAAACCGGCGTTTGTCCCAGAGTATGAGATAGGTCGCCTTTTGAGAGCTTTTCCTGCGTAAGCCGGCCCCGACCTGTTTTAACCAATACCGGTATGGCGCCTGCCGCCTCTGCCGCTTCGAGATCGCGCAGTGAATCCCCCACAACCGGCACACCAGAGAGCCCTATACCGAGTCGGTCACTGATTTCCAGAAGCATACCGGGTTTTGGTTTTCTGCAACCGCACTGCTCAGCGGGGCTGTGAGGACAGAAAAATACCGAGTCCAGCCTACCGCCTTTATCGCGGATACTCGATGCCATTTTACGGTGTATGCGAATCAACATTTCCTGGCTGAAAAGACCGCGGCCAACTCCGGCCTGATTGGTTGCCACAACCACCGTGTAGTCTGCCCGACAAAGTCGGGCAATCGCTTCCAGACTGCCGGGTAAAGGCTGCCACTCGTCTGGCGATTTTATGTAGTCGTCAGAGTCATGATTGATCACACCGTCGCGATCCAGGATAACCAAAGACACAGTCATCAGCTCCCAAAATCCGAAACGCGGATTCGACCATCGATCATGCGGCTTGGTCGCTGCTTAATCTTCTCCATTTTCTGCCAGAATGCTTCACTTAAGTCTAGGTTGGCGGATATCGCGGTGCCGATCAGCAAAATTAACAAGTCAGCACATTCCTCAGCCAGTGCTTCCTCCGACTTACCTTTGGTGATACAGGCAGAAATCTCGCCCAATTCTTCGGCCATCAGCGCAACCCGATAAGGAAGATCTTCGCCCCCGGCTTCGCGGAACCTGTGCTTGTCGTGGAATCGCTGTACTGCAGCAAGCATAGCGCTGTATCGATCGTTGGACATCGTCAATCAGACATCTGCAGAACAGAGATATCGGCAATTGCCAGAAACAGGGTTGCCAGTTGGTTCAGAAGCGCAAGACGATTGCTACGCAACGCGGGATCTTCAGCCATCACCATGACATCATCAAAAAATCGGTCGACTGGGACACTGAGGGCAGAAAGCTGTTGCAGCGCCCCGGCGTAGTCAGCACGCTCAATCAGTGGCGACACTTCTGTTGAGATGTGTACCAGGGCAGCAGACAGATCGTGTTCGGACGGATGTTCGAACAACTGTTCATTAATCTTAAGCGGCACCTGCTGATCAACTTTACGTAGGATATTACGGATACGTTTATTCGCCGCAGCAAGATTGGCGGCCGTTGGTGCGCGGCGAAACTTTGAAACCGCTTTTAGCCGTCGGTCGAAATCCAGCGGCCGAGTTGCGCCACTTTTAATGACGGCAGAAATTTCGTCATTGCGGAATCCGGCAGCGAGGTAAAGCGCGCGATAACGTTCTACGATAAAGTCTCTTACTTGCTGTCGAACGGGCGTATCGATGACAAGCCCTGCCTGCTCGTAGGCCGCTGCGCTCAGATCCACCAAGTGGGCGATATCCAAGTCAACTTTCTTTTCCACCAGTATGCGGATAATTCCCAATGCTGCCCGTCGTAGAGCGTAGGGGTCGCTGTCACCACTGGGGAATTCGCCGACCGCGAACAGGCCGACCAGGGAGTCGATTCGGTCAGCCACTGCCAGGATACGGCCAACCTTGGATTGCGGTAGAGCGTCGCCTGCATGTCTGGGATGATAATGCTCTTCGATTGCCCTTCCGATCGCTTTCTTTTCGCCGTCATGAATTGCGTAGTAGCGGCCCATGACGCCTTGCAAATCCGGAAATTCACCGACCATATCGGTGACTAGGTCGGCTTTGCACAGCTGAGCTGCTCGTTGACAGTTGTCGGCGTCTTCGCCAAGTAGTCTGGCGAGATGCCCGGCGAGCTCGACCAGTCGATCCGTTTTATCCGACAGGCTTCCCAGTTCATGATGGAATGTAACGCTGTCGAGATCGGCGATACGGGATTCGAGTGTTCGTCTACGGTCTTCATCCCAGAAAAAGCGCGCGTCCGAAAGGCGGTCCTGCAGCACGCGTTCATTTCCTTGACGGACCCGGGCTGGTTGTTTGCTGCGAATGTTGCTTACCGTGATGAACTTGGGCAACAGCTGTCCCCGTTCATCGACAAGGTGAAAATATTTTTGATGGTCGCGCATGGCACAAATCAGTATTTCCGCGGGGATCTGCAGAAACGCCGGTTTAAAACTGCCCAGCAGTGCGTGGGGTTTTTCCACCAGGCCGGTCACTATCTCCAGCAGAGCAGTATCGACTACCGGGACTCCGCCAGCTCGTTGTCCCAGGCGTTTTATCTGTGTCTCGATCATCGACCGACGGGCGGCAAAATCAGCGATGACGTGGCCTGAGTTTTTCAAGCGTTCGCTGTAACTGTCGGCTGATGTGAGTGGCACCGGGGTTGTACACATGAAGCGGTGGCCGTGGCTGGTGTTACTCGACGGCACCCCGAAGATCGAGCAGCGAATGATCTGCCGGCCGTGCAACACCACCAGCCAGTGCACCGGCCGGACAAACTCCGCAGTTCCAGACCCCCAGCGCATCATTTTGGGTATTGGCAACGAAGTCAGAACGCTTTCGATGCTCTCCGGTACGAGGTCACGGGCGAGCGCCCCAGGCTGCAATGTCCGGTGCACGAGCCACGTGCCCTTGTCCGTTTCATTTTGAACCAGCTGGTCAACGGTCACCCCGCAAGATCCCGCAAACCCGGTTGCCGCGGCAGTCGGTAGCCCTGCCGCATCGAATGCTTTGGTTAATGCGGGCCCACGGCGTTCAGAAATTCGGTCGGGTTGGCGGCGTAAAACCGCCGGTATTGTTACTGCAAGACGACGGGGGGTTGCGTACCAAACCGGCATGGCATCAGCCACAAGAGCGTGCTCCGAGAGCCGCTTTGCCAGGGCCGTGGCGAATGCCTCACCAAGGCGGGCGATTGCTCGTGGCGGGAGTTCTTCAGTGCCCACTTCCACCAGAAGTGTCGCTGCACTAGAACGTTTGGCTTTAGACAGCGTGTGAGTCATGGCTATGATCTAAGCCGCGCGGGAAGCCGAGTTGTTGCCGACGCTGATAGTAGTTTTCGGCCACACCTCGGGCGAGTGTACGAACCCGGCCAATGTAGCGCGCTCGCTCGGTCACACCAATTGCGTGTCGTGCATCCAAAAGATTAAACGTATGAGACGCCTTGAGTACCTGTTCGTAAGCCGGCAGCGGCAGGTTCACCTCAAGCAGCTTGAAGCAGGTATTCTCGCAAACATCAAATTGATGAAGCAGCGCTGAGACATCGGCGTGCTCGAAATTATAGGCGGATTGCTCGACTTCATTTTGCCGATAGAGGTCACCATAGCTGAATTGAGCATTCCAACTCAGGTCGAAGATGTTGTCTTTGCCCTGCAGGAAAAGCGCGACGCGTTCCAGTCCATAGGTGATCTCACCGGTGACCGGGCGGCAGTCCATCCCGCCGACCTGCTGGAAATATGTGAACTGAGACACCTCCATCCCGTTTAGCCACACCTCCCAACCCAGGCCCCAGGCTCCGAGTGTCGGTGATTCCCAGTCATCTTCTACAAATCGGATGTCATCGCGTAGAAAGTCTATCCCCAGAGTTTCTAAGGACCCCAGATAGCGTTGCTGGAAGTCGTCCGGTGATGGTTTCAGAACTACCTGAAATTGAAAATAATGCTGCAGACGGTTGGGGTTTTCACCGTAGCGGCCATCGGTAGGTCGGCGTGAAGGTTGAACGTATGCGGCACGCAACGGCTCAGGGCCGATTGCGGCAAGGAAAGTGGCCGTGTGAAATGTCCCCGCACCGACCTCAAGGTCGTAAGGTTGCAAGATCACACAGTCCTGCGCGGCCCAGTAATTCTGGAGGCGCAGGATAAGTTCCTGAAAATGCACGGGAAGAGCCCCCTCTGGTAGACGCTTTGGTATCGTAGAGATTATAACGGTAGCGCTTGGTACTGTCGCAGCAGTACAGTCAGGGGTACGGGTGAGCCCGTCGGTAAGTTGGTAAATTTGCGCTGTGTCACCACGGAGAAAACAATGACGACCAATGCCCAGGATCAAGCTAAAGCTGTGGCTCTGATTTCAGGCGGGCTGGATTCGATGTTGGCCGCGCGTGTCGTGAAGGACCAGGGTGTGCATGTTGAGGGGCTTAATTTCTTTACCGGATTCTGCGTTGAAGGACACACACATGCCATTCGAAACCACGATCGTAAGCGCCCAAAGCGCAACAATGCGCTATGGGTAGCCGAGCAACTGGGCATAAAACTCCACATTATCGATGTCATCGAGGAATATAAGGATGTGGTGATCAATCCCCGACATGGTTACGGCGCCAATCTGAATCCTTGTCTGGACTGTAAGTCGTTCATGGTCGGAAAAGCTCGACAATGGATGCAAGCACACGGGTTTGATTTTATTGTTACAGGCGAAGTTGTGGGCCAAAGGCCTATGTCGCAAAGACGTGAAACCTTCCCGGTTGTGCAGCGGGAATCAGGTGCCGGCGATCTTTTGTTGCGGCCGTTGTGCGCGAAACTTCAATCCCCCACAGCGGCTGAACGCAACGGCTGGGTCGATCGGCAGTCGCTCTATGATTTCAGTGGCCGCAGCCGAAAACCACAGATGGCATTGGCGGCGGCCCTGGGGATTGAAGATTACGCACAGCCGGCCGGCGGCTGCTGTTTTCTCACCGATGCAACCTACTCTCGAAAGCTCAACGATCTGTGGCAATCCAGGGGTGAGAAAACCTACGAACTCGATGACATTATGCTGTTGAAGGTTGGCCGACACATCCGTCCCCGACCCCATTTCAAACTGATCATCGCCAGAGACGCAGGAGAAACCAATTATCTGCAAGGTTATAGGCATCGTTTCAGTCACCTGACGATGACCAGCCACAACGGTCCACTGACGCTGATCGAAGGTGACCTCAACGAATCAGAAATGGCGCTTGCTGCCCGTATTGCTGCCCGCTTCGGCCAGGGTCGCGATGCAAACCGGGTCACGTTCGATGCCGTGCTCGGCCGGGGTAATCCAGTATCATTGTGCATCCAGCCACTCCCATCTTCCGAGATCCCAGACCAGTGGTACATATGACCCGACATATCCTGGATGCCAGAAATTTGTTGTGCCCGATGCCAGTTATTCGCACGCAGGATCGTGTGAAGGCACTGGATATGGGCGACATACTCGAGGTTCGGTGCACGGACCCGGGCGCACTGAATGATATTCCAGCTTGGTGTCGCATCCACGGCCACGAGGTGATGGCGACTAATGAGGATGCCGAGGGTGTGGTGGTGATTGTGCGCGTTACAACGTCGACGCCCACATAACCCAGTCCAGTGCATCATACGCACAATAGTTGTGCGTACTGACTCCAATAATGCACAATAATAGTGCAGTTTGACCGAGTTTGGGTATAATAGTCCGTTGTTTTTCGGTGGCACAGAACTTGCTTCTACTAATACAGCAGTTCTTTTTCCAATATGCTCGGCGCCTAAGTCCCGGTGTTCATAACACGAGGCAGCAGGAATCGCCACAAACCAAAGCGAGGTAATAGACCATGTCAGCGGCCGATGCCCTGAATATGATTCAGGAAAGTAAAGCGAAGTTTATTGATTTCAGATTCACCGATACCAAAGGCAAGGAACAACATGTCTCCGTGCCGGCCAGTGCAGTCGACGAAGAAACGTTTGAAGAAGGCAAGATGTTCGACGGCTCTTCAATCGCTGGCTGGAAAGGGATCAATGAGTCGGACATGATTTTAATGCCGGATCCCAATTCTGCGGTGATCGATCCTTTTATGCAGGACACCACTGTGCTGTTGCGGTGTGACGTGATCGAGCCGGCGACCATGCAAGGCTATGAACGAGATCCACGATCGATCGCTAAACGCGGCGAAGCCTACCTTAAATCCACCGGTATTGGAGACGAGGCATTTTTCGGACCTGAGGCAGAGTTTTTTGTCTTTGATTCAGTGCGTTGGACCAACGAGATGAACGAAGTCAGTTACCACATCGAATCGGTGGAAGCCGCCTGGAGTTCAGGCAAGGATTATGAAGACGGCAACATCGGACATCGCCCGGGTGTCAAAGGGGGCTATTTTCCTGTGCCGCCGGTCGATTCACTGCAGGACGTTCGGTCGGCAATGTGCCTGGCCATGGCAGATATGGGTCTTGATGTGGAAGTGCATCACCATGAGGTCGGCACAGCCGGTCAGGGTGAGATCGGAACGCGCTTTGACACGCTGGTCAAAAAAGCTGATCAATTGCAGATCTATAAGTACTGTGTGCACAACGTCGCCCATGTACATGGTCTGACGGCGACGTTCATGCCCAAGCCGTTGGTGGGTGACAATGGTTCGGGTATGCATGTCCACCAGTCCGTGTTCAAAGGCGGGGACAACATGTTTGCCGGTGATCATCCCACCGGGTTGAGCGAAATGGCGTTGTATTACATCGGCGGAATTTTTAAGCACGCACGTGCGCTTAATGCCTTTACCAATTCGAGCACCAACAGTTACAAGCGTCTGGTGCCCGGATTTGAGGCGCCGGTCATGCTGGCCTATTCTGCGGGTAACCGGTCGGCATCCTGTCGTATTCCGTATGTGGCAAATCCGAAGGGTCGACGTATAGAGATCCGTTTCCCCGATGCCACCGCCAATCCCTACCTGGCGTTTACGGCCATGATGATGGCCGGACTAGATGGCATCCAGAACAAGATCCACCCCGGTGAGCCACTCGATAAGGATCTGTACGACCTGCCGCCTGAGGAAGAAAAAGGCATCCCGACGGTCGCCCATTCTCTTGACGTCGCTCTGGAAGCGCTATCTGGAAATCGAGAGTTTCTCAAAGCTGGCGGCGTCATGACGGATGACATGATAGATGCCTATATCGAACTCAAAAGTGAGGAAGTCCAACGTTTGTTGCAGGCCACACACCCCGCAGAATTTGAGATGTATTACAGCGTCTGATCGCTGAACCGGATGCCGCGTTCTGAGGGTAGAATGCCTCACGCTCTGTGCCAATATGCACTATTTTGGTGCAACTGATTGACTGTGATGCAAACACTGCCCGCAGACCAGATCCTTGATGGTCTGTCGACGGCCGTTCTGCTGGTGGAACTCGACGGTTCGGCCCACTATGTCAATGGCGCTGCACAGATACTGTTGGCGACCAGTGCTGAACGAGTACGTGGCCGGCGAACCGATGAACTGCTGGGGATCGGTGCGCCGCTCCAGGCGGCCCTGGCGGCTACCGGGGAGAGTCGTTCGACCACATTACGTGAACTGACGCTCAAACAGTCTATTGATGGACATGCGTTAGTGGTTGACTGCACAGTGTCCCCCTTTGGCTGGATTGGAGACCGGGAGTTGGCGCTGGTCGAACTGGTACGCGTTGATCACTTGTCGCGCTACACGCTGGAAACTCGTTCACAGGAGCGCCACGCGGTGTCTACCATGCTGATCGATCGCCTGGCACACGAAATCAAGAACCCGCTCGGGGGGCTGCGCGGTGCAGCCCAGCTTCTAGACAGGGAGCTGCCAGACCGCGAGTCCCGGGAATATACCCGGATCATCATGCATGAAGCAGACCGGCTGAGTGCGCTGGTCGATCGGATGACCGGTCCGTTCACCACGCGTGAGAAAACCTGTTTTAACCTGCATGCAGTACTGGAACATGTACGCAAGCTAATGCTCGCTGACGTTCAGGAAGGACTGACCTTCACGCGGGACTATGATCCCAGTCTCCCCGAGATTATGGGGGATCGAGAACAGATGATTCAGGCCGTGCTCAACATAGTTCGCAACGGTGTGCAGGCCATGGACGGCCGAGGGGAAATTGGTTTGCTGACACGCATACGGCGCCAGTTTACCCTGGGTAATCGTCTCCACCGCCATGTACTCGAAGCCCGAATCAGTGATAACGGGCCTGGCATACCTGCCGATATACGGGACAACGTGTTTTTCCCGATGGTGTCCGGCCGATCAGGGGGTGCCGGTCTGGGTCTCTCAATAGCGCAGGACATTGTGTCGCGCCATGGTGGTGCGATCGAGTGTATGAGCCAGCCAGGCGACACACGCTTCTCTTTATATCTGCCGGTGGAGGAACCATCATGAATGCACAACCCAGCGTGTGGATCGTAGATGACGATGCGTCCATCAGGTGGGTGCTCGACAAAGCGCTGAGTGACGCCGGCTGGCGGACGACAGTGTTTGATAATGCCGGTGATGTCCTGCGCCAGGTTCAGTCTGAGAGTCCCGATGTAATCATCACCGATATCCGAATGCCGGGTACCGATGGTCTGGAACTATTGCAGTATCTGAGTGAACGAACACCGTCTTTGCCGGTAATCGTAATGACGGCACACACCGATCTGGAGAACGCCCTATCAGCGTACCAAGCAGGTGCTTTTGAGTATCTGCCCAAGCCGTTTGACCTTAATGAAGCGGTTAGTCTGCTAAACCGGGCGCTTGAAAAACACAGTCAGACACCGCCAGTCCCTCCACTGCAGGCCGGGATGACCGAGGCGTCGATCATCGGGGAAGCCAAAGCTATGCAAGCCGTTTTCCGGATTATCGGCAGGCTGTCAAAATCCACCATCAACGTGCTAATTTGTGGCGAAACTGGTACGGGGAAAGAACTGGTCGCCGGTGCGATTCACCACAACAGTCCGCGGCACAACGGTCCGTTTGTCGCAATCAACATCGCGGCAATTCCCGCCGAACTCCTCGAATCAGAACTTTTTGGCCATGAAAAAGGGGCTTTTACCGGCGCCCATGCGCGTCGAGAGGGGCGATTCGAACAGGCGCGCGGCGGCACTTTGTTTCTCGATGAGATTGGCGATATGCCGATCGACCTTCAAACGCGGTTGCTCAGGGTTTTGTCCAACGGCACATTTTACCGGCTGGGTGGACATGAGCAGTTACGGACTGATGCGCGCATTATCGCTGCCACCAACCAGGACCTGGACGCCAAGGTTCGAGTCCAATGCTTTCGTGAGGATCTTTACCACAGGCTCAATGTTATGGCCGTGAAGTTGCCACCTCTGCGGGCCCGGCAGGAAGATATCGAACCGCTTACGCTGCTTTTCCTGGATCAGGCTGCCCGGGAGCTGGGTGTGGAGCCCAAGCAGCTTGACGATTCAGTACTGGCAGTACTGGCCCGGCAACACTGGCCGGGCAACGTGCGCCAGCTGGAAAATCTCTGTCGCCAGGTGACGGTTATGGCACCAGGGCGGGTGATCTCGCTCACCGATCTACCCGATGATTTCGGTGTTGGTGTGCCTGCGGCAGATTCGGGCTGGGAGCAACAACTTGAAACCGTGGTACAGAGAAAACTGGACCTGGGACAAAGTGAAATCCTCGACGAGATCGGCCCGCAGTTTGAGCGGGTGCTGTTGCAGACGGCGTTGTCATTTACCCACGGGCGAAAACAGGAGGCGGCCCGTCGCTTGGGCTGGGGGCGAAACACGCTGACCCGTAAATTAAAAGAACTGCAGCTAGACTGATTGCCCCGCATTAACGCTGTACTTTGGCAATAAACTCGCCGATCGACTGGCAAGCCGTGGTTCTATTTTCCGCCTCGGTCAGGCCCGATCTTTTTCGTGGTTTGAAGCTGTGGTCACCATCGGTCAGCCAGCTGAATTGGATCGAACGGGACAGCCGCCAGCTATTCGACTCGACTCTGTGGCCAAAGACATCGCGTTCGCCCTGACAGACCAGCATGGGAATGTTTAAGTCTTCTAGATGTTCAGTGCGTAGCTTGTCGGGTTTACCCGGTGGGTGAAAGGGATAACCCAGGCAGACGATGCCGTCGACCTTTTCATCTTCGGCAACCATGCTGGCGATGCGCCCGCCCATCGATTTTCCACCGATAAAAAGCCGGTGGGGCGGTGTCGAGGATTGGCGAACCAAATTAATCACCTGATGCCAGGTTTCTGTGAGAGCAGCAGCCCGGTCAGGCGGGCGTTTTATTCCAGTCGAACGGCGCGTGACCATGTAGGGGAAGTCGAACCGGCAGACAACTAGCCCACCTGCGAGTTCCGGGCCGGTCAGTGATTGTGCAAAAAACTCCATGAACTCCGAGTCGGAACCCGCACCAGCACCATGGGCCAGAATCAGCACCGTTGCTGCCTGATCGGGTCCGTCTCGGATTATGTGCATCGGTTGGGTTGGGGGAAACGCCTGATTTGTCCGGTCGTTGTTCGGGTCGTGCGGCATACAGCAAAACATGAATGAGACAAATTATACTGGTCAGCCAACTTAGGGCTAATTCCGACTGGAACAGGCGCCATAGCATCACGGGAGACGAAATCGATGGGACATCTGGACGGAAAAATTGCTTTGGTGACGGGGGCCAGCGCGGGTATCGGCGAACAGACGGCGCGCACCCTCGCTGATGCCGGTGCGCGGGTGATCTGTGCGGCCCGTCGGTTGCCGCATCTTGAATCACTGGCTGCAGAGCTCGGTGACGCGGCCATTGCGCTGGAGCTCGATGTGACGGATGAAGATTCAGTCGCAAAGTTACTTGATCGCTTGCCCCGGGACTGGCGGGATATCGATATTCTCGTCAATAACGCCGGCCACGATATTGGTGGTCGTCGGCAATTTCACGAAGGGACTGCTACTCAGTGGGTTGCCACGATCGAGACCAACGTTATCGGCCTCATGCGTGTGACTCGCACTGTGCTTGACTCCATGGTAGAGCGAAATACCGGGCACATCGTGAATATTGGATCTGTCGCCGGCATTCAGGCGTACAAGGCCTGTGCTGCTTACGCAGCAAGCAAGCATGCAGTACACGGATTAAGCGAGACATTGCGTCTTGACTACGGTGCGACGGGGATCAAGGTCTCGGAAGTACTGCCTGGCATGGTGGAGACCGAATTTGCAGCCACCCGGTTTGGTGACGAAAAACGTGGTGAGGCCTACTACCGGGAATTTGGCGTCTGCTTGACGCCCCAGGATATTGCACGGTCGGTCCGATTTGTTCTGGAACAGCCTAGCAATGTGGTCATTGCTCAGATCGTCGTGGTGCCGACCCAAAGACCACTTGTGTCGTCAACGGACTAATCGAATTCAACCACACTGACCCGCACTTTAAGTTGAGTCGCCCAAGCGATCCTGATGTTTGCCCCCCCTCACAATGTTTTGGGATTTTGATCTGGATCAAGAATTAGTGAGTAGGAACTGATACCCTTGGCTGACATGCGTTTAACCGTTCGCGCCGGTCGCCCACATTATTTAGACACTGTAAAGCCCCAAGTTTGTTGCTGTACTGGATGTTCTGTGACAGAATTCGCGCCCAGGATATGCTGGTCAGTACAGGGGTTTATGGAGGCATAAGGCGCCTTTATCGCGTTCTCGTTTTTCTCGCCAAGGTAAATCGATGGTTGTGGCATCGTTGCTGGTGTGTGCGATTGTCTGGGTTGGGCGAGACTTAAGACATAAATTTTGTGAGACTATTTCAGAGGAAATGAACGAATGGTTCTAGTCATTGTCCTGGTTGTATTGGTGGTTGCTTCAGTACTCTTTCATTTTATGAGTCCCTGGTACCTGACACCGATCGCTTCGAACTGGGGCATGATCGATGACACTCTGACTATCACGTTTGTTGTAACCGGAATTGTATTCGTCCTAGTCAATCTCTTTATGGCCTATGCGATCTATAAGTATCGCTATCGCAAGGACCGTCGGGCGGACTACGAACCCGAGAATAAGAAACTTGAATGGTGGCTCACAGCCTTTACGACGGTCGGTGTCATAGCCATGCTGGCGCCCGGTCTATTTGTCTGGGCTAAGTATGTTGATGTCCCAGAGGACGCCATGCTGGTCGAAGCCGTCGGACAGCAGTGGCGCTGGAGTTACCGGTATCCTGGGGCCGATGGCGTTTTGGGTACGGTGGATACGCGTAACATCAACGCCAGTAACCCGCTGGGACTGAATCCGAATGATCCCAACGGCCAGGACGATATCCTGGTGACTGGCCCCGAGGTGCATCTGCCGATCGGTGGGCCGGTGAAAGTGCTGCTACGGTCCAAGGATGTATTGCATGATTTTTATGTTGCCCAGATCCGTGCCAAGATGGATCTGGTACCCGGAATGATTACGTACTTCTGGTTTACACCGACCAAAATCGGCGAATACGATGTACTTTGTGCGGAGCTGTGCGGTTCCGGGCATTACACCATGCGAAGCCGCATGGTGATCGAAGAAGAGCGCGATTTTCAGGCCTGGCTGCAGACCCAGCCGACCTATGCCCAGATGTTGGCAGGCACTGGCAAGACTTCAGGGGGGTCTTTGCTCGAGCAGGGCGAGCAACTGGCCAGGGATCAAGGTTGCATCGCCTGTCATAGCTTGGATGGCGCCCCCAGCGTTGGTCCAACTTGGAAGGGCTTGGTTGGCAAGAGCGAAACCTTGATTGATGGCAGCAGCGTTTTGGTCGATGAGGCCTATCTGAAAGAATCCATCGTTAACCCAAATGCTAAGGTCGTTAAGGGTTACGCACCGATCATGCCCCCGGCCCAGTTGACCGACGATCAGCTCGATGCGCTGGTGGCTTATCTCAAGTCTGCTTCGGGCTAACCCGCATTAGTAAACTAGAGCTTAGAAAACAGATTCAAGATTTAGATTTCACACGGATTAAGTACAGAGGCATTTATCATGGCACTAACTGACGTCACACATGATGCGCAAGATTACGTCCCAGTAGCGGAGGTCGAAGAGGTAGAGCTGTATCACCCCAAGACCTGGCTCGGTAAATACGTTTTCTCCCAAGACGCGAAAATTATCGCACTGCAGTATTCGATCACTGCTATGGCTGTGGGACTGCTGGCCCTGGTACTGTCCGTACTGATGCGGATACAGCTGGCTTGGCCTGGTGCGGTGTCTTTCATCACACCAGATGCCTACATCCAATTTGTGACCATGCACGGCATGATCATGGTCATCTACCTGCTAACGGCGCTTTTTCTGGGCGGGTTTGGGAATTACCTGATTCCACTGATGCTGGGCGCCCGCGACATGGTATTTCCCTATGTAAATATGATCAGCTATTGGGTCTACCTGTTCGCGGTGTTGTTGTTACTCGCCAGTTTCTTTATGCCGGGGGGGCCAACCGGTTCTGGCTGGACCCTGTATCCGCCGCAGGCGATCTTGCCCGGGACGCCAGGGTCGGGTTGGGGCATTACATTGATGGTTATTTCTTTGGCATTTTTTGTTATCGGCTTCACCATGGGTGGCCTGAACTACGTGGTCACAGTGCTGCAGGCGCGTACGCGAGGCATGACGCTGATGCGTATGCCGTTGACTATCTGGGCAATCTTTACCGCCACAGTGCTGGCGTTGCTGGCTTTTCCTGCGCTCTTGGTCAGCGCCATTATGATGAGTCTGGATAATCTGCTCGGTACCAGCTACTTCATGCCGGCCATCGTTTCTCTGGGACAACAGCTGGATTATTCCGGTGGCAGCCCCGTTTTGTTCCAGCATTTGTTCTGGTTTTTTGGTCATCCTGAGGTCTATATCGTCGCTCTGCCAGCTTTTGGCATCGTGTCCGAATTGCTCAGTGTTCATGCCCGTAAGAACATCTTTGGCTACCGTTTGATGGTCTGGGCCATCATAGTCATCGGTGGTTTGAGCTTCATTGTCTGGGCGCATCACATGTATGTGAGTGGGATGAACCCTTACTTCGGGTTTTTCTTCGCGACCACAACACTGATTATCGCGGTGCCCACTGCGATCAAGGTTTACAACTGGGTACTGACGCTGTGGCGGGGCAATATACGCCTGACAGTGCCGATGCTGTTTGCCATCGGATTTGTGTTTACGTTTATCAACGGTGGGCTGACCGGTATCTTTCTGGGTAACGTGATTGTGGATGTGCCGCTGTCCGATACCTACTTTGTGGTTGCCCATTTCCATATGGTGATGGCGGTGTCGCCGATTCTCGCCGTCTTTGGTGCGGTGTATCACTGGTATCCTAAGATCACGGGACGCATGTTGGACGAGGGACTCGGTAAATTTCACTTCTGGGTAACATTTGTTGGGCTTTATTGTCTTTACTATCCCATGCACTATTTGGGCATTATGGGCGTACCACGACGCTACTTTTCCAACGCGGGCGCCAATGGCTTGCCAGACTGGTTTCCAGAATCGGCTCAATTGGTAAATATCTGGATTTCAATTGCCGCAATTGTCGTCGCAATTGTGCAGCTGTTGTTTCTGTATAACTTGTACCGCAGTGCCACGCGGGGTAAACCAGCTGGTGGTAATCCCTGGGGCGCGACCCCTCTGGAGTGGCAGACGTCCGATACGCCGCCCACCCACGGTAATTTTGGTAAAGAATTGCCTTCGGTTTACCGCTGGGCATATGACTACAGCGTACCCGGTGCGGAAGAGGACTTTATTCCGCAGAATGTACCCGCCGGTAAAAATACCGGTAAAGCCAGCTAGTCTTAAATGTTGCGACAGCAAAGTAATCACTTCGATACCCCGGTGATATGAAGACGTGAGTATTTTTAGGGTGCTATCGACCAAACCGTGGGTGGCTGAACGTGGCTACATTTCGGACTCGCACGGATTTCGCCTGCCGACGGCCAAAGTATTTCTGTCGGTATTCCTGGGCGTAGTCACAGCAGTATTTGGGCTATTAACGGCGGCCTACTTTATTCGCATGGCATACGCCGACTGGCAGGCCCTGCCTGTTCCGGCTTTGTTGTGGTTGAATACAGCGATCCTGATCTTGAGCAGCATCGCCTTGCAGTGGGCGCGGGTTGCGGCCGGTCGCGAGCATGCCGATGGTGTTCGCCGGGGATTGCTCGCTGGTGGAGCGCTCGCTTTCGCTTTTCTGGTGGGCCAAATTCTGGTTTGGCGACAACTGGGATCGCTGGGTTATTTCGTGGATTCCAACCCGTCGAACTCGTTTTTTTATCTCATCACTGGGTTACATGGTGCTCATCTACTGGGCGGTCTTGTTGCCTGGTTTCGAGCGTCCATCAGGTTGTGGCGCGGTGCTGAGGTGGCCAAGATTCGCATGAGCGTGGAACTGTGTGCTGTGTATTGGCACTTCCTGCTAGTGGTCTGGCTGGTGATGTTTGGTCTGCTGTTGGTCACTTAAGGAGAAGAAAAACACATGACGCAATCTGCGCAAGCCGCCATGGCCGAGACTGCACCACTGCTCGATGGCACGCCCGGTGTGATCGCCGACTGGTCTTCTGACCAGCGTGCGTTCAAGAAGACCCCCTGGGGAAAGGCAATGATGTGGATCTTTCTCCTCAGCGATACGTTTATCTTCAGTTGTTTCTTGATTAGTTATGGGACCGTCCGGATGTCGACCACGATCCCGTGGCCGAACCCGAGTGAGGTCTTCGCTTTGACCATCGCCGGGCATCATGTGCCGCTCCTGCTAATTGCCATCATGACTTTTGTATTGATCACCAGCAGTGGCACCATGGCGCTGGCTGTTAATTTTGGCTATCGAAAAAACAAGATGGTCACATTCTGGTTACTGCTCGCAACAGCACTGCTCGGTGCAATGTTTGTGGGCATGCAAGCCTTTGAGTGGACCAAGCTGATTGTGGATGAAGGCGTGCGACCCTGGGGGAACCCGATGGGGGCACCGCAGTTCGGGGCGATCTTTTTCATGGTGACCGGCTTTCATGGTACCCACGTCTCTATTGGTGTTTTGTTTTTGGTTATCATGGCCGTGAAGGTAATACGCGGCAAGATGGATCGGGAAGAACCTGGTTTTATGACGGGCCGTAAACAAGATTACGGCATGGTCGAGATCATGGGTCTTTACTGGCATTTCGTCGATCTGGTTTGGGTATTTATATTCGCAGTTTTTTATCTCTGGTAGGAACATCATGGCATCAACTGAAGGTCAACAACACCCGCTGGGTATATATTTCCAGATCTGGATTTTGCTGTTTGTACTCAGCGGAGCTTCCTATGCGGTCGATTACTTCGCGTTTCAAGGCTACTTGCGCTGGTTCTTGATTATTGTATTTATGATGCTCAAAGCCGGACTGATCGTGTCGGTTTTTATGCACATGATCTGGGAACGTCAGGCGCTGGTCTACGCAATCATTGTGCCGCCATTATTGCTGCTCGTCTTTGTGGGAATAGGCACCCTCGAAGCTGATCACACGTTTCTAACTCGAGACATCTTCTTTGGCGGCGCCGAATAACGCTAGCGTCTTGAGACAATCGCTTAGGTCACCCACACAATAAAACGAACTAAAAGTCTATGAAAAGTTACCTGATCATTTTTCACCTGATACTGCTCCTGTTCGGATTCTTTTTTGTTGAGCATCATCTGGATACGCCCGGCCGTACGGCGGCTGATCGTGAGATGCTGATGAGCGATGGCTCGGGTATAGCGGCGCGAATTGCAGCTGTAGGCCAGATCAATACGGCGCAGGCTCAGAGCAGCACAACCTCAACGCAGGTTGCGGCAGCCAGTGAACCTGTGGCAGATGGGCAAAAGGTTTATCAATCGGGTTGCATAGCCTGTCATGGTGCCGGCGTAGCTGGTGCACCGATGGTGGGTAATGCTGCCGCCTGGGCAGACCGTATTGCTGCCGGTAATGACAGCCTTTATGCCAATGCAATCAATGGGCTTGTGGGAAGCTCGGGTGTGATGCCGGCTAAGGGTGGAAATACCACCCTTAGCGATGCTGAAGTGAAGGCCGCCGTCGACCATATGGTGAGCCAGTCCCAGTAATTTGTTAGGCTGGAGGCAGTCTGCCCCTCACCTGTGAGAAAATATGTTGGGTTGTCTCCCCGCCCTTTCTGGATCGTTTGGTTTAGCAGTAGATTGCTGTAGGCGAAACTTGGTGTGTCGAAACCGCGTTATTCAGATTTGTTGTTCGCTGGTTTGTTTCTTAGTGCTGTCCATATTGGGATGTAACAACATTGTTCTTGCAGCCAAGTTGCTGCCAATCAACCAACAACTGTTCGTTCCAAACATCGCCCCTGATAGTCACCGGCTATCGAATATTCAGCTTGCAGTCCATTTTCGACCCGGGGGGGTCGATCAGAATCAAATAGGCGACAAGGACTCCTACGATGTTCGCTTGACGCAACTTTTGTATTCCAATGAATGTCCAGGTTGTGATCTACGCGGGGCAAATCTCCAGCGTAAGGTACTGAACGGCGCGAAACTTCCTAGAGCTGATCTTAACGGTGCGCGGTTTGATGAGGCTGAACTTAGTGCTGCCGATTTAACGGGAGCCTATCTATTTGGCGCTAATCTCAGTCAGGCAAATCTTCGCGGTACTCAGCTGATTAACGCAGATCTCCGAAAAGCCAACCTAAGTCGAGCTGACCTACAAGGCGCCTATTTACTCTTGGCAAATCTCAGGAAAGCTGATTTGCGTGGAGCGCGGTTAACGGGTGCTTTTCTTAATGGTGCTGATCTAACCGGTGCGAGGTTCAGTCGCGCTGATTTGACTGATGCTGATCTGACAAATGCTATTGTCAATCAGTCCGATATTGATAATGCTATTCTTTGTCGCACGCGATTGCCTTGGGGTGATATTAGCCGCGACTGTGGCTGATACCGTTGGTCGGAGTTCAAGCGCTTCGGATTGTGCGAGTTGTGATGTTAAACCGTAGTGGCTTTATTGTATTAGCTTGTCATTGACTGCGATCATGACACAACACCACAACCATTAATCTATTTGTTGTTTTTATTCGCAAGATACAATGCTGACAAACAAGCATTTAGGCACCATCTCTACGGCGTGTAGATTCGCCTTGGCGATTGGCACGATTGTTTTTTCGCCAATGGTCGTGGGCCATGGTTTCGGTCAGCGTTATGATCTACCGGTTCCGTTGTGGCTGTGGGTGACTGGCGCTGGTGCAACGATTGTTCTGAGCTTTGTCATTGTTGGCGTGTTCAGCCGAAATGACGGTGCCAAAACAGCTTATTCCCGATTCAACTTGCTGAATGTCAGTCTTTTGCGCTGTCTTGCGCACCGAGTGCCACTGGCAATTGTCCGGGCAGTGGCGGTGATATTCCTGATCGCGACCGTATTGGCAGGGTTTGTAGGTAATCCGGATCCTTTTCGCAACCTTGCGCCGGTAATGGTCTGGGTGGTCTGGTGGGTTGGAATAGCATTCGTCTGTGCACTCATTGGGGACTTATGGGCGCTGGTTAACCCATTTCGAACGATCTTTATGTGGGCAGAGTGGATTTTGGGCCGCCTGACGAAGGGTCGCCAGTTGTCCACGGCTCGCCCATACCCACTAGCATTAGCCATGTGGCCGGCAGTCGCGGGGTTACTGATATTTTTTTGGGCGGAATTGATCTGGTCCGACGGCAGTGTGCCAACAAATCTGGCCACTGCCGTCGTGATTTATGCAGTCGTGACCTGGGTTGGGATGTTTGTATACGGTCGTGATGTCTGGTTGCAGAACGCAGATGCTTTCTCCATTGTTTTTGGAATACTTGCACGGTTCGCGCCACTGGAACTACGAGTCGCCAACGCCACGGCGTTGATCCGTGACTGTACAAGCTCAGCCTGTCGCAATAAAACGCTGGAGTGTGTGAACGGTTACCACTGTCTGACTAAAACGGAGTCGGATCGTCGGGAATGGAATTTACGTCCCCCAGCGTTAGGATTGTTGAACGATCAGCAGGTCACTTTCTCGATGATGGTACTCGTCATTATCTTATTGGCGACGGTGACCTTCGATGGGTTGTTAGAGACTCGTTTGTGGACCCACATATTGGATCGAACCCTGACCGGCGAAATCCGATGGGTCGGTAGCGCTGCCCTGGTTTTATTTTCAAGTGCGTTTCTGTTTATTTATCTGATGTTCAGTGTATTGATGTGCCGGCTTGCTGAACGTCATGGTGACAATAACCGAGCTGGCTACCCGAAAAGCACCATAGAAGTCGCGAGCGCATTTGTACTAACGCTGGTTCCTATCGCAATCGCCTATCATCTGGCCCACTACCTGTCTTATTTAGTCGTTACGGGACAGTATTTGATTCCTCGGATGTCCGATCCATTCGGTTATGGCTGGAACTTGTTTGGCACAGCAGACTACAAGGTTGATATCGGACTGCTCAGCGCCCGAATTGCGTGGTATTTGGCAGTAACCTTTGTTGTATTGGGACATGTGTTTGCGGTATACCTTGCCCATGTGGTGGCAGGCCGTATCTTTGGAATGGGTCGCGCAGCGTTTTTAAGCCAAATACCGATGGTCGTGCTGATGGTCCTCTACACCATGGTTAGCCTGTGGATACTGGCACAACCCATGGTTGCTTAAGGAGATGTTTGACTGATTCGGTGGTAAAAAAAGGACTAAGAATGTAGTAACAAATGGTCCTACCTTTCGCGGCCGTATATACTACGCCTAGGCTAATTTATTCGTGAGTAACTAGAATTATGAGTGAGCACAGTGGTGGTCTAACTGAAATGCAGGGGGTAGGCCGCGTGGTTCTTATCATTGGCCTGGTTGTATTTCTGATTGGAATGATTGGATTATTTGTGATGTAGTTGCGAAGCCGTAAGGCTGTCGCCCAGGATAGTATCCAGTAGTTCTTCAGCGTCAGTCTGACGGCTGTTGACGCGCTCTCCGAACGAACTGAACAAGCGGCGGTACGACCGCAAACATCAATCCGTTCCATAACCAGCTGTCATCTTGTGTATACGCGTGGCTGATCACACCGCCGAAAAATACAACGCAACCAAGTGTGATCGCGTTTTTCATCGATCGATTGACTGACCCCAGTTTCGGGAGCAGTTGGCTGATAACCTTGTTGTAACCTTCGCCAAACTGGATGATCTCCTGATGGACGATCAGCAGGATAAGTACACAGGCTGCAACCAGCAGCAATATGAGGTAGTCCATTTCCGTGTGCGTGGGTCAGGGATTACGGGGTCGAAACAGGTCTTTCAGAGAAATCCGCTCCCGCCAGATCAGTTGCGCCAGAACCGGTATAGCAGTGATGCTGAACGCGCCGTACAGCCAGCGCAGGTCTTTGGTAAAAATGTAGCCGAGCAGGCAAGACACACACAACAAGCCAGCTAAGATGAGCGCGGTGCGCACACTCTCAGCTAATGGCAATCAGCGAAGCGGACGCAAAGAACGGATAAACACAGCCAACCAGCGAGATAATAAGCAGGACAATGAGAGCGAATCGCATGGTTTACCCTATAAAAAATAGCACCCGCGGTCCGCAATCGATGGACCGTATGCTGTGGTGTAACGGACTATTTGACGTGTGGATCATCGTCAGAATCTTTCCAGGCAAGTTTCCACCCGATCCAGAAGATTGCGATGCAAATGGCCAATCCGATCAACGCAAAGAGCAAATAGCCGATTTTCATGAGCATTCAATTTTAGTTCATTTCAAGGCCCCGGTCAGTGGAGAAACCTTTTAAATAACGATAAATTTGTTCCACCGTAGAGTGGATTGTTGTGCGTTGAGTGTCGAGTCTCGGGTAACTGGTGCCTGTTCAGCCGGAACCGACCCGTCGGGTGGGGCCGGTCGTGCATAGCGGGTAAACAAGCCATTGATGTTTAAGCCGCAAGGCGTCTGGTTTAAGACGGTAACATGAAATCCCCACCTAGGCGCACTATTCCGAGTGGAATACACAAAATACCCCATTAAACAGTATTAAATGTCCTAAATTGGTAACCTTAGCGGGTTCTTGATTTTAGTCAGCTAATTAGACATAAGTAGCCATGGCGAATATAATCTCTATATGGCGAATTTGAGGTTCTCACTAGAAGAACTGGCCCATCTCGGTGGGTGCTCACCTCGATTGGTACGTCGTTACATCGAGCAGGGTCTGTTGCCACCCGCGCAGGTTCGAGGCCGTGGCGCGTATTACGCGGCGGCACACCTGGATCGTCTGCGCGCAGTGTCGGTCCTTAAATCCAGAGATCGGCTTAGAATCGTGGTGATTCGCCAGGTGTTGGACAATCTGAGTGGGGATGAGATCCAACAAGTAGCAGCGGGTACTGCCCTTCAATGGGATGCCTTACCACACCTCAAGTCGCCCCCAATTAACGCTGCAGTGGTGGATTCAGCTGTTCGATTACAGCCGCAGGATGTAGCCGTGAGTGAAGGAGGTGTGGAAATATGGGCTACGGTCCGGATTACGGCTGATATCGAGTTGCGTGCAAGGGGTCAGAACCAAAAAGCGCTGGGCCGACTGCAGGCAATAGCAGAACAGCTGCGACAGGTTATCCAGACTAATCAGCCGCTGGTGCCAACCAGGGCAGACGGATTAACACCTGGATACAATGAAAGGGAACCGTCCTCGTTGTTGACGCCACTCGACGACGCATTACTGTGAGGGGTCTCTACCGGCTGTGGTGGCGGAAAGTCGACAATTCGGGTGGCACAGATGCGTATTACCGTCGGGTCTGAGTCAATCAAAGCGGTGTGTTGGGCTGTGAGTCGTCGGCGACGAGGGGGTCCCGACGCAAAAACATCAATCTGAGGTATTGTCAGATGTTGAATTTAACAGGTCGTGTCATCATGATCTCGGGGGCTAATAGGGGTATCGGTCTGGCCGTAGCGCGCCGACTCTTGGATGGCGGTGCGAAACTGAGCCTGGGCATGAGAGACGAAGTGGCAGCAACAAGCCAGTTTGGCGATGCCCAAGACATTATTTTGAATCGCTATCAGGCACGTGATGTGGGTTCTGCTAAACGGTGGGTCGAGAACACGGCGTCAACTTTTGGGAAGATCGATGGGCTGGTCAATAATGCAGGGATTTCACAGCCGGTAGTGAGCCTTATGGATGATGATGAAACCCAGCTGGATGAGATGTGGGCAGTCAATGTCAAGGGACCTACACGGTTAACGCGGTTAGCGATGCCTTACCTGGCTAAAAGTGGTAGCGGGCGTGTCGTAAACGTCGCGTCACTGTCCGGGAAACGCCTGAAAAATAACAATATGGGTTACGCGATGACCAAATTTGCCGTCATAGCTCTGACTCACGCGACTCGGCGCGAGGGCTGGGATCGAGGTATTAGGGCAACCGCAATTTGTCCAAGTTTCGTTCGGACGGATATGACTTCTGATGTCAGTCGCGTTGACCCTAACGAGATGATTCAACCTCAGGACCTGGCAGAGCTGATACACACTGCACTCACGTTGCCCAACAATGCGGTGATGGCCGAAATGCTGGTGAATTACACACTCGAAGACATGTTCTGACCTCGATTTTCCCCGCAAGACGTCGTTGGAATAACCACGAACTGATGAACGAAGATCACAGTAAACCATTAATTGGCGTATCTGCCTGTCGCAAGCAGATTGACCCCCATCCATTCAATATCGTGGGTGAGAAATACATCAATGGCATTGTTGACGGTGCCGATGCGATGCCGATGATAATTCCGCCGCTCGGTGACCGGCTTGATATCGAAGAATTGCTGGGTCGAGTAGATGGCCTGCTGCTGACGGGTAGCCCGTCCAACATAGAGCCACAGCACTACGGGGGCAACAACAGTGTACCGCCCCACGATCCCCACCGTGATGCCACCACACTTAAGTTGCTGCGACGAGCGGTGGAGCGTGCTGTACCACTGCTGGCTATTTGCCGGGGGTGTCAGGAGGTGAATGTGGCCTATGGCGGTACGTTGCATCCACAACTCGATCAGGTCGAGGGCATGATCAGGCACCGCGAGGACAGCGCGAGGCCACTAGAAGAACAGTACGCGCCGACGCATAAACTGGAACTGACAGACGCGGGGCTGCTCGCGAGCTTGGCCGGTACAACAGAAGTGTTGGTCAATTCACTGCATACCCAGGGTGTGGCGGAGTTGGGCGCAGGGTTAGTGGTAGAAGCAACGGCACCCGATGGTTTGATCGAGGCTTTTTCAGTGCGAGGTTCAGCCGCTTTCAGCTTGGCTGTGCAATGGCATCCGGAATGGAAAGTGGTTGAGAATCCGTTCTATCTTGCGATTTTCAGAGCTTTTGGCGCAGCTTGTCACCAGCGGATGTCGGGGGCAATTTAACGCCACTGGGGCCGGTCAAATATTTGTGTTTGCTGTTTGACCCAGCCTGCTGCGTACAGATTCAGCTGCAGCTTCAAGCAGAATTTGTTCCTCGTCAGTTATGGACAGCTCAATAATTTCTCGCAGACCGTTACTATCCAGCACGCAAGGCACACCCAGTACAACATCATGGATGCCATACGATCCGTTCAACATGACTGATACGGGCAGTGCACCTGGCCTGGCACCGCGAATGGCATCCAGGATCTCACAAACCGCGTGCGCGGGCGCCAGTGTCGCAGAACCTGTCTTGCGCAATGCCACGACCGATTCACCGCCATGCACGGTGGTTTCGACACAGTCCCGAATGTCATCGTCTGATAGGACTGTCGTTACGGGTTTATTACGAATCAATGCGGTTGACACTATTGGTACCATTTCGCCGCCATGACTGCCCAGCGTCACGGCTTCGACATCACTTACTGGCACACCCGCCTTTTGCGCCAGCGTCCACCGGAAGCGGCTGGAATCCAATGTGCCGGCCATGCCCAGTACTCTGTGATGCGGAAAGCCGGTAGCCTCTAGAACTGTCATGGTCATTTCATCTAACGGGTTGGTGACAACGATCACGATCGAATCCGGCGCGTGAGTACGCACCGATTCTGAGATTGACTGAATAATTCTACGATTGATCGTCATCAGGTCAGCACGGCTCATACCAGGGCTTCTCGGACGGCCTGCCGTGATAACGACCACCTGAGCGTCGGCAATCAGACTGAGATCGGTGCCGCCTTGAACGTGTGCACCACTGCGGGTAATTCCGGACGCGTGGTTAAGGTCTAACGCGGTTGCTTCAGCCACACCGGGTGCGATATCAATTAGCGCAACTTCGTTTGCGATGCCGCGGTTCGCCACGAGATGTGCAATGTTCAGGCCAACACCACCGGCCCCGATCAGGGCAAGACGAGAAATTGTGCCGGGGGATCTGCCCTGGCTAGGTTTGGGTGCGATCCACTTGGGGTTCCTTCGATATAGACTGCGCTGGAGGGTGATAGCACCATCAGTCTGTGGGATGGCTGGTTTTTCTAGTGGGCCATCGACGAGTGTAATGCGGGCGCTTTCGGCAGATTCTCGTGCCAGTTGGGTGACGATGTCACCGGGCAGAATTTCCAAAATCTGTCGACCGTTCTGACGGGCATCAGCGATCTGTTCTGCGCCGATGACACGTGGGCTTCGGGTCATTGTGACGCCGTTTCGATGCCCTCGACCATACCGATGGCTGTGGTTGCCGCCTCCAGTGCGGTCTGTACCGAAGCTTCGCTGCCCGACATGAAAAATCGACCGTATCGACCCAGTGCTTGCACTTGTATGATGTCAATCTCCGCCGCTTTTTCTGCTTCATTGGCGGCGATCGAGATATACGCTGCTGGGGCGCACTCAATGATGCCAAGTGTTTGACCTGGCACCACCAGTGATCCGCTGGACCACTTGTTCAGAAGTTGAGCTTGATAAGGTTCGACCGAAGTAATGATCTGGGTTGATTCAACCTCAGGTTTAAGGCGTTGATTCATGGACAAGCCCAGTTCGCTCAAAATGGCATCGCGTGCTGCGCTGACCTCTGAATTGTTCGGCGAGCGCAGAATGAAAAAGCCGAACTCGCGTTCCACAATTTGTGATGTGGCTTCAACACTGGAAGCTTTGAGTGCTTTGTCCACGAGCCTGAAGACTTCGTTGCCTGGCGCCAGTTCGCCGATCAACACCGTGTCTCCGGCCAGTGGGATCGAACCTTGAACAGTGGCGCCGGTGTAAGCCGCAAACTTGGGTTGCAGCCGGTCGATCTGTATCAGTGCACGAATAGTAAGGTCTGGATTCATCGTAGAGGTCCTACAAGTCGTAAATATCTCGCCACGGGCGCGACTCATAGGCGATGCGTTTGATGTTGATTAGGTGCAGAGCAGTCACATTGTCCGAGACGATTGAGCCGGATGCCGTGCCGGTGCCCAGCATGAAGCTCGGTTCCAGATCGGTGGAAAAACCCATACCCCCTGTAATGGCGGGCGTATTGACCAGCAATCGCCCCACCGGTAACTGACCAAACTGGGCCACGGTATTTGGATCGTCACAATAAGTCACCGCTGTATGTCCCCAGCCGCCCAACTCAACGACCTGTCGACACAGGTCGTAGCCGTTATCGACATCACGTGCTTCGTACCAGGCAAGTACGGGATTAAGTTTCTCCATAGACAGCGGTATCTGGCGACCGATTTCGGTCTGTTCTGATAGCAGTACCCGTGTATTCGGGGGTAATGTGATATTGGCGAGCTGCGCAAGGTGATGCGCTGATTGACCAACGCTGCCGATGCGAATGGATAATTCCTCGGTAAATATCACGTCGGCCAACCGTGCCGATTCTTCCGCAGTACAGAAATATCCCCCTCTGGACTTGATTTCATAGCGTAACTGTTGAGCAACGCTCTGGTCAACGATTACTGACTGTTCGGATACACACGCTGTCCCGTAGTCAAAAGATTTAGACATCATGATCTGCTCAGCAATTTCATCGAGCTCATGGGCCTTGGAACTGTGCACATAGAGAGGAACGTTACCAGGCCCGACCGCGAGCGTGGGTTTGCCGGATGAATAGGCGGCTCGGACCATGGCGCTGCCACCGGTTGCCATGACCACAGAAGTGCGCCGATGCCGCATCAGTTCAGCAGTGCCTTCCTGTGTCACGTGTGGTAGGCATTGAATCAGGCCGCGGGGAGCGCCCATCTGTTCAGCAGCTTGTGCCATGATACGGGTTGTTTCCAGCCCGCACTGTACCCCGCGAGGATGGGGCGCACAGACGATGGCATTGCCAGCTTTGACGGCAGACAATACTTTATAAATTATCGTCGAAGTCGGGTTGGTCACCGGGATAAGCGCAGCAACCACACCCATCGGTTCGCCCACAGCAGCAATTTTTGTTACATCGTCCTGCCATAAGACACCTAGCGTGCGCACATTGCGCAGCCAGTCCGCGACTGTCAGGCAGTTAAAAAGGTTTTTGAGTCGCTTGTCTTCGGCATTGCCATAACCGGTTTCTTCTGCCGCCAACAACCCAAGACGCGCACATTCGGGCTCTATGGCTGATGACATGGCTTGAACCACTTCATCGATCAACGAGACATCAGTACCCCTAAATTTTCGAAAAGCTTCCCAGGCCGACTCAGCGGCTCGCCGGGCTTCGTAGATTGACAGTAAGTCAGCGTCCATTAAGTAGCCACCGTCATTGCGTCTAGTTGTGTTCGTATGCTGTCTAAGTCTGTATTGACGAAGCCCATGTTATCGAGCCGGCGTCCAGCATGGAGCAAGTCACCGCCAATGCTCTGATGGGCAAGTTCGATCATTGCGGATGTTGCCGGAACAGGCAAATCCGCTAACTGTGCTGCCGATTGCAGCGGCACCAGTGAGCCCATTGTCGCACAGCGGATAAGATCGTCCGCCTGATTTGGCTGTGGTACTGGACGGACCATTGTACCGGTCATCGTACCGGCAAAACGATCCAGCCACTCATCGGTCGAGGGTAGATTACGTACCCCCCAACGTGCGGCAACTGCACGCCGTTCTTTCGCCAGCGTTGTCACGATGCGATTGTGCCGCTCACCGAGAAGTGTCCGGAAAACACGCCGGTTTTCCAGGGGTTCTGCGCCGGCGGGCAGAGGCGTCTGGCCGTCTTGTAGGGCTAAACCGCCCAGAGTTAGGCCTACGACCTCGACCAGGCCGCTGGCATCGCCAAAACCAGAATGAAGTACGCTGGCGACAGGTACCAAATCGGGTATCAGCGCAGCCATTGCACGCAAGACGCCCATATTCCCGCTGGGTAACACCGCTGTTGTGACTGGGCCGGTTTCAGTCAGATAGAGCGTCCCGCCCCGGTCATCGACCCAAAAAGGCAGAGACTGAAGCTCGACGATCGATATGGCTGAAGAATTACCGCCGACCCTGAGGTACCAAGCGGTCTCAACCGCCCCCAAGGTTCGGCCTGGCGCGACCACCACCACCTGACCATCATTCAGATGGCCACCCAACACCATGGCGTAGGTACGCTGCTTGAGAACTGGACCGGTGACGAAGATAGCATCGGCGTCGAGAACAGCCTGATCCAGGCTGGATGACAGTGTTATGGAGGGCACTTCGGACTGATTGATCTGATAGGTCCCGACCGGACCGCTGCCACGAATGGTAATTGCACCGCGTTGCCTGAGCGGGTCCAGATCCCGGGCATAGGCGGAGAACAGGGTGACGTCGCAGCCGGCGGCCAGACATAGACAAGCCAGAGTACAACCCTCTGCATTCGCGCCGAGTACGGTGATCCTTTTCAAAGGATGCTCATCAGTAGGGGTAACCGCGGGCATCGCAGCGAAAGCCCCAACGACTTGCTGGATCTCTGTGGTACTCATAAAAGCGGTACGACCTGCCCCGCTCAGGATTGACCGGTTGGCAGGTCAGTCAGAGTCTTGAACCGGCGGTGCGAACTGCGTCGCTCAGCCCAGCGACGGCAGCAGGCCTTCGATTTCCGAATCTGGCCTCGGGATTACATGAACAGCAACCAGTTCACCCACCTTGTTGGCTGCAACGGCACCGGCATCGGTCGCAGCTTTGACTGCACCGACTTCACCTCTGACCAGTACCGAAACCAGACCGCCACCCGCCTTGACGTGGCCTATGATGGTGACATTTGCAGCCTTGACCATTGCGTCTGCTGCTTCTATTGCCGGGACAACGCCCCGGGTTTCAATCATCCCCAGGGCGACATGCCCCGGACCTAATTTTTCTGCCATGGTGTAGTCCTCGTTAGCCAGAATTAGCCTGGTATGTTAGTTGATTGTTCACGGTAATTTCGTCTACCAGCATAACAGCTGTTTCGTCAGTCGGAGCACCACTGGTTTCCGGTGATATCCGAGCTGCCGATCCCGACGCCAGTAAGACCATATCACCAACACCGGCACCACAGGTATCAGTGATCACCTGGCTCGGGTTCAGTACTGCCCCACTGGCGTCTACGATATCCACAAGTAGTAGTTTTTGGCCCACCAATCGGCCATCTTTGATAGTACCAGTTACTGAGCCGATAACTCGGGCAATTTTCATCAGAAGTTTTCTAGGTATCGCTCAATTTCTACGGGCGTGACCTGGTTGGCAATAAACTCTATTTCACGTTCCGACTGCTGGATTAGAATCTCGAGTAGATCGGCTCCTAAAACTTCGGCCATAAGGTCGGACTCTCGTGCGAGCGCTACAGCGGTCGCGAGATCTGTAGGTATAGGCTGACAGTCCGGGTTTTCGTATCCATTGCCTACCGTTTCTGCCGTAGGCTCAAGACTGTCTTCAATGCCTTTGAGGCCGGCAGCAATTTCCAGTGCCAGTAAGAGATAGGGATTGCAATCAGCAGAGCCGTCGCGTTTTTCTACTCGGACCGCGTTATCGTTGCCTAGAATAACGCGCAATCCAACTGTACGGTTGTCAATACCCCAAGCGTTGTTTATCGGGCAGAAAGAATAGGGTTGGCGGCGACGGTAGGCATTTGGTGTGGTTGCTGAAACCATTGCCATTTCAGCCATGTGTTTTTGAAGTCCCGCGAGATAGTGTCGTCCGAGCTTAGACAACGCACCATTGTCAGCCATTACATTCTGGTTATCTTTCCACAAGGAGTGATGAACATGGAACCCATTACCGGACTCGGCGAAGAAAGGCTTAGACATGAAAGTCGCATGATACCCATGCGCGTTTCCGATTTCTTTGACGAGTCCCCTGAAAGTGACGACACGATCGGCCGCTATTAGTGCTTCGTCGTATCGGATATTGACTTCTACTTGACCTGCAGCATATTCCGGGTTGGACTGTTCAATCGGTATACCGACTGCGGTTAAATGACGGCGAATTGGACCCAACACATGTTCCAGTTCAGCTGCCCTTGGCAGGCCATAAACCTGGATACCGCGATCTCTGGGCTTCAAGGTTTCTTTGTCCAGTAGGTAGAACTCAAGTTCAGTACCGATTCGCGTTACATATCCCATGTCACTGGCTTTTTGTAGAACTCGGACCAATGTGGCCCGTGGGTCTATCGGGAGAGGTTGATGATCTGTGCCGAGCGCTTCTGCAAACGAATAGACCACACCTTCTTCCCAGGGGATCGGGTGGACTTCACCAATGGGCATGACATGGAAGTCTGGGTAGCCTGTGTCCCAGTTCGTATAGGGGGTGTCCCATACATCACAGGTCATGTCGATAGCCAAGGTAGCGTTCGACATTGCCATCCCGGATTCACAGATATTGGCCCAGTTTTCCGCCGGAATACGTTTGCCCCTTAACAACCCGTTTAAGTCACCCATTCCCAGCACGACCGTGTGGACACCCTCTGGTAGCGGTTTATGTTCTTGACCCATCTGCGTGAATTTCCTCGTTCGAGCTCCAAAGCATACGCATTAAATTCAGATTTGTACGTGAGTACAACCGGACTAATTGTATACTGTATTCATCACTGCCGAGCAATGGTGAGTTGACAGTGCCCATCTCTACACATGCCGTGGTAGTTGGTGCGGGAATTGCTGGTGTAATGACCGCCCTCTACCTCCAACGACGAGGCTGCAGCGTGACGCTGGTCGATCGCTGGGAGCCCGGTCATTCGCGCGCGTCATCTTCCGACTACAACCGGATTCTGCGCGCCATTCATGGCAGTGATGAGATGTATACCCGCTGGGTGCGTGAAGCGCGGCTGCGCTGGATGGAGCTGGAACAGGAACTCAACACAGAACTCTACATCGAATGCGGTGCCCTCATTCTGGCCGAAGAAGGTCACTCCACCTGGGAAGAGGTCACTATGCCCACGTTCGACAAACTGGGCGTTCCCTATGTGCGTGTCGGGCCTGATGAATTACCGGTGCGATTTCCGCAGTTTGATTTTCGCAAAGTGGCTTTTGGGTTATGGGAGCCCGAAGCCGGTATGGTGCTGGCCCATCGTGCGGTAACTGAAACTTTTAAGCAGTTCCTGCGTGAAGGCGGTCAGTTTCGTAGGGGTCGTGTCACCACCGACGAAACTGAGACACCGCTTTTGGATGGGAAGCCCCTGTCTGCTGATCTCGTGGTCATGAGCTGTGGGTCCTGGCTGGCGTATCTGTTTCGGCAAACTTTGGGTCCTATGCTGAAGGTGATCCGGCAGGATATTGTGTACACGTCGACACCTGATGGTGATCGGTCATTTGACGCTGATCAGATGCCCTGTTTTGTAGATCATGGGTATGGGGCTTACGGGGTCCCGTCGGTCTACGGCTGGGGAGTTAAGGCGGCAATCGCCTGGCATGCCACAGATATTGATCTGGATAATGAGGATCGGGTGGTCGACCAGTCGGCCATCGCACGGTCACGACAGTACTGGGCGTACCGATTTCCACGCCTTGCAAATGAAATTGTGATCGACCAAAAAGCCTGTCATATCTCACTGACGCCGGACACGCACTTCATCATCGATTTCCACCCTCGCCACAGCAACGTGCTGATCGTCGGTGGGTGTTCAGGCCATCTGTTCAAGCATGGTCCGATGCTAGGAGATTATGTTGCCGGCGTTGGTTTGCAGGAGTGGGGAACAGCGCCGCGATTCAAGATCGGCCCGCGAACGTCAATGCCGATGAGCGAATCGCCTTCGGGGCGTTAGCTGAATCGTTTCAGCAAGCTTACCTACCAGCTGTAGGGTCGGTCGATGCCGGCAAGCTTGACGCCAGTGAAGGCCGATGCTTCCAGTGACAGGGCTCTTAGGTCTTCGACTTCAAGATTGTGGACATTGGATTTACCGCAGGCTTTAGCCAGCAGCGTGACTTCCATGGTCATCGCTGTCAGGAATCGCGCGACTCGTTCGGCCGCAGCGGGAACGTCCACGCGTTTTTCCAACTCAGGGTCCTGTGTTGCCACACCCACCGGACATAGACCGGTGTGGCAGTGGTGACATCGACCCGGTGCGGTGCCCAACGCTGCGTAGTCATCAAAGTAGCGGGGTGAATTACAACCCAGGGCGACTAGACCGGCTGTACCGATCATCACCGCATCAGCGCCCAGTGCGAGGCATTTGGCGACGTCTGTGCCAGAACGGATGCCGCCGGCAGCGACCAGTGAGACCTCGCCAGATTTACCGCACTCATCCAGAGCCTCACGCGCAGCACGAATCGCGGAAATTAGCGGGACCCCGGTGTGGTCGAGCAGCAGTTCTGGGGAAGCTCCGGTGCCGCCTTCGGCGCCGTCAACCACGATGACGTCCACCCCGGCTTTAGCTGCAATGGCAACGTCGTAACGTGGCCGGGTGGCGCCCATCTTGAGAAAAATCGGGACCTGGTAATTGGTTGCCTCACGGAGTTCTTCGATTTTGACCTGCATGTCATCGGCGCCTAGAAAATCGGGGTGGCGTACGGTCGACCGCTGATCAACGCCTTTAGGCAGAGAACGCATCGCGGCCACTCTGTCTGAGACTTTCATCCCCAGCAGCAGACCGCCGGTGCCGGGTTTGGCCCCCTGCCCGACGACGAGTTCAATACCGTCCGCCATACGCAGATGCTCCAGGTCCAGCATGTAGCGCGAAGGGGTCATTTGGTAAACCAGTGTGCTGGACGCTTGCCGCTCATCTTCCAGCATGCCCCCTTCGCCCGTGCACGTCATACTGCCGACCTTGGATGTACCGTACCCCAGTGCAGCCTTTGCCGACGCGGACAACGCACCGAAGGACATGGATGCGATATAGATCGGGATGTCCAGTTCTATCGGTTTTTCAACCAGACCGGGACGATTGCCCAGAACGGTGCGCGTGTCGCAGCTTTCCCGGTAACCCTCAAGTGGTAGGCGAGTCATGGTGGCTGGTACGAATGTCAGATCATCAAACGTGGGCATCCGTTGATTGAAGGTATTAAAGCCCCGGATCTGGTAACGCCCCAGACGCGATAACGCATGTACCTCCGACAAAGATTGGGGAGTCCAACGGACAGAATCACCTTTTTCATAAGACGACGGGACACCCGCCGGCCGGTTAGCATCGGCGCCGTCGGTCATTGCAACGGCGTCTTCTGCTGGCGTTGCAAAGGGGTAGCTGTAGGGAGTTTTTAGATCATCAGCCATGCGCTTGCGTCCCGACTTTCAAAGTGCCATAGCCGCTGTGCTGATACAATTTTCTGCCAAGAGCGGCTGCCGTTATCCAGGCCCCTGCTGGCGAGCAGATCCTCGATTTGTTCAATTTCATCATCGGACGGTTGCGCGATTTTTGAATCTACGCCTAAGGATTCGATAGGGCCTGCGACCCAGACTTCACCGCCCCAGAGGGAATCAGCGCATGCTTCATCGGCGCCACCCAGTGCGATGATGCGGCCGGCGTGTGCCATAAACCCCGACAGATAGCCGATCTTGCCTTCGACAATAATGTCGCCGCCTTTCATGGAGATACCACAGCGAGGGCCGGCATCCCCTTTGACGTGAATCAGACCACCGCGCATTGAAGCCCCGAGGCTCATACCGGCATAGCCGTTTATCGTGATTTCGCCGCTGGCCATTGCCTCCCCGGCGGCCCAGCCGGCATTGCGTGATATCGTGATGTGAGCGCCATTGTTGAGACCGCCACAGTAATAGCCGACACTGCCGTCGAAATGAACCTCTGCACCAGCAGGTAGGCCGATACCTAGATTATGGCGGGAACGGGTATCGGTCACGGCGACGGGCTGGCCGGATTCGATTCCGTCCCGAATAGCCTGGTTGCACTCGCGCAGCGGTCGGTCGGCAACCCGAACTTCGTGTCTGTTCATGCTGCACGGTCCAGCGATGAGTGAGTCTGCCAGGTCTGCGTCAGGCTGGGACCGTCAAAGTTGACCACTTCGACTTCGTCAAGATGGATAGTTCGCACCGCTTGCTCTTCGGTAGCGATCGAGAGTGTATTGTTGCTGTCTACCGCCACCAGCGGTTTAATGGCCCAACGATCTTTTGCGAATCCCAGCTGGTCGTGGTTGCTGTACAGAAAGGTGAAGCAGCCATCGATCTCCGTCAGCGAACGCTTCAATGCATCAGCCTGGGTCTCGCCTTGGCTCATACGGTCGGATATCCATACCGCCAGCAGTTCACTGTCGTTTTCGGTCATGAAGCGGTAGCCTTTTCGTTCCAGTCGTGCCCGCCAGGTGTAGTAATCGGTAATTTGGCCGTTGTGAACAATGGCAACATCGGGAAAAGGTCGGGCCCAGAATGGATGGCTGGCAGTTGGCGAGACATCTGATTCCGTTGCCATCCGAGCATGCCCCAGTCCGTGTGAGCCAATGAAATCACGGACGTTGTGTTTTTCCGCGACCTCTGCAGCACCGCCGAGGTCCTTTACAATTTCCAGGGCTCGGCCGACAGATTGCACTTCAATTCGATCAGAATATTCATCGATCTGATGGACCCAATCTGTGAGAGACGTGGGCTCACGAATCTCCATGCGTACAGACACATGATCTGAATCAGCCTCGTCATGGGTTGGGTCGCTCAAAAAGTCGCTGCCGTGCTCACGCAGAAGGTCGAGAAAAAATTCGAGATCTGCCGACAGATTCTGTCGTTTGGCAGTCATCGCCCGCACAATATAACCGCTCTCAAGAGGCTTGCCGTAGAGTGCAAAGCCGGTCGAATCCGCACCGCGGTGGCGCTGGGCGTGCATTAGCTTAACCAGGTCCGCGCCAACCAGACCGGGTTCAGTCAGAATTCTGCCTGCGATACCACACATAATGGTGCCCTTCCAGCTTTGTATACTGAATACACTGATTATAGATCCTGGCAAATGCGGATCATAGAGGTGCTGTTAAACAACAAGTACAGCCTGAATACTGCCAGTTCGGTTGGTGCTCAGTGCCGCTCGTCATGAAGCCAACGAACATGGTTGTCCAGGCCCTCTCGGATGTGCGCCACCATTGCGGTTTCTGCCTCATCTACATTCCCCGTCTTAATCTGGTCAAGCAATAACAGGTGTTGTTCTCTGTTGTCTTGACTGTCTGGTATCGGATAAGCCGAAAAGCTGCGGATAGAAATGCCCCTATTCCAGATGCTGTCAAACATATCGAGCAGGATCCCATTACCGGTTTGGGCGACGATAGTTCGATGGATAGTCCGATTGGCGTGGAAGTGTTCTTCTTTATGGTTGGATTTCAAGCCCATCTCCGATCTAACCGCTGTTTCAATGTTCTGGGCTTGTTGTTGAGAAAGCGCTCCGGCTAAGAGTTTGGCTGCGAAACCTTCGACGGCCTCTCGGGCGAGGTACAGATCTTGTATTTCCTTTTCGGTGATGTCGCGGATCTGGAAACCACCGCGCCCCGCAGCCTCCAGCACGCCTTCGCGCTCAAGTCGCAAAAACGCCTCTCGGACCGGGGTACGGCTGACATTGATCTGACAGGCGATGGTTTCCTGAATCAGGCGCTCACCGGGTACGATCTTACCCGACAGGATCGCAGAGAGGATCTGCTCATAGACGTCATCGGCCAGTCGGGTTCGTTTTCGGTCAAGTCGAGTAAACATCGGGACAATTCTCGGTAGTGTGTCTTATGTATTTTGGATTACGTTAGACTGACGAGATTATGGTAATCATGTCAACCTCAGGCGGCGGCCGGTTTGAGAAGATCGGTTCCTACGTTCGGGCTAAACGCATTGGTCCGTTCGTCTTTGTAGCCGGCACAACAGCCATTGAACCCAGCGGCAAACTGCATGCCCCAGGAGATACCTATGCCCAGACGATTTACGCGTTTGAGCGAATCGCCGATGCACTGGCTCGTGTGGGTGCTGAGATTAAGTATGTGGTGAGAACCCGGGCCTACCTTGCAGACATGAAAGAGGCCGGCGGCTTTGTTCGGGCACACGGGGAGATTTTCGCAGGCATCGAGCCAGTCAGTACCGCGGTTGAGGCCGGATTGACTACTCCAGGCATGATGGTAGAAATTGAAGTAGATGCCATAATTCATGATGTGGATGGACAGATAACGCTCGACGGTACCTAATATATTTAGCGGTTCAACTGCATTGACAACGAATTTTTGTCACCTTAGAGGTTGTTAAGGTGATACCAATTGAATTGCACGAAATCGATGAAAGAAGACTAACCTGGGCAAATTATTTTGAATTGTTTTCAGCCTGGACTTAATGACTTCCGGAATAACCTTTTAAAAATAGAAGCCGACTGGGTTACCCGGGTTTCAGGTAAACCGCTTTCGAGGTGAAGAAATTCACTGTGAAGGGTAAATGTCCAACGCACAAAGCTGTTTGAGGTAACCTCTAATCCACGGGTTATAAGGGGTGTGTGTGGGGGGGTGCGGAACGTCTTTTAGATGGTCTAGCTAACTGAGAAAGATGTACCTGGTAATGGAGAAAATAATTCCTAGAGGCAATCTACGTTACAGGCTTGAATAAAAGCGCCGAGATGTTGATGCGGCATACCCATTTTAGAGCAGAGGAGTTGGTTGGGAGGTTGAGTTAAAGGTGTGTTTGCGGGGTATACATCTGTATGCCTCGTTTACAAATGCCCTGCGTAGGGCATTGCTTTTGTCTACTTGAGAAACTCTCTCATCCAACACAGTATTACGTAGAGGCTTGTCAACATATTTAATCGAGAGTATCGCGTCAGTCGCGGTATCGTAGCCAACTTCATCGCTATGATCGTTTATATATTCACAAGCCGAAACAATAAATCTGTTGCCAACTGTGAAACGATTGGCGAATCCAAACGAAGTACTGTCGGCTTGAGGGTATTTCTCTTCCAACACCTAACTATATTAAATGCTCGGCATCGGCTTGATCAAAATTCCATGGCTTGCCATTACCCTGACGGCCTTTGATCGCACGTAGTCGATAAGATGAGGTAAGGCTATGCTACCTGCCGTAACCTCCGGTCGTGCCGAATACCATCCAATAGATACCAATGCTCTTATCAACATGAAAACACGCACGTATGCTAGATCATTGTCACTGATGGACCGGAACTTGCGGTAACCAGTGATCATAGCTGCCTGCAGATGTTCAATGGGCTTGTCGAGGTGATAGTTAAAAAGAGCGACCGCTATGTCGTAGTGATGCCAGCCGAAACCTGAATCATCAAAATCAATTACGTGTAACCGACTCCCTTCAACGACGATGTTGGCAGGATGCAGATCAGCATGGATGATACTGTAAGTGTGCGGGTCTTTACCGAACTCAAGAAGGAGGTCATAAATATTGTGCCGCAACGTATCAAAATATATTTTTTGATCTGGGGTTAAAGCAGAGGATTCCCAGAATCTTCCCCAGAATGGTGCCTCGCCCATTAATCCGTCGGCATCGAAGGAATGTCGCGAGAACTTTAACGGTATGGTCCAAGAAACCGCTTGATTATGGAACTTAGCCATGACCTCACCCAGAAGTGAGAAAGAATTTTCAACAAATGTTGAATCAGGATTGCTTTCAATGAGATTCTCCATTGGCATACCATCTACCCATTCGAGAAGTCCCGCATAACGGTGTTGATTACCAAGATAGACAGACACATATTGTCGACCGTCTCGAGTAGTCCGGGGCACAGGAACAGTGAGTCCGGCGTCCAGAAGAGCCTCAGTCCACTGTAGCTCAGAAAGCAGTTCGTTCAGATTATGATAACCAGGCCTATGTAAGCGAAGAACAAAAGACTGTTTTGTGCCATCCGTAATCTTGAAAACGATGTTTTCGGTCAGAGTTAGGGGTTCGATATCTTGGGTCTGGATATCCCAGCTTGCAAGTGCATTGTGAGCGGCTGCCCAGGACAAATCATTAAGCATCTAAATGTTCAAGTGTCTGTTCTAGAGCACCTAAAAACTCCTCCGCATCAATTTTTGAAAACACAAGAGGTGGGCGAACCTTAAGAACATTGTCGTATGCGCCAGCATTACCTGTCAGAAAACCTCGATCTTTAAGTTCATTAACCACGCGTACAGCACTTTGTTTGTCTGGAGCTTTACTTTTCAAGTCTGTAACAAATTCAAGCCCCCGAAAAAGACCATGCCCACGAACATCTCCAATTGACTTATGTTTCGCTTGGATTTGAAGGAATCGTTCGTGTAGAAACTGGCCAACAGTAGTCACATTTTCATGGAGGTTTTCTTGTTCAATTACGTCAAGCACAGCATTTCCAGCCGCGGCTTGCACTGGACTTGATGCGCAAGTGTTGAAATAACGGGTTTGTCGACGGAACATTTCAGTAACTTCCGTTGATGCAGCTGTTGCTGCAAAGGGTATACCACCTCCTAGAGGTTTACCCATGGTGACAATATCGGGCACGAAGTCCATTAGCTCATACCCCCACCACAGACCAGTACGACAAAGCCCGGCCTGAACTTCATCAGCGATAAATACTCCACCAGCTTGATGAATAAGTTTAACGGCCGCCTTCATATATCCTACGGGAATATTTGGCAGACCCTCATTAGCTAATATTGGACATACGAGCATACCCGCAAACGGTATACCGTCTTCACGAAAAGAGTCGATCACTGATTGGAGCTCTCTGAGAAAATGTTCCTTGGGATCATCAGCATCAGTGCGGTAGGTCTCTGGAAACGGTATGGATCGCACTTCGCCCCGATTGTCCTTTGGAAGAGTTAGTTTCGAAACCTCAACACTGTTTCCGTGGTAAGTAGCGTTGGTGCATACAATTCCTCGACCTCCAGTTACCATTCTCGCCATTTGCAAAGCAATTTCATTGGCCTCTGTACCGGTGCAGCTAAAAATTACACTTTCAATTGACTCATGATGAGTATTAATTAGTCGATCAGCATAATCTAGGATGGATTGATGCAGATACCGGCTATGGACGTTCAAAGTATTTAGTTGGCGTGACACAGATTCTACAAAATGGGGATGACAATGACCTACACACGGTACATTGTTGTAAAGGTCAACATAACGGCGTCCAGACTCATCGTATATAGAAACGCCTTCCCCTCGTACGAGTTGTACGGGTTTTTCATAGAACAGAGTCGACCCCTTACCAAATAAGTGGTTTCGTCGGTTGAGAAGTGTGGTGTTAGTCATTTGTTATCCTTTTGCCCTGAAAAGGCTTTTAGGCTGAAGCCTATAGCTAATGCTAATGCACCAGCTAATACCGACAAGAAACCTACGGCAGGCACCATTGGTGTGTATCCTCCGATCATTTTTCCGTAAAGCCACTCAGGAATTGTTACATCCGCGCCACTGGTGAAATAGGCCAACGGAAAGTTACCCCAACTGAGCAAAACTGCGAACATAAACCCGGAGAAAATTCCAGGGCCTAGCAGCGGTATCGTAATATCACGAAAAACCTGCCAGCGAGACGCGCCGAGATCAGTAGCTGCCTCCTCGACTGAGGCATCATAGCCAAATGCCTGAATAGAAATTATTAGGGTAACAATCGGTGCAATCCAGACCAATTGTGCGAAAACTGTAGCCTCCCAAGACATAACCACGCCAAACGAATTGAACCATAGTTGGAGCGCGAGCCCGAGCACCGACTGTGGAAAAAATACAGGAACAAGGAGTATTTGTTGGAACAATGACTTCCCGCGCCAATCATGTCTTGCATAGGCAAGAGCCCCGAACACTGCGAGCGTCACTGAAATCAGGGCTACGCAGAAAGCCACTGTCAGTGAGGTGAGGAATCCATCGTGAATCTGGAGAGAAGAAAAAGTATTTTCATACCATTTCATGTCGTAGCGTCGAACCGGAAAAACGAAAAAACGTGATTTTGAAATCGATGCTAATGCAACTATTAGCATCGGCACATACATCAAACTCAATATGAGTGCCAGATAGGACTTAGCTAAGCGGCGGTAAAGGACAGAATCAAACATATGTTGTATACCGCTAGCGTGTGCCTAGCACTTTATTCAGGTCTATTTTGCGCATTGTGAAAAAGACCGCTGTACCAGCTAGGATAATCAATAGTACGGCTAGCGCGGACCCACGCGGCCAGTTTTGGCCATACGAAAATGCCGATTCGATATCTTGTGCGATGGTTACGATCACACCTTTGCCTAGAAATTTGGCTTCAGAGAATGCGCCTAGTGAGATCACAAAACAAAGAAGAGAACCAATCAAGATGCCTGGCATTGCTAATGGGATCTCGATATCTCGAAATATTCTCCATTTACTGGCGCCCAAGTCGAGAGCCGCTTCTCGCACATCCGTTGGTACATTTGACAGGCCGAGTAAGATCGGAAATAGCATAAACGGCAAATAGATATAAACCATTCCAAATACTATGGATGGTACGTTGTTTACCAAGCTGCCAGGTCCGAAACCAAAAAGATAATTAAGACTTCCATCAAGAAATCCGGCTTTATCAAAGAATAGAACCCAGCCTTGTAGGCGAATATTTTCTGCAACAAATAGCGGAGCCACAACAAGAAGCGTAAGTGTGTCTGCCATCGCACCTGAGTAGCGCTTAAGTGCCAGAGCAAGTGGGTAACATATTATTAGGAGTAACGCCGTGCTGATAATTGCTAGAAGCAGTGACCACCCAAATGAAAGATAAAAGGCCTGCTCAATAATATCTATATAATTTTCTAAAGTCGGGGTTCCGAACGGACTAAAAGATCCTCTGGGCTGGACGCTGTAAAGCATAACTAGCGCGAGTGGACCGAAAAATCCTAGTCCTAGAAGGACAAACAAAGGTGCACTACATAACAGGCCTGATGAAAGTGACGACCAAACTCTAGATATCGATTGTCGACTATCCATGTATGACCCTTTACTCCGGAAACAACATGGAATCCTCGGGATCCCATCCAAAACTGACCTGATCACCAGATTTCGGCAGTCCCGCCTCACGAAGTCGTTCAACCAAGAAAGTATCGTTTTTACATCGAATTTGGTATTGAATTCGGGAGCCAAGAACGTATTCGTTGAACAATTCGCCACTGAACACGTTCGTACTACGAGGTTCATCAGGATTGACTAGGCGCATATTTTCAGGTCGGATCATTAAAGTTCCTTGCCTAAAGGAAGTCTCAACAATAGGAGGAGGCGTTATGGCCGCACCCATGGATTCACACCATAACTCTCCACCGTTGCCACGGGTTACAGCAATAGAATTAACTTCACCCATAAATTCACATACGAATCGGTTGACAGGATTGCTATAGATTTCATGGGGACTACCTATTTGAGCGAGCCCACCGTCGCGCATCACGCCAATTCGATCGGACATTACCATCGCCTCTTCAAGCGAATGAGTGATATAAACGAACGTTTTTTTTGTTTCTCGCTGGATATCTTTTATTTCCTTTTCCAGCGTCTTTCGAAGTCGGTAGTCAATGGCAGATAGGGGCTCATCAAAGAAGAGGATTTCCGGATCAAATGCTAATGCTCTGGCTAGTGCGACTCTTTGTCGCTCGCCACCTGAGCATGTAGTAACCGGTCTGTCGTAGTAAGAAATTGGGAGATGAGATAATTCTAAGCAACGTGCCGCTCTTTCCTTTCGCTCCGATGGTGGAGTGCCACGGCACTTGAGAGGATATTCTACGTTGCCCCCAACTGTCATATGCGGAAACAACGCTAAAGACTGAAACACCATACAAGTGGGACGCCAGTTGGCCGGTCTATCGTTGACGCGTTCGCCTCTAAGCAGAATGTCACCCCGAGTTGGCTTATCCATGCCAGCAAGCATTCGTAGTAAAGTGGTTTTCCCCGAACCTGAGGGTCCTACAAGTGTGAAGAATTCGCCTTCTTCGAATGCGAGAGTGATCTGGTTTACCGCGGCAAGATTTCCAAAATACTTGTCCACACCGAGTAGCTCCATTATCGGTTCTGCTGGCACTGATTTATCCTTTCATACTTAGATCAAAGTTGATCAACTATTACCTGTCTCAATCTTAAGAAGATCTGTCTGTGAGGTAAATAGGAGCATTGTTTACACAATATTTGACGTTACTACTGAACAGAGCGGCTGGTCCCCAGCCGCTCTGTATTTAGCAGTAATGTGATGCTTTACCGTAGATAAAGCAGTTAAGTTAGGATCCGCGAGTTCGCTTAGCCTCTGCGTACATGTCGTGCATCGCATCGTAATCAGGATTGATATCAAAATCGATACATCGATCTACAAGTGATCCAAGCCACGAACCTCCCTCACCCCACTGGATAGCATCTAACTCATCTTTACTCCATTTTGACAGACAATCGTTAGACCCCATTTGGACTACGGGATTAAGTGTTCCTGGTGACTTCGCTCCCACTCGATAAGCTGCTTCTGGCGTGTGGCAATAAACGAGAAACGCATCAGCTAAAGGTGTCGGCGATGGGTTTGCGACAAGAGATGTGACTTCGATCCAGATAATGCCGGCCCGACCGTTTGGATGTGAAGCAGTTTTTGTTTCTTCAGGGCCTTCTATGGGGACTACGTTCATGATTTGGGTTTCGCCTTCGGCCCGCGCTGCAGATGCGGTATAGATACTGCCAGGGAAACAGCCCACAACTTCGCCGGTGATCATGTCACGGGCTAATGCAGCTTGGTCATCGGAGACTTTCTTGGCATTTTTAAATATTTTGAAGATCATCTCTTTGTAAGCTGCCATCTCAGTGTCTGTATGCTCACGAAACGGAGTAAAACCGGCTGCCATGCATGCGTGCATGATGACCCAGTTTTCGTAGTCAAGTATTGCGTACTCGCCAGCTGCTCCTTCGATCATCTCAGCGTACCCGCCTTTCTCGAGTGTATCGGCGCTAATTAAGTCACTGTTAATAACCATCGCTGAAGGACCGTAACGCTGTATCATTCCAAGTAGATGATTGCCACTGACATCCAAGGTCCAATGATATGGCCACTCAAAACCAGGGACATTCATTTCATAAAGAGGTTGAAATTTATCTTTATCGAGAGGGGTTATCAGTCCTTCTGGATACAACATCTTGCGCTGCCATGCATTGTTTAAGTTAATCACGTCCCATGTTTTTGTGCCGCCTCCACGAAGATTGTTAACCGCAGCAGGATCAGAAATAAGCATCTGAGGGTTAACTTTGGCGCCAGTTTGGCGACTGAACGGATCTAGTACTGGTTCTTCTGTATACCCTTCCCACGCATGAATGTTAAGTTCCATCCGGTGATTCCCACCAGCTAGTTCAGCTTTTGTTCTTTCCCAAAGGTCATTGGCGTAGTCGGCGCCGGAATCAGCGCGGGCGGACATAGCAGGGAGCATACCAGCTGCACCAACGGTGGCAGCAAGACTTGCGGTACTCCTGATAAAGTCTCGACGAGACGATGAAAAATTTCGATAAACGTTAGTCATCATTACCTCCTTGGTAGGGCAGTTTTATGTATTTACTTTCTTACAGATCGATATATCATAGATTTATAACCGTGAGTTAGCAAGGCAGTGCACCTCTAATGAAGCCTATTCCAGCAGCCGAGATCAAGGAAGTAGAAGTAGATGGATATCGAGTCGTAACCTACTCTTATGGATCAGGCGATAACATTTTACTTCTACTCAATGGTGGTCCAGGACTACCGTGCAACTATCTTAGGGACCCTCATATTCCATTGATCGACGAAGGCTATCGAATAGTTGCTTTCGACCAGTTGGGATGTGGTAGATCAGATCGGCCAGACGATAAAGCACTTTGGAACATCAGTCGCTATGTTGAGGAAGTTGAGATTGTTCGCAAGACACTAGGGCTCAATAAAATTCATCTCTTGGGACAATCGTGGGGAGGTTGGCTCAGTATTGAATACGCATTGACCTACCCCGATTCAATCTGTTCATTAATTCTCGCCAATACCTGTGGTGATTTACCTCATTTAACTGTTGAGCTGAATCGTATGCGCGCCGCACTCGGAAGCGAGACAGTTGCGATGATGCTACATCATGAGGCGGCCGGCACACTTGATCATCCAGAATATCAGGCCGCCATCACTATCCTTAACTATCGCCATGTTTGTAGACTGAAAAAATGGCCAGAGTCGCTCATGGCTTCAGCCAATGACTGGAATATGGGCCCATATGGAACAATGCAGGGGCCGAATGAGTTTCTATATACCGGTAATCTAAAAGACTGGAATCGGATACCTGACATGCATCGGTTATCGATGCCAACCTTAATTGTTACCGGTACCTACGATGAGATAGGACCCGCTTGTGCCATAAAAATGCACAATGTGTTGCCAAATTCTGAAGTTATTGTTTTTCCTAACAGCTCTCACGTGCCGTTCTATGAAGAACCATTAGACTATTTCAGGGTACTAAAGCAATTCCTCGCAAAGCCGGGGCTTTAGAGTAGTAACTATTGCTCAGTTCGGCTAACCACTTCTTAGCGCTTTTTATGTTTTCTCTTTGTTTTTTCGTTGGTCATTCTGCTTTCATCTAATTTCCCGACTCTCATACTCGGCAAAGACCTGCTTCAGGTTGTCTTTGGCTTTTAGACACAGATTCTTGTATGACAGGTCTATCCGGTCACGGGTTCTGACGGGTACCAAAAAAAGCGGCTGCCGTAGCAGCCGCCATGAACTTTAGGTTGTTAACTGATCAACCGAACCACCAGCGTTCGGCATTTTTGTGTCCGTCGAATTCCCAGTTTGAGGCGATATTTTCAGGATGCTTGACCTTGTCGGAACTGGCATGGCCATAGGCAGAGAATATGGGAATAATCACGCTGCAGTTGTCGTGCACAATGCGCTGCATCTCGATATACATTTCGCGGCGTTTGGCATCATCAAGCTCTGCTCTTGCCTGCGGCAGTAATTCCTCAAAGCGCGGATTATTGAAGAAGGTTTCAGACCAGCCTGTGGCGATTGCATTTTCAGAGTACACCTGGCTGAACATCCAGTCTTCTGTCGGGCGGCCACCCCAGTAAGACGCACACCAGGGATCGACCAACCAGACATTAGACCAGTAACCGTCATCAGGTTTGCGTACCACCTCGATGTTGATACCCGCTGGACGGGCTGTTTCCTGGAACAAAACGCAAGCGTCATCTGAGTTCTGAAAGGCCGTGTCCGCTACCGCGATTTGCAGATCAAGCGAGGATCGCCCGGCCTGTTTCATGTAGTACTTGGCCTTGTCGAGATCATATTCGCGCTGCGGGATCTCCTCATTGGTCGCCCGGTAACGGTTGGCCGGCCCAATAGGGATGTCGTTACCCAGTGAAGCATAGCCAAACCAGATCTTTTCCAGCCATTCCTGGCGATCGATCGCATGCTTGAGCGCCATGACCACGTTGTTGTCGTTAAAGGGTGACACATTGTTGAGCATGGGCAGCGTGCAGTGTTGATTGCCGTTGGTGTAGAACACCTCGATCCCCGGTTTTTTCGCCAGGCGACCCGCAGTCGCCGCTGCGGGGGACGTGATCAAGTCGAGCTCATCGGACATCAGCCCGTTTTCTCGAGCGCCGGTATCAGAAATAAACAGCGTTTCAATCGAATCAAAATGGGCCCGACCGGCCTTCCAATAGTTGGGATTACGAACGGTCAGCGTACGGACACCGGGATCGAATGATTCCAGTTTGTAGCCGCCTGTTCCAAGGCCGGACTGCGTATCTATAGTCCCGTCGTCGTTGGCTGGACAGATTCCAAGGTGATAATCCGACATCAGATACGGAAAGTCCGCATTGGGGCCTTCCAGCACCATCATCACCTGATGGTCGCCGTGTGCCATGATGTCAGTGATCTGCGAGACGATGCCTTTGGCCCCTGATTTGCTCTTCTCTCCCAGGTGATGCTGGATCGATGCGACTACATCGCTGGCTTTAAGTGATCGGCCATTATGAAACTCAACACCCTGACGCAGTTCGAAGGCCCAGGTTTGGCCATCCGAAGAATCCCATGACTCCGCGAGCTCTGGAACAAGCTGGTTGTTCTCATCGATCTCAGTGAGGTTGTTGCGCAGCTGTCCCATGCCGACATTGATCATGTAGGAGTCCAAAAATGTTGCCTGGTCCAGGCTGTCGCTGGATGCACCCCCGGTCAGTGCCTGTCGTAGCATACCGCCTTTATTGGGCGTTGCCGCTAATACGGCGCTCGACAGCGATGTGGCAGTCGGCAGAGCAACGCCCAGTGCGATAGCGCTGCGAATGAAATCCCGTCGTGTAATCCGGCCGTGCGATAGCCGTTCTTTAAGTTGGTTAATCTCTTTCATAAAGTTCCTTCCTCCCAGAAGAATCAAATTCTGTGAGTTCGCCGTTAGACTGTGCTCAAGAATTGCTTAAACCACGTTACTGTCTCTACAGGGACGCATCTTCACCCTTTCTTTCAGTCTCGTCAAATTCCGGTAGAAACGCAGGAAAAACGTAAGGTATTGGCGCATTGCGATCAACAGCAATAGCCATTTATTTGAGAACGGGTTGCTGCTGATCCTAAGACGATGAATTAGCGGCTAATGAGGTCGAGTGGCGTGCAAAGAATGAGTGCTCGTAGATCATGAGCAGAGCCGGCACCAGGAACAGAACCAGCAGCGTTGCAAAAGCTAGACCAAAGGCAATGGAGGTCGCCATTGGGATCAGGAACTGCGCTTGAAGCGATGTCTCAAACAGTAGCGGCGTTAGCCCAGCGATGGTTGTCAGCGAAGTTAACAGCACGGCCCGCAGGCGTTGGCAGGCGGCTTCGACCACCGCCTGTTCGGGGCTAAGACCGTCAGCTCGAATCTGTTTGTAAAACACCACCAAGATGATTGAGTTATTGACCACGATGCCAGCGAGGCCGAAAAACCCGAACATCGAGAGAATGGTCAGGTCGATATTCATTAGCGTATGGCCCCAGATTGCACCCACCAGGCCAAACGGAATAATCATCATGACCAGCAATGGCCAACCATAGGAGCCGAAGACCCATGCCAGAACGAGATAGATCAGCACCAGCGCTAGAATTGCGCCGCGCTTCATGTCACTCAGCGTTTCACGCTGGTCCGCTTGCCGACCTTCAAACGAAAATCTGACGCCGTGGCGTTGTTCGAGTTCGGGCAGAGTATTCTGCTTTAGGTTGGCAATGATCCGGTTATCGTTGTTGACCGCATCATCGACGTCACCGGTCACGGTTATGGCCAGGTTGCCTTCGACATGCCGGATAGAATCAAAGCCACGTCTGCTCTGAAGCGTAACAACGTTGGCAAATGGGACTGTTCCGCCACCCGGCAGCATGACCTCAAATTCGTCGAGACTGTCCAGCCGATTTCTTTCATTGTCAGGCAAGACCACACGAACCTCGACTTCATCGTTGTTATCAGCCATGACCTGTACCAGGTAGCCTTCGTAACCAGCCCGAAGTTGCCGGCCGAGATTTTCGACCGACAGGCCCAGCGCTTCGCCAGTTGGGGTCAGGCGGAGTATGAGCTGTTCGCGGCCATACGGCATATCGTCTTCAACACCCGACACACCCGGGATATCGATCAATACATTTTTGAGTGTCAACGCTGCTGATTTGACTGCGACCAGGCTCGAGCCCGTGATCTGAACCTCTATGTCCTGTCCCGGTGGACCGGCAGTCGGCTCCTTGATCGATAGGTTTTCAAGTCCGGGTGCGTCAGGGATTCGGGCTCGCCATTCTTCGATGAAGGTTCTATTACGGACTGTTCGTGCATCCGGTTTAACCAGTTCAACCAGTACAGAACCGATATTTTCGCTTCTGCGTCGTTCCCAATCCCCGCTTTCTCCCAGGCCCAGTCGTGAAATCGCTGTTACCACCAGGTCACCTCCGAAATGATCATTCGCGTCCCACAATGCTTGTTCTACCTTGGCAAGATGGTCGGCGACATGTTTCTGCGGCGTCCCCGCGACGAAATCAACGTTGGCAAAAAAGATAGGCCCCTCGGCAACAGGGAAAAAATTGAACGCAATACGGCCACCGGCGACCCAGCCGATACTGACGATGAAAATCGCAGTTGCCAGCGCTACCGTCATCCAGCGATAGCGAACGCCCGCGACAATCATGGGGCGAAAACGGAACTCTCTAAAACGGGCAAATCCGTCGTCGAGTTTTTTTCTCAGCCGCCGCGGACGATAGCTCCCGACGCGAGTGAAAGTGCCCCGAAGATGACCGGGTAAAACAAGAAACGCTTCAATTAAGGAGGCCAAGATAACGCAGATCACCACCATCGGCAGGGTTCGCAGGATGATGCCGATAATGCCACCTACCAACAGTAGCGGCATAAATGCAGCAATCGTTGTCAGTGACGATGCGAGTACCGGTGCCAGCATTCTTTGAGCACCTTTTTGTACCGCTGTTAGAGGGCTGTCGCCGCGTTCAAAATGCGTCACAGCATCTTCCCCGACAACAATAGCATCATCTACAATGATGCCGAGCGTCATGATCAGGCCAAACAGACTGATCATGTTGATTGACCCACCGTAAACATAAAGCGCACCCAGTGCTGCCATGAAAGAGGTGGGGATTCCAACCGTGACCCAACTGGCTGCCGGCACGTTCAGGAATAAGTAAAGTATCAGTATGACCAGGACCAGGCCGGTGGCACCGTTTTTGAGCAGCAGATTGATCCGGTCCTTAATGTAGCCCCAGCGTTCATCGTAGACATTGAGCTCAAACCCGGTCGGCAGCAAGGGCCGGGTTTGCTCGACCCACTCGCGCATGATTCGGGCTGATTTCAAACTGTCTGCATCCTTGGAGCGCGACAGCCTCATTTCTACGGCCGGCCGGCCACGATAGGTGACCGTTGTCTGGGCGTTCTGCGGTCGCCGCTGGATATCGGCGATATCGCCCAGTGTCAGCAGACGACCGTTCTCACCTGCGATAACAGGTAGGTCTGCGAAGGCGAGCTCACCGCGACGTTGATCCTTGAAGCGAAGCTGCCGGGCTGACTCACCTCGACCGATTACGCCCACTGGTAAATCGCGTGACGCCGCACCGACCCGCCTGCCAATATCTTCCAACGATAGACCCAGCTCGCGCAGCGTTTCTGAGGGTATCTGGATTGCGATTTCCTCTTCCGGTAGGCCGAAAATTCGGATATTCGAGATGCCCCGTTCAAGCAGTTCACGTTCAAAACGGCGTACGATGCTGCGCAGACCGCGGGGATCGTCGGGTCCTACGATGAGCACGCTCGCAATGGGTTCGTAATTGATAATGCGACCAATCTCCGGTGTTTCAGCAGTCGCCGGCAGATTGCGTACCAGGTCAACTTGCTCTTTAACCTGATCGACCGCAAAGCCCATATCGGTGCCTTCTTTGAATTCAAGGGTGACCAGCGACAGCCCATCGACGGACCGAGACCGCAGCTCCTTGGCGCGATCAACCCCTCGCAGCTGTTGTTCAAGCGGTTCGGTAATGAGTTTCTCGATATCTTCAGCACTCGCGCCGACCCAGACGACTTTGACGGAAACAAAGTCGATATCAAAATTAGGAAAGAACTGGGCGTTTAGTTTTGAAAGCCCCCAAATGCCGGCGATGATCATCATCGTCATCATCAGGTTGGCAGCAACTGGATGACGCGCCAGCTGACCGAGCAGGTCATTTCTCGGTTCCACCGACATGTCAGTCAGTCTGAGTCAGGATGTCGACTTTCAGGCCCTCTACAGCGTTTGGTAACTGATTGGCCAATATCATGTCGCCCTCGGAGAGGTTTTCACTGCGGAAAAGGATCCAGCTGCCCCATTGTCCATTACGATAATCACCGACCCGCTCAATTTGAACCATCGACAGCCGGTTGTCCTGAATGCGGTAAACGTTATTGGCACCGTAGACGGCTGTCGCCGGTAGGGCAAAGACGTTGGCTTCTTCTGGAAGGTCGACGAATACCGATACCGTGCGACCAAGTTCAATCAGGTGTTTTTCGCCAATAATGTTGAAAAAGGCGTCTACTCCCCCCTGGCCCCTCTCGATTTTGCCGGCCAACCGGTCAAGTTCAAGTTGGATCGCGTTGCCGTTAAGTTCTATTGTCGCAGTGACGGGATTACCGTGGTTTAGAGCCTGTCGGAGGGTAGGCAGGTACCGATTAGGAACCTGGGCGCGCAGTTCAACAAAATTCGTGTCAAATAAATCGATCAGGCGATCACCAGGACGCACGCGGTCGCCTGGGGAGACGTGTACCGCAGTAATGCGCCCATCAAACGGCGCTGTCAGCTCGGAACGCTGTAGATCTCGATGAACCTGGTCGCGTACGGCTTTGCTCTTGTTCAGCCGTGCATCGAGCTGGGCCAGCCGAGGAGTGTGGTCGCTGACTGCTCGCTGACGACTGGTCAGGGCGAGAGCCTGGAGGCGTAAGGCGCGCTGCGCCTCATCAACCCTTGCTTGAGTGCCGGCCTGAGACTGGGCAAGGCGTTCGGCTCTTTTGAGGACACGCTCCGCGAGGTCGTAAAGCGCATGCTCATGTTTCAGTGCTGTGAGATCTGATCCATGCCGCTTTTTTTCACTTTCGATTTGTGCTTTGATGTCTGCAACTTCGGCATTTCGTTGGCGCAGCATTAGCTTAAGATCATGGTCGTCCAGGCGCAGTAACAGCTCGCCTTTGCTCACCACGCGCCCCGACAGGGCGGTCAGTTCCTTAACGTCTGCGGGTACCGCCGAGCGCAGTCGAGTTTCCCGAGGGGATTCGACCCGACCGTAGAGGCGAAGCGTAGGCGACAAATGTTTGTATTCGACAGAAACAGCAGTGACTGACCAAACCCGCGCACTGGGTTCGAGCGGGGGATCAACCGGTGCGTTCGATTTCAGCAGTGCAAAGCCCGCGACACCCAACGCCACGACAATAACGGGCAAGAGAATTCTAAGGATTGTTTTCATCTAGAAGACAACTTATGACTGTGGCATAACGTTGTCGATTTAGCATTGTAGAGGTGAGGTGACTCAAAAGCGACCGCCTGCGGCGAGCTGATTACTTAGGGCTATCCGGACGATATTAATTCTTGATTGCGATTGAAAAACTGGTTTGGCCCAGCGCTGGACGGTCGGCATCGTATCGCTGCATGAAGGACTGCAGCTGATTTTTAGCAGCCAGATCGGCGACCTGCGCCAGGGCGGTTTGGAGTTCATGATTGCTGGCCAAGGCCCAGATCGAATCGCCTTTTCGCCATGCGTAATCCAGTACTGCTTCAGCATCGAAGTAACTTTCACCTTGCAGTACACCGTCTAAATCGACCAGGCGGTCGTTGAGAGTTAAGCCGACACCGCACATCAGGGCATCCAATTCTTTCTCTGGGATTATCTTGCGCATGACGGTTGTTCGCGCGTTGGGTATAAGCTCGTAGAACCAGAACCCTTTTTCCAGCTGCTCATGTGTACAGCTGTTGATGATGAGCACGCCACCGGGTTGTAGAACGCGCGAACATTCTTTGAGTACTTGATGATGTAACGGCCAGCCGTGTCCCGCTTGATCAGGCAGATGGTGAAGGACCTGGTTGATCATCACACCATTGACGCTCTGGGTTTTAAGCGGTAGTTGGGCAATAGACCCTAGCGTGAACCCGATGCGGCCGTGTTCCGCGGCCGAACGCATTTTAGTCCGGGCCACCGACAGCATTGAGCGGTTCAGGTCGATGGCTTCCACGCGGTGGACCCGGTCGACCAGGGCGAACGCATAAATTCCGGTGCCGCAGCCGGCATCCAGTAGAATCTGCTGATCCGGATTTGCGGAGCCGGAAGATAGAGCGGCCGTGATTATTTCCAGACCTATCGGCACCCGGGTATGGTCGTAGACGGCACTGGTCTGGGTATAATTTTCGTAACTGCTCATCGTGTTTGGAAGGTACCAACTGCGTCACGGTATGCTCGCGGTACAGTAGATTAGTTTATCGTGCTTTAACTCTCAAGAGAGTCGAGTGAGGCAAAAATGTGTGGACGGTTCGAGCGCCATAGTGCGCTGTCAGAATTTTCAAAGGTCGTGGAGGGGTTGATGGCTGAGGGTATTGACCCATTGCCACCAAGCTACAACATTGCTCCCTCGCAGGCTGCACTGGTGGTGCGACATCAGACTGGTGCGCACAGAGTTGACTCACTCACCTGGGGGTTGGTGCCGGGTTGGATGAAGGAACCCGGCAAAATTCGCCCCATTAATGCGCGCGCTGAGACCATCCACCAGAAACCGATGTTTCGAGATGCATTCAGATACCACCGATGTTTGGTTCTGTGTGATGGTTACTACGAATGGAAAAAGCTCACCAATGGCCAGAAGCAGCCGTACCATCTGGGCAGGACAGACGAATCGCCTTTCGTTATGGCCGGGCTGTGGTCACACAATGCGCATGCTGCGACCGAGGGGGTAGAGACATTCTGCGTAATCACAACGCCGGCCAGCGGTGAGGCAGCCACCGTTCATCACCGGATGCCGGTCATACTCCCGCGCGCGGTCCAGACACAGTGGTTGGACCCGTTAGTCTCAAAGACCGAACAGGTCCAAGAGTTGTTGTTGACCGGCGACACCGACCTATCGGTCTATCCAGTCAGTACTTTCGTCAACAGCCCGGCAAATAATTCGGTTAGTTGTGCTATGCCGTTCGCAGATTCATCGGTCTTGTCGTGAGGCAATTTAAGGATGGTGGCTCGGACTGCAAAGCAGGTTGTCATTTTGAGCGGTACCGGATTCATAGGTCGACGCTTGGTTGAATCTCTGAGCCTTCAACGTCATGGTGTTGGGGTGCTGACCCGTGTCCGAGCGCCGTCTCAATCTGTGTGGACCGTGTATCTATATCTTTTGAAAAGCGGGTCCAGTTCATGGCCCACGTACTGGGTCGAAAAAGGTTGATTATCGGCCTGCCAGATCCTATCTCTCGCATTTAGGTCAGGTTTCTGCAGTGTCTACCCGGGCAGTTTTCACAAGGGGTAACTATCTGTCTTTGCAGGCCCACAGCGTTTGGGTAATCATCTTGAGGAGATGGGTATCGACCCAGCCAAACCTGGAGGCAGTTATAACTCCGCTTTTGCGTGATGGCGCATGAGGCGGGTTATCGGGCTCGAGTTTTGAGCATCAGAAATACAGGCAGCAGCTCAAAGTCGAGGCCTTCCCAATAAGACTGAGAATCTTCTGTAGCGGTCACGGCGACCGTGGGTGCGCCGCGGTGTTTGAGTTCCGTGCAAGCAGCACGAACCAGGGTGCTGCCGATATTCTGTTTTTGAAATTGTGGATCAACGCTGAGCAGGTGGATAATCGCACGGGCTCCATCATAGGTTGCCCGTATGCATCCCGCGACCTTGTTATCGATTTCAGCACATAGAAAAACAGCCGCACTGCACAGTCCGACGCGACGCATGGCTTCGGGTCCTTCAACTTCGGGGAAATCATATTGGCCGTTCGCGGTCAAAATTCGGACCAGCGGCGCTATGTCTGCTTCTCTGAAACGGCGCACTGCTATTGGCTCGGTATTCATGGCAAAGACAATACACTACGACCAAATTCTGAAGCCAGTGATAGGGGTTGTATAAATATTAACCAGAAAGAGCAGTTTTTACATCACGTAATACTTTTGGTATGTATAATCATTACTTATATGTACAACGCTACCCCCCAGTGGTGACTTAAGCTGTCAATCACGTTTAATTCGAATATATTTTGCTCGACCGGTAGCGGTGGGCTCGATACGCTGAACGCGAATTACGAGCTTTCTGTTGGGCTTCGTCTGCTGGCCTAGTGAGTACCCGATATAGATCATCTTTAAAGGGAACGCTTTGAAGCCGACAGATACGTCTGACCCTCAGTACTACCACAAAGTGGTCGACTGCCAGTGGGGTTGTCCTGCCCATACGAATGTTCCCGAATACATCCGAATGATTGCGCAGGGGCGCTATACGGACGCCTATCTGCTCAACCGACGTTCAAATGTTTTTCCAGCGATACTGGGCCGAGTCTGTGACAGGCCCTGCGAGCCAGTGTGTCGCCGTGTCCGAGTCGAAGAAGAGCCTGTTGCGATCTGCCGGCTGAAACGGGTCGCTGCTGATCTGGCTGACGATATTAGACCGTACTTACCCACCATTCCCACAAAAAAGAATGGAAAGCGTATCGCCTGCATTGGTGCTGGATGTGCGTCGTTAACAGTAGCTAACGATTTATTGCCACTGGGCTATGAGATCGTAATGTTTGAGCAGTTCGATCAAGCGGGCGGGCTAATGCGGACCAATATCCCGTCGTTTCGATTACCGGCACGAGTGCTGGATGATGAAATTGCAATGATTGTTGAACTGGGTGTGGATCTACGACTGGGTCACAGAATCGACAGCATGGCTGCTCTTCTGGAAGAAGACTTTGATGCCGTGTTTGTTGGTACGGGTGCTCCACGCGGGAAAGAACTCAATCTGCCTGGTCGACAGGCAACCGACCGAATCCACATCGGTATTGACTGGCTTGAGTCGGTCGCTTTTGAGCACACTGAAAAAATCGGCGAGCGGGTGCTCATCATCGGTGTCGGAAACACGGCGATGGACTGTTGCCGCACTGCACTAAGACTGGGAGGTAAGTCGGTCAAGGTAATGGCACGTAAACCGCGTGGTTATTTCAAGGCATCGCCGTGGGAACTGGAGGATGCCGAAGAGGAAAAGGTCGAAATTATTGTCAACCATTCACCCAAAGCGTTTGTGGTCGATGGTGGCCAGTTGAAAGGGATGACATTTGATCACCTTGAATATCACGTGGATGCGGACGGGAATCTTCAGTCAACCGTCATCGATGAGGTATTTCTTGCTTGTGACGATGTAATTCTTGCGATTGGGCAGGAAAATTCTTTTCCGTGGGTCGAACGTGACCTCGGGATCAATTTCGACGAGTGGGATGTGCCGAAAGTCGACAAAGTGACATTTGAATCAACCCGCCAAGGCATATATTTTGGAGGTGATTCAGCATTTGGACCGGAAAACATCATCTGGGCTGTTGAACACGGGCACCAGGCGGCGATATCGATTCACAAGCACTGCTCGGGTGAGCCGCTGGACAAGCGTTTGCCCCATGGCATGAACTTGCTGAGTACCAAGATGAGTATTCACGAGTGGAGCTTCAGCAATGATTATGACCCTTCGAATCGCCGCCAGATGCGGCATGTCGAACTCAAACAACGATTTGATGAACTCAACATAGAAGTGGAGCTTGGGTTTTCGGCGGAGCAGTTTGTGACAGAGGTCGAGCGCTGTCTGAACTGTGACATTCAGACCGAGTTTACGGCTAAGCTTTGTATCGAATGTGATGCCTGTATCGATGTCTGTCCAGTCCGTTGCTTGACGATCGCTGAGAACGGCGACAGAACCGATTTGGTCCAGCGCCTGAACGCCCCGGTCACAAACCCTGATGCGCCGTTTTATGTATCGGATTCACTGCCGCAGACGAGCCGGGTCATGGTCAAGGACGAAAATCTGTGTGTCCACTGTGCATTGTGTGCAGAACGCTGCCCGACTGGCGCTTGGGACATGCGTAAATCTGAGCTATTGATTCCCTACGCGATCGATGAAGAGGTTGCAGCATGCAATCAAAAGATCGGATAAACGACTGCGTAGTTCAAATCGCCACGGTGAACGGTACGGGTTCGTCCAGTGCCAACACACTGCTGATGAAAGCGATTTTCCGTATGGGTATACCAGTTATCGGTAAAAACTATTTTCCATCGAACATCCAGGGCCTGTCCACCTGGTATGAAATACGGGTGACAGGAGAGGGTTATCTGGCTCGGTCCAGCAAAGTCGACATTATGGTTGCGATGAATGCGCAGACGTATGCAGAAGACCTGGCCTCTGTGGTCACCAACGGGGTGCTGATCTACGATGGCAGCTGGCCCAGGGCTGAGCTTGAAAGCCGGCCAGATATCAGTGTTTTGCCAGTACCACTGTCGAAAATGTGTAACGAGTCGTTCACAGGTGCTCGGGCACGTATTCTGATGAAAAACATTGCCTATGTTGGTGTTATTGCGGCACTGATCGAAATTGATCGGGATGTTGTGCGTCAATTATTGAGCGAAACATTTACCGACAAGCCCGATCTGGTCGAATCGAACATGCAGGCATTTGAGCTGGGTTACGACTACACACAGACAGAATGTAATTGCCCGCTGGAGAATCGGCTGGTTCCAATGGATGCGATGTCCAATCACATCATGATTGATGGAAACACGGCGGCTGCTTTGGGCTGTGTTTACGCTGGCGCGACGGTTGGTAGTTGGTACCCAATCACGCCGTCGACATCGCTGTTTGACGCGTTCGGTAAATTTTGTAAACAGTTGCGACAGAATCCTGAAACCGGCGAACAGAATTATTGCATTATCCAGGCTGAGGACGAACTGGCTGCAATAGGTATGGCACTGGGGGCTGCGTGGAACGGTGCGCGCGCATTTACGGCCACGAGCGGACCTGGTGTGTCGTTGATGTCGGAGTTCCTGGGGTTGGCTTACTTCACGGAAATACCGCTGGTCCTATTCGACGTTCAGCGGGCAGGTCCCTCGACGGGAATGCCGACGAGAACCCAACAAAGTGACATTCTCGCTGCCGCTTTTGCATCCCACGGTGATACTCGACATGTTTTGCTTTTCCCCGCCAATCCGGAAGAGTGTTTCCGGATGGCAGTGTCCGCTTTTGATCTAGCAGATCGGCTGCAAACGCCAATAATAGTCATGACGGACCTGGACATCGGGATGAACGACTGGCCCTGTCCGGAGTTGACATGGGATGACAGCTATCAGCCTGATCGAGGCAAGGTGTATGGCGCAAGGGAGCTGAGCGAGATGGATGCTTTTGCCCGCTACCTCGACGTCGACGGGGATGGCATCTGTTACCGGACACTGCCAGGAGAACATCCCAAAGGGGCCTACCTGATTCGCGGTTCAGGGCATAACAAATTGGGTGGTTATACCGAAAACGCCAATGAGTATCTGGAAGTCGTTGACCGGTTGCGCCGTAAGTTTGATACGGCCGCGGAGCTGGTTCCAGAGCCGGTAACCGAAACTTCAAACAAAAGCAGTTGTGCCATTGTCACACTGGGTAGCTGTGAGGGTGCGGTTCATGAAACGCGCAGTAAGCTGGCCGCTGAGGGTGTGCAAACGGACTACATGCGGATACGAGCATTTCCATTCAGCAAGTCCGTGATCGAATTCTTGGCTGGTTACAGTCAGATCTTTGTCGTGGAACAGAACCGTGATGCACAGCTGCGTAGCCTATTGCAGACAGAAGCCGGGGTCAGTGCGGATAAACTGATTCCGATTCTCTGCTATGGGGGTATGCCCATTTCCTGTGAAGATATTTATGAGCCGCTGCTGGAAAAAATCATTCAGGGGAAAGCGGCGTGAGTTTTATCAAGAAACCGAGAATCACGAAGGGACTCCCACAGAACGGACTGGGCCTGTCGATCGCCGATTACGAAGGCGCCATGTCGACTTTATGTGCTGGATGTGGGCACGATTCAATTTCTGCCGCAATCGTTCAAGCCTATTTTGAACTTGAAATCGAACCCCACCGGGTGGCCAAGGTATCCGGTATTGGATGTTCGAGCAAAACACCGACCTATTTTCTAAGGCCGGCGCACGGTTTTAATTCAGTACATGGCAGGATGCCCTCGATTGTCACCGGCGCAAACGCCGCGAACCGCGATCTGCACTACATCGGTGTATCTGGAGATGGTGATTCTTTGTCTATTGGGCTCGGGCAATTCTGCCATGCTATTCGGCGTAACGTGAACATGCTTTACGTACTGGAGAACAATGGTGTTTACGGGCTCACTAAAGGACAGTTTTCAGCATCGACAGACGTCGGTAGTACTGCCCGCAAAGGTGGTGCTGTCAACCAGCAGCCGCCAATTGATCCTGTGTTGACAGCCATCAATTTCGGATGCACTTTTGCCGCCCGTGGATTTTCAGGTGATAAACAGAACCTGGTACCCTTGCTCAAAGCCGCGATCCAACATCCAGGATTTGCGCTGCTAGATGTGATATCCCCCTGTGTAACATTTAACGATCACGAAGGCTCGACAAAAAGTTATGCCTATACCCGCGAGTCAGAACGCACAACTGTTTATGCGGATTTCATTCCCAGTCGTGAGCCGATAGAGACCGACCTGGTACTGGACGTGACGACGGTAACACTACATGATGGAAGCCGGATCGTGTTGCGCAAGGTTGATGATGACTACAACCCATTCGATGCCAACGCAGCAACAGCTTACATTCGTGATCACCAAGAGCAGGGAGAAATTGTGACAGGTCTTTTGTATATGAACGAAGAAGCTCAAGATCTGCACGCCATGAATAACACACCCACCACTCCCCTCAATGCGTTGGAGCCCAGCAAGCTGATCCCGGGCGCAGCAAACCTCGCAGCGCTACAGAAGGCCTGGCGTTAAGCTAGACGTTGTTTAAGGATTTTCGGTTCTTGCTTGACGAGACAGCAGTGCCGTAACCGCAAGCGTTGGATCGAGATCTTCAAACAGGACCTTATATACCTGTTCAGTAATCGGCATTTCCACTGCAGTCACTGCGCTTTTCCGGTACAACTCCCGAGTCGTGTTGATGCCCTCGGCTTCCTGGCCGATTTCCGACAGAATGTCTTCTTTGGATTTTCCTTTACCTAGCCCTAGGCCTACTCGGCGATTTCGTGATTGATCGTCGGTGCAGGTCAGGATGAGGTCTCCCATCCCTGTCAGGCCCATAAAAGTTTCGATCTGACCACCCAGAACAACACCTAGCCTGCTCATTTCTGCTAGGCCCCGGGCGATCAGGGCTGCGCGGGCGTTTGCCCCGAATCCCAATCCGTCACTGATTCCAGCGGCGATCGCCATGACGTTCTTGATGGCGCCCCCAAGTTGGACACCAGACAGATCAGTACTCGTATAGACCCGTGTTCGGTTGTCTCTGAACCACGAGGCTACGGTATCGGCAACCGTTTCATTGCGAGCGGCTACGGTGAGCGCCGTAGGTAAACGCTGGGCGACTTCAATGGCAAAGCTTGGACCTGACAACACGGCAGGCTGGGCAGTTTGGCCTAGAACCTGGTCGAAAACTTCGCTCAGCAACAGACCGGTACCGGATTCAAAGCCCTTCGTTCCCCAGCAGATAGTCGGTGGTGCAGAGCATGCTGCCACCGCATCGTTCAACTTGTTAAGTACTGATCGGAATGCATGGCTGGGGACAGCGATGATGTAATGATGGGCCTCATCCACAACCCGGTCGATTTGAGCGGTAGGCTCGACACCCGAGGGTAGTGCTAGCGGGCCCAGGAAACTGGGGTTACGGCCCGTCGTGATCATCTCCTGCGCATGGGGGCGGTTTCGGGTCCACAGCAACACCGGATGGCCATGATGAGCGAGCAGCCCAGCCAGTGCGGTTCCCCAGGATCCTGCACCCAACACCGCCAGAGGCGGCTGGTTTTTGGTGTTCACGCTGTATGGTCGGGCGTCTAGATTGGTGGAGTTTCCCCCGTAGGGGTTCTCAGCCGGTGGCACCGCTGTCAGAGCGGCTGATCACGGCATTTTTGTTTTCGTACATCAGCGCAATGCTGACTGGTGGCAGGTAAAATGCGGGAAATCCACCTTTCGCGATCATTTGCCCAATTGTTTCTCGCAGATAAGGGAAAAGCACTTGTGGGCATGCTTTTTTTACCATTTCATTCAGAGTTTCTTCGTCATAGCCTTTCAAGGTGAATATACCGGCCTGATGGCATTCGGTGACGTAGGCGACATCACCATCTTCGGTTTTCGCAGTAACAGTCCACTTCAGTTGTGATTCAAAGATGCCGTTGGTTGCATCGAGCGGCTGTTGGGTGACTTCGAAGTCGTGATCATATTTGAGCTTATATTCGCGAGTAAATATCCGAGGACTATTCGGCGCTTCAAAGGATAAGTCTTTGACGTAGATCTGATTGATCTCAAAAGTCGGTTCGATGGTGTTGGTTTCTGCCATGGTAGGGCTCCTAGTGCTTCAGAGTCTTAGCGCTCGACTGGTAAGTTTTCTTTTTCCCATGCCGCAAGACCTCCTGCGAGTGTGTAAACATCCGAGAATTCGTTTTTACGCAATATAGCGGCGGCCCTTCCCGCTTTGGTTCCAGTCTTACACGTCAGAACAATCGGTTTCTTTTTGTCCCGATACTTCTTCAAGCGATTTAGGTTACTGTCTAGCTGACCCAGCGGAATGTTGATCGCAGCCGGAATATGACCATTCTCGAATTCCGCAGATTCGCAGATATCAATCACGACGGCGCCGTCATGATTGATCAGCTGAGGTAGTTGTACGGCAGTAACCTGGCTAGTGTTGGCACCACGTCTGAACGTGTCTACAGCGATTAGGCTGCAGATGACGACAAGCGCGGCAAACAGATACCAGTTAGTAGTTATGAATTCAATGTCCATGGTAGGAAGTACTGATTAAACGGGGGCGCTAGTGTACAGCAAGCGGGTACTGGCGCGCGCCAACGGCTACGTGCCTCTATCGCAAGGTGCCGATCAGATAGCAGGTGGGCAGAACGCTTCGCGCATGGTACCGATCAGCTGCAGGATTTTCTCATCGCCGATTCGGTAAAAGACTTTGTTTGCATCTTTGCGGGAGCCAAGAATCCCCTTGTCGCGCATGATAGAAAGGTGCTGGGAGATGTTACTCTGGGAGGTGCCAACCATCTCAACCAGGTCCTGGACACTGATTTCCTGGGCCCCGGCCAGTATGCAGAGGATTTTAAGGCGCAACGGATGGCCCATGGCTTTCAGTGCCCGGGAAGCCACGTACAAATCTCGTTCGTCCGCCAAAAGTGACGCCGCATCTCCGCGTTCTATTTGAGGAGTTTCACTATCTGAAACTAGGGCCATATCGACGACTTCTGATAAATTACGTTAATATTAATCTTACCTTATACGCTAATGTACGATTTGTCCAGTGGTGAGCGGCTGTCATTGCTTTTCAGGTCGGATAATGGCCTCAACTGGGGGAGCTAGGGTAGGAACCCAGCCATTTTAGGGCCTGATCATCAGCTGGCTGGGCTGGACGTATACTGTGGACGTTGCCACGAACCAGGCTCGTGGGGCCGAAGTCATGGAGAAATTGGATGATTGTGTTGTGTAGAGCTTTGAAACGACTGCTGATTGGACTGGCTGCGGCTTTTTGCTTAGGTCCTTTGTGGGTAGCGCATGCCGGACAGGCTGAAAATGCGGTGCAGCTGCCGATTGAAGACCTCAAGATCTTCGCCGAGATCTTCGGGAAGATAAAGTCGGACTATGTAGAAGACATCGATGACAGCCAGTTGTTGAACGATGCCATAAAGGGGATGTTGGACGGTCTTGATCCGCACACGGTCTATCTTGATCCGGATTCCTTTCGTGAGATGAACATCGACACCCATGGGGAATTCGGTGGGCTGGGTCTGGAAGTTACGATGGAAAATGGCGTGATCAGGATCGTCGCCCCTATCGATGACACGCCTGCCCATAAGGCTGGGTTGAAATCAGGAGACTTGATCATCAGTATGGACGGTGTTCAGGTCAAAGGACTTTCACTGGGTGAATCCGTATCATTGATGCGGGGTAAACCCGGTTCCGAAATTGTTCTGACCATCGTACGCAAGGACCGACCAGAACCGTTTGAGGTGACACTCAAACGGGCGATTATTCAGCTTGAAAGCGTTCGAGCAGAGCTCCTGGAGACTGGTTTTGGTTATGTGCGGGTCATACAGTTTCAGATCGGTACAGCGACTTCCTTACGCCAGCAACTGGCTCGTTTAGCACGCGAAGCGGGCACAGCGCTCAAAGGACTGGTTCTTGACCTGCGCGATAATCCCGGCGGCATTCTGGATGGTGCAATACAGGTAAGCGATACTTTTCTCAGAGATGGTTTGATCGTTTCGACACGAGGCAGAGCAGAGGACTCGGAAGTCACGTTCAGTGCCAGTCCCAAAGACTACCTGAATGATGCTCCTTTGGTGGTGCTGGTTAACGGCGGTTCGGCATCGGCATCGGAGATTGTGGCGGGTGCTCTGCAGGACCATGGTCGGGCGTTGATCCTCGGCACGACTACCTTTGGTAAGGGATCAGTCCAGACCATACTGCCCATGCTCAACGGAGCAGCGCTCAAACTAACCACAGCCCGTTACTACACTCCCAACGATCGCTCGATTCAAGCTACCGGCATCACGCCGGATGTCGTGAGTCAACCTGCAGAATCTAGCCAGACACTGGACAGAGATGCTTCCCGACTTCGTGAATCGGATTTAGCCGGGCATTTGGAAAATGAGCTCGAAAAGGATCAAAACGCTACAGTCGATACTAAAACCGACCCGTTACTGTTCAGCGATCTTCAGGTCAGAGAGGCCTTAAACATCCTGAAAGGAATGGTGATTGCACGCCAGCAGAGTTTATGAAAGTGACCGCAACAGAGGTGCTTTACTGATCCATCAGTCGGTTTGAGTATTTAGCTATTTGCGACCCACCTGGCACTAGCGGCTACACTGCCAGGATCGGACTGCTGCTTCTCGACCACGACTGAAAAGCCACATCGCGCCTTCAGTCATCTTGAAAGTTGGCTCTTGTTTGTCCGAGTTTTTCCGGCTTTTTCCTGACCAAACCATAGGTTGGATATGGACAGCTGCACAATCCTTACTGTGATAGATCGAACAACTTGTGAACCCGGTCTGTGCAATGCGAAAAACACGAAGCGATACAGGTAAGTTAAAACATCCCTCAGCGTGCCTTTTTGGCAGCCATGAAAGCTCTCTTTGCTGATCTAGGCTGTTGATTGTGTAGAAGCGAATTTCACTTCGGGGCGCATCTGGTTCTTGATTTAGTGTCTGGCAACCGGCCAATAACAAAAGAACAAAGATCAATACCAACTGACGATGCAGGCGAGAGGTCAACGCTTACTCCAGTAAAAGTGTGCCCAAAACATCTTGGGTATTATGGCGGTAAGTTCAAGTTTTGTGGATTCTGCGCCGAGACCTGAATATCGGACAGTGAGCCTGTCCATACGAGCAAAACAATACTGTTTCTCGTTCTGACAGCCCCGTATACTCGTGGCGTAGACAGTTGCGAGATACTTCATTGACTGTTGTCTGTCTACGAAACTTGCATAGAGGGGATCAAGCGTGTCTGACAAACTCGTTCTTGTAGACGGTTCGTCTTATCTTTACCGCGCATTTCACGCGATGCCTAATCTCACCAACTCCCAAGGTGAGCCCACCGGGGCTGTCTACGGTGTTGTGAATATGTTGCAACGTTTGCTTAAAGAGCAGCCATCGGAATATTTTGCCGTGGTGTTCGATGCATCCGGACCCACATTCAGAGATCAGATGTACCCTGAATACAAGGCCAATAGGCCGCCAATGCCAGGTGAATTACGCGCTCAGATACAGCCGTTGCATGACGTTATCTCGGCCCTAGGTTTGCCGCTGATCTGTGTCAAGGGAGTTGAAGCTGATGATGTCATCGGAACGCTGACTGTGGCGGCATCCGAGATAGGGATCGAGACGCTCATTGCCAGCGGAGACAAGGACTTGGCTCAATTGGTGGGAGACAAAGTGTTGCTTATGGACAGTATGAAAGGCATCACCTACAACACCGCCGGTGTCGTGAACAAATTCGGTGTCCCTCCTGAACGCATGGTCGATTTTTTGACATTGGTGGGTGACAGTGTCGACAACATTCCGGGCGTACCCAAGGTAGGCCCTAAAACGGCAAGCAAATGGCTGAATGAGTTTGGCTCCCTCGACGAACTGGTTCAGCATGCGGACGATATCAGCGGCAAGGTCGGAGAAAATCTTCGCGCTGCCCTGGACCAATTACCGATGTCTAGGGCACTGGCAACAATCAAGCTGGACGTACAACTCGATGTGCATCCGGATGGCCTGCAATTACAACCCGCCGATAAATCTCGTCTTCGTGTGTTGTACGCAGGCCTGGAATTCAAAACCTGGCTGTCAGAACTCGGTGGCTTATCAGGAGGTGATGACAAAGCAAAAAGCCCGTCGGTCGACTACCAAGTCATTCTTGATCAGAAGACGCTGAACCGTTGGATAAAACGTCTGCAGTCGGCGAAGTTGATTTCAGTCGATACCGAAACCACCTCACTGGATCCGATGCAGGCTCGAATTGTTGGGCTTTCTTTTACCGACCGACCCTGTGAAGCGGCTTACCTGCCGCTGGGGCATGACTATGCCGGTGCGCCCGATCAACTGCCGCTGGAGGATACGCTGGCGCAGTTGAAGCCTCTGCTAGAAGATCCGACCTTGCCAAAGGTTGGTCAGAACCTGAAATACGACCGATCTGTTCTGCTTAATCACGACATAGAACTCCGGGGAATCCGGTTTGACACAATGCTTGAGTCCTATGTTCTGGATAGTACCGGCTCCCGACATGATATGGACACCTTGTCGTTGAAATATCTGGGACTCAATCCAATACGCTTTGAGGATGTCGCTGGCAAAGGTAAAAAGCAGTTGACGTTTAATCAGGTGCCTGTGGAAACTGCGGCACCGTATGCTGCAGAAGATGCCGATCTGGTTTTGCGTCTTCATCAGACGCTTTATCCACGCCTGAAGCAGTTCGAAAAGCAGTGTGAACTGCTCGAAAACATAGAAATGCCTCTGCTGCCGGTATTGTCGCGCATCGAACGAACGGGCGTACGGGTAGACAGCGACATGTTGGCCCGACAAAGTAGCGAACTTAGCGAGCGCATCGACACACTGGAGCAGCAAGCCTTCGATCAGGTTGGCACCGACTTCAACATCGCCTCACCCAAGCAGATCCAGGAAATCCTGTTTGAGAAACTCCAGCTGCCGGTGATCAGTAAAACGCCCAAAGGGCAGCCGTCCACCTCAGAGAGTGTGCTACAGGAACTTGCTGAACAACACGAGTTACCAAAACTGATCCTGGAACACCGGGCGCTCAGCAAATTGCGTTCGACCTACACCGAGAAACTGCCATTGCTCGTTAACCCCAATACGGGCCGTGTGCACACCTCTTATCACCAGGCCTCTGTTGCGACCGGACGCTTGTCTTCCACTGACCCGAACCTGCAGAACATCCCGGTGCGGACTGCGGACGGTCGACGAATACGGGAGGCTTTCGTACCTGAGCCCGGTTCAGTGTTGTTGGCTGCCGATTATTCCCAGATCGAGCTGCGTATCATGGCGCATTTATCTGGCGATAAGGGACTATTGGTTGCTTTTGCTGAAAACCAGGACATCCACCGTGCGACGGCTTCAGAAGTATTCAACATTGCGTTGGAAGATGTCGACAGGGACCAGAGACGTAGCGCAAAAGCCATCAATTTTGGACTCATCTACGGCATGTCTGCCTTTGGACTGGCCCGCCAACTGGGAATCGACCGGTCCGAAGCACAGTCGTACATCGAGCTTTATTTTGACCGCTACCCCGGGGTGAAAGCCTATATGGAGCAGATACGAACACAAGCACGGGAGCAGCAGTTTGTTGAAACTGTTTTCGGTCGAAAGTTGTATCTACCCGACATCAGTTCAAGCAATCATGTAAGACGTCAAGGTGCCGAACGTGCCGCGATCAATGCGCCGATGCAAGGCACGGCAGCAGATCTGATCAAGCTGGCGATGTTGGCCATCGATAGCTGGCTTACCGAACATGCGTTCAAAACACGCATGATCATGCAGGTTCATGACGAACTCGTACTGGAGGTTCCGGACAGTGAGTTCAAAGATGTTCCGGAGGTCATCGCCTCATTGATGAGCGGTGTTGCAGAACTCAGGGTACCGCTCCGTGTAGACGTTGGCAGTGGAGCAAACTGGGCCGAAGCACACAGCTAACATCATTTTACGTGGATTCGGTAGTTTGGAGGAGCGCCATAATTTGTTGACGCGCTTCTTCGACACCTACGCCATGCGTAGCTGAGAACAGCTGTACTGTCACACCGTGTTCAGCTGCTACCTTTTTACTGACTTCGCGCAGCGCAACTGTCATAGCACCGCGCTTAAGTTTGTCACACTTTGTGAGCAGGACATGCACAGGCAGTTGCTGTGACTGACACCACGCCAGCATCTGCTGATCCATCGTCGTTGTCCCCCGGCGAATATCGATTGGCAAGATCAGACCTCGGAGGGAAGAACGCTTTTCAAGATAATGCTGGACCGTTTTTGCCCAATGAATCTGCAGGTCTCGAGGGACTTTGGCATATCCATAACCGGGCAAATCGACCAGTCGATAGAGACTGTCTAGGGAAAAAAAAATGATCTGTTGGGTTCGCCCGGGTGTCTTGCTGGTTCGGGCTAGGCGATTCTGACCCGTGATTGCATTCAGCGCACTGGACTTGCCGACATTCGATCTTCCGGCGAAAGCGACTTCGCTGACGGTATCATCTGGCCAGTCTTTGGGATGGTGGGCAGACAATACATACGCTGCCCGCCTCAGGAGGTTCGAATCACTGGGCTTGGTTTTCACAAGGTATAATCCCGCGTTTAGTGCCTGTAGCGTCAGTTTGATCAAATCTGGATCGACTGGATCCCCACCCCCAGGGCATCTTAATTTGGGGACATTGTTGTGGGCATCGGGTCGATGTAATCAACAAGGAGCAGTTTAATGAAACGGCTGGTAATGATCACCATCTGGATCTCGTTGGCCATATTCGCAGCGGGCACGATACAAGCGGATGGCGATCCAGCTGCGGGTCAAGACAAGTCACAAATCTGTGCAGGGTGTCATGGGCTGGATGGTAACAGTTTAATGCCACAGAACCCGGTTCTGGCCGGTCAGGTGCCAGGTTATATTGCACAGCAGTTGGCACAGTTCAAATCGGGCGTACGCAAGAATGCCATCATGGCAGGGATGACTCAACTACTAAGCGAACAGGACATGCAAGACCTGGACGCTTGGTTTTCCTCACAGACGGCACCGTCGAGAATCGTTTCGGCCGACGATCTGGAACTGGCCCATACCGGTGAAAAGCTTTACCGTGGCGGTGACAGCGAGATGTCAGTTCCAGCCTGTATGGGCTGTCATGGACCGGCAGGGTTTGGGATACCGCCAAACTATCCCAGGCTGACTGGTCAGTGGCCGACCTATTTGGAAAATCAGCTTTTGGCGTTCAAAGACGGTCAGCGGGCAAGTCCGATCATGGGTCCTATCGCTTTTCGCCTATCGGCCGAGCAGATCAAAGCCTTGGCGGTGTATATGTCGGCCTTACAGTAGACCTGAGCCGAGGCGCGGTGGTCGTGCTTTAACCAAGACGACCTCAAGATTTAATTTCAAAATAAATCGGTTACGGCCAAAGCCTGTTCGGCTAAGTCCAATGCGAAGAGCAATCTGACAATGACCAAAGGCAAACTCTGGGGCGGTCGTTTCGAGCATGACACCGATGATTCGGTAGAGCAGTTCACCGCATCCGAACATTTCGATCGTCGACTTGCGAGATTCGATATCGCAGGATCTGTGGCCCATGCCCACATGCTCGGTGCCCAAGGCATATTGTCAGAGAAAGAGACAGAAGCAATTGTCGAAGGATTGACAACGATCGGCAAGGAAATCGACGAACAGAGCTTTCCTTGGTCAGCTAGCCTAGAGGATGTTCACATGAACATCGAGTCACGACTAACTGAGTTGATCGGGGATGCTGGCAAAAAACTGCATACTGCCCGCTCGCGAAATGATCAGGTCGCAACAGACATGCGCCTTTTCGTACGCGATGCCATCGACGAACTGCAGGTTCGGATCACCGTACTTCAGCTGGTGCTGGTTGAGATCGCTGCTACACATGCTGACACGATCATGCCGGGGTTTACTCACCTGCAGCCGGCTCAGCCCGTGACCTGCGGTCATCATTTACTGGCGTGGGTAGAAATGCTGGAAAGAGATTGGCAGCGGCTGAGCAATTGTCGAGAGCGAACAAATGTTCTCCCCTTGGGCGCAGCTGCGTTGGCGGGGACGAGTTTCGGAATCGATCAGCAGATGACAGCAGACGAACTGGGGTTTACCACACTCATGCGTAATTCGTTAGATGCTGTGTCTGATCGGGACTTCGTTATTGAGTTCACGGCCGCGCTGGCGATAATGGCCATACACTTTTCTCGTATTGCAGAAGACCTGGTACTGTGGTCATCTGAGCGTTTCGGTTTTGTCGACCTCGGTGACGCATTCTGTACGGGCTCAAGCATCATGCCACAAAAAAAGAATCCGGATGTCGCGGAATTGCTACGCGGAAAAACTGGCCGCATGGTCGGGCACTTGGTTGCACTTCTTGTTTTGATGAAAGGTCAGCCACTGGCCTATAACCGCGATAATCAGGAAGATAAAGAACCCCTGTTCGACAGTGTCGATACCGCTCTAACCTCTCTCGATGTTCTGACGAAGATGGTAGGACAGATGGTATTTGACAAGGACAAAATGTACGACGCTGCATCCAAAGGATACACGACAGCGACAGATCTGGCAGATTATCTGGTTAGGAAGGGCGTGCCTTTTCGTGATGCCCATGATGCAGTGGGACGCTCGGTTGCAGCGGCAGACGCGAGCGGACTGGGTCTGGCCGACCTATCACTGGATACTTTGCGGAAGTTTTCGGAGAAGATCGATGCTGATGTATTTCAGGTGTTAACACTGGAAGGCTCCGTCGCGTCGCGTGATCATCCTGGTGGAACAGCACCGAACAGAGTGGGGTCTGCTGTTGCCGAAGCACGCACACGACTCGCACAACGGTAAATTGTGACATGGATACTCCTAATACACCGATGATCCGGATTAAGACACTCAAGTCAGCCATCCCGGCCCTAGTCGCACTCACACTGGCGCTATCCGTGGTATCACTTTCGGCCTGCGGTCAGAAGGGGCCACTGTATTTGCCCGCCGAGCAGTCCGATCAGGACAAAAAGCAAGAATCTGAAGGTGGTTGATCTGCAATGGATCATTTTCATTACCGTGACGGGCAGTATTTTGCCGAAGGCGTGTCGTTAGCCCGCATCGCTTCGGCAGTTGGAACACCGTGTTATGTTTACTCCAAAGCGATTCTCGAACAGCGGTGGCGAGTATTTGACGATGCTTTTGGCGACTACCCCCACAGAATTCACTATGCTGTAAAGGCCAACGGGAATCTGGCAATTCTCAAATTGCTGCGCCAGATGGGTTCCGGATTCGACATAGTTTCTGGCGGTGAGCTTGAGCGTGTGCTCAAGGCGGGCGGGCGACCTGACGATATGGTTTTTTCCGGTGTTGGTAAGCGCGAATCAGAAATTACCACAGCGCTAGAGACCGGAATCCACTGTATAAACGTCGAATCAGCTGCAGAACTCGATCGGGTCAATCGTATAGCCGGTACCCTGGGGGTCGTCGCGGACCTCGCGCTGCGGATTAATCCGGATGTCGATCCACACACCCATCCCTACATCTCAACTGGCCTTCGGGAAAACAAGTTCGGTATTCCCGCAGACCAGGTGCCTGATCTCGTCAAGCAGGCCCATGATGCAAGCCATGTGAATATCATCGGACTGGCTTGCCATATTGGTTCACAACTTACCGAATTGTCACCGTTTATCGCCGCGTTGGACTGCGTTCTGGACCTGGTTTTCAGTTTGCGGCAAGAGGGGTTGCAATTAAAACACCTAGATATTGGTGGTGGGTTGGGTATTCGTTATAAAGACGAGACACCGCCTGAACCGGACGCTTACGTCAAGGCCTTGCTCAAACAACTATCCGCTCGACAGTGTAATTTACCGCTCTTTATTGAACCTGGCCGGGCCATTGTTGGAAATGCCGGAATACTATTGACGCGGGTCGAATATCTAAAATCTGTCGAAAGCCACCAATTCGCAGTGGTGGATGCGGCGATGAATGATTTGCTGCGGCCGGCGCTCTACGGTGCGCATCATAGGGTAATCGAAGTGTCGCCTGCCGACGTGGAACCTACGACATATGATGTTGTCGGTCCCATTTGTGAGACAGCGGATTTTCTCTCCAGGAGTCAGCGATTGTCGATAAGTTCGGGAGATCTGCTCGTGGTTCAGTCGGTCGGTGCCTACGGGTCGGCAATGAGTTCCAACTACAACGCCAGACCTCGATCTGCAGAGGTGATCGTGGAGGGCGACAAATTCCATGTGGTTCGTCGACATGAAACACTCAGCCAGTTATACCAGAATGAAAGTACTCTTCCCGACTGACTGAATCACCGACAAGTCCGGTTATTATTTTTTCCGTTAAGCACTTATTTCACACCGTTATGGACCTGATTTCTGAGCAACATGCTGAAAGTCGTTTTGTTGGAGCAGTTCTGGCGGTCTGCAGTGTAGTCAGTGTACTGTTGTCGTTGTGGTGTATTCACATCGATCATGTGATTAACAATGACGGGATTGAATATATTCGCACGGCAGAGCGTCTGGCCGATTCTGATTGGGCGGGTGCCATAGCGGTCTACAAGTGGCCTTTCTATCCCTTGTTGATGTTGCTGGTCAGCAAAATTGCAGGCGTCAGCTACCTGGTGTCTGGGTATATTCTGAATACGCTGTTTTTCACCGGGGCGGTGGTGCTGTTTGTCCTGACCGTTCGGGTGTTCGGCGGTGACTCAAAAAGACTGACTGTGCTGGCTGCTTTTGTGGCTCTGACGCACCCGGCATTTAACGAATACCGGGCGTTCATCATTCGTGATGCCGGTTACCTGATGAGTTTTCTGGTTGCGATTTATTTTCTGGGGCACTACCGAGTGTCCGGTGGTGTCTACCACAGGCTGGGGGTTATTCTGGCCCTCTTAGTGGCTAGTCTGTTTCGCATTGAAGGGCTCGTTTTTCTGTTCTGTACGCCGATTCTATTTAGCGTTTTCAGGCCGGGGGCCCTAGGGCTGCGCTGGCCTGTTCTGATGATAACGGCAGTTGCAGCTGCCGCGCTGGTGGTGGTGCTTGCCTGGTGGCTCCTCATGCCAAACGTCTCGGTGAACCATCTGTCGGTTCTGGATCAGCCGTTACAGGTCCTGACAACAGCGTGGCATCAGCTGGCCGGTGGCGTTGATCAAAAGCTCGCTATCCTGCGCAGCGAGTTTCTTGGGCAGTACTCCTCAAAATACGTTTATGTGCTTTTCGGTTTTGCCATCTTTATGATCGTTGCGTCAGCGATACTCTCGCAACTGACCGTACCCTGGGGGGTATTGTTAGTTTACGGGGCAGCCGGCAGACATTTATTCGGTGAATCAGGCCTGGATCGCCTGTGGTTCAGCGTGATTGGCATGCATCTGGTCATTCTCGCAATTTTTGCATCCATTATGCTTTTTCTGGCACCGCGTTACCCGCTTGCGCTGTGTATGACTGTGCTGTTGATAGCACCTTTTGTACTTGAGAAACTCATTTTTTCTCTGAACTGGCGTGAACTTTCGATTGCGAGACGCTCTGCAATCATTCTGCTGCTGTTATGGGGTGTGGGCGAGTCGATCAGCGGACTCGACAATGCGACCCGAGCCGAGTCAGTAAAAGCATCAGGCGTTTGGCTCGTCCAACATGCGGTTGAAACCGGTTCTCTGGTGACCAATGACCGCCGTATTGCGTTCTACAGCAACCGTTACCGGGACCACGATTTCATCGGCAGTGATCATCAACTGATACTGCAGGAGTTGGCCAAGGGGCGTTGGCCGCAATCCGCGTTTATTGCACTACGGTTTCACCGTCGGCAGGATAATACCAATGCTAGAGAACAACTGGAGGCACTCGGCGCAACATTTATGGAGATTTTCTCGCACCCAAATGGTGACACTGTCATCGTTTATCGCCTGCCCTAGATCGCAACCTCATCTTTTCAGAATTTCCAAACCCTTCAGAGTCCGGTCAGGAAGATTCTAGACGCTGCACAGACCCGGCCATTGTTCACTCAGCCAATGGCGGGGGTTTCAAAGTCTGTTTGTCGTGTTTTCGCGAGCGGCAAGTGTTGTTTTGTGATCGTGGGCGCGACTCGTTCGACCGATTCCTTATGAGGTGATAGCCCACGTTGATCTATGTTGTCAGGACTCCCTGACTTTTCGTGTACGGTTGGGTTTACGGTGGCGGTCTGTTTTGGAGAGCCTGATGTTTGGGCTACAGAGGCGTTTTCTTTATCTTGTTTCGGCGGGCGCTTGGCTCCTGACCTTTGCTCTTTGCGCTGAGTTGCAGCGTTTCGGGGCGCGCATATGACGGCATCTGAAATCTCCCGCTTGGTTAGCGGGTGACCAATAAAGGATTCAATATCCATCAACGAGAACGCGTGGTCTTCACAGGCAAAAGAGATCGCATGGCCGCTGGCGCCGGCCCGGGCCGTACGACCCGTACGATGGACGTAATCTTCCGGATCCTGGGGTAGATCATAATTAAATACATGACTCACGCTGGGAATATGCAAGCCGCGCGCGGCCACATCTGTAGCAACCAGGATCTGTTGCCGCCCTTCAGTAAAATCCCGGAGCAGTTTCTCCCGTTTATGCTGTGGGACATCACCCGAAAGCACGCCGGCGGAATAGTCTTCGCGTTTGAGGCTTTGTCCTAAACGATCGCAGGTCACCCGCGTATTGGCGAAGATCAGTACCCGATCACCAGGTGTTTGTTTCAGAAGTCCCAGTAGCAAGGCCAGTTTTTCACTATTAGCCGGGTAGTACACGTCCTCGAGAAGCCGATCAGCAACTGGTGTACTGGATACGATTTTCACTTCGGTAGGGTTGTTCATATGCTCATAGGCAAGCTCGTTTACGCGTAGGGAGAGCGTTGCAGAAAACAGCATATTTAGGCGATCGGTTGGTGCTGGCATTCGTCTGAGCACGAAACGAATGTCACGGATGAAGCCAAGATCAAACATGCGGTCAGCTTCATCCAGCACGACCGCCTGTACACCTTTAAGGTCAAAGATACCCTGTTTAAAATAATCGATAAGCCGACCAGGCGTGCCAACAAGAATATCCACACCCTCACTGAGATCCTCACGTTGTTTGTGATATCCCGTACCGCCATAGACCAGACCGAGTCTTAAATCGGTGTGCTTGCCCAGTGTTTCGGCATCGCGGTAAATTTGTATCGCGAGTTCACGGGTTGGTGCCAGGATAACGGCCCGCACGCTGGTGGGCCGATGGGCTGTCGAAGGCGGAAGTGTCAGTAGTCGGTTGTAGGTCGCGAGCAGAAAAGCAGCCGTCTTTCCAGTGCCAGTTTGAGCTTGTCCGGCTACGTCGTGCCCTTCGAGCAGTAGTGGTAATGCCTCGGCCTGAATTCGGGTACAGTGGCTAAAACCGGAGTCCTTGAGGCCTTGGAGCAGTGGTGTCGCAAGGTCAAATTCCTCGAATGTTTTGTCCGTTAGGTATGTAGTTTCGTCCATATTGCTGAATTGAGAGCCTGTTGGGGCTGTGTGGGCCATCGGTTAGATTCGCAGGCTAGCCGATTTGATTTTTTCTTATGGTGTCGTTGAATTGGCTGTCGTAGAGCCCGATTGGGGTTTTGTACACGTTGCAGTAAGACAGCTGTATAGATTGGGCGTTGCGGTGCGAGTTTGCATCGCGACAAATTTCGTCTTGCTTATCTGGGTGAAGTTCTGGTAAAAAGCACCTTCCGGAATGACATGTGGCGCACGTGAGTGATTGCTATTTGTTTTCCGAAAGGTTACCAAGAAGGGGTGAAGGCGCGGAGTATAACACAGCGCCCAATACCGCTTTACCTGGTTCAGTTTGTTTTCTTTTATGATCTTGAACGGAGTAGAGGCTTTACCTATATGTCAGACACAATCGTACACGTGAGCGATGATTCTTTTGAACAAGATGTGTTGTCTTCTGATAAACCTGTCTTGGTTGACTACTGGGCGGAATGGTGTGGACCATGCAAGTCGATTGCACCGGTGCTCGAAGAAATTGCAGACGAGTACCAAGAAAAGATGACTGTTGCTAAAATAAACGTAGATGACAATCCGTCAACACCACCCAAGTACGGGATCCGTGGTATACCAACACTGATGCTGTTTAAAAACGGTGCTGTCGAAGCGACCAAAGTTGGTGCCGTATCTAAAGCCCAGTTAAGCGCATTTATCGACGAAAATCTTTAAACCCAGTGAGTGCCACCGCCAGTACAGAATCCAGTTCGAGTGGACTTACGGACACTGAAGGTGGTAAATTGAACCCAACAGGACCGACGCTAACCCTGCTTACCTCTACACCACCTTCCAACTGAATTTCCGCGATACCGCCGGCCAATGCTGAGCCGGAGACCGTCCAGTCGGGACGGTATAGCTAGAACTTATGCCAACCCGGCACACATTGAGATCAACTTATGTCTTTAAGCCTAACCGAACTGAAAGAGAAAACACCGACCGAATTGGCTGAAGTTGCCCGGTCTCTCAAACTGGACCATGTGAGTCGCCTGCGCAAGCAGGATCAGATTTTTGCGATCCTGAAATCTCAAGCCAAGCGCGGTGAGAAAATTAAGGGTGAAGGCGTGGTTGAGATACTGCAAGACGGGTTTGGATTTCTGCGTTCTGCCAGTAGTTCATACCTGGCGGGACCGGATGATATCTATGTTTCACCAAGTCAGATTCGGCGCTTCGCTCTGCGTACTGGTGACACAATCAGCGGGTTGATCAGGCCGCCAAAAGATTCAGAGCGCTACTTCGCACTGCTTAAGGTTGAAACCATTAATTTTCAGGCACCCGAAGAAGCAAGGAACAAAATACTGTTTGAGAACCTAACGCCCCTACATCCGGATGAGCGAATGCGTCTGGAACAGGAAAACGGCACATCAGAGGACCTCATAGCGCGTGTCATTGATCTGGTATCACCCATTGGTAAAGGGCAGCGGGGGCTGTTAGTTTCAGCACCCAAGACGGGCAAGACCGTCATGTTGCAACAGATTGCGCACTCCATCACAGTGTCGGAACCGAACTGTGTGCTGATGGTGTTACTGATTGATGAGCGCCCTGAAGAAGTAACAGAGATGTCGCGTACCGTTCGAGGAGAAGTTATTTCTTCTACTTTTGATGAACCCGCATCCCGCCATGTGCAAGTCGCTGAAATGGTCATCGAAAAAGCTAAGAGACTGGTAGAACACAAAAAGGATGTTGTGATCCTTCTTGATTCGATCACCAGGCTAGCCCGCGCCTATAACACGGTACAGCCTGCATCGGGCAAAGTACTTACTGGGGGTGTTGATGCTAATGCATTACAGAAGCCCAAACGCTTTTTTGGAGCGGCGCGCAATGTCGAAGAGGGCGGCAGCCTCACAATCATCGCGACTGCACTGATAGATACCGGGTCTAAAATGGATGATGTGATTTATGAGGAATTCAAGGGTACCGGTAATATGGAGATACACCTTGACCGGCGGATCGCTGACAAACGCGTGTATCCAGCTGTCGTTATCAGCCGATCCGGTACACGGCGGGAAGAACTGCTGACCGACCCCACAGAATTGCAGAAGATCTGGTTGCTACTGAAGCTACTCCACCCCATGGATGACCTGGAAGCCGTGGAATTTCTACTGGATAAATTGCGTGCAACCAAGAACAATGCGGAGTTCTTTAAATCCATGAATCGCTAAACTGGCTTGCCGGTGACGGACGATTCGCATATCATCGCGCGTCCCAGACCTGCTGGAACAGAGGCAGTACACACCAGAGAACCGTGATATGAAGGCCGATATTCACCCCGCCTACGAGGCGATTAAAGTCAGTTGCCAGTGTGGCAACTCATTTGAAACCCGCTCAACCATGGGGCGGGACCTGCACGTTGAAATCTGTTCGGCGTGTCATCCATTTTATACAGGCCAACAGAAAATAATTGACACAGCTGGCCGGGTAGGCAAGTTTCAGAAAAAGTACGGTCGCAAAGACTGACTATCCAAGGTATTTTGTACAGCACCATAACCCCAGACTAAAGGGTGGTCGGCGCTTCTCCACAGAATACGGCAAGAGCAACAACTGCTCTTTCGATATTTTTCGTTCTTTTCGCAACCTGCACTGAAGTCGGGGCCGACCTCAGGTACGAGGTTGTTCGTGATGTAATTGACGGAGATACTATCATTCTCCAAAGTGGAGAAAGAGTACGTCTCGCCGGAATCAATACGCCGGAACTGAGGCGTGATGAACAACTTCACGAGCCACTTGCCAAAGAAGCATCGAGCACATTGCTTGATCTGATTGGTGGTCAATTGGTCGGGCTTGAAGAAGCTGAAGATCCGCTTGATCACTATGGCCGTACCCTGGCCTATCTTTACAACAGTGCTGGTCAGAGTCTTCAGCGACAATTGCTCTTGAAGGGGCTCGCCAGTGTTATCGCCATATCGCCCAACTTGCGCCATTTGGATGAATATATTTCAGCTGAGAGAACAGCCCGGGCGAATAACCAGGGGATGTGGACAATAGACTACTACCGTGCCAGTTCGATTTCGATGATTAAACCCACAGCTGGCTATACATTTGTTTATGGTCGAGTTCAGCGTGTGGAACTCACCGAAAAGTGGTTTGTGTTCGCTCTTACCAAAAAATTTGTTGTGCTGATACCACGGCAGGACTGGAACCGACACTTTGACTACAAACCCTGCAGCCTGGACCGGGCAAGGATAGCAGTTCGGGGTTGGGTCTCGATGACGGGCAAACGCTATCGACTGGTAATCAACCATCCTTTCATGCTTGAACGTTGTGGTCACGAGCCGATACGACTGTGCCCAAATAGTCAGGCTCGATCCGTATCATCCAGCCAGGGACAGGATGCGTGTGTATGATTTCAGAACGTTACCGTAGGCGCTACTGTTACGCCGATTGGCGCCGACTCACGTGTCGCACATGAACCTTAGAGTGCTTATGCCAAAACTGCTACTGCTTGTGTCACTAATAATCGTGGTTCTGGTCGGGTTAGTTGCCGGACTGTGGACCCAACATCAGGACCGAGAAGTCACAAACCCTTTCGCCACGGTCGGCGGTGACTTTACGCTGATCTCAAAGGATGGTGAGGTTTCACTGTCCGATTTCAACGGGAAGGTGGTCCTGTTGTTTTTTGGCTATACATTCTGTCCAGATGTTTGCCCGACCGAACTCGCAAAAATGCGGGGTGCTTTCAACGATCTTTCCAGCTCTGAGATTGAACAGGTGGTAGGGATTTTTGTCAGCGTGGACACCAATCGGGATACACCGGAAAAGGTCAGCGCTTACGCGTCATTTTTTCACGACAGAATTATTGGCCTAACAGGTACCCGGGAACAGATCTCAGAAGTAGCAAAACTCTATTTTGTGGCTTACCAGGAAGTTGAAGCTGAGGGTTCGGCTACGGGTTACACCGTGGATCATACAGCCACAACCTATCTGATTGGCCAAGATGGCAAGGTCCAGAAATTGCTGCGGGGACCCACAAGCCAGGAAATAGTTCAGGAACTGCGCAATCAGTTGGCCAGTTGAGCTTCAGTCATGACCGGGGCAGTGGGCAAATGAAACTGGTAGATTGTGTGTCCGAAGTGGAGCAGCAGCTCCAGCACGCGAAGCTTTATTTTGGGCATGGTACAGACAATGCTCATGATGAAGCAGCCTGGCTGGTGATGGCAGCATCAGGCATTAATGTCGGTACATTTGATGGAGACTGGACACAGGAATTGTCAGTACAGCAGTTGGCGGAAACAGAAAAACTGATCTTGAAAAGGATCCACAGCCGACAACCATTGGCCTATATTCTTAACAGTGCCTGGTTCGCAGAGACCGAGTTCTACATCGATGAGCGTGCGATAGTCCCGCGCTCTCACATAGGTGAGTGGATACCGGAGTGTTTTGAACCTTGGCTTGATCCAACTGGTGTGCAAGATGTACTCGACTTGTGTACCGGGGGTGGTTGTATCGCTGTCGCACTTGCTCTGGTTCTGGACCAGGCTAGATTTGATGCCGTCGATATTTCCACGGACGCATTGGCAGTGGCGGCTATAAATGCCCGTCGCCACGCGGTAAGTGATCGAATCCGGCTGATCCAATCCGATCTGTTTACAGCATTGTCTGATCGTCGGTACGACTTGATTCTCTGTAATCCCCCGTATGTTGCAGACCAGCTGATGGATGAACTGCCGCTTGAATATAGCCATGAGCCAGAAATCGCATTCAGTGGCGGTTCAGATGGACTTACGTTAATTCGGCAGGTTTTGGCAGAATCGCGGGCACACCTTACTCAGGGGGGATTGTTGGTCGTTGAAGCCGGTAGCGCGGCACTGTCTGTCGAAAGTGCGTGGCCTACAGTACCGTTTACCTGGCTTATGTCAGCTAATGGCGAATCAGTGGTGTTTGTGTTGTCAGCTGATGAACTAGATGCTTATGGGCAGCGTTTTGTTTAGACACTCAGATAGACGATCGTCAGATCTCGATCATCTCAAAGTCGATCTTAGTCGCATCACAATCGGGGCACTGCCACGAATCAGGGATATCTTTCCAGCGCGTACCTGGATCAAGTCCGTCTTCTGGCAGACCCTCAGCTTCATCGTAAATGAAGCCGCAGATGACACACATCCACGTCTTATAGCCCATGTCGGTTTCTTGTCTTAGGATTCAAAACACGGCATTCTAACCGAAAGCTTTCCACTCAGCGCACTCAAGTTAGGTGCAATTGTTTCTGACACAATTAGAGTCTTCAAAACCGGAGTATCAGAATGAAAGACGCCAATCAAAGGTTGTTTAACGCCGCAAAGAAAGTCATACCGGGCGGTGTGAATTCACCTGTTCGCGCTTACAAAGCCGTGGGGGGCACACCCGTTTTTATCGATCATGCACACGGTGCCTATATTTATGATACGGATGGGAAAGAATACATCGATTACGTATGTTCCTGGGGACCGATGATTCTGGGTCACGCCGAACCAATGGTGGTGGCTGCTGTACGGGCGGCAGCCGGACAAGGCTTGAGCTTTGGTGCACCGACCACCATGGAAACTAAGTTAGCGGAACTGATTTGCTCGACTGTAGCATCCGTCGAACAGGTGCGAATGGTCAATTCAGGTACGGAAGCAACGATGAGCGCCATCCGATTGGCTCGTGGTTTTACCGGCAGAGACAAAATAATCAAGTTTGAAGGTTGCTACCATGGGCACGCTGACGGTCTGCTGGTCAAAGCCGGGTCAGGCGCCCTTACACTTGGTGTGCCAACCTCTCCGGGCGTGCCTGCAGCGATGGCTGAGCATACGCTGACCCTGGAATTTAATAACCTTGAGCAGGTGACAACGGTGTTCGACGAGGTGGGGGAACAGTTGGCCGCGGTGATTGTTGAGCCTGTTGCCGGGAATATGAATTGCGTGCCACCTAAATCTGGGTTTCTTGGAGGACTCAGAAATTTGTGTGATCAATACAACACTGTGCTCATATTCGACGAGGTTATGACTGGATTCAGGGTCGCTGCTGCAGGCGCTCAGGCCCTGTACAGCGTGACACCTGATTTGACTACACTGGGCAAGGTGGTTGGGGGTGGATTACCGGTTGGAGCCTTCGGTGGGCGCGCCGAAATCATGGCCCACCTGGCACCCCAGGGAGCGGTATACCAGGCTGGAACCCTTTCCGGGAATCCGTTGGCAATGGCTGCGGGAATAGCCACTCTGCAACAAGTGCTTGAAGTGGGGTTTTATGAACGCCTCGGGAAGCGTCTCGACAGACTTATTGAAGGTTTGCGCAGTGTCGCCTTAGACACAGACATCCCATTGGCGACCAACCATGTGGGCACTATGTTCGGGTTGTTCTTTACTGAAGCAGATACGGTGAGCAGTTTCGCTGATGTCATGGCGTGCGACACGGTTCGATTTGGTCGCTTTTTTCATGGCATGCTTGAAGAGGGTATTTACCTGGCTCCTTCGGCATTTGAAGCTGGTTTTATTTCATCAGCTCATGGGAATTCAGAGATTGATAGAACGCTAGAATCTGCGCGTCAGGTGCTGAAAACACTCAATTGAAATAGTTCAAGCACAATGCCTAGTGCATTGGTAACTCTCGATCGTGCCGTGCACTGTTAAGCAGAATAAAGGTGATGTCGGTAACTATCAGTGCCATTGTTAAGATGAAGCGCACGAGTACCAAAATAAATAACATAATGACCAACAAGTACAGCGACGTGCTCAGTGCAAACTTGGTGCCACTTCGGCCGTCATCGTTAAGAGATGTTGATGAACCTGACCCGTATTACCACAGAAGCTGGGGTAGCCAAAGGATGAGTAAATGTAATCGCCGTCAGCAAAACTGAGAACAAGAGGATCTGAATGTTGTCATGGGGCTCGGTTAGAGTCAGGATGATAATCACATAGGCAGCAATCGCCAAGGCCAGTCCGCTGATCTCAAACAGGCTCGGCAAGCTTCAACCGTTAACCCTTTTCATACGGACGAGACCAACCGTTACCATGCTTTCGCATGGCATAAGAAACCAGATCGCGACGGGGAACAGCCGGCCGACCAGAATGGTCGGCGGACAACTGGTCAGTCCGCTGGTGCTACGTCTTCAGCGGCTGGGCCCTTATCCCGGGTAGTAAGGCTGAATTCAACCCGTTGACCTTCAGTCAACGTCTTGAAACCCTCACCCCGGATCTCGCGGTAGTGAACGAAAACATCGTCTCCGTTTTCCTGTGCTATGAAACCATAGCCCTTGCGCTCGTTAAACCACTTCACTGTACCTAAATGTCGTTCCGACATAACTCCTCCAAACAGGGTTACTTCAAGATCAGAAAGCAAACAATTTAGTGCTTCCCTGGCGCCCATTGTAACGGTGTTGCCTCTGAACGCACAACTTTTATTACCCATCTTTATGATAGCGATTTCGCAATATCCTCAGCGATGCCCCATCTATTCTGTTGTACCAATCTTCAATCAACCTAAACGAAATGGAAATATCTGTCGGCAGCTGAAATTGCCCTGTTGCCAATCCTTCGCTGATTTGTTTGCGACTTAGCCAGCAGGCGTCTTCAAGTTCTTTATCATTTAAGGAAATCGAACGACTAGCAGCCTGAGCCTGGTATCCGAGCATCAGCGTACCTGGGAACGGCCACGGTTGCGATGAATGATAACGTGCGCTTTTAATCTGTATTCCCGTTTCCTCAGCGACTTCCCTGATGACTGCTTGTTCTGCACTTTCACCTGGTTCCACGAATCCAGCAATGGTGGAATAGCGTTTCTCTGGCCATTCGCTTTTGCGACCGAAAAGTGCTTCATCGCCGTTCTCAACAAGCACAATAATCGCTGGGTCGGTCCGCGGATAGTGTTCACGGGTACACTGTGGTGCAGTGCATTGGAGCACATGTCCACCGGAACGAGCTACCGTTCGGGCACCACACGAACCGCAAAAACTCTGAGTCTTCCTCCAATTGAGGATAGCTCGGGCATAACTCAAAAGTGCAGCATGGCGCTCGTCCAGTAATGCAGCACAAGCCCGGAGGTCGGCGAATTCCCCATGCTTAGAGGAATTCTCCTCGACTATGGTTGCAAAATAATGCAGATCAAATTCGCGCCCCAGGTAAACATAGTCATCAAGCACGCCGAAGGTTTTTTCGAATTCGATCAAGGACAGCAAAGCTGCCTGGTAGCCGGATGCTTCCCGCCGGACAAATACATTTGTGCCTGAGACCGGTAAGAAACGACTGGATTCACTGTTGATCAGACACGCCAGTGTTGTTTCGGCACTGCGCTGCTCCGGGGCACGGTCAGTGGTCTGACTTGAGAACAGATTAAGTGAACTGAGTTGTAGGTGGTTCATGGTTGGTGAATTCTCGAGAGCAACGTGATTCGTACATGAGCAAAGTTAAGCGTGTGTAAGGGTACTACAGGCCGCAACGTTTAAGTCGCTAGCGTCCTGCGGTTAGAATGCCTGTACGCAGAGTTCCGGCACTCTCGCGATGTGTGACCTGAACACTGTCGATCAACATTACCGCCGAAGATCCTAGAATCATTATGCGCCAGGAACTCAGCGACCTGTTGAAAATCTCCGTTTCAGCTCTGATCGAGGAAGGTGTGATCTCTGTAGATGTTCCAGCCGATGTTTACATCGAGCGAACGCGACAGCGAGATCATGGCGATTTTGCTTGCAACATTGCGATGATATTGGCTAAGTCCGCCAGAATGAAACCACGCGATCTGGCTAACTTGCTGCTCTCCCGTTTGCCGCAAAACACATTGATCGACAGGACCGAGGTGGCTGGACCGGGTTTCATCAATATCTTTCTGACCCACGATGCGTTCTATAAACTGATCCCCGTGGTCCGAAAAGCCGGGGATAGCTATGGTTGTTGCGACGCTGGAGAGCAAAAACGCATTCTGGTGGAATTTGTATCCGCCAACCCAACTGGCCCACTCCATGTGGGACATGGCCGCGGTGCCGCCTATGGCGATGTACTGGTCCGGGTTCTCAGAGCAGCCGGATACGATGCCGCGAGTGAGTACTACATCAATGATGCCGGGCGCCAGATGGATATTCTGGCGGTCAGTGTGTTTTTACGTTACCTGGAACTGTGTGGCGAAGAATTTGAATTTCCTGACAACGCCTATCAGGGGGACTACGTTTTCGATATTGCGGCGAGTTTGCATCGCGACCTCGGGGAGGATTTGCGACAACCGTTAAACGCAGTCACTGGTTCTTTGCCGGCAGACGGCGACCAATTGCTAGATACGCTGATTGTGCGTGCAAAGACATTGCTCGGTAAGGAAAGGTTTACTCAAATACACGACTTGGCCAGAGATACACTGGTCGATGACATCCGTAAAGACCTCTCACAGTTCAGAGTAACTTTCGATCACTGGTTCTCGGAAAGCACCCTGGTCACAGGCAATGCAGTTGCACGGGCTGTGGAGAAGTTGACCAAAAACGGTCTGATGTATGAAAAAGACGGTGCATTGTGGTTGCGCACGACTGACTACGGTGATGAAAAGGATCGCGTTGTAATCCGGGCCAATGGAAACCACACCTATTTTGCAACTGATATTGCCTATCACCTAGACAAGTTTGAACGTGGTTTTGATCATGCCATCAATATCTGGGGTGCGGATCACCATGGTTATATCAAGCGGGTCAAGGCTTCGATCGCAGGATTAGGCCAAGAGCCGGATGCGCTCACAGTATTACTGGTGCAATTCGCTGTACTGTACCGCAACGGTGAAAAGGTCTCTATGTCAACACGCAGTGGTCAGTTTGTAACGCTGCGTGAATTACGTCAGGAAGTCGGTACCGATGCAGCCCGCTTTTTCTATGCCCTGCGTAAACCCGAACAGCATATGGACTTCGACCTGGATCTGGCCAAGTCCCAGTCTAGTGACAACCCGGTGTACTATGTTCAGTATGCCCATGCGCGGATCTGCAGCGTTTTCAAGCAGCTGCTCGAAAAAGATATAGCTGTAGACCTTGATGATTCTGATTTTGGTTTGTTGACAGAAGAGCGCGAACTGGATCTGTTGCGTGAACTGTCACGCTATCCAGAAGTTGTCGAAACGGCCGCGCGCAGCTACGAACCTCACCTCGTCGCCTATTACGTTCGCGATCTCGCCAACGAATTCCACACCTATTACAACGCACATCCTTTTATAGCTACCGCTGCACCTCTCCGAAACGCCAGATTATCGCTGATTGATGCCACCCGAATCGTATTGGCCAACGCGCTCACTCTGCTCGGTGTTTCAGCACCGAGCAGTATGTGACCAGATGTTCCCCTGGCGACGAAGAAACGTAAGATTACGGCCAGGCCGAATAGTGTCGGCGACGTTCACACTGGCCGTGGGCCTGGTGGTTGGTTGGGGGGGGACCGTCATGTACAACGGAATGAAAAGTGGCGATCCAGACCGAATGGGTGCTGGACTGAAACAGTTGTTTACGGATTCGCAGGAGAGTGAGGTTGCCAATGTGGCCAGCAAGAGAGCTACATCAACCGATCCCGTTCGCGCCAGCTTTGAATTTTACACGGTGCTGCCCGATGTCGAACGAGTGGTGTCTGTCGAAGAGACCATGCCGCAACCACAACTCAGCAAAGAGCCTGTCAAGCAATCAGTCAAGAACCAGGATAGCGATGGTTATTACATGCTCCAGGTGGGGTCGTACAGCAAACAGTCAATCGCGGAAAAAATGAAGGAGAATCTGGCAATTACTGGCTTTGAGCCAGCGATACAGAGGGTTAATATTCAAGGTCAAGGACAGCTGTTTCGTGTGCAGGTCGGTCCGTTTATGACCATGGGATCGTTGGAAAAAGCAAACCGCAAACTCGAGCAGATGGGATTTAAGACCTTGTGGTTGAAAGTCTCAAAACGACCCTGAGCACACAGAAGTGAAACACAGGTGCAAAACCGGTGTCGGTCTTAATGACCTGAGTGTAACCGTCGTCTTAATTGGCGGATTTTCTCTGGTTCTTTGTTTATCGTGCCAGGAGATAACAACATGGAAATAAACAGAACTGGTGGTCAATTATTGATTGAGGCCCTGCGGCAGCAGGGTACAGATCATGTTTTCTGTGTGCCAGGAGAAAGTTTTCTATCGGCACTCGATGGTTTGCATGGTATGGAATCGATTCGCACCGTCATCTGTAGACAAGAAGGCGGAGCGGCGATGATGGCCGATGCCTACGGCAAGCTCACCCACCGCCCCGGGGTGTGTTTTGTCAGCCGTGGACCTGGGGCAAGCAACGCGGCATCAGGTATTCATATCGCCTCCCAGGACTCGACACCTCTGGTGATGTTCGTTGGTCAGATTGAGCGTAGTACGACCGGGCGTGAAGCATTTCAGGAAATTGATTACAGAGCAATGTTTGGATATGCCGCCAAGCGGGTAGAGCAGATTGAAGATGTGGATCGGATTCCAGAAGTCGTCAGCCGTGCTTTTCATACAGCTGTTAACGGCCGTGCAGGACCGGTCGTGGTCGCCTTGCCGGAAGACATGCTGCGGGATACAACGACCGCTCAGCCTGTCGCATTGTTTCGGCGCATAGAACCGGCGCCGGGCGCAGCAGCTGTTGTGGAGTTCGAAGAAAGACTTAAAGCTGCCCGAAAGCCGATCATGATCGTCGGTGGACGGGGTTGGCGACCGGACACGAAAGAGAAAATTCAGCAGTTCTCAGAAGACTGGGATCTGCGTCTTGTGGCCGGGTTTCGTTTTCAGGATTGTGTCGACAATGATCATGATCATTACATCGGCGAACTGGGCCTGGGCACAAATCCTGTGCTGACCGACGCGATACAGGCTGCTGATCTGCTGATCGTGCTGGGTGTTCGTCTTGGTGAGTTGACAACGGCAGGGTATACATTGATCGATATCCCAGTTCCGCGACAGCAGCTGGTGCATATTTATCCGGGAATGGAAGAGCTTGGTAGTGTCTATTACCCAACGCTCGCGATCAATGCATCGGTAAACCAGTTTGCTAACGTATTGCCGGACTTGGGAGGAAGACCCGTAGATCCGCCATGGTCGGCACTTCGAAAGCAAGGTCGTCAAGCCTATCTGGATTGGACGAAACCGGTTTTTTCACCGGGGCGGGTCAACCTGTCAGAAGTGATCTGTTCGCTCAATGATTTCCTACCGGACGATGCCATTATTGCCAATGGTGCTGGAAACTACACCGCCTGGGTTCACCGCTTCTACCGCTATCGAACGCTAGGCAGTCAGTTGGCACCTACCGCAGGTTCTATGGGATATGGCCTGCCGGCAGCAGTGGCCGCTAAACTGGTTCAACCGCACCGGCCAGCAATCGTATTCGCCGGCGACGGCTGTTTTATGATGACCGGCCAGGAGCTTGCAACCGCTGTGCAGTACCAGCTTTCTGTGGTGATTGTCGTTGTTAACAACGGGATGTTCGGTACAATTCGAATGCATCAGGAACGACGGTTCCCCGGCCGAGTCATCGGCACGGAACTTGTTAACCCTGATTTTTGTGCGCTGGCCCAGGCCTACGGTGCTCACGCAGAACGGGTTGAGGAAACCGCAGCATTTCTACCGGCCCTGCGGCGTACGCTCGATATATCAGGTCCCGCGCTGATAGAACTGATTGTCGATCCTGAAGCAATCACACCCGCCCGAACATTGTCGGATCTAACAGCCGGAGGATAATCGAAGCGGTCTAGGCGAGCACCAAGCGCAGCTTATCGATCACTGTGTCGAGCTGCGCTTCAGTGATGACCAGCGGCGGTAGCAGCCGGATCACGGTTGGTCCGGCTGGCAGCGCCAGTATGCCCTGGTTCAGCAAGGCCTGCAGATAGGGAGTGGCCTTTTCCTTGAGCTCAATACCGATCATTAGACCGATCTGGCGTACGTCTCTGACCCGCTCTGGTAGGTGAGCGTTAAACTGACTGGCAAAATAATCACCCCGTACCCTGGCTTGTTCTGCCAGTTGCTGGGTCTGCATGAATTCAATGGCCGCGAGTGCTGCAGCGCAGGCCAAGGGGTTACCGCCGAAAGTTGATCCATGAGTGCCTATGCCGGGATCGATACGCGCAGAACACACGACGGCCCCCATGGGGACGCCACCAGCAATCCCTTTGGCCAGGCACAGCATGTCCGGCGAAAGGTCATGATGCTGGCAGGCAAAGAAAGCACCAGTACGACAGAAGCCGGTCTGGACTTCGTCAATGATAAGAAGAGCCCCGCGGGCATCGCATAACTGACGAGCACCTGCCAGGTAATCTGCGTTGGCCGGACGGACACCGCCCTCACCCTGAACAGGTTCTAAAATTATGGCCGCGGTATTGTCATCGATGGCTGCGTCTAACTTATCGATATTGTTCAGGGGAACAAAGCTGCAGTTCGGTAGCAGTGGTTCAAACGCGTCACGGTATTTAAAAGTTGCACTGAGTGCACCCAGCGTACGACCGTGAAAACCGCGCATCGCGGTTACCAGCCCGTTGCGCCCGGTCGTTTTTCGTGCAAACTTGATCGCCGCTTCAATACTTTCAGTACCAGAGTTACAGAGAAACACGCGTTCCAGACCGGGCGGTGTGACCTCGACCAGTTTTTTCATCAACCGCCCGCGCGTGTCATTAAAAAATATTCCCGGGCAGGTAATCAGACTTTTGGCCTGGTGCGCAAGAGCAGCCGCTACCGCCGGATTGGCGTGACCAATGTTGGCAACGCCCACACCAGCGGCGCAGTCCAGATACTCAGTTCCCTGATCATCCCATAACAATGCACCTTCGCCCCGAACGATAGTCACACCCCGCCGGGGATAGATCGGCAAAGCGTAGCGTTCTTCGTGATCTCTACCGTTCATCGAATAATCGTTCCGCGGCCAGACAGTGCATCCTGAACGGGATGTTCTACTCGGCCATCTGCGATGACAACCTCTGCTGCACCAGTGGTAAAGAGGGTGCGTAAAGCCAGCATTTTACGTTTCATGCGGCCTTCTACCTGCTGTTCGCGCTGCACCAGCTCTGCTTGAGTCATCTGGGGGACCACACTCGTCGGATCTTTCCGATTATCAAGAAAGCCGGGGGCCTCAATCAACTGCAGAATTCTGGTCGCTTTAATCCCTTTCTGCAGAATATTTACGATGTCATCGTTTTCAGAGTTGATCGCATGACCTTGCTCGTCGATTATAGGTATGCTGATCACCGGGCGGTATTCGTGTTTCAGCAACAGTTCCAGCAGAGCGGTATTTGCGGAACGGGGTTTACCAGAAAAGTCCCGCTTGAGGATTGTTTTCTTCCCCTCCCGAACCCGAATACCGCGATTCCTTTCGCCCTGAATGAGGCGGCCATCCAGACCACTGAGGCCGATCGCGTTGATGCCTTGTCGTTGGCAAAGCTCGACAAAACGACGGTTGCGAAGGCCCGCATAGGTCATCATGATGAGGTCTATGGCTTGCTCGTCAGAATAAACACTGGTATAGCCAGACAGCGAAGTTAGCTCCTGTTTGGTCATTGACAGGCGTTCGCCGATACTGTCGCGCAGTGCGTTGGCGCCAAGTACCACAATAAATGGGTCATCTAACGCAGCAAGATCGTTTACGATACCTGGAATATTGATATCGGCGCCACCACCGACTTTGATGATCAACATGTTTAAAGTGTCAAGATGCTGCGGTTACCAATAGGTTGCCACTGGGTCCTGCCCGGGTAGGGTTTGGAGCAGACAATGTCGGCGGTTCCTTCCTGGCCACGGTACATCTGGAAGTATGCCTGATTTTCATTGTACAAGGTGGCGAGGTGCGAAGATGCTGCATCGGCAATAATCAAATTCATGGCGCGTACGTAGCGGGTTTTTTTCTCGATGATGGCAGTGCCTCTGGTCAGAGCCTTGAGCAGATCATGACGGTCAAATCGTTTGACGTAGTTGAAGATCTTTTCCGCACCAATACGACCTTTCTCCTTGATCCGCACGCCGCGGAGTTCACCGTTGAATATAAATACCCGCTCACCGTCGAAAAACGGCATGTTATTTTCAACCGAAATTCCCTCATCTCGAAAAGCGCTTCGGGTATGAGCGACAAGCAGAGTAGTGGTGCCGAAATGTGAAATGTCTTCCTGCCAGATGGGAGAGATATTCCGGTAGATTTGCCACTGATTGTTTTGAAGCCAGGCACAACCCCAGCCATGTCCCTGATATTCTGAGCTGTCGCGTGACAAAGCAGCGAAATGCACCAGATGATCGGAAATCCGGAAAGGTTGTGCAGCACGCACCCACAGTAAACGACACATCGCAGGTTGTCAGATAGGATGCAAGCCCGGAAATTCGAGGCCACAGGTCTCGTTAAATCCATGCATGAGGTTGAAACATTGTATGGCCTGTCCAGCAGCGCCCTTCATCAGATTGTCGATAGCGCTGATAACTACCAGCCTGTTGGACGAAGCATCCCGCTCGAACCCGATATCGCAATAGTTGGTGCCTGCTAGGAGCTTGGGTTCTGGATAACGATGGATGCCGCCGCGTTCTTTAACGATCCGTATAAAAGGTTCCTCTGAGTAATCCTCGCGGTATATCTTCCATACCGCTTTTTCATCCAGGTCATCGTTCAAAAAGACATGGCAGGTTGCAAGGATACCCCGAACCATCTCGATAGAGGTTGCAGAAAAGTGAATCGCGATATCACCGAGCACTTGTTTCATTTCGCCTACATGTCGGTGGCCCGTAGGTTGGTAGGATCGAACTGCCCCACTGCGCTCCGGGTGGTGTGAAGCAGCACTCCCTGTATTACCGCCCTCACTGGAACCCGCCTTGACTTCAATAACAACAGACTCAACGAGATTGCGCCGCACGAGTGGCCGTACAGCCAGCGTGCTGGCAGTGGCATTGCAACCGGCACAGGCGACATGATCTGCCTGTACGATGTTTTCACGGTTAATTTCCGGCACACCATAAGCAAAAGTTCCAAGCAGATCAGGGCGTAAGTGCGGTCGGCCATACCATCGCATATAGGTTTCAGCATCGCTCAGCCTGAAATCAGCACTGAGGTCAATCAGTCGCGGAGCTAATGTCTGAAAACGGTCTATGCTAGCCATGATTTCTCCATGCGGCAGACAGAGAAACAACAGATCACATGACTTAAGCTCATCCACTGCGCAGAACTTAAGCCGAGTGATGCCGCGCAGATTGGGATGGGCATTATGAACAAACTTGCCAGCAGATCGTTCGGAGGTGATCTGCTGTACTGTACATTCGGAGTGAAACAGCAGCAATCGCAACAATTCGCCACCGGTGTAGCCAGAACCTCCGACAATCGATACTCGAATCATTTTAGTTGTTCCAGGACATATGTTACGACTCGTTCGGGAATATTAACCCCCGTAGTGTCAATGCTGTTCCTAAATTCCATAGTGTAGTTAACTTCATTGACCAACAGACCCTCCGTCGATTCAAAGAGATCGATGGCAAGTACGCCGCCACCCACTGCATGCGCTGCGGCAACCGAAAGCGATGCGATCTCGTCAGTTACTGGACAACCGGTTGCGACAGCGCCTCGGGCTGTATTGGTGATCCAATGAGACGAACTGCGATAGATCGCTGCAATACATTCGTTACCGACCACGAAACTGCGTATATCCCTGCCCTGTTTCTCAACGTATTTCTGGATGTAGAAAATCGAGTGATGATAGCTGCCAAGAACTGTTTTGTGTTCGAGAATCGCTTCGGCGGACTCGCGATCATTGACTTTGGCTAACAGGCGACCCCACGAGCCGACGGCAGGTTTTAGCACTACCGGGTAGCCTAGTTCTTCTATTGCGATCAGCGCTGAATCTTCAGTAAAGGCAACGCGAATCGGTGGCTGGGCCAGACCTGCTTCTTTCAAAGCAAGAGAGGTCAGAATTTTGTCACCACATATCCGAGCAACATCGGACGAATTAATACAACGAATACCGAGGCTCTCGAAAAGCCGAAGTCCATGCATTGCCCGGGAGTGATTGATACAGCGTTCTACGACAATATCAATATCGGGAACCGACTCAAGGTCAAAAGTCAGTTTTCTATCATCAAGCATTATGGGCGTCACGCTCTGCTGCCTGAACGCCTCGAGCAGAAGTTTTTCCTCCTTTCGGATCAGCGAGTGAAGTAAACCGACTCTCATTCGCCCCAGTCCTCCTCGCTTTCTGGCGCTTCAGCGAGTGTTAGCGGCTTGAGTTCAGTGACTTCCAGTTCAGAGCCACAGTCGGTACATTCCAACAGTTCTCCGACGACAGTATCTGATGCCAGCGAAATATCGGCACCGCATACGGGGCATTCACTCATAAGTTTTCTCCAGATGTAATCATATTTCAGGCCTATTGCAAAAATGAAATCTCTAATTTTAGTGGCGGCCTATTCTAGTGTGGCGCTCGCGTCAGGGCGAGTGGTCCGGACCATCATCGCATCTGACCCTGTTGTATGCCATATCTGGACCAACCCAAGTAATGCCTCGGCAGGTCTAATCTGTTTAAATTAACGCTTTGGCCACGTGTCATCAGGCGAGGTCGGTTGTGAGCCCCGCCAACTGGTTTTGCCGTATACGCGGTATGGAATCAGTTTACTCACAAGCAAAGGAAAATAACGGTGGACACATTTTTTCAGCAACTCAGTACCGATATCGAAGCTTTTGTCTCGGCCCGAGACTGGCACCAATTCCACTCACCCAAGAACCTTTCAATGGCCTTGAGTGTTGAAGCAGCTGAACTTGTAGAACATTTTCAGTGGTTGACGCCAGACCAGAGTGAAGATCTGTCTGGTGACCAGTGTCAAGCGGTGGGCGAAGAGCTGGCTGATATTCTGATCTACACCTTGATGGTGGCCCTGCGTTTGGGGATTGATCTGGAATATGCGACAGTCAATAAGATGAAACAGAATCGAGACAAGTACCCGGTCGAGAAGGCCCGAGGCCTGACCGCCAAGTACACCGAACTCTGACCAGGCCATGCAGTCGATGCTCGACCTTGATCGTTACCTACTGGATAGGCTGGATCCTCCGGTCGGACAGTGAGTGGCAGGAGACCCGACTGTACACTGCATTAAAGTTTGACCCTTCAAAAAGTGCTATTAAGCCTTGCCCTAAATCACGCCCTGTTCACGGAGTCGATTGCATTCGGCGGCATCGAGGCCTAATAGTTCCTCAAGCACCTCCTCGGTGTGCTGGCCTAGCATGGGTGGTGCGTGTCGATAGGATACCTCCGTTACCGACATCTTCGATGGACTGCCAATCAGGCTGACTGGTTCGCCGCCGGTAGCGGGATGGTTCATTTCGATTCGCATGTCACGGGCTACGACCTGGGCGTCGGCGAAAACCTGGTCGATGTTGTTGATGGGGCCGCAGGTGATTTTATTTTTCTCTAACTCTTCCAGCCAATAAGCCGATGGATTTTGCCGCATCACCTCGTTGAGGATTTGGGTGAGTGCTTCACGGTTTTGCACACGCGCTTTATTGGTGACAAAACGTTCATCATTGATCAGTTCGGGTACGCCGGCAAACTCGCAATAGCGTTTAAACTGGTCGTCATTGCCAACAGCAACTATGATGTTGCCGTCGGCGGTAGGGAAAACCTGATAAGGCACAATATTCGGGTGTGCGTTGCCCAGTAGTCCCGGCACTTCCCCCGAAGTAAGGTAATTCAGGCCCTGGATCGACAACAAAGACACCTGTGTGTCCAACAGACTGATATCCAGGTGCTGGCCTTCTCCAGTCACTTCGCGGTGTCGTAGTGCCGCATTGATGGATATGGTTGCCCAGAGGCCCGCCGTCAAATCAGCAATGGGGATGCCAACGCGATGTGGCTCTCCGCCAGGTGGCCCGGTAATGCTCATGATGCCACCCAGGCCTTGAGCCATGAAATCATAGCCGGGTCGTTTAGCCTTAGGTCCAGTTTGACCAAATCCGGTGATTGAGCAATAAACGAGTCCTGGATTTTCAGCCTTAAGACTCGGGTAATCGAGGCCGAATTTGGCGAGATTTCCGACCTTGAAATTTTCAGCTAGGACTTGGCATTGGTTGATCATTCGCTTGGCCAAGGACTGGCCCTCGGCACCAGTGAGGTTCAATGTTACCGAGCGTTTGTTGCGGTTGGCAGAGAGGTAATATCCGCTTTCGGTGGTTTCGGTGCCATCTACGTCGAGTACAAAGGGGGGGCCGTATTTTCGAGTATCGTCGCCATGTTCGGGTCGTTCGATCTTGATGACATCGGCGCCGAGATCGCCCAAGATCTGTGTGCAACTCGGTCCTGCCAAAACGCGCGTTAGATCAAATACGCGAATTCCATTGAGCGGGCCGCTCATCGTAGCCTCGAGACATTCAGTATCATTTGGGAATTCCTAATTAAGTTCTTAAAATATTGCGAAGCTGTGTTGCTGTACCTTTTTACCAATTCCTTTACACAACTCCCCAACCGCGCAGATATGCAGCAACGATGCAACTACCCCGATCGTGACCATCCAGACCGACCTTGGTGACGTGTATGCGGTAAGGCGTCTGGTTCGGTGCGTTCACGGTATTGTTTCGGGCAGCGTCGTACCAGAGTGGACCAAACCAACAGCGCAAGCAGCATTGAGCAATCGCTCACTGCGGTTGTGGGTGTGTCAACTGACAAGGGCCACCGATCGGGTATTTAATTCTACTGGATAATCGCTGACTTTATACTTGTATCGCGAAAGCTCGTAAATATATTGCCTCACACTTCAGATTGATCAAGACATGCCTAAGCAACTGGCGGTAGTGATGATCCACGGCATCGGTCGTCAGCGACCCGATTATGCCGCCCGTATGATCCGTAACATTGAACAACAGCTGGTCGTACAAGGGTATGAACCGGATACAATCGCTTGGCAGCCGGTCTACTGGGATGACATCCTCGCGCCTGCGGAGAAAGCCTACCTTGAACGAAGTCTGGACACCGCGTCTTTGAGAGCGCACCGACTGCGCGAATTGGTGGTTACGGTACTGGGAGATGCCACCGGTTATCGTCAGCTGTCAGCCGAACGAGTTTCTGCTGATGAGTTAAGAGTTTACCGCGTCGTTCATGAACGAATTCGGCAGAACATTGCTACGCTTTATCACGATCAGTTGGGTAGCCACCCGGTGCCGATGGTTGTTCTGGCGCATTCTTTTGGCGGTCATATCCTGTCAAATTATGTCTGGGACAGTCAGCGTCGGCCTCAGCAGGGGTTGTCTGCTTTTGAACGAATGAACTGGCTGACCGGAATCATTACGTTCGGTTGCAATATCCCACTGTTTACGTTTGCCTGTCCAAAGATCGTGCCAATCAGTTTTCCACCACCGCGGCTAGTAAAACGCTTGAAACCAAAGGCTCGATGGCTGAATTACTATGATCCTGACGATGTTCTGGCCTGGCCACTGAAATCGGTCAACGCTGCCTATGCACGGGTTGTGAGCGATGATCGATTGATAAATGTTGGCGGTGCGGTGATTGGCCGAACACCATTTTCGCATCTTCGATACTGGCCTGATCGCGGATTTGCTCGAGAGGTCGCGACATTTCTGGGAACACTGTTGTGAAGACCTGGGTGGCTCCATTCGTCCAGGGATACTTATCCCGACTACGCCGGCGGGACTGTTCGGGACCCCGAGATGTGCACTATCATCTAAACCCGGCCGTCACACTATTCTAATAACACGGATGAGAACAGAATGTACGAGCAACTATTGACCGAAGCGCAAGCGCTGCAATCGCAGACTGTGGCATTGAGGCGGGAAATACACCGTGAACCGGAGTTGGGGTTGGATCTGCCAAAAACCCGAGCAAAAGTTCTGGACGGTCTATCGGGACTCGGCCTTGAGATCAACCAATCACAGGCGACAACGGGCTTGGTTGCAATCCTGCGCGGTGCTCGCCCGGGTCCCAATATTCTGTTACGTGGCGATATGGATGCTCTACCGATGTCCGAGGACACCGGGTTACCTTTTGCGTCCCAAACACCAGGCCATATGCACGCCTGTGGCCACGATGCACACACTTCTATGCTTGCTAGTGCAGCTCATCTGCTGAGCAAACATAAAGAAGATATCCGAGGGAACGTCTTGTTTATGTTCCAGCCCGGAGAAGAGGGGTACGGGGGTGCAAAAATCATGTTGGATGAAGGCCTGATAGAAGCAGGCGGAAAACCCGATTCAGTGTTTGCGTTGCACGTCGCGCCAGAGCTTCCTTCAGGCATAATCGCCTGTCGTACTGGACCAATTCTTGCTGCAGTCGATACGGTGCACGGCCGAATTGTTGGTCGAGGGGGGCACGGCTCGATGCCGCATAACGCTGCAGATCCCGTACCCGTCGCATGTGAAGTGGTGCAGGCGATACAAACACTGGTCACCCGACAATTCAGCGTATTTGAGCCAGTTGTGGCGACAGTTGGTCGAATACAGGCTGGCACGACCAACAATGTAATCCCTGAGGCTGCAGAATTAGATATCACTATGCGTTCTTTATCGGAAGATACGCGAGAAAGATTGGCATCCGGCGTATGCAATCTTATTGAGCAGATTCCTGTCGCACACGGCTTGCAGGGCGAGGTTAAGCTCAAACGAGGATACCCACCGACCATCAATCATGCTGCAGGTGCAGAACTTGTTGCCAAAGCAGCGCAGGGCTTGCTTGGTACAGAAGGCTATCGGTTAATGCCGAATCCAGACATGGCGTCCGAGGATTTTTCCTACCTGCTACAACGGTACAACGGAGCATTCGCCTTTCTGGGAGTGGCACCACCAGGTACAGACGGCAAAGCGGCCCCATGCCATTCAAATCACATGCTGGTCGATGAGGATGCGATGCCTATCGGAGTTGCCATGCATGCGGCCATCGTATTTTCGAGTCTCAGTGGATTGACTTGACCGACTAGGTTGACGTGGAAAATGGGCAGTGAATCAATTACATCACCCGCTCGAAGACTAGTGCTGGGGTGTAGGCGGCAGGCTGAGCAGAGACTCAGAACATTGGGCTTGCCCAGCAGATGGCCCGACTGCCTCGATCTGTTGGACACTCACCAAGTACCAGAATCAGACGAGTCTGGTCGATCGCTTTTCTATTCTCGAAAAGAAGTTATTGACACGGCTCGATTGCTTTATCAGACGTATTGTGTGGAATTTTGGCTGAAGCAGAATGATGCCGAACGGGCAACCGCCAGTATGTTGGATCTTTTGGATTTGGCACTAACAGCCGGTCTAACCGATGCTATAGACAGCGAACATGCGGCCAGTACACAAAGAAAAAGACAACAGGTCAAAAACGCTGACCTACGTTGGTGGCGTCGTGTGGCTACCGCGCTACGTAAGCAAAATGGCACATTATCAAATCTGGAAATAGCCCGACGGATAGATCCTCGGCGTCCTCATACAATCCGTAAGTATCTCTAAGACAGGCGATCACGAACCCGATCCGCGGATAAGGGATCCAGAAAGCCCTTTAGTGTAGCTTCGGTCTCCAGTGCCATAGCTGCTTCAAGGCTGGCGGTCGGAGATGTCTGCAGAGCCTGTTTGAGATGTTTTACTGGGCCGCGAGGCAACACAGCAATTCGTTGTGCGAGGGATCTCGCTATTGGCATTACGTCCTCATCTTCCACAATCCGCCAACTAAATCCGAGTTTTTCAGCATCGCTTGCGGAATAGCGTTCACCGAACAAAATCATTTCTCGTGCTTTCTGGAGACCAATCTGTTCAACCAAAAGACGAGTTACACCACCCGTGACAAAAACACCTAGAGAAATTTCTGGAAAAAAGAAGCGGCAAGACTGTGCCATCACCACGAAGTCACAATTAGCAGTCCATTCGAGTCCACCGCCCACAGCCCAGCCATGAATTGCGCCGACTACCATCTTATTGTTGAGACATAGTCCCCGAGTGATGTCCTGAATGCGTTGTATATAGGCTCGTGTCTCGTTTGGATCGAGAATCTGCTGAGAAAATTCCTTCAGATCATCGCCCGCACAAAAGGCTCGACCAGCCCCACACAACATAATCGTTTGGACATCGTCATCGGCGTTAGCCTGATCCAGAGCTGATTTGAAGTCTGAAAGTAATTCAGGATTGATCGCGTTCAATCGGTGTGGGCGGTTCAGAGTAATCGTTGCGATGCCTTCGGACACTGAATACAACACAGTTGTGTTCATGACAAATACTCCTTAATGACGCGTTTTGTTTTTCCTTCGGTACGGGGTAGTTCGCCCTGCGTGAGGAGTTCAAGCTCCACGGTGAGTCTCAGCACTTGGCCAATATGATGGGAGAGTCTTGCCAATAGATTATCCGACGGATAGGCACTACTTTTCAGCTCAACTTCCAGCGGCAGTCGATCGTAGGGTCCTTTGTGTGTAAGGCGAATTCGGTACTCCCCGTTCAATTCGGGACAAGAAAGGACCGCGGCTGATACGCTAGAGGGATAGGTGTTTACACCACGGACAACGATCATTTCATCCGTACGGCTAATAACCCGGAATCGCGGTGCGGTCCGACCGCACTGGCACTTGTCAGTATTGGTCAGGCGCACCAGATCGCCCGTCCGAAACCGAACCAGCGACTGACACTCCTTCGAAAGGTTGGTTAAAACCAGTTCTCCTTCAGCCCCGGTTCGCCAGGATTGTGGTTCGCTCGTATTGACGTCAATCAGCTCAGGCAGTGCCACATCAAGCGCCAGAAAATGAAGGTCAGTCTGATCGGTACACTGACCGGCGAAGTTACACAGGAAGTCGCTGACGCCGTAGTTAGAATTCATCGCTTGCATACCCCACACGGTTTCCAGGCGTTGTCTGAACGTTGGGTCGTCGAGTCCGGCTTCACCGCCCATGAATCCCTTGCGCAGACCGAGCTCGCGGGGGGTCAACTCCGGGAAGCGCTCTGCGATGATCTGTTCCAGGCGTGCCGGGTAAGACGGTGTACAAGAGATCGCATTAATACCAACATCGAGAATTGTACGTATAAGCAGTTCGCTGCCTCCGCTGCCATACGGCACGACCAGAGCACCGGTACTTTCTAGGCCGAGATGGTCTGTTAGGCCACCCATCCACAACTGATAATTTAGACAGTGAACCACGATGTCTCCTGGTTCTAAACCTGCGGCAGACTGACTGCGGCCAGCAATGTGTGCTTGCATCAAGGCGTCAGCACTCGACAATGCAATGTTCATTGCTTGGCCGGTTGTTCCGGATGTACGATGTAGTCGTACGACACGGTCAGATGGGAATCCCAGGTAGCTACCAAAAGGCGGATGTACCGACTGATCGGCCCGCAACATTTCCTTATCTGTCAGAGGCAGTTCAGCAATATCTTCCAGATCTAACGGGAATAAGAACGGCGCCGCTGGGTGGTGACGTCGGTAGAATTCTGAACCGGATAAATGCTGGCGCTGCTGAGTCCAGTTGTTCTGTTGAACTTTTCTAAGTTCCGGTAGAGGCAGGAATGGCGCATTCGCTATAAATGTCATGTCTGGCCTGCGGATTTTTGCTGCCCCAATAGTTGGGTGACGACATCAGGTCTACAACATGGTACAAGAGCTGCCTGACATTTGGCACTACTCACGTTTGAGTCACTGTTGATAGCTTTTTTGATTCATATTGTTTTACACCTGTTGCTACCCCTGATTGTAGCCCGGTTGTTCTTTAGTGATAGGTGGAAACGGGCTTGGTTGATCATGCTGGCCACCATGCTGGTTGACCTTGATCACCTAGCAGCCGATCCCATATTCGATCCTGAAAGGTGCAGCGTTGGGTTTCATCTGCTACACAGCTGGCCTGCAGTCGGTGTGTACGTGGCTGCCTTGTTTGTGCCGTGGGTTCGGTTGGTTGGCGCGGGACTGGTTATTCACATGGGGCTCGATGGACTTGACTGTCTATGAGAGCAACGCAGCGCTGACGGTCGGTATTTAACCACCCTGGAGGAGGCATAATCAGGAGCCAAGAACGCAACCACGAGGAATTCATGCATGAGCCGAGTTACTGATCCTCACACCTACAAGCGTCGCAGAGTATTGGCCGCCGGGCTCGCGTTGTCCGCCGTGGGCGGGTTTACGGCGTTGCGTTATGGCGAACGACTTACAGCACGTGCAGGTCAGGTACAGGGGTATCCATCGGAAGCCCCTCGCCTATCGGGCAACGACAAGGACGCAGCCGCTAGTGCAGGCAAATCACATCGCCTTACGACCAAGCACGCCGCTACGCACTACAACAACGCTTATGAATTCGGGTGGGACAAGACAGATCCCTTTCGTCGATCAGCAGATTTCACACTCTCGCCATGGTCAGTAACTTTTGATGGCCTTTGTCACAGACCTGGCACATTCGATATTGATGAGCTGATGGGGATGCCCTTTAGCCACCTGGAAGAAAGGGTCTATGATTTTCGTTGTGTTGAAGCCTGGTCCATGGTGATTCCCTACAACGGACGCCCACTGAGAGACATTATCAAGGTGGTGGAACCCATGGGGGCTGCGCGCTATGTGGCATTCACCAGCGTGTATCGGCCGGATGAGTTGCCTGGACAGGCTTCTGCTTTCAGTACGCTCGAATGGCCGTATGTTGAAGCGCTGACGCTGGAAGAGGCGGTTCATCCACTGACATTTGCAACATTCGGAGTTTATGGCGACCGGCATCTGCCCCAAAATGGGTTGCCGTTTCGCATTACTGTGCCATGGAAGTACGGGTTTAAGTCTCCCAAGTTTATTGTCCGGATCACCTTTACAAAGGACAGGCCAAATGCGACTTGGCACCGGGAGAATCCGTCGGAATATGGCTGGTACAGCAATGTTTATCCTTCAATCTCTCATCCTCGATGGAGTCAGGCAACCGAACGTCGTATCTGGGGTGATGGGGACATTGAACGCATTCCTTCGCGCCCGTTTAACGGTTACGCCGAGCAGGTTGCGCACCTTTACCCTGGTAGCAAGCAACAGTACCGGTGAAACGATTTGCAATTCACGCACTACTGTCAGTCCCAGGCGTGTTGTTGATCTGTGGTTGGCAGACGGATCAACTGGGGGTAGATCCCGAAAAGACCGTAATCTGGGAAACAGGAATCTGGACTTTCAATCTCTTGATAACGGTTCTTGTACTGCCAGTGATGGCACGGTGGGCACGGTGGAGCATACTTTTGCGCTACCGTCGGGCAGTCGGGTTGTGGGTTTTCGCGTACGCTTCAGCGCACCTCGTGAGTTTCCTCACATTTCTATTAGGCTGGGACATCACTCGTCTGGGCGAAGAGGTGACCGAGCGACCCTACGTGCTGGCGGGGTTCAGCGCTTGGCTCATACTGTTGACCATGGCGCTGACCTCGACTCGGCGGTGGATGCGTCAGCTGGGTCGATGGTGGAAACGGTTACACACGATGGTTTACGTGGTACTTGGACTTGCTGCTGTGCACTATCTGCTCATGATTCGCAGTGACTGGGCCTGGCCAGTGACCTATGCCGTGTGTGCTGTAACACTGCTCGCGATGCGGTTGGTCCAGCGTCGGCAAGTGATCGTTAGGTCCAACTGAAATATGTCACTATTGATGTGAAATATATCATTAGATAAAAATTTCTTATGCAGTCAACAAGAATATTTGAATAGGCGGTAGCGCATTTTCAAGGTATCTTGGCGGGGCTGGATAATTTCTCCTTTAGTAACCTGTAGCCCTGCGCACGCCCCCTTTAATTGTGCGCAGGGTTTTTTTCTGGGTTGCGGCTGCAGGTCGCACATCTTGAGCCAAGGGTGAATAGGTGTTGCGAACCAAATATCAGGGTGTTTTACTTGGTGCTGGTTTGTGTCCTGCCCTTTAACGTTGATTCAATGTAGTCCATTCGTTGGTGAATAATGGTTTCCGCCGCTTCCGGGTCGCCCCGGTCGAGTGCGCGGGCAAGTTCTGCGCGGATCCGGGCATAGACGGCGATATCGTTGTGCTTCTGAAAATGGAAGTAGCCGATCCGGCGGAGTTCGCTCGCGAGCAGGCTCATCGCACGACAGACGTGTTCATTGTGGCAGGCCTCGCAAAGAAGGTTGAGCATTACCTTGTCGAACTGCATAAACAACCCCAGTTCTGGGGTCTGGGCAATCTTGTCGAAACTGGTTGCGATATCGGCAAATGCCTGTTTTTGTTCCGGGGTGGCTCTGACAGCACTGGTTCTGGCCATCAAAGCAAGCAAAGTACGGGCCAACTCGACTCGTAGAAACCCCCCTTCATAGCCCACCTGAGTGATTTTGATGCCTTTGCGGGGAAGGATTTCAACCAGGCCTTCTCTGGAGAGTCGCTGCAGTGCCTCACGAACAGGTGTACGGCCGATTCCAATCAACTGCTGTAAATTATTTTCGCTATGGCTTGAGCCCGGTTTAAGTTTCAGCGTAACAATCAACTCTTCAAGTTTTTCATAGGCAAGCATTGTCAGGCTGCATCGAGCCTGCGAAAGTGAAGTGACGGTGGCGTCCATCGATGGCAAACTGAATTTGGTTGGTGCGTCTAGGTTGGTCGGTCAGGTGCCCTCAGGGTTGCGCGCGTGAACTCCTCGAGGTAATCCATTAGCGCGTCAACTGCAGTGGCCGCAGTTTCTGGGTTGCCTTGAGCCACTTCACGGGCAAGGTTGGCGTGTAGGCTGGAACACAAAGGTATATTGGCGGTGGTCTCGAAATGAACGAACCAGAATCGTCTGGCAAGTCCGTGGATCAGGCCAATGGCCCGGCTCGCGTATTCGTTGTGAGCTGCTTGCGCCATTAGTTGGTTGAGTGCGTAGTCCTGTCGTAGGAAAGCGATATCATTCCCCGCAGCGGCTGTTTCGGCCATCGCATCGGCGATGACTATAAACGCCGAACGCTCTTCCTCTGTAGCTCTCAATGCACCTGATTTTGCCAGCAATTTTTCCAGATCTCGTCGCAACTCCAGCATCAACAGCTGCTTGGCCGGGTTAAGGTCGGTTACTTCAATACCTTTACGCGGCATAATTCTGATCAGACCTTCGCGTTCCAGTTTCTGCAGTGCTTCTCTGATGGGTGTTCGACCAATTCCAAGCTGTTCGACAAGGGTCGCTTCCGACAAAATAGCACCTGGTTCCAGCTCCGTGGTAACAATTAGCTCTTCGAGCTGTTCGTACGCGGTGGTCGTTAGACTTTTTCGTATGCTTAAGTCAGATTTTAGATTTGGACTTGCCATAATTATTGCCTTCGAAAGTTAAACTATTTAGTGAGTGATTGTTTGCGTGGTCTGTATCGATCGCTCAATGTGAGAACATAAGAATGACTGAGCAAGATCCAGCTGATCATATTTCAGTAATATGCCTAAAATCATAACGGGTAGGGATGTACGAACTGTTCCAGAAACGCCGTCGTTGCGTGTACAAACGGCTTATTGTTGGTGTACCCGAGACCCGGGCAGTTGCCCATAATGCCTAATTCGTTGAATTACCAGATCACAGCACAGTTTCAGCAAGTGCTGGACCTTTTGAGTGTGGGAACGCCTGCGGTGGTGTTTGTAACCGGTTCAGCCGGCACCGGCAAATCTACCCTGATCGAGGTCCTGCGTGCTGAATTGGACCGGCGCCTGGTCGTTCTGGCGCCAACTGGTGTGGCAGCGCTCAATGTTCGCGGACAGACCATTCATTCGTTTTTTCAGTTGCCACCAGGACCACAACCCAAAGCCAAAAAAGTTCTCGGTCCGGCTCGGGACGTCATCGCGAAAATGGACATTTTGGTTATCGATGAAGTCTCCATGGTGCGGGCAGATTTACTGGATGCGGTCGACGAAGCGTTGCGCTTAAACACGAAGAAAAAATCGGCACGTTTCGGTGGCAAAACGGTTGTGCTGGTTGGAGATATGCATCAGTTACCACCCGTTATAGCTGGTCGTGAAGAACGGCGGTTGTTTGAAGACGTTTACGAATCGCCTTACTTTTTTAGTGCCGATTGTCTTAAGCATGAGCCTCTGACCTGTGTAACACTGACCGAGTCTTTCCGCCAGTCCGACGAGAAATTCATACAACTGCTGGATAACATTCGGTTAGGTCGGAATCTTGAGCATACCGTCGAAGCTCTGAATACTTCTATTGGCGATAGAATGAGTGACGCAGAGAGTCGATTGGTTCTGACAGCAGTAAATGCTCGCGCGCGCCAGTTCAATGAACAGCAACTCGGTCGCCTGACAGGAAGTGAATGGCTCTATAGTGCTGAGCTCAACGGAGATTGGTTGGAGAACGAAACCCAGCTGCCCTCACCGACTCAGCTTCGCCTTAAGGTCGACGCTCAGGTCATGTTCACAAAAAATGGTCCTGACTGGGTAAACGGCACTCTTGGCAGAGTAGTTGACCTGGATTACGAATCTATTGAGGTCGAGCTTTTATCAGACACAGGCTCGGGTGCGGTCGTAGGCGTTGAGCGTGAATCTTGGGAACGTTACCGTTACAACTGGGATGCAAAAAGACGGCATGTCGATATGGAGGTTATCGGAACCTATACCCAGTTTCCTTTTATTCTTGCCTGGGCAGTTACAGTGCACAAAGCGCAAGGCCTGACGCTGGATAACATCGCCATCGACCTTGGCCGTGGTTTTTTTGCGACTGGACAGGCTTATGTCGCACTCAGTCGTTGCCGTACTGTGGAAGGTATTACTTTTAATCGGCCCATGCGTGCAGAAGATATTCGTTGCGACCCTGTCATCCAGTCGTTTTATGCGGGCCTTTACCAGCCAGAATTCTGATCAACACTCAAATAGTGATTTTGCTGCGGCACGGCTGTTGGGACGATAGCGCCACAAAGGCTTGCTGAAGTCGGGCTGGACCAGCTGGCACAGCTCTGCCTCGGTCGATGCCGATGCAAGCAGCGAGCGGATGCTGTTGGCGGTATCGACCACTCTTTGTACCCATTGGTTGCCGTTTTTCAACTGGAAGGACTCCATTCCCGTTGGACATATGTAGTCGAGTACAGCCGATGGCCAGACACCACTTTCCTGTCGAATAGCCATTGCATAGGTGCTGACCTGGAAAGCATGATCGTCAATGATACTGCGACGCCGCCTGCTGGAGGTCTTGAGTTCACGGACTTCCCCCGGGTAGCGCAGATCGATGTAACCGATGATCGGTATCTCAATACCTTGTAACGAGAGATTGATGGGTTGTTGGTAGGAAAGCGGTTTGTCCCAATCACTCATGATCGGGTAGCAGCGCTGCATACAGGCAATGACGACGTCGCGTTCCTTTGCAATCGTGTGTTGAGTATAGACTTCATCGGTTTTGCTTATCAGCGCATCATAAGTACGGGTGGCCAGGTCACAGGCCGAGGACTTATCCATCGATGGCTCATCAGATAACAGTGCACCAATTGTCTCGTCGACTGCAGAACCCCGGTGCATAGCAGGACTTCCTTGTTCACGAATTTTGTAGACCAAGTACAAAATTCCCAGTGCGGGATCGGCACGGAATTGATTCATGGACGTGGCCGATAAGTGTTCGACACCAAATGTGGCAAACGGGTTATCCATTAAAAGACTCCAGCAGCAGCTCAGGGTGAGAGACTATCTTAACCGCCCGACGACAGGAACGGAGAGAACAAGTTTCAGAAGGAATTAGGCTGGCGCCCCGCGGTAAAAATGCCACAGGAAAAGACTACCCACGGTACGCCATGGCATCCAGTGGGCGACGGCCGCGTGGGACTCGTCGGCGTTGGGTCGGTTGTCCCAACCCTTGAGTTTCTGCAGTGCACGCTGCAACGCAAGGTCACCCGCGGGAAAGACATCTGGTCTTTGCAGCGAGAACATCAAATAGACTTCAGCACTCCAGCGGCCCAGTCCTCTCAGCATACACATTGAAGCTATGGCCTGGCTATCCGTCTGTTGCTCAAGAGCAACTGGGTCGAATTGTCCGGCCACGATCGTCCGGGCCAGGCTAGTCACATATTCCACTTTGCGGCCTGACAGTCCGGCTTTGCGCAGGGCCCCATCGGGCAATGCCAGTGTCGCAGGAGCTGATATTTCCGGCAGCAGCGCCTGCACTCGGCCCATGATGGATTGGGCTGCTCCGGTCGAGATCTGCTGACTAACAATGATGGACAGCAATGCCTCGAAACCGACTGGCCGGATACGAGGCTCAGGATAGCCAATTTGTGTCAGCGCCTGGGCGACGTCACAGTCTTTTGTTGCGATGACTCTTAAGCCTTTGCGGATAGCACGTCGGTCAATCACTATATAAAATTCCTACTCCGTCTGTCAGCACATCAGGTCCGGGTGATGGGTTTGTATCGGATACGACGGGGCTGGGCGTCGCCGCCGAGTCTTCGTTGACGATCCTGTTCATATTCCTCGAAGTTACCGGCGAACCAGTTGACGTGGCTGTTTCCTTCGAAAGCTAAAATGTGGGTCGCTATTCGGTCCAGGAACCAGCGATCATGAGAAATCACGACCACACAGCCGGGAAAATTAAGCAACGCTTGTTCGAGAGCGCGCAGTGTTTCAACGTCTAGATCGTTGGTGGGCTCATCCAGCAACAGCACGTTACCACCACTTCTGAGCAGTTTGGCCAGGTGAACACGGTTGCGTTCTCCGCCGGACAAATCCTGAACACGCTTTTGTTGGTCGGAACCTTTGAAATTGAAACGGGAGACGTAAGCTCTCGATGGTGTCTGGTAGGAGCCAATCTCAAGTGTGTCCTGGCGATCAGAAATTTCTTCCCACACCGTCTGGTTGTCATCGAGCGCATCTCGACTCTGATCCACATAAGCAATTTTGACAGTCTCACCGATTAATATGCTGCCTTGGTCGGGAGATTCTGTGCCGACCAGTATTTTGAACAGAGTGGTTTTGCCGGCACCGTTGGCGCCGATGATACCGACGATGGCACCCGGGGGAAGAGAGAAAGAAAGATTGTCGATAAGCAGTTTGTCACCAAAGCTCTTGGTGAGTTGGTCGACCTCTATTACTTTGTCACCAAGTCTGGGGCCTGGTGGGATATAGATTTCGTTGGTTTCATTTCGTGACTGATAGTCTGCTTCCACCAGGTCCTTGAAGCGTTGCAGCCTGGCTTTGTTCTTTGCTTGCCTACCTTTCGGGTTGGTGCGCACCCACTCCAGTTCAGACTCAATTGTCTTACCCCGAGCAGACTGGGACTTTTCTTCCATTTCCAGGCGAGCGTGTTTTTGTTCCAGCCAGGACGAATAGTTGCCCTCCCAGGGAATACCTTGACCCCGATCGAGTTCAAGGATCCAGCCTGCAACGTTGTCGAGAAAGTATCGGTCATGAGTTACTGCAATGACGGTACCCGGGTAGCGCTCAAGATAACGCTCCAGCCACGCAACCGATTCAGCGTCTAGGTGATTGGTAGGCTCGTCTAACAACAGCATGTCTGGTTCTGTGAGCAGCAGACGACACAGGGCAACTCGGCGCTGTTCACCGCCGGACAGGTGTTCAACCTGTGAATCCCACGGCGGTAGACGCAGCGCATCGGCTGCTATCTCGAGATTGCGGTCAAGTTCCCAGGCACCCAGTGCATCAATTTGAGTCTGTAGTTCGCCCTGCTCTTCAATCAGAGCAGTCATTTCATCTTCGTCTAGGGGTTCTGCAAATCGCAAGCTGACTTCGTTGAATCGTGTCAGTAGCACCCGCCTGTCGTAGACGCCTTCCTCAACATTGCCGCGCACATCTTTGGTCACATCCAGTACGGGTTCTTGCGGGAGATAGCCGATCTTGAGGTTTTTTTGCGGAATCGCCTCACCTTCAATGTCCGTATCAAGTCCGGCCATGATTCGAAGGACGGTTGATTTTCCAGCGCCATTTAGTCCGAGCAGACCGATTTTGGCACCCGGAAAAAACGACAGCGAGATATCTTTGAGAATATAATTTTTCGGTGGGACTACTTTGCCCACACCTATCATGCTGTAAACGTATTGGGCCATTCAGTAATAAAATCAGTGTCTGAGGGGGGAAACCTAAGATTTTACAACGAGCAAATCCTGTGCCAACATAAGAAATTGTACTTTATGTGGTGTTTTTTTGGCTAGAATTGTCGTATGCTGTGACTACAGATCTGTAATAAATCTATAACCCTGAACCTTTTCTTAACCTAAAGGACGAGCAACCTGAACCATGAGCAACTTCTATAGCGCCCCCCTTTCCAAAACCCAGATGCTGAATGCCATTTCTGAACAGACCAATCTTTCCCGTAAAGACGTCACTGCTGTGATGGACAGTTTGTCGAGTGTTATTGAGGGCCACCTTAAACCTGGCGCCGCCGGTGTATTCAAAATGCCGGGCCTGATGAAGATCAGTGTCGTCGATAAACCTGCTGCCCCAGCGCGTTACGGGGTACCCAATCCATTCCAGCCTGGTACGACCATGGACGTAGCGGCAAAACCAGCCAGCCGACGGATTAAAGTATCAGCGATGAAGAACCTCAAGGCGATGGCAGGCTAACCTTCTGAATCCTACAAACAAAAACCCTGCCTAGGCAGGGTTTTTGTTTGGATCAATATTCCTAGACATTCAGACCATTAACTGGCAACGCTGTAACCGGTGTCAGGTCTTGATGGTGTTTGTAATCCGGTCGTGCGGTTTTGGTATAGGCATTTGAAACTGGATTTAAAATCAGGGAAAAGATGGCGCGATCCCAAGGTGACATATTGTTGGGGGATGCGTGCAGAAGCGTGTCATGAAAAATCAGCGCCGTGCCTTTCCCGCCGGTGGCAGACACAATACCGTTCCGTCTCACAAGATCGGTGATGATCGTATTATCGACCACCCACAGCGGGTAACTCGTGCTGGACGTATCAAGTGATGCTGGATGTTCACCCAGCAGATGTGAACCGGGAATGAACCACAAAGGCCCGTTGAACTCGGTTACATCTTCCAGAAACACATGAAGATTCAAAGCCAGAGGTTTGGGGACGCCGTCTTCCTGCCGGTGGGTAGCGAAGTCGTAATGCCACTGCCAGACTTCGCCGGAGAACGCCGCTTTGACATTAACTTTGACCTGTTGGATATACAGTGGTTCGCAAAGGATCTGTTGAGCAGGTTCGAACAGCTTGGGATGTCGAACCAGCCGGGCATACAGATCATCGCGCAAATGAAGCCCCATGGAGGTACGCACCTGGTCAGAACTTCTCTCTGCAATATTTGAGGGATCGCCATCGGCAAACAAAGTTGGTAAGCGAGAATGCAAAAGTTCCACTTCGGTCTCTGAGAAGAGTCCGGGCAGAATCAAATATCCGCTATGCCGAAGTTCACTCAGTTGTGTTGCCGAGAGTTGCATTGAGGTGTCGTTGGGTGTTGACTTCAACTTGTTGTGAAGCGTTCTGGTTTCGTTAGGAAATATGCTTAATGAAAACAGTATGCCATTATGACAGGTTCAGTTAGTTGGGGCGGATGTCTTGTCGCCAAGATCTACCCACCCCAAAATTAAATACCAGATGACGCCTAAACGTTTACTAGTGGTTGGGCATACGCCTTCGGTGAATACACGTCGCCTATTTGAAGCTGTGGTGGAAGGCGCGTCATCGATAGAAATAGAAAACGTAGAAGTCATGGCGTACCGACCCTTCGACGTACAGCCGGAGGATGTGCAGGCAGCGCAAGCAGTCATACTGGGGACCACTGAAAATCTTGGGTATATGTCGGGTGCATTGAAAGACTTTTTTGATCGAATCTACTACCCGTGTCTTGAACACACCCAGGGCATGCCGTATGCGTTCTATATCCGTGCTGGTCATGATGGCACTGGTACCCGGCGCAGTATCGAAACTATCACTAGCGGTTTGGGGTGGAGGGCGGTCCAGGAGCCCCTGATCTGTCGCGGTGACTGGCAAGATGCTTTCGTTGCGCAGTGTCAGGAACTGGGCACGGCTATGGCGGCAGGTCTAGAGATGGGTATTTTCTGAGTCCCCTTTTTGACCCCGGGGGACCCAAGGCCTATTTGATAGACTGAGGACCTACTCAGGCCTTTGATGGCCGGGGACAACAATACTTCGTTTCTCGGACAGAGTTAGAGAGCTTATGAAATTCAGCGTACAGCTGTCTTGCGATTACCCCGATCCTACTTACGGTGGCAAACAGCTGTATGCGGACATGATTGAACAGGCATTGCTTGCCGACCGCCTGGGTTTCGACGCGGTCTCGATCACCGAACACCATCTGATCAATCTTCTGATGATGCCGGCACCGCTGCAGTTTGCAGTCAAGATTGCGGGCGTTACTGAACGGGTGAAGATCATTCTGGGGGTCGCGGTACTGCCACTGCACGACATGCGGGTGTACGCTGGCGAATTGGTCTGTGCTGACATATTTACCGATCATCGGCTGCTAGTCGGCCTGGGCCGAGGGGCATTCCCGTTTGAGACTGCCCGCATGGGGGTTCCGATAGACAAAACCCTGGAGAAGTTCAATGAATCAGTCGCTGTGCTGCAGGCGCTGTTGGCCGAAGAAGAAGTGTCATGGTGCGGTAAGTACTACCAGTTTGAACCATTGACTGTGATGCCACGCCCGGACCGCAAAATCCCGTTATTGATGAGCGCCGTCAAACCAGAGGCGATTTATCACTCGACCCGACGGGGATTCCATATTATGACCACACCACTTGCTGGAGATCACCAGTACATGCTGGACCAGGTGGATGCCTTCAATCGGGGTAAATCCGAACTTGGGTCGGCAGGTGAAGGGTTGACGCTGACGCTGTCACGTGTCTCTTTTTTGGTTAAAGATGAGGCTGACCGGCGGGCCAAGAACAATATTGCGCACCACTACTATGGCAGGTTCGACAACATCCGTGGATCCGGCGTGATGCATCACGGTGTAATCTCGCCATTGCCAAGAACAGTGCCGATTGAAAAAACCGCAGAGAATCTCCTGGTCTGTACACCATCCGAGATGATTGACAAGCTCAAGGTGTACGAGTCCGTCGGAGTCGACCGCTTTATCCTCAATATTAATTTCGGTAACTCGCAGGCGGAGATGCTTGAGTGTATTGAAAACTTTGCAACCCAGGTGATGCCGCACTTTGTGGTGGACATTGCGTCCGTTCCGGTCAGACAGGCGGTCTGATGGCGGCAGTAGCAGTGGATTACCGCGTTCAGGGAGAAGGTCCACCACTCTACATGGTGCACGGTATCGGCTCACGCAAGATTACCTGGGACGGGTTGATGCCACACATCACACCTTATTTCACCTGCGTCAGTTACGACTTGCGTGGCCACGGCCACAGTCCGGTTCCCGTGCCACCCTACAGCCTGGATGATCTTATTGAGGATCTCGAGGCCTTGCGCGTCAAACTCGGACACGAGCGGATACATGTTGTTGGGCACTCACTCGGTGGAATGATCGGCCCTGCCTATGCCAGAGCCCATCCAAATCGAGTTTCTTCGATCGGATTACTCAGTACCGCTGCCGGGCGCAGTGACGATGAGCGGGACAAATTGATTGCACTCATTGGCAAAATGGAACGGGAGGGTGTGGCGTCCGTGCTGGATACCTTGCTTGATCGTTGGTACACCGACGAATTTCTACGTGTAAGGCCAGATGTGGTCGAACAACGTAAACAACAGGTGATCGATACACCTACGGATGTTTTCTTGAGTGTCTTTCGTATTTACGCGACGACCGAGATGGGTCCTTGGCTCCATGAGATTCAAACACCTTGCCTGGTTTTGACAGGCGAGCTGGACAGCGGTTGCAGCCCCCGGCTTAATCATTTTATTGCCGGTGAACTGGGGCAGTCGGAACTTGTTGTCCTCGATGGATTGAAGCACTCGATCCTGATGGAGGCACCCGACCGGGTGGCCTCACCGCTCAAGACGTTTCTACTCAAGCACCGTTGATTCACTGGCTGTCGCCCAAAGAACAGCGTGGGGTCGTTTTATGGTGTCGATTTTTCAAAAGTTCATGCTGTGAGAAAACGGCCGAACTGAGCGCTTTTATCCGTATTGTTAGCCTAAGCCGGATGTAAGGTTCAATTGTGAACGCTCCGGAGCATTGGATAATCCGAAATAGACGTGGTTGAACCTGTCGGTGTCGCGGAGTACAGTGCGTCGTTCCCTCTGCGGTTTGTTTGAGCAATCCCGTTGTTAGCACTATACCAAGCGTATCTATGAGCGAAGATCAAGCCGTTAGCCTAAACCGGCCACGGCATATTGTGCTCAACTCACACCCGACCGGTGATCAGTCACCGATCGAGCTGAGCTGGGGTGCGGTTAATGCTGCTGATCGTGGGCCTGTTGTGACGAACCTTACCGGCGATGGCCGCCATAATGCCATCGGTACGCATTCCGGGTCGTACAGCATTTACCGCGCGCTGGCTGTAGCTGCAGGAGCACTAGACCCTTTGCACCGGCCGGATCTTACGAATACTGCACCTGTCACCCGTATTGGACCGCACCCGCAATGGTCTGATGCCAGTCGTATTGTTTCGATGGACCCATATGGACATCTTGTAGCTCAGTGTTTTCAGAAACAGATAGACGACGGAACAGACGTTCGCCCCAGCATTGCTGTAACGCGTGCCAGGTTATCGCTGCCGGAAGTGGTTCACGGCAGGCAACAGAACCTCCGGGTGGATGGGCAGATACTGCTTGAAAGCGGTGAGATCAACGTCACCAAGATTGCCGTTGAGCCAGTCTGGCATCTGCCCGGTGTCGCAGAACGATTTAGGATCAAGGAGTCGGAACTACGGCGAATCCTGTTTGAGCAAACAGGCGGTATGTTCTCTGATCTTGTTACCCGCAGCGACCTCAAAATCTTTCTGCCACCAATCGGTGGTGCGACGCTGTACATTTTTGGCAACCCGGAATACCTGAACGACAGTAGCCGTAGGTTGACCTGCCGAGTACATGACGAATGTAATGGATCAGATGTTTTTGGTTCAGATATCTGTACCTGCCGACCGTACCTTGTTCACGGTATAGAGGAATGCGTGCGTGAGGCACAAAATGACGGCGTGGGTCTGGTTGTTTATAACCGCAAGGAAGGACGTGCCCTGGGTGAGGTCACCAAATTTTTAGTCTATAACGCCCGTAAACGACAGGATGGCGGTGATCGTGCTGATGCGTATTTTGAGCGTACAGAATGTATCGCCGGCGTCCAGGACGTACGATTTCAGGAGCTGATGCCCGACGTGCTGAACTGGCTTGGTATCAGTCGGATCGATCGTTTCGTTTCCATGAGCAATATGAAATACGATGCTCTCACCGCGCAGGGTATTGATGTCGGGCAGCGTGTGTCCCTACCGGACAATCTGATTCCCGAAGATGCCCAGGTCGAGATGGAGGCCAAAAAAGCCGCAGGCTATTACACACCAGATGAGGTACCCGACATCGATGACCTCGCAAAGACGCGTGGCCGTCACATCGAAGGCTACTGACAGCAAGTCTCTGGCCGCACTGCTCAGTGCTGCTGCCGTACGACAGCGCTGTCGCTGGTTTCTTGAAGCTGCTCGGGCTGGCACACTCAAGCACTTCGTTTATGATGATTCCATGCTTGATGACTGTGTGCAGATCGTGGCACAGGAAACCCGTACCAACTATCCCGATCTGGTCGTCCCTTACCACAGCCGCTGGCGGCACTTTGAAACCCCAGCGGGTGATCTGAGCAACGTGTTGCTGAAGTATGTTGGTGCCTCGGATCACGATCGTTGCCGTGCTGAGCTGGATCTGGTATTTGTCAGCGTGCTGCTGGATGCCGGTGCGGGTGGCCGCTGGCAGTATCGGGATGACGATACTGGCATGGTCTACCATCGCTCCGAGGGACTTGCTGTCGCCAGCCTCAGAATGTTTGTCGCCGGATTGTTTTCATCGGATCCGGCATCGCCCTGCCAAGTTGATTCAGACGCCTTGATCGCACTCGATGTAGATGACTTAGAAAGTGGTTTTAAGGCCGATGACGACAACCGCTTGCCTGGTCTGGCGGAGCGGACGTTACTGCTTAATCGCCTTGGTGGGGTACTTGCCAAGTCATCGGCCACCGGCTTGTGCCGACCTTCTGACTGGATACTGGACAATTTGAGTGGACGAGCCGTGACGGCGGAGCATTTGCTGGCAGTGGTTCTGGATCATCTCAATCCTATCTGGCCACAGGGACGCATAGAAGACGGTGTTGCGCTGGGTGATGTTGGGTATCATCCCTTGGCTTGCTCAGCTGAAGAGTTTCCTGGGTTGGTGCCATTTCACAAGCTCAGCCAGTGGTTGACCTACTCCTTGATTGAACCGCTGGCCCGGGGCGGGATAGAGGTGTGCGAACTCAATGGTCTGACTGGACTGGCCGAGTATCGCAATGGTGGATTGTTCGTGGATTGCGGCGTCATTCGGCCAGTCGACGTTACATTGACTCATCAGCCGCTGGATGTCGCATCAGAAATCGTGGTTGAATGGCGCGCACTGACCATCGCTTTGCTGGATGAAATGGCACCGCGTGTTCGGCAGCAATTAGCGGTGAATGAAGATGACTTCCCACTGGCCTGCTTGCTTCAAGGGGGCAGTTGGTCGGCCGGGCGCCGCCTGGCTCAGCAGCGTCGCCCAGACGGTTCGCCGCCACTGCGACTGCACATGACGGGCACCGTGTTCTAGAATCAGTCAGGATACAACTGCGAGGCAAGATGCATGGACAGCACAATTACAATAGTCGACCATCCGCTGGTACAGCATAAACTTACCCTCATGCGGGATAAACATCAGCCCACGGCTTATTTCCGGCAGTTATTACGGGAAACCGCGCTGCTGCTTGCTTACGAGGTCACTCGTGACCTGCCGTTGGAGACCAAACGGGTTGAGACGCCGATCGAGGTTATGGATGCCCCGGTCCTGTCAGGGAAGAAACTGTGTTTTGTCTCGATATTGCGTGCAGGTAACGGGCTGCTGGAGGGGATGCTGGACCTGTTGCCATCTGCCCGGGTGGGACACGTTGGGCTTTATCGTAACCCCGAAACACTTGAAGCCGTGGAATACTATTACAAGGTCCCGCAGGACATCGGCGAACGTCTGGTTATTGTTGTTGATCCCATGCTGGCGACGGCAAATTCCGGAATTGCCGCAGTGGACCGCCTCAAGCAGGGCGGTGCCCGGCAGCTGAAATTTGTCTGTCTGCTGGCAGCGCCGGAGGGTGTAGCGGCCTTCACTGCGGCACATCCAGATGTACCACTCTATACGGCTGCGCTTGATCGAGAGTTGAACGAACACGGCTATATCCTGCCCGGTCTGGGCGATGCCGGTGACCGTATTTACGGAACGCGCTGACCAGATGCCCGTTATCTGTTGTCTGTGTTAATGGCCCGCTGTACTGCCGCCGTCGATTGGTAGTGCTGAACCGGTAATAAAAGCTGCGTCGTCGCTGGCAAGGTACGCGATGGCTTTTGCAATTTCGCCCGGCGTACTCATTCTTTTTAGCGGTGCATAACCGATGATTGCCTGTTCCGCTGACTTCGGGTCATCCGCCTGGTCAATGACATCGCGTCGGACCATATCTGTGTCGACATAGCCTGGGCATACACAGTTGACGCGAATTGACGGTGCCAGTTCCAGCGCCATGGCACGAGTCAGGTTTACGACACCACCCTTGGATGCACAGTAGACCGTCAATCCGTTTTCACCGATAAGTCCCGCGTCCGAGGCCAGGTTGACGACATTGCCTTCTGAGTCACGCAAGTAAGATAGTGCAGCACGTATGCAGAAAAATGTGCCCTTCAGGTTGGTGTCGATCGTGGCGTTCCATATTGCCTCGTCAGATGCCTCTACGGGTAGAAAGTAGGCAACCCCGGCTGAGTTGACCAGAATATCGAGACCACCGAGACCTTTTGCAGCAGCTTCCACAACTGACACACAGCCTGCAGCCGTCCCGACGTCACCGCTGGCAGCGATAAGTTGGTCGCCGCCGCCCAGTTGTTCAATTCCCTGGGTCGTCGAGGCGATCGTGCGGCCGTTGATGGCCACTCGTGCGCCGGTACTGAGGAAATGTGCTGCTGTCGCATAGCCGATACCGCGGGACGAGCCGGTCACCAAGATTCGTTTGCCTGAGAACGCCATAGTGTGTTCCTGTTTGTCTGGTTAGAAAGTGATGTACACGGGCTGACCGTGGTCACAGTGCCAATGGCCATGGATACAGCCGTTGATAAATAGAGGTACAATTTTCAGGGGGATGGCATGAGAAGGGAAGGGGTTAAAGCCCCCGACATCACTTTAAAGGCGCGAACGGCCCTGGAGGATTTGTTCTATGAGTTATGACCCGCTGCACTCCATCAGTCCTGGTGAAGGACTGGATCATGTTGATTCCTATTGGGCTGCCACAGCCGGCCCGTCACCCGGAGATGACGGGCGTCTTCAATCACCGATAGAGACCGATGTTGCCATCATTGGTGGCGGTTACACTGGGCTGAGTTGTGCGTTTCATCTGGCCAAGCGCTATGGCGTTCGTCCCGTGGTATTGGAGGCGAATCGACCTGTCTGGGGTTGCAGTGGGCGCAATGGCAGTTTTGCCGGACCGGCATTGGGCCGCGTCTCACTCAGCGAGTGGACGGCTCGTTGGGGGGAGGTTGGCGCACGCTCGCTCTGGGCTGAGGCGGTGAGCGCAGTAGAGACAGTTCGTTCGCTGATCAAGGAGGGAAATATCGATTGTGATGTTCAGCCTGATGGGCGTATGCGTGTGGCGCACGCCCACTCTACAGTGAAGAAGCTGGAGGAAGATGCCAGTGTTCTGCGCAGTTTTGGAACTGAATTTCAGATGCTCACCCCGTCAGAGATTGGTGAAAAACACTTCAAGGGGAAAGAAGCTCATGCTGCACTGCGCACGACTTACGGTTTTGTGCTTCACCCGATGAAACTGGGTTACGGCATTTTGCGCATGGCGCGTGAAGCGGGTGCCACAGTGTATTCGGCTTCTCCGGTGCTGCACTGGAGCAAGCATGGGCAGACACACTGCCTCGACACACCCGATGGCAAGGTATACGCAAAGCGAATCGTATTTGCGACCAATGGCTATACCAACGAACGGTTACATCCCACACTGGATTCCCGGTTGTTACCGGTGTTGTCGAACATCGTGGTCACGCGACCAATGACTGAAACCGAGATCGGGGAAAGTAACTTTGTGACCACCGACTCGATCAGTGACACCCGAAAGTTTCTCAATTATTTTCGTCGGCTACCCGACGGCCGTGTGATGCTCGGCAGTCGAGGCCCGATTCGGGAAAGTGGCAGTGCGCCTCATCGTGACCGACTGTTGCAGATCATTCGACGAAAATTCCCAGCGTTACATTCGATTAGTGCTGACTACTTCTGGGGTGGGTGGGTTGCGCTGACGCCCGATTACATGCCCCATGTCGGGCACGCTGAGGATGATGCGACGACATTTTACGCGATGGGTTATTGTGGGAGTGGTGTTACAGCGGCCAATCAGGCAGGACGCCGGTTGGCCGAATATCTGGGAGAAAACAAGGCCGTTCCTGTCCAGCTCAATGTTCAGCCACCACGATATCCATTGGCCCGGTTCAGACGGGTAGGCCAGGTCGCAGCCTTTCAGTGGTACAGCTTGAGTGATGCGCTGACCTGACGCCTTAGATACAAAGCACATCGTTTTGCCGGGCAATAACGTTGTGACTTACCGATATGAACTACGAAAATTCAAGGGTCGAAATGTGCTTCCGAAGCGCCGTGGGTAACTGGAATGTTGGCGGGTGAAAAAGGATTTATGCCGTCGACGCAACCGATGTTTACCCCATACTGAGTAGGGTCTGACCGTCGTTGATGATGGGTGTAAACACCACAGGTTTGGCAGAAATAGTGTTTCGCGGTATTGGTGTGCCATTGGTACACGGCCAGGTTGTCAGCGCCTGCGATGACCTTAAACTTGTCAAGTGGTATGCCACCCATAACCGTGCCCCGCCGCCGGCAGAGTGAGCAGTCGCACCGGTTCAGTGCCAGAAACCCTTGATCAAGATCGATCTCAAACTGGACTTTTCCGCAATGACAGCTTCCGGTCTGTATATCACCCATGATGTATTCACCTGATCAAATTGAGAAAACGCGATGATAATCCTTTGCCCATTCACATGTGCTGATGGCGACACCCTGTTAACTTATGCAGGTCGTATCCAGTCGTAGGCTCCTATCAGCGCGATGCACAAAATAGCAGGTAAAGTTTGCGCACAATAAGCGAAAAACTGGGGTACAGCGGGTTGTTACTGGTGTTGTCCACGCTGCTGTGTGTGGGAGGCTGTTCGGGCACGGCGTGCCGCTGTGAGGATCAACAGCTCATCACAAAAGAAAAAAAGGGAAGTGATGGCACACCGCGCGTGCGTATTGTGTTGCCGGCTCCAGGCTAATCTGCACAACACCCATGGCCACGAAGAAAAAACCCAGTGCCCGAACGCGCAATCCAGTAGCGCGACACGCACCAAAATTCAATAAACCTGCCCGCCATCGCTTACGAACTCGATACCAGCGTAAACCCCGCGACAATGATCTACTTGAAACATGAATCAAAAAAACCAGATTGTCTTTATATCGTTAGAATTTACGACTGACCACCACTCAACGATTGACCGATACGAGAATCTCACATGAATGAATCACTTTGGCAGCTCAGTGCCTGCGACATCGTACAGGGTATTCACAACAAGACATTTTCCTGTGAAGAGGTGATGCAATCCGTGGTCCAGCGGATCGCAGAGCGGAACGGTTCAATCAACGCCATCGTCTACGACTATTCAGATGAAGCCATGGCACAGGCCCAAGAGGCTGACCGGGCACTGTCATCCGGATCGGCCGTGGGACCCCTGCACGGTGTACCGATCACCATTAAATCCAACATCGACGTGAAGGGTCAACCCACACCGAACGGAGTACCGACCTATAAGAATGTCATTGCCACCGACGATTCACCCGTTGTTCGAAACCTGAAAGACGCGGGTGCGATTATTGTCGGGCGAACCAACACACCGGAATTCTCCATGCGGCTCACGACCGACAATCCTCTTAATGGTCGGACGTACAATCCATGGCACGACGATGCCTGCCCCGGCGGCTCATCGGGTGGTGCCAGCGCCGCAGCCGCCGCTGGTTTTGGGCCGATACATCATGGCAACGATATCGGTGGGTCATTGCGTTACCCCGCGTCTTTCTGTGGCCTTGCAACCGTAAAGCCGAGTTTTGGACGGATCGCGAACTTTGTGCCGTCAGCCATGCCGCCGGAGCGGGGAATACTGGCCCAACTGATCGCTGTACAGGGCGCAATCTGCCGGCAGGTCTGTGATGTGCGACTGGCGACGCAGGTCATGGCCGCACCCGACGCACGTGATCCGTTCTGGGTGCCGGTCCCGTTCGATAACTGGCCTGATGAGGGGCCGATCAAGGTTGCTGTGACTCGAGAATCATATGGCTATCCGATCCACCCTGACCTGATTGCTGGTATTGATCGTGCTGCGGGTTACCTGAGTGATGCGGGCTATCAGGTAGAAGAGGTGACCACACCGTCAATCGAAGACGCAGCCCAAGGCTGGTTTGACCTTCTTGGCAGTGAGCTCGAAGCTTTTATGATGCCACTGGCAAGAGAATATGGCAGTCCGACGATCCAGCAGATTTTTGAATGGTATTTCGAGATGGGCGAGGTCGCCGATGCAGAGCGCTATCGTGTGGGCATCAAAGAACGCACCACCATGACACGCGAATGGAACATTTTTCTGGATGAGTATCCTTTGGTCTTAACGCCTTTCTTTATGCAGCCGACTCCCGCCTGGGATTGTGACGCAAAATCTTTCGAACAAACGCAGGATGTGTTCCGAGCTGCGATGTACAGTACCGGCACCAACTTTCTCAGCCTGCCCACGGGCGTCGTGCCGATAGGCTTGGTCGAATCGTTACCGACGGGCATCCAGGTCGTTGGGCGGCGCTATCGGGAGGATCTCATCCTTGATGCCATTGAGGCCATCGAAAACCGTGTGGGAGTGCTCACCCACCAGCTCTGGGCCCGGGAAGAGTAAGTTCTCGATGAGTGACTGTCGTCCTGGCGGGGTTATCCAACAGCTTGTTGCACTTGGGTCTCAAACTTGGCCGGAGACGTAAATTCGATCAGCTCGAGGTCGTCTGAGCAATCAATTTCATCGTGTACTATGCCAGGTGGCTGCAGACAACTGTCGCCAGCTTCGAACATGTGTTCGCCATGGTCCTCATACACAAATTTTATCCATCCTTTGAGTATAAAGAACATCTGAAAATCGAGTTCGTGGGCGTGTGGGCCGGTGTGGGGGAATTGTTCAACCGGTTTTTTTACACGGATGACATGGGCGTTGAACTGACCTTGAGTCGCATCACCTATTCCGAGGTCGCGGTATTCAAAAAACGTCCGAAGACCGGGCGTCCAGGTCGAGCTCTTAGCATGACTGGTACAGAATTTCTGTGATTGCTGGGACATGGTCGACTCCTTTGTTTGCGTGAATCTTTGGTGAGATGCGCTGGTACACCAATCTGCAAGTAAAGCATATTTCCGGGTCGTTGGGGCGGGTTCGTAGGGTCATAATCTGGTGATCGAAACAGTCTTGAAAAAACGACTCGTAGACCGCATCTTAAAGAGAGATAGAATGAGGAAGCAGACCTATGAATGCAGAAAAAAGACCTGATACAGCGAACAAATCGGTACTACTGGTCCGTGAGGCAGTTATGACGGCATACAGCCTGACAGGGAACCTTTCATCGGCTACTGAATTGTGCGGAGAACTGGCGGATGAGGATTTGCCGCAGGACGTTCAGGCGATGGCCGTGTTGACCAAGTTACACAACATCGCGATGCGACGACCTAAACATTAGGTATGCGGGTCAATCAATGTTGTTGATTGACCAGATGGCGACAATGGCACCCACAGCAGCTATGTATAACGCTGGGCTGTAGCTCCCGGTAATATCGTAGGTCATGCCAGCTAAAGCGGGACCCACAAGACCCGCCAGCCCCCACGCGGTCATAATCCGGCCGTACACAATGACACCGCCGTGCAAACCAAATATACGGCTAATCGAAGAGGGAAAAACAGTGATCGTGGCGCCGTAGACGGCGCCGGTCATGCCCAGCGCTAGGATCATGAACTGTCCTGTTACTTGGGTCATGGAAACGAGTGTGATCGCTGAAAAAATCGGCAGAGCGATCATTAATACACGGCGTCCCACACGGTCATTCAGCCAGCCTGCGGCTAGACCACCGGCAGCCGTCGTGGCTCCGACTAAGAAAACTACCCGGGTTGCATCCTGTCGGGTACCACCAGCGTGCATCAATATGGTCGCCGCGTGACCGAGTACCATCAAGCCGGCAATGCAGGTGGTGAGATACCCAATCCATAGGCGAATCTGCAATCCGAGGGTTCTGCGACCCATCTGCTCGGATGGTGTCGCTTCTTGGATTGTTCGGGCCCTATTAAGGAGCAGAGCATTCACCAACAGAACCAATCCCAATAGAACTGATAGGGTAACCATCGCCCCGCCGACTTTGTCGTCGTTAGGCGCTAGACCCGTACATATCGCAAAAAAAGAAGCGCCTAACCCGTAGAGTGCAGTGACGGTGCCGATGGTGAGACCGCGTCGATTGGGGTATGCCTGGGCAGCCAGTTGCAGGGCCAGCGCGTATCCTAGGCCGTTGGCACTGCCGAACAGAACGCCATAGCCCACTGCAAATACAATGGGAGTGTCTGCCAGCGCGGCAATCCCGCACCCCAGGGCGCCAATCGAGCATGTAATAAGGGAATTCGTTAAGGGCGACCAACGATGCAGCAGGCGTGGGCTGAAAAGCACAGCGATCGTAAGACACACCAGAGACAGAGAATAAAACAGACTTGTAGCCGTCCGGCCGAGTTCGAAGAGATCTTCCAGAGGTTCGATCAGGACACTGAACCCATGAACGGTACCAAGAGACAGCGTCAACAGACTCGCTGCCAGTATGAAGCGCAGCGGTCGATCTGATATGTGGTAGGAATCAGACGTCACATCGTTCGCAACGGCACACGTAGCTGCTCGTTCAGTGGTTGAGTCTCGACACTGGTATTGAATAGGGCCCGATGCGAAAAATTGCTGGAAATGTTATGAAACAAAGATGACTCCTTGAGTCAGTTATGGCTGACTGTCTAGATTAGGATAGACTGACTAGAAGTCAAAGGTCAGTCGCGTGCAACATGATGACTTGACGGTAGAGTCGTCATGTGAGCTTGAATGACTTAAGTCATCCCGAAAAAATAGTGGATAGAAACCATCACGGTCTGACAGACAATCGGGAATCAGAATGAGCGATAGATTTGTATTTCATAACTTTAAAGCAGCTCCGACGCACGTTGCGCCATTCAGTCATGCCGTTGAGTGTGATGGTTGGATTCAACTCACGGGGCAGATGCCCACGGATCCGAGCGACGACAATGCGTCTCTGCCGGAAGGCGTGGCTGCACAGACTCGTCGGGTGATAAACAACTTGGTGATTGTTCTGGAAAACCTTGGTCTTGGTCTGGGTCATGTGATGTCGTGTCGCATTTACCTAACAGAGTTCGAGCGTGATTACGAAACCATGAACGAAGTCTATCGAGATTACTTTGCTGAGGGTCGACTACCAGCACGGACCTGCATTGGGGTTACAGCGCTCGCACGTGAGGCGCTGGTCGAAATCGATATGGTAGCCCGGCGGTAATAATTACCCTGCAGTAAGGCCTGTTCCTGCCCATGGATGACTTACGGTAGGAAGAACTTACCCTCTATCGTTTTAGTAGCCAGTCCCCCGACACGCACTTCGACTACCTGCCCATTGCGTATTGCAAGTTCGCTCATGACCACACTGGGGCGTCCCATTTCATGGCCTTGCTGACTGTGCAGTGTCAGGCTGCCGTTTTGCAGATCGCCAAGCTGGCCCGCCAGGTACAGATAGCAGCTTATCGCGCGGTTGGTGGTACCCGATGCAGCTGCCTCGGGCGTGCCAACGGCGGGGCAGAATTCCCGGCAACGGATCGTAGGGCCAGTATTTTCTGCAATGGGGGTAAACAGGGCAATCGTATCCATCGATTCGCGATGGCATAAAGCTGTGATTGCGGCAAAGTCGGGGGTCACCGTCTCCAAATCGACCACACTGCGAATGGGAACCAGTAACGACCTGAAATCGGTAATGGTCACTTTCATGTCGAGATCGTCCCTAAATCCTTCTGGGCTTATTCCCAACATCCCTGCAAGCTCGTCGGTGTGCAACACAGCGGGCTCGAATACCGCTGGGGCTAGCGAGAGCAGTACCTCGGGTCGACCATCTTCACGGATGCGGATTTCTACGTCTGAGGCCATCGCCGGTGTACGCAGTGTTGTTGTCACGGTGGTTCCGTTATCAGGCAAGAACCAGCCATGTTCGACCAACCAGGTCATAAGTCCCATGGTGCCGTGACCACACATCGGATATTCGGTTAAGGTTGAGAAAAATCGGACATCAACACCATGTTCGTCAATAGCGGTGATGAACCCAGTGGCTGGCGCTCCAATCTCCTGAGCGATCTGTAGCATCTGACCGGCGGGTAGATTCTGGGCCTGGGCAATTATGCCAGCCATGCTTCCGCCGAATACTGTCTCAGAGAAAGCGCGATAGAACGCAACCGGGTACTCAGCCATATCATTCGTCCATCTTTTTGGTACCGTTATTTTGTGTCGTCAACAACAGCCGAGCATTCGCTCAGTAAATTCAGGTTGGCCCATAGTCTCGGACGACCTCTGCTACACGAATCCGATAGTTAAGAAACAGCTTGCGCGATTTTGCTTCATTCTGCGCTTGAGAGTGATCGAGTTGTTCACGCCAGCGGTTAACAGCCGCCATGTCCTGCCAAGTTGAAAGTGAGACATAGCAACCTGGGTTACTGATGCTCTCGAATCGTTCCACCGATATAAATCCGTCGATCTTTTCAACTTCTTTAAGAAGGATTGCAGCAAGTTCAAAGTACCGACCCTTAAGAGAGTCGTCGGGCTCGAATTCAAATACAACAATCACCATGTTGTTTTCTCCTGGGCGCGCCACTGCGATGGTAATCCTAGGATTAGGATGCAGTTTATTTTTCATTGTAACGGCAATCGAACCCCAGATTTGGGAGGGTGTCGGTCTGTTATGCTTCGGACTCTATCCCGCGACAGAAGAGGCAGATTCAGTAGTGGATGACCACACCGCGTAAAACCAACGTGTTCCGACCTGTTTATCGGTTGGGCTGGCTTGTGATCTGGAGCAGTTGGCTCGCATTTGTGCTCCTGGTGGTGCCGGCTTTGGTTTCACGACACGATTTCTTTCACCAGTTGGTACTGTATGCTCTGGCCAGTGTGGTCGCTTACTTCTTTCATCGATTGTGGGAGTACGTCATTACCGGGCGGTCGCTGCCTAGTTGGCGGCGGCAAGGTTGATCCGGCAGAATTTATATAATCGGGCCGTAATTTGAGGCATGAGACATGGCAGAGCGATCCTTTAAGCAGGAAGTGGAAAAGCTGAGACTGGGTCCAGGCGAAGAATTTCGCGGAGAAGGGATTCTGGCGGTGACCAAAGCATTGTTGCAGTGTGGCGTAGGTTATGTGGGGGGTTATCAAGGGGCACCGATTTCACATTTGATGGATGTCCTGGTCGATGCGCAGGACGTTCTCGAGGAGCTGGATGTGCGTTTCGAGGCCAATGCATCCGAAGCGGCTGCTTGTGCCATGCTGGCAGCGTCGGTTCACTATCCGATTCGGGGTGCGGTGACCTTTAAGGCGCCGGTCGGTATCAATGTGGCCTCCGACGCCCTGGCAAACCTATCGTCAGGTGGCGTAACGGGTGGCGCCCTCGTTGTGGTGGGTGAAGACTATGGTGAAGGCTCATCAATCATGCAGGAGCGCAGTCATGCGTATGCGACCAAATCGCAGATCTGGCTGCTTGATCCCAGACCGAATTTACCCTCGATTGTGAAGGCTGTCGAAGACGGTTTCGAGTTGTCAGAAGCATCAAATACCCCGGTGATGCTTGAACTTCGCATACGGGCCTGCCATGTCTATGGGTCCTTTATGACTAAGGCTAATCGGCGCCCGACACTCAGCGTGACCCAGGCGTTAAATGAACCGAAGCGGCAGACAGATCGAATCGTGTTGCCACCCGCATCATATGCCCACGAGCAGGAGAAGATCAGCCAGCGCTGGCCAGCTGCAGTGGAATTTATTCGAAGCCGGCAATTGAATGAAGTTTTCGGACCTGCGAGTGGCAGGACCGGAATTGTGATGCAGGGCGGTATGTATAACGGTGTAATCCGTGCCTTACAGCGTTTGGGGCTTGCCGATCTGTACGGGGAAACACGCATACCACTGTATGTTCTGAATGTAACCTACCCGTTGGTCGAGGATGAATTTCTAGCCTTCTGTAAAGGTAAATCGGCAGTTCTAGTGGTTGAGGAAGGTCAACCAGCTTACATTGAGGATGCTATGGCAGCGATTCTCTACCGGGCCCGCGGTAGCGTCCAGCTGTCCGGAAAAGATGTCCTACCAATGGCAGGGGAGTATATCGGTCAGCACGTTCTGGAGGGACTTACCGCGTTTCTGGCGAGGCATGCTCCAGAGGAACTGCCCGCCGGGACTGCGCAGTCACAGGATAAACCGATCGCTGAATCGGGGAACAATTTATCCGACGCCGTGCCAGTGCGCCCCCCAAGTTTCTGCACCGGCTGCCCAGAGCGACCAGTGTTTGCTGCCCTGAAAATGGTGCAACAAGAGAGAGGATCGTTACAAGTAGCTGGCGATATAGGCTGTCACCTATTTGGCAGCCTTGCACCTTTTGAAATCGGTGGTACTACCATGGGGTATGGATTGGGACCGGCCTCAAATGCTGCCTTCGACGGTGGTGGTAGTCAGCGACCAGTCTCAATTATTGGTGACGGGGGCTTCTGGCATAACGGTCTGACATCGAGTGTGGGCAATGCCGTGTTCAATAAGTCAGACGGTGTGATCTTGGTGGTTGACAACTTTTATTCAGCGGCAACCGGTGGCCAGGATGTCCTATCGTCTCGCGCAGAGAATCGCTCAAAATCAACGGGTCATCCGATCAGCGCGGCGGTAAAGGGAATCGGTGTCGAGTGGGTACGCGAGGTCAACGATACATACGATGTTGCCACAATGCGCGACACGTTGAAAGCTGCGCTGGATACGGATCACGAAGGGCCTAAGGTGATTGTTGCCTCGTCCGAATGCATGCTCAACCGGCAGCGGCGAGAACGACCAGTGGTAAATCAGTCAATTGCTGCCGGTGAGCGTGTGGTCAAGCCGCGTTTCGGCGTAGACGATGACGTCTGTACGGGAGATCATGCCTGTATACGCTTGTCAGGGTGTCCCTCGCTGTCCCTCAAGACTCTGGACGATCCTCTGCGCGACGACCCAGTCGCACATATTGATCAGTCGTGCGTCGGCTGCGGCAATTGTGGTGAGGTAGCTGATGCAGCGGTTCTGTGTCCTTCTTTTTATCGGGCGGATGTGGTGCACAACCCGGGCTGGTTCGAACGATTGCGTCACCGACTCACCCTCGGTCTGATCGGAATCCTCCAGCGCCGCCGGTCCCGACGGGTTCTGGGATTTGAGCCGACATGATGAAGAGATGAACGCTACACCCGATATCATCAAGTTGGCGGTCTTTGCAGTGGGTGGTCAAGGTGGTGGAGTATTGTGTAACTGGATCGTCAACGCTGCGGAACGTAATGGTTACCGAGCGCAGGCAACGTCTATCGCTGGTGTTGCACAGCGTACCGGTGCCACGAGTTATTACGTTGAAATGGTTCCCGATCATGGTCGCCTACCCGTATTTGCCCTGGCACCATCAGCCGGAGATGTCGACATCCTTGTCGCCGCCGAAATGATGGAATCAGGTCGGGCCTTGATGCGCGGGTTGGTGACTCCGGATCGTACAACAATGATTACATCTACACACCGCATGCTCGCAATGTCCGAAAAGACTGTGCCCGGCAACGGGGTGACTGATTCGCGGCCGGTGATCGAGCAGGGACAAGCCCAATCAAAACGCTATATCGCGTTTGACATGGAGCAGATTGCCATGGATTCGGGCAGTGTGATCTCGGCCAGTTTGTTTGGTGCATTGGCGGGCTCCGCTGTGTTGCCTTTTTCGCGAGATAGTTTTGAGGAAACCATAAGGGTCACCGGTCGTGGTGTAGAGACCAGCCTCAAAGCCTTTGACGTTGCGTTTTCCGCCGCGCGCCAAGCACAGCCTAAGCTTGAGGACACCACCGAAAAGGTACAGATTCCCCAATACGCTGTTCGAGGCCCTGAGTTGCAACAGCGAAACTGGCAGCAGCTTATGGCAAGGTGTGCCGAGCTGCCACAGGTCGTTCAAACGATGGCGCTTGCGGGATGTCACAAAGTCGCTGATTTTCAGGACGTTGACTATGTCACTGAATATCTTGAGCGCCTTGAGTCGGTTGTCCAAGATGACGTTGTACACGGGGGCGTAAATCGGGGATATAGACTGTCGGTCGCTGCGGCAAAATATATTGCCAACGCTATGGTTTATGACGATGTTATCCGGGTGGCTGATCTGAAAACTCGAGCCGTACGGTTCTCCCGTATCCGTACCGACATCGGTGTGAGCGATGACGAAGTTTTGTACCTGACCGAATATTTTCACCCCCGGGCACAGGAAGTCTGTGCCATGTTTCCCGCCCGATGGGGTCGCCTGGTCGAGTCCAGTCCGCGACTTTTCCGCTGGCTGGATAGACGGGTGAATCGTGGGAGAAGAATCCGAACAGACAACGTATTAGGATTCATGCAACTCTATGTGATCGCGGGGCTTCGACGATGGCGTCGCCGTCTTTTGCGTCATGCGGTTGAGCAGCAGCATATGCAGACCTGGCTGAATTCGGTGTTGACTACGGTATCTGCTGATTACGATCTAGCCGTAGAGATGATCCGCTGCCATCGTCTGGTCAAAGGTTATAGCGATACCCATGCCCGTACGCTGTCTAAGTTCGACCGAGTCATGGCCGCAGCGATTGACCTGCGAGGTTCGACGGACGCGGCAGATCAAGTTCGTCGACTTTGCGCCTCCGCTATGCAGGAGGAAGATGACGGAACGTTGGTGGAAGCATTAAGTGCGGTAAAGCGTGTTCACTGAGATTGAGGGTGGTGACACTACTCAGGGTCGACTGGAACTGCGGCGTAGGCCGATGGTCAGGACCAGCGTGCCGAGCGTAACAAACCAGAACAGCGTCCACCACGGCATACTCAAGCCAGCAAATGTCCAATCTATTGATGCGCACTCACCGGATCCGGTCAACGTTTCACGAATTGCTCGAGATAGGGGGAATGTACGGAGCATGTAGTCCAGGCCAGGACCACACTCGGGCACCTGATCAGGGGGGAGGTTTTGCAGCCAGACATGACGGCCAGCAATGGCTGTACCCAGGGCGGCAAAGAACCCGCCCAATAAAGCATAAATTGTACGCCCGCGCCTACCCGGGTTATGCAGCGCTGCGATTAGCGTCAATAAACCTAGGGCAAAAAACGCACCGCGTTGAAAAATGCATAGTGGGCATGGGTCAAGAAACTGCGTGTACTGCAGCCAGTAGGCATAACCTAAAAGGGCTGCACAGGTCAACGCAACGAGAAGATTCAGGTAACGAAAAGCAGCAGAATCTGGTTGTTCGGTCACAGCGCTATTGTATCGCCACAGCGGCCCTTGGGTTGTGAACATTTGGAAGTTTTGTACACGCTAATATCCTTTAATGGACACATAATCTGGTGGTAGAAACAACTCGGGATCAGAGTGAATTTGTTGGTGTGTCAAGTGTGGAACGAGAACAGCTTCACTTGCTCTACCGACGTTCAAATGTGTGTGGACTCAAACGTCTCAGTGCCCATCTGGTTCTGATCGTGATCGCAGCAGTGGGTGTACATCAGACCGAAACGATACAATTGTATATCCCAGCGGCCTTTGTGTTGGGTGTTGTTGGAACCTTTCTTTTTGCGCCGCTACATGAATCCATTCATCGCACGGCTTTCCGGTCACGGTGGTTGAATGATACCGTTGCCCGCGTGGCAGGATTCCTGCTGCTGTTACCACCGCGTTATTTTCGGTCATTTCATCTCAGTCATCATCGCCACACTCAGGTCTCTGCGCGAGATCCTGAACTCGTGGGCAAGAATGTCAGTACGTTCGGTCGGTATCTGATTCACGTCTCGGGTGTGTTGTATTGGCGAGATGGCATTTTTATTTTGATTCGCCATGCCCTGGGGCAGGTCACGGCACCCTTCATTGGCCGGACCATATCCCAATCGATCATTAATGAAGCGCGCTGCTATTTGTGCATCTATGTACTATTGGCCGTCTTATCAGCAATGTTTCAGACGAGTGTGCTAGTCACATTCTGGCTGGTTCCAGCAATTCTGGGGCAGCCCATATTACGACTATACCTACTGGCTGAGCACACGCTATGCCCTTTGATACCGGACATGCTGCGGAACAGCCGTACTACGCTCACTCTGCTGCCGGTCCGCTTCATTGCTTGGAATATGCCCTATCATGCCGAGCATCACGCCCTGATGGCTATACCGTTTCATGCGTTGCCCAGGGCTCATGCGTTGTTTCGAGATCGGATCGACCACTTGACCCCTAGCTACAGTACATTTCATGGGCAATTGCTGGCCGCGATTCGGCAAGGAAACCTGTGAACCATAGCAAGGAAGCTGATTTGGTCAGTGGCCGAAGCTGTTAGGCCCGAGGCTGAAACAGCATTGCGCTGTGAACCGAATGCGTTTAACTGTTGATTTCAGTACCGATTGTGGTAACGATCGGGAGATAAACCGTCAAATTGCTACGTGTACTATGGTTAAGACTATTCTGACAGTAGTGATCCTTCTGACTCTGTTGGGTTGCCTGACAGGAAAAGCCGATCAGAAAGACGATGCGGCTGCAATGCGTTCAGTGATTCAAACCCGGCTGGACGCCTTTGCGCGTAATGATGCTGTCAAAGCCTACGCCCAGGCGTCACCCAAAATCCGATCCATATTTCCGACAGCCGAACTTTTTATGACCATGGTCCGTCAGGGTTATTCGGCTTTAATCGCACCTGAAGTCGTGGGTTTTTTTGGATGTTGTTGACGACAGCGGTCGGCCTGTTTTTCAGGTCCTAGTCGAGGGGCGAGACGGACGCCGTTGGATGGCGTTTTATACCATGGTGCAACTGGACGATGCCAGTTGGCGAATTGGCGGCTGTGTCCTGACCAAACTACCCGAAGAGTCAGTTTAAGACGGGACTGACTTCAGTCATTTTCACTCCGTACCACAAGGTCTACGATGTTGCCGTCAGGATCTGTAGACAAGTGGAAGACCATTGGGCGACAGCACACCTGGCAATCTTCGATATAGGTGTCATTGCCGGTAGATGGATCAATACTGATGCTAATCAACTCACCGCAGTAGGGACAGTCAATGCGGCGTTCCTCAAGTATCATCATCGTTTAATGTGTCTGGTTGGGGCTTAACGCGGGTCCAGCGCCAAGTTTTCAATAATGGTGGTGTTTGGCGTTAAGCGAAAGATTTGAGGCGACACTTTGATCTTGATCGAACGGCTGCCACCACCCAGGATTACGTAATTCGGTAGCATCACCCGGCTGTCTACCCACAACGGCAGTGAATCGGGCAGACCGACAGCCGTTACCCCGCCGATCTCCATGCCGGTGAGATCACGGGTTTCTTCAGCCGACGCAAAGGAACATTTTTTCACCCCCATTCGTTTTCTGACGCTTTTATTCACATCCAAGCGTGTCGTCGCCAGCAGAACACAGGCAGCATATTGGCGTGGATCTGATTTACCCGCTGCAACGATGACGTTGGCTGAGACAGATAAGGGAATGTTGTAATGTTCACAGAATACAGCGGTATCAGCGAGATTGGGATCACACTCAAGGATCTCATATTCGAGCCCGAGTGGATCGAGGGTTGCCAGTGCTTGGGCAGCAGGATCTCCAGTTATTGGATTGTTACTCATATTTGTTGTGCGGCATGGGTTCGAAGGATGATCAGTGACTGCTTATTTTACGGCGAATGATATTCGGATACAGTAACGAACACGATCTGGAGCCAGATATTATTCAGCAGGAGAACAGCGATGACCGACTACAGTCAGATGAAATGTGAGGTATGCCGAGTAGGTGCTCCCTTGGCCACAGCAGACGAAGTTGAAAGTTTTCTAAAGCAGCACTCGCAGTGGGAGAAACTTGTTGTCGATGGAGAGGATCGGATTCAATGTAAATTCCAGTTCAAAGATTTTGAACAGGCCCTTGCTTTTACCAACCAGGTTGGTGCACTGGCTGAGGAGGAAGGTCATCATCCCGCGTTACTGACCGAATGGGGCCGGGTCACGGTCGGCTGGTGGACGCATAAGATCCATGGCCTGCACGTGAATGATTTTATTATGGCATCAAAAACCGATGCCTTGGCGGGATAACTGGACCGGAATGAGTCCGGTTACAACACAAGACTAGATCCGCGGACCGTATCTCCACCCGGCCTGTCGTTCTATAATGATCCCGCACCCTTTACCCCAGGGTTTCTGTGGACAGAACCGAACGCTTTTATACCATTGACCGTCTGTTGCGTGGCCGGCGCAAGGTGTCCCTCCACCAGTTGATGGAGGAGTTGGAAGTGTCCCGTGCAACCGTACGCCGGGACCTCGAATATATGCGCGACCGGATGGCAGCGCCGATCGTGTGGGATGCCGCGCTGCGGGGTTATTGCTACCGACTGGAATCCGCCGGTGACGATGACCGGTATGCTCTGCCTGGCCTGTGGTTCAATGCCTCAGAAGTCTATGCACTGCTGACCATGGACCATCTACTCAGCAGTTTGCAGCCAGGATTGCTTGAGCCGCATATTCAGCCTTTGCGCGAGCGCATCAGGCGGCTGTTGGGCAGCGGTGAACACCCGGCACAAGAGGTCGAAAAGCGTATACGCATACTCTATATGGCATCTCGCCAGATGGACACGCGCGTATTTTCCTCTATTGCCAATGCGTTGATGGGCCGGCGCCAGCTATTTATCGTTCATCTGAACCGGCGTAGCAATCTGCGTACCGAGCGGGTCGTTTCACCGCAGCGGATGGCCCATTATCGTGACAACTGGTATCTGGATTGCTGGTGTCATTTACGCAAAGGTCTACGAAGTTTCGCCGTCGATGCGATTGAGAGTGCCGAGCTTAAGGAAGATCAGCCTGCAAAAGAAGTCAGTGACAACAAGCTCGAAAAGGTATTAGGTGCCGGTTACGGAATATTTGCAGGAGATAAAACGCATCAAGCAGTACTGCGGTTTACACCCGAGGCAGCACGATGGGTCGCTTCAGAAAAGTGGCACTCACAACAAGAAAGTACAGTCGAGCCCGACGGCAGTTATCGGCTGAGTGTGCCGTATGCCCAGGAAACAGAGCTGGTAATGGATATTCTGCGCCACGGCTCTGACGTAGAGGTTTTGTCCCCGATCAGTTTAAGGCAAACAGTGCGGCAACGGCTGGCAGCCACACTAAAACTGTACTAAACAGTTACCGATTTCGAACATGACGCCTTGCAGTTGTAGGCCAGGCTAGGAGGCCGGCTGTGAACAACGTTAAAGGGATCGGATGGATGCTGCTAAGCGGTATTATGTTTATCGGTGTTACCGGCATCGTGCGATACCTTGGCGGCGAAATGCACCCGATTCAGGCTGCTTTTATCCGCTACGCGTTTGGCATTGTTCTGGTTGTGCCCGTGATATTGCGTGTGGGGCTGTATGGGTTGCTGTCTACCCGAATACGCTTACACGCAAGCCGGGGCTTGGTGCATGGTATCGGTGTGATGTTGTGGTTCTATGCGATGAGCCGCCTGCCGATTGCTGAGGTCACAGCACTGGGGTTTACCACGCCGATTTTCACTACAGCAGGTGCCATGTTGATTCTCGGGGAGCGGGTTAAAAATTATCGTGTGGCAGGGATACTGGTGGGTTTTATCGGTGCCTTGATTGTGCTTCGACCCGGTCTGCGGATCATTGATTTTGGAGCTGTAGCCATGTTGATTGCGGCGCCTCTGTTCGCGTGTTCGCTGTTGATGGCAAAGGTCGCTACAAAAACCGAATCGAGTTCGGTCATTGTTGCCCTACTGTCAATATTCTGCACCCTCACGCTTCTACCTTTGGCGCTGGTCTACTGGCGTACTCCGACAACGGAGGAATGGTCCCTACTGTTTCTTACCGCGATTTTCGCCACCTTAGGGCACTATTGTCTGACCCGGGCCTTTCAAAGTGCTGAACTCAGCGCGCTGCAGCCGTTTTCTTTCCTGCAACTGGTGTGGGCCACATTGCTTGGCCTGGTTGTGTTCAGCGAACAGCCCGATCTATGGTTATGGCTCGGCGCCGGTGTGATCGTGTTTTCCGCCACCTGGATCGGCCGGCAGGAAGTGCGAAGCAGCCGTGGGCCACCGGGTGATTGCTGACGTAATGTAGGTTGTGGCCTGAATTTCCAGGGCTTCTGGCCGTGAGGATCAACTGATGAGCTACCCGCCGTCGATAATGCCCACTAAGATACGGTTTATATTCTGCGGTAGGATTATTTCCAGGTATTAAATTGCTCCACGTCTGCTACGGTAACCAGCTTGAAGTGCTTGCCGACCAACTCGCTGAGCACCTTGACAACCACGCGGTTAGTCCGCTTGAGCCCGAGCTGATCGCTGTCCAGGGCCACGCGGTTTCGCGCTGGCTCGCCTTGCGATTAGCTACTGACCGTGGCATTTCAGCCAACAACAAAATGTTGTTTCCTGCCGAATTGCTTTGGCTGCTTTTCAGGCGCGTATTGCCAGAGGATGTGCCGCCGTTCAATGGGTTCAGTGCTCAAACGCTGGCCTGGCGGCTGTTGGCGCTGCTGCAGTCAGAACAGTTTGTGAGCAGGCATGCAGCTCTTGCACATTATCTTAAAACTGCGTCGCCAATAGGTCAGTGGCAGCTCGCCGAGCGTTTGGGCAGGCAGTTCGAGCAATATCTGATTTACCGGCCGGATTGGATTCAGCAGTGGGAGTCGGAAGGTGATACGCATTGGCAGGCTGCACTGTGGCGGCGCCTGATGACAACCGGGGATGACCGACACTGGCTTAATCTGAGAACGAGACTGGTCAAGATGATGGCACAAGAGCCTGCCGCCGCAGAACGTTTGCCTGCGCGTATCACTCTTTTTGGTCTGCCAAGACTGTCTGAGGTCTATTTGGGCATTCTGCAGACCATAGCGGCCTATTGTGATGTGCGAATTTATGCACTCAATTACTCGTCCGTGTTCTGGGCGGATATCGTGAGTGACAAAGAACGCACACGGCAGGTACTCAGCGACCAGAGTGGGCTGGCGGACTATATGGAAACGGGTAACAGCCTACTCGCCTCTCTGGGGCGACAAGGCAGGGCGTACTTTGGTCAACTGCTTGAACTTGATGCGCTCGATGAGGAGGTGTTTTGTCCACCCGCTTCAAACACACTACTCGGACAGATCCAGTCCGATATTTTCTATCTTCGGGAGGGCAGGGATGAGGGCGTACAACGTGAGGTAGATCCGTCGGACAGCTCCATACAGATCCACGTGTGTCACAGCCCGATGCGGGAAGTGGAGGTGTTACATGATCGCCTGTTGGATCAGTTTGATCGACAACCGGATCTGGATCCAGCCGAAGTGCTGGTGTTGGTTCCAGACATTGAAACCTACGCAGCCTATATCGAGGCTGTATTTGGCACGCTCACCGACGATCGGAGAATACCCTTTCGAATCGCGGATTGCGGTCAAAGCCAGCGGACTTCCCTGATTGAAGCTTTCTTCGCACTGCTGGACATGCCGTTTGGGCGCTATGACGCCACTGCAGTGTCTATGCCCCTGGCCGAGCCCGCCATTCAGAAGCAATTCGACTTGTCCGGCACTGATGTGGATCAGATTCTGTATTGGGTCCGGGAGAGCGGCATTCGATGGGGTATCGATGCGGCGGATATGAGTAGGCTTGAGCTGCCGGTGGGTGAGGAGAATACCTGGCGACGTGGCAGCGACCGCCTGATATTGAGTCATGCTTTGCCACCGGGCGCCGTGTTCGATCAACTCGCCCCGTGTGGCCCTTCGGATACCACAGATGCTCAGGTAGTCGGTCGCTTACGCAGTTATCTAGAGCAGGTTTTTATGTTGCGAGATGAACTCTCCGGTGAATGTACTGTTATAGACTGGAGCGTTAAAGCCAACAGTCTGCTCGATCGGTTCTTTGCCTTGGACGCGAGTAACGAAAGTGAACTGCGCACTCTGCGAGACAGTCTGACTGGCGTTGCCTACAGTGCTGAAGCTGCCGGTTACAACGGCACGGTAACACTAGAGGTTTATCGGCATGACCTTGCTCAACGACTGGCAGCGCCGAGTCGTGGGTTTTTTGGGACTGGTGCGGTGACTTTTGCTTCGTTAGCGGCGGGTCGCTGTCTACCAGCCAAGCTGGTTTGTTTGCTGGGTATGAATGACAGTGTGTATCCGCGGGCGGATAGTCGCCACGGGTTTGATCTGATTGCCCAGTACCCCCGTGTCAGTGACCAGCGACAAAGAGAAGAAGATCGCCAGGTTTTTCTTGATGCAGTGCTGTGTGCTCGCGAGCAGCTTTATATCAGTTACACCGGTCGCGACATTCGTGACGACCGTTCCAAACCGCCTTCAACACTGATCAGTGAACTGTTTGACTACATAGACCGAACTTCGCGGCCACAGGCAAACATGAGCAAGACCAGTTCAGTAATCACCATTCAACACCCGATGCAAGCATTCAGCGAACAGTATTTTCAAGACAACGCCCCCCAATTGTTCAGTTATGCGCGTGAGCTCGTGCGTTCCGGAGATGTTGTTGTCCCCGGTCCCGGTGCGCTGGTCGACGTGCCATTGACGCGGAGAGAAACCGAATCCGAGATCACACTGGAGAATTTGGCGCAGTTCTTTACGCACCCCGTCAGAGTGTTGTTGCGTGATGTACTGGACATTCGTCTTGAATCTGCCGATGTCTTGCTGCAGACGCGAGAGCCTGTTGAGCTGGACTATTACACCAGGATGACCGTGCGCGAAGTCATGCTGGCAGAAAAACAGCGAGGTGCAGCCTTTGAAGCAGTGGTCAATCAGCTTCGCGCCAGCGGTAAGGTGCCCATGGGGACAGCCGGCTTTCGGGCACTGGAGTTTGAGTGGTATAAGATTACACCGCTTTATGACCGTTTACTGTCGGCCGGTTATAGCGCTGAGGGAGAGGTGATTGAACTGGCGCTAGATGTTGCCGGGACCCGCCTTACAGGGTCAGTGTCTCCGCTTACAGCGACCGGACTGGTGCACTGTAGTGTGATGGATCTGACGGCTCGCGACCGGATTCGGATGTGGGTCTCGCACCTTTCCCTGTGCGCTTCTGACGCGTCGTACACTCGATCCAGCCAATTGTTCGGTCCGGATCAGGCCGAATCCTTCGACGTCATCGGTGAACCCCACGCATTGCTGGCAGACCTGATCGCGGTGTACCAGGAGGGCTTGACCCGTCCGCTGCCGTTTTTCCCCCGAAGCGCGTGGGAGTATGTAAGCACCGGTGGCGACCCGGCCAAGGCAGCAGCTAGGACATGGGCGGGTAACGATTATGCCTGGGGCGAAAGCAAAGACGCCTACAACCAGCTCGCTTTTCGCGATAGCGGCATCGAGATTTTAGAGGGGGAATTCGAACAGCTTGCCTCTCGGATCCTCGGGCCACTGCAGGCGAATCGAGTGGTAATACGCTGATGGCGACGCCACCTCTGGATATCTTCGCGGTGCCGCTCGCTGGAATGAATCTGGTGGAAGCAGCTGCGGGCACTGGCAAAACGCGGACGATTGCGGCACTTTACTTGAGAACTGTACTCCAGACCGAAATTCAGGTCAGGAATATTCTTGTCGTGACCTACACTCATGCCGCAACCCGGGAGTTGCGAGAACGGGTCCGAGATCTGTTGCTGCAGGCTGTTGGGGTGTTTCAACAAGGAGATGTTGGAGAAGATGCCCTCCTGAACGATCTTGCTGCAATTCATCCGGATCCGGAACTGGCCCTCAAACGTTTGCGACGGGCCATCGCAGATTTTGATGAGGCTGCGATTTTTACCATCCATGGGTTTTGTCAACGCGTCCTTGCCGAAAATGCGTTCGAAGGCGCGCAGCCGTTTGAATCGGAACTGCTGACAGATGAACGGCAGATCGTCTGTGAAGTAGTGGATGATTTCTGGCGCCGAAATATCTACCCAGCCGGTGTTTTATGGGTCGACTGGCTTCAGGCAAATGGGGTAGATCGTCCCGAGGCCCTTTTGAACGGCTTGACTAACGTCACGGGTAAACCCTACCTGCGCATAGCGTCCTTGCCCGAACCCAAATCGCCCAAGGTTCTAGAAGATAAGCTCCAGAACTGCTTCCAAAAGTTGGCTGACGACTGGTCAGCCCAGCGGGACAGCGTAGAAAAAATTCTGCTCGAAGACGATCGGCTGAATCGCAACCGTTACCGGGCATCCAGCGTTGCCGTCTGGATCAGCCAGATGGACCAATTGCTCAAGTGTTCGCGGCCCGACTTTATGGTGCTACGAGAATTCACACGGTTTGACAGATTTCAGGCATCGGTCATTTCCGAGCGCCGTTCTGTGAAGAAAGGGCACGTCCCGCCAACCCATCCCTTTTTTGAATCCTGTGATGATTTTGCTGAACGCCTTAAAAACCTAGAAGCTACTTATCAGCAGTGCTACCGCATTTTTCAACGTGAGTTGTATCAGTACGTGGTGATTGAATTGCCGCTTCGTAAAGCCGAGCGCGGGGCGCTGGGATTTGATGATCTGCTGACACGGCTACAAACCGCATTGCGTAGCCCTCATAGTGGCTCGTTGGTCGAGAAACTTCGTTCAGACTATCAAGTGGCACTGATTGATGAATTTCAGGATACAGACCCAGTTCAGTACGACATTTTCCGCAAGATTTATCACGGGTCTGATTGCCCCGTCTTTCTCGTCGGTGATCCAAAACAAGCAATCTACAGTTTCCGCGGTGCCGACGTTTTCACGTATCTCTATGCACGGCAGGATGCAACGAAGCAGTTTTCGTTGGATCAGAACTGGCGTTCGGTACCGCAACTGGTTCACGCTGTAAATCTGCTTTTTGAACGGCGGGCAGATTTACCGGCGTTCTTGTTGAATGAGATCGAATTTTCACCTGCGCAACCAGCACCCACGCAACTGCCCGAGCTGACCGAATCCGGCTTAGCAGCACCGGCATTGACGATCTGGCCACTGTCTCGAGAAGATGACGACAACAAGCCGATTGCGAAGCACCGTGCAAGCTCGTTGTGTGTAGCGGCGACTACAACCGAAATCGCCCGGCTTCTCGCCCTACCGGCAAAGATCGGTGAGGAGCCACTTCACCGCAGCGACATTGCGGTGCTGGTACGAACGCATTCACAGGCCCGGATTGTGGAAACTGCGATGCGAGAGGCCGGTATCGCCAGCGTTCGGCATTCCCAGGAAAGCGTTTATCAAACGCACGAGGCAGTGGAACTGGAGCGTGTTCTCATCGCGATACTGGAACCGAATCGGGAAGCACGAGTACGGGCGGCACTGCTGACTGACTTCTGGGGTATGGATGCTGCATCCCTGCAGTCGTTCTCGTCACTCGAGCTGTCGTGGGATGCCCGGCTTGCCGGCTTTCATCACTATCATGAGCTGTGGCGCACCCATGGGTTCATGCGGATGTTCCGAGAATGGACTGCGGTAGAGCGTGTCTATCCACGGCTGCTGAGTTTTGAAGATGGTGACCGGCGTCTGACAAACTTACTGCAGCTGGCTGAGTTGATCCATGGTCAGGAGCGACACTGTGCCGGACTCAACAACTTGGTTACTTGGTTTTCAGAAGCAATGACACGACCGCCGGTCGGTGATGATCCATCGCTGCTCAGACTTGAGAGTGACGAGGACCGAGTCCAGATTGTCACTGTGCACGGCAGTAAAGGCCTGCAGTATCCGGTGGTGTTTATACCGTTCAGCTGGAGCGGCGGGCTTCAAGTGGCTGGCTCTGAGCGTTGCATTTTTCATGATATTAGTCAGGGCAATGCCGCTACGGTCGATTTTGGTTCGGCGGACTTTGAACAGCACCTGGCGCAGGCCTGCCGTGAAGAACTGGCCGAAAATATACGATTGTTTTATGTGGCGCTGACTCGGGCTCGCTGTCGCTGTTACCTCGCCTGGGGTGCGGTCAACGATGCGGCTACGTCCGCAATGGCCTGGTTGCTGCACCGGTCACTGGATGTCGCGCAAGATGATTTCATCACAGCACTTCAGGCACGCTTCAGAGCAATCACCGATCCAGAGATTTTCGACACACTCGAGCGGTTGGCTGAAAGGTCCGAGGGTGCCATCCAGGTGATCGAGCCCAGTTTTGAACTTAACGGCCTTACAACATCCGACGCCGTGTCTAAACGGCCAATGACTGCTCGAGAGGTCAATCGAAAGATCGATCAAACATGGCGGCTGACGAGCTTCAGCGCACTTTCGACGGGGCACAATACGGAACTCCCGGATTATGATCATGCTCAGCAGCGAGTGTTGTATGATGGTGAACGGCCGGATGTTTTTACCTTTCCACGCGGTGCACGGGCGGGAACCTGCCTGCATCAGGTGTTTGAAGAACTGGATTTTTCGAGCCCTGATGCAGACCATCGCAATGTGGTTATTGAGCGGGTGCTAAAGACACACGGTTATGAAGCGAAGTGGCAGGATGTGGTAGCACAACTGGTAGATCGCGTCCTCCATGTGCCGCTCGATCCGCACGGTAAGTTACGACTGGTAGATATTCAACAATCGCAGCGCGTCGATGAAATGGAGTTCTACTATCCGTTCGCGGCGCACAACCCCCAAGCGCTCAAGTCAGCAATTCAAGCTTCAGCAGACGACACCCATATCAAATCCGCTATTCAAAAAATTGAATTGGGTTCGACTGCCGGATTCATGCATGGATTTATCGATCTGGTCTTTGAAGCAGCGGGCCGCTATTACCTGGTGGACTACAAGTCGAATTTTCTTGGTAAGAATCAAGATGATTACCGACCCGACCTGCTGAAAGAGGTGATGGAGCGCGAGCACTATGTGCTGCAGTATCTAATCTACACAGTTGCTCTGCATCGGTACTTGAAGCATCGGATACCGGATTATCACTACGAGGAACATTTCGGCGGTGTTTACTATCTTTTTCTCAGAGGCATGGACCCCGCACTGGACAATCAATGTGGTGTGTATTTCGACCGACCCGGTCAGGCACTGATCGGGCCGCTCGAAAGACTGCTGGGCAGTGCGATATGAGTGCGCTGATCAAACAACTGGAAATCGCACGGCGCTATGGTGATCTCAGCGACATCGCATTTCACTTTGCCGAGTTACTGGGCCGGCTTGACCCAACTGCGGGTGACCCGTTGCGCCTTGCCGCCGCACTAGTCAGTCAGCGTACAGGCTCGGGCCATGTCTGTGTCCATCTGCCCGATGAAGTCGACCGCCGCCTGTTGACCAACGACAATGACCTCAACATTACCGCACCACCACTGGCCGAGTGGATGGCTGTGCTGAAAAAGTCCAGGGTGGTGACAATGTCGGGCGAATACCGGCCGCTGGTACTGGAACCTGACGGCCGACTGTATCTTTACCGTTATTGGGACTGGGAAAAACGATTGGCTGAAGACCTTCTAGTTCGTGCTCAGCTGCCGGATCTTGACATCGACGATAACGCCCTGAGCCAGGCCCTGACCGCAGTTTTCCCTGCGGGTCTTGGCAGTTCAGATCAGAAGGTTGCGGCTGCCCTGAGTGTTTTTCGTCCCTTGAGTGTCATCACAGGAGGTCCGGGCAGCGGCAAAACCACGACCGTAGTACGGACCGTCGCACTGTTGCAGGCCATTACGGGCATGCCCGCAGATGCGTTCACCCTGGCAGCCCCTACCGGCAAAGCAGCGGCGAGGCTACGGGAGGTGTTCGTACAGTCGGCAACTCTGCCGGGACTGGAAAATCTTCAGTTGCCCGAACACACGACCACGATACACCGGCTGCTCGGAATTCATGCCGCCGATGGCAATCCGGTTCATGACGCCCGCAACCCCCTGACTTGCCGTGTGCTGGTGGTGGATGAAGCCTCCATGATCGACCTAGGGCTGATGGTCAAGCTGGTCGAGGCGATGCCTCGACATGCCCGCCTCATTCTGTTGGGGGACCGGGATCAACTGGCCTCAGTGGAGGCTGGTTCTGTACTCGAAGATATCTGTAACGGTGCGCAAGGCTTGCCTGAGGCGCTGGCAGCCAGGCTTAGCCGGGTAACCGGTGTGCATGATATCTCTGGTGCTACGCCCGGTAACGCGGCGCCACTCGCCGGTTCGCTCGCTGTGTTGCAGGACAGCTGGCGATATGATCGCACAAGCGATATCGGTAGGTTGGCCAGCGCCGTCCAGGCAGGTGATGTGAGCCAGACGATCGACTGTCTGCAGAATCCTGCTGCAAGCGCCGCAACGCTATTGCCGTACGAGGGTCAGCCCGGGCTATCAAAGCTTCTGATCGAGCGTATCGTGTCCGGTTACAGCCAGTGCCTGTCTCTCGCGATTGCCGGGGCGCCCGCCCACCGTGTCTTTGAGTGTTATGGAGAACTCAGGGTTTTATGCGCGCACCGCAGCGGTATCAGTGGTGTCAGCGGTATTAACCGGCTGATCGAACAGCAGTTGATCAAAACTGGACAGATACCAGCCGGTGTGTCGTGGTATCCCGGCCGGCCCGTGATTATTCTGAGTAACGACTACCGCCTGGGGTTGTTTAACGGTGATATGGGCATTGCGCTGGTAGATCCGGATCGTCCGGCGCAGTTGGCAGTCTATTTCCCGCAGCCCAGCGGGGCTTACCGCACGGTCTGGCCAGGCCGACTGCCGGCCCACGACACCGTTTATGCGATGACGGTACACAAATCCCAGGGCTCCGAGTTTGGTCGTTCTGTGTTGGTATTGCCCGAGCGCCCTTCACCGGTGTTATCCCGGGAGTTGATATACACCGCCTTGAGTCGAGCGGTGCACTCTCTGGAGATCTGGGGTAGTCAAGACATACTGTCACTGGCGGTCAGCCAGCAGGCCCGACGTAAGTCTGGATTGCAACATCGTCTGCAGTGATTGGATTCAGCGGACTAGCAGCGGCATTGTCGCAGCTTACAATAAGCAGCCCAACGCCCGGTAACTCTTTTTGATACCACTGCACGACGACAACCCTACGGAACGCACACCGTTTCTCACTGTCGGCTTGATCGGTGCGTGTGTACTGGTTTACCTGTGGCAGTGGTCGCTGGGACCAGAACAGACGGCGGCTGTGTATGCGCTGGGTGCGATTCCGGCGGTGGTGTTTGACCACGCCAGACTTTCACCGGAACTGGAGTGGATCGCGCCCGTGTTGACGCCGTTCACTTCACTGTTTCTGCACGGCGGATTCATGCATCTTGCGGGAAATATGCTTTATCTGTGGATCTTCGGTAACAACATCGAAGATGCCATGGGGCATAGTCGTTTCATCGTCTTTTATGTTATCTGTGGCATCGTCGCTGTTTTGGCACAGGCGTTACCGAACCCCGAATCAACAGTGCCCATGATTGGTGCCAGTGGCGCGATATCCGGTGTACTGGGTGCCTATCTGCTGCTTTATCCGAAGGCGCGGGTACTGGTGCTGATTCCACTCGGGTTCTTTTTGCATACGATGCGTCTTAAAGCCGGTGTGGTACTGCTGATCTGGTTCGTCATGCAGATCCTGAGTTCACTCACCGCAGGTGACGGTCCCGGGGTGGCTTGGTTCGCCCATATTGGGGGCTTTGTTGCTGGTGTTGTGCTGGTGCCCTTTTTCAAGCGGCGCCAGGTGTCTTTATTTCAGCCCGCCCACAGTCAAGGCAGCTGGCACCAAAAGAAGCGGCGACCTTGATGCAGTGGGCCAAAGACAATAGTCGTTCGACCTACCGCTGGTTAGCCTGGATGCTGTGTCTCGGTATTGGTTGGCGGGTGCTGCGCTGGTCCCTGGGCATGCCGATGTGGGGCGACGAAGTCATGCTGGCACTTAATTTTCTGGACCGCAGCTGGGATGGCTGGCTGCAGCCGCTCGACATGGGACAGGTTGCCCCCCCCTTGTTCATGCTACTGCACGGAATCCTCATGCAGATCGCGGGTTATTCGGAATGGATCCTGCGATTACCAGCACTCGTGTTTGGGATTGCCGCGTTGCTGCTGTTTGCTCGGTTTGCCTATGATGTGGTTGAGCAACGCTCCGCATTGTGTGCGGTGGCTGTGCTGGCAGTGGCCTATTACAGTGTGCGCCATGGCAGTGAATTCAAACCCTACGCGCTGGACCTGCTGCTGGCTGTTGGGTTGTTGTTTGCGAGTTATCGGTTCCGATGCAATCCGTTGGGTCGATGGCAGATCAGCGGCCTGGTTCTGGTTATTGTGTTAGCGCCGTTGTGTTCATTCCCATCCATTTTCGTGACAGCAGGGGTCATCACCGGTCTTTTGGTCGATGCCCTGGTGAAACGCGAGCGCCACAGGCTGTATCTCACGCTCGGGATGGCCGTACTCGCCATCATCATGGCTATTACACAATACACAGCAATCATTGCACCTCAGGCACAGGCCAACGAACTGCTCAAAACGCTCTGGCAAGGGGGGTTCCCGCCAGGGGATGGATTCGGCTTTCTCGGTTGGCTTGTGGCGCAGTCTGCTGGTCGGTTGATGGCCTATCCGCTGGGCGGTCGACACTTCGGCAGTGTTCTGACGCTGCTTCTGGTGTGTGTCGGTGCGGTTTCACTCTATAGAACACGGCAGTGGTTTCTGCTGTGGATTCTATTGATGCCGTTTGCAGGTAACGTGGTAGCCGCAGCGTTGCATTGGTATCCCTATGGGCAAAGTGCCCGAATAGCGCAACACCTGGCGCCGTCGATCTGCCTGCTTGCGGGTGTGGGGATGGTTACTGTGTTGTTGGGACGACATAAATTATGGATCCCCAGACGGCTGGTTTGGGTCTTGTGCGGGCTGAGTATTATCGGTTTTGGGGGTATGGCCGAGGTGATGGCCAGGCCTTACAAGTCACGCGGTGATCTGTTGGCACGTGAACTGATTCAACAGACCCTGCCGGCTCTGGACTGCCGGACACTTCAGGTGGTCAATATAGTTAACACCGTTCCGGTCAATTTTCGGTGGTACTTGGCGATCCACTCCACGACGCGTTTCGGGGTAGATCCGGTCCAGGCGCTTGAGCACAAAGACGAACCGGTGTGTCTCCTGCTTTTTGATGCCACGCGTGATCCCGATACCGCGGACCGGTTGGACCAGGCACTTGAAAAGATCAGCGCATCGCAGCAACTAATTCGGGATGAAGTCCAAACCGCGTATATCTATGGGGGTACCCATCACCCACACCAGGTGCGCTCAATTGTGCTGTCCGCTGAGTGAACACGTGCGCATAATTTGTGCCGATAAGGAACAAGTGCACACGGGCCGATGACAGATCGATCACAAGTAGGTTTGGGCATCGGTGCAACGTGGTACGCTGCGCCCTGTCCGTCTAGGCAACCGCTGCCAGCGCTCGACGGCCTCTGCCAGACCGAGGTCTGTATTGTGGGTGGCGGGCTGGCGGGACTGGTCCTCGCGCAGGAACTGGTTAACCACGGTGTAGACGTGGTGCTTATCGAGGCTCGGGAGATTGGTGCCGGTGCGTCGGGGCGAAACGGCGGGTTTTGCAGCCCAGGCTGGGCAGCGAGCGATGAGTCGATAGAAAAACGACTGGGACTGGATCGTGCCCGTGTCCTTTACGACCTGTCCTACGAAGGATTTACCTTGATCCGGGAGTTGCTGCCTGAGCTAGACCGCACGCCGGGGCATTTACAAGTGTCGACCTACAGCAATGCCAAAGCATTACGCCAGTTCTGTGAGCATCGCGCGGTGTACTACGGTCAGGTCCTTGAGTATGTTGATATCGAGACGGTGCGGAGCTGCCTTAAGACCACGCGCTATTACCAGGGTGTACGTGATGCCGACGCGTTTCACTGCAATCCACTGCAGCTCTGCCAGACGCTGCTCGACACATTGCAGTCGACCAGTGTGCGAGTGTACGAGCACACTGCGCTGACTCGATTTTCTGCCGCAACCGACGGCTGGCACATCGAGACGCCCGCTGGGTCAGTCCGCGCGCAGAAGATGGTCTGGTGTTGCGGCGGCTATGGGGGTGCGGAATTCAGCGGTCTTCGTAACCGGTTTTTGCCGATCACCACTTATATTGGTGTGACCTCGCCGCTGGGCCCGCCACTACAGGACGTGATTCGAACCTCAGACGCAGTGTCCGATGACCGCCGAGCGGGTAATTATTACCGTCTCGTCGGTGATAATCGACTGCTGTGGGGCGGCGATATTACGGCTTTCGGTCGGCATGATCCGGCGCAGATTGCACGCCGGATGGCGCAGGATATCGCAGGTATTTTCCCGGCACTCGCGCTTGATAACGGCCACGTTCCCATTGAGTATGCCTGGTCGGGACTGATGGGATATGCCCGCCATATGATGCCGCTGGTGGGGCAGTTGTCACCGGGCCTGTGGGCCTGTACCGGTTTCGGTGGCCATGGTCTGAATACTTCAGCGGCAGCTGCGCGAGTGGTGGCTGAAGCACTGACCGATCGATCTGACCGTTGGCAGCTCTTCAGTCCGTTCAGTTTTAGCTGGAACGGTGGCGCCGCGGGCCCCACAGCAGTAGAAATTTGCTACCGGTTGATGAAACTCTCTGACCGGTGGCGTGCATTTCGAGCCCGTCGTGCAACACGGGGTGAACCGATCAGTTGAGTCAAGACGTATGGAACTACCCACACTAAAGATTGATCGTGCGCAGGCGTTGTCAGAACTGGCAACGGTGTCAAAAACCAACCGTCATCGCAGTGCGTTGATACTGGCTGGAAGTGAGGCCTGGTGTCTGGATTCGACGTGGGATATCTACAGCGGGTCCGACATGGGTTCAGCCCGACTATGGATCGGTACTCATGCGATGACAGGCTTCGATGCAGTGGCGGCCAAAAAGGCCCATCAGGTATTGGGGCAGACTTACGATGTGGTGGTGTTCAACAGTCGCTCGGGGTTCGATGTCGATGCCCTGGGCGCAGTCAGCGGAACTATCCGAGGCGGTGGACAGTTGTGTCTATTGATGCCCCCGATTGCACACTGGTCAACTTACACGGATCCCGTACGGACCCGCTTTACAGCATTCGGTTATTCGGAGAGTGACATCAAGTCACGCTGGTTTTCTCATCTGCAACGATCTATTGCCGAATCAACGGGAGTCTTGATACTGGACCAGAGCGGTGAGGTCCGCGGTCGCCTGCCCACGTTGAAGCGTGAGCCGGAGGCCGATACCGAGTTAAACGACGCGGACTGCATCACATCCGATCAGGTCGATGCGGTGAAGGCTGTGATCCAGGCCGCCACCGGGCAGCGCCGCAAACCGGCCATACTGATCTCAGATCGGGGCCGGGGAAAATCCGCCGCACTGGGTATCGCTGCTGCACGGCTTTTACGGGAGGGGCGAGACCGAATTGTCGTCACTGGCCCGCAGCGGGAAACTGTCACCACTCTGTTGGACCACGCGGGCCGGTTACTGCCGGAGGCCAGACGATCCCAAAGCCTGTTGCGATGGCGAGATTCATCGATCGAGTTTCTAGCGCCAGACCGGATCAGCGGCCGGACTGTTGACGACACCATGGTTATGATTGATGAGGCAGCTGCCATACCCCTGCCGTTGTTGACGGCAGTTGTGAAAAACTGCAGTCGTCTGGCATTGGCGACCACGGTACACGGCTACGAGGGTACCGGCCGTGGGTTCGAACTGCGCTTTGGCCCACTGCTGTCTTCTCAAACGCGGGGCGAGCGTCGGGTCACGTTGACAACCCCGGTGCGCTGGGCAGCCGGAGATCCCTTGGAACGTTTTATATTCCGCGCATTGATGCTGGATGCCGGGGCGACAACATCTCTGGATAGGCCCGTAGATCTAACCAGCGACTTTCATACCGAGCGGCTTGATCGACATGCGTTGGTGGAAAATCGTAATCGGCTGGACCAGTTGTTTGGCCTGTTGGTGACATCACACTACCGTACCCGCCCCAGTGATTTGCGTTACCTGCTGGATGCCCCGGGTGTGTCGGTCTACGGTGTTTGTTGTCGGTCTACAATTGTGGGCGCCGCTCTGGTGGTACGCGAAGGGGGATTGGCCACAGGCCTTGCCCGCGATGTAATACGTGGCCGCCGCCGACCCCGCGGCCATCTGTTGCCCGTAGCGATCGGCACACATCTTGGCATTGAGACCGCACCGCAGCTGACCTATCAGCGTATTGTGCGTATTGCAGTTCGTCCTGAACTGCGGCGCCAGGGGCTGGGATCAAGATTGATCAACTGTATTGCCCAGGGCGCTCATCAGGCAGGAGACGATTGTCTGGGCGTTAGCTTCGCTGCCGATCCAGAACTGGTGGACTTCTGGTCAAAGGCTGCCATGCAGCCCATTCGGCTGGGGGTGACTCAGGGCAAAACCAGCGGAGCCAACGCGCTATTGATGCTGACAGGCTTGTCCACGGCCGGGGTGCAACTCACGTGCCGTGCTGCGCACCTGTTTGGCCGTCGTCTGCCCGATCAGTTGGCAGACCCTCTTCGAAAAGCCGACCCGAGTCTGGTGCTGTGTTTGTTGAATAAAGGCTTAAAAGCCAAACCACCCGATCCAGATGAGTTGCTCACAGCAAGTGCTTTTGCGGCGGGGCAGCGTGGATACGCGGAATGTGTCGCCGAACTGGTCACGGTCTCCTACCATCTGCTCACCGATCAGCTGATCGGACCGTCGGACGAAACCGGTGCGCTGTGTCTGGTACTCAAGGTGCTACAGAAACGGTCCTGGGCTGAATCTGCGGCCGTTCTAGGCCTGACTGGCCGGGCCGAAGTCACTGAACTGCTGCAACGGACGATCAGAACTTACTGTGAGGCGGCCAAGTTATCCACTGCCAGGTGTGCTCACGGGTCAGCGGACACTTAATCAGTTGTTCGATCTCATTGGAGCCGTGGTCGATGGGTTAAGGCACCAGCCAGCAGCTGGTAACAACCCCGTTGGCAGCCCCGTCGAATTGCGCCTGGTGGTGACTCCGGGCGAGTGCCTGTTGCGGGCAGCGTCCTCGAGCAGTAATCAGGCTTTTCAAGCGTTTGCGACAGGTCGTTATAGAACGTAGCCTCGTCAAGTGTGGGGGGTTTGCATCGCGTTCATGGGCAATAGGTCATTTGCTGATTTCTCGTTCGCGGCAAAAAAGGGCACAATAGGCGAAACTAAGATTCTAGTTATGCCACAAGTGAGGCGCCCGGTCAGTTTTTACTCAGGCCTCGATCCGCTAGCCGTGTGGCCAGCCCCGCGAATTACCCCCGTACTGTACCCCCTATCTTTATGCCACTAAGGCGAACTGAACAGAATTGAATCAAGCAGACAACACAATATCGACCGTTGCGGTTGTGACCACGTTTAATCCGGACTTGTCCGTACTGCGCGATCAACTGAGACGTACCGTGCCGCAGGTCAAACAGCTTATTGTGGTGGACAACGGCTCATCTGCAGTTGATTCAATCCGGGCGCTGGTCGAGGAATTTCCGAAGACCCACTGGTTCAGTCTCGGTGAAAACCGAGGTTTGGGCTATGCGCATAATTTGGGTATTAGGAAGGCCCTAGAAGGAGGGGCCGGGTCGGTACTGATTCTGGATCAGGACACGCTGCCGGAGGCGGATATGGTCAGCGTACTGGCTGAAACGCTGGCGTCATCAAGCGCTCCGGATTCGCACGTTGCGGCAGTGGGTGCCCGATATGTGGGTGCGCAGAACAGCCATCCATCGTTTTTCGTTCAGTTCCGCCGATTTCGCTTCAAGAAGTGTTTCTGCGCAGGAGGCGGTATCCGACAGGTGATTCCGGCGGATGTGCTGATCTCATCGGGTGCACTGTTTTCCGCCAGCGCGCTGCGTGAGATCGGCGCCATGGATGAAGGACTTTTTATTGATCATGTCGATACCGAATGGTTTCTACGTGCCCATCACCGGGGCTGGCGGTCTTACGGTGTCTGTGATGCGGTGATGCGGCACAGTTTGGGTGAGCGGACTTTCAGAGTCTGGCTCGGCCGCTGGCGTTACCTGCCCATACACAAGCCGTTTCGTTATTACTACATCTATCGCAACAGCGTGCTGTTGTATCGCCGGTCTTATCCCACGATACGGTGGAAACAGACCGATATTCTTCGCTTGCTGATGATGTTTGTGATGTTTGCGCTGTTTGCTGGCGACAGGGTAGAAAATCTCAAAATGATGTGTCGGGGCATTGTCGATGGGTTTCGAGATCGGGAAGGGCGTCTGGATTCGTCGCGTTGATACTAGAGATGCCGAGTCAGCGTTACGGACGATAGTTTTACCATGGGGCGATTAAGTACCCGGTCTTCTGTGCGCTTACAATAGTCGGGTGGGAACTTACCGGGGTGTCGTTGTTACAGGGACCACCACATTGAATTTGCCAAACGCGAAAAGTGGATTATCCTAAACAGAGTTATTCAGATTGCCTTCGAGCCTCAAACACACCTTAATGCAGTCGAATTACCACTTAGACCCTGTGACCGGTGTCTGGTCACAGCCTGACTTTCAAAGTATTGACTACAGTGACGGGGCGGAAACCGAGCAAAGGCTTCAGCACATCATTGACACCGCATCTGATATCTCTTCGCTGTCGCTAGAACTCCGTCAGCACTGTGTAGACTGGCCGACCACCTATCATCTATCAGGACTGCGTGCCAACCTCTTGCGTCCGTTTGAGATTACCGCAAAGCACGACGTGCTCGAGATCGGTGCGGGCTGCGGTGCGCTCAGTCGTTACCTCGGTGAATGCGGTGCTTCAGTACTGGCCTTGGAAGGAAGTTTGCGTCGTGCGCGTATCGCCCGCTTGCGCACACGCGATCTGGACAATGTGACGGTCGTCGCAGAGAAACTCTCAAAGTTTGAGCCACCACAACAATTTGACGTGGTCACGTTGATCGGGGTGCTGGAGTACGCGTCCCTGGACGATGACGCCGATGATCCGGCGCAAGTCATGCTCAGAAAAGCGGCTTCTATGCTCAAGCCCGACGGGGTTGTGATCCTTGCCATTGAGAACCAGTTGGGTCTTAAATATTTTGCGGGAGCGCCAGAAGATCATATCGGGCGGCCCATGTACGGCCTGGAAGGCCGATACGAAAAAACGCAGCCACGCACCTACGGCCGTCAGGATCTGGTGCACTTGCTCAGCACCGCGGGTTTGAATGTAACGTCGTTTATGGCGCCGTTTCCGGACTACAAGCTGCCGGTTTCGATAGTGACTGAGGCAGGATTTTGCAGTGATGGTTTTGATGCCAGTGTGTTTGCCTGGCAGAGCGTACGAAAGGATCCCCAGCTGCCGGCGCTGTTGGGTTTTGCACCCGAAAGGGTGTGGCCTGAGGTTATTCGGAACGGACTCGGGATTGATCTCGCCAATTCATTTCTGATTGTGGGCACACACGTGCCGTCGGCTTTACCTGAATCTCAAGTACTCGCCTGGCACTATAGTGCTGATCGTGCGCCGCAATATTGTCGTGAGGCTTGTTTTTTTGGTGAAACGGTCAACGAGGTCACGGTGTCTTACCGGCGGTTGTGTCCGGAGAGTGGGTCCGGAAAAACCGATTCCGCATTGGTTCGATTTGACTGCCCGCAAAACGTACGTTATAGCCCGGGGCGGTTGCTGTCTCAGGAATTTATCGACCTGATGGGAAGCGACGGTTGGTCCACCGAGTCCGCTGGTGGGTTTGTACGCCACTACGCAGCTGTTCTTGAGACACTTTGCCATGGAGAAGGTGACACTCGAGTGATCACGAGCATTACGGATCGGTTGCCTGGTAAATATTTGGACGTGATTCCGCAAAATATCATCCTGCAGGATGTCGATACGCCGGTGATCATTGACAACGAGTGGCGCTTGACCACGGACGTGGAATTTGGCCACTGCGTACTCCGGGCGTTGCTGCTACTGATGGCTGCGATCACACGATTTGGTATCCCTGCCAATGGCCGTACCTATACGCGCCAGGAATTTATCGAAGCCGTTTTTGCTGACAGTGGGTTTAAGATTACTGCTTCCGACGTCACACGTTACATCGCCCTGGAAGCCAATATTCAGGCGCAGATCACGGGGCGACTAAGAGATGAATTCCTCGACTGGTCGCCAACCGATTTGCTGATGATGCAGAGTATCCAGTCTTCGGTTTCCGAACAGTTGGCTGAACTGAATCGCTTACAAGGTATTGCTGAGGCACAGCGAACCGAAGTTCAGATGATTCGCAAATCTACGAGCTGGAAGATCACTGCGCCTTTGCGGCGACTGTCTCGAGCTTTACGGGGTGGAAAATCAACCGCCACTGAGTCTCAGGACTGACAGTGATTTATTCCCGGTATTGGTCAATTCATAAAAAACCCCAGAACTGATATGCGCACATCTTTTCTTATTCCTGTCTATAACCCAGACCTGTCGGTCTTGCGCCTGTGTGTCAATAGCGTACTCAAAGCGGCGGGTGATGAGCACGAAGTAATCATTGTGGACGATGCTTCAAGCCGGGATGAAATAAGTGAATTTTTAACGCGTTGCACGGCACGGGGTTTGGACAATCTGAAAGTGCTGCGAAATGTCGAGAATAGCGGCGTGTCTTATAGCCTGAATAAGGCTGCAGACAATGCAGCAGGGGACTTATATGCACCGGTCGATCATGACGATATGGTAGTGACACCAGGGTTCGAGCAGATGATGCGGTACCAGACCTATTACGGCAGTCATTGGGCTTATTCGGATGAGCAGAAGATCACGTATAAAGGCTTTCCGCAGTTGCATATGTATAAACCATGTTACAGCCCTCAGTTGCTGCGGTCAGTGATGTACATTAATCACCTGCAGCTGATTCCTAAACGCTTGTTCGATCTTGTTGGCGGATACCGGGAGGGGTTCGAGGGTAGTCAGGATCATGATCTGGCGCTGAGGTTAAGCGAGCAGACCACGCCCATTCACGTTGGAACCCTGGCATACCTGTGGCGGCGGGCTAGCGTTACTCAATCTGTCGAGCATGGTCGGATAGGCGAATTGAGTATCGAGGCCTCACAGCGCTCGCTTGAGGAACACTTTGCTCGTCTGGGCCTAAGCGCTACAGTCACACCCCATCAGTTGCGTCCCAGCCACGACTTACCAGTGCAACCGACAGGGTCGTTTATCAGCCGGATTCAACCCCCATCGGTCCCCAAGGTGTCGATTATTATTCCTTGCAAACTGGGTACAGTGGCGAAGATTAAAGGAAATACGATTGTCGTGTTGGAACATTGTCTGCAGTCTATTCGCAGGTCGATTCCCGAATCCGATATATCCACAGCAGAATCGCCCGATGTCGAAATCATTTTAGTTTTGAATCACAGTGACGATAGTCAAGAAGCTGATCGAATTATCCAGAAATACGGTCTACAGGGGGTGTCAATCTGCGACGAACCTGGATTCAACTTTGCCCGCAAGTGCAATTTGGGGGCAGCACAGGCATCGGGCGAGATATTGATCCTACTCAATGACGATACCGACATGCAGACCACGGGCTGGACCTCACATATTATTTCACTGCTGCAGGAAGAGGATGTTGCCTGTGTGGGGGGCATGTTGTTGAATTCGGACCGAACGGTTCAGTCCTGTGGAGACAATATCGGTCGAAATTCAGCGGTGCATTATGCGCCTGAGCCCATTGCCAGCAGTGTCGGTGATGCGATGCATCGCTATATCGCAGACCACGAGACGACGTCTATTACTGGCGCGTTCTTTTGCTGTAAGAAAAAAACGTTTGACGCTCTAAATGGTTTTTCGACGGCGTTTCCCAACAGTTTCCAGGATGTGGATTTCTGCCTGCGCGCAAGAAAGCAGGGATTGCGCTGCCTGATCACACCCCACGTGAAATTGTTACATTTTGAATCAGTCAGTCGTGATCCTCGAGTAGACGGCGAGACATTGGCTACAATACGAGCAATTCACGCACCACTGATCACGCCTTTTGATGATTACAGCCTGTATCCTTATGAGAAACCTGTGGTATCGATTTTCACGTTAACCGGTGTTCGTTATTACCTTGCGAGAGCAAAAAACAAAATCGTATCTCTAGGTTTATTATTTAGAATTTCTGTGTCGTCAGGGCCACGACATCCACCTTCTATACTAAGAGATAAGGAGTGGTCGGTTTACTAGCCCGTGTAATGAGTAACAGTTTGCAGTGTTGGCAATGCGGTACGGTAGTCACCGACCAGCCGCTGCCGCTGTCGACTTATGCCGAGTGCCGCGAGTGCCGAGCCCAACTGCACTGCTGCCGCCAGTGCCAGCACTACAATCCCCGGCTGCGCGTAGATTGCGACGAGCCCAGAGCCGAATCACACTCTGAGCGTGAAAAAGCTAATTTCTGTGACTGGTTCAAGCTTCGACGTGAATTTGTTGAGCCAGGCGAGAAAGCGCCCTCGGTAAATCATCAAGCCGAACTAAATACGCTATTTGGTACGGATGCTGGCGTAACAGAAACCCCATCAAACAGTCATACGCAGCTGGATGATCTATTTACTGCGCCGTCTGACGACCCTTGATCACAATACCCCCAGATTCGAGACACAGAGATGCCCCGAGACCCCCGTTACGACGTTCTGTTTGAGCCGGTACAGATCGGCCCGGTCACTGCGCGTAACCGGTTTTACCAGGTGCCCCACTGTAATGGCATGGGGCACGGGATGCCGAACACGGTGGCCGCCATGAGGGGTGTCAAAGCGGAGGGCGGCTGGGCCGTGGTGGCTACCGAGGAATGTGATATTCACCCGAGTTCCGATGTGCTGCCCTATCATGAGGCCCGCTTGTGGGATATCGAAGACCAGCATCGTCACGCGATTATGGTCGATGCGGTACACGCGCATGGGTCGCTGGCGGCCGTTGAACTGGTGCACAACGGTCACGTGGTATCCAACCGCTATTCCCGCCTGCCGGTGTTAGCGGTATCAGACATGCCAGTGGTGGGTTACGATCCTGTGCAGGCCAGTGCCATGACCCGGCGCGACATTGCGAACGTACGCCGTTGGCACCGCAATGCCGCACTGCGCGCACGCGATGCCGGATTCGATATCGTGTATGTGTACGCGGGGCATGATCTGGCGTTGCCGATGCATTTCATCAGCCGGCGGTATAACCAGCGCACCGACGAATACGGTGGGTCTCTGGAAAATCGCGTGCGCCTAACCCGCGAACTGCTGGAAGATACCCGGGATGCGGTCGGTGATGTCTGCGGTGTGGCATTTCGATTTGCGGTGGATGAGCTGCTGGGGAGCGACGGCATCTGCAGCGATACCGAAGGGCGTGAAATCGTTGAAATGCTGGCTGAGTTGCCGGATCTTTGGGATGTGAATGTCAGTGACTGGGCCAATGATTCGGTCACGGCTCGTTTTGGTGAAGAGGGTGCGCAGGAGCCGTACGTGTCGTTCGTGAAAAAACTGACCACCAAACCGGTGGTGGGTGTGGGCCGCTTTACCTCAGCCGATGCCATGGTGGCTCAGATCCAGCGCGGTGTACTCGATATGATCGGTGCCGCCCGGCCCTCGATCGCCGATCCCTTTTTGCCGAATAAAATAGAGCAAGGCCGGCTGGAAGATATTCGCGAGTGTATCGGCTGCAATATCTGTGTCTCGGGCGACTTTACGCAGAGCCCGATACGCTGCACGCAGAATCCCACCATGGGGGAAGAATGGCGCCGCGGCTGGCATCCTGAGACCATGAACCGCAAGGGTCACTCAGATCGGGTGCTGGTGGTCGGTGCCGGGCCTGCCGGACTGGAAGCGGCACTCGCCCTGGGGCAGCGGGGATACGAGGTATCGCTGGCGGATTGCGGCGAAGGCGGCGGCCGGGCTGTTTTAGAGTCCACACTGCCCGGATTTAGCAGTTATCGCCGGGTGGCTGACTACCGAATGGACCAACTACAGCGACTGGCCAACGTTCGCTTTTATCCGGGCAGTGAAATGGACGCTGACAGTATCCGTGACTTTGGGGCTGATCACGTGGCTCTTGCGACTGGTGCGCATTGGCGCCGGGATGGGGTGGGCCGGGCCACCTGGCGGTCGGTCGATGGCGTGGATGATCATCCGGCGATCTTGACTCCCGACGATATTCTTGCCGGACAGCGGCCCGAGCATGGGCCCGTGGTGATCTATGACGACGATCATTACTACCTGGGTGGTGTGATCGCGGAACTGATTGCACAATCGGGGCAGTCCGTCACGCTGGTCACGCCAGGCCCTGAAGTGTCGCACTGGACACAGAACACCATGGAACAACACCGCATTGAACAGCGTTTGATCGAAAACGGTGTTGACCTGGTGTGTAAGCAGGTACTTGCTGGCGTGTCAGCTGATGCAGTCGACATCAGCTGCATCACCAGCGCGCGCCGCCGGGTGCTGCCTTGTGCCGCACTGGTGATGGTGACCGCCCGGCTGCCCGAAAACGCACTCTATTTCGCGCTGGCCGGTACCGATGAAGACCAGCTGGAGACACTGCCGTTCAGTCTGACCCGGGTCGGCGATTGCATGGCACCTGGGACCATTGCGGCAGCTGTCTACCATGGTCACCGTTATGCACGGGAACTCGATGCACTACCGGACCCCGACGGGGTGCCCTTCAAACGGGAGTATTCAATAATTCAGAACGATCTGACCTGAGCCAGTCAGTCGCGGTCAGTCTATCGATTGCTTTTCAGGTGTGTCCGCTGATCTCGGCGTGCAGGGGCTTTGATTCTTCGTAGCGGGTCTTTTGTTCATCCGTGGCCGTTGTCTGATAGCTGGACTTCCAGTCGCCGTAGGGCATGCCGTAAACCCGATCGCGCGCCTGGGCGTAGTCCATTTCGATGTCCTGTGATTCGGCAGCCGCGAGATACCATTTGGACAGGCAGTTCCGGCAGAAACCAGCCAGGTTCATCAGGTCGATATTCTGAACGTCCGTTCGTTTCTGGAGGTGCTGGACCAGCCCTCTAAACGCTGCCGCTTCAAGTTCAATCCGGTTTTTTTCATCCATAACGGGCCCCTTACGCTGTTTGCTCGATTAAACCATCACCTTCGCCAGATGGTAACGCAATTCATTGTAGCACCAGAGCCCAAGTGGACTGCGATACGATAAAGTCCTGTGATATAACTTAGTAGGTGGGGAGCACACAGATGGAATTTGGATCAGCACAGGAAGCGGAGGCTGCTTTTTACGCAGCTTTCCAAATGTCCGATCTTGAGGGGATGATGTTGATCTGGGATGACCACGAGGCCGTGTGTATTCATCCATTCGGTGAGCGCATCGAAGGCAAATCAGCGATTAGCCAGAGTTGGCAGGCGATCTTTGCTCATGAAGTTCAACTGCGATTTACACTGAGCGACTCCTGGGTATTCAGCGGAGATTCACATGCGATTCACTTGGTGCGCGAAAACATCAGTGTTGAAGAGTCCGATGGAGGCAAAACGATGGTAGTGCTCGCCACCAATGCCTACCGACGTGCCGGTGATGGCTGGCGCATGATATTGCATCACGCCTCACCCGCGCCGGCTGACAGCAACGTGGCGCCGGTGGGCCGGATGCACTGACATGCACAGTACGTTTGGTGGCTGCGGTTATGTCGGTCGGCAGGTGGCGTGCCGTGAAATTGCTGATGGTGGTGATGTCTGTGCATTGATCCGCACGGCGGACAGTGCAGCGCAACTGGCCGAACTCGGGATCGCGTCCCGGCAGGTTGATTTTGATCAGGATGTGCCTGTACCGGCATTGCAGCTTACCGGCCAAGTGTTGTACTGGTTTGCACCACCACCACCAAATGGCGACCAGGATCTGCGGCTGGCTCGAGCGCTGGCTGCAATTGAACCCGGTGCATTACCCCGTCGGATCGTACTGGTCAGCACCACCGGTGTGTACGGTGATTGTCAAGGCGAGTGGGTTAACGAGGCCCGGCCGCTGAACCCACAAACACCCCGCGGGCAACGCCGGGTACATGCCGAACAACTGGCCGAAAGCTTTGGTGAACGGAACAGTGTTCCAGTGGTCGCACTTCGCGTGCCGGGTATTTATGGACCTGGCAAGCTACCGCTGGCTAGGCTGCATTCGGGCGCATCGGTGTTGGCGCCGGAATTCTCACCCTGGAGCAACCGTATTCATGCCCACGATCTGGTCACTGCCTGTCTCGCGGCAGCCCGTAAGGCCGACCCGGCGCCGGTCTATAACGTCAGCGACGGGCATCCAACCACCATGGCAGATTTTTTCTTCCAGGTTGCCGATGCGCACGGTCTGCCTCGGCCGCCGACCCTTACCCGGGACGCTGCTGATCGTCAGTTGAGTGCCGAGATGCGGTCCTACCTTGCAGAATCTAAACGCATTGACAATACACTCATGAAAGAAGATCTGGGTGTGGTGCCCGACTATCCTAATCTTGTAAGTGGCCTCAGTGCGCTCGACCGTTAGGCGAGTAGGTTCAGGTATGTTCGAGCTTCTCGCAGGCGAGCTGAATTCGATCACATGCCTCAACCAGTTGGTCGATCCCCAGTGCATAAGAGATCCGGAAGTAGCCAGGTGAGCCGAAGGCCTCCCCTGGCACCACGGTAACTTTGGCGGCTTCGAGCAGATAGGCGCAAACATCGGTGTCGCTTTCAAGCCGAGTACCGTCAGGGGCTATGGCGCCCAAAAGACCTTGGCATGAAGGGTAAACATAAAACGCACCGTCCGGTGTGGCACAGGTGATACCCGCAACCCCGTTCAGCAAGCCCACAATAGTGTTGCGGCGTTCTTCGTAGGCAATCAGCATGTCTTTAAGAAACGCCCGCCCGCCGGTCAGCCCGGCGACGGCTGCATACTGCGAGATGCTGGTCGGATTGGAGGTGGACTGAGACTGCAGTTTGGCCATTGCGCGGATCAATGGTTCCGGGCCGCCGGCAAAGCCGACTCGCCAGCCGGTCATGCAGTAGGCTTTGGACATCCCATTGCAGGTGAGTGTGCGCGAGATCAATTCCGGTTCGACTTGCGCCAGCGTGGAAAATTCGGCCTCACCATAAATCAGATGCTCGTAGATGTCATCAGTCATGATCAGGATCTGGGGGTGGCGCAGGAGCACTTCCGCAAGGGCCTTAAGTTCACTCCGGGTGTAGACGCTGCCGGTCGGATTGGAGGGGCTGTTCAGTATCAACCAGCATGTCGCCGGGGTGATGGCCGCTTCCAGTGCTTCGGCAGTGAGCTTGAAGTTGTTTTGCGCAAGGCAGGCGGCAAAAACCGGACGGCCTTGCGCCAGAACAACCATGTCCGGGTACGAAACCCAGTACGGTGCTGGAATGATAACCTCGTCACCGGCGTTCAAGGTTGCCATAAACGCGTTATAGAGCACCTGTTTCCCGCCAGTGCTGACCGAGATTTGTGAGAGCTCGTAACTCAGCCCATTGTCTTGTTTGAATTTTTCACGAATGGCTTGTTTGAGTTCAGGGATGCCATCAACAGCGGTATAGCGGGTCTGACCGTTCTGCATAGCCTGGATGGCTGCTGCTTTGATGTGTTCAGGGGTTTCAAAGTCTGGTTCCCCCTGACTCAGACTAATAACATCTTCTCCGGCGGCCCGCAGTTCACGGGCTTTGTCCGATATGGCAATCGTAGGAGAGGGTTTGATCTGCGCGAGACGCTCTGAGAGGTAGTTCTTCATAGTTCAGGATCAGTTTAATGGGTAGTGGGTATTCTCGGGTCAATCCATCTTTTCCAAAGTGGCGGAAACAGACAGGGCCAGAACAGACCATAGTAGCCGGTCGGCAGAGTTGGCGCACCTTCGATCGTGTCGAGCTGCCAGAATGGCAGCGATGGGCTGAGATGATGGGCCGGGTGGAGCGGCAGCTCGAGCAAGGTCCAGCGCGACCAGCGTGTTTGCGACTCCCAGGCATGCTGTGGTGCAATGCGTTCAGTGATATCCCGAGACAGACCGTAGTGCTGTATATAGTTGACATACTCCAGCAGAAAAACAGCAACGCCTGCATGGAACATGACAGCCAGTGCTACCCAGCCCGACAACGCCGACCACAGGATAAAGATGACCAGACACTGCAGCGCCAGGCCCCGGAGTACCGTGTTGCGCAGCCCGGTCCGACCACTGCGCACCGACAGCTGCCAGGCGTCGATGAACTGAGCCGGCACACTGCAAACCAGCTGGTACCAGAGGGTTCGACCGCGGGGCGCGGAAGCGGGATCACCTGGGGTGGCTACGGCCGGGTGGTGTTGTCGATTGTGTTCCAGTGTGAAGTGCAGGTACATCGCTGTCAGGAGATTGAGTCTTGCGAGCCACCAACGAAAGGTCAGGGGGCGGCTGTGCCCCATTTCGTGGGCGACAACGATGGCACTGATGCCCGTGTTGAGTCCGCTGCTCAATGCAGCGATCCAGGTTGTCCAGGCGTAACCGTCCAGTTGTACACGCCAGATCAACGTAGCAAACACACATCCTTGCAATATCACGTGGATAGTGGGCAGTCCCGCGAGCAGGGACCTACTTGTATGTGTCACCGATGCGGGTCGACCAGTACCGCTGACAACATCGAGTACGGGATAGACCAGCAGTATCAGAACAACCCCTGACAAGGTCCAGGCACCGCCAGCCAGGTTGCCCGACAGTATGGCCACAGGCGCGACCAGCCCCACCAGATGCCAGGCTGAGGCGTCGCGGGTAGTTGTCACGGTCAATCGTTACGGGCTGGGCTTGTTGACGAGCACTATTGTTAGGTCAGCGCTCGTAGGATTCTCTACGGGATGATTCGGACAGCGGCACCATGAATTTGAGTGGATCGGGCAGAGTCTTGTCGCGGGCGGCAGACAGAGAGGCTTCGCCGGCATAACTGACGGCTGACCTGAGGTGGCCGCGAATGCGCTGCAGAATGTCGATCACACTGCCCTTGTAGGGCACTTGAATCTCCTGTCCCTCAGGAGGTGTATAAAGTGCCGCATCAACAGTATCGGTATCGTCGCTGTCGTATAAGGATTCCAGTACCGCTTCCGGCGAGGTCATTCCACGATAAATCTTTTTCTTGGTATGTGTCGCCGGATCCTCGATAACCCGACCGGGTGCCTCGTCCGTTCCGGAAAGCGCACTGCCCAACATCACCGTATCGGCACCACAAGCCAGTGCAAGAAAAATGTCTTTGTCATGTTTTACGCCACCATCCGCCATGATACGAATCTCACCCCCTACGGCACACCAGGTCTCCCGGATGGCCTGCAGCTGCGGCACACCGGCCGCGGTTTCTAAACGGGTGCGGCAGCCGCGGCCGGGACCGACCCCGACCTTAACCGCGTCGGCGCCGATATCTCTCATGAAACGAGCGCCATCAGCGGTGGCCACATTACCGCACACCAGCGGCACCCCCGGGCATTGTGATTTCAGGCGATCTATAGCTGTTTCCATCACTGTGGAATGGCCGTGAGCGATGTCGACAAAAAAACAATCGGTGCCCGATTTGAGCAGTTCATCCGCCCGTTCCAAATAATCACCGGCACAACCAATCGCTGCGGCAGTGAGTAACCGGGCCTTGTTATCTTTACTGGCATAAGGTCGCTCACGCAAGAAGCGAACATCTTTTCGGGTAATCAGGCCTTGTATTCGGCGTTCACCATCAATCAGTGGCAGTCGTTCAAAGCGGCCCTCAAACATAATCTGTTCGGCGGTTCCCGTACTGACATCTGCCGGTGCGGTCGTCAGATGGTCGAAGGTGGTCATAAATTCGGCGACTGGTCTGTCATCAAAATCATGCTGCCACGGGATGTCCCGGCGAGTCAGCACACCGGCGAGAACACCGCTGCCCTCAGCAGTTTCGATCAGTATCCCGTTGATGTTATGGCGACGGGCAAACAGTTTGGCCTCACCCACCGTTGCTGTGATCGGCAGACACAAGGGATTCTCTATCACTGCACTGTGGCTGCGTTTAACTCGACTGACCAGGGCCGCCTGTTTTTCAATGCTCTGACCCCGGTGGATAACGCCGAGCCCACCTTCTAGCGCCATGGTTTCGGCCATATCCAAACCGGTAACGCTGTCCATATTGGACGATACGATGGGCAGTTCTAGTGACACTTGACCGGTGAGTTGCGATGTCAGTGAGATTGTGGCGCGACTTTCGGTAATGCCTTTTTGAGGACGGAACAGAAAGTCGTCGAAGGTTTTACCAATCCACGTGGGATCGAGGCTGTTTGAGTTCATGGCACAAAATAGTCTTGAAGTGAGTAATGGCGGGGCGCCAGCGGCTTCGCAGTCAAATAATACGTTGCGATGTCTTATGACTCAAGCACGTTCACGGTGCTGCCGGCTGTTTTGTAAACTAGCCCGACAATTTCGGCGTAGACTGCGGGACTTAAGTTCACACCCAAGGCAATTTGGATGAAGGCCAAACTGGTCATCTATGTTCGTGCAGATTGTCATTTGTGTGAAGATATGCTGGACCAGCTGCGCGAACTGCAGGCGGCGTACTCATTCGAGATTGAGCATCGCGATGTCGATCTGCGGTCGGCCTGGGGCCAGACTTACGGCGATAAAGTTCCGGTATTGCTGTGTGGTGAAGTGGAGATTTGCCGATACTTTCTGGATCTTAGGGCACTACAGGCGGCTCTTGAAGAGCCGTCATAATCGCCGATCAGACAACTGGATTCCAGTAAGGTAAGTTCGATCTGGTTAGGTTTTCCGCGTTGCTTGTAGCAGCCTGTAGTCGGGTAACCAGTTACATCAGTGGATGCTCAGAGAGTTGATTGCAGGTGCCCTCCGTCAACAGTAATAACACTGCCAGTCATGTAAGAGGATGCATCCGAGGCAAGCAGCAACAACGCACCGGCGAGCTCATCGGGCTCGCCCACTCTTCGCATCGGGATACGTTTCTGCATGCTCAAACCGACGTCTGTTTTAAAGAATTCCCGGTTCATATCGGTATCGATGAAACCAGGGGCAATGGCATTGACCCGAATAGCATAGCGTGACCATTCCAGGGCAAGAGAGTGGGTCATCTGAACCAGGCCGGCTTTGGAGATGGCATAGGGTGCAACACCCTTGATTACACGAAAACCGAGTATGGAGGCAATGTTGATGATGCTGCCTGGTTTTCCTGCCTTGATAAGTCGCTTTCCTGATTCGCGGGCCACTCGCCAGGCACCTCTTAGATTGGTATCAATCACGCGGTCCCAATCACTTGATGCAATATCAAGTGCAGACTCTCCGTGGGCAATGCCCGAGTTATTGACCAGAATGTCGATGCACCCACAACTACGCTCTGCTTTATCAAAGCCCTGCGTGACCGTGTTTTCGTCCGTCACGTCCATGGTTACAGCCAGGGCCTCACCACCTTGTGAGGTGATCTCGACGCACGCCTGTTCCAGCAGTTCCATGCGCCGCCCCGTCAATACGACCGAGGCACCGGCAGCTGCAAGTACTGATGCGAACGTTCGACCCAGGCCACTGGAAGCGCCTGTTACCATCGCCGTGCGGCCAGACAATGAAAATAGCGTGTCGTTCATGGGCGGGGGAAATAAGATTTATACAGAATCTTTGAATTAGTTCACTGTCTCCACCGCGAGTGTAACTCAACTGGCTTGAGCCTTAGGTGCTTGACGTGGCGTAACAACGAGCCGGAGAAGAGGTCGCCTGATGACGGCGGACCTTGGCCGATGCAGGTTACACTGGTGTGATGACAGGATCATAAAAAGGAGTCTGCGCTGTCGCCGGTCGTAGGTCCTGGGAGTGCTGTATGGCAATAGTGTGGACTTATGCCACAGACGACACCCGCTACGAGGTCAGAGCAGCAGGGTCAAGTCTGCGGTTCTACAGCAACGGTGTGCTGCACAGCCAGTACAGCGAGCGCTGCCCCCTCACCGGCAGTGTCTGGGACCTGCTTTGGCTGCCGGCGCTGTTTCGTCCAGCCAGGTCGCCGCGGCGAATACTGCTGCTGGGGACGGGCGCCGGGACGGTCATCCGTCAGCTCAAGCGATTGTTTGATCCGATCGAAATCGTGGGCGTGGACAACAATCCAATTCACCTGCGCGTGGCGCGGGAACACTTTGGCGTTACACCAGAGATGGCACAACTTTTGCATGCCGATGCCGGAGATTATGTGGCCCGTTACCGGGGCCCTGGATTTGATCTGGTTATCGATGATCTGTTTGGTGGCGGCAATGGTGTGCCCGAGCGTAGCGTCCGATTCGACAGTGCCTGGCTGCGTAAGCTTCAACGATGTTTGGCAGACGACGGTGTTTTGAGTATCAATTTTGCAGATCGCGCCGAATTGGTCTTGTCGGGATTTTCTCAGGCATTGACTCGTGGTGATCGTTTTTTGAGCATGTTTGAATTTACAGCGCCTGCGATTGAAAACGTGATCGTGGGTCTGTTGCCGTTTACTGCTCAGAGCGCAGATCTGCGAGCCTATCTACAGGCAACGCCAGAGCTCGCCAATCTGCTTGAACGGGGTCGGTTGCGGTATCGCGTCAAGACGGTAAAGCTCAAGGTGTCTTGAGTCGTTTCACTGGCCCAGGGCCAGTCCGCTTGGGTAAACTCTCGAGAGTTCAATCCCATAGGAGGTGTGCAGTGGAGCGTTATCAGCATTACATCGGCGGTCAGTGGGTAGACCCCGCGTCAGGGGACTGGTTCGATTCCGTTAACCCCTATACCGGAGACGTATGGGCGAAGATTGCCAAAGGCAACGCGGCAGATGTCGACCGCGCGGTGGCGTCAGCAAAAAACGCATTTGAATCGGGATGGGCCGATGTAAAGCCTACGGAGCGGGGTCGACTGCTCTATAAACTGGCAGATCTCATCGAACGCGACGCCCAGCGCCTTGGCGAGATCGAGGTCAGAGACAACGGTAAGCTGATCGCCGAGATGTCAGCACAGACCCACTACATGTCGCAGTGGTATCGGTATTACGGTGGTTTGGCCGACAAAGTAGAGGGCGCCGTTATTCCGACCGACAAAGCTGGGATATTCAACTTCACGCGTTACGAACCACTGGGTGTCGTGGCAATGATTACGGCCTGGAATTCACCGCTGCTGCTGTTGTCGTGGAAGCTTTCAGTTGCGTTGGCTGCGGGTAATACGGCCGTTATAAAACCATCGGAGTTCACATCCGCTTCCACCCTTGAGTTCATGAACCTGATTGAGGAAGCGGGTATCCCCCCGGGGGTCGTCAACACGGTGAGTGGTTTCGGTCAGGATGTGGGTGCGGAACTGGTTGCCCATCCGGATGTTGCCAAAATCGCATTTACCGGGTCGGACCGTACGGGACAGAAAATCAATGAGATAGCGGCATCGACATTCAAGCACGTGACGCTGGAATTGGGCGGGAAATCCCCCAATATTGTATTTGAAGATGCCGACATCGAGTCGGCCGTGATGGGTGCCATCTCCGGTATTTTTGCAGCGACGGGCCAGACCTGTATTGCAGGTTCCCGGTTGCTGCTGCAGCGTTCCATACACGACCAGTTTGTGGAGCGCTTGATTGAGGTCGCGAAAACGGCGCAGATCGGTGATCCGATGTCGACCGACACACATGTTGGCCCGGTTACCACACCCCCCCAGTACCAGAAAATACTCGACTATATCGAGATCGCGAAACAAGACGGTGCCAAATGTGTGTTGGGCGGTCAGGCTTACACCGGTCCGGGGGCAAAAGGAGGCCAGTTTGTCGAGCCGACAATTTTTACTGATGTAAACAATAAAATGCGCATTGCACAGGAAGAAGTTTTTGGCCCCTTGCTGGCCGTCATTCCGTTCGATACGGAAGAAGACGCCATCTCGATTGGTAATGATGTCGATTTCGGTCTGGCGGCTGGTGTATGGACACAGGATATAGGCCGGGCGATCCGTATGTCGGAGAAACTACGCGTGGGTACGGTGTGGGTGAATACCTACCGGGCGGTTAGTTTCACCTCGCCCTTTGGAGGCTACAAACGCAGCGGCATCGGTCGTGAAAGTGGGCTTGAAGCCATAAAGCAGTACATGCAGGTTAAATCAGTCTGGATTGCGCAACAGACCAGCCCTGCAAATCCGTTCATCATGCGATAAACGGACTGGATGTGTTTGCTGGCCGGAGGCCGTTGACGCGGTTAAACTGAACGCTCGACTACCTCTTACCCGGTCTTGCTGGGTAGATTAAATCTTAACCCCGAGACCATTGGGAATCATCCGACTATGCGCACAGAACCCAACACCCAGAACATGGCGATTTTCTGTGATTTTGAGAATGTTGCCCTCGGTGTACGTGACACAAAACATAAGCGGTTTGAGTTCAAACCCGTGCTGGAGCGGCTGTTGCTCAAAGGCAACATTGTGGTCAAGAAAGCCTATTGTGACTGGAGCCGTTACGCCGAGTACAAGGCGTCCATGCATGAGGCCGCCTTCGAGCTGATTGATATCCCGCACCTTCACCAGTCTGGTAAGAACTCTGCGGATATCCGGATGGTCGTTGACGCCCTAGATCTGTGTTATACCAAATCCCACGTGGATGCTTTCGTTGTGATTAGTGGAGATTCCGATTTTTCTCCGCTGGTCAGTAAGTTGCGGGAAAACAACAAGTACGTGATCGGACTGGGGGTCAAAAACTCAACCTCCGATCTGCTCACGGCGAACTGTGATGAATTCATCTTCTACGATGATCTGATACGACCCAACGTATCCACAACAGCTCGTAAGAAAACCCGCAGCCGAACCGGTGAAAAGAAGAAAACCATGAGTGAGGGTGACAAGCGCCAGCAGGAGGCGGTCGACATGGTGATATCGACGCTGGAGGATCTGTTCGAAGAACGTGGTGACGGCGGGAAAGTATGGGGCTCACATGTAAAGCAGACCCTAAAACGCCGGCAACCCGGGTTCAGTGAGCGCTATCATGGGTTTAGGACTTTTGGAAGCTTGCTGGAAGAAGCCGAATCCCGGGGCTTACTGCAACTTGAGCACGACGAAAAATCCGGCGGCTACATCATTGAGAAGCTCTTGGGAGACAGTCGCTGACTGGCGCGGTCTATCCACCAGAATTTTCAGTACAATATTGCACTTTATACTTCGTCATTAATGATCCTTATGCTGTTCCTTAAACTAAAATTCATGCGATTTCTGACACACACGTTTGTGTTATCAATGTGTTTTTGCGCCTTCGCCGAGGCTGAGGACATACCGCCTGTGGTACTGATTGTCGCCGCTAGCCTGATTCCCGATACTGAACCCGATCGGGTCGAACCGGCGCCGGTTGCCGGTTTCTACCAGGCGATTTTTGGGACGCGCGTAGTCTATCTGTCGGCCGACGGGCGTTATCTGCTGTATGGGGATCTGATCGATATCGACAAAAACCTCAACCTGACAGAAGATGCCCGCCGTGCGGGTCGGCGCAAAGTGATTGAAAATCTGGACGAAGCCGGTATGGTAGTTTTTGCCCCTCAGGATGTGAAAAGTACAATCACCGTGTTTACCGATACGAGTTGTGGGTACTGTGTCAAACTGCACCAAGAAATCGCCCAGACGGTCGCTGGTGGTGTAAAAGTGCGCTATGTGGGTTTTCCGAGGTCTGGGCTTAACTCTTCGTCGGGTGAGACCCTGGTTTCCGTCTTTTGTGCAGATAATCGGCAGCAGGCGATGACAGACGCAAAAATGGGAATCGCCATTGAAACCAAGACCTGTCAAACCCAGATTGGCCGCCATCTGGAAGCCGCCGAACTGGTTGGGGTTCGTGGGACGCCGACCATTGTGCTGGAGGACGGGACCGTTATACCGGGTTATGTGCCCGCAGGTGAACTGGTCGAGAGGTCCAATCGGGCTGCGGAGTCGGTCGTAAACTGAGGCGTTAATCACGATTGAGGCCTGTTCAAATGGCGTACAGAGCCCCGTTGCTACTGGACGACAACATGATTGTCTCGCGTCGGGGGGTGCGTGTACTGCCGACCACCTTTGTGCTCGATGGCCTGAGTCATAACTGCAATTTGGTAGAAGGTAGCAAGGACTTTGGTGATCTCAAGATACCCGGTCGGATAAGGACGCTGACTGCGGAACTGAGGGTTTACGGCGGTGGTTAGAGCCTGGCGCTTCGGGTTGCCACTGGCCATATTCGTCATTGTGGCTATTTTTCTCGCAATCGGACTCAAACTTGACCCGCGCGAGGTGCCCTCACCGTTGGTGGGCAAGCCCGCACCGACGTTTAAGCTGCCCCAGTTATTGGATGCGGCCGCACACACTTCGGTCAGCGATATGCACGGGAAAGTGTGGCTGCTTAATATTTGGGCCTCCTGGTGCGTGTCGTGTCGTGCTGAGCACCCGCTTCTCAATGAGATCGCCGCGACTGGAATGACCGAAATTGTTGGGCTCAACTACAAGGATTCCCCTCAGGATGCCCGGGCCTGGCTGCAGCAATGGGGGAATCCCTACGTGAGTGTGCCGGTGGACGCCAGTGGCAGGGTGGGAATCGACTGGGGTGTTTACGGTGTGCCCGAAACTTTTGTCATTGATTCAGAAGGTATTATTCGGCACAAGCACATCGGTCCGCTTGACCGCAAGGCACTGCAGGAATCGATTTTGCCGTTGCTACAAGATCTTGCTGATCGTTAGTCCACTGTTTGAAGGTCGCCGTAGTCACGGAGCATTGAATCATGTACGTTGATATCACCCAACTGGATCCTCAGCAGATCTATATCACCCTGACCCAGACCGTTATTCCACGCCCGATCGCCTGGGTGCTTAGTGAGAATGCGAATGGCAGTCTTAACCTTGCGCCGTATTCATTTTTCAACGCCGTTTCGAGCGAACCACCGTTGGTGATGATCTCTACGGGTCTTAAACCAGACGGGCGCCCAAAGGATACCCGTGAAAATATTGAGCAACGCCGGGATTTTCTGGTCCACATCGCCAGTGTGGCTCAGTTGGAAGACCTGAACGCTTCATCCGCAACACTGTCTGCAGGCGAATCGGAGGTTGATCACCTAGGGCTGACAACAGTCCCTTTGGCGGGTTCACGGCTACCGCGCCTTAGAGACGCGAAGGTGGCTTTTGTCTGTACGCTTTATAAGATCCAAAACATCGGGGACAACACCACCTCGATGATCCTGGGGCGTGTCAGAGGGGTTTATCTGGATGACGAGGTGGTTGGCCACGATTCTAAAGGCAGAAGACAGATCCATGCGGATCGAATTCACCCGGTCGGGCGATTAGGTGCTGGTGAATATGTTGATTTTGGCAGAATGATAAAGCTCAAAAGGCCGGCGTAATCATTTGTCTTGAAATAGCCAATGCTGCTTTCTGAAGTGGACTGACAACGTTCAACACGCAGTGTTCACAGGCGTGTCTGGAACGTGTTGTACGCGTTACACTTGGTGTGTTGTTTTGTCAGTGCCATCGGCTTGAATAAACTGTTAAGTATTGCGAAGTCTGACAGCTAAATTATTGATCGTAAAAGATGATTCGAGTGTGGTTGTGTATACGTTTGACAATTTGAAGACCGCTTTATACACATCCAGCCGCCCCATCGGCGGGCTCGATGTCTGTGGCAACCGAGTGTGTGAGCTAACGCCGGGATACCGCTAACGTGTTGAATTTGAATAAAGAATTACCTGCTTATTTATTAATCAATTTAGAATTAACCATTAATCGTGTGCCAAATTGCCACACGGCTGAGTATTTTTGCACAGAGTTATCCACAGCAATTGTGTACAACAGGGAAACTTATATGTGTGTCAATTATTTATCTCGGGTTGGTGCGAGTTGACAGAAACTTTAACGACTAATGCAATCTTGTTATTACACAAACGTTTAACGCTGCAATGAAATACAGCGGTGCGCTTCGTATTGCCTTGCCGTTACCTCTGCGGCGTGTATTTGATTACGCCCCAGCAAAAGACGTCGACACTGTTCGAACTGGTGTTCGAGTCAAAGTACCGTTACAAAAACGGACTGTCGTCGGTGTAGTCTGTGATCAGGTTGCACGTGCAGAGGTACCCATTTCCAAATTAAAGGCGGTGACGCAAGTGTTGGATGCTGAACCGGTGTTTTCTGAATCGGTGTTCAAACTGTTGCACTGGGCCGCAACTTACTATCACCACCCCGTCGGTGAAGTACTCCACACAGCGCTGCCAGTTGCACTGCGTCGAGGTGGCAATCTGCAGCCGACTCTGCCACGCCGCTGGTACATTACATCCGAGGGTGGCTGCAGTAGGACGATGCTGTCTGACCGTGCTGTCATTCAGCGGCAAGTACTGGCAGTACTGGCAGATGCTGAATTGAAAGGTGTACCAGAAGCGGCACTGCGGGCACACAATCCCAGCGTACTGAGTGCACTGCGACGGTTGGAAGCACGTGGTTGGGTGAGCAGCGCGCTTGATGACAGCACCACAGTGGTGCAAGCCCATCACACGACAGAACAGCAGTTGAACTCAGCGCAGTCGGAATCCTGCACTCAGGTGGTCAGCCATCTCGAGCAATATGCCGCTTTTCTTCTACATGGCGTCACCGGTTCGGGTAAAACCGAGGTTTATTTAAACATTGCGCGAGAAGCCATAGCTCGGAACACGCAGGTTCTGGTCCTGGTACCCGAAATCGCATTGACGCCGCAGCTGGTGGCACGATTTAGCCAGGGCCTCGCCGGCAAGCTGGTTGTTTTGCACTCGGGTCTTGGTGAGCAGACCCGGCACCGGGGCTGGTGGGCTGCACGGCAGGGGCTGGCCGACGTGGTTTTGGGAACCCGCTCGGCCGTTTTTACGCCTTGTTTGCGCCCGGGCCTGATTATTGTGGACGAGGAGCATGACCCATCGTTTAAGCAGCAAGATGGATTTCGCTACCACGCGCGGGATGTGGCCGTTAAACGGGCACAAATTGAAAAAATCCCTGTCGTACTGGGTTCGGCGACGCCGTCCTTGGAAACGCTGGAAAACGTCAGTAAAGGACGTTATAGCCGGTTGTTATTGCCACAGCGGGTTGGCGGTGCCGTCATGCCCGACGTGAAGCTGGTGGATATTGCACGGACAGCCCACCAAAACGGTCTTTCCACAGCGGTCCTGGATGCGATCGAGACGCGCCTAAACCGTGGTGAACAGAGTATTATTTATGTTAATCGTCGTGGTTTCGCACCGGTAGTGTTGTGTCTTAAATGTCAGTGGAGAGCGCAGTGCCTGCGTTGTGACGCGGGTCTTACACTTCATGCGGGTAGCGGTGTGCTGCGCTGCCACCACTGTGGTGCATCGCAGCCTGCACCGTCCCTATGCCCGAATTGTGCCGAGCCGGGTCTGTATCACCTCGGCGAGGGCACCCAGCGTGTCGAAGCTGCCCTGATCGAGCGTTTCCCGGAAGCCCGGGTTGTGCGGGTGGACAGTGACAGCATGGCTGGTCCCGGACAGGTTGAGGCGGTATTAGAGACAATTCGCCAGCGTGAGGCGGATATTGTGGTTGGTACGCAGATGTTGTCCAAGGGGCATCACTTCGCCGCAGTCACTCTAGTGTGCGCGTTAAATACCGATAGGGGGCTTTACAGCTTTGATTTCCGGGCGTCAGAGCGTCTGTTTCAGCAGTTAACCCAGGTTGCCGGGCGCGCCGGGCGCGGGACACGTCGTGGCACTGTGTTGGTACAGACGTTCTATCCAGATGATCCGGCTTATGTCCGGCTTCAGGCTCACGACTTTGATGGTTTTGCCACTGCCTGTCTCGCCGAGCGCAAGGCAGCGGGTTACCCGCCTTATGCGCGGTTTGTCCTGCTCCGGGCCGAATCCCCTCGACAGGCGGCGCCCCTTAGCTTTCTACAGGCCGCCCAGGCCCGGGCGAAGTCCTGGTTACAGGCTGAGCAGGCCGGCAACATCCAGGTGATGGATCCCGTACCCTCGCCCATGGAGAGGCGGGCGGGTCGGTTTAGGGCGCAACTGCTGGTCTCTGGACGGAGCCATAGCCACTTACACCGATTCCTGAAAGTCTGGCTTGCGGAGTTGGATCGCTTGAAACGGGCAAGGACCGTCCGCTGGTCGGTCGATGTAGATCCCCTGGATCTGTACTGACTGATAACTGGTCCAGACAACGGATACACTAATTGACCTGAGGTTTGCTCCGCTGCGCTCGAGTGTAGATAACCCGTTCCGTGGCTGATTGTGAAGCTCTACCCCGGGGGCCAGGTGTTGAAAAAGACAAGTTTCGAAAAGGTGTTAAGACCGGTCGAGGCGGCAGAATCCCTGCCACCGGTATGCTACGTTGACGAGACGCTCTTTGAGCGGGAGATGGATCAGGCATTTCGAGGCGGCTGGGTCAGTGTCGGACGCCTCGACGATCTGGTCGTACCGGGTGATTACCTCGCGCTCGACGTTGGCGGTACCCCGCTGGTGCTGCTGCTGGATTCATCGTCCCAGCTTCGGGCTTTTGCGAACACCTGCCGGCATCGAGGCACGCAGTTGTTGCCGCCGGGCCGGGGGCGCTGTGAACGGATCGTTTGTCCGTTCCATGCGTGGACTTACGGCCTTGATGGCGCGCTGCTGACAGCCCCACGGATGGACGCTGCGGTTGATTTTTGTAACGCTGATTATGGGTTGGTGTCAGTGCCGGCGGCGTCACGCGCTGGGTTTGCCTTTGTCAATGTGGACGGTGCAGCACCCCCGATTGACTCCTGGCTGGGTGATTTTGAGGCAGTACATCGCCCCTGGCGATTGGGCGATCTGATTACCGCATCGACCAGAGAGTTTGAGGTGCGCTGTAACTGGAAAATCTTCCTTGAGGTATTCAACGAGTATTACCACCTACAGAAGGTTCATCCGCGTACTTTTTCAGTCTATTACGCATCGCCAGATGCCCTGGATAAGGTTGCCGGGAATTTCAGTACCCAGTTCGGCGAACACCGGGGTGTCAGCAGCACGGGCAAGATGGACGACGGGACCGGGCCTTTGCCGCCCTTGCCGGGATTATCAGGACGCAACTTATCGGGTACCCGGTACAGTTGGGTTTACCCTAATCTGACCTTCGCGGCATCTATTGATGCCGTCTGGATATTCGAGGCAATGCCGCTCGAGCCGGCGTTAACCCGGGTCAATATGACCGTTTGTTTCCCGCAGGCCTCAGTCGAGCAACCTGATTTTGCGACTAAGCTGAGTGCCTATGAGCGTCGAATGGAAGCCGGTTTGGCTGAAGATATTCCCGTGATCGAGACCCAGCAACGGGGCCTGTCGTCGTCACTGGCCAGGGCTGGCCGGTATTCGCCTCTGTACGAGCCCAGTGTTCACGCGTTTCACCGCTGGATTGCGCAGCTCTTGTCGGAACCTAACGACGGTGATGAGTCCGGTCAGAGATGAATTAGGGTCTATGGGACAGCGAGAGATATGCTCCGCTCTGGAATGCGTTTAAACGGCTGATGGTTCGATTAAAAGGCGCAGACAACCGTTTGCCGCTATAAAGGTCTTCAGGACAGCTCTCGGCTGACACAATCACCTTGACCCGACGGTCGTAGAGTTCGTCAATCAGTTCGATAAACCGCCGGACAATACCATCCTGGCTGTCGTTGAGTTGTGGAATTCCGGAAAGTAGGATCGTGTGGTAGGAACGTGATAGTTCTGCGTAGTCGGCTTTGGACCGTGGCCCTTCGCACAATGCGCTGAATTCAAACCAGATCACGCCTTCGCCATGAGTGCGAGTACGGATACGCCGATCGTTGACAGTGATGGAACCCGCTGTTGCCGGTATCGTCGACACCATGTGTGTAAACAGCGATTGCATTTTGCTCTGTGCGGCAGCATCGTCCGGAGTCAGGTAGACGTCTGACCTGTCGAGTAGTTCAAGTCGATAATCGGTGTTGCCGTCAAGGTGTACAACCACAGTGCGCTCTTCAATCAGACCAATCGCCGGCAGAAACCGGTCGCGCTGAAATCCGTCTTTGTATAGCTGATCGGGTTTGGTATTAGATGTGAACACCAGCGTGACGCCATTGTTTGCGAGGCCGTGCAGCAACTGGCTGAGCACCATGGCATCACCGATATCAGAGACAAAAAACTCATCCAAGCACAGAAGTGCGACGTCCTGTCCGATTTCGCGGCTCACCTGCATGAGAGGGTCTCGCTGGCGCTGCACCAGTTTCAGACGCTGATGGAGTTCCAGCATGAATCGGTGAAAATGGACCCGTCTTTTCCGCTTGCCCGGCACAGTGTCAAAAAAGACATCCGTCATCATCGTTTTCCCACGGCCTACGCTGCCCCACAGGTATATGCCGGCGGGACTTTTCCGGACCTTAAACCGAAGGCGGCGCTGGATGGGAGCAAGTAGACCGTCGGTGCTGAGGAAGTCTGATACGGCCAGTTCGTGCGCTAAACGATCGAAGTGCACCAGTGCTGTCTCTTGATGTTTGTCCGGAAGATACCTTTTAGCATCCAGCATGCGACTAAATGCCAGACTGATTGAGGCGGTGGATGCTTTCAACGCATTACCCGGGGACAGTCTGAGGGCAGCAGATCGTCAAAATGGGCAAGGCTGGTGAAATCACCCGTCAGGGTCCGCGAAGGTTGTGTCAGATCGGGCCGAGATACACAAAGCAAGTGGCCGATGCCGTAGCGAGCGGCAGCTTCAAGCACCGTTAGATTATCGTCGATAAACAGTGTGCGTTTGGGCTCAAATGCTTCCAGCAGATGAAATTTTTCCCAGAAAGTCTGATCCTCCTTCGGATGCCCTAGTTCATGGGATGTGATTACTCGGTCAAACAGTGGTGCCAGTCCGGTTTGCTGGAACTTAAGCGCCACGGACTTCAAATGGGCGTTAGTTGCCAGAATCACGCGCTGGGGTTGGGTCCGCAAATAGGACAGGAAAGATCTGGCACCGGGCCGCAACTTGATCAGATGGCGGAGTTCAGTTTTTAGTGCGAGGATATCCAGGTTCAGTTCTCGGCTCCAGAAATCGACGCAGTACCAATCCAGTGTCCCCTGCAGCTCGAGCATGCGGGGCAACAGCTTTGTTTTGGCGTCAGTCACGCTTAGGTTACGATTCCGGGCGTAGCGTGCAGGGACAAACTCGTTCCAGAAATAGTTGTCATAGTGCAGATCGAGCAGCGTACCGTCGAGATCCAGAAGTACCGAATCTATATGTGCCCAGTTCAACATCGGTTTGTGGGTCCAGTCAGAGCAGTGTGATCAGTCTGGTAGAGAGACCAGCCGATGTTACAGATGCGGCCAATTCTAACGGTGATAAGCCATACGCGCTTAGACTTGAATTCCGCAAAGCGCCCGAGTGCGTTAAGCTGAAGGGAACCTGTCATCCACGATTGCTCCCTGGATCAACTTTTATGAACGACTTGCCCGAGGTTCTCGATGTCAACACCATTGCCCGCACTCGGCTGTTCCACATCGAGTCGGTCGATTTGAAGTTCGGTAACGGACAATACGCCCAGTTTGAACGGTTCATGGGCGACGGCAGTGGTTCTGTTCTTGTGATTCCGATGCCGGACCCACAACATTTGCTTCTGATCCGCGAGTATGCGGTTGGCTGTGAACGTTACGAGCTGGGATTCGTAAGGGGTCGGATAGATACCGGCGAAAGCGCACGCGATGCCGCCCTGCGGGAGATGCGGGAAGAGATCGGCTATACAGCCCACGAGATCGTGGAGTTGGCCGCGGTTGGTTTAACGCCGGCTTATTCGAATTACCGGACCATGATTTTTCTGGCTCGGGGACTTTATCCGGATCCACTGACAGGAGATGAACCGGAACCGCTCGAAACTATGGGCTGGCCGCTCCAGCAACTGGATCAGTTGAGAAGCAGGGACGATTTTACCGATGCGCGCAGTTTGTTGGCGACCTATCTTGTTGACGATTATGTACGGGCAGAAAAATGATCAGTGACTCGTTATTGGCTGCAGTATGTGATGTCGCCTCGCAAGCAGGTCAGGTGATCCTCGAAATTTATGACCAGGCCTACGAGGTGATTGAGAAAGCAGACGGTTCACCTGTTACTGTGGCGGACCACTGTGCACATGACTTGATCAGTGAGCAGCTGGCTCCGCTTTTGCCTGGAACGCCGGTACTGTCAGAAGAATCTTCTGAAATCAGCTACCAGCAGCGTGCAGACTGGTCACGGTTCTGGCTTGTAGACCCGCTCGATGGTACAAAAGAGTTCATCAGGCGTAATGGTGAATTCACTGTTAACATCGGACTGATTGAGAACGGTTTCCCTATTCTGGGCGTGGTTCACACGCCGGTCAGGCGGACGACTCATTTTGCGGTCACCGGCGGTGGTGCCTGGCGTCAGGTAGAAGACGCCGCCGCCGAGGTGATCACAATCAGACCCTATCAAGATGGTGTGGTCCGAATGGTGGCCAGTCGATCCCATTCTGGCGCGGAAGTGGATCGGTTCCGCAATTCGCTGCGCGAACAAAGCGGGCAGCAAGTTGAAACCGTGAGCATGGGCAGTGCCCTGAAGGTGTGTCTGGTCGCCGAAGGCGCCGCTGATGTCTATCCCAGACTGGGGCTAACATCCGAATGGGACACTGGTGCGTCGCATTGTATTCTGAACGAGGCCGGTGGTTGCCTGATGGATTGTGCGGGGAACGAGCTGCAATACAATAAACCGAGTGTCTTAAATCCTTGGTTTCTGGCCGTGGGCGACACCAGCTATGATTGGATCAATGTCTGTCCGGAACTCAAAGACAGGCAGTAGTGGTCTGATCTTGCGTTGCTGGGTATGCCTACTCATCTATAATTGGGTTACCTGACTGCTCGCAGGATCCAATCCGGAGAGATTTTGGCTACGGCAGAATTCACCAAGATGCAGTCTCTCGGCAACGATTTTGTGATGCTGGACAACCTCAGCACATCGTTGTTGCTAGAGCCTGATGTCATCCGCCATCTGGCTGACCGTCACGTCGGAATCGGGTGTGACCAGGTCATCGTTGCTTCACCCGGCGACGATTCGGTTGATTTTTTCATGCGAATATTCAATGCAGATGGCACAGAAGTGGGTCAATGCGGTAATGGGGCACGCTGTTTCGCCCGTTACCTGGCAGAAAACGGCTGGACGGACAAACGTCACATTGTTGTTCAGACGTCTAGCGCACAGCTTGAACTGGTTCTCGAGGACGGCGGACAGGTATCGGTCAACCTGGGGATGCCGGTGTTCGAGCCTGCCGCGGTGCCCTTCGATTCGCCGACCTGCGAAGAGGATTACATGCTTCGCATAGGCGAAGAACAGGTCAGGATCTACATCGCATCCATCGGTAATCCACACGCGGTGCTGTCGGTCGATGACATCAACTGCGCCCCCGTCGAACGTCTTGGTCCAGCAATCGAGTGCCATCCTGCTTTTCCGCAGAAAGCCAATGTGGGATTCGTTCAGGTCTGTGATCGCCGGCACCTGAAGCTGCGCGTGTGGGAGCGTGGCGTTGGCGAGACAAGGGCTTGTGGCAGTGGTGCTGGTGCCGCCACGGCCGTATGTCGCAAACAGGGGTTAGTGGATGATACCGTTGAGGTCGAGTTGCCCGGGGGTATGGTTGAGGTCAGCTGGTCCGGTCGCGACGGTCTCTGGCTGCGTGGCCCCGCGACCACCGTATACCGTGGGGAAATTGAACTCACTGTCACGTGAGGTGAACCATGTTCGAAACTGTTAACACGATTCTCTGCCGACGTTAATCCAGCCACAGGTTGCGCTGATGTCTGAATTATCAGAACCTATTTCTGCCTTCCTCGACCACCTTCAATACGAACGGCGGTTATCCGGTCATACGGTCAATGCCTACCGACGTGATCTTTCAAAGATGGCCTCTTTCGTAGAAAAACAGGGACTGAATAACTTTCGCCAATTGACATTCGTGCAAGCGCGTGCTTTTCCGGTGTTCCTGCATCGCTCGGATTTGTCGAGTCGGTCGATACAACGGGTACTGTCGGCGGCACGGCAGTTCTACTACTACCTGTTGAACGAGCGCCGTGTGTCCAAAGACCATCTTTACAGAGAACGGAAGCTTTCCAACAATCCTTTTGTCGGTGTGATGCCACACAAACTTGAAAAAAAAGTACTGCCGAACACGTTAAGTTTTGCAGAGCTTGAATCGTTGCTGGAGATCGACACGTCGGGCGGTGATATTGCCTGTCGTGACCGGGCGATTCTCGAACTTTTCTATTCATCTGGGCTCCGGCTGTCTGAGTTGACAGGCCTGGACCTCACCGATATCAACCGCAGTGAGCGACTGGTCAGAGTGACCGGCAAGGGCTCTAAGGACCGGGTGGTGCCCGTCGGCCAAAAAGCCCTGGAGGCGATTGCGGCATGGATTGAGTGCAGGGCTCGCTATGCAGCTGATGAGGAACAAGCTGTGTTCATCGGGTTGGGCCGACGCAAGAAGGCCGGTAGTGGTCGTCTGAGTGGGCGTGCTATTCAGGGCCGCGTACAGTACTGGGCACGTAGGCAGGGCCTTGGGCGCAATGTTCATCCCCATATGCTGCGTCATTCATTTGCCAGCCACCTGCTTGAGTCGAGCGGCGATATTCGTGCTGTCCAGGAACTGCTCGGCCACGCCGATATTTCCACCACCCAGGTGTATACCCACCTGGATTTCCAGCATCTGGCAAAAGTGTACGACCGAGCCCATCCGCGGGCGCGGCGACGCAAGCGCGGCAGCTGACGCAAAGATGATCGCGGTGCGATCGAATTCGCAGTGGCAGAAGAGGTGCACACGCTAGATTTCCCCATCCTGCGTGGTAAAATGTCCGCTTTCGCCCACAATACGCCCAGTCGGTGGGTCGATTCCCCTAATAATTCAAAGGAGTTGCAATGTCTTCTGTTGCCTTTATCCCCATTGTGCTTGGACTTATCGGTCTAATTGCAGCGTTTGGTATTTATCGAGCGGTGCTCCAATACGCACCTGGTACCGGCAAAGTTACCGAGATCGGAGAAATGATCCACCACGGTGCGCTCGTGTTTATACGCCGCGAATACACATATCTGGCTATTTTTGTCGCAGTGGTCGCGGTGCTGATTCTGATTTCAGATCTCGGTTGGCGCTCGATGGTGGCATTTCTCGTTGGTGCAGCTTGCTCTGCACTGGCCGGATACATTGGTATGTTTACAGCCACCCGGGCGAATGTACGCACCACAACGGCTGCAGCTGAAAGTGGTGCTCCCGCTGCCTTGACTGTGGCCTTTTACGGCGGCTCGATCATGGGTCTTACTGTTGCGGCGATGGGCCTGCTGGGTCTGGGCGTTCTGTATCTTTATTTTGGGGGTGATCCCAAAACCGCACACGTGATCCATGGTTTTGGCATGGGGGCTTCTTCAGTCGCGCTGTTTGCCAGGGTCGGTGGTGGTATCTTCACCAAGAGTGCAGATGTGGGTGCTGACCTCGTTGGTAAGATAGAAGCCGGAATTCCAGAAGACGATCCTCGAAATCCAGGCGTCATTGCCGATAACGTTGGCGATAACGTCGGTGATGTGGCGGGTATGGGCTCTGACATTTTTGAGTCTTACTGCGGCGCCATGATCGCGACGATTGCGATTGCGGCAACACTTTCACCCGAAGTGATCAATGCGCTGGCTGCTGGTGATCAAACCAAGCTGATGTTTCTGCCACTGGCGCTGGCTTCGGTTGGACTGGTCTGTTCGCTCATTGGCATACAACTGGTCAAAAGTTCCGCTGGTAAATCACCAGATGCGGCGCTGAGAATAGGCACTATCGGCGCTTCAGTGATTTTTATTCTCGCTGCACTTGCAGTGACCCACTACGGGGATGTCAGCATCAATATCTGGCTGTCGGTGCTGGTTGGTGCCCTCGGCGGAATCGTGATCGGCTTGGTCACGGAATACTATACCGCCGGTAAACCGGTACAGAAGATCGCAAATTCAGGTGAGACCGGTCCAGCCACGGTGATGATCAGTGGTTTGGCCATCGGTATGCAGTCGGTCACAGTCCCGGTACTCGCGTTGTGTGCCATTATTTTGATTTCGAGCGAGCTGTCAGGTCTTTATGGTGTCGGCATTGCTGCGGTGGGTATGTTGGCGACGGTCGGTATTACCATGGCCATCGACGCCTATGGTCCTGTCGCGGATAACGCCGGTGGTATCGCTGAGATGGCAGGGTTGGGCGAAGAGGTCCGTGAGATTACCGACCAGCTGGATGAGCTCGGCAATACAACAGCGGCAATTGGTAAGGGTTTCGCAATCGGCGCTGCTGCCTTGGCGGCGGTGGCCATTATTTCGGCCTATATCGAAACCGTTGCTCACCACGTACCCGATTTCAAATTGGAGATTAACGATCCGATCGTGCTTGCCGGCATGTTTCTCGGCGGTATATTCCCGTTTCTGGTGAGCAGTATGACGATGACGGCAGTGGGTGATGCGGCCTTCGACATGATCCGCGAGATTCGGCGGCAGTTCAAAGAAATCCCAGGACTGATGGAAGGTACCGCACAGCCGGATTCCAATCGGTGTGTCGAAATTGCCACCACAGCGGCCCTGAAGCGGATGATTGCGCCCGGCGTGCTGGCTGTGAGTGCACCAGTGGTGGTGGGGTTTTTGCTCGGGCCTGCGGCGCTGGGCGGTATGCTCGGCGGCGCCTTGCTGGGGTGTGTCCTGTTGGCGCTGACCATGGCCAATGCAGGTGGTGCTTGGGACAATGCAAAGAAATTTGTCGAGAAAGGCAATCTGGGTGGGAAAGGCTCGGACGTGCATAAAGCCGTGGTTGTGGGCGACACCGTCGGTGATCCTTTTAAAGACACTTCCGGACCGTCTATGAACATCCTGATCAATGTGATGGCGATTGTCTCACTGGTGATCGCACCATTATTGGGTTGAATCGCAAAGCAGATTCACGAGGGGAGGATGTGAGACACTGTGGCCGGCGCTTGCCGGCCATTTTTTTAATCTACGCCAGCCATTGACTGCTTGATTACTGCACCGCGACATGACCAAGCTCCTGATTCGAAGTGCACAGATGGATGATTTTGCCTCGATTCAGTCCATCTATGCGATCGAAGTGCGGGAACATACAGCGACGTTTGAAATCACGCCACCGGATATGAAGGAGATGACTAGCCGCTGGCGGCATATTACAGATACGGGCCTGCCTTACTTGGTTGCTGAACTTGACGGTGACGTTGTGGGGTATGCTTATGCGTCTTCTTATCGTAGCCGACCCGCTTACAGTCACACGGTCGAGGATTCGGTCTATGTGGTACGCGATAAACATCGTCAGGGATTGGGGCGGGCCCTGCTGACAGAGTTGATCCACCAGTGTCGGGATCTGGGCAAACGGCAGATGATCGCTATCATCGGTGATTCCAGACACAACGCATCGATCCGTCTGCACGAGAATGCCGGTTTTCGACACGTGGGCACACTGGAACAGGTGGGCTGGAAGCTGGATCGATGGATAGACTCTGTGATCATGCAGCGGTCGCTAGTCTCGGGATTAGACGACGAGATCTTTAATCGTGATGCGCTCGCTGACGGCATCGGTCGGTAATTTTCTACGCCGAACATAGCTGTTGCGATGAAACCGACGCAACTTGGCATGCTGTCTTATCCCTCCCGACCAGGACCCGCCAGCTGGATCGCCACTGCGCGATTATTACGCCGTTTTCAGCAGGGCCCCATAGCGCACCCACACAATCTATCTGAGCATCAGTGTGCAGACATTCTGGTCGACCGGTACATGCCATCTCGCCCGGTGCTGGGTACCGTGGTGTTTATTCACGGCATGTCCGTACTCGGCCGTGAAGACCCCAGGGTCAGGCAACTGGCTGTCGCACTGACTGCCGCCGGTTTGCAAGTGCTGGTGCCGGAACTGCCCAATATTCGGAATCTGCGGATTGAACGAGCCCAGCCGAGTGAGGTGCAGTCCACACTGGAGCAGTTAGCCGGCGACAAGGATCTGGTGCCTACGCACCATTTTGCACTGATGGCCGTGTCGTTTTCGGGTGTTTTTGCCCTGCGTGCCACCAACAGTGCGACGCTGGGACCTCGAATCTCAGCGTTGTGTCTGATTGGGGGTTACTATGATGTTGAACGGGTGAGTGACTTTCTGGTTAATGCCAAGCGTGCAGACCCGTATGGACGGATGTTAATGGTCCGCAGTTATTTCAGTGAAGTCGAAGTCGAAAATGATGCGTTTCATTGGCACCTGGAACGCTGTATCCGCAACAACGCCGAGGAAGACGAGGGCTGGAATTTGCGGTCATTGCTGGATGAGGCTGATGCAGAGCAGGAAAGGCTGTGGCAGCTGTTGAGTGATTGCGGACAGCGTCAGAGGTTTCTTCAGAAAGTCATCCGTGCATTCGGTGATGACTGGTCCGGTTACCGGGTCAACTTGAATTTCGTGAATTCCAAAACACCGGTGTTTTTGCTGCATGGCCGAGGCGACCGCGTGATCCCGCCGGGGGAATCGCGCCGCCTCTCCAGTCAGATGACGGCGCAGGGTATACCGAATTACCTGTGTATTACCCGATTTCTCAGCCATGGCGACAGTGCAATCCGGTTGAGTCAGTTGCCGGAACTTTATCGGTTGTTGCGGGGGTTTGCCTGGTTCATCAGCTGTATACGGCGATAAATCCGTAGTGTTATTGTTCAAACTATTAACCAGCAGTCAAAAAAAGAGGGCGCTGCTGCGCCCTCTTTTAGTAAAACAGTGTTGATCGCTACATGTAGTTCACGATACCCGCCATAATTATGGTGAGAATGATGCTGGACGTGATCACCCCGCGGACTGACTGAATCTGCCCCAGCATTTTGCCCCATATCGCGTTGGCTTCTATCACGACAATGATGGCGAGTCCGATGATCAGTGCCGTGGTGTTCACTGAGGCCCATGCACCCCCGCTCGCCAGAGGTCCATGGACTGATGCGACCATGAAATAGAGCATTGGCAGCGAAAGCAGTGTATTGGTCCGGGAAGCCAGGGCTGCCTTCGGCCCGGCGACTGTCTTGTCGCCTTCGGTAAGTCCAATCATGATTTTCTGGTTTGGCCAGATGATTCCCCACACATTGAGCATCATTAGGGTACCCATAAATGCCCCGAGCGCGATACCCAGATTGAAGCGTTGTTGGCTTGATACCCACCACAGCATTATGAGACCCGTTAGGAAAGTAAACAGGGCCGCCCAGCGGAACCACCACAGTGCCCGAGGGGCAAGTTTAGCCATGACGTCCGCTTTAGCGCCATCGTCGGCTTCCTTGACGTATTCTGTCTGTACAAAATTGAAGTAGTACAGCAGGCCGATCCAGGCCACACCAAAGACAATGTGGGCGTAGCGGAACAGTACATCGAGCATGTATGCCATTTATAGGTCTCCAGAAAATGTGAATGACGAGTTAAAGAACCTTAATAAAATCAAGTGAATAGCGTTATCTTGTACCTTTGTTAGTCTAAATCAGCAGGGGCAACGGGGCAAGCCGGTCAGTCCGTTGAAAGCCATCATGGTCAGCGGTCTGTCAAGCAACCGACGGCAGACCAGCCAGGGCCATGGCGACCTCGGATTCGTCGTATGGATGGTCGGCAAGTTTACCCGATGAGTAATCCATATAGGCCTGCATGTCGAAGTAGCCGTGACCACAAAGGTTGAACAGGATTGCTCGGGACTCACCTTCTTCCTTGCACCGCATAGCCTCGACCAGCGCTCCTTTGACTGCATGGTTAGCCTCAGGCGCTGGCAGAATGCCTTCTGCCTTGGCAAATGTCACACCGGCCTCGAAGCATTCAGTCTGCGAGTAGGCTGTCGGTTCTACTTGGCCCAGATCCACGAGCTGGCTGACCAGCGGTGCCATGCCGTGATAGCGCAGGCCGCCCGCATGAGAACTCGGCGGGACGAACGATGATCCCAGGGTGTGCATCTTGACCAGCGGTGTCATCTGGCCCGTGTCGCCAAAGTCGTAGGCGTACTTGCCTTTAGTAAGACTGGGACAGTTGGCCGGTTCAACCGCGACCACCCGCACGTCCTGCTCGCCGCGCAGCTTCCGCCCGATAAACGGGAACGACAAGCCGGCAAAGTTACTGCCCCCACCCGTACAGCCAACAACAACGTCCGGGTAATCATCTGCCAGTTCCATCTGACGGATCGCCTCCTGTCCAACGACAGTTTGGTGCAGCAGCACGTGGTTCAGGACGCTGCCGAGAGCATACTTGGTGTCATCCCGCTGGGCCGCAACCTCCACAGCCTCACTGATGGCGATACCCAGGCTGCCGCTGCTGTCAGGATTCTCAGCCAGAATCTTTTTACCCACTTCAGTTAAGTTACTGGGACTGGGGTGGCAGGTGGCGCCGAAAGTCTCCATGAACGCGCGCCGATAGGGTTTCTGGTCGTAGCTTACGCGAACCATGAAGACCTCGATCTCGAGGCCGAAGAAAGAGCCCGCCAGCGCCAGCGAAGATCCCCACTGGCCAGCACCGGTCTCGGTTGCAATTCGCTTAACACCTTCTTCGCGGCAGTAAAATGCCTGGGCCACGGCAGTGTTGGGTTTGTGACTGCCGGCTGGGCTCACGCCTTCGTATTTGTAGTAGATCCTCGCCGGCGTATCGAGTGCCGCTTCCAGCCGGTAGGCGCGATGCAGTGGACTTGGACGCCACTGCCGGTAAATGTCGCGGACGGGTTCTGGGATATCGATCTGCCGCTCCGCACTGACCTCCTGCATGATGGCGGCCATCGTGAACAGCGGTGCCAGGTCATCGGGACCGATAGGTTGGCCCGTACCCGGATGGATCACCGGTGCAGGTGGTTCGGGTAGGTCGGAGACGATGTTGTACCAGGACTTGGGTATCTCGTCCTCATCCAGAATAAATTTCACACTGTCAGTCATTGTCTTATCCTCATCAGGTGATCATGAACATTGTAAGTGCCTGCACAGGGGCAGCGGTTTTGAGTTCTAAAAGTCTCGGAAAATCATAAAATTGTAGCAATTATCTTAATATACTTGTTACTAGACAGGGAAGGTCTATAGGTGCGGGATCCAAACCTTTGCATCCAGAGCGTTGAAAAGGGTCTTTACCGCTTCGCGTGTTGGGAATCGAACCAGATGGGACAGGCACTGGCAGTCGGACGCGCCGAAACCGCGTAAAAGGTTCCGGGCTGCGGGCTGGTCCAGGGCGGCCTGCGCCCAACAGTGTTCGAGGTCCCGTTGCCGCTGGCTGTACCAGACCTCCCGCACCGTTGTTGCCCAGATCAGGTGGTCGATGTGCCAGTGTCGGGTCTTGTGACGTTGCAGGTGACGGCTGACTCGCGCGGCCAAGCCACCTGGACCGAACGCACTGCCGACATAGACATACCAACCTTTTGAGAGTGGCATCACACCGAGTCGACCGATCTGTAGTTGCTGCCGATCCTGTGCCCGCATGACAATGGCATAGCTGCCGGCGCTCCTGGGTAAATTTTTTGTACTTCGGCGGATCAGGTTCTACCGCCACCGCTGCCACGGTTGTAGCGGGGAACAGGGCCCTGGAGTGCCTCCCAGGCCGACTGACAGGCCTGTTGTTCGTCGTTCGACAAAGGGGCAGCTTGGACAGCCGCAAGGTTGTCCTGCAGCTGCGCTATCGATGTCGCGCCGATCAGGGTGACATCAACCGTGGGATGATCCAGCATAAACCGAAGTGCCAGCTCGACGGGGCTGCGGCCAGCCTCTCGGGCAATCTCACAGATCTGGTGCGCAGCTGTGCGTTGGCGGTCGTTCCAATAGCGTGCTCTATAAGTGGTGTTGTAGGCCAGTCTGGTTTGTGGATTCGCTTCTTCGCCTACGCCATGTTTTCCGGTGAGCAGACCACCAGCGAGCGGGTTATACATGCAGGTGCCCAGACCATAAGCATTCACCATTGGCAGCAGCTCGGTTTCAACCGCCCGGGAGATTACGTTGTACAGCGCCTGGGTGACCGTTGGTGGTGCCCAGCCACGGTGATTGGCAAGCTGTACGGTCTGTGCACATTGCCAGGCCGCAAAATTAGAAAGGCCCAGGCAACGGACCCTGCCTGATGCCACAATCGCATCGAGGCAGCGCCAGGTGGTTTCGATCGGCGTGTCGTCGTCAGGCTGGTGCAAAAAATAGATATCCAGATAGTCGGTGTTGAGGCGTTTAAGGGAATTCTCGAGTTGCTGCAGGATGACTCTTGGCGACAGACCGGTGGAGTCGGGGTCATCGCCAACGGGGTAGCGGACCTTGCTAGCAATCACCAGTTGCTCTCGATGACCCCGCGCCTTGAGCCATTGCCCGATAATTTCCTCCGTGAGGCCAGCGTTGTAAGTGTTCGCGGTATCAAGAAAATTGATACCCTGCTCTACAGCCAGGTCGAGAAGGTCGAAGGATGTATCTGCGTCGACCGGATCACCGAACGTCATGGTTCCCAGAGCAAAGGGTGACACTTTTAATCCGCTTGCACCGAGGGTGACACGGTCCATAGGTTTAGCTCCTAATTGTAAGTTTGTATGAAGTATCGAATGATGGCGTCTGACTCAGGCAGCCAGTGAGTCTCGCCTGCGGCAGTCATGCGGCACAACACGGGAACAGTGGCACTGCCCTGGCCGGCAATGAGTTCGTTCTGCCAGGTGTCGTCCTCCCAAATATTGCGTTCTTCAACATCCACTGCAAGCTCTGAAATCACGTCCTGGACCATCGCGCAGTAGCCGCAATAATCCCGCAGGTAAAGAATCAGTTTTTCATCCATTTATGGGTTACCCAAAGTGCCGTACAAAAGACGCTGACGACTATGCCCGCATTTTATCGTGGAGGAGGATTGTCTGTGGAACCAATTGTTGTGCGTTAGGAGACTATTGTCTGAGCACGCATTTTTGATACAAGTTCTTCAAGCGGCCATCAGGATCGTATTTGGCTTTAAGGGCTGCATAGGTGTCACCGTCGTAGATGGCCCAGAATTCAGCTTCATCAAAGTAGGCATCCGAATACAGAGATTTAATGCCGCCGAGTTCGGTGACTTTCTGTTCGATCAGTCGATTGAAATGGCCGGTCGGCATTTCCATTTTAGTTTTGACACCGCCCCAAAAACCGAAGTTCACATACATGGACTCAGCGGTCATGGGAAATAACGGGTACTGCTCGTCTCCCATGGAATGTCCGACCGGGCAGATCCAGACCGGGCGCATCCCGATTTCTCGATGGAAAAAATCCAGAAACTCGGCCGCTTTATCGATGGGTACATCGATGTCCTGGATCACTGATTCGCGATGTTGCCCAGACAGGTAGCCCAATCTCCGGGTAATTCCCCAGCGGGTGTTCCATCGCATAACTTTTTGGTAGGTGATCGAATTGAGCCGCTTACGACCGAGCAGGCGCCGCATCGGTCGGTTCTGAGCATAAAGATTTTTCGAGCACCAGAACCAATCGGTGTCCCAGCGCCACAGGTAATCCCGAACAGTAAGATAGTCCTCGCTGCGTGTTGGGATGGATCGGTAGTAAATGTCCATCCAGGTGTAGTCACTGGTATAGGGGGCATCGTCGACAAATCGACCGATCGTTAGGTAATGTTTTCCCGGCTGGAATACCGTGCCATCGATAAAATCAATGTCGCGTCCGGTCCAGGTTTTGACCGCATCGAACAACGCATCAGCATCTGCAAACCGTATGTGTGTCAGCTGGACGTAAGGCTTGACCGGTATTGCCAGTACGGTCAGACGAAGGATGTAGCCCAGGGTGCCGTACGAGTTTGCCAGGCCGTAGAAGAGGTCGCGGTGTTCGTTATCCGGTGTGCAGGTCACGACTTCACCGCTACCCAGCAGGACATCCATTTCCCCGATACTTTCATGCGGCAGCCCGTAGCGAAAAGATGAGGACTCGATACCGATTCCGGAGACAGCTCCGCCGATCGTAATCGACTTCAGTTGAGGGACAACGGCTGGCATTACCCCGTGCGATAGTGATTGGTCAACCAGCGCTTCATAGGTGGTCATCCCTTCTGTTTCAATCAGGTTGTTCTGCGGATCGACATTCAGTACGTGATTGAACTGGCTGACATCCAGCAGACTTTCTGATTGAGCGTTAGGGCGATCCCGAAAAACATTCGATGTGATCTTATCGAGACGAACAGTGCCAGTAGTCTGTTGTTTCAGCGTATCAGCCAATTGCTGGCGCCGTTCGTCGTAATTCATGAGGAGCCGAATGTTTGGCAGGTTGAGTTTAGAAGCCGGCTGCTTGCCCATCCTTACGGGGATCAGAACCGGCAATATATCCATCGCCATCTCTCAGAATGATCTGACCGCCGCCGAACGCACCGATCTTGCTCTCTGTAAGAATATGGCCCCGCTGTGTCAGTTCCTCGCGCAGGTGTGCCAGCGCGGGTTCGAGACACACCGAATAGTCTTCGTTGACATGCCAGCGCGGCGCATCCAGGGCCTGCTGAGGTGAAGCACCCTGGCAAAACAACCTGATCATCACCTGGGCATGCCCCTGGGGCTGATGATGCCCGCCCATCACGCCGAATGCCATTAAAGGCGCACCCCGGCGCGAAACAAAAGCCGGGATGATGGTGTGAAAGGGCCGCTTGCCGCCACCGACTTCGTTCGGGTGGCCAGACTGCAGCGAAAAGCCCCGTCCCCGGTTCTGCAGACTGACACCGATGTCGGGCACAACGATCCCCGAACCAAAGCCGTGGTAGTTCGACTGTATCCAGGACACCATCATGCCGTTGCCATCAGCGGCCGTAAGGTAAACAGTGCCATGATCAGGTTTTACGGCAGCAACAGGAGACGCTGCGTGAGTCAGACTAATCTCGTCGGCGCGACGTTGAAGCGTTGTTGGATCCAGTAGCTGGTCTACGGTGACTAGCATGGTATCGGGGTCTGAAACGTGAGAGTGTGTTTCAGCGAATGCCGTTTTCATCGCTTCGATCTGCAAGTGCACGCTATCGGCAGAATCTATCGCGTAGGCATCGATGTTTAAACGCTCAAGAATCCCCAGTGCGATGAGCGTGGCGATGCCCTGGCCATTGGGCGGGATCTCGTGCACGGTCAACTCTTTGAAATCCTGCTGGATACAATCGGTCCAAAACCCCTGGTGCTCAGCAAGATCTTGTTCGGTGAGCGCACCATCAAAGCGAGCGGCGTCGGCCACAATCCGTGAGGCCAGTCGGCCCCGGTAAAAACTTTCTCCTCGGCTGGCGGCGATCTCGCCCAGGGTGTTTGCCATGGCCTCGCTTTGGAAGGCCTCACCCGCAGTGGGGGCACGCCCGTTGGGCATGAAAATAGTCCTAAAGCCCTCTAGATAACCAAATTCTTCTGCCGCCCGCGCCCAACCCGCTGCAACCATCGGTGAAACAGCAAAGCCTTCAGCAGCGTAGTTAATAGCCGAATCAAAAAGTTTCTCAAAAGGCAGCTGGCCGAAGCGATCCGAGAGTTGTACCCAGGTGTCGACGGCACCAGGCACGGTGACGGTATCCCAACCATGTTCCGGCATGTTGTCGTGTCCGGCGAACCGTTCGGGTGTCCAGGCTGCAGGGGATCGGCCACTGCCATTGAATCCATGGATGCCGTGATCATCACTGACAATGACGAAAGCATCACTGCCGATGCCGTTCATCGTGGGTTCAACCACGGTGAGCGTGATGGCGGTTGCAATCGCAGCATCGACTGCGTTTCCACCGTTTCGCAGTATCTGAACGCCGGCCTGGGTTGCGAGCGGTTGTGAGGCAGCGACGACATTGCGGGCATACACGCTGGAGCGGCGCGAGACATGCCTGTGGTCTGGGTCAAGACGGGTGAACATGAGGCTGAGTTAAATGTATAAAGTTGTTCGTGGAACGGTCTATTGTAATGATTTGGACAAACTCGGCGGTAGCTCCGTGTTTATACAATGCACATAAATCTGGAAAGATCGACTTTTTTCTGCAACCTCGCCGATTTTCAGCCGTCAGCCGCCGTACAGGC